>Ga0066255_1000326_pt1 | contig 96614 bp, 99 predicted proteins | sample ThiBiot_750_biof_FD_71148 | JGI IMG/M metagenome (GOLD analysis project Ga0066255, IMG submission 71148) | Wastewater bioreactor microbial communities from Cape Town, South Africa - Thiocy_expt_750_biof (version 2) | ecosystem: Engineered > Bioreactor > Thiocyanate-remediating >...
GCCTGGCCGATGAAGCGGATCGAGTTGACGTTCTTGATCTCGCAGCGCGTGCCGAGCGCCTCGCCCGGCTTGCGCACCGAGACGTTGACGTCGGCGCGCAGGTTGCCCTTCTCCATGTCGCCGTCGCAGGTGCCGAGGTAACGCAGGATGGTGCGCAGCTTGCTGACATAGGCCTTGGCCTGCTCAGCGGACCGCATGTCGGGCTTGGAAACGATCTCCATCAGCGCCACGCCGGACCTGTTGAGATCGACGAACGACATCGTCGGGCTCTGGTCGTGCAGCGACTTGCCGGCGTCCTGTTCGAGATGCAGCCGCTCGATACCGACGACGATGCTCTCGCCGTCGTCGAGATCGACCGTCACCTCACCCTCGCCGACGATCGGCGACTTGTACTGGCTGATCTGATAGCCCTGCGGCAGATCGGGATAGAAGTAGTTCTTGCGATCGAACACCGAGCGCAGGTTGATCTGCGCGTTGAGGCCGAGCCCGGTGCGCACCGCCTGCTTGACGCACGCCTCGTTGATGACCGGCAGCATGCCCGGCATTGCCGCATCGACCAGCGAGACATGGGAATTCGGCTCGCCGCCAAATTGCGTCGAGGCGCCGGAGAACAGCTTGGCGTTCGAGGTGACCTGGGCGTGGATTTCCAGGCCGATCACCATTTCCCAATCGCTGGTGGCGCCCTTGATGAGTTTCGCGGTTTTGACAGGTGCGTTCATGGCCGCGTTTTACAATGAACGGCGGCGCGCGCAAACCCCGGCTGTCAGGCGCGATGAAGTCTCCATATGGCTGTGGCATCATCCCGAGGAAGCCCGGAAGGCCAAGGGCTATTTAGCCGCCCCCTCCCAATCCCGTCATTGCGAGCGAAGCGAAGCAATCCAGTCTTATTCCAATAATCCTGGATTGCTTCGTCGCTGCGCTCCTCGCAATGACGGTGTCTACAGGCTCTTGAGGAAATCCCGCATCGTCGGGCTGGCGCGCAGCACATCGCGCCCGGCGGCGATGACGCTGTCCACCTGCTGCGGCGGCAAGTGGAAACGGGTCGGTACATTGCCGAGTTCGGCGGCGCGCGCCGGGTCGAGCTGATCGAAGCCGACCCGTCCGACAAAGAACTTGAGGTCGCGGCAATTCCAGCCCGGAGGCGCGCCGAACCGCGCGCGATCCGCCGCTGACAGCCCGCAGCGCCACTTCACCAGCGACGACTGCCAGTCGTCCATCGTCCGCTCGAACGCGGTGTAACTGGCGCCGACGCTGGAATCGATGGTGGTATCGATCGCCGCCTTGACCAGATCGACGCCGCTCGGCCCGTCCACCGTACGCACCCAGTCGCCGGACAGTCCGGCTTTGGCATCGACGACGAGGAACATCGAGCGGCGCAGTTTCACCGCCTGATGCGGCGTCAGCGGCCCGTACGGCGTATCCGAGGACTCACGCGAGATGGTGAAGCCGGACAGACCATAGTTGTCGACCAGACCGCCATCGAGCAGCTTGATGAACGGCACCTTGCCCTCGCGATAGCGCAAGATCGCGCCCGCGAACGAGCGCAGCATCGGTGAAGCGTTACGGTCGTGCGCCGAACGCGTGATCCATTGCGGCAGCGGATCGGTGCAGGTGTCGGGATAGGCCTTGACCACGATCGGCGCGAAAGCCACCGGCACTGCCGCCGACGCCGCCACGGCATTCGACAGCGGAAACTTGGTCAGATCGCTGCAGATCGCGGTGAAGGCGGTCGCGCCGAACACGAACGGTACGCGGTTGTAGATGTCGGAGGCATTGATCCAGACGCGCGGCGGCCCGACGGCGCGGAAGTCGCCATAGGTCGCACCATGGAACAGATTGGTATCCAGCCAGCGGGTGAAGCCTTGCGAGTCGTTGATGCCGCCGCCGAGCGCGCGCCCCATGGTGGCAAGCGACAGCGTGGTCTGCAGCCCCTCTTCGGCATTCTGCAGCAGGAAGCGCTCCCGGAAATCCGTCAGCGCCGCCTTTTTCTTCAAACCGTAATAGGCCGCGGTAACCGAGCCGCCGGACACGCCGGAGATGAAATCCAGCCGATCGATCAGCTTGTCATGGGCCCTCGGTACGGGGATGGCGTCGAATTCGGACAGCACGCCGAACGAAAACGCGGCGGCGCGGGTGCCGCCGCCCGAAAACGCCAGGCCGATCAAAAGATCGTCTTCGTCGGCGACGTCCTTGAAGCCGAGATGCAGTTGATCGACCACGCTGCCATGCGCGGGTTCGTTCACCGGCGTGTTGTGCACCGACGCGCACCCCGCCAGCCACACGCTCACCGCCATCGCACCGAGATATTTCGACCACCGCATGATCGACCGCCCCTCCATTGCGGCGGTTATCGCCCGAAGGCGGTTAACCGGCGAACAAAATGGCAGCACCGTGGCAAGCACAAGGCGATGATGGTTAATCCTGTGCCGACGATGAACTGCCCAAACCTCCTGACAGCCTGACCGGAAACACGTTCGATGAGGTCAAAACTCCAATCCTCGTCATTGCGAGGAGCGATAGCGACGAAGCAATCCAGTTCGTCCCTCGGAGCTTTCTGGATTGCTTCGCTTCGCTCGCAATGACGATCTTATCTAGCTTCGCCTCAGCCGTTATTCCCACCATTTCGCCGGCGTGAAGCGGCCTGCGGCCTGCTCGATCACTTCGCCAGCAGAAAACAGCGTTTCTTCATCGAACGGACGACCGATCAGTTGCAGCCCGAGCGGCAGGCCCTGCGCATCCTTGCCTGCAGGCACCGCGATGCCCGGCAGACCGGCCATGTTCACCGTCACCGTGAAGATGTCGTTGAGATACATTTCGACCGGATCGGCGCCGGCCTTCTCGCCGATGCCGAACGCCGCCGACGGCGTCGCCGGCGTCAGGATGGCGTGGACGCCGTTGGCGAAGCAGTCCTCGAAGTCTTTCTTGATCAGCGTGCGGACTTTCTGCGCGCGCAGATAATATGCGTCGTAGTATCCCGCCGAGAGCACATAGGTACCGATCATGACGCGGCGGCGCACCTCGGCGCCGAAACCGGCGGCGCGGGTGTTCTCATACATTTCGACGATGTTGTTGCCCGGCACGCGCGCGCCATAGCGCACACCGTCGTAGCGCGCGAGGTTCGACGAGGCTTCGGCGGGTGCGACAATATAATAAGCCGGTAGCGCATACTTCGTGTGCGGCAACGACACCTCGACCAGCTCGGCGCCCGCCGCCTTCAGCCACTCGGCGCCTTGCGTCCAAAGCTTCTCGATCTCGGCCGGCATGCCGTCGAGGCGATACTCTTTCGGAATGCCGATCTTCAGGCCCTTGATCGACCTGCCGACTGCTGCTTCGTAGTCCGGCACCTCGCGATTGACCGACGTGGTGTCCTTCGGATCGTGTCCGGCCATCGAGCGCAGCAGGATGGCGCTGTCGCGCACCGTGCGCGCGAACGGACCGGCCTGATCGAGCGACGACGCGAATGCGACGACGCCCCAGCGCGAACAGCGGCCGTAGGTCGGCTTGATGCCGACGATGCCGGCGAATGCCGCCGGCTGGCGGATCGAACCACCGGTGTCGGTGCCGGTCGCGCCGAGGCACAGGCCCGCCGCCACCGCCGACGCCGAACCGCCTGACGAGCCGCCCGGCACCAGCTTGGTGTCGGAGCCATTGCGCCGCCACGGATTGACCACCGGGCCGAAGCACGAGGTCTCATTCGACGAGCCCATGGCGAATTCGTCGTTGTTGAGTTTGCCGAGCAGCACCGCGCCATCGCGCCACAGTTGCGACGTGACCGTCGACTCGTAGGTCGGCTTGAAATCGTCGAGGATCTTCGAGCATGCCGTGGTGCGCACGCCCTTGGTCGCGAACAGATCCTTGATGCCGAGCGGAATGCCGCCGAGCGGACCGCCCTCGCCCTTGGCGATTTTATCGTCGGCGGCGCGCGCCATCGCCCGCGCCTGCTCCGGCGTTTCCAGCACATAGGCATTGAGCACGCGCGCACGCTCCATCGCTTGAAGATGCGCGTCGGTCAATTCCACGGACGTGAAGGATTTGGTCGCGAGGCCGTCACGCGCCTCGGCGAGCGTCAACGAAGTGAGGTCAGTCATTTATCAACCGGGCTGCAAAAGAATGGCGAGAGCGTCTTGTCGTTGGCGGGATCGTCGCGCTTCGCCTTGTCGGCGGCTTCCAGCGCGTCGAGCGCGGCATCCATCGCCTTGTCGGGATCGGCCATCTTGCCCTGACGCTCCATGGCGTCGAGATACGCCATGTAAGCCTGATAGGCCTTTTCGTCATCGCACAGCAGGCACATCGCTCGTTCCGTCTCGCAAGAGGAGTTTTACTCGACGACCTTCGGCACCAGGAAGAAGTGATCTTCCGTCGCCGGCGCATTGGCGACCACAGCCTCGGCGATGTTGCCGTCGTCGACGATGTCGGCGCGCTTCTTCATCTCCATCGGCGTCACCGAGGTCATCGGCTCGACGCCATCGACATTGACTTCCGACAACTGCTCGACGAACGCCAGCATGGCGTTCAACTCACCCTGCAGATGTGGAACCTCGGCATCAGTGACCGCAATCCGCGCAAGATGCGCGATGCGGCGAACGGTGGCGGCGTCGACAGACATATAATAAGGCCTCACGGAGACGCATGTAAGGCGCACAACCTTACAAAAGCTACCGCCCTATAGCAGACGGAGCTTTCGCACCGCAACCGCGCCCGCCGCTCGGCCTTACGTGCGCAACTGGCTCAGCCGATGCAACGCCGCGCCCGCCAGCGCCCGGGTCAAGTCCGCCGCAGGCATCTCGTGGGTCAACGCAACCGCCTGCCCGGCCCACAGATTGGTGAAATCGGCACTGCCGGTCTTTTCCGCCGCCGCTTTCAACGGCCCGAACGCCGCCGCCGCATGGGGGAATCCCGGACCTTCCGAGGTCACCGGTCCCAATTCGCGCATCGCGCGGTTGACGATGCCGCGCGCCGCACGCCCGGTCATGACGTTGGTGATGGCGGTCGAACCATCCTGCGCCAGCGCCAGATTCTTGCGGATGATGGCGCTGACCTTGGATTCCGGGCAGCGCAGGTAGGCTGTGCCGATCTGCACGCCGGCCGCGCCCAGCGCAAATGCGGCAGCGATGCCACGACCGTCGGCAATGCCGCCAGCCGCGATCACCGGCACCCGCACCGCATCGGCCATCTGCGGGATCAGCGCGAATGTGCCCGGCTGCGTTGCGATGTCATCGGTCAGGAACATGCTGCGATGGCCACCGGCTTCGGCGCCCTGCGCGATGATCGCATCGACGCCACGCTCCTCCAGCCACACCGCTTCCTTGACGATGGTGGCCGAGGCGATGATGACGCAGCCGGCGTCCCGCACCCGCTTGAGCAGGCTTTCCTCCGGCAGGCCGAAATGGAAGCTGACGATCTCCGGCTTGAGCGTCTCGACCATCTCGCACATCGCGGCGTCGAACGGCGCACGCGCGGCAGCCGGGATCGGCATCGCCGGATCGAGCTGCAACTCTTTATAATAAGGTGCGAGTTTGCTACGCCATGCCGCCTCGCGCGCCGGATCCGGCACGGTCGGCGTGTGGGCGAAGAAATTCATCGATACCGGCGCGCTGACCTGCTGGCGGAAAATGTTGACCTGATCGCGCGCCTTCTCCGGCGACAACATCGCGCACGGTAGCGAGCCCAATGCACCGGCCTGCGCGGCGGCGATCGCCAGCTCGGTATCCATCGCACCCGCCATCGGCGCTTGCACGATCGGAAGGTCAGTCTTGAACAGGTCGAGAAGTCGGCGGTCGGGCCACATGGCGAATGTCCTCAGGTGAAGTCTTCGTCTCGCAAATCGCACAGCCAGCGACAATGCGACATTGGCAGGGAGCAATCAGCCCGCCTGTCGCTTGACCGTCCAGCGCCGGAGCGCCACGCCGCTCCAGATCGCCTCGACCAGTCCGAACGGCCACGCGCCCTGCAGGAAGCCATAAACCGATCCCGCCGCGCAAGCCATGGCAAAGCCGAGGATGTACCAGGCGCTGCGATCTTCCAGCGCATAGGTGACCAGCATCATAGACACCGCGAACAGCCCGAACAGGCTCAGCGCATCCATGCGAATCCCTCGAAATTGCAGCCCAGCCGAGGCCACGCTGCCCGGCGCAACATCGACGTAGCGCATCGTGGCGCGCGACGCGACCGTCATGAGCAGGTGTTTTGCGGCGTGGGGCATGATATGCGAGGCGATGACCGCTCCTGTCCTGCCCCTGATCGAAGCTGTTGCACTCTGGCCCGCGCGCGGCGCGCTGATCGGGCTCGACCTCGGCACCAAGACCATCGGTGTCGCGGTATCCGATCCGGATCGCAAGCTCGCGACCGGCGTCGCGACCGTGCAGCGCACCGCCTTCACCAAGGACGCGGCCAAGTTGCTGGCCATCGCGCAGGAGCGCAACGCCAGCGGCTTCGTGCTGGGCCTCCCCATTAATATGGACGGCAGCGAAGGACCGCGCGCGCAATCGACCCGCGCTTTCGCCCGCAACTTCGCCCGCCTCACGGAATTGCCGATCGGCCTGTGGGACGAGCGGCTGTCCACCGCCGCCGTCGAGCGCGAACTGATCGCCAACGACGTCAGCCGCGCCAAGCGCGCCAAGGTGATCGACGAACACGCTGCGATCTTCATCCTGCAAGGCGCGCTCGACCGGCTCACCGCATTGCACCGCTGACCAAAGGATCGCGACCGCATGCTGACGGTGTTCGCTTCGCTGGTGCCGGTGTTCCTGCTGATCGTGCTCGGCTATGTGTTGCGCCGGATGCTCATGCGCGAGGACGCGCACTGGATCGGGCTCGAACAGCTGGTCTATTACATCCTGTTCCCGGCCCTGCTGATCGATACGCTCGGCCGCGCGAATCTCGCATCGGTGCCGGTCGCCGGGGTCGGCGGCGCGGTGTTGCTCTCGGTGCTGGCGATGGCCGCACTCTGCCTGGCATTGCGGCCGCTGCTGCACAGAACCCTCGCGATCGATGGCCCGTCTTTCACATCCGTGTTTCAGGGCGCGGTGCGCTGGCAGACCTTCGTCGCGCTGTCGGTGGCGGGCAACCTGTTCGGCGACCGCGGGCTGGCGCTCGCATCGGTGGCGATGGTGGCGATGATCCCGGTCATCAACGTGCTCAGCGTCTCGGTGCTGGCGCACTTCGCCTCGCCGCAGAAGATGCCGTGGCACTACACGCTGCTGGCGATCGCCCGCAATCCGATCATCTGGGGCTGCGTCATCGGCATCGCGCTCAACCTGTCGCATCTGCCGGTGCCGCGACCGCTCTACGAATTCGCCGGTTCGCTCGGACGTTGCTCTTTGGCCATCGGTCTGTTGGTGGTCGGCGCCGGGCTGCATCTCGAGGGCCTGATGCGGCCGCGCCCGGCAGCAATGGTGACGGTTTTCCTCAAGCTGATCGTCATGCCGGTGATGGCGATCTCGCTCGGTATGCTGTTCGGGCTGTCGGGATCGAACCTCGCGGTGGTCGCCTGCTGCGCTTCGGTGCCGAGCGCATCGAATGCTTACGTGCTGGCGCGGCAGATGGGCGGCGACGCGCCGCTGCTGGCGCAGATCCTCACTTTGCAGACGGCGATTGCCGTGCTCACCATGCCGGTGTTCATCACTCTCGCCGGGGGGTGATGCGGCTGGCTAATGCGTCGCGAGCCACATGGTCTGGATCGTCGCCGCCAGATTGTTGATGGCGTGCAGCACCACCGTCAGCCAGGTCGAGCCAGTGCGGTAACGCAAGTAGCCGAACAGCACGCCGATGCTCATGATCTCGGCAAAAAAGAACCAGTCGTATTGCAGGTGCATCGCAGTCCACACCAGCGACGACAGGATAATGGCACCTACCGGCCGCAGCCATGACTCCGCCCAGCCACGAAACAGGAATCCGCGCACGAACAGCTCTTCGGTAACCGGCGCCGCGACGCAGAACGCAATCACCAGCAGCCACACCGCATTGTCGGCCTGCGCCGATTTCAGCACGTTGACCATGAAGGCCGCCGTGACTTCGCGCCCCAGCGCGCGCGACAGCAAATCCCAGGCCGTCACCAGCACGATCAACGCGATCAGACCGAACGCAAAGTTACGCCACGAGGTCCAGCGCAGCGCCAGATAATCCACGAATGGCGTGTGCGCCGTGCGTGTCGCGATCCAGATCGCCAACAGCACCGCAGGTAAACCGGTGATGACCGACAGCGAGATGGTGACGCCGCCAGCCAGCACGTCTTTCAAGGAGTCGAAATCGATTGCGCCCTGCTGACGCAGCAGCAGGTAGCCGACGACAGCGAGTTGCCCGACAAACATCGCGGCGAAGATAACCAGCCCCCACAGGCTGGTGCCGACAAATTTCCAGACGCGAGGTTGACGCGGCGCCGGTTGCACCGGCGCGGCGGGGTTTTCGGATGTTTCGAAAGCGCTCATCGGGTCACTGTCGGGTGGAAATCTTACCAAACTATCCACGCGTCATGGCCGGGTCTTGTCCCGGCCATCCACGTCTTCGCCGCTAAATCACCTTGAAGACCTGGATGCCCGCGACAAGCGTGGGCATGACGGACAGAGGACGACGCCCTACTCAGGCAGAGTCCGTTCCAGCAAGCCGCGCGCCTCGGTGGCGGCAAAATCCACCGCGCCATAGAGACTACCGTGCGGCTGCTTCAGCCGCGTCGCCGCAAACAATTCGGCATGTTTCGGATAGATCTCCTGCAACGCGGCCGCTGCGGCCAACAACGCGAGTAGCTCGACCGCCAAGCGGGCGACGCGTTCCGCGTCCGGTTGTCGCAACGTTTTGATAATGAACGAAACTGCCTCCTGCGCGCCCGGCAAGCCCTGCGTTCGCGCGACAAGGTGCCTGAGCACATCGCTGGCGCCCTCCGGTTCGCGCGCCAAGGCACGCAACACGTCAAGGCACATGACGTTGCCCGAGCCTTCCCAGATGGCATTAACCGGGGATTCACGATAATGCCGAGCCAGGATGCCTTCCTCGACATAACCATTGCCACCAAGGCACTCCATCGCCTCGTAGACGAAGCCCGGCGCGCTCTTGCAGGTCCAGTATTTCACCACCGGTGTCAGCAGGCGCATGTACGCCGCTTCGAGCTTGTCCGCCGGTGCGCGATCGAAGGCGCGGCACAGCCGCATCGCCAGCGCCGTCGACGCCTCGACATGCAGCGCCATGTCGGCGAGCACGCTCTTCATGAGCGGCTGATCGGACAAATGTTTCTGGAATACGCTGCGGTGCCGCGCGTGATGCAGTGCATGTGCCAGCCCCGAACGCATCAGTCCGACCGATGCCGTCGCGCAATCCTGCCGCGTCAGTGATACCATCTGAATAATGGTCGGGATGCCGCGCCCCTCCTCGCCGAGCCGCAACGCATAAGCGTCATTGAATTCGACTTCCGACGACGCATTGGAACGATTGCCGAGCTTGTCCTTCAAGCGCTGGAAATGGATGCCGTTGACCGAGCCATCCGGTGCGAAGCGCGGCATGAAGAAACAGGTCAGGCCGCCTTCAGCCTGCGCCAGCACCAGAAAGGCATCGCACATCGGCGCCGACATAAACCACTTGTGGCCGGTGATGCGATAGGCATCGCCGTCGCGCACCGCGCGGGTGATGTTGGCGCGGACATCGGTGCCGCCCTGCTTCTCGGTCATGCCCATGCCCATGGTCATGCCGCGCTTGCTCCACCACGGCGCGAAGCTAGGATCGTAGCTGCGGTTGCCGAGCACCGGCATCACCTTGGCGCGCAGCGCCGGATCGCTCGACAGCGCACCAACGGCGGCGCGCGTCATGGTGATCGGGCACAGATGTCCGGTTTCGACCTGCGAGGCGATGAAGAAACGCGCTGCGCGCAACACTTCGGATGCGCCGCCGGCCGTCTCGCCGTTGGCATTCCACGTCGAGTTGTGGATGCCGGCATGCGCGCTATGCGCCATCAACTCGTGATAGGCCGGATGAAACTCGACTTCATCGCGGCGGAAACCGCGCGCGTCGAATGTCTTCAGCTTCGGCGTGTTCTCGTTGGCGAGCCGCCCGCGCTGCGCCATCGCCGCCGAGCCCCAGTGCTTGCCGAATTCCGTCAGGTCCGCCGTGGCCGACGCGCCGCCGTTGGCGGCGACCGCATCCATCAACGGACGGTCGAGCGTGAACAGATTCACGTCCTCGAACGGCGGCGACTGATTGAAGACGTCATGCGTTGCCAACGATGTCTGCGCCATGAGAACGATCCTTGCTGCCATCTCGTCCGGTTCAGTTTATGCCAGAACGGCGACGTGGGGCGGATCAATTTTTGCTTTTCGCGACAATGGGAAAATCATAAGACGCGCGCGCAATCCCGGGCAGCGAAAAGTGCCACCACTCCAGCCGGTAGTTTTTGAATCCGGCGCTGCTCATTGCCGCCAGTAACGTCTCGCGCCAGCGTCGTTGCTGCGGCGTGATCGCACGCGACGCGGCGTGCGCCTTGGCATCGGAGCAATCGTAGCCGGTGCCCATATCGACACTGGCCTCGGGCGCGCGCAGCGGTTCGGCGGCGGTGCAATCGGCATACGCGCGGCGCGAATCGAACGACGGCCCCTTGGTCGCGCGCAAGTCCACCAAGGTCAGATCGACCGCCGCGCCGCTGGAATGGCCGGAGCGGGTTGCGACATAGCCGAGCCGAAACAGTTCGGTCTTGCTGAAAGAGGGATTGTAGCGTCGTTGCGCAGGAGTTTCGTTGCCGTCCTGCGCCCAGGCATAGATGTCGTCGACCGCGCGTTGCGGCCGGTAGCAATCCAGCATCTTCAGCGAAAGTTGCCGCTGCGCCAGTTCGCGCTGGGCCTGACGCAGCGCCAGCCCGACGGCGCGCCGCACGATGCATTCAGCCGCCTCGTAACCGGCCAACCGGCGGCCGACGAAATTGTTGGCGCCGGCATAGCGAATATCCTGCTGGATGCTCGGATCGATATCGCGCAGATAGACGAAATCGGCCGGCAGCGGGTCGGCTTGCGCGCGGCCAGCCGTGAGCGCCGTCATCGCCGCGATTGCAGCCACAATGAGGTTCGCGGCCACTCGATTGAAACAAGGCATGGTCAGGGTACCCATAACGGTCGACCGGGGGCTTGAGGGCGACCATAACTCGGCCCTCCCCGACATCTTTACCCTCACCGCCGACAGAGCGGGGGATAAGTCCGATGCCGGCAGATCGCCCTTGCCCCGATTTCCAACTCTGCCTATAGCTCTTGCTTTAATGACCCTCGCAACCAAATCGACTTTCGCCCTCGCCCACCGGCATCTGCTGGGGATTGAGGGACTATCCGCGTCCGACATCACCGGCCTGCTCGATCTCGCCGAAGAATATGTCGAACTCAACCGTCAGGTTGACAAGAAGCACACCAGCCTGCGCGGCCGCACGCAGGTCAATCTGTTCTTCGAAGCCTCGACGCGCACGCAATCCTCGTTCGAACTGGCCGGCAAACGGCTCGGCGCCGACGTCATGAATATGTCGGTCTCCTCGTCATCGATCCGCAAGGGCGAGACGCTGATCGATACTGCGGCCACGCTCAACGCCATGCACCCGGACATCCTCGTCGTGCGCCATCACGCCTCGGGCGCGGTAGAACTGCTGGCGCGCAAGGTCGACGGTTCTGTGGTCAACGCCGGGGACGGCTCTCACGAACATCCAACGCAAGCCCTGCTCGATGCGCTGACCATCCGCCGCAACAAGGGACGGCTCGAAGGATTGCTGGTCGCGATCTGCGGCGACGTGCTGCATTCGCGCGTGGCGCGCTCCAACATCATCCTGCTCAACGCCATGGGCGCACGCGTGCGTGTCGTCGGCCCCTCGACGTTGCTGCCGAGCGGCATTGAACGCATGGGCGTCGAAGTGGCGCGCAACATGCGCGACGGTCTCAACGGCGCGGATATCGTGATGATGCTGCGCCTGCAGCGCGAACGCATGAACGGATCTTTCGTGCCGTCGAGCCAGGAGTACTTCCAGTACTTCGGCCTCGATCAACAGAAGCTCGCTTACGCCAAGCCCGATGCGTTGGTGATGCATCCGGGACCGATGAATCGCGGCGTCGAGATCGACTCGATCGTTGCCGATGGCGCACGTTCGCTGATCCGCGAACAGGTCGAGATGGGCGTCGCGGTGCGCATGGCCGTGCTCGAGGCGCTGGCGCGCAACCTGCCGAACGCATGAACCGGGATACGAGATGCTGACCGACCGCCACCCGATCCTGCTCGCCAACGCCCGCCTGATCGATCCGTCACGCGATATCGATGCGCCGGGCGACGTGCTGATCGCCGACGGCGTGATCCGCGATGCGCGGCGCGGCATCGCCGCATCCGGCGTGCCGGAAGGCACCAAGGTGATCGACTGCGGCGGCAAGATCGTGGCACCTGGCCTGATCGATATGCGCGCTTTCGTCGGCGAACCCGGCGCCAGCCACCGCGAGACCTTCGCCTCGGCCAGCCAGGCGGCTGCGGCCGGCGGCATCACCACCATCATCTGTCAACCGGACACGTCGCCGGTGATCGATAACTCGGCCACGGTGGATTTCGTCCTTCGCCGCGCGCGCGACACCGCCATCGTCAACATCCACCCCATGGCGGCGCTGACCAAGGGCATGGCCGGCACCGAGATGACCGAATTCGGCCTGTTGAAGGCGGCCGGTGCTGTGGCCTTTACCGACGGCAACACCAGCGTGATGAATGCACAGGTGATGCGCCGCGCCCTCACCTACGCGCGCGATTTCGACGTGCTGATCGTGCATCACACCGAAGATCCGCATCTGGTCGGCGAAGGCGTCATGAACGAGGGTGAGTTCGCCACTCGGCTCGGCCTGATGGGCGTGCCAGCCGCCGCCGAGGCGATGATGCTTGAGCGCGACATCCGCCTCGTGACATTGACCGGTGGCCGCTATCACGCGGCATCTGTTACCTGCCGCGAGTCGCTCGAAGTTCTGAAACGTGCGCGCGATGCCGGACTGGCAGTCAGCGCCTCGGCGTCGATCAATCACCTGACGCTGAATGAAAACGATATCGGCCCCTATCGCACCTTCCTCAAGCTGGTGCCGCCTTTGCGCACCGAAGCGGATCGCACTGCGCTGGTCGAAGCGCTGGCGTCGGGACTGATCGATGTCGCAATGTCGGATCACAACCCACAGGACGTCGAGACCAAGCGGCTGCCGTTTGCCGAAGCCGCGGCCGGTGCGATCGGACTCGAGACGATGCTGTCGGCGGCGCTGCGCCTGGTGCACAGCGGCGACCTGAATTTCAAGACGCTGATCCGCGCCATGTCGACCCGTCCCGCTGCATTGCTCGGCCTGCCCGGCGGCACGCTCCGCCCCGGCGCCGTGGCGGATGTCATCGTGATCGACCCGGACATGCCGTGGATACTCGATCCCGCCGAACTCAAATCGCAATGCAAGAACACGCCGTTCGACGACGCGCGGTTCAGCGGCCGCGTCACCCACACCATCGTCAGCGGACGGACGGTCTATCAGCTTGCGTGATGGCGACAGGCCGCCGCGCGTGGTTTATGTTGCAGCGGCCACTTCGCATTCGGGCCGATCGCATCCGCGGAACGGGATATCATGCTGACATCATCATATAGTGTCGCCGCTCTCGCCCTCGTCTTCGGCTATCTGCTCGGCTCGATTCCGTTCGGCATGATCCTGACGCGGCTGGCCGGAACACAAGATCTGCGGTCAGTCGGCTCCGGCAACATCGGCGCCACCAATGTGCTGCGCACCGGCCGCAAGGGACTGGCGGCGGCGACGCTGCTCGGCGACATGTTGAAGGGCACGGTGGCGGTAATTCTCGCCGGCAAGTTCGGTGGTCCCAACGCGGCGATGCTTGCGGCGCTCGGCGCGTTCCTTGGTCACCTGTTTCCGGTGTGGCTCGGCTTCAAGGGTGGCAAAGGCGTCGCGACCTATATCGGCGTGCTGCTTGGCCTGTTCTGGCCGGGCGCGCTGGCATTCTGCGCCGTGTGGCTGACGGTGGCGTGGTGGTCGCGCTACTCGTCGGCGGCGGCGCTCACTGCCTCAATCATCGTGCCGCCAATGCTCTGGCTCGACGGTCACCGCGATCTCGGCATGCTGTTCGCCATCCTCAGCGTGCTGCTGTGGTTCATGCATCGCGGCAACATCGCCCGGCTCCGCGCCGGCACCGAAGGCAAGATCGGCGCGAAATCCTGAAAGCTACTCATCTTATAGTTGTATCGTCTCTTAACATGCGCGATGCTGAGCCCGGACTTGGGGCGCAGCTTGAACACCGCATCGACCGGCATCGTAAACCTGACCGACAGCCAACGTATCGACTGGCTGCGACTGATCCGCAGTGAAAACGTCGGACCACGGACCTTCCGCTCGCTGATCAACCATTTCGGCAGCGCCAAAGCCGCGCTCGAGCGGTTGCCCGAGCTGGCGCGCCGCGGCGGCGCGACGCGCGTGGGCCGCATCTGCTCGGTGGACAGCGCCGAACGCGAACTGATGCTCGGACGCAAGCTCGGCATCGAATTGCTGGCGCCGGGAGAACATGGCTATCCGCCTCGCCTCGTCTCGATCGATGACGCACCACCGCTGCTCGGCGTGCGCGGCGTCTTCGACATCATGATCCGACCGATGATCGGCATCGTCGGCTCGCGCAACGCATCCGGCGCCGGACTCAAATTTGCGCAGACGCTGGCGCGCGATCTCGGCGACGCCGGCTTCGTCATCGCATCGGGACTGGCGCGTGGCATCGATCAGGCGGCGCATCGTTGCAGCATCGACACCGGCACCGTCGCGGTTCTCGCAGGCGGTCACGATCGCATCTATCCGCCCGAGCATGAGAGCCTGCTGGCCGAACTGCTGCAATCGGGCACAGCCATTTCGGAAATGCCGCTCGGTCACGCGCCGCGCGCCCGCGACTTCCCCCGGCGCAATCGCCTGATTTCCGGCGTGGCGCTCGGCGTCGTCATCGTCGAAGCGGCTTTTCGTTCCGGCTCGCTCATCACTGCCCGTGTCGCCGCCGAACAGGGCCGCGAGGTGTTCGCGGTCCCGGGTTCGCCGCTCGATCCGCGTGCGGCCGGAACCAACGCGCTCATCAAACAAGGTGCCACGCTGGTCACAGAAGCGGCAGACATTATCAACGTCGTGCAGCCGATCATGGGCCGTCCGATCGAACTGCCCATCGCCGAGACCACCGAGGAATTGCCGATGGATCGCGAACCCGACGCCAGCGAACGCACGCGGATCGTCAATCTGCTTGGGCCCAGCCCCATCGGTCTCGACGACTTGATCCGCCTCGCCGGCACTTCGCCTGCCATCGTCCGAACGGTGTTGCTCGAGCTTGAACTCGCCGTCCGCCTCGAACGCCACGGCGGCGGGCTGGTGTCGCTGGCCTGACCCGTACGAGACCGCACACGAGTCAGATCAGCCAGCCGGTCATGTATTACCGAGCGTAGATCGGCGCACCGGCGGGCGATGCGGTCGCTCCGCCATCCACAAATATCTCGGCGCCCTGAATATGTGCCGAGTCATCCGACGCCAGGAACAGCACCGTCTTGGCGATATGATCGGCCTCGCCCATGCGACCCAGCGGCGTACTGCGCGCCATCCGCTCTTCCAGCGCGGCAAAAGCCTCCGGCGAAGGCGCAGCACCGTTCCAGATCGGCGTCCGCGTGGCGCCCGGCGAAACCAGATTGACGCGGATGCCACGCGGCGAAAGCTCGCTCGCCATCACCCGGGCCATCCCCCGGACACCGGCCTTGCTTGCCGCATAAGCCGAGAAACCCGGATTGCCCAATACGCCGATGACGGATCCATTGAGGATGATCGACGCGTTATCGTTGAGATGCGGAAGCGCCGCCTGAACGGCGAAGAAAACCGCGGTGAGATTGGTTCTAATAATCGTCTCGAAAGCGGCCAATGTCGTGCCGCCAAGCGGCGTATTGCCGGGAATACCTGCGTTCGCAAACAGCACATCCAGTTTGCCGAACTTTGCCGCCGCCTGCGCGAGTGCCTGCTCGGTCGCGGAGACATCGGTGGCGTCCGCCGTCACCGCGAATGCATTGGAGCCCAATTCGGCAACAGCCGCGTCGAGGGTTTGCCGATTGCGTGCGGTGATGGTGACCCGCGCCCCCTCGGCAATCAAAAGCCGTGCCGTAGCAAGGCCGATGCCGCTGCTGCCACCGGTAACGAAAGCCGTCTTACCCGCCAATCGCATTGTCGCTCTCCAATCTGGTTTCATAATTAAACTATTTGCGATCTAGCGCGTTTGGTTTCATAATGCAACTAGAAAGTTGGAGCATGAATATCGGCGCTATGCGCCTGCGGAGAGCTAGATGGTGAAACGAACCAGCCTGGAGAACGCGGACTGTCCGGTTGCGCGGTCACTTGATGCGATCGGCGACTGGTGGTCCTTGATGATTATTCGCGACGCCTTCCTGGGCATGCGGCGCTTCGGCGAATTCCAGAAAAGCCTCGGTCTGGCGAAGAACATCCTGACGACGCGCCTTCGAACGCTGGTCGGCTGCGGAATTCTTGAATTGGTTCCGGCATCCGATGGCAGCGCCTATCGGGAGTACGCGCTGACGCAGAAAGGGCGCGACCTCTTTCCCATTCTGGTGGCGCTGCGCCAGTGGGGTGAGACGTATGCTTTCGCTCCGGGCGAGGTGCCAAACTTCCTGGTCGACCGCAAGTCAGGTCAGCCGGTGCAAAAGCTGGAGGTTCGCGCGACGTCGGGCCGGCGTTTAAACAGTTTCGACACGGAGGTGCGGCCACGCCAATAACGACCCTACCCCCGCTGCGCGACAGCTTACTGGCGACCGCCTACCGTGCCGGCACGGACCAGTTCCTCGGCCTCCAGCCGTGCCATATCCAGCAGAAAGCCCAGCGTCTCCAGCCGATGACGGCGAGCCACCGCGGCCAGTTCGAGCACACTCTCCGCAATGAAGCTGGCGGCTTCGTGCGGTCCGCCATCACTAGCAGGCTCAGGTTGCTGCGTCCCCTGCGCAGGCGCACGACGTTGCGTCTTTGATGCCATTCCTCTCCCCCAGAGCGCGGCCTTCATATATACACTCATTAGTTGTATATATGCAATTATTGGTTGCATTTCTCGCCGAACACGACTCGGTTCCACCATACAATTTTGCGGCATCTGCCATCGACGATTTGACAGGCGGGGCCTGTAGACCCATGTTCCGGCCGAAACGGGCCGGCGCGACTCTCGCGGAACCCGCCCGAAAATCTTCCCAAGCTATTGGAATCACATGAATATCGTCATTGTCGAGTCGCCTGCCAAGGCCAAGACGATCAACAAGTATCTGGGCGGCTCCTACGAGGTCGTCGCGTCCTTTGGCCATATCCGCGACCTTCCGGCCAAGAATGGCTCGGTCGATCCCGACGCTAATTTCAAGATGATCTGGGAAATCGATCCCAAGGCCTCCGCGCGGCTCAACGACATCGCTCGCTCGGTCAAGGGCGCCGACAAACTGATCCTGGCGACCGACCCTGATCGCGAAGGCGAAGCCATTTCCTGGCACGTGCTCGAGGTTCTCAAAGAGAAGCGCGCCATCAAGGACCAGACCATCGAACGCGTGGTGTTCAATGCGATCACCAAGCAGGCGGTCACCGAGGCGATGAAGCATCCGCGCCAGATCGATGGCGCGCTGGTCGATGCCTATATGGCGCGCCGCGCCCTCGACTATCTGGTCGGCTTCACGCTGTCGCCGGTGCTATGGCGCAAGCTGCCGGGCGCACGCTCGGCCGGACGCGTGCAGTCGGTCGCGTTGCGTCTGGTCTGCGATCGCGAACAGGAGATCGAGCAATTCGTCCCGCGCGAATATTGGTCGCTGGTGGCAACGCTGGCGACGCCACGCGGCGACACCTTCGAGGCACGATTGGTCAGCGCCGACGGCAAGAAGATCCAGCGTCTCGATATCGGCAGCGGTGCCGAGGCCGAGGATTTCAAGAAGGCCGTCGAAGCCGCCAACTTCACCGTCAGCAACGTCGAAGCCAAGCCGGCGCGGCGCAATCCACACGCGCCCTTCACCACCTCGACGCTGCAGCAGGAAGCCAGCCGCAAGCTCGGCTTCGCGCCCGCGCACACCATGCGCATCGCGCAGCGGCTTTACGAGGGCATCAATATCGGCGGCGAGACCACCGGCCTCATCACCTATATGCGTACCGACGGCGTGCAGATCGACGGCTCGGCGATCACACAAGCGCGCAAGGTGATCGGCGAGGACTACGGCAGCAATTACGTCCCCGGCGCACCGCGCCACTACCAGACCAAGGCCAAGAACGCGCAGGAAGCGCACGAAGCCATCCGCCCGACCGATCTCTCGCGGCGTCCTGCCGACCTGCGCCGCAGCCTCGATAACGATCAGGCGCGACTTTACGAATTGATCTGGACGCGCACCATCGCCAGCCAGATGGAATCCGCCGAACTGGAACGCACCACCGTCGATATCGCCGCGAAGGCTGGTTCGCGTCTGCTCGAATTGCGCGCCACCGGTCAGGTGATCAAATTCGACGGCTTCCTCAGGCTGTATCAGGAAGGCATCGACGATGCCGCCGATGACGACGAAGGCCGCCTGCCCGCGATGAGCCAGGGCGAAGCGCTCGCGCGCAAGGACCTCAGCGTCACGCAGCATTTCACCGAGCCGCCGCCGCGCTTCTCCGAGGCCTCGCTGGTCAAGCGCATGGAAGAACTCGGCATCGGCCGTCCTTCGACCTATGCATCGATCCTGCAGGTGCTGAAGGATCGCGGCTACGTCCGCCTCGACAAGAAGCGGTTGCATGGCGAAGACAAGGGCCGCGTTGTCGTCGCCTTCCTCGAAAGTTTCTTCACACGCTACGTCGAATACGATTTCACCGCCTCGCTCGAAGAACAGCTCGACCGCATCTCCAACAACGAGATTTCCTGGCAGCAGGTGCTGAAGGATTTCTGGACCGACTTCATCGGCGCCGTTGACGAGATCAAGGATCTGCGCGTCGCGCAGGTGCTGGACGTGCTCGACACGCTGCTCGGGCCGCACATCTACGCGCCGCGCGAAGATGGCGGCGATCCGCGGCAGTGCCCGAGTTGCGGCACCGGAAGACTGAATCTCAAAGCCGGCAAGTTCGGCGCATTTGTCGGCTGCTCCAATTATCCGGAATGCCGCTATACCCGCCCGCTCGCCGCCGATGGCGAAGCCACCGGCGACCGCATTCTCGGCAAGGATCCAGAGTCCGGCCTGGATGTCGCAGTGAAGGCCGGCCGTTTCGGACCCTACATCCAGTTGGGCGAAGCCAAGGATTACGAAGAAGGCGAGAAGCCGAAGCGCGCCGGCATCCCGAAAGGCATGTCGCCCGGCGACATGGAGTTCGATCTCGCGGTGAAGCTGTTGTCGCTGCCGCGCGAAGTCGGCAAGCATCCCGAAGACGGCGAGCCGATCAAAGCCGGCATCGGGCGCTTCGGGCCTTACGTTCAGCACCTCAAGACCTATGCCAGCCTCGAAGCCGGCGACGATGTTTTCAACATCGGCCTCAATCGCGCCGTGACGCTGATCGCTGAACGCATTGCCAAGGGTCCGAGCAAGCGCCGCTTCGGCGCCGATCCCGGCAAGCCGCTGGGCGACCATCCCACGTTAGGCGCCGTTGCAGTGAAGAGCGGCCGCTATGGCGCTTACGTCACCGCAGGGGGTGTGAACGCCACCATTCCGAGCGACAAGACGCAGGACACGATTACGCTTCCGGAAGCCATCATGCTTCTCGACGAACGCGCGGCGAAGGGTGGCGGCAAGAGCAAGCGCGCCGCGCCGAAGAAGGCCAAAGCCGCGAAGGCGACTTCCGCAGACAAGGCGCCGAAGAAAGCCGCCGCCAAGAAGACGGTCGCGAAAAAGGCAGCTGCCAAGCCGAAGTCCGATGCCGCGAGCAAAGCGCGCGCGCCGGTGAAGGCTACCAAGACAACTTCAAAGAAGGCGCCAAAGACCGCCGCGAAGAAAAACGCGAGCAAGGCAAGCGGGTAAACTTGAGCAAAGCGCGCGACAGCGGATTTCCCAACCGTGATGCCATCGTCGCGTTCATTCGCGCGCATCCCGGCGAAATCGGCACGCGCGACATCGCGCGCGAGTTCGGCCTGAAGAATGCCGACCGCGCCGAACTGAAACGCCTTCTGCGCACGTTGGCCGACGAAGGCATCATCGAGAAACGCGGCAAGACGATCCATCAGGCTGCCGCGCTTCCGCCGACGGTGATGGCCGACGTCACGCGCCGCGATCGCGACGGTGAGTTACTGGCGACGCCGACCGAATGGGATGAGGAACAGGGCGACGCGCCGAGCATCCGCATCCGCCTGCCGCGCTATCCCAAGCCGGGAACGGCGGCTGGCGTTGGCGATCGCGCACTGCTGCGCATCGAGCAAATCGATGGTGACGACGGCACAACCTATATCGGCCGCGTCATCAAGATCATCGACCACACCCGCTCGCGTGTGCTCGGCATCTTCCGCGCCCTGCCCACTGGCGGCGGACGCTTGGTGCCCGTCGACAAGAAGCAGGCCGGACGCGAACTGAATATCGCAAAGCCCGACACCGCCGGTGCCGAGGATGGCGATCTGGTCAGCGTCGAACTGATACGGTCGCGCGGTTTCGGCCTCGCCTCCGGCAAAGTGAAAGAGCGCCTTGGCTCGCTGGCGACGGAAAAGGCCATCAGCCTGATCGCCATTCACGCCCACGATATTCCGCAGGCGTTTTCATCGACGGCGATCAAGGAGGCCGAGGCCGCCAGGCCCGCGACCTTGCAGGGCCGCGAGGATTGGCGCGATGTGCCGCTCGTCACCATCGATCCGCCGGATGCGAAGGATCACGACGACGCGGTGCATGCCGAGCCCGACGCCAATCCCGATAACATGGGCGGCTACATTCTCCATGTCGCGATCGCCGATGTCGCGTTCTACGTGCGGCCGGGTTCGGGACTCGACCGCGATGCGCTGCTGCGCGGCAATTCGGTGTACTTCCCCGATCGCGTCGTGCCGATGCTGCCGGAGCGCATCTCCAACGATCTGTGCTCGCTGAAGCCCGGCGAACCGCGCGGCGCGCTGGCCGTGCGCATGGTGATCGGACCGGATGGGCGCAAGCGCTCGCACACATTCCATCGCGTGCTGATGCGATCTGCCGCCAAGCTGAACTATGAGCAGGTGCAGGCGGCCATCGATGGCCGCCCCGACGACACCACCGGTCCACTGCTCAAACCGATCCTGCAACCGCTATACGGCGCCTATGCGCTGGTGAAGCGCGCACGCGACGAGCGCGATCCGCTCGATCTCGATTTGCCGGAACGCAAGATCGTCCTCAAAGCCGACGGCACCGTGGATCGCGTCACCACGCCGGAACGGCTCGATGCACATCGGCTGATCGAGGAATTCATGATCCTCGCCAACGTCGCCGCAGCGGAGATGCTGGAGAAGAAGTCGCTGCCGCTGATCTATCGCGTGCACGACGAGCCGACGGTCGAGAAGGTCCACAACCTGCAGGAATTTCTCCGGACGCTCGATATGTCGTTCGCCAAGAGCGGCGCATTGCGTCCGACGGAATTCAATCGCGTGCTGGCGCAGGTCAAGGGCCACGACTCCGAACCGCTGGTAAACGAAGTCATTCTCCGCTCGCAGGCGCAGGCCGAATACGCCTCGGAGAATTACGGCCACTTCGGCCTCAACCTGCGGCGCTACGCGCACTTCACCTCGCCGATCCGCCGCTACGCCGACCTCATCGTGCATCGCGCGCTGATCCGGGCGCTGGGCCTCGGCGAAGGCGCCCTGCCTGATACCGAGACGGTCGAAACGCTCGGCGAAGTCGCCGCGCAGATCTCGGCCACCGAGCGGCGCGCCATGAAGGCGGAGCGCGAGACCGTCGATCGCCTGATCGCGCATCATCTCGTCGACCGCATCGGCGCGACGTTTCAGGGACGGATTTCCGGCGTCACCCGCGCCGGTCTGTTCGTGAAACTGACTGAAACCGGTGCCGACGGCCTCATCCCGATCCGCACCCTTGGCACCGAATACTTCGACTACGACGAGGCGCGCCACGCGCTGGTCGGCACACGCAGCGGTGCCATGCACAGGCTGGGTGACGTCGTCGAGGTTCGTCTGGTAGAAGCTGCCCCAGTGGCAGGTGCGCTGCGCTTCGAACTACTGTCCGAAGGCCAGACGCAGCCACGCGGCCGCAAGCGCGGACCGATCCGCGACAGGTCGAAGCCGAAAGGCAAACACAAGGCGAAGGCAACGTCCGAAGCCGGACGCCATCGCCCGAAAAAAGTTCGCAAGCCGGGCAAAGGTAAGCCGGGCAAACCGAAAAGAAAGAAGTGATGGAGTCTAAAGCCTTGAGAACATGGACCCAGAACTCTGCGTCACCTGCACGCCGCGATGCGTGGCTGGCGATCAAGCGCGGCCTGCGTTGCCGCTGCCCGAACTGCGGCGAAGGCAAACTGTTCCGCGCCTTTCTTAAGGTGACCGAGGCCTGCCCGGCCTGCGGGGAGGATTTGCACCATCACCGCGCCGACGATCTGCCGGCCTATCTGGTCATCGTCATCGTCGGTCATATCGTGGTGCCGATTGCGCTGTCGATCGAGACCAACTTCGCGCCACCGGTCGCGCTGCAGCTCGCGATCTATCTGCCCCTCACTTTCGCGGCTTCGCTGTTGTTGCTGCAACCCGTCAAGGGCGCCGTCGTCGGCCTGCAATGGGCGTTTCGCATGCACGGCTTCGACGAGAATTCAACTGATGACATGCCGGTACGCGATCTCGCCGGCGGGAAGATTGCACCGGAAGTACGATGAACGACGCCGCAAAGCCTGAAAAAGAAGAATCTCACCATCCCTATCGCCGCCCGCGCGATGCCGCGACGCTGATCCTGATCGACCGCAGCTACGCCAAGCCGCGCGTGCTGGTCGGCCGGCGCCACGACAAGGTGGTGTTCATGCCGGGCAAATACGTTTTCCCTGGCGGCAGCGTCGACAAGACGGACAACCAGATCCCCGTCGCTGCACCGATCTCCAGGGAATTGGAAACCAACCTGCTGAAGGGCAGCCCGAAGACCGAACTGTCGCGGGCGCGTTCGCTGGCGGTCGCCGCGATCCGCGAAGCCTGCGAGGAAACAGGGCTGTGCCTCGGCCGCAAAGGCGATACCGGTTCGAAGAAACTTAACGGCGTGTGGCAACCGTTCGCCGATGCCGGACTGCTGCCTGATCCGTCCGGCCTGTTCCTGATCGCGCGCGCCATCACGCCGCCGGGACGGGTCCGGCGTTTCGACACACGCTTTTTCACCGCCGATGCGTCGGCCATTGCCCATCGCGTCGAAGGCGTTGTTCACGCCGATGCTGAACTTGTCGAACTGGTGTGGGTCGAGATCGGCTCCGAGCCGTTGGCCGATGCACACATGATGACCAAGAACGTGTTGCGCGAACTCGACAACCGCCTCGCGACCGGCCCGCTGCGGCACGACGCGCCAATCCCGTTCTTCCACTTCTACGGCGGCAAGATGCAGATGGATATTCTGCCGGGCTGACGTTGCGCCCAACCCGCCATGCAAAAAGCGGCCAAGCGGCAGGCATAAATTGCAATATTCTTCTGCCGCTCGCCTGATGCCTTCGGCGCCCAACAGTCTTATGTCTTGTTAGGCGAAGATATGACGGGGCGGAATCATGGCGACACGGCAATTGAAGCTTGGCGCATTCATGCGGCCGGTGAGCATCCACACCGGCGCGTGGCGTTACCCCGGCGCATGGCCTGACGCCAATTTCAATTTCGCGCATCTCAAGCGGCTGATTCAAAAACTCGAACACGGCAAATTCGACGCATTCTTCATGGCCGATCATCTTGCCGTGCTGAACATGCCGATCGACGCGCTGAAGCGCAGCCACACGGTGACGTCATTCGAACCGTTCACGCTGTTGTCGGCGCTGGCTGGCGCCACCGAACACATCGGATTGATCGCCACCGGCTCGACGACGTTCGATGAGCCCTATCACGTCGCCCGCCGCTTCGCCTCGCTCGATCACATCAGCGGCGGCCGCGCCGGATGGAATATCGTCACCACATCCAATCCGGATGCCGCGCTGAACTTTGGCCTCGAGGACCACATGGAGCACGACGAACGTTATCGCCGCGCACGCGAGTTCTATGATGTCGTCACCGGCTTGTGGGACTCGTTCGCCGACGACGCCTTCGTGCGCGATGTCGAGCAAGGTCTGTTCTTCGATCCGGCCAAGATGCACGTCCTCAACCACAAGGGCAAATATCTCTCGGTGCGCGGACCGCTCAACATCGCCCGCCCGGTGCAAGGCTGGCCGGTGATCGTGCAGGCCGGCGCGTCGGAAGCCGGCAAGCAACTCGCCGCGGAAACCGCTGAGGCCGTGTTCACCGGCGGCGGCAGCCTCGCCGACGGGCAGAAACTATACGCCGACATCAAAGGACGGATGGACAAGCTCGGGCGAGACCGCGACCATCTCAAGATTCTACCCGGCGCGTTCGTTGTGGTGGGTGATACCGTCGACGAAGCCAAGGCCAAGCGCGCCAAGCTCGACAGCCTGGTGCACTACGACAGCGCCATTGCGTCACTCTCGGTGATCCTCGGCACCGACGCTTCCGGCTTCGATCCGGACGGCCCGTTGCCCGAAATCCCACAGACCAACGCCAGCCAGAGCGGCCGGCAGCGGCTTGTCGACGTGGCGGCCGAACGCAAGCTGACGGTGCGGCAGTTGGCCGAGCGCGTCGGCGGTTATGGCGGACTGTCGTTCGTCGGCACGCCCGCGACCATCGCGGACCAGATGCAGGAATGGCTGGAAACCAGAGGCTGCGACGGCTTCAACATCATGTTCCCGTTCCTGCCGCAGGGCCTCGACGACTTTGTCGACCGGGTCGTCCCTGAACTGCAGAATCGGGGCATTTTCCGTCGCGAGTACGAAGGCCGAACCCTGCGTGAGAATCTCGGTCTGCCGCGGCCGAAAAACCGCTTCTTCGAAACAGTTTAGGGCAGGTTCCAGCGGTCATTTAACGGTCCTAATCCCCTGAATTGGCGCGTTTTCTTCAGGCGAAACGCAACCCGTTTCGCCCCAAAACGCTATATCCTTGACTTTGGGCCATTCGAAGCTAGGTTGCGCCCCAAACGCGGGTCGGCACGAGGCTGGCCAGTTGCCGATTCCTGACATTCGAGGTTTTCCCCTATGGCCAAAGCGGTCACCATCAAGGTCAAGCTGGTTTCGACGGCTGACACTGGCTTCTATTACGTCGCCAAGAAGAATTCGCGCACGATGACCGACAAGCTGGTCAAGAAGAAGTACGACCCGGTCGCGCGCAAGCACGTCGAGTTCAAGGAATCCAAGATCAAGTAAGTCTTTCAAGGATTTACGACGGATTTGAACGGGGCCTCTGGCCCCGTTTTGCTGTTCATAGCGTTTTCAAGCGAAGTGGATACCGGTTCGCGTCAAGAAAACGCGTAGGTATAGCTAAGCGGCCGCCGCGACAACGCGATTGCGGCCGTCGTGCTTGGCGCGATACAGCGCCAGATCGGCGCGCTTGAGCACGTCGGCGACCGGTTCGCCCTTCTGCTCCAGGGTCGAGATGCCGATCGAGATCGTCACATCGATCCGCCTGTTCCCCTTCTCGATCGCGAACGGCTCACCGGCGATAGCCCGCCGGACCCGCTCGGCGACACGGCTCGCAACATTCAGATCGGTCTCCGGCATGACGATGACGAATTCCTCGCCGCCGTAGCGGCAGGCGAGATCGATGCCGCGGATCGACTTGCGGATGCGCACCGCGAATTCGCGCAACACGTCGTCGCCCGCATCGTGGCCGTAGGTATCGTTGATGGCCTTGAAGAAATCGATGTCGAGCATCATCACGGCCAGCGGCTTGCCGCGCATGGCGGTCTGCTCGGCCAGCGTCGCCAGATGGCTTTCCATGTAACGGCGATTGTGCAGCCCGGTCAGCGCATCGGTAATCGCCATCTCGATGGAGTTCTGCACATTGTCGCGCAGATGATCGGCATAGCGGCGCTTGCGGATCTGCGTGCGTGCCCGCGCCAGCAATTCGTTCTTGTCGACCGGGCGCATCAGGTAGTCGTTGACGCCGATCTCCAGCCCGCGAAGCATGCGCGTGTTGTTATCGGCATCGGCCAGCGCGCGGATCGGCACCTGTCGTGTCCGCTCCAGCGACCGCGCCTGACTGCACAGCCGCAGGCCGTCGAAATTTTCCAGGCTCAACGAGACAATCAAGAGATCGTAGTTGCCTTCGGCCGCATGAAACAACGCATCGGCAGGATTGGGCTCGACATCCACGGTGTGTTCACTGCTCAACACCGGCGCCAGCCGCTCATAGGACGATGGACGATCATCGACCAGCAGGATGCGCCCGCCCTTGCCGGCATCGGCAATCGCGCTGCGCTCCGGCGCCTGCACGCCGATCTCAAGCGACGTCAACGCCCGCATGCGCAGCTCGTCGGTCATCATCTTGAGGCGTGTCAGCGAGCGCACGCGCGCGATCAGCACGACATCGGCCACCGGCTTGGTGAGGAAATCGTCGGCACCGGCTTCCAGGCCGCGCACGCGATCCGCGGGACTGTCGAGCGCCGTGATCATCACCACCGGGATGAAATGCGTCGCTGGGTTCGATTTGAGGCGACGGCAAACCTCAAAGCCGTCCATGTCCGGCATCATGACGTCGAGCAGGATGATGTCGCATTCGGCGCGCGAACAGACTTCCAGCGCCTGCGCACCGTTGCTGGCGGTGAGTACGTCGAAATATTCGGCAGAAAGCCGCGCTTCGAGCAGCTTGACGTTGGCAGGTACGTCATCGACGACCAAAACGCGCGCGGACATCGCAGTCTCCCTAGCCGATAAACCGTCGGACGGTTTCGATGAACTTTCCGACGGAGATCGGCTTCGACAAATACGCTTCGCACCCGCCTTCGCGGATACGCTCCTCGTCCCCCTTCATCGCGAAGGCCGTCACCGCCACGACGGGAATGGTGCGCAACTCGGGATCGTCCTTGATCCAGCGCGTCACCTCGAGGCCGGATACCTGCGGAAGCTGAATGTCCATCAGAATGAGATCAGGCCGAAGTTTTCTGACCAGATCGAGCGCCTCATAGCCATTGCTGGTGCCTGAGGTCTGATAGCCATGAGCTTCAAGCAGATCGCGGAAGAGCTTCATATTGAGCTCATTGTCTTCGACGATCAGGACGGTTTTTGCCATCCCGCCCCTCCCATCAACGCAATTGCTTCAATCAAAACACAAACCGCTTGCCGTCCCGCGCCGGGCCGCACGACATCCGCATCCCGATATGACGCCGAATTTCGCTTAAGCCCGATAAGACAGAACATTCTCTTCACGCGAACCGGTTTCCACTTCTTGAAAACACTCTAGGGTGGCGGCTCTGGCGTTCCTTTCATCCGGACGGCACGTTCGCCATTGGAACGTCGCAGCCAAAGCCACACTCGAAGTCTATATTTGCCAATGTTCCCTTGATTCGAACATTTGCAGGTGGGCTTGGTAGAACGGCATGCAAATGTTGGGATAGGACCATTGGTAACTCGGGCATGATGGCTGAAAATAGAGACCATAGGTTACGGAAAGGCAAACACCATCGATGACAAAGCGCGTTCACAACCCGCGTGAAGTGGCTGAAATCGTGGCAATTCAAGCCCTTTCCTTCGTTGCCGGCGACGCCGAGCGGCTGGGACAATTTCTGGCTGAAACCGGGCTCGGTCCGGAGACGCTGCGGTCGGCGGCCGCCGATCCGCAATTCCTCGCCGGGGTGCTCGATTTCGTGCTGCGCGACGATTCGACCGTCAAGGCATTCTCCAGCGCGTCGCAACTCGACCCCACGACGATCATGGCGGCCCGCCAGGCGCTCGGCGACAAGCAATGGGAACGCGATGTTCCGTGAGCACGACCGCACCAGACACGCGTGATCCGCGGTGTTTCTGTCGCGATTGCCTGCACGACCTCGACATGGCCGCGCGACGCTGCAGCGCCTGCGGCTCCCCCCGTCTGGTCCGGCACCACGCCCTTCCCGCACTGACCATCGCCCACATCGATTGCGACGCATTTTACGCGACCGTCGAGAAGCGGGACAATCCCGACATAGCCGATAGGCCGGTGATCATCGGCGGCGGCAAGCGCGGCGTGGTCTCCGCCGCCTGCTATATCGCCCGGACCTTTGGCGTGCGCTCGGCCATGCCGATGTTCAAGGCGCTGGAGCTCTGCCCTCAGGCAACCGTCATCCGGCCGGATATGGCCAAGTACGTCCGGGTTGGGCGCGAAGTGCGGCAGGCCATGCAGGCGCTGACGCCGCTGGTCGAGCCACTCTCCATCGACGAAGCATTTCTCGATCTCGGCGGCACGCAACGCGTTCACGGCATGATCCCGGCGAAGGTGCTGGTCCGGTTCGCGGCAGCCGTCGAACGCGACATCGGCATCACCGTGTCGGTGGGGCTATCCTGCAACAAATTCCTCGCCAAGATCGCCTCCGATCTCGACAAACCGCGCGGCTTCGCCACGCTGGATCAGGACGACGCCTGCACCATGCTGGCTGACAAGCCGGTCGGGTTCATCTTCGGCGTCGGACCGGCGACGCAGGAACGACTATCGCAGCGCGGCTTCCGCACCATTCGCGACCTGCAGCGCGCCGATGAGATCGAATTGATGCGACAATTTCCGACCGAAGGCCGCCGATTATGGCGGCTGGCGCGCGGCATCGACGATCGCCGCGTGGTGGCAGACCGTGGCGCCAAGACGATCTCCAGCGAGACCACATTCGAAACCGATATTCGCGACTTCGCGACGCTCGAAAAGATTCTCTGGCGGCTGGCGGAAAAAACCTCGGCGCGACTCAAGAGCAGCGCGCTTGCCGGGACCACGATTACCCTGAAATTGAAGACGGCCGACTTCCGCCAGCGTACCCGCTCGCAATCTCTGCATGCGCCGACGCAACTCGCCAACAAGATTTTCGCCACGGCGCGCGAAATGCTGGCCAAGGAAATCGACGGCACCGCCTTTCGGCTGATGGGCGCCGGCGTCAGTTCGCTGCGAGCCGGTTCGCAGGCCGACGATACCGATATGCTGGATCAGCGGTCGGCCCATGCCGAACGCGCGATGGACGACCTGCGCAAGAAGTTCGGCAACGCCGCCGTCATCCGCGGCATTGCCTACGATGGTCCGGAGAAGCCGCGCTAAACGGGTTCGCCTCTGCGCATCACTTGCAGGGCTTGGTGCTCTTGACCTCCAGCTTCTCCATCGCACCGGCAATGACGAAGTCATTGTAGTCGAGCACGAGCTTGCGCGACACGCCGTTCTCGAAGAGCTCGAACGACATCGCATACACCGGAGTCTGTTCGCCGCTATTGGCTTTGGCATCGCGATCAAAATAGCTGACGGTGACCGGCCACCGCGTCAGCGACTTCATCTTGTCGCTGCTCGTCGCGGGATCGGGGGATCCGCTCGCCTGCCCGCCATCGATCGCCTTACCGATCACGGTCAGCGTGTTGTAAACTTTCTCCCCCGTGTCGGATCCATCATAGACCGACAATTCGAGCAGCGATTTGCCCTCGCGCGCCGCAGCTATGATGCGGCGGATCTGTTCGGTCGGAAACACCGTGCTGCCGTCGAGCGTCAACGTTTTGACGGTGGGACGTTTCAGCTTGACGGTCACATGATCGCCGACGCGTTCCGCTACGCCGTCGACGTCTGTTGGTTCGCCGCTATTCATCCGCGTGTCGATCTTGAAACGATAGCTCTTGCCGTCGGCGTCTTCCCAGCTCGTCGAACGCAAATCGCTGAGGATCGTTTTCCCCTCGCCATTGTCGAGCTCGGAGACCTGGCGAAATTCCGATGTATAGCCTTCGCAGGCACTGCCACTGAAATTGTACAGGATACGTCCGCGCGCACGGTCGATTGCCGAACTGCCGCGCGACTTGAGGAGGCTCAAATCGTACACCGCCTGATGTGCGAGGAACGGCACATTCGCGGCCGCGTCCGCAGCTCCGCCGCCGAGCGACAGCGCGGAGATCATCACAGCCAGGACGGGACCACCGGATTTCAGACGCAGATCATGATAAAAGCGACGCATGCCATCTCCTCGTAGCGCGGATCGGAACCATATTAAGTCCATTATTGCGCCGCAACTGAGGCGTTGGCGGAAAGTGCCTGCCAACAGCCACATTCTTCGGCATTCTGATCACAGCCGCGCGATCGGAATCCACAACGTAACATAGTAACATAAGCCCGTCGGATCGTTCGTAACAGGATAGCCCATGCATTCGCACTCGCTCGAAAACTGGACGCATAACCACGTCTTTCTCGGTCGCAGACATGGGCGCAACGAACGCCGGACATGGCTCGTGGTTTGGCTCACGCTGGCCATGATGGTTGCGGAGATCGCCGGTGGCACGATCTTCGGATCGATGGCGCTGCTTGCCGACGGCTGGCATATGTCGACCCATGCGGTTGCCGTCGGCATCGCCGCATTGGCCTATCGCTACGCCCGTCACTACCAGCGCGATCCCCGCCTCAGCTTCGGCAGTGGGAAATTCGGTGACCTCGCTGCATTTGGCAGTGCGGTGGCGCTCGCGATGATCGCCATCATGGTGGCTTACGAGAGCCTGCTGCGCATCGCCAACCCGCAGCCTATCGCTTATGGCGAAGCCATCGCCATTGCTGTACTCGGTCTGCTGGTGAACCTCGTTTCGGCCTGGCTGCTGCACGAAGGTCATGATCACGACCATCATCACAGTCACGCCGATGACGATCATCATTCGCCTCACGCTGGCCACGAGCACGCTCACACGCGTGCGCATCGCGACAACAACCTGCGCGCGGCCTATGTGCATGTGCTCGCGGACGCCGCAACGTCGGTGTTGGCAATCGCCGGACTTATACTGGCGCGATCATTCGACCTGCCATGGACGGACGCCGCCGTCGGTCTGGTCGGTAGCGTCGTCATCGGCAGTTGGGCGATTGGATTGATGCGCAACACCGGCGCGATTCTCATCGACGCGGTGCCGGATCCGAAGCTTGCCCATGCCATTCGCGAGCGACTGGAGACCGACGGCGATCGCATCTCCGATCTGCATCTGTGGCAAGTCGGTCCGGGGCACTATGCAGCCATCGTGACAATCGTCACGGATCGGCCACAGGCGCCGCAGTCCTACAAATCTCGTCTCGCCAAGCTGCAACATCTCAGTCACGTCACCGTCGAAGTGGATCAATGCGTGCATAGCGATGGTGCGTGCGCTCGTGTCGCATAAGCGCCATGCAGGGATACCTCCGCACGCGATCACTTGCATGTCATTCCGCAATCAGCGAAATAGAGAGTGCATGATCGGGGCACTTGATCATGAATGTCATTCCACACAGCAGATTTGAGGGCAGATATGGCAGGAGCTATTGAACAGAAACTCGCGGCGCAGGGCATCGTCTTGCATGAACCCGCAAGCCCGATCGCGAATTATGTCGGCTTCGTCCGCACCGGGAATTTGTTGTTTGTCTCGGGGCAAGTCTGCGTCAACGCCGAAGGCAAGCTGATCGCGAAAGGCAAGCTCGGCGCCGGTGTCACCATCGAACAAGGTAACGCTGCGGCGCGTGGCTGCGCAATCAATCTGCTGGCGCAGGTCAAAGCCGCGCTCGGCGACCTCGACAAGGTCACGCGCGTGGTTCGCCTTGGCGGCTTCGTCAATTCGGCGCCCGATTTCTTCGATGGACCGAAGGTGCTCAACGGCGCATCCGACCTGATGGTCGCGGTGTTCGGCGACAAGGGACGTCACGCGCGCTCCACCGTCGGCGTCGCTTCGCTGCCCGCCGACGCGGCGGTCGAAGTCGAAGGCATCTTCGAAGTCGCCTGACGGATCACTGCAATGCGCGCACCCGACTGGCTTACCGCACGTCCGGTCGCGCATCGCGGCCTGCATGGCCGCAACCGTGGCATCATCGAAAATATGCCGGGCGCGATGATCGCGGCGGTGGCAAGCAACTTCGCCATCGAGCTCGATGTGCAACTGACCGCGGACGGCGAAGCCATGGTGCATCACGACGATGCGCTGGGCCGCCTGACCGAAGGCAGCGGCACCCTGCTCGGAATGACAGCGGCGCAACTCAAGCGGGTCACATTCAAGGATACCGCCGAGCGAATGATGACGCTCGGCGAGCTCTGCACGCTCGTTGCAGGCCGGGTGCCGCTGGTAATCGAAGTGAAGAGCCACTTCGACGGCGACCGCCGACTGGTCACGCGCATCGCAGAGGTGATGGCATCGTATCGCGGCCCCGCCGCCGTGATGTCGTTCGATCCCGATCAGGTGATAGCTATCCGCGAGTTCATACCGGAATTACCGCGGGGCATCGTGGCCCAGCGCAGCTATGACGACAGCTACTGGACAAAACTGACAACGGCGCAACGTAATGGCATGCTGTACTTGCGCCACGCGATGCAAACCCAACCTCATTTCGTGAACTATTGGGTCAATCAGCTTCCGGCCCCGGCGCCGTGGATCGCACGCAATATTTTCGGCTGCCCGCTGCTCGCCTGGACCGTCCGCACCCTGGAACAGCGCCAACGCGCAGCGCGCTACGCCGATCAGATGGTGTTTGAAGGATTTCTACCGGATTAGCGAGGAACACGGCGGCACTTGAAGTGGCGCAGCGGAGCTACAATCTGTAGACTACCTTACCCGCCGCATGGGCGCTTCGCGCATGTGACCTTTTCAGATCTTTGATGGCGTCACCGGAAATCACTCTTGAAGCCGTATCCTCCGCCAGCCTGATTGCGGCAGCGGACTGGGATGCGTGTGCCAATTCGCGCGGGCCCGACAACGGAATTAGCGTCGTAGCCAACTACAATCCCTTCATCAGCCACGCCTTCTTCAATGCCGTCGAGCAATCCAATTCGGCATGCGCCCGCACGGGTTCGGCGCCCCGCCATTTGGTCGCGAAGGTCGACGGCAAGGTCGCGGGACTGGTGCCCTGCTATTTGAAATCGCATTCGCAGGGCGAATACGTCTTCGATCGCGGCTGGGCCGATGCCTATGAACGTGCAGGCGGCCGTTATTACCCGAAGCTGCAGGCATCGGTGCCGTTCACGCCGGCCGCGGGCCCTCGTCTGCTGGTCCGCGACGGTGAGGATGCTGCTCTCATCCGAGAAGCGCTAGCCAATGGTCTCAAGGCGCTTTGCAACGCCACGCAGACCTCCTCCGTTCACGTCACCTTCGCACGCGAGGAGGAATGGAGCTTTCTCGCGCAGCAAGGATTCCTGCAACGCACCGATCAGCAATTTCACTGGCGAAACGCGGGCTATGCCAGTTTCGACGATTTTCTCGCCACGCTGAATTCGCGGCATCGCAAGGCTATCCGCCGCGAGCGCCGCGATGCGGTGGCCAATGGCATCACCATTCACGCTTTGACGGGAAGCGAACTGACCGAAGAGGTCTGGGATGCATTCTTCGAATTTTATATGGAGACCGGCTCACGCAAATGGGGCCGCCCTTATCTGACGCGCGCGTTCTATTCGCAGATCGGCGAGACCATGGCTGACCGCATCGTGCTGATCATGGCGAAGCGCGACGGCCAGTGGATTGCCGGCGCCATCAATTTCATCGGCTCGGATACGCTGTTCGGACGCCACTGGGGCGCCATCGAGCACCATCCGTTTCTGCACTTCGAGGTGTGCTACTATCAGGCGATCGACTTCGCCATCCGGCATGGCCTCAAGACCGTCGAAGCAGGCGCGCAGGGCGAACACAAGATCGCGCGCGGCTACCTGCCTCAGACCACCTATTCGGCGCACTACATCGCCGATCCGGCCTTGCGCCGCGCCGTGCGCGACTATCTCGAACATGAACGCAGCTACGTCGCCCGTGCCGCCCGTGAACTCACCGAGGCCGGACCGTTCCGCAAGGCCAGCGACGACGATCCGTCTTGACCGCTCGGCGGCGGATGGTGAAAGTGGCCCCGAATTTCAGGAGCGACCATGACCGCCTACGACACCAACAATATCTTCGCCAAGATCCTCCGAGGCGAACTGCCCTGCTTCAAGGTCTACGAGAACGAGCACGTCTTCGCTTTCCTCGACATCATGCCGCGCTCGCCCGGCCATACCCTGGTGATCCCGAAAGCCCCTGCTCGCGGCATCCTCGATATCAACGCCGATGATTTCGCCCATGTCGCGCGCGGTGCGCACCGCATCGCCGCCGCCGCCATGAAGGCATTCGACGCGCAGGGCATGACAATCCAGCAGTTCAGCGAGCCGGCCAGCGGACAGGTGGTATTTCATCTGCACATGCATGTCATGCCGCGTTTCGACGGCGTCGCGCTGCATCCGCCGCAGACCCGCAAGGAAGACATGAAGGTGCTGGAAGGTCACGCCGCCAAGCTGATCGCCGCGCTGAACGCCTGATCGTGGCTGCGCGTAGCCGTAAGGATCAGTCGCCGACCTGATAATCGCCCTTCTGCGGCGGCGCCAGCGGCGTGAACTTGCAGCGATCCGGCTTGAGGTCGACGAGTGGCGTGCCGTCGAGGCAATCGAGGCCGCGCACCAGCACGGTCGCCCCCTCGACACCGACCAGATTGACCATCGACGTGCCGAGAGGATTGGGCCGCACCGGGGTGCGGAGCGAGAACGTGCCGCGCACCGCGCCGTCGTTCTTCGGACTCTGCAGCACCAGATCGCGCCGCGACATATGTAGCCAGTAGATCACCTCGAGGCTGGGATAAAGCTCGATGCCTTGAAGCGCCGCCACCCAGGGCTCGAAGATTTCCAGCCGGCAGACCGGCCCATCGAGGCGGCCCTGACGCGGCGTTTCGAGGCGCGATGTCCATGGCGTGCGGATACGACCGATGAAAACCAGCCCCGCATCGGTCGCCGCGGGCGCTTCGACTGCGACTTCACCCGCCCGGATTTCGCTTTCCCGTACCATCGTGACGTCCCTACCCTTGAGCTAGCCTATCCACCACTTGCCGGCGATCATGATCGCTTCGCCGCACACAACCCCGGCCAAAATCGACTGTCGCGCGGCCAGAAAAGCCCCGAATCCCGCTGCCGTCGCGCCGTAACGCAAGGCATCGGGAATACTGGCCAGCACGCCCGGATGACACCCGCCAGAATCGCGGTGGCGCTTGCACGTACCCAGACCAGCAATTCCGAGCCTTCGTCGATGCCGCGGCCGAACAGCAGACCAAATACGCGCCAGATCTCATTGGGCAGAATACCCGCGAGCAGCAGGATCAGCAACACATGCCAATCGCCGATGAAACCGCTCATCGCTGCTCCCGCCACCAGTGCACGCCGTAGGCCAACGTGCCGGCCGTGAGGCCGCTGAGCAGGATATCGACACCGGTATGCAGCATGCTCATGATCGGGAACAGCGCCAGCCCGAGCAATAGCGCCAGCCTATCGACCAACTGACGGCTATTGCGCGCTGTCGAGAACAGGAACGCCAGCGGCGTCAGCAACAGGATTCCTGCGGCCAGAAGTTCGGGCAGGTTAGCCGACAACACATAGCCCGCGGCTGTCGCAACCAGGCAGACGGATACCAGGCCCACGCCGAGACCATTGGCAAACGCAAGCCGCTGTTCGCGCGGCACCGCAGGCAACATGCGCGAGCATTCGATCCACATCGTGACGGCGATGAAATGCGCGGGGAGCACCAGCTTGCGCAACGGCGTTTGCGGGGTGCGGATCATCGGCAGCACGGCGACGACCATCGGAAACAGCCGGATTGCGCTCAGCGTGACGGCAATCGCCGCCTGTACGGCCGTGCCTCCGGTCCCCAATGTCGAGATCAGAATGATCTGCGCCGGCCCGGCCCAGACGAACAGCGTGCCCGCCAGCGCCCAGCCCATGCTGAAGTTGGAATCATGCGCCAGCGCGCCGATGCCAAGATAGGTCGCGAACAATACGAGCGTCAGGATCGTCGAGCCGACCGCCCGCACCCCAAGCAGGAACGTCGTGGTCGTATGTCGCCATCCAGGAGAATCGAGAGCCGGGAGCACCATCTCGCCCGTGTAAAAGAGTCGCCGCTGCGAATACGCCGGTCAAAGCCTGCGCCGTCAAGCGCCGCAGGCAAGAAAGTGCCGGTCAGCCACGACTTTGCGTATTTCGCAGCACGAGACAAGCTTCGCCGGCGCGACGAATGCGTTCACAGAGGTCATTCGCGGCCGCGCGAGTCTCTTCCCCGATCCGCACCTGATAGAATATGCGCGTGCCGCGGCTGCGCCATATCGAACCCAGCAGACTTGGATCGCGATCGCCGATCAACGACGCCAACCTCCTCATCGCACGTGCATACGACGCCAATGCCCGATCGCGTGAGAATCCGGCAGCGAGTTGCACACCCCAGGGCCGATCGGCGCCGAGTTTGACGCGCTGCTCCAGTTCTTCGACGAACGGGTTTGGCGCACGGCGCAGCAATGCCATCAACTCGCGACAGCTGGAGACGGACGGTCGTTGTGCGGCACCATCCCTGTCGCTGGCGTTCCTCCAATCATCGACTGGTACGCCGGTGATGGCGAGGACATAGTGACGCGTCTCCGGGGGCATCGGCCCGCTGCCCTCGATCCACTCCCGGATACGCCTTGGGCCGGCATTGTAGGCCGCGGCCGCCAGCCCAAGATTACCGAACTGGTGGCGCAACTCGCTGAGAAACTCCGCGGACTTCGGCAGCGCCTGCACCGGATCGAAGGGATCCAGCAATCGCCGCTCGGCTGCCGTCCCCGGCATGAATTGCGCGATGCCTTGAGCGCGCGCACCGCTGCGCGTGACGGGACCGACAGCGTCGGGTTGAAACCGGCTTTCCTGCCAGATCACGCGCGAGAAGAATTCGAGCGGCAGGCCTGCCTCTTTCGCTGCCGACTCGATCATCAGGCACATCGCGTCGCGGGTGTCGGCTTCTTTTGAGGTTTCAGCCGCGCTGGCGGCACCCTGCGCCGCAGCGGGCAAAGCGCGCGCGAACAGCACGACGCCCATCACGATGCAGATCGCGCTGATCTTCCATAGCGGCATTGCTGCTTTCCGTCGCTTGCATGACGCAGCTTGACAGCCAAGATCCAACCGCTAGCTATTCAAGCAATATGGCCCGGAATTTAGGTGCAAGATTGGGACCGCGACATGGCCGAACCAGAAGACCGCAGCGGATTTGCGCCGGATGACGACCAGCCGATTCCCTACATGGCGCGAACCCGCGCCTACTATGAAGCCATCGGCTACACCACGCACTATCGTTGGGCGCATTACACCGGCGCGCCGTTCCAGCCGCTGCGCAAACCGCTCGCGCAATCGCGCATCACCATCATCACCACCGCCGCGCCGTTCGATCCTGCCAAGGGCGATCAGGGTCCGGGCGCGACATACAATGGCGGCGCCAAATTCTATCAGGTCTACGATGGCGATACGTCGCGCGAACATGACCTGCGTATTTCACACATCGCTTATGACCGGGTTCACACGACCGCCGAAGATAGCGGGACATGGTTTCCGCTCCCGCGATTGATCCGGGCCTCAGCAACCGGGCGCATCGGTGAGGTCGCGCCGCGTTTTTTCGGTGCCCCGACCAATCGCAGCCATCGCGTCACCATCGATATCGATGCACCGGACATTCTTGCCCGCTGTCAGGCTGACGAGATCGATGCAGCCATACTCGTTCCCAATTGCCCGGTCTGCCATCAGACGGTGAGTCTGGTGGCGCGCCATCTCGAAGCCAACGGCATTTCTACCGTCGTGACGGGTTGCGCCAAGGATATCGTCGAGCACGCTGCCGTGCCGCGCTTCCTGTTCAGCGATTTCCCGCTCGGCAATTCCGCCGGCAAGCCGCACGACACGGCTTCGCAAGCGCAGACGCTGGAATTGGCGCTGCGCCTGCTCGAATCCGCCCCCGGCCCGCAAACGACGATGCAATCGCCCCTACGCTGGAGCGACGATCCGTCGTGGAAGCGCGACTACAACAATGTCGAGATGATGAGCGCTGAAGAACTCGCCCGCCGTCGCCGCGACTTCGATGCGCAGAAGGAAGCAGCCCGCAACGTGCGCGAGAACGCAAGGTAGAACTGGCTCGATTTGCTCAAGCCGTCCTCCTGAGGAGGCCGCTTCTTCAGCGGCCCTCGAAGGGTGATGGCGCCATCCTTCGAGGCTCCGCACTTCGCGCGTCGCACCTCAGGATAACGCACAACATCTTCGACGAATCCAACTAGATCGAGAATCCAAAACTGCGGCGGAAGCCTTCCTGCCCTTTCGGCGTGATCTGCAACGCGCGCGGATTCCGCTCGCGGCGCACCCAGCCGAGATCGAAACAACGCGCGGTGATGGCCGCACCGACGACGCCCGACAGGTGAAATCGGCGTTCGGTCCAGTCAAGGCAATGACGACAGAACGGACGGCGCGTCTGGGCCGGGAATGACGCCCCCAACTCTTTCAGGAACGCCAGCCCCGATTCCGTCACCTCACCGCCATCGTCGGAGAGGATGACATGTTTGAGATCGCAGAGTGCATCGGCAATCGACACGCCGAGCTTGCCGGCGAAATGATCGTAGCAGGTGCGCGCGACGCGCAGCCTGACTTCCTGCGCGGTGCGCGGGCGATAGCGTGGCGGCGCGGCGGCGGCCACCGCAATGATACTTTCCAGCATCTGCGCCACCATCGGCGATGCCAGCCGATAGTAGCGGTGCCGCCCTTGCTTGAGCACGGTCAGCAAGCCGGCTTGCGTCATCTTCGCGAGATGGCCGCTGGCGGTCTGGGGCGTCACACGCGCGGCGAAGCTCAACTCGGTCGCGGTCAGCGCGCGCCCGTCGAACAAAGTACTGAGGATGTTGGCGCGTGCGGGATCGCCCACCAGCGCGGCGATCTCGGCCATTTGTAGTGCTGTCATGCGCGGCAGTTTAGGCGGAAACCGATCTGGCGCAATCGGCAACGCTTCGGTGGCGCGCGAAGCATCCCAGCGTCTTGCACAGCGAGAACGGGGCCACAAAGCAAACGGGCGGCGAAAGTGTTCGCCGCCCGCTTCGCAAATCAAATGACGATCAGACCTTGACCAGCGGTCCTTTCGACGACGAACCTTTCGGGCCACCGGAACCACCGGAGCGCGGCTTGCGCTGAGGCGCACGCTTGCGCGCCCCCGGCAGCTTCTCCGGCTTCGGCGTGATCGGACCATCGAGGTACTCGAAGCCGATCTTGTCGGCGCCCGCCTCGTCCTTCTCGAGCACAACGCGAACGTGACCGCCGCCCTTGAGCGCACCGAACAGCACCTGATCCGCGAGCGGCTTCTTGATGTGCTCCTGGATCATCCGCCCCATCGGACGGGCGCCCATCTGCTCATCGTAGCCATGCTCGACCAGCCACGCCTTCGCCGGCTCGGACAGTTCGATCGTGACGTCGCGATCGGCCAACTGCGCCTCGAGCTGCAGCACGAACTTCTCGACCACCATGCCGATGACATCGGCATTGAGGTGCGCGAACGAGACAATCGCATCGAGGCGGTTGCGGAATTCCGGCGCGAACTGCCGATTAATCGCCTCGTGATCGTCACCTTCGCGCTTGCTGCGCGTGAAGCCGAACGCCTGCCGCGCCAGATCGGCCGCGCCGGCGTTGGTCGTCATGATCAGAATGACGTTCCGGAAGTTGACCTGCTTGCCGTTATGATCGGTCAGCTTGCCGTGATCCATGATCTGCAACAGCACGTTGTAGAGATCCGGATGCGCCTTCTCGATCTCGTCGAGCAACACCACGCAATGCGGATGCTGGTCGACGCCGTCGGTCAGCAAACCACCCTGATCGAAACCGACGTAGCCCGGAGGCGCGCCGATCAGCCGCGACACGGTATGCCGCTCCATGTACTCCGACATGTCGAAGCGCAGTAGTTCAACACCGAGCGACGCCGCGAGCTGCTTCGCCACTTCGGTCTTGCCGACCCCGGTCGGACCCGAGAACAGATACGAACCGATCGGCTTCTCCGGTTCGCGCAAGCCAGCACGGGCCAGCTTGATCGATGCAGAGAGCGCTTCGATCGCCTTGTCCTGGCCGAATACCACGCGCTTCAAGGTCTGTTCGAGATGCTTGAGCACCTCGGCGTCGTCCTTCGACACGCTCTTCGGCGGAATCCGCGCCATCGTCGCGATGGTCGTTTCGATTTCCTTGATGCCGATTGTCTTCTTGCGCTTGTTCTCCGACACCAGCATCTGCGCTGCACCGGATTCATCGATGACGTCAATCGCCTTGTCCGGCAACTTGCGGTCATGAATGTAGCGCGACGACAGCTGCACTGCCGCCTCGATAGCATCGTTGGTGTACTTCAGCTTGTGGTAGTCCTCGAAGTACGGCTTGAGGCCCTTGAGGATGGCGATGGCGTCTTCGACCGTCGGCTCGTTGACGTCGATCTTCTGGAACCGCCGCACCAGCGCGCGATCCTTCTCGAAGTGCTGACGATATTCCTTGTAGGTCGTCGAGCCCATGCAACGGATCGTTCCCGAGGCGAGCGCCGGCTTGAGCAGGTTGGACGCATCCATGGCGCCACCCGACGTCGCGCCCGCACCGATCACAGTGTGGATCTCGTCGATGAACAGGATCGCGTTCGGGTGCGCCTCGAGCTCCTTCAACACCTGCTTGAGCCGTTCCTCGAAATCGCCGCGGTAGCGCGTACCGGCCAGCAACGTACCCATGTCGAGCGAGAACACCGTCGCGGCGCTCAGCACTTCAGGCACTTCGCTATCGACGATGCGCTTGGCCAACCCTTCGGCAATCGCCGTCTTGCCGACGCCTGCCTCACCGACGAACAACGGATTGTTCTTCTGGCGGCGGCACAGCACCTGGATGGCGCGATTGATTTCGGCATTGCGACCGATCACCGGATCGATCTTGCCGTCACGCGCCTTCTTGTTGAGGTTGACGCAATAGGTCTCCAGCGCCTCGCCCTTCTTCTTGGCGTCGTCGCTGCTCTTGGACTCGGCTTCTTCATCGACGCCACGAACCGGCCGCGCTTCGGAAACGCCGGGACGCTTTGCAATGCCGTGACTGATGTAGTTCACTGCGTCATAGCGCGTCATGTCCTGCTCCTGCAGGAAATACGCGGCGTGACTTTCACGTTCGGCAAAGATCGCGATCAGCACGTTGGCGCCGGTCACTTCTTCCCGACCTGACGACTGCACGTGAATGACCGCGCGCTGAATCACGCGCTGGAAACCGGCTGTCGGCTTGGCGTCGTCCGAACCATCGGTGACGAGGTTCTCAAACTCGGTTTCGAGATAATTGACGAGGCTGGTGCGCAGCTTGTCGAGATCGACGCTGCACGCACGCATCACCGCTGCTGCATCGGAGTCGTCAACCAGCGACAACAACAGATGTTCGAGCGTGGCGTATTGGTGATGACGCTCGTTCGCAATCGCGAGTGCACGATGCAGCGACTGTTCAAGGCTCTGAGAAAAAGTTGGCATTCGCGTCCTCTATTGCCCCCAGCCATCATGATGGTCGTTGACCGATCAGGCAACAACAACCTTTTCATATATAATTACCGTGGGGAATGGCGGAAGGGCGGTTCCGGCCGGGAATTCGCGGAGCACCTATTCAGAAAAGCTCCAGACGCGACGCTGGGCTACGCGAATCAGAGCGCCTGCGACAACGCGTCCAGCGATGAGCCGGACTGCGATTATTTCTTTTCCATCACGCACTGAAGCGGATGCTGATGCTTGCGCGCGAAGTCCATCACCTGGGTGACTTTGGTCTCGGCGATCTCGTAGGTAAATACGCCGCACTCACCGATACCGTGGTGATGCACGTGCAGCATGATTTCCGTCGCGGATTCGGCGTCCTTCTGGAAAAACTTTTCCAAAACGTGGACGACGAATTCCATCGGCGTGTAGTCGTCGTTCAGGATCAGCACACGGTAAAGGCTCGGCCGCTTGGTTTTCGGCTTGACCTTGGTGATAACGGAGATCGTCGGCCCGGTCGGGCGACCCGGCTCGTTGGCCATAAGGACGGGCGGCAACGCGGCCTCCGCAAGGACCTTGGACGTGCCGGACCGATGAGTATTCAAAGACAATTGCGACATGGCTCAGTTATGCGAAATCCAAACGAAGCTGAACACCGAATACTCGTTCAGCACGGCGACCGCAACGACGGCCCCGGCGTTCCCACCTGGCCCCGTTCCGACATATCTCCAACTGCCAGCCGCGATCGGGCGGCCGGTTCGCCGATTGCAACCAATATGGGTCGGTCCCGGGCCGGCCGCAAGCAGGCTGTTTCTCCTGCCCCCACCCTTTGCAGGGGTACCCCAGCGGTCGCACACGCGACGGAAGGTTAACCGATCCTGTCCCGATTGGGCTGAAAACACCGCCAAGCCATTTAAAATCTATTGACTGTGAAACCAGCCGAACCGGCTTCCCTCGCAATTTGTGCGGCTATTTACCTGTTTTCTCAGGACGACTTTACCACCTGTTTAGTCGTGACGCAGGAAATGGCCGGGAACCTCATAACCGGGTGACCGCCATGTTCGGTAAATCGTTCCTCGTTTCATTGCGTAGAACTGCACTGCAGTTCGCCGGCGACAAGCAAGGCAATATCGCGATGTTGTTTGCGATCGCTCTTGTCCCCATGCTGGCCATGGTCGGCGCCGCCGTCGACTACTCCCGAGCCAATGCCGCACGCACATCGATCCAGAGCGCACTCGATATGACGGCCTTGATGATCTCCAAGGACGCCGCCGCAAACCCGAACCTGTCGCCGGACGACATCCAGGGCCTGGCGAAGAAATACTTCGCCGCACTCTACCACAACAAAGACGCCCCCAATGTCACTGTGGCCGCCACGTTCGCAGCCAACAGCGGCAGCGTCGGCTCGACGGTCAGCGTCACCGGCTACGGAACCATGCGGACCGACTTCATGAAGGTCGTCAACATTCCGGAAATCGAGATCAACACGTCCTCGAAGACCGCCTGGGGTAACGCCCGCATGCGCGTCGCCATGGTGCTGGACAACACCGGTTCGATGGCCGACGACGGCAAGATGCCGGCGATGCAGACGGCTGCCAAGAACCTGATCGATCAGCTCAGCAAGCTGTCGAAGACGCCGGGCGACATGTACATCTCGATCATTCCGTTCGCCAAAGACGTCAACGTCGATCCCGCGAATTATAACGCACCGTGGATTCGGTGGACGGAATGGGAGGCGGAGCCGTCGATCCTCGATACGACAAAGGTCATCCCCGGCACCTCCAGCACAAAGGGCACCAAGCCCAGTAACTGGATGACGATTACCGGCGGAAGCACCTGCCCGTTCACCAACAGCAGCCATGGTTTCGTCTGCATGGATCGGCCCGCCACCATCAGTGGCGCGACCAAGACGAGCACGATACCCTCAAGCGGCACATACGCAGGCTATATCTGTCCGGGCCTCGACAGCGGCAACAAGGTGTCACTGAAGGCGAGCATCTATTACAATGGATGCTATACGACCAAGGCGCCCGTCACCGTTGCCAGCGGATCGGGGGCGCGCTGCGGCTCGACCGCCAATTGCACGTGCTCCGGCTCCGGCAAGAGCAAGGTTTGTACTCAGACATTTGCTCCGATCTGGCGCGAAGCCAACACGCCGGCAGCGACCGCTCGTACGACCTGGAAAGGCTGTGTCACCGATCGCGATCAGAACTACGATACTTTGAACACGACACCGATCGTCAACGACACCGCAACACCGTCGACGCTGTTCTATGCTGAGCAATGGGCTTCCTGCTCAACTTCCCTGGTGCCGATGAGTTACGACTGGACTGCACTGAAGTCCAAGATCGACGCCATGACCCCGAACGGCAACACCAACCAGTCGATCGGCCTGGCGTGGGGTTGGGAGTCGCTCACCAGTGGCATTCCGCTCAGCACGCCCGCCAAGGACTCGAACTACACGTACCGGGATGCCATCATCCTGCTGTCGGACGGTTTGAACACGCAGAACCGTACCTCGCTCACGGCATCGGTGATCGACGCTCGCCAGAAGATCATGTGCGATAATCTCAAGGCGATCATCGATCCCAAGACCAAGGATCCGCAGTACACGATCTATACGATCCAGGTGAACACCGGAAAGCCGGCCGACGCGACGTCCACCGTGCTGAAGAACTGCGCCAGCAGCAGCGACAAGTTCTACATGCTGACCTCGGCGAGCCAGGTGGTTTCGGCCTTCGACTCGATCGGTACGTCGCTCTCCAAGCTGCGTCTCGCTCAGTAATCGGGCGAACCGCAAAAAGAAAAAGCCCGGTCCTCAAGACCGGGCTTTTTGTTTGACGATGCCAGCCCGATGGGCTGACATCTATCGTCTCAGCGCGCCGGGTTCAACTTGGCGACGAAGCCTTCGAACGGCTTGTAAGCCTGCTTGGCGATATCGGCGTACAGACCACCGATCTTCTGCGACTCGGCGACGAAAGATTCAAACGAGCTCTTGGCGTAATCGGCCTGCACCTCGAGCGCCTTGTCCCACGACTTCGAACCGGCCAGCTTCTCGACGAAAGCATTGCCATCCTCGAACGACTTCTTGGCGTAATCGCCGAAGGCGGTTGCAATCGCCTGGAAATTCTTTTGGCAGGTGTTGGCGGTCGCGACCGCGGTGTCGAACTGCTCTTTGCCGAACTGCTGAAAATCCTCAACCTTGACCATCTGAATAGCCCTTTTCCCAATACATCGGATAACCAACAGCCGGTGGATCCAGCTCGTTGACATCTAATTGAGCATTATCGCATTGCACAATGACCGTCAATGATTTTGGTGCGCCGCACAAATATCGCATTGGCGCGTAATGCTACGGATCGAAGCAAGGGTTATTTAACCGTTTCGAAACTCCACCCCCCTAACCTGTTTTTCTGCAATCGTTGCAATGTGCTGGACCGATTAAAATCCTAGCGGGCACAGCCTCTTGGCCAGAATGGCGCCCTTGACAGCCATACCGCCCCGGGGACCGTGCCACGCGGGTTGCGTCGATCCAGCTTGACAGCCGGCCGATGAGCATAATTTGGCCTCACGAACCGGTGATTAAGGTCGAAATTGGACGGGGACGTTTATGCTTCTCAAAAACTCAGCCTCCTCACGCGTCCTCCGGGTTTGCGTCCTCGGGCTAGCCACCATCACCGCCGCCGTCGTTTTCACCAGTGATACCGCCGACGCTCGCCGCTCGCATCGCAAGCACTCTCGCCATCACGTCGCCCGCCAGAGTTACAATCCAGCCTTCTCGTCGATCATCGTTGACGCCAACTCCGGCGCCACGCTGCAAGCCGACAGCCCGGACGGCCTGCGTCATCCTGCGTCGCTGACCAAGGTGATGACGCTGTACCTGCTGTTCGAACAGCTCGAGTCCGGCAAGATGAGCGTCGACAGCGAAATGAACGTTTCGGTGCACGCCTCGCAGCAGGCGCCCACCAAGCTCGGTCTGCGTCCCGGACAAACCATCCGCGTCGAGGACGCCATCAAGGGACTGGTGACTCGCTCGGCGAATGATGCCGCCGTCGTTATCGCCGAAGCTCTCGGCGGCGATGAAGACGACTTCGCCAAGATGATGACCCGCAAGGCGCGCGCGCTGGGCATGACGCGGACGGTCTATCGCAACGCCTCCGGCCTTCCCGATGACGATCAGGTGACCACCGCGCGCGATCAGGCCATCCTGGGCCGCGCCATCCAGGATCGCTTTCCGCGCTACTACCGCTATTTCGCGACGGCCTCGTTCAATTATAAGGGCCGCAACATCCGCAATCACAATCACCTGCTCGGCAGTGTCGACGGTGTTGACGGCATCAAGACCGGCTATACCCGCGCGTCGGGCTTCAACCTCATCACCAACCTGAAGCGCGGCAACCGGCATCTGGTCGGCGTCGTCATGGGTGGACGCAGCGGCCGTTCGCGCGACGGCATCATGCGAAACCTGCTGGCCGAGAACCTCGACAAGGCCTCTGGCCGCCGCACGGTCGCCGCCATCACCGAAAAGAGCCCCGCTGAAGCCAACGCCGCTGTTGCCGAGGCCGAAGCGGCGTCGCGGCCCGCGCAGCCGGTTCAGGTGCAAGGCGCCCTGCAGGTCGCCTCCGCGGCTGCGGAAACCGCCGACGTCCCGGCGCCGCGCCCGGCCCCCACGACACGTTCGCTGGTCGCCGCCGCGACAGCCGCAGTGCCGTCGCCCGCCGCCCGGCCGGAGCCGGCACCGCTGACCAGCGGCGTCATTGAAACCCAGTCGATGGCCGCAATCCCGGGTTCGACGGAGCCGATGAAGCCGGTTCGCGTCAAGACGCTGCAGGTCAAATCGGGCCAGATGAAACTCGCATCGGCCGGCCCCAGCCAGGTGGTAGCCACCGTCTCCGAAGCGCCGGAAACCTCAGGCTCCGTCCCGGCGCGCGCCGACATGCCGCCACAGCCGCTCAATCACGGAACGGGTCAAGGCGTGCTCGGTGTCCTCCCGGCCTCGAGCATGACAACCTCGAACGCGGCAAAGGTCGCCACCGCCGATACGACTCCACGCCCCGAGCCGCAGCAGATTCAGCGCAACGGCGCGATCAAGCCTGCGGCACATTCCGGATGGATCATTCAGGTCGGTGCGCTTGAGACCGAGAGCGAAGCCAAGCAACGTCTCAACGCCGCGCGCGATCACGCCAAGGGTATGCTCGGCAAGGCCGACCCGTTTACCGAGACTGTCGTTACTCGCGGCGACAAGAAGCTCTATCGCGCGCGTTTCGCAGGTCTTGATCGTGAGGAGGCCGAGGCAGTCTGCAAGCGCCTGAAGCGCTCGGACATGTCCTGCATCACGATCCGTAACTAAGCATCAGCCGGCAACGGCCTCCCATCCAACAAAAAGCCGGCGGCTGAACTATCAGCCGCCGGCTTTTTGTTGTCCCCCGGCTTCACCGGTGCACCGTTAGGCTTTGTGCCCGATTGCCACACCCGCCGCGGATTTCGTCGCCCACCGGCATTGAAAACCTCTCAGCAAGGTTTGCCGGATACAAGTGTACCTCATGGTCGACCATGCCGAGAAACGGCAGGCGCCCACGGGGCATCTCACAGAGACGGCAGCAGCAGCTCGCAGTTTATAGCGTTTGGTAGCGTGCTGGAGTTAGCTGCGATGAGTGCGAAGCAGAGTATCCTTGGCCTCGTTTACACGGGCCGCGAGGTACGTCGACCCCCCTTGGTCGGGATGCAGTTTCTTCATGAGGGATCGGTGCGCCCTGCCGATGTCGTCCCGTCCCGCACCCGGCTTCAAGCCAAGGATCTGGTAAGCCTCCTCGTCGGTCATTTTGCCGCTCGGCGCCGCGCGGCTCTGCCGCCCTGTCGCGTTCGCCTCCGCGTCCTGACGCCAGGCGGGAAACCGGCGGTCCAGATAGCTTTCAAGTAACGCCGAACTTTCGGCGTCGAACTGCGTCATCAATGCCGCCAGTTGCGGCAAGTCGAATTCGTCCAGCGAGTGACCCGCGCCCTGCCCGGCAATGATTTGCCCGGTCAGCGCACCGCTATCGTGGTCGAGCGTCATATCGAGGTAGCGCGACCGCACATGGGATGTCTGACCGGACGAGCGCCGGCTGGATGAGCCAAACAGCCCGCCGATATTGCTGAAACCGCTGGTCCCGAATGGCGACCAGCCGAGCAGGCCCGCACCGAAAATACCAAGCGGGATCGCCACCGCCAGTTCGCCTTTGATGCCGACGAATACCGCCACCGCGAGCGCCACGAGACCGCCCGCGATCTTGATGCCGCGCGCCATCACCGCGGGATTGGCGGAGCGGAACATCTGCAGCAGGGTGTAGAGCACGAAGACGGCAACGGCGCCGGCGATAAGGGTAGCCATACGATTTCTTTCCAACGACACGTCACTTGTCGCAAAAAACGATGCGGACTTACAGCACCCGTGTCAGTTCACCGCGCGCCACAGGACGGTCGTTGCTGCGGCATTCCGGATCGCGAACAGGTCCGAGCCCGCACCGCTATTTCATCTGCCCCAGCAGATGCGCGGCACCGGCCGTCCGACGCGACAATTGCAGCAGCGCCTCCCGTCCACCGGCCGCATAAGCTGCCGCCGCGCGAAGCAGATCGCGCAGTTGCGCTGCCGCGCCAGGATCGAAGCGACACCACGCGCCACCGGTGAGCCGTGCGATCTCGCGGAAGGCATGTTCGGCGATCGGATTGTCGCCCTCCTGAAACATGAACACAGGCACCTTCAGCAATCCCAGTTCACCCGCTCTGCTGCAGAGGTCATCGACGGATTCCTCCATCGCATCGCCGACGAACACCATCGCCCGCACGCCCGTCGCGACGGCTTCGCGCCGGACTTCACCTAGCACTTTCCCGATCTGGGTATGGCCGCCTTGACACTGAATACCGCGCATCAATCGGGCGAGTTGCGCTGAATCGGAAACCCAACGGCTGGCGCGACACTCCGCCAGCCCGCGGTAATACACCAGCCGGATATCGAGATTGCCGACTGAAGCCGCCTCGCTGAACATGTCGGCCTGTAACGCGCAGGCCATGTCCCAGGTGGGTTGCCGGCTCATGGTGGCATCGAGCGCAAATACCAGGCGGCCTCGTGCATGAGCTGAATGCGGTGACATCGCCTGCGCGCGTGCCACGAAGGCTGCAATATCGGCGGACGTTGACTGCGCACTGGGCGCGTTCGTCGTCGCCTTTGCTGCGGTCAACTTGCTGTCCGCGTTTCCCGGTTTAGATGGATCAGACGTCATGGCATCCTGCACGTGATCGGCAGGAACATGTGGCGCGTGCTCACAGATAAATCAATTCGTCGGAGGCGTCCGTGCACCACCGGCACGCGGCGGCGCATACTGCGCCACCGGGCCCGGTTCCGCGATCTTCGGCTTCGACGTATCGACCGGCGCCAGTACGCTGTTATCGTCGAGGAACTTGTCGAGCATGCTCTCGATCTTGGCCTTCGCCGCCTGAGGTCCACGATCGCTCATCTCGGTGTGCTGGATGTCCGTCTTGACCACCGTGATGCCAGCCTGCTCGCACTGCTCGTCATCCGGAACGACGCCGGGATCGGCCTTGAACACCGGATCATGAGACCGGAACGACAGGATCTTGATCTTGCCATCGGTCATGAACGGCACACGCAAGTTATCAAGCGTGACAAGCTTCTTCACCTCGTCCGGATAAACCTTGGCGAAATAAGTCGCGATGTCGCCACCGTTGGAATGACCAACCATGGTGAGGCGATCATAGTCGGCGTTCGGCATGACCTTCTTCAGGTTTTCAATCGCGAACTGAATGTTGGCTACACCGCGCTCGTAAACCGGAAGGCGGCCGACATAGAGCTCGCCGACCTTGGTCACCAGCGGCGGATCGCTGGCAAGGTCATGCTGGATGCTGACCGACAGATAGCCACGAGCGGCGAAGAGGTTCGCGAGGAACGAGTACTCGGTGAATTTGACGGTGTTGCCGTGATTGAGGATCGCGACCGGCAACTTGATCATGCCAGCGAGCGCCTGCATTTCCTTGTCCCGGCGCACCGCAATATCAACGGCGACTGGCCGATCGCGAGACTTATCGAAGAAAGTCATCGTCTCATGCCGAATGAGCCACTTGCTGCCACTGAAATAGGCTGCCGCGACGATGGCACAGAGCGAAAGTACGATGACGATTCCGCGCTTCATGTTGTTTCCTAAGAACGCCTCACCCGTTTCATTGAACTCCGGCATTCTCTCTCGCGCCGGTTATCAAGAATATATGTCACACTGCTGTGACTGAAAGATCAAAATAGGGCAATTAAGCAAAGGATTTTAGCAGGCCTAAGCCTACCTGGATACCGGATCAAAATCCGGTTCCGGCGCCACCCCGTTATCGGGCAGGACGCGGTCGCTGCAAAAACTCAGCAAACCTCTGAATTTACTACTAATTCTAGAAATATAACGTCTGCCCCCAATAAAGGTTCCGCGACGCCGCCCAATCGCCGGCGCGACTTCCAGAATTTGCCTCGGGAGTCTCGCTCGAAAGTATCTGTGAACTGCGGGCGCGCACGTCAAGACGCGCCGCTGCGCATCGCGGCTGCCGCAGCCCGGACAACTCTGTCACCGACAGCAGTCCTGGATCGCAGCCAATGGCGCTGTGGACATGCATGGCGCGCCATCTGCGCAGGATGGACGGATGCTGTGTTTCAGCTCATAAGGCGCGCGCGTCGGCCCAGCTAACCGAGACCTCACTCGCTTGGCGCGCGATTGCAGCGTTTGCTAGAGTCGTTATCGCAAGCCGAGGCAACATACCGTTGCTCCTATCTCAATCACCGAGTCCCAATGCCCCACACGCCCGCTGTCGCCCGTACTCTCCCCTCGCTGCACCGTGCGATCGACAAGCTCCGCGCGCGGAAAGCCCGCGTCGCACTCGTCCCGACCATGGGAGCCCTGCACGAAGGTCACCTGACATTGGTGCGCCAGGCGAAGCGCCGTTGCGACAAGGTGATCGTTTCAATCTTCGTCAACCCCACCCAGTTCGCGCCGCATGAGGATTTCTCGACCTATCCGCGCACCTGGAAGGCAGATATAGCCAAGCTCGCTGCGGAGCGGGTTGATCTGGTGTGGAATCCGGACGTGAAGACCATGTATCCCGACGGGTTTGCCTCGCGCATCTCTTGCGAAGGACCGGCCGTCGCCGATCTCGAAGATCGCTTTCGACCGCACTTCTTCAGCGGCGTCGCTACCGTCGTCGGCAAACTGTTCGTGCAATGCCGCCCTGACATCGCAGTTTTCGGCCAGAAAGATTACCAGCAGCTGCGGGTGGTGACGCGCATGGCGCGTGACCTCGACCTCGGCGTCAAAGTGATCGGTATCACCACGGTGCGCGAAACCGACGGGCTCGCGATGTCATCGCGCAACGTCTATCTCTCTCCTGACGAACGCCGCGTCGCGCCGACGCTGTATCGCACCATGAAGGCCTGCGCCAAAAAAATCCGCGCCGGCGATGATCTCGTCACGGCGATGACCGAGGGCGCGGCGCTTATCAGTGGCGCCGGCTTCGCGCTCGACTATTTCGAGGCACGCCATGCCGAAACGCTGGCGCCGGTAGCCTCGCTTGCGGACGGACCGATCCGCCTGCTTGTCGCAGCCAAGATCGGCACCACACGACTGATCGATAACATCGGTGTATGACGGCGGGGCTCAGAGCAAACCCAACTCGCGCAGTTCTCGTCGCAAGTGCTCCGGCATCGCCGCAACGCCCGCCCCGGCATCCGTAAGGTCGAGCGGTGCATCGGTGGCGGTCAAATAGCGCCAACCCTGGAATGCACGCATCGGTCGCGGCACGACGCCGATGACTTTCGGCTGCATGACGAGGCGGCAGCGGCCGATGCCGTCCCTGTCGCGAAACGGCTCGATCGCGATCAGCTTTTCACGCGCCGCGATTTCACCCCGAATGACCCAGTACAACGAGCCACCGTCGAGCAGTTCCTCGTCGCGCTTCGGCACCATGCGCGTGATGTGAACGTGACGGCGTGGCAAACCTTTGCGTTTGGCTTCCTGCACGCGTTCGGCAACACGCGCCTTGAGGTCCTTGACGGACTCGCAACCGACGGCAAGTTTGATGAGATGAAGTGGCATGGCACCCGGTGAGATGAGAGAGACGTTCTTTTCCCTTCCGGTGCATTTCGTCAAGTCGCCTTCGCGCCATGCCGCGATGCGTTTTTTAGCCAGGGAACCGTGCCGCTGATAATCAGGTCTCGCCGTTCTCGGCAATCTGCTCGATTTCATCCGGCCTGCAAAGCGTCAGACGCTGATCCCGCGTCACCAGCCAGCCGGCTTTCTCCCATGGTGTCAGGATTCGGCTCGCCGAATGCAACGTGGTTCCGCAAATGTCGGCGATGTCTTTCCGCCGCAATGGAAATTCGATCGTGATGCCTTCGCTGTTGCGATGCCCGCTACGCCGTGCCAGTCGCAGCAACGCATGCGCGATCCTGCGCTCCACCCGTTGCGTTGCCAGTTCGCGGACGCGGTTCTGCGCATCCTGCAGACGCTTGCCGATGATCCGGATGAAGTTGAGCGCAATACGATGATGACGGTCCATGAGTTGGGCGAGATCGGCCTCGCTCCAACTCACCTCGGTGCACTCCGTCAGCGTTTCGGCGTCAGCCGGATAACGCCCATCGGTGAACAGCGCGACGGTGCCGAACATCTCGCCGCGCGTGATAAATCGCACCACGACTTGTGCACCATCGCTTCCGGATTGCGAAATCCGCACGCAGCCTTCGATCAGCGCGTGGGCACGCACGCTGCCGTCACCCTGATTGAAGATACGGGTGTTGCGAGTCAGGTGCTTGAAGCGTGCGAGGGCCCGCACCTCGTCCAGCGCCGCCGGCGAAAGAGCGTCAAACAGTTCGAGGGAGGCAAGATTTCTGCCGAGACTGACGTCAACGATGCTCATGCGCTCGACCTTAGACATTTCCTGCAATTTAGGGGAACAATTTGCGCTGGCGCAAACGCTCCACGCGGCTGCAGACGTAGATTTTCTCCATCATTGAGGGCCTACGCGGCCCTGCCCTGCCGAAAGTCCGTCGATCGCCGTCAATCGCGATCACGAAATCGCCGACCGGTACCGTTATGACCGACCTCATATTCGCGCGCGCTCTTCATGTCCTCGGCGTTGTCATCTGGATTGGCGGCGTCGGCATGGCAACCATGGTGGTGCTGCCGGCGGTGCGGCGTGGCGACCTTGGCACCAATCGCCTGCAGGCCTTTCAGGCCATCGAACATCGCTTCATCTGGATTGCGCGGACCGCCGTCATCATCGTGGGACTGACCGGGCTGTATATGATCATCGGCCTCGATCTCTGGGACCGGTTTCACACGATGGCGTTCTGGTGGATGCATGCGATGGTCTGCGTGTGGCTGATCTTCGCCTTCGTCCTGTTCATCGGCGAGCCATTCATCCTGCACCGTTTCTTTCCCGGTTGGGTCAAGACCAAACCCGAACAGGCTTTCGCCTTCATCCATCGGGTGCACTGGGTCTTGCTGACCGTGAGTGTCGTCACCGTCCTCGGCGCGGTGGCGGGTGCTCACGGCTGGTCACCGTTCTAGCAATCCTCCCTCGTAGCAAAGGTCCCTCGCCGCAGGCGAAGCCTAGCGCGCACCTGCAGGCGCCAGTTGAACCGGCGGCGGCGGGACGGGCGGCTGTGGGGACGACTGTACAGGCGCCGCCTTGGGTGCCGCGGAGGTTTTCTTCTTGGCCGCGGCCGGCGGTTGTGCGGCCGTCTGTGACTTGGCTGCGGCGGCGGGCCGCGCAGCAGGTACCGTTGCAGACGATGGCGGCGTGCTTGCCGTGTTAGGCGGCGGCTCAGGCGTCATGATATTGACCGGCGGAATCGATGCCGAAGAAGGAAACTCGGCATTGGTTGGCTTTCCGGTCGGCAGAGAGGGTGGAATGCCGGCCAGCGGCGGCGCAGCCAATGCGGCACCGGTCTCGGCCTTGCTCTCCCAAGACGCAGCGTAGCGCGTCACGCGGCCGTTGTAGGCCTGCTCTTCCATATTGGCGACGATCCGGCTGTGGTCGGTCATCGACTGGAACGCGGCGCACATCACAACGCTGCAACGATCCCGCGTCGTCAGCACGTGCGCGATCAATCCATAGCGATCGCGTTCTACGGCGCCGCGCAGCGCCTGCAATTCCGGCGTCATCACCCGGTTGGCAGCACTCACATCGCCGAACGCAGTGAGGTGACTGATTTGGGCCGCAGCATAGGAGACGGCCGCGGCGACGGTATCGGGCGATCCGAACAGGATGCGTTCACAAGCTGTCTCAACGCTGTCGCCGGCAAGATCGTCCATGCACGAGAGAGCCGGTAGCGAGGCCATCGTCGGCATCGGTGCGTTCGCGTTGCCATTGGCGGCGCCCCCCGAACCGAAGCCGCGAGTCGTCGCGGCGGCGGCCACTGCCACAGCCAACAGCGTGATTACTGTCAACGCACCGTTGGCAACGGTGCGTTCGGCGCGCAGCAGCGTCACGAAGAGAACGAGCGCAAGGAATGCTGCAGCGATCAGCGTCAGCCACATCGGAAATGACGGAGCGCGCCACAATTGATCGAGCGAAATCGAGGTCAAATCCATGCGCACGGCCCTCGGAACGTAGTGCCGGCGCGCTTCCTGCGCCTGCCGGCGATTCCCGCCCTCAAATTATCAAATCTGAAGCCGATATGCCCAACCTCCGGCCCTCCGGCCGGATCGGTCACTTCGCAATACGCCCGATATTCGGCTCGGCCAGCCAACCCCGGCAGATGACAGGCGGTACGGTTGAACTGGGCGAGCTATCCGTGAAGTGAGCCGCTGAACAGGGACCGTCAGGCGACGGCAAGCTGGCTTTCCTTGGCGACACGCTCGAACGCCTCGGTGGAACTCTTGATGCGGTACTGACAGTCGTCGCCTTCGGTCGGCAGCAGACGGATGACTTCGTAAGTTCCGGAGGCTGCCGGCCGCGCCACGTTGCTGGCGGTAAAATAGACAGTCTCTCCAACGATATACTTGTGCTTCAACGCCGTCTCCATCACACAATGAGAAATGCCCGGTCCGCTTAGCGTCCCCGCGGCCATGGCCAACTGAAGTTCGGGCACTCTATAGCATGCGACAGTCGCATTTGGCCAGCCGGTACTGAGCCCGGCAAAGGTCTATTTTTCGCAAGCTTTTCAGGATGATAAGCCTAGTTTTCCGCACCCCGACAAACGTCTATGCCGCCCCTGGCAAAAGAGGCCCTGCGGAACCGGAAGGGAACTCACTCGGCCTCAAATCTGGCAATGACGACGGTCTCCGCCAAACCTGCCGCTGTCCATTCAGCGAAGGCCGGTAACGCCTGCATGGTGTCCATGTAGGCGCGCACCGGTGGCGACACCTCGATTGCGTAGGTCCGGAAGCGATGCACGACCGGTGCGTACATCGCATCCGCACCACTGAACTGACCAAACAGGAATGGACCCGATCGACCGTAGCGCGCGCGGCACTCGGTCCAGATCTGCTGCACGCGCGCGATGTCGGCGCGGGCGCTGTCCGACAGAACCTTGGCAGCAACAGCACGGTGCAGGTTCATGCCGCACTCATTGCGCAAGGCTGCGAAACCGGAATGCATTTCCGCCGATATCGACCGGGCGTGGGCGCGCGCGGCCCGCTCCTCCGGCCACAATCGCGCCGTAGGAAACTTCTCCGCAACGTATTCGATGATCGCCAGCGAATCCCAGACCGTGACGTCGTCATCGATCAGGGCCGGCACCTTGCCGGATCCCGTCACGTCGAGAATGCGCTGCTTGTCGGCCGCGCCGGTGTACAGCGGGATGAAAATCTCATCGAACGCGATATTGGCTGCGCGCAACGCCACCCATGGCCGCATCGACCACGACGAATAGTTCTTGTTACCGATCACCAGCTTCATCGCCATGTCGCCTCTAACCCATGAATGACAGACGTGGACGTTGCCATGGCGCACGCCGACCGATCAACCCACGGTCAAGCGCTGGCTTGCGTGGCGCCAGCGGATGCGCCAATGCAACACCCATGTCCACGCTCGATTCGTCTTCTTCCGAATTGCCTCTCGAAGAGGCCATTCTCAACGTCCTGTCACGTGCCAGCGGCAAGACCCTGAGTGCCCCGGAGATCGCACATGCGATCGTGCCCGATGGCGACTGGCATGGCCTGCTGATGCCGATCCGCCGCGCCGCGGTAGCGCTCGCGCAAGTGGGCCGCCTGATCATCTATCGCAAAGGCAAGATCGCCGATCCGGACGACTTTCGCGGCGTCTACCGGCTCGGCCTGCCGCGTCAGGACTGAACGCCCGCATTGGATGGCGGTGCCGGCAACAGCACGGCACTGCGGCCTGCCAGCCAGTAGATCACCAATCCAATCCATTCGTGCATGGCGACATCGCTGCGCGCCAGCCCGGAACTGAGCCTGCTGAACGGTTTTGCCACGTCGACCCAGCCTCTGGTGCGCCAGTCGACCGGATAGGCTTCGACATCGAATCCGGCGGCGCGAAACACCCCCACCGATCGCGGCATGTGAAAGGCCGACGTCACCAGCAACCAGCGGCCACCCGCGTTTGACCCGACCAGATGACGCACGAACGCGGCGTTCTCCGATGTCGTACGGGAATCAGAGTCGAGAACGACGCGGCCCCCATCGAGATCGAACTCCCGCAAAAGGCGCGCGGCGAACGGCGCTTCGGCAACCGGCGTTTCGATCAGCTTGCCGCTGCCACCGCTGAACACAATGCGCGCATGCGGAAATTGCCGGGCCAGTTGCAACATGGCCAGAATACGTTCGGCCGATGAATCCAGCTCAATAGCTCCGCGCGCTGCTGAAACTTCGGAATCGATTGCGCCGCCCAGCACGATGATTCCATCCGGTTCGTGCCCGTCCGACTGCCACTTGGGAAAACGCTCGGACAAACTCAGCAGCAGTACGTTGCTTACCGGCGAATAACCGAACACCAGGAGCAGCGCCACGCCGAGCAGGAGGACTCGGATTCCGGCGCGGCGGCGCTGCAGCAGCCAGAGCGCCGCGCCGAGGATGCACAGCAATGCGATCACATTCGACGGCTGAGCGACGAATCCCAAGACTTTCGACACGACGAAAAACATGACAACGGCAGCCCCGTTCAAGAATAATCCCGCGCCAATCTTCTGATCTGCAGGATTTCCGCTGCGGCATGACTATCTGCAGCGCCTCGGCGCAACAATGGCTCAATCCCACTTCGGCGCGAAACCGAAATCGGTCAGGCGCCCCTTGGCGCTGCCCATCGCGAAAATCTGGCGCATATCGTCGCTGGACAACGCAAAGTCGAAGATCGCGATATTCTCCGAAAGCCGCTCGATGCGTGACGTGCGAGGAATGGCGGCAACATTCTGTTGCACCAGCCAACGCAGGCAAACCTGCGCAGCGGTCTTGCCGGAGCGCGCGCCGATCTGCTCCAGCGCGCGATCGTTTTTCACCCGCCCCTTGGCAACCGGACTATAGGCCACCACCGCCATTCCATTGCGGTCGCACGCCTCCAGCACTTTGGCCTGATTGAGATAAGGATGGTATTCGACCTGGTCGCAGGCCAGCGGCTCCGGACACGCGGCCACCGCTTCCTCGATCAATGCGACGGTGAAATTGGACACGCCGATATGCCGCGCCATGCCGAGCTGCTTGACGCGAGCCAGCGCGCCAAGCGTTTCGACCAGCGGCACTTGCGGATTGGGCCAGTGCAACAACAAGAGATCGACCTCGCCGAGCCGAAGCTTCGCCAAACTCTCCTTGGTGGAGCGCTCGAGATCGTGGGGCGCGAAATGCGTCGTCCAGACCTTCGTGGTGACGAACACCTCGTCGCGCCGCACTCCGGATGCTCGCAGCGCCTCGCCGACCTCGCGCTCGTTGTCGTAGGCCTGCGCTGTATCGATGTGACGATAACCGAGCCGAAGCGCCTGCTCGACCAGCCTGGCACAGGCCCGTCCGCGCAACTCCCAGGTGCCAAGCCCGATGGCAGGGATTTTGACGCCATTCGCCGCCTCAACGACTTGCATCACAACCTCCTGCGAATCTGCGGCTGTAGCCGCCGGACGGCGTGCGGAGACCAATCAGGCAAAGACATTGTGGCCTTTCGGGGCCACATCGAATGACGAGGTTGCGCCGTCCCCAGTTACGGCGTGTGGCCCTTGAGCGCGGCGAACGCCGCCTCGGGCGCATGCGCGATGACGGTGAGCAATGCCCGCGCCGGCCCACGCGGCAAACGCTTGCCCTGCTCCCAGTTGCGGATGGTTTCCACCGGCACGCCCAGCCGTGCAGCGAATTCGATCTGCGTCAGCTGTACCCGTCGCCGCAAGTCGCGCACGGCTGGAGGTCCGGCCGGCTGGGGAGTTGGCTCATCAGTCGAGCCGAGAGGAGCCAGCGGGAACTCCTGACCGTCACGCAGTTCGACGATCCGCCCGTCCGCCTTCAAACGCAATCGCTGCATCCCCGACCCCATTCATGCAAGCCAGCCATGGTCGATCATCGGCGTTAAGGTCTGATGAATAGGGTTGGAGTCAGCGCTGTTTCACAGTAGAGGGATCGGAAGACGCCCGCGCCGATACTGGGTATCCACGCCGGGTTCAACGAAACCAACCCCGCCCGATTGGCACCGCCATGGGCCGCAGAGCCGCCAGACGGATTGCCATGCACGCGCTTGCCGGAAAGATTGTCATGCGGACGCTGCTAGCGACGTTCGCGGTTGCGATGGCGGCCACGACAACTGCCAGCGCAGCCGACTGTCCGCACGAGGGCGCGCTTGGCACCTCGCGGGTCATGCAAGTCGACGTTGCCCACTTCCCGCGCGTTGGCATCAAGAGCTTTCCGCAAACCTTGCCGCTGCAGGACAAGGAGGTCGTCCTGACCTTCGACGACGGCCCCGCCGCCCAGACGTCGCAGATACTGGCGGCGCTGCGTAGCGAATGCGTTCGTGCGACCTTCTTCATGGTGGGCAAGGGTGCGCAGGAGATGCCGGCGATGGTCAAACGCATCGCCGCCGCCGGCCATACTGTCGGCCATCACACATGGTCGCATCGGCATCTGAACAAGCTCAGTCACGCTGCCGCCGTGGAGGAGATCAATCGCGGGATTGCCGCTGACGAGACCGCCCTGAACGGCGTCAGCACGACATCGCCAAGCACGCCGTTCTTCCGTTTTCCCTATTTCGAATCCACGCCGGCACTGCTCGACGAGTTGCAGTCGCGCGGCATTATGGTATTCGGCGCCGACCTGTGGGCGAGCGATTGGGAACGGATGACACCCGACCAGCAGCTCAAGCTTCTGGTCGGGCGGCTCGAGGTCGCACGCAAGGGCATCATCCTGCTCCACGATCCCCGCGCCCAAACTGCCGCAATGCTGCCCGCGTTTCTCCGCTATTTGCGTGAACATGGCTACCGGGTGGTCCATATCGTTCCGGCCGCAGCAGGCAAACATTCCTAGTCGCCACTTCGGTGCCGGTTGGTTAAGGCCTCGTTCATTGGCCGACATTAGTTTGTGCGCAAACACAGTTTCGAGGATGCCGTTGCCAACTGCTAGTGCTGGAATGCAGCCGGTCCGCATGGGCCGCTCCCTGCCCTCTTGGTTGGGCGGTTGCCTGGCTATCGCGATCTGCATGTCGCAGCCTTCGCTGGCCGCCGATTGCCCGGGCAATCCCGATGCTCTCGGTACTTCGCGGACACTGGTTGTCGACCCGATGGAGCATCCGCGCATCGGCACCATGCAATATCCCGAGACGTTGCCCCTGCGCGACCACGAGGTGGTGCTGACCTTCGACGACGGGCCGCTGCCGCCGCATAGCAATCAGGTGCTGCAAATCCTCGCTTCGGAATGCGTCAAGGCAACGTTCTTCATCATCGGCCGGATGGCACACCAGTTTCCGGAGGGCGTCCGGCGCGTTCGCGACGCCGGCCACAGCGTCGGCACGCACAGCGAAAACCATCCGCTGAATTTCAACAAGATGTCGCCGGAACGTATCAAGCAGGAGATCGATGACGGCATTGCCCACACCGCGGCAGCGCTCGGCGACGGCTCATCGCTGGCGCCGTTCTTCCGCGTGCCGGGGCTACGCCGCGGCGAAGTGATGGAAGACTATCTCGTGTCGAAGGGCCTGCAATCGTGGAGCGCCGACTTCCCGGCTGACGACTGGCGGCATATCTCTGCCGATCAGGTCTACAACTACGCCATTTCGCGGATCGAGGCGAAAGGCCGCGGCATCCTGTTGCTGCACGATATTCAGGCCAGAACCGTTGCGGCGCTGCCGCGTATTCTGCGCACCCTGAAGGCGCGCGGCTACCGCATCGTCCATGTCGTGCCCGCCACGCCGTCGCGACCGAAGACCCCGACGCAACCCTGGCAATGGCAGATGCATCCGGCGGCCGAGAGCGTGGCGATTTCGCATTGGCCACGCGTGCCGCGTTTTCTCTTCGTGAGCACCGCCACGTTGCCGGCTCCGGCGCTGAACGAGTCGGATCGGCTGGATAGTAGGCTGCTCGAAGTGCCAGCTTCGCTGCGGCAGACCCGGACATCGCGCGGACATGCCCCGCTGCCGCTCGATACGCCCTGGCCGCAGCAGGTGACACTGCAAGCGACGCGGACAGTGACTCTCCCCGTTCCGGAGCAGGCCATCTTCGCGCTACCCGAACGCAAGCTCGCGAGCAACTATGGCGTCAACCTTTTGCCGCGTAGTGTGCGGCCGCAGCCCGCCAACGGCAGCGGCAGCGGCAGGAACGTTGGGCGCGAAAGCTCCGCTCCCCTGCGGATCATTCCGGGGAGCGTCCCGATCGCCGAGCCCGGCTTGCGGCCGACATCAGCGGCGGCGCGCTGATCGTATCACCGATCGACTTCCACGCTCCATTGGCCTGACCGCTTCCGCGAAGTTGACAGCAGAGCCGTCGATTCTCATCCGGACCAGCAGATCCCGATGACAAGATCGGAACGAGAGGTCGCGCTGTGTGGAAGTCGATGTCGATGCCGCAACGTGTCCCGCGCTGAACATAGCTGGCTGATGAGCCCGACAAGACGCAGGCGCGGCACGGATCAACGGATCGATCTAGCGTGAACTGAAGATCGACCCCTATCCGCGATCCCATGCCAAAGTTGTACTTTGTTTAGGTATCAACCAGTATTTACACGGCAGAGTTGCGGGAATAGGTTCCCTTGAGGTTCCTCAAGGCAAGAACAAAAGATGTTCGCTAAGTTGGCGCTCGGCTGGCGAGCGCTCGTGTGGCGCAAGACGCAAGACGAAAGCGCTGTCGAGAAAAACGTTAAACCGCAGCCGGAGGAATCAATCTTCAAGACGCTGTGGCGATGCTGGGATCTTTGAGGCTAAGCCGAACGTGAATGGCTGTCCTCTCACACGTCGGTGCTCTGCCATTTGATCCAAAGTTGCTGCCAAACACGTTTTGAGTTTGCCGTCTGTCGGCCGACGTTAAACCGTCACAGCCCAGAGAACTTGGACTCTGAGAGCTTGGCAACGACTGCGAATATGAGTCATTGAGGCTTTGGTGCGCTCGGAGGGACTCGAACCCCCACGATTTTACTCACTGCCACCTCAAGGCAGCGCGTCTACCAATTCCGCCACGAGCGCTGGGATGCGGTGCACGGCTTGCGCCTGACCGGATCAACGGCGCTCCTGTAACAAATCAATCATGGTGCGACAAGGGCCGCGCGCAACTACCTTTGATCGGGCGTTTTCGGCAACATTTTCTTGACTTCGACGGCAATCCGGTTGCGGTCGACGGTCACCACGCCGCTGGCGATCGGGAGATTGTTGGCGAGGACTTTCACCTCGTCCTGCTCGGTGGCATCAAGCTCGATGATGGCGCCGCGACTCAGCCGCATCACCTGATGAATCGGCATGGTTGTCGTGCCAAGAACGACCATGAGATCGACGCTGACTTTATCGAGGGTTGCCACTACGAAACGAACTCACAATATGCAGGAACTGCCGTGACCCCAGCACACCACGTTATGGTTAGCTAATGGTTAACAACCGCGACAGCCTCGATCTGGCGCCTTTTTCCTCTCCCGACGCGCAGGCGGTGGAGTGGCTGATTTCCGATGCCCCGGTGCCATACCCCGAAGCGGTTGCCGCCATGGAGGCTCGGGCGGCGGCAATTGCCGGCGGCGAGGCTTCGGAACTGGTCTGGCTGCTGGAACACCCCGCGCTTTACACGTCCGGCACCAGTGGCAAGCCGGGCGACATGCTGCAAGCCAGGTTCCCGGTGTTCGAAACCGGCCGCGGCGGCCAGGTCACCTATCACGGCCCCGGCCAGCGGGTGGTCTACCTGATGCTGGATCTCAAGCGTCGCAGGCCGGACGTGCGGGCCTATGTGGCCAGCCTCGAAGCCCTCATCATCCGCACCCTCGCCGCATTCAACATCACGGGGGAACGGCGTGAAGACCGTGTCGGCGTTTGGGTGGCCCGGCCGGACAAGGGCGCGGCCTGCGAGGACAAGATCGCCGCCATCGGCGTGCGACTGAAGCGCTGGGTGTCGCTGCACGGCATCTCGATCAACGTCGAGCCGGACCTCGACCATTTCGCTGCCATCGTACCGTGCGGCATCGTCGATCCCCGCTACGGCGTCACCAGCCTGGTGGATCTTGGCCACCCGGCAGCCATGACCGACGTGGACGTGGCGCTGCGGCAGGCCTTCGAGGAAATTTTCGGACCCTCGAAGCTGCTCCTGCCGGAAAAAACCACCTGACGGCTTACGCGGCTGCGCAATCAGCTAGACGGTCGGCAGCAGCGAAAAGCGGTCGCCCGACCGGCGCAATCCCAGCAAATCGGTATTGGCCGGCTGAACGTTCACCGTTTCGACGCGCGCCAGCGCAGGCCCGCGGCGGCAAGCTTCGATCATCGCCGCCACGACCTCCTCGGGAGCGGAGAACACCGCCTCCACGCTGCCGTCACGGCGATTGCGAACCCATCCCTCGAGCTTGCGGCGGGTCGCTTCGTCGGCCACCCACGCCCGATAGCCGACGCCCTGCACGCGGCCCTGGATGGCCACATGGAGGGCAACCGTGATCATTTCGACTTCGCTTGAAGGAAATCGGACTGACGCAGACGCACCGTCTCGGCCCGAGTCACTCGCGCCATCAGTTCATGGGACGCAAGGTTTTTCAGGCTCTTCGGGTCGGCACCCTCGAAGATCGCTTTAAGCGTCGCATGGACAGCCTGCGTCGCGGCCGCTATTGGCGCATGGCCCTGCACGGCGATGCGCACGCGCTGGCCGCTCAGGAAATCCCAATCGGCCATCTCCTCGGATAGTCCACCCAGCACGATGGGCAAGCTGGTTGCGGCTGCGACTGCTTCGAGATCGGCGCGTGATTTGATGCCAGTGAAAAACAAGGCATCGACGCCGGTGGCTTCGTAGGCCCTCGCGCGCGCGATGGCGTCGTCGATGCCGCTTACGCCGGCGGCGCCAGTCCGCCCGATGATGACCAGCGATGGGTCGCTGCGCGCATCGAGCGCAGCGCGGACCTTACCGACGCCCTCGTCGAGCGAAAGCAACTGAGTGCCCGTCTCGCCAAAGGCTTGCGGCAACAAGGTGTCTTCGATGGTGAGCCCTGCCGCGCCCGCCACTTCCAGTTCCTCGACGGTGCGGCGAACGTTCATGGCGTTGCCATAGCCGTGGTCGGCATCCACCAGCACCGGCAGCGTTCCCGCCCGCGACATGCGGCGCATCTGCTCCGCCAGTTCGCTCAGCGTAATGAGGGCAATATCCGGATCCCCAAGGACGGCCAGCGACGCAACCGAGCCACCGACCATCCCGACAGTAAAGCCAAGGTCTTCGGCGATCCGCAGCGAAATCGCATCATAGACCGATCCCGGCCGAACGCAGCGCGCTCCGGCGAGGATGACCCGCAACGCTTCGCGACGTGGACGCCAGGACATCGCTGTTTCAGGCAAATTCGAGGATCAGGGCATCCACAGCCAACGTTGCGCCGGCCGCGGCATGGATCTTCTTGACCGTGCCGTCGCGTTCCGCGCGTAGCACGTTCTGCATCTTCATCGCCTCGACCACGGCGAGGGTCTCGCCAGCCTTGACCTCCTGGCCTTCGGTCACCGCGATGGAAACCACCAGCCCCGGCATCGGGCACAGCAACTTCTTGCCAGTGTCGACCTTGGCGCCGACCGGCATCAGCCGGGCCGCGGCAGCTTCGACATCCGTATAGACGTTGGCGATAACCTCATGACCCTGATGGGCTATCCTGATGCCGTTGGCGGTCGGCCGGATCAAAGCAGCGACTGCAACGCCATCGATGCTGCCATGCCAGACCGGCTGTCCGGGCACCCACGACGAAACCAGATGATGCGGATTGCCGACCGTGCCATCGGTACCCACGAAGCGAACAACGATGGCCCCCTCGTCGTTGCGGGCGATTTCCAGCCCGATCTCGTCGCGATCGAGCCACACCGCCCGCCGCTGCTGCCGTTTCACCGGCCGGCCAATCATCTGCCCGGAAATCTGCCGCTTGCGCTCGCCGAACACGTGATCGACGGCGGCGGCGATGGCCGCGAGACGGCGCGCCACCTCCCCTTCCGGCGGCTTCTCGGCAAAGCCGTTGGGAAACTCCTCGGCGATAAAGCCGGTCGAGAGCTTGCCTTCGCGCCAGCGCGGATGATGCATCAGCGCCGACAGGAACGGGATGTTGTGGCGGATGCCATCGATATAGAACGCATCGAGCGCTTGGCCCTGCGCCTCGATTGCGGCCGCGCGCGACGATGCATGCGTAACCAGCTTGGCGATCATCGGATCGTAATAGATCGAAATCTCGCCGCCTTCCTGTACGCCAGTGTCGTTGCGCACCGTCACGCCGTTCACTTTGCTTTCCGCCGGCGGGCGATACTTCACCAAACGGCCTATCGACGGCAGGAAGTTGCGGAACGGATCTTCGGCGTAAACGCGCGACTCCACCGCCCAACCGGTCAGCGTGACATCCTTCTGGGTCAGCGACAGCTTTTCACCGGCCGCGACGCGGATCATCTGCTCGACCAGATCGATGCCGGTAATCAATTCGGTCACCGGATGCTCGACCTGCAGGCGGGTATTCATTTCGAGGAAGTAAAAGCTCTTGTCCTGTCCGGCGACGAATTCGACGGTGCCCGCGGAGTCGTAGTTCACGGCCTTGGCTAGCGCGACGGCCTGCTCGCCCATGGCGCGCCGGGTCGACTCATCGAGCAGCGGTGACGGCGCTTCCTCGATGACCTTCTGGTTGCGGCGCTGGATCGAACATTCGCGTTCGCCGAGATAGATCACGTTGCCATGCTTGTCGCCCAGCACCTGAATTTCGATATGGCGCGGATCGACAATGAATTTCTCGATGAACACCCGGTCGTCGCCGAACGACGCCTTGGCTTCGGCCTTGGCAAGGTTGAAGCCTTCGGCGACCTCGGCACGGGAATGCGCGATACGCATGCCCTTGCCGCCACCGCCCGCCGACGCCTTGATCATCACCGGATAGCCGATCTCATCGGCGATCTTCACGGCGTGCTTGTCGTCCTCGATCACGCCGAGGTGTCCGGGCACCGTCGAGACCTTGGCCTTGGCCGCCGCCTTTTTGGATTCGATCTTGTCGCCCATCGCGGCGATGGCGCCCGGATTAGGCCCGATGAAGACGATGCCGGCTTCCGCCAGCGCCTTCGGAAAAGCCTCGCGCTCCGACAGGAAGCCATAACCCGGATGCACCGCCTGAGCGCCAGTCTTGCGGCAGGCCTCGACGATCTTGTCGATCAGCAGGTAGCTCTCAGCGGCAGCGGGTGGCCCGATCAGCACGGCCTCGTCGGCCATTTCGACGTGCAGTGCGTCACGATCCGCCTCCGAATAGACGGCAACCGTCTCGATGCCCATGCGGCGGGCGGTCTTGATGATCCGGCAAGCGATCTCGCCGCGATTGGCGATCAGGATACGTTTGAACATGCGCTGTTATTGCAACCTAGAGAGTGAATTTTCAACCGTTAGGACAGGTTGGCTCCGGCAGGAAGCTCAATTTGGCATGGCGGAGCCACTGTAACAATTCTGTTGCAGCAGGAATCCAGACAGTGGACGTCACCAGCCTCCCCGAACGTGCCTGCTTCATGAGGGATTTCGATGCGCCCTGCAACCCCACTGCTGGCAGGCAGCCTGACCGCTCTCTCCATTGCCGGCACCACGCGCGAAGCTGCCTCTCCACGCCGCACCGGCCGCATCATGACCGACGCAATGTCGAACGGCGCAACGCCGCGCGCCTGTAGCGGCCAGATTGGTCAAGGCGGCCGGCTTCGCTAGCTGCACCGTCGGGCTGGAGGCCGGACAAACAAAAACGGCGGAGCGCTAACCCCGCCGTCCAAATCTGACGCACCGAAATCTCACATGCCGAGATCGAGTACGCGCGGCAACTGCACCATCGGCAACGTCGCGGCACCGACCAGCATCGCGGCCAAAGTCATCAGCGCGCGATTGTAACGGCGCTTGCCGCGCATCTGGTTGGCGATCCATTCCAGCACTTCGATGTTGACGCCGATGGCTTGCGTCGGCGCCCAGCTTTCAATCGCGGTATCGGGCGACAGTGCAATGGCGCGTGGCGGAACCGGAAGGCCGGACGCAGACGCAGCATGATGCACCACGGCCTTGGCCAGCAGATCGTCGAACAATCCGTCGTCACTGCGCTCGGCAGCAGCATCATTGATCTCGAACAGCGCTTCCGCCTCGGCGCGGCTGACGGGCTGATCGATGACGGCATCGGCCGTGAGGATGCGGGCGCACCAATTTACGTCTTCAGCATCGAGCGAACGTGAGAAATGGATGCGGCCCCTTGTCGTCGGTCCATCGCCGGTAATGACGCCGTCACGCACGACGGTCAACGCCCAGGCGGCGGTCTCGCGGTCTGAAATATTGGCGGTTTCGATGGCGCCGACCTGGTCGGCAATGGCTGCAATGGCGGGGGACATGGGCACTTACTCGTTCTCTCATTTGAGCCCAGCAATTCCATGCGGGCGTAAACCGATAGTTAAGAAATCGACAATCGACACATGAGTTTTGGGGCTATGTTTCATTTGTCGCTGTGACCTGCATCACGGTTCAATGTCATCGCAGATGGTCCCGGCGGCGTTGCGGCGCAGCAACGGCAAGATCGCGGCAACATTATTGACGCTGCCGTAGGTGTTAATTCGCGTTCCGCACGAAGCATCGAAAGAAAGTTGCTGCATGCATTTGCTGCCGGAGAAGGATATTGTCCTTTTTTGGGACTGGTTCCGTTCGCATTCGCGCAAGCCTATAGTTTGCTCATCAATTCAATTTTGAACTGAGTGAAATGAGGTTAAGGACATGACACTTTCCATCGGCTCCACCGCTCCGGATTTCGAAGCCGAGAGCACCGAAGGCCACATCAGCTTTCACAAATGGCTCGGCGACAGCTGGGGCTTGTTCTTCTCCCATCCGAAGGATTTCACGCCGGTCTGCACCACCGAACTCGGGGCCGTGGCACGCTTGAAACCGGAATTCGACAAGCGCGGCGTCAAGCTGATCGGCATCAGCGTCGACCCCACCGACAAGCACCACCTCTGGTCCAAGGACATCGAGGAGACGCAGGGCGTCGCGCCGAACTATCCGCTGATCGCCGATGTCGATTTCAAGGTGGCCAAGCTTTACGGCATGCTGCCGGCCAGCACCTCGGGCGACGTCAGCAAGCGGACGCCGGTCGATAACCAGACGGTGCGCAACATCTTCGTGATCGGTCCGGACAAGCAGATCAAGCTGGTCTTCATCTATCCGATGAGCACCGGCCGCAACTGGCAGGAAGTGCTGCGCGCCATCGACTCGCTGCAGCTCACCGCCAAGCACGGCGTCTCGACGCCGTCGGACTGGAAGCAGGGCGACGACGTGTTCTTCTCGGCCGCTGTTCCGGAGGAAGAAGCCCGCAAGAAATTCCCCAAGGGCTGGAAGTCGCCGAAGCCGTATTTCCGCATCGTCGAACAGCCGAAGTAATCGCGGCTTGCGACTAGACAATCGGACAAAGGGGACGCCTGGTGCGTCCCCTTTGTTTTGGGACCTCATGCAGCGTTAGACTTTCTGTTCGATCCAGTTGGCGACGATGAGCCCCAGGGTCGATCCGACGGCCGTGACGAACATACCCCACGCGATATCGACGATCACCACCTGCCAGGTCCAATGCTTGAGCAGCGACATCGAGGTCAACTCAAAGGTCGCGTAGCAGAACAGCCCGAACAGCGCACCGTAGAGCAGCGTCGATTGCCATCTGGCACCGGATGCACCATTGACGAAAATCAGGATGCCGGCGACGTAGAGCAAATAGAACAGGACTGCCGGAGCGAGACGGACTTGCCCCAGCATGTCGCCGACCTGAGACGTGAAAAAACTCTTGGCGACTGTTCCCAGGAAGAGGAAGTCGATCGGTACCATCACGATCAGGGTGGTCAGATAGATCAAGGCGTAGCGTTTCACGTCATCCTCCTGCGACCGCGTCGTCCAAGTACGTACCCGATCGCGGAAAGTTGCAAACGTTCGCCTTGCCAGAACGATCCACAGCCATGCGCCGCACGGGTTGAACCCGATGGCGTCTTCGGGATTAGTATCCCTCGATGACAGTCAAAGCCGCCCGCCCCTGCATCGTCTGGTTTCGCGATGACCTCCGCCTCTCCGATCATCCGGCGCTGCACTTTGCGGCGTCGCGCGGCGTCCCGGTCATTGGTGTCTACATCCTCGACGAGGAGAGCCGCTCGTTGCGTCCGCCGCAGTGGCGGCCGCTTGGCGGCGCCGCATGCTGGTGGCTGGCGCAATCGCTGCGATCGTTGCAGGCAGACCTCACGGCGCGCGGATCATGCCTCGTTTTACGTAAAGGCGCTGCGGCTCAAGTTCTAGCCGGGTTGGCACACGACATCGGCGCCGAAACCGTGGCGTGGAACGATATCGCGATGACACCGCATCGCACCGTCGCCAACGATGTCGTTCGCGCACTCGATGATATCGGCATCCCGTCAAGGATATTCGCAGGCGATCTGCTGGTCGATCCCGCTAAGTTGCGGAACAAGGACGGACGGGGGCTGCGCGTCTTCACGCCGTTCTGGAAGCGCGTGCTTTCCATCGGGGAGCTGCCAGAACCGCTGGCCGCGCCGACAAAACTTCCAAGCGCTCCGGCTGTGGCGAGCGACGATCTCGCAAGCTGGCAACTCGAACCGCGGCATCCCGATTGGGCCGGCGGGTTGCGCGAAACGTGGTTTCCGGGCGAAGCATCGGCAAAAACGCTGCTCTCGGATTTCCTCGACGGCCGTGTCGCCGGTTATGCAAATGGCCGTGACCGCCCCGACCGCGATGCCACTTCGAGACTCTCACCGCATTTGCGGTTCGGAGAAATCAGCCCGCGTCAGGTCTGGCATGCGGCGCGCTTTGCTGCCGCCGACGAACCTGGCGCCGCTGGCGACATCGAGAAATTCCTGAGCGAACTCGGCTGGCGCGAGTTTTGCCGGCACCTGCTGTACGATGTACCGGACCTTGCCGTCCGCAATCTGCAATCCTCGTTCGATGCGTTTCCGTGGCGGCGCGACCGCAAAGCCCTCGAAGCCTGGCAACGCGGCCTCACCGGCTATCCCATCGTCGACGCCGGTATGCGCGAGCTGTGGCATACGGGTGCGATGCACAATCGCGTGCGTATGGTCGTGGCATCGTTCCTGGTCAAACATCTCTTGCTCGACTGGCGCGACGGCGAGGCGTGGTTCTGGGACACGCTGGTCGACGCCGACGCCGGCAGCAACCCCGCCAACTGGCAATGGGTCGCCGGCTCGGGCGCCGATGCCGCACCCTACTTCCGGGTGTTCAATCCGATCCTGCAGGGTGAGAAGTTCGATCCCAACGGCGATTATGTGCGACGCTGGGTACCCGAACTGACACATCTCGACGGTGCGCTGATCCATCAGCCATGGACAGCCACGCCGCTCGAACTGGCTGGCGCCGGCATCATCCTGGGTGCGACGTACCCTCACCCAATCGTCGCGCACAAAGCGGGCCGCGAACGCGCGTTGGCCGCTTACGCGAAAATCCGAACGGGCTAATCGCCGAACTATTTGCGCGAGACGACCACCACCGCGATGGCGCAGATGGCCATGCCTAGCAGCGAGAGCGCGTCCAACCGTTCGCCGAACAATACGTAGGCCATCAGCGCCGTCACCGCCGGCACCAGGTAGAACAGGCTTGCCACTTGCGTTGCGCCACGGCGACGGATCAGCCAGTACAGCACGCTGATCGATCCAATCGACAGTACCACCGCCAGCCAGAACAGCGAGAGCACGAACTGTATGCTCCAGCGAACTTCGCCGCTTTCGAAAATCCACGCGACGATGGCGAACAGAATGCCGACTGCGACATACTGTATCAAATTGCCGGAACGCCAATCGATATCGCCACAAAAGCGTTTCTGATAGAGCGCACCGAGCGTGATACTCACAAGCGCGACGCCCGACGCGAGCCAACCCCAGCCGACCTCGCCGCTCATCGGGCGGCCATGCAAGATCAACCCGACTCCGGCAAGCCCGAGCACCAATCCGACCCACTGCAACATCGTGACCCGCTCGCCGAGCCAGCGATTGGCGATGGTCGAGGTCAGGATCGGCTGCAATCCGGGAATGAGCGCTGACAATCCGACCGGCACCGCATGCTCGATGGCAACAGCGGTGCCACCGAGATAAAACCCATGCACCAGAATTCCGGCCATGATGCTATGGCCGACACCGCTCCAGCTGGGCCACTGCGGCCGCCAGACCGCGACGACGATGGCCATGAGGATGATGACCAACCCCATGCGAATGGCCAGATAGGTCACCGGCTCGGCGCCGATAAGCACATATTTGGTCGCGACGAATCCTGTGCTCCATAGCACAACGAAGATAACCGGGGCCGCTCGCGCCGCTAGATTTTCTAAATCACGATTCATTTGCCGCCCTGAGTGCCCGATCATATGGTAAGCGGCAACGCGTGTTTGCGCGGGTTGGACCGCGAATTTTCACATAACGCCAATCAGGACACAGGAATTCAACATGGATGTTCGTGCCGCTGTCGCCATTGCCGCTGGAAAACCGCTGGAAATCACAACGGTCCAGCTAGACGGGCCGCGCGAGGGTGAAGTTCTGGTCGAGATCAAGGCCACCGGCGTCTGCCATACCGACGAATTCACCCTCTCCGGCGCCGACCCTGAGGGCCTGTTCCCGGCGATTCTGGGCCATGAAGGTGCAGGCGTCGTGGTCGATGTCGGCCGCGGCGTCACCAGCGTCAAGAAAGGCGACCACGTCATTCCGCTCTACACCCCGGAATGCCGGCAGTGTCCGTCCTGCCTGTCGCGCAAGACCAATCTCTGTACCGCCATCCGCGCCACGCAGGGTCAGGGCCTGATGCCCGACGGCACCTCGCGCTTCTCCATGGGCGGTAAACCGGTGCACCACTACATGGGCACCTCGACGTTCGCCAACTACACCGTGCTGCCGGAAATCGCGGTCGCGAAAATCCGTGAGGACGCGCCGTTCGACAAGGTCTGTTACATCGGCTGTGGCGTCACCACCGGTATCGGCGCCGTCATCAACACCGCCAAGGTCGAGCAAGGCGCCAAGGCCATCGTCTTCGGTCTCGGCGGCATCGGCCTCAACGTGTTGCAGGGCTTGCGGCTCGCAGGCGCCGACATGATCATCGGGGTCGATATCAACAATGACCGCAAGGCCTGGGGCGAACGCTTCGGCATGACTCACTTCGTCAATCCGAAGGAAGTCGGCAAAGACATCGTCGCGCACCTCGTCAATATGACGAAAAGCGGGGCCGATCAGATCGGCGGCGCCGACTACACCTTCGATTGCACCGGCAATGTCACGGTGATGAGGCAGGCTCTGGAATCCTGCCATCGCGGTTGGGGGCAATCGATCGTCATCGGCGTCGCACCGGCCGGCGCCGAAATAGCAACTCGTCCGTTCCAGCTCGTCACCGGACGCGTCTGGAAGGGAACTGCTTTTGGCGGCGCGCGCGGCCGCACCGATGTGCCGAAGATCGTCGACTGGTACATGCAGGGCAAGATCCAGATCGATCCGATGATCACCCACGTGATGCCGCTCAACGACATCAACAAGGCCTTCGACCTGATGAAGCGCGGCGAATCCATCCGCGGCGTCGTCACCTTCTAGGTCTGCCGCGATCCTTTCGGCGCTCCACGTCAAGCCGCTGAATCATTACCGGTTCAGCGGCTTCTTAGCGCGAGACTGCTCGGCAAGCAGGCGCCACTTAGCTTGCGTATAGCGACGGTTGTACTGTGCGACGTGCCAGCCGGTGACTCCATCGAGAAATCCGGCACGAATAACGAACGTCTTCAGGAACGCACCCCAGCTGTGCAACAGCGTCTGCGCAGCGGATCCGCGACGTCCCCGCGCAGCCATTTGTTCGGCACCCGCCTGAGCATAACGCTCGATCTTGTCCTCGGCGTCGGCCCAGGACTCGATGGCATCATGATCGATCGGCGTTCCGAGCGTTCCGATGCTGCCTCGCACATCGAGCCGCTCGTGCACCAGATCGTCGGTGAAGCGTCCGCTGCCACGCCGGAACAACCGCACGACGTAATCCGGCGACCAGCCGCAATGCCGGACCACACGTTCGCAGAATCGCGACCGGCGCGGCAATTTATAGGCCTCATAGGCCGGTGCGGTTATCGCCGCCTTGATCTGATTGGCCGTATCCACACCGAGCCATTCGTCGGCATCGAGCGCCAGCACCCAATCGCCGCGCGCCAATTCCAGCGCGCGATTTTTCTGCGGGCCGAACCCCGGCCAATCCGTAGTTTGCAACACGCGCGCGCCACATGACTCGGCAAGCTCTACGGTGCGGTCGGTGCTGCCGCTATCGACGACGACGATATCGTCGGCGAACCCGACCGAACGCAAACAGCGTTCGATGCAGCGCTCTTCATTCTTTGTAATGACGATCAGCGACAGGGCTGGCACAACGGCTTCCGGAAGGTTGGCTATTCACACCGGCTTGGATCGGTGAAGCGACATACCTGGATGGCTGCAAACCAAGATCAATATTCCTCAGGGCACGGATCAACGATCTTCCACAGCTCAGGTCCGTTCTTGATCTTCTTCATCTCGGTGGTCAGCCCACCGTTGCGGCGGATCCAGTCCTTCACGGAGTTCGGGTAATAGGCCATCAGATCCGACGTGCCTTCGAGACTGGTGATCTTGATGCCGAACGTGAACGCCTTGTCGTAATAGGCTTGATGAAAACCAAGGCTGGCGCGCGGCGTGACGCAAACCTTGTTCATCGGCACAATGCCGAACACCAGCGTGCAGGCCGAATTGCAAATACCGTCGATGATGACCCGCTCGCGACGATCGCGAATGCGCTCATACTTCGCCTTGTATTCGGAGACATAGCCGCCATGGTCGCGCGTGATGTGCAGGTCCGCACGCGCAGGCGTCACCACAACCAACAGCATCAGCGAGAGCAATAATCGGGTCATGCGCATCAAGAGCTAAGCCAACCGGGTCTATCAGAGCGCTGATGGTTGTCATCCGCAGCCACCAAGCGCCGGAATTCTGGCCTTACTGTGTTTGGATTTCGTTAAGCATCCCCATCATACGAAACCCGTCTAAATATCCAACCTATTGTAATTGCTTCATAATATATCATTTCAGGGATTTAGCGTTTGCCCCCTGCCATTCAGGTAAGTCCGCGCCGGCAAGTTTCCTGTCGTCCTTTCCCGCGATGAACCGTCATTCATCAGCATTAAATCGGCTCGCCCCCTCGTCGGATCCGCAACCTATTATGTGATCTGGCGTTCCTTCCTTCACATAGGAGGATCAAATGAAACTCAAGTCAGTAATGCTTGGATTGGCCGCTGCGGGAGGCCTTGCGCTGAGTGCGGGCACGGCCTCCGCTGCCATGCCAAATGGGCTCCCATCATCCAATCAGATCAACAACACCGAACAGGTCCGCTACGTCTGTAATGCATGGGGCCGCTGCTGGTGGCGCCCTAACTACTATCGCGGTTACGGCTACTACGGCGGCCCGCGGCGCTACTATGGACCGCGCTACTACGGCGGAGGTCGATACTACGGCCGACGTCATCGGTGGTGAGCTACCGACATCTGGACAGCGACGCGAACGAGGGCCTCCGGGCCCTCTTTTCGTTGCGCGGCCGTGCTTCCACTTCTGTAAGAAGTCGATTGAGGAACCGATGGCCCTTGCCTTGCAGGATAAGTCTGCTAAGCGGGAGGCAGTTACCTGCGCTCGTAGCTCAGCTGGATAGAGCATCGGATTTCGATTCCGAGGGTCGGGAGTTCGAATCTCTCCGAGCGCGCCATTGCTATTCCGGGCCCTATTTGCACTGACCGGGAACCTGACGGCCTGTTCGGCGTTTTCGTCATTCTGGGTGCAGGTGCCAGGATGGTCGATCAGCCGCCGTCGCTCTCACGCCATCTCGGCTTGGGTGAACGCATAGAGTCGGCGGCAGCAAACGCCAGTCCCGTCGATCCGGTACGGGTTGCAGCAATCCTGGTGTCCGCCGCAATCATTCTCGCGGCGTTGTATTATGGGCGCGACATCCTCGTTCCGCTGGCATTGGCCTTCCTGCTTAGCTTTGCCCTCAATCCGGCTGTGACACGTCTAAGGCGTCTGGGTCTGCCACAGATCGTGGCGGTGATCACCGTTATGACGGTGGTGTTTTGCGTCCTCGCTGGATTCGCACTCATTCTCGGATCGCAGGTGCGCACTCTCAGCGTGGAGTTGCCGAACTACCAATCTACCATGCGGACCAAGCTCGCTTCTTTGCGCGAGAGCTTGAATGCGCCCGGCATGTTCGACGGTGCGTTGAAAACGATCGATACCCTGCAAAAGGAAGTCGAGGAAAAGAAAGAGCCGCCGCAAGCCAATGGCGCGAAAGCCCAACCTGTCGAGATCGTTCCGACTCAAGAAAGCGCCTTTCACCAAGCTCTCACATGGCTTGGTCGCGCCGCGGAGCCACTGGCGACAGCGGGCATTGTGGTGGTCTTCGTTTTCCTCGCGTTGCTGGACCGGTTGGACCTGCGCGATCGCTTCGTGCGTATGCTGGGGGCGAATATTCACCGCTCTACCGATGCGATGGACGAGGCCGGAGCGCGCATCAGTAAATATCTTTTGATGCAACTCATCGTCAACACGACATATGGAGCGCCGATCGCGCTCGGGCTATGGCTAATAGGCGTCCCCGGAGCCATCCTGTGGGGGACTGTCGCTGCGACGATGCGCTTCGTTCCCTACGTTGGCCCTGCTATCTCCGCGATCTTTCCGATCGCCCTTGCGTTCGCAATCGATCCGGGATGGCACATGGTGCTATGGACCGTTGCGCTGATTGTCACGCTGGAGCTTGTCAGCAACAACATCGTTGAGCCCTTGCTTTACGGATCGAGTACCGGCCTGTCGGCGATGTCGCTGATCGCAGCTGCGATCTTCTGGACTGCTCTATGGGGCCCGATCGGACTTGTTCTATCGACCCCGCTCACCGTCTGTGTGCTCGTAATAGGTCGGCATCTTCCGCAACTACAGTTTCTTGACGTTCTATTGGGGTCTGCTCCAGCGCTTGACCTTCCGACTCGCGTCTATCAGAGACTGATCGCAAATGATCCCGATGAGGCAATAGACATAGCAAATACGGCGATTGAGAGTAGCTCGGTCACAGAGTTCTATAACGACGTGGGCATAGAAGTTCTGCGCCAAGCCAGTGAGGATCACGGCGGTGTGGCGACCGCCGAACATCGACTTCGAATCTCCAATGGCATGGATGCCCTTCTGGAGGATATCGGCGAACAGTATCCACCCAAGATCGATCCCTTGCAGAGACCGTCCGTCGTCTGCATTGGCGGAAAATGGGAGATCGATACTATCGCGGCCATGATGCTAACGCAGGCTCTGCTGCTGAAAGAGATTGCGGCTCATGCGCGTCCGGCGGCGTCAATCAACGCAGATTATATCGCGAAGCTCGATCTGGAAGGCGCAAAAACTGTTTGCCTGAGTTATTTCTCCAGCGAGCCGGCTATCCCAGCCCGCCATTTCTGTCGACGCCTGCGTCGCCGTTGGCCAGACCTGAAGATCGTTCTGGCTCTTTGGAATTCCCGTGCCGAGCTACTCACCGACGAGAAGATAAAAAGCATAGGAGCCGATGAGGTCGTAACATCGATCGATGAGGCCGTGCAGAGGATCCATCAGATGTTGTCACCAGGGCCGGAGCAGGATTTTCTGCAGCCCGAGATCCCCGACAATGACGCCGAACGCGTGAACGCGCTGCATGCGACGGGGATTCTCGATGGCCATGCTCAGGAAGATCTTGATGCCCTCGCCAAGCGCGCCGCCGATGTATTCAATACGGATTTCGCGATGATATCGCTTATCGACGAGACTCGCGAGATCGTAGCCGGGAAGAGCGGTACGCTTCCGCGAAATTTGACGGACGACTTTGGAAAGATGGTTTCCATGCCGCGCGATCATTCGATTTGCGGTCATGTCATCGCGGACGGTGAGACGCTCGTCATTCCCGACATTGAGCGTGACCCGCGCTTTGCTGATAATCCCGCGCTCGATATTCGCGGTGTCCGGTTTTACGCCGGTGCCCCTCTTCGAACCAAAGAGGGATATGTTCTTGGAACGCTATGCGTTCTTGATCCAGAACCGCGCACGCCCGATGAGAGCGAGGTCAAACTGCTCGAGTCTATGGCAGCAGATGCGATGCAGATCATTACGCCCGACAAGATTGGGGAAGAAATCCCCACAAAACAAAAGAAGCAAGCATCAACCGCCACTCTGGGACAGGCCATACCGAAATGAGATGGCGACAAGCACGAAATAGGCGCAACGCGAAGCCTTGACCGCCGCGCCACTCCACTTGGAATGCTGCTCTCGATGGAAATTGGTACATGGTCGAACTACGCGCCGGGGCCGGCCATGCCACGCGAACTTTAACTTAATTCGCTCGCCGGAACTTCCCTCGCCTCTGCATCGGGACGAGCCCGGCTCGCGCTCAGAATCGCTGCGCCGACGGCAGAAAGATTCCGAAGATCATCGCCCACAGTGAGAGCGTCAGTCCGAAACCGCTCCATATGAAGATGGTCAGCAATGCCTGCCCCTCTTCTGCGGAATGAGCCATCCGCCGCAACTTGCTATTGATAAACCTGCGCATCCACACTTTCCTCCTGCCGGGTCGTGCAATGATGCGTCGATGGGTACCGCCGCAGGTTCAGCCCCAGGGCCCAATACTCACACCATCGTGAGCGCCGTTGCCATGTTTTGCTTCCGGTGCGGACCTAAGAATGCCCTTACGGGTTGCCATCGATGGACGAACGTCGCAGGATTCATCGCCAGCGTGTATTCAAGGCCGGAGCGATTTCGTTCGGCGGCGCATCCATCGATTGTACCGTTCGAAATCTGACATCGCTGGGCGCATCGCTGCAGGTCGCAAGCCCGCTCGGCATTCCCGACCGTTTCACGCTCTTGCTGCGAGCTGACGACACGACGCGCGAATGCGTGGTCGTATGGCGAAAATTGAAACAAATCGGCGTGTCATTCTGCTGAATTGATTCACCAAGGCGACTTCGAGAGGCTGCGTTGCCTCACCGCTCGCCGGTACTGGTGGGCTGAAAGACCACAGGGCGCTCTTTGGCCCGCTTGCGTGCTGCCGCAACTGCGTTGGCAAAATCTGCGGCATCGAACCAGTCCAGCGACTCCATCGGTGCCGCCAGGTCATCTTCCCAGATCCGCGATACGCCGATGTCGAACTGGCCCTCGAGTTTCTTGTCGACAGCCTGAATACCAAGGCCAGTCACCGCCCATTGTCGCCCGAGCCAATAGATATCGCGGTGGAGCGTCATTTTCCTCAGTACGAATGATTCGCCTGCGCCACAGGCCAATCTACAAATTGCTGCGTATCGCGCCCGGCTTCAATTCACCACGGAAACAGACCGCGCGGCTAACCGCTGTTTTCAACACCTTAAAGCGCGACCAATGCGCGCGGGCAGCTTGGAATATCTAGCCGGGACGAGTTCCCGCTCCGATTGCCCGGGAACGCCGGGCCGTGGTATTGCCTAATCTGCCGGTAAGTCGTTCGCGGTTGCCATGACTTGGGCCCAGCACTACTCGAATTGACGGCATTGCAGTGCCAGCCCCACGTTCCGTCGTCTGCGGGCGACAAATGCCGCGTTGACGTGCCCGGACCGGCTTTGGCATAAACGAGACCGGATGGTGCGTTTGTAGCGTTACGACGACTGGGGCAAGATGAAGAACGGGCTGTATTCGATCCACGTCGATTTGCTCGACGGACGGACCGGCAAGGGCAGCGGCGTAATCGTATTCCGCGACGGCAAGCTCCTTGGCGGAGATGCCTACCTGTTCTACGTCGGCAGCTACAGCGTCAGCGGCTCGACCTTCAAGGGCGAAGTGCAGGTCAACCAGCACACGCCGAGCAGCACCGAAAGCCCGTTGTTCGGTGGTCAGAATCAGCCCGTCGGCATCGGCGTGACCGGAACGTTCACCGATACCACCGGAACGATGAATGGTACCGCCCTGGTTGGCAAGGCCAGCCAGATCTTCAAGGCCACCTTGCGCCGCCTCGCCGACGCCGACTAACTCACCGCGCGGCATTTCCGAGGCCGGCGACACCTGCGCTGCGTGATGACGTCAAACGCGATCGGAGCCAACCTCTGGAGGCGCGACGCGCGGCAGAACCATCCGAACACGCGTTCCTTCGTTGGGTGCTGACTGCAACTGGATGCGTCCACCCAGCCTGCTCGTCACGATGCTGTAGACGATGTGCAGGCCGAGCCCCGTTCCGCCCTCATTACGCCGCGTGGTGAAGAACGGATCGAATGCCCTGCGCCGAATCTCCGGGCTCATGCCGCAACCGTTGTCGGAGAACAGCACTTCCACGTGGTCGTCGCCGGACTCCTGAACCTTGATCTGAACTTCGCCTCCGCCCCCATCGGGGAACGCGTGCGCCACCGCGTTCAGGAACAGGTTGGTCAGCACCTGCCCGTAAGGACCAGGATAGCTGTTCATGATGAGGTTCGGCTTGCAGTCCACTGTCAGGGTCAGGTTCTGCTTGCGGACCCCGGGGCGCAGGCTCATCACCACCTGCTCGGTCAGGTCGGCAAGATCGAATGTGCGCTGGTCGGAATAGCTGCGATCTGCGGCCACCTGCTTGAACGATTGAATGAGCTCGGCGGCGCGATTCAGGTTCGCGACAAGTTGCGAAGCTGCGCTGCGGCTGGCCTCGATGAATTCGTTGAGACTTGAACGACGTAATTCACCGCGCGCGGCCTGCTCTGCGAATGCCGCCACCTTGCGCTCCAGCGACGAGGCCACGGTGAGGCTGATGCCAACCGGATTGTTGACCTCGTGCGCAACACCTGCCACCAGACGGCCAAGAGCGGCGAGCTTTTCCGCCTCGATCAGCGAGTTCTGCGTTTCCGTGAGATTGCGCAATGCCGCTTCGGCGGCATCTTTTGCTTTGCGCATCTCGAACTCGACGCGCTTGCGTTCGCCGATATCCAGCGCAACGGTCACGATATTTTCGATCTCGCCATCCGAATTGCGCAGCGGCAATTTGTTGACGAGCCACTGGCGCATCGCACCCGCGGAGTCGACATACTCCTCCTCGTAGAAGCCGAGTTCCTTGCCTGTCTCGATCACCTGCCGATCGTTGTCGTCGGTTTTCTGCGCGCCGTAGCGCGACATCAAATCGCTCGTTGTCCGGCCGATTGCATCCTCTGGTTCGATGTTGAAGATACGCGCCATGTAGCGGTTCATCAGCACGTAGCGAAGCTTCGTGTCCTTGACATTGATGACCGCAGGAACGGTGTCGATCACCTGCTGCAAGCGGCGGCGGCTTTCCGCGAGCGCCTGCTCCGCCCGTTTCTGATTGGTGATGTCCCGAACCGTGCCCTCGTAACGGATCACCGTACCGGATTCATCGCGGATCGTCGTCGCGCTGTCAGACAGCCACAACATGGTGCCGTCGAGCTGTCTTACCTGATATTCAAATTCGCGAACCATGCCGTCGCGCGCCATACGCAACTGATACTCGGCCCGAACATCGGGGTCGACGTAAACGGTGTGGGCAATATCGACCACGCCTTCGATAAGTTCTTCCGGCGATTCGTAACCCATCATGCGCGCGAGCGCCGGATTGGCATTGAGCAGCAAACCGCCCGGCGTCGTCACATAGATTCCGTCGAGCGAACTGTCGAACAGTTTGCGATAGCTTTCTTCAGCCTCGGCATAACGTCGCTCGGCAAGCGAGCGTCGCGCCGCTTCCTGTTTCTTCGCGGCCGGAGTGGCAGGCCCGAGCCAGAAACGCAGGCCGATGGCCATAGCGACAATGCCGAGGGCCAATCCGCCAAGGCCGACGGCGATGGAAAATGCGTGCAGGTAAATAAAATCTGCCACGGATTGAGAAAAAATGGCGGCAAGCTGCCACGACATGAATGCGTTCGACCATGAATCTGACATCGCCCGCAATTGAGCAGATGTGCTGTCAGTCTAACATAATTGGAGATTTCCCGCAGACGAACGAAATGCCGCCACGGCGTTCAGACTCCCCCGGATACGTCGAACAACTCGCCGTCATAGCCGGCTTCGGCGGGAATCCGCAGCAGGCGCCTATCCCCGTCCCGGCTGACGACCGGCATGACTGTCACCACCGCAGACCGCCCGGCGTCCGCCAGCGCGGCCTCGACGGTCGGCTGCTTCCCGAGCCGGATCAGGTTGCGGGTCGTCGGAAACGGCAGTTTGAACCGGCCGCTCGCTCCGCCCTCGACGGCCTCGCGCGGCGAAACCCAGATCGAATCGGTGGCTTCCTTGCCGTCGTGGACGCCGACCTGTTCCGGCGGCGCCTTGGCGATGAAGAAATGCGTATCGAACCGCTTCGGCATGCCGACCGGGGTGATCCAGTGCGCGTAATGCGCGAGTTGATCGAGCGCCAAAACCAGACCGTTATCCGCGACGATGCGGGCGAAACTCTCCTTGCCCTCGCACAGCGCGGTGCGGTGCGTCTGACCGATCTCGCCGGCCCGACCCGCGGTCACCAATTGGGCCGATCCTCGCGGACGTGCCAGCAGGATACCGCTTTCCTCGAAAGTCTCGCGAATCGCGGCAATCCGGAATTTCAGCGACGCCGCGTCAAAACCCTGACGGTTGTCGTAGAGCTCCGGTGCATCGACGATGTCCTGATCTCCCGCATCGACGCTGCCGCCGGGAAACACCAGCGCGCCGGAGGCAAACTCGATCTGATAGTGTCGCACCATCATGAACACTTCGATGCCACCGCGATTACGCAGCAGCAAAATGGTGGACGCGGGGCGCGCGGGGGCCGGTTCTGCGGACATCGTTGGTTTCCTCCGGATCAGCCGGCAGCGCTTGCCTGCGGCGACATATTCGCACGCTTGTCGACCCGGGCGACACGCGACAGCAAGTAGTCAACCTCGGCCTTAGCCTGCGCGCTCAATGTCGAGCCGGGCTTGCGCTGAGCAGGTGACGCCAGCACGCCACGCTTGTGCAAGACGTATTTGCGGACCGCCAGACCAACGCCCGCTTGCTGCTCGTAACGGATCAGCGGCAGATGCGCGTCGAACAGATCGTGGGCGGCATCGCGCTTGCCCTGCTTGGACAGGCGCACCACGTCGATCAACATTTCGGGGAAAGCGTAGCCCGTCATCGCGCCGTCAGCGCCGCGCTCCATCTCGAAATCGAGGAACATGGCGCCGTTGCCGGTTAGAATCGACAGCGGCCGCAACGACCCATCCTTCTGGAAATTGCGCAGCGTCGTGATCTTCTCGAGCCCCGGCCAATCCTCGTGCTTGAGCATGACGCAGGACGGATTGTCCATGACGATCCTGCGGATCACGGCTGGCGTCATCACGACGCTGAGCGTCAACGGATAGTCCTGCAACACCCACGGGATATCGCTGCCGATCGCATCCACCGCCTGCTTGAAATAGGTCGTGATCTGATCGTCGGTGCGCAGGTTCGGCGTCGGCGCGATCATCACCGCTGCCGCGCCGGCCTCCATCGAGGCGTGGGCCAGCGTTCGCATCGCAGCGAAGCCGGGAGCCGAGACGCCAACGACGATTTGCAGCTTGTCAGCCCGGCGAATGAAGCGCTTGACGATGGCCTCCGCCTCGGCGCCGTCCAGCTTCGGCGCTTCGCCCATGATGCCCAACACGGTTACGCCGTTGCAGCCCACCTCGGTGTAGAAATCGGCCAACCGGTCGATCGACGCCTCGTCAATCCGTCCGTCGTCGTGAAACGGTGTCGGTGCAATCGCGAACGTGCCTGCGGCCTGGTGTGTCAGCTTCATATTCTGTCTCTCAAAATCGTCGAGCGGCCATCTTATTCTCCTCGGAGAAAAAAATCTCGCTCGCGTGGGTCACGATATCTTCGGCTTTCCAGCCGCTGTGCGGCGGCTTCCAGCCTTCCATTTCCAGCATCTTCATTTCGCGCACGCCGCGCGGCCCCGAGACGCCGAGCACCTTGCCGGTTTGGTCACCGGACAGGTCACTCGCCATGTATAGCACGGCAGGCGCAATGCCATCCGGGCCAAGCGCGGCACCTGGATTGTCGATATAGCGCTGCAAGTCCGCGGTCATCCGTGTTAGCGCACCCGGCGCAAGCGTCCAGACCCGAATGTTGTACCTGCGGCCTTCGATGGCGAGCACGTTGCTCAGGCCCCAGATGCCACCCTTCGCTGCGCCGTAATTGCTCTGGCCGAAATTGCCGATCAATCCCGACGTCGACGACGTGTTGACGATGACGCCGCCGCCATTGTCCTTCATCCAGCGGAACACCGGCGAGGTGACGCAGAACGTCCCCTTGAGGTGGACCTTGAGGCATTTGTCCCAATTCGCTTCGCTCATCTTGGCGAAGCTGCCGTCCAGCAGGATGCCGGCATTGTTGACCAGGATATCGGCGCGCCCGAAGTGCCTGATAGCGTCGTCGAACACCGACTGGCCGCCGGCCATGGTGGAGATGTCAGCACCGTTGGCGACGGCGCGGCCGCCCTCGGCCTTGATCGCATCGACGACTTTTTGCGCCATCGATGTATCGGCGCCACTGCCGTCGCGCGGTCCGCCAAGATCGTTGACGACTACCGCAGCGCCCTCGCGCGCGAAGAGTTTGGCATAGGCCTCGCCGAGCCCACCGCCCGCACCGGTGATAAGCGCCACCTTGCCGTCAAGCAATCCCATGAGTTTCTCCTCTCACTGTTCACCTCGCCCCGCTTGCGGGGAGAGGTCGGATCGCGCAAGCGATCCGGGTGAGGGGGACGTCGATGCGAGCCGCTATCCTGCCCCTCACCCCAACCCTCTCCCCGCAAGCGGGGCGAGGGAGAATCTGTGCACCAGGGCGCCCCCCTACCCCAACTCCGTCCGGCCGTTCTTGATGACGGTGACGCCGCGCGCCTTCACCTTGGCTTCGAACGAAATCACGTTGCCGTCTTTCCACAGGTCCATCGACACTGTTTCGCCGGGATAGACCGGAGACGAGAAACGCACCGCATGTCGCTTGAAAGCTGAGGCATCGTAATCGGCGTAGGTCTGCAGCACGCCGCGACAGGTGATGCCGTAGGTGCACATGCCATGGAGGATCGGGCGCGGAAAACCGGCGCGCTTGGCAAACTCAGGATCGCTGTGCAGCGGATTGCGATCGCCGCACAATCGATAGACCAGCGCCTGATCCGGCCGCGTCGTGATATCGATGCTCTTGTCCGGAGCACGGCTCGGCACCTGATGCGGCTCGGGCTGGCCTTCGGACGGGCCGCCGATGCCGCCATCGCCGCGCGCGAAGCGCGACGCCACGAGGGTCGCCAACTGTGCACCCTTCTCGTCCTTGAGGACGGTCTGATGGCGGATCACCAGTCCCTTGTCCTTGCCTTTGTCGAACACGCCGAGCACGCTGGAATCCGCGGTGATATTGGCGGCAACCGGCATCGGTGTGTGAAAGGTGATGTCGCGTTCGCCATCAACCACCATCACCTTGTTGAGATGCATCTCGCCCGGACCGGAGCCCCACGCCGCGACCGACGCGAAGGTCGGAACCACCTTGAGCGGCCGATCGGTGAAGTAGGCTTCGTTGACGAACGCCAGTTCCTTCTCGTCCATCGGATCGCCGCCAAGACCGATACCGTAGGCGTACAGCATCACCTCGCGATCGGAATAGCTGTATTTCTGGCCAAGGTTCTTCAGCGCCGAGAGCTGATCGTAACTGAGCGCCATTTGCGTTTCCTCTCAAATTGGTGAGTGCTTCTTGATCCTCATGATGAGGAGGCGCTTGCGCCGTCTCGAACCATGAGAATATGCAGCTCTCATATTTTCATTTCATCCTTCGAGACGCGCGCCAGAGCGCGCTCCTCAGGATGAGGCTCGCATCCGCGTTATCCTACCGGCGTGAAGAACGGTAGCGGCGCGCCGTCTGTCGGCTTGAACACCACCCTGACCTTCTGCCCGATCTTCAACGCGCTGAGATCGCAATCGACGAAATTGGTCTGCACCGCCGGACCTTCCTTCAACTTGACGTAGCCGATGGCGTAAGGCCCCGTCGCGGATTTCCGCATCAGGCTGAAGGTGTAGATTTCGCCCTCGCCTGCGCTTTCCTCCCACACCGTCTTGTCGGAAAAACAGAACGGGCAGATCGAGCGCGGGAAGTAGTGCGCCTCGCCGCACGCCGTGCAGCGCTTGATGAGGAATTTGCCCTGCTTCGCTGCGTCCCAGAACGCTTGCGTTTCCGGGTTGCCCTGCGGCGCGGGATACTTCTTTTCCTGGGTCTTGGCTTCAGTCATCACACGCGCTCCAGAACAGCGGTCGAGGCCGCGTGGCGAACACCCAGCAGGCCGCCGGTACCATGCACCAGCGCCAGATCGCAGTTCGGTACCTGCACCTTCGGGTGCGCCTCGCCGCGCAACTGACGTACCGCCTCGATGATCTTGGTCATGCCACCGCGGTTGATCGGATGGTTGTTACACAATCCGCCGCCGTCGGTGTTCCACGGCAGCTTGCCGACGCCGGAAATCAGGTTGCCGTCGGAAACAAACTTTCCGCCCTCGCCCTTCTTGCAGAAGCCGAGGTCTTCGAGCTGGATCACCACGGTGATGGTGAAGCTGTCGTAGATCGAGGCGTACTTGATGTCCTTCGGCGTGATGCCGGCTTCCGCGAAGGCTGCCGGTCCGCTCCACACCCCGGCGGAATAAGTCAGGTCGAGCTTGCGGCCGCCGTTCGGCCCCTTCTGCGCTTCGCCGTGACCTGTCAGGCGCACCAGCGGTCGCTTCAGGGACTTCGCAATCTCCGGCGTCGTGACGATCACCGCACCGCCACCGTCCGAGACGACGCAGCAGTCGAGGCGATGCAGCGGATCGGAAATGATCGGCGAATTGACGACGTCTTCCACCGTCACCACATCGCGCAGCATCGCATGCGGATTGTATTGCGCATGATGCGAGGCCGCGACCTTGACCCACGCGAGTTGTTCGCTGGTGGTGCCGAAATCGTGCATGTGCCGCATGGCGCACATGCCGTAGGCATTGTGCGTCGTCGGTCCATAGGCCATTTCAAAATCAATTTCTGGGCCGTAGGCGCGCGGCGGCATTGGCCCGGTACGCGGCTTGCCGGCCAGCGTGATCAAAGCGACCGAGCATTTGCCCGCGGCGATCGCCTCGGCCGCATGGCCGAGCGCGATAATGTAAGAACAACCACCCGTTTCGGTGGAGTCCAGATGACGCAGCTTGTTGAGGCCGAGATAGTCGGACATCTGCCAGATGCCGCCCGGCGCATCGCCTGCGCAGAAATAACCGTCCACATCCGCGTGGGTCAGACCGGCGTCTTCGAGCGCGCCCTTGGCGACCTCGGCATGAAGCTGCGCCGTCGATTTATCGGGCGCGTGCCGGGTCGGATGCTCGTAAATCCCGGCGATGTAAGCCTTGTTCTTGATTGTCAAAAGATGTCTCCGCTGGAAGTCTCCTGCGGAATATCTCACCTGCCCGCGCGGACTTGGCAAGCGCCTTGAGTTTCGCAGGGCGAACGAGCCGCCATCTGCGAATACCTGTGTCGCGCACCGAACCGATTGACGCCGCGCAACGAATTGCACAGGCGTTCAGTTTTTGAATGACGCAGCTATTCCGCCGCGATCTGCGGGGCGACCAGCGGCGGCGGATCGACCAGATCCTTGGCCAGTTGCTCGTATCGAGCCTTGGCCTTCGCGACCGAGGCATCCTTGACCGGACCGTAACCGCGAATCTGGTCGGGCAACGACAGCAGCTCCACGGCGATATCGTGGGTCTTGGGCGACAGCAGTTTCACCGCCGTGACCACATCCTGCTCATAGCCCTTGATCAGGTTGCGCTCGAGCTTGCGGTCCTCGCTGTAGCTGAACGGGTCGAACAGCGTTCCACGCAGGAAGCGGAATTTCGCCATGGTGCGGAACACCGGCAGCATCCACGCGCCGAACACCCGCTTCTTCGGACGGCCCAACGCATCGACACCGCTCTGCAGGATCGGCGGCGCAAGGTTAAAGCTGATCTTGAAATCGCCGTCGAACTGCTTCGCGAGATTCTCGGCAAAGCGGCCATCGGTATAAAGCCGCGCCACTTCATACTCGTCCTTGTATGCCAGCAGCTTGGCGTAGTTGATCGCCACCGCGCGCGGCAGCGCTTCACCATAGCCGCCGTCGAACGCGATCTTGCGCACCTGATCCACCAGGTTGCGATAGCGCGCGCCATAGGCTGCGTTCTGATAATCGGTCAGCAGTTGCGAGCGATGGGCGATGACTTCGTCCAGCGACATCTGGTCAAGCGTCTTTGGCGCTTCATGCTCGTCGCCCTTCATCATCGACGCCAGCCGCGCCGGATCATGAGCCGCAAGGCGGCCAAGCCGGAAGGCCTGCGTGTTCATCTTGATCGACACGCCGTTGAGTTCGATCGCCTGCTCGATGGCTTCGGCACCGACCGGCAGCAGGCCTCTCTGATAGGCAAAGCCCATCATCATCATGTTGGTGGCGATCGAGTCTCCGAGCAGCGTTTCAGCGGGCTTGGTGAAATCGAGGAACGACGAATCCTTCCTCAATGCATTTTCCAGCACGAGGTTGACCTTGCCGCGCTTGAAATCGAAGTCGCGGTTCATGATGAAATCCGCGATCGGGATCAGATGCGTATTGATGATGCCGTGGGTGCGCGAGGATTCCGCCAGCGAAATCGTTTCCTTGGCGACGGCCACCACTTCGTCGGCAGCGATCAAAAGGTCCGCCGTACCGGTGACGATGCGCGAGCATGTCACATCCGCCGTGTTCTTCGACAGACGCACATGGCTGAGCACCGCGCCACCCTTCTGCGCGAGACCGGACATGTCGAGGATCATGCTGGCCTTGCCCTCGATATGCGCGGCCATGCCGAGCAGCGCGCCGATAGTCAGCACGCCGGTGCCGCCGACACCGCCGACAGCGATGTTGTAGGGCCGGTCCAGCGACGCCATGGTGGGCGGTGGCGGAAGATCGCCGAGATCGTCAAGCGCGACCGGCGCGCGCTTGCGCAAGGTGCCGCCTTCAATCGTGACGAAGGACGGACAGAATCCCTTCACGCAGGAATAGTCCTTGTTGCAGCTCGACTGATTGATGGTGCGCTTGCGGCCGAGTTCGGTCTCCAGCGGCTCCACCGAGATGCAGTTCGACTGCACCGAGCAGTCGCCGCACCCTTCGCAGACCGCGGAGTTGATAAACAGGCGCTTGTTAGGATCTTCCATCAGGCCGCGCTTGCGGCGGCGGCGCTTTTCGGCCGCGCAGGTCTGCACGAACACGATGGCGGAGCAGCCCGGCACCTCGCGGACCGTCTTCATCACCTTGTCGAGTTCGTCGCGGTGCGCGAGCTTGACGCCCGGCGCGATGGTGCCCGCCGGATAGGCATCGGGATCTTCCGAGACCAGCCAGATTTCGCGGATGCCTTCGCTGTGAAGCTGGAAGGTGATCTGTTGCGGCGAGAGCTCGCCGTCATGCTTCTGACCGCCGGTCATCGCGACGGCGTCGTTGTAGAGAATCTTGTAGGTGATGTTCGCCTTCGAGGCGATCGCCTGACGGATCGCGAGGCTTCCGGAATGGAAGTAAGTGCCGTCGCCGAGATTGGCGAAGATATGTTTTTCGTTGGTGAATGGCGCGATGCCGACCCACGGCACGCCCTCGCCGCCCATGTGCGTAAAAGTCTCGGTGTTGCGGTCCATCCATAGCGACATGAAGTGACAGCCGATGCCCGCCATGGCGCGGCTGCCCTCCGGCACCTTGGTCGAGGTGTTGTGCGGACAGCCCGAGCAGAAATACGGCGTGCGCGTCACCGGCGCGATGGCCTGCACCTGCGTCGCCTGACGGCCATTGAACCAGTCCGCCTTGGCGCGCAGCATCGCCACGATCTCGGGATTGAGATCGAGCTGCAGCAATCGCTCGGTCAGCGAGGTCGCGAGCGATGCAACACTCAATTCTTCCGCAAACGGCAGGAAGCGTTTGTCGTGATGATCCATCTTGCCGACGATGCGCGGCCGTACATCATCGCGCCAGTTGAACAGCTCCTGCTTGACCTGGTTCTCAACGATCTCACGGCGCTCTTCGACGATGAAGATTTCCTCAAGACCGACGGCGAACTGCCGCACGCCTTCCGGCTCCAGCGGCCACGGCATGCCGATCTTGTAAAGACGCAGACCGATCTTGGCAGCAACCTCCGGCGTGATGCCGAGTTCGCGCAGCGCCTGCCGGATGTCCTCGTAGCTCTTGCCGGAGGCCATGATGCCAAAGCGCGCATTCGGCGAATCCATGGTGACGCGGTTGATCCGGTTGGCGCGCGCAAACGCCACCGCCGCGAAACCCTTGTAGTCCTGCAGGCGGCGGTCCTGCGCATAGCGGTCGTCGGGCCAGCGCAGATTGAGCCCGCCCGGCGGCATCTCAAAATCGGTCGGAATGACGAACGGCGTCATCTCGTCGGTGAGATCGATTTCCGCTGTGGTCTCCACCGTTTCGGTGATGACCTTCATCCCGACCCAGCAGCCGGAATAGCGTGACATCGCGATGCCGAGCAGACCCATCTCGATCATCTCGTGGATGCTCGAGGGATAGAGATACGGCATCAGCGCGGAGATAAAGGCATGGTCCGACTGGTGCGGCACGGTGGAGGATTTCGCCCCGTGGTCGTCGCCTGCAAGGCACAGGACGCCGCCGTTCTTGGCCGACCCCGCTGCGTTGCCGTGACGGAAAACGTCACCGCAGCGATCGACGCCCGGTCCCTTGCCATACCAGATGCCGGTGATGCCGTCGTACTTCGCGCCGGGCGACAGATTGAGCTGCTGCGAACCCCAGATCGCGGTCGCGGCAAGATCCTCGTTCACGCCCGGCTGAAATTTGACGTTGTACTGTTCGAGATGCTTGCGCGCGGCGTGAAGCTGCTGGTCGTAGCCGCCAAGCGGCGATCCGCGATAGCCGGTGATGAATCCCGCCGTGTTCAGACCGGCTGCCCGGTCGCGGCGCACCTGCGCCATCGGAAGGCGGACCAGCGCCTGAATACCGGTCAGAAAGACATGTCCCGATGCCTGCGTGTACTTCTGGTCGAGACTGATCGGCCCTTGGTTGATTCCCATAATTCTCTGCCTCTTTGCCGGGCTCTTGTTCTGTCGTGAACGAGTCTGATTAGAACCAGTCTATGTCGCTTTTCGCCCTCCTTGCATCATAAATCGCAAACATCAGACCTTTGTTTCTGAAAGCAATTTTCAGCTTATCGACCCCATGACAGCGACTTGTTATGTCGCTTGCCGCCCCGCTGCCGAAACGACATTGCGGTACTGCGCCAGCGAACGGCTCGCGCATCCCTGCCCGCCATCCGGCGCAAGGCTATCAGGGAACGGGATTATGGCCGAAACCGTTGTCTCCGATACGCTGAATCGATCTCAACGGGCAGCAGACCAAGCGGAGGAATTGCAACATGACCCGCATCCCTGAGAGTAACTGGTTATCTGATCTGGATCGTGGCGACGTAAATACGTCGGATCGCAGCGAGAACTTCGGACCGAACAATCAGGGTAAGCCGCTCAAGGCTGTCATCGGCGTCGCCATTCTGGTGGTTATCGCCTTGGTTCTGTCTCACATGAACCCCGTGCCCCATGACGTGCCGAGTTCACAGGTCACGACCGGACAGACGATCACGGACCGCTAATACCCCGGCACCTTTCGGACATCCGGTCCATTGGAACCGGAACGTCTCGTCCCGCTGGTGATTGTTATCTCAGGTACAACTGGAGAAACGACCATGGCAATCGAACGCAATCCCAACGATCCCTACGGCGCAGCAGATCCAGTCAGCAACGATGCCGCACGCCGCAGGGCCGAGCAAATGGATTATGAGCTTCAGGCCGATCCGGAACTGGCGGAAGGACCGGCCAGTGGTGGACGCATTGCTCTGTTCGCAATCGCGCTGGTGGCGATCCTCGGCGTGGTGTTCTATGGACTGAACTCATCCAGCACATCGCCTGAGACGACGCCAACCGCACAGACCACGCCGGCTGCTCCGCCGAACAGCAATACGGCCCAGGTCCCGCGCCCAGCGCCGGGACAGACCACCGGTTCGGCCACCACACCGTCGCAGCCGGCTCAGCCGCCGGCCATCAATAACACTCCGGCGCCGGCTGCGCCTCAGAACAACAGCGCCCCGTCGGGCGGCGCATCAAGCCAGTAACGGCTTCTCTCCTGAACTGAAACGGGCGCTCGATCGAGCGCCCGTTTTTTCAGCGCTTGGAAAACAGGGCGTTCATTTCACCATTGGGAATGGCCTGCGCCATGCCCGCAAAAGAGCCCGCGTCGGCCAGTTCGCGCGCCGCTCTTATGAACGCGCCCCATGCCGTGCGCGCCAACGCTCCACCGACGCTGATGCGCCGCACGCCAAGATCGGCCAGTTCGGCCACGGTAAGATCCGGACTGGTCCACAGCACATTGATTGGCTTCGGCGCCAGTTCTTTCACGACGGCGGCGATGTGCTCTTTTGTCTTGATTCCCGGCGCGTAGAGACAATCCGCACCCGCTTCTGCATAAGCGATCAAACGCGCAATAGTGGCCTTGATGTCCGGCTGGCCGACCAGAAAGCCTTCACAGCGTCCGACCAGCATGACACCACCGCCCCTGGCATCGATGGCCGAACGGGCCGCGCGCATGCGCTCCACTGCAAGCTTCATCTCATACAACGGCACGGACGCATCGCCGGTGGAATCCTCGATGGACAATCCGGCCACTCCGGTATCCACGCCGCGCGTCACATTCGCCGCCACGCCTGCCGGATCATCGGCAAAGCCGGCCTCGAAATCCGCATTGACCGGAAGGTCCGTCGCTTCGCACAGCGATTTCAGATGAGCCACGACGTCATCGCAACTTACGCTATTGTCGCGATGACCTGTAGACCAGGCAAAGCCGGAACTGGTAGACGCAAGCGCCTTGAACCCCATGCCTTCCAGAATGCGCGCACTGCCCGCGTCCCATGGATTGGGGAGCACGAAACAGCCGCTCTCATGCAGCTTGCGGAAATTCGCGCGTTTCTGTTCTGTCGAGACCGGCATATGTCCTCCCGTGAGGCTGCTGTTTTCCGCAGGCACGATGCCGTTCACGCGGCCCGAAAGCAAATGAGAGGGCGCGAAAAGAACAAGCGCCGTCCGGCCCGAAACAGCATTAATGCAACAATCCGGTGTTGACAGCGCAGCGCAAAAATTGGCGTAATCCGGCGCGTTTTTACGCTTTTTGTTGTCCCATTTTCGACAGGTGTTCCATGCTCCGCTCCGGCCTGATGGCATTTCTCGCGCTGTCTTCAGTCGCGCTTCCAGCCACGGGCTGGGCCTATGAGCTTAAGCCCAAGACGCCCGAGAGCGCATTTTCCGGCAAGCTGCAGCCCGACATTGTCGGCCTGTCCAGCGCCACCGAGGGCAGCAAGGCCGCGCCGATCTTCGAAGCCTATCTGAAGGATTTGCCGGGCGTGAAACCGGAAACGGCGCAGCAGAAGTTCGGCGGTACCAATGTAACCTATGTCACCGCGATGAAATTCACCCTTGGCGCCACCAGCACCCACCCGGGTGAATCGATGCTGGCGGTATTCTCCTCCCCCGCGAGCGCCAACCGCGCCTACTACATCTCCCGCCTGCTCGGCTTTTCCACCGACAAGCAGCCCTCGAAAGCCGAAATGATCGAGCGCGTGACCGCCAAGTACGGCGCGCCGACCGCGATCGGCGACGGCCGCATGTATTACTTCTACAAGGGCGGCAAGCTGATGTCGGTGAAGCAGAAGTACACGCCGGCAACCGCCCTCGAAGCGCTCAATGCGCCGATCAATCCGAAGGCCGCCGTCGCGCTCAACGACACCAACGGGCGCGGAAGCTGCGTCGCGGAGCTGAAGCGCGTTCAGCCGCTGGAGAAAACCCTCGACAAGCTCGTCGGCGAAGCAAAGGCCGCCAACTGCGACGGCTTGATGACTGTCGAAATTTCTCCCGGCGCCGCGGCCGATCGCGTCGGCAAGGCCGAGTTCACGCTGATCGACTTTAAGCAGATCGTCAGCGCGCAGAAAATCGATGCCGAAGCATTTGCCGCCGAGAAGAACGAAACGCTGAACAAGACGCCAACGGGTAACGCACCAAAACTCTGAGCACGCCATGATGAAATTGCCTGCCGCCGCTTTTGTCCTTGCCATTGCGTTGTCGTCAACCGGTCATGCAGCGCCCCTCACCCCGCGCCTGCTCGATGCGCCTGATGCTGTCGTGCTGGTGAAAGACGGATGCGGCATCGGCTTTCATCGACTGCCGAGCGGCGTCTGCCGTCCACAGCCGAAAGGGCCGCGCCTGATGCGGCTGTTCGCACGCAAGTGCCAGTTGGGCTATCGGCGCAACCTGCTCGGCAAGTGCGTCAAGGAATAGCGTTTCATCAATAAAAAGCCCCGGCTTCCAGGAAGCCGGGGCTTTGCATTCCGTCCGCTGCTTACCAGCGGCGGCGGCGCCAATAGCGGCGACGGTGCCAATGGCCACGGCGGCGGTGCCAGCGAACCTGCTCCACCTTCGCGTTCGCGAGATCATTCTGATCCGCCATCGCCGGCTGCGCGGCCATGTCGGGCTCGGCGCGACCGGTCAGGTCATTTTGCGGGACGAGCATCGGAGCGGCTGTCGCGGCCGATGCCGCAGCGATGGCGCTTGCGCCGGCGGCAACGCCAAACGCAAATCTCAGAAATTCACGACGTTCCATGAAGTTCATCCTCCGTGTGAGAGCGAGGTTTTCAACGGCACAAGTGTCCCGCACCGGCCATGAACGCGTCATGAACTCCTTTGTTCCAGCACGGAACAAATTGTCGCGCTTCTTCTGACTTTCGCACTGCACCGCAGTCTGACGATCGCGAGGAAAAGATTCAACGCGAAGGCTGCGCACACGCACAACAACCGCGATGGCCTCGGATCTGGCCGCATGGCGACCATATTTGGTTCATCTTGCGTCAATAATCGAACGAATATTCTCCATTGCCTGCTCTCGCCGGCGAATTATACTTCGCGGCCACTCGGCCACAGCGCGAAACACAGCAACGACGACTCTAGGAAGGACATCATCATGAAAACCTTGTTCGCAGCCGCATTCCTTGCCGTCTCGGCCGTCGGCCTCAGCGCCGCCAGCGCGATGCCCGTCGCTCCCTCTTCCGCCGGTTCGGATATCATTCATGTCGCTCAGGGCTGCGGCCCCGGCTTTGCGCGCGGCCCGCGCGGCGCTTGCCGCCGTATCGCCGGCTGGCGCGCCCCTCACGTTCGCAAGTGCCGCTACTGGGGTCCAGGCCGCCGCGTCTGCCGCACCTGGTGGTAAGCTTCAACACCGCGCATCAAAACCCCGCTTCGGCGGGGTTTTTCTTTGCGGCGTTTACCGCAACACCATCAACGCCTTCACTTCTTTACGAGATTGCGCCCGCGCAGTGCTTCTCGCTGCAGGCTGAGCGCCCGCTTCCGCGCCAAGGCGGAAGTCGCCGTGTCATGTTGCAACGGCAATTTCAGGCTTGTGGCGCTGATCCACAAGGACATCGGCATAGCGATGTCCTTGCCCCGATCCGGCGGCTGCATGTTCATAGGCGGTGTTGGTGTCTTCCCCGGCATGAGTATAAAACGCGCAAACAGGCGTTTGGTTGCGCAGAAAAATGCGCAATACGCCGGTCAGTGGCCGTCGCGCTCGTAAATGAATTTCGGCATTTCCCACTTATAGCGGATGGCCAACAACCGAAAGGTCAGGCCGAACGCCACCGAGCCGATCACCACCGCCACATGCTCGGTGCCGAAATGTGTGGCCAGGACATAGATCGTGCCGGTGACCAGCGAGACACTGGCATAAAGCTCGCTGCGAAACAGCAGCGGCACTTCAGTGCAGAGAATATCGCGCAACACGCCGCCCGCGCATCCCGTGATCATGCCCGCCACCACCACAATGGTGAGCGGCTGGCCCATGCCCATGGCGACGCTGCAGCCGATGATCGTAAAGACGACGAGCCCGATCGCGTCGAGCACCAGAAAGAGCATGTGAAAGCGATGCACCACGCGGGCCAGCGCGATGGTCAGCAGCGCCGCGCCGCCGGTGAGAAACAGCAGCATCGGATGCTTCACCCAGAGCAGCGGATAGTGCCCGAGCAGCACATCGCGAAGCGAGCCGCCGCCAAGCGCGGTGACACATCCGAGCACCGCAACGCCGAACCAGTCCATCTTGCGCCGCCCGGCAGCCAGCGCCGCCGTCATTGCCTCAGCGACCATGCCGAACAATCCGAAGATGAAAAGAACTGATTCTGCGGGCTCCATAAAGGAGGCGTAGCATAGTTCCGGTATTAGCGCAGGGCGGGGTCAGCGAAACGCCTACCGCTCTACGTTCCCGGTCATCCCCGCGAAGGCGGGGATCCAGACTTGCTTTGCTGGAAGGAGAAAAACGTGGTTGGCCGGGACAAGCCCGGTCATGACAAAGTGAACTACGCGGGCCAGCTTTCCGCCTGCACCATGATGTCGCGCGTGCGCTTCACATCCGGCCAGTCGCGGTCGAAATCGCGGATCAGCCGCTTCATCTCCTCCCCGCCCACCGCAGCATCCAGCGACGCGCGGCCCGGGAATTCATACATCGCCAGATGCACGGCGGGATCGTTGGCGAGCCAGTAGCGCCACGCGCGCTTAACGCCAAATGATTTCACCGCATCCGGCAGATGCTCGCGCGAATACCACGCATCGAACGCGGCACGTTTCGATTCATCGGGGACAGTGGCGCGGACGACGAGGATGTGGGGCATTGCAGACCTGAAGTTGGCGTCAGTCAGTAGATAGACGAATCCAGCATATCCGTCTCTGTCTCGTCAGAATCAAGCGCATTGTCTATAGTGAGCAAATGACAGATCGCACTTACCATCTAAACGGTGGCTTTAAACCCACCATCAAGCGTAATGCCGACCTTGAGGGGCCGGACTTCTTTCCAACACCCGCGTGGGCAACCTTTGCCCTTCTCGACAATGAAGCATTCGACGGCGAAATATGGGAATGCGCCTGCGGCGATGGTGCGATGACCCGTGTACTCCAAAGCGCCAATCATTCGGTGTTCAGCTCGGATCTTTATGATCGCGGTTTCGGAGAGACGGGGTTAGATTTTCTATCGGCTGATCGCGCATCGGATAACATTATAACTAACCCCCCCTACAACAGCGCCGAGGCTTTCGTTCAGGCCGGGGTCGCCAAATCTCGAAAGAAATTTGCGCTGCTTCTTCGACTTGCGTTCTTAGAAGGGGCCAACCGAGCAAACACAATTTTCAAAGTTACACCGCCCGCTAGAGTCTTAGTTTTCAGCGAGCGGATCACTTTCTATCAAAAAGGAGCTATTCAGAAAGGCTCCGGGACGACAGCTTATGCATGGTTTATTTGGGACAAAGATGCACCAAATAGAACTGAGTTGAAGTGGCTGAAACCAGGCTACAAAGCGCGTTACTCGGAAAGGCCATCCAAAAATTGACGGCCCCGCTCTGTAATCCTGATGCCATCATCAACTTCTTCGGCAAATCCCCGCGCAAAGATGTTGGTCGATGTACCTTTGTGGGATTTCAGATTGCGAACGATCTGACTAAACTTTGTGTCGTTCCGACCATCGAGAATTTCTGCATCTTCCCCAGTGGGGGCGAACTCAGTTGACAGTTCATCGATAAGGTCGGACGTCGAAATGTAGCCGCCCTTCCTTGCAGCAGCCGCGCATCAAGCGGGAATCCGGACGTGCTTCTCGCGAATGCGACCACCACGAAAGAGCTTCTCTTTGGGACTCAGCATTGCTTCAAGTCTCCTTCAAATTGAACGGAAGAGACTTGGTAATTACCGCTCACCTGAAAAAGGTGAGAATACCTGACCTATCACCAGAAAAGCTCGTGCATAACTCCAACTTTCCCTTGCAATTGTAAGAGAATCTTGGATCTCACAACGGAATGTTGTCGTGCTTCTTCATCGGCACGTCGACATGCTTGTCCTTGAGCATGGCGAGCGCACGCGCGATGCGCTTGCGGGTCGAGTGCGGCATGATCACGTCGTCGATATAGCCGCGCTCGGCGGCGATGAACGGTGACAGGAAGCGGTCTTCGTATTCCTTGGTGCGCGCGGCGATCTTTTCCGCATCGCCGATGTCCTGCCGGAAGATGATCTCCACCGCGCCCTTCGCGCCCATCACCGCGATCTGCGCTGTCGGCCAGGCATAGTTCATGTCCGCGCCGATTTCCTTCGAGGCCATCACGTCGAACGCGCCGCCGTAAGCCTTGCGCGTGATCACCGTCACCAGCGGCACCGTGCACTGGCTGTAGGCGAACAAGAGCTTCGCGCCGTGCTTGATCAGCCCGCCGTATTCCTGCGCGGTGCCCGGCAAGAAACCCGGCACGTCCACGAAGGTGACGATCGGAATGTTGAAGGCATCACAAAAACGGACGAACCGCGCGGCCTTGCGCGAAGCGTCAGAGTCGAGCACGCCCGCCAACACCATCGGCTGGTTGGCGACAAAGCCCACCGTCTTGCCCGCGATGCGGCCGAAACCGGTGACGATGTTCTTCGCGAACGTATCGGCGAGTTCGAAGAAGTCACCCTCGTCCACCACCTTCAGGATCAGTTCCTTGATGTCATAA
>Ga0066255_1000321_pt2 | contig 93753 bp, 79 predicted proteins | sample ThiBiot_750_biof_FD_71148 | JGI IMG/M metagenome (GOLD analysis project Ga0066255, IMG submission 71148) | Wastewater bioreactor microbial communities from Cape Town, South Africa - Thiocy_expt_750_biof (version 2) | ecosystem: Engineered > Bioreactor > Thiocyanate-remediating >...
AACGCCAAGGTCGCCGCGATCGGCGACGACATGCGCGAGGGCATGATCGCGGTACTGTCGGTCAAGGTGCCCGACCCGAAGTTCTCCTCGCAGACCAAGGACAAGCTGGTCTCCTCCGAGGTCAAGACGGTGGTGGAGCAAGTCGTCGCCGCCAAGCTCGCCGAATTCCTGCTCGAACGCCCGATCGACGCCAAGACGATCACCGGCAAGATCGTCGAAGCCGCGCGTGCCCGCGACGCCGCCCGCAAGGCCCGCGAAATGACGCGCCGCAAGGGCGTCCTCGACGGCATCGGCCTGCCCGGCAAGCTGGCCGACTGCCAGGAGAAGGACCCGACCAAGTGCGAACTCTATCTGGTCGAGGGCGACTCCGCCGGCGGCTCCGCCAAGCAGGGCCGCGACCGTAAGTTTCAGGCCATCCTGCCGCTCAAGGGCAAAATCCTCAACGTCGAGAAGGCGCGTTTCGACAAGCTGATCTCCTCGCAGGAAATCGTCACCCTGATCACCGCGCTCGGCACCGGCATCGGCAAGGACGAATACAAGCCCGAGAAGCTGCGCTACCACCGCCTGATCATCATGACCGACGCCGACGTCGACGGCGCGCACATCCGCACCCTGCTGCTCACCTTCCTCTATCGCCAGATGCCCGAGCTGGTCGAGGGCGGCCACGTGTACATCGCCCAGCCGCCGCTGTACAAGGTCAAGCACGGCAAGACCGAGCGCTACATCAAGGACGACCACGAACTGAACCAGTTCCTCCTGCGCCTCGCGCTCGAGGATTCCGTACTGACGCCGAAGGCCGGCGCCGAAGCGATTTCCGGCACCGCGCTGGAAGCGCTGGCGCGCGAATACCTGCTTGCCGAAGCCGTGATCAACCGTCTCGCGCACCTGATCAACCCGGAAGTCCTGCACGCCCTGATCGACGCCAACCTGAGCATCGACCTCGCCAACGAAGCCGCCGCCAAGGCCAGCGGCGAGGCGCTGATGCGCGCCGTCGGCAGCAAGCTTGGCGTGAACATCGTGACGCGTTACGACGAAGCGCACGAGCGCTGGCAGCTGCGCCTCGAAAAGATCCTGCACGGCAACCTGAAGGTCAGCGTGATCGACGACGACCTGCTGGTCAGCGGTGACTACGCCCAGTTGCGCAAGACCGCCGAACTGCTCGCAGGCCTCTTCGGCCCCGGCGGCTTCGTCGCCCGCGGCGAGAAGAAGCAAGTGGTCGGCAGCTTCGCCGAAACCATGCGCTGGCTGCTCGCCGAAGTCGAACGCGGCGTCAGCAAGCAGCGCTACAAAGGCCTCGGCGAAATGAACCCCGAGCAGCTCTGGGAAACGACGATGGACCCGACCGTCCGCCGCCTGCTGCGCGTGCAGATCGAAGACGCCATCGGCGCCGACGAAATCTTCACGATGCTGATGGGCGAATTGGTGGAGCCGCGGCGGAATTTTATTGAATCAAACGCTTTGGCGGCCCGGAACATCGACGTTTGATGTTGTAGGATCCCGCGATTGTCTAGATTTTTCCTAAAAGTCTAGATTTCGGGGGATTGTTCGAACAAAGAGGCTGCTCGTTTAGAGTGGCCTTTTTGATTTTATGGGTCAAGTTCAGCTGGCTGCTATTCGGCCATAGCAGCCACTGTCATGACGAAAAGGTTCGGACGGCAATGTGACCATCAGCTGCCGTTGAGCCGAAACTTACCCCGACATACAGCTTCGCAATCTAGCGAACTCGCATCACCGACCTTGAGGTCGGCTGGGACAACGGGACTGGGCCATTGTACTATCTGGCATAAGTGATCGAGAAGAAAAGCCTAAGGGGGAAAAGTGAAGGCCAGTGAAGCAAATCTACTGAAATTTCTCAAGAAATCACCTCAGTTCGTCATCCCGATTTATCAGCGCAATTACTCCTGGACCGAAGACCAATGTAGGCAGCTCTGGGCGGACCTATTGCGTGCTGGCCGCCACGAGAGCGTGACCGCGCATTTCATCGGTTCAATTGTCTATGTTGAACGCGGCTTATCGAACGTCGTTCAGCAAGAAGCGCTGTTGGTCATCGACGGGCAGCAACGGCTGACCACGTCGACACTCCTTATCGCCGCGCTCGCCAAGCACTTCGAGAGCAAGGACGTCGGTGAGTTATTGGAGACTTTCTCTGCCAAGAAGCTACGCAACTATTACCTCCTAAACCCCGACGAAGAAGGTGAACGCCATTTCAAGCTGCTGCTGTCTGAAACCGACAAGGAAACCTTGCTGTCGATTATTCAAGGCTCGCCCATGCCTGCCGAGAGCAGCACTCGGATCAACGAGAACTACGTGCTATTCCAGCAGCTGATCGGGCAGCATGAAAATGAGTTGGAGGCAATCTGCCAAGGCCTCGCCAAGCTGATCATTGTTGATGTCTCGCTAGACCGATCGCAAGATAACCCGCAGTTGATTTTCGAGAGCATGAACTCGACTGGCCTTGAGTTGAGTCAGGCCGACCTCATTCGCAACTTCATTCTGATGGGGTTGGAGCCGAAGCTACAGACCGAGCTGTACAAGAGTTATTGGCGACCGATGGAGAAGGGTTTTGGGCAAGCTGCCTACGCCGTTCATTTCGATGCCTTCATGCGCCACTACCTCACGGCCAAGATGGGCGAGATACCCAATGTGCGCGAGGTCTATACCGCCTTCAAGACCTATGCCCGATCCCTCAAGGGAGATACGCGAGATCTGGTCGCCGATATTCACTCGTATGCGACCTACTATTGCGCCATCGCGCTGGGTTCCGAATCCGACCAGTCACTGAAGCAAGCATTCCATGACCTTCGAGAGCTGAAGGTCGAGGTTTCCTATCCCTTCCTGCTCGACGCCTACAACGACTATAAGCACGACCGCCTTACCGCCGACGAATTGGTGCAGATTGTCCGACTGGTCGAAAGCTACGTCTTCAGGCGCGCCATTTGCGCGATCCCCACCAACTCGTTGAACAAAACGTTTGCAGGCCTGTCACGAACGCTGAAGAAGGATCGCTACCTCGAAAGCGTCAAAGCCGCCTTCTTGTTGATGCCGTCCTACCGGCGCTTCCCCAATGACGAGGAGTTTCAGCGCGACATCAAGTTGCGCGACCTCTACAATTTCCGTAGCCGCAGCTACTGGTTGCGCCGCTTGGAGAACCACGGCAAAAAGGAGCGCGTCGACGTCGAGAACTACACCATTGAGCACATTCTTCCGCAGAACGAGTCGCTGTCTAAAGAATGGCAAGCCGAGCTTGGACCGGAGTGGCAACACCTCCAGCAAACGTGGCTGCATACCTTGGGCAACCTGACGCTCACCGGATACAACAGCGAGTACCGAGATTTCCCCTTCGCCTACAAGCGCGATCAGGCTACTGACAAAGACGGCAACCCGATAGGGTTCGCGCATAGCCCGCTGAAGCTCAATCTCGGTCTCGGAAAAGTAGCTACCTGGAACGAAGACGCCATCAAGGCGCGTGCCGACCGCTTGGCGCTGGAGGCCGCAAAGGTATGGTCAGCGCCGCAGCTGCCGCCAGACGTGTTTGATGCCTATCGCCCCGCTGCGGTCAAGGCTGGTCAGCAGTACAGCATCGACGATCATCCTTTCCTCGCCTCGGGTCCGATGCGGGAGTTGTTTGATCTATTCCGTGAAGCCGTCGTAGCTCTTGATCCCTGCGTAAGCGAAGAGTTCTTGAAACTGTACGTGGCCTACAAGGCCGAGACGAATTTCGTCGACGTCGTTCCGCAAGCAAAACGCTTGCGCCTTGCGATCAACATGCCCTTCCATGAGATCGACGACCCCAAGGGGATGTGTCTCGACGTAACCAACCTCGGTCGCTGGGGTAATGGCGATGTAGAAGTTGGCATTGCCACCAAGGAAGACCTGCCCTACGTCATGGGGCTGGTTCGGCAATCATTTGACCGCCAAATGGGAGGACCACAGGATGCATAGCGCGATCTCAAAGCACGCATCCGGCCTGCCAAATGATTGGTGGGCCGTGTATGCGACGGTGACTGGAGCGCAGCATGTCGCCTGAAGAACAAGCCCGCCTGAAGATCGACGACAAGCTTACCCAGGCAGGCTGGGTTATTCAGGACATGAAGCAGCTCAACCTCGGCGCTACAATTGGCGTCGCGGTCCGTGAGTACCCCACCGATACCGGCCCGGCGGATTACGTGCTGTTCGTCAATCGCAATGCCGTGGGTGTCATTGAAGCCAAGAAAGACAGCGCGGGTGAAAACATCACCGTCGTGGAGAGTCAGACCGAGCGATACGCCACCGCCAGCCTGAAATGGCGCAAGGACAATACGCCGCTGCGTTTCCTGTTCGAGGCGACGGGCCAGATCATTCGCTTTACTGACAACAGCGACCCCGCCCCGCGCTCACGGGAGATTTTCCACTTCTTCAAACCGGAAGCGCTGGCAGCTTGGCTGGCGCAACCAGAAACGTTGCGGCGTCGACTGGCCGAGCGGATGCCAGCCCTGCCCACCCAAAACCTGCGCGACTGCCAGATCAGCGCCGTGACCGGGCTGGAAAAGTCGCTGGGGATGAACAAGCCTCGCGCCTTGGTGCACATGGCGACTGGCGCGGGCAAGACCTTTACCGCCATCACCTCGGTGTACCGTCTGCTCAAGTTCGGTGGCGCCAAGCGCATTTTGTTTCTGGTCGATACACGCAACCTCGGCAAGCAGGCGCACCAGGAATTCATGGCCTACACGCCGCCCGATGATGCCCGCAAGTTCACCGAGCTTTACAACGTGCAACGGCTGGCCTCGCCCAGTATCGACCCACATTCGCAGGTGTGCATCAGCACCATCCAGCGCATGTACTCAATCCTCTCCGGCGAGCCTATCGACGATTCTGCCGAAGACCTCTCGCTTAACGAACTCCAGCAGACCACCAAGCAGGAAAAGTTCGTGCGTTACAACCCAGCCGTGCCGGTGGAAACCTTTGACTTCATCATCATCGATGAATGCCACCGCAGCATCTACAACTTGTGGAAGCAGGTACTCGACTACTTCGATGCCAGCCTGATCGGCCTCACCGCCACGCCCGACAAGCGCACCTTCGGCTTTTTTAACGAGAACATCGTCGCCGAATACACCTACGAGCAATCCGTGGCCGATGGCGTCAACGTCGGTTACGACGTGTACGAAATCGAAACCGAAATCACCCAGAAGGGCGCTGAGCTAAAAGCCAAAGAATGGGTCGATCACCGCGACCGGCAAACCCGCAAAAAGCGCTGGAGCGAAACCGAAGAGGACACCACTTACACCGGCAAAGAACTCGACCGTTCCGTGGTCAACGTCAGCCAAATTCGCCAAGTGATTCAGGCCATGAAAACTGCCGTCGAAACGCAGATTTTCCCAGCCCGCAAAGAAACCCCGAAAACCCTGATCTTCGCCAAAACAGACAGCCACGCCGACGACATCATTAATCTGCTGCGCGAGGTCTATGGTCAAGGCAACGCCTTCTGCAAGAAGGTGACCTACCGCGCCGAAGAAGACGCCGACAGCATTCTGTCCAGCTTCCGTAACGACTACAACCCGCGCATTGCCGTCACCGTCGACATGATCGCCACCGGCACTGACGTAAAGCCGCTGGAAGTGCTGCTTTTCATGCGCGACGTGCGCAGCAAGGGCTACTACGAGCAGATGAAAGGCCGTGGTGTGCGTTCACTCGATGGCGACAGCCTGAAGCGGGTCAGCAATAGTGCCGACGGCGCCAAAACCCGCTTCGTATTGATCGACGCCGTGGGCGTGGAAAAGTCGCTGAAAACAGAAAGCCGCCCGTTGGAGAAAAAGCCTGGTGTGGCGCTCAAAGACCTGCTGCAAGGCGTCGCTATCGGCCACCGCGACGACGATACCGTGCTCTCGCTGGCGAACCGCCTGATCCGGCTCGGTAAGCAACTGGACGACAAAGCCCAGACCCGCATCGAAAAAGCCTCGGGCGGTATTCCGGTGGCGGAATTGGGCAAAGGCCTGGTTGCCGCGCTCAACCCCGACGCCATCGTCGCCGCCGCGCTGGCAACTGCTCAGGCCAAGGGCATTACCCGCAGCGAAGAAACCTTGCTGCCCGAAGAAATCGAAGCCGCCCGCACCGAGCGCGTCGCCGCCGCCTGCGCCCCCTTCGACCAACCGGCGCTGCGTGACGAAATCGAAGCCGCTCGCCGCGAACGCGAGCAACTGATCGACCATATCAATCTCGATCAAGTCACCTTCTCGGGCTTCAGCGAGCAGGCCGAAGCGCAAGCCAGAAAGGTGATCGACAGCTTCGCCAGCTACATCGCCCAACACAAGGACGAAATCGCCGCGCTGAGCTTCTTCTACCAGCAGCCCTACCGGCGCCGCCAGCTTACCTTCGACATGATCGAAGAGCTGCATGACGCCCTCAGCCGTCCGCCGCTGATGCTGACCACCGAGCGCCTATGGAGCGCCTATGCCCGCGTACAAGCCGGTCAGGTGAAAGGCACAGACAGCAAGCGCCAGCTTACCGATCTGGTGTCACTGGTGCGTTTTGCACTAGGGATAGAAGCCGAACTTAAACCCTTCAGCGAGCAAGTCGATAAGCGCTTTCAGGAATGGATCTTCCGCCACAATGCCCAACGCGCCACGGCCTTTACGACCGAGCAAACCGAATGGCTCCGCCTGATGAAAGACCACATCGCCAGCAGTTGCAGCATCACCCGCGACGATTTTGATTATGCGGAATTGGCGGGAAAAGGCGGCTTGCAGAAAGTCTGGGCGGTGTTTGGCAATCAGCTCGACGGACTGATGAATGAAATGAATGAGGAGTTGGTAGCTTGAGTGATATGTCTTCCGAACTATTGGTATCACTTGGCGATGTCGCTGGCGATCCTGTTGCGCAGACCGGCCCTACGAGCGACTTTGTATATGTGGATATCAGCAGCATTGACCGCGGAACCAAGAGAGTCGTCAATGCCAAAGCAATTGCCGTGTCGGAAGCGCCGAGCCGGGCAAAGCAAGTATTGAGAACTGGTGACGTTTTGATTTCAATGACGCGGCCCAACTTGAATGCTGTTGCGTTGGTTCCGAATCATTTGGATGGTGCCATTGGCTCAACCGGCTTCCATGTGCTGCGATCAAAATGGATAAAGCCAGAATTCTTGTTTGGGCTTGTGCAGACCGATGGCTTTATTGATTCAATGTGCGATGTAGTACAGGGGGCTCTTTACCCGGCTGTAAGACCAAAAGACATCGCGGCTTTCAAGTTCGTTCTTCAGTCACCAAGCCAACAAACCCGCATCGTCGAAAAGCTCGAAGAATTGCTTTCCGATCTCGACGCCGGGGTAGCTGAACTCAAGGCCGCGCAGAAGAAACTGGGGCAATACCGTCAATCGCTGCTGAAAGCCGCCGTTGAAGGTGTGCTGACTGCAGAGTGGCGTGCAGCCCGAAAAGTCGGCGCTGGCGAAGCGGCGCAGGAAACCGGCGCAGCTTTGCTTGAGCGCATTCTCACCGAACGCCGCGCCCGCTGGGAGGCCAAACAACTCGCCAAGTTTGCCGAGCAAGGCAAGACCCCGCCCAAAGACTGGCAGAAGAAATACCCCGAGCCGGTATCCCCCGATACAAGCAACTTGCCGGAACTGCCGGAGGGGTGGGTTTGGGCGACCGTCGACCAACTTACTGACGAACAGAAATATGGCTCATCGTCGAAGACCAACGAGGATTCGACTGGAGTTCCGATTTTGCGAATGGGCAATATTCAGGATGGCGATCTAGATTTTTCCAACTTGAAGTATCTCCCCGCCGATCACGATGAATTTCCCGGCCTCTTTCTGCAAGATGGCGATCTGTTATTCAATCGGACAAATAGCCCGGAGTTGGTCGGCAAGACGCCGGTGTATCGCGCACAAGTGTCCCCTTGTTCCTTCGCCTCCTACTTGATAAGCGTGCGGTTTTCTCAGGGCTATGTCCCTGAGCTCGCATCGACATTCATCAATTCAGTGCATGGCAAACACTGGATTAAATCGGTTGTGGTCCAGCAAGTTGGTCAGGCAAATGTCAATGGGTCAAAGCTGGCTGCTCTTGCAGTGCCACTTCCACCTTTCGACGAGCAGAAGGTAATAGTTTCGTCACTTCAAGCCCAAACGAACGAAATTGTCGAGCAGCTAAAGAATGTTGAAACATCCATCAAGCAATCCGCCGCACAACGCAAAAACATTCTCAAAGCCGCTTTTTCTGGTCAGTTAGTACCGCAAGATACCAACGACGAACCGGCCAGCGTGTTGCTGAAACGTATCCGCGCTGAGCGGGATGAACGCGACAAGCTGCCGAAGTTGCGCAAGACCAAACAACAAAAGGAGATCGCCGCCATGGTGAGCAAACTGATGGACGTGCTCGCCGAGGCGGCCGATTGGCTGCCTGCCCAAGAGGCATTCCGCCGCTGCGGCGTGGCTGATGGCGCACAGACCGAACAGCTCGAAGCGCTCTACGCTGAATTGCGAGCATTGGATAAGGCTGGCCGTTTAGCCGTACAGCCCGTCACGGACACCCAAGGCCGCAAGCTGCACGACCGGCTGAAGCTGTTGGCGGCCTGACCATGCGCCTGGACAAGCTAACCATAGGCAGCGTCAAAGAAAGTCCGACGCACCAGTTCAAGAATCTGAAGAACGTCACTATCGACTTCGATCAAGATCACTGGGTGACGGTGGTGATAGGCTGGAATGGCACCGGTAAATCCAACGTACTGGAAGCGCTGGCGATCATCTTCCGTGATCTCATTACTTATTCGTCTCTACCCACGGAAAAGCGAAAAGGAATCCCACGATTCGCGTATCAACTCGCCTATCGCATGGGCAGTGGCGACGCCACGCTGCACATCCACATCGATGCCGACCCGGACCGTGAGAAAGAGCCATTCATTATTCACGTCGCCACCGATGCGCAGGCCAGAGGAGTCGGCACACTAACCCCCTTCATCGAGGGCGAAGCGGCGGTTTCCGCCCTGCGCGGCAAGACAGTCAAATTAACGACATTTTTGGGCAACGATGGCTTGCACCTTCCGCGCTACGTATTCAGCTATTACTCTGGTGAGAGTCCTCGAATGCACGAGGTGTTTCGTCCTTATCTGGAAAGCTACGATAACAAACTGCGCAATGGAGAAGACCCCGGCCTGAAACGCCTTTTCTACGCAATGCCTGTGCATAGCCAGTTTGTGTTGTTGGCATTCTTGATTCAACAGTCGGACGTGGTGCGGGCTTTTCTCGACGATCATTTGGGCCTTGATCCGGACGAAGGCATTGAATCGGTACTCTTTGTGCTGCGGCAGCCGCCCTGGAAATCAAAGGCTGCCGATGGTGACCCGCGCTTCTGGAATGCGCGGGGTGTAGTGAGTAGCTTCCTTTCGCGTCTTCAAGATATCGCTCTGGCACCTGTCGACATCAGCCGCAGTGTGCCGACATCGATCTGGAACACGAAAACACTAGAGTTCAAATATCTTTACGTAAAAGACATTGCCGCGCTGCGGAGCTTAGTCGGCAATCAACCCCCGGCTCAGTTCTTCCGCGATTTGGAAAGTACCTATGTCTCCGAGCTGATCGAGGAAGTTCGCATTCGCGTGCGCCTCAAGAAGAACGACGGCAGCGTGACCTTCCGCGAGCTGAGCGAAGGTGAACAGCAATTGCTGACAGTGCTGGGCCTGTTGCGCTTTACCGCCGAAGACGAAAGTCTGTTTCTCTTGGATGAGCCGGACACGCACTTGAATCCGCGCTGGTGCGTGGATTACCTCAACTACCTAAAGTCATTTGTAGGGCAAAACAGCGAAGGTCAGGACAATAGTCATATTGTGCTCACGACTCACAATCCCTTGGCGATTGCTGAGCTTGTCAAAGAGCAAGTTCAAATCCTCTACCGCGAAGATGGCAGCCGCACGGTGCGTGCCGAAAATCCCGCAATAGACCCTAAGGGCATGGGCTTCGCTGGAATAGTAACCAGCGATATGTTTGGTCTTGGCTCTAGCTTAGACGAGCCCACCAACAGGGATTTGCTCACATTGCATCAGCTTTCCACGCAAGGAAAGTTGAGCGATGCAGACCGCAGCGAACTGATTGATATTCGGAAGCGCCTAGAGGGTTTGGATTTCAACTTCGGCTCACGAGATCGTCTGGAGCAGGAGTATTTGAGAGCGAGATTTGATTTGGCAACGGATAGCCGAATTGATGGCGCAATCGTTACGCCTGAAAACAAGAAAAAGGCCTTGGATGCGTTGGTGCAAAGTCTGCTGCGCGGCTTGCAGGAGGGGCGTGAGTGAGATTTGTCTTCATTCCCTTGCCACCCAATCTGCCAAAAAAGTGGAACAAGATTTCCACCGCACGGATTTCCGCCGTCGGTGCATTGGTCAACCAACAAGAGCGCTCGAAGTATCTGAAAAAGAATGGCAGTTGGGGGCGGCTCAAGGAGTGGCTATCGAACGCCAGCGGCCACAAGTGCTGGTACTGCGAGGCGAAGAGCAATCGTGCCCCATTTGATATTGACCATTTCCGACCTAAGCTCGGAATCACGGTAGATGGCGTCGAGCTAGCTGGGCATACCGGCTACTACTGGCTGGCATATGAGTGGCCGAACTTCCGCCTGTCTTGTCAGCGCTGCAATCGGCCCGAGAAAGACGAGCTGACAATACTGCCCGGCAAGGCCAACGAGTTCCCTATCCAGAACGAAGCAACCCGTTGCACTGCACCTGCAATCTCATTTGCTGCCGAAACCCCAAGATTGCTTGACCCCTGCATCGAGGCCGATTGTGCATTGTTGGCGCACGGTATCGATGGTGAGGTGAAGCCCGCTGCACCGGTTGGCACGTGGGAGTACGAACGTGCCCGCTACACAATTGATCAGCTTGGCTTCAACGAATGGAACACACCGGAAAGCAGGCGAGGTCGTTGGCAAACGCTAGCCACCCTGCTTACGCTCGTTGGCAACACGGTCAACCAGGCCGTCATCGACGAACTGAACAAACACATCTCTTACGATTACGAATACTCAAGCTTTTTCCGGTCGGCCATCGGCACCCATCGCGACAAAGCTTGGGTGGAGGCATTGCTATGAACACAAACACCTTAGTCCAGAAGGTCTGGAACTTCTGCCATACCCTGCGCGATGACGGCGTGGGCTACGGCGATTACCTAGAGCAGCTAACCTATCTGCTGTTCCTGAAGTTGGCGCACGAGTACGCGCAAGAGCCTTACAACCGCGACACCCATATCCCCAAGGGGTATGACTGGGCCAGCCTGACGCCGAAAGTAGGCGAGCCACTGGAATCGCACTATCTAGCGGTGTTGCACAAGCTGGGGCAAGAGCCCGGCATGCTGGGTGCCATATTCTTCAAGGCACAGAACAAGATCCAAGACCCGGCCAAGCTTTCGCGCTTGGTGCAGCTGATCGATGCCGAAAACTGGATCAGTCTCGATGCCGACACCAAGGGCGACTTGTATGAAGGTCTGCTGCAAAAGAACGCCGAAGACACCAAGAGCGGCGCCGGACAGTACTTCACCCCGCGGGCGCTAATCGAGGCGATGGTGGCCTGCGTGAGGCCGGAACCCATGAAGTCTATAGCCGACCCGGCTTGCGGCACCGGGGGATTTTTTCTTGGTGCCTACAACTGGCTGACGCGGCCCGGTGCCAGACTGAATAAGACCGCAAAAGAGTTTCTGCGCGACAAGACCTTTCTCGGCAATGAGATCGTGCCCAACACCCGCCGCATGTGTTTGATGAACCTGTTCCTGCACAGCATAGGCGAGCTGGATGGCGAACCCTTGGTGGAGCGTTCAGATGCCCTGATTTCCGAGCCCAAGCGCAAGGTGGATTACGTTCTGGCCAATCCGCCGTTCGGCAAGAAAAGCAGCATGACCTTCACCAATGAAGAAGGCGAGGAGGATAAAGACGCCCTGACCTATGAACGGCAGGACTTCTGGGAAACCACGTCGAACAAACAGCTCAACTTCTTGCAGCACATCGTCAGCATGTTGAAGTCGGATGGCAAAGCCGCCGTGGTGTTGCCCGACAATGTGCTTTTCGAGGGCGGCGCGGGCGAGAAAATCCGCCGTAAGCTGTTGGAAAACTGCGACGTGCACACCGTTCTGCGCCTACCGACAGGCATTTTTTACGCGCAAGGCGTGAAGGCGAACGTTCTGTTCTTTGATGCAAAACCCAAGGACGGCCAAATTCACACCAAGGGTGTCTGGTTCTACGACCTGCGCACCAACAAGCATTTCACGCTGAAGACGCGGACTCTGAAACTGGATGACCTGCAAGATTTCGTGTCCTGCTACAACCCCGATAACCGGCACGAGCGAAACGAGACTGAACGCTTCAAGTTTTTCAGCTACGAAGACCTGATGGCACGCGATAGAGCCAGTCTCGATATCTTTTGGCTGAAGGATGACAGCCTGGAAAACATGGATGACCTGCCGCCACCGGATGTGCTGCAGCAAGAAATCATCGATCACCTTGAAGCAGCGCTGACCGCCTTCCGAGATGTTGCAGCGGGACTGCCACGTACTGCTGTTCGCGATCCAATCAGAGAATGATTGGCGAGGGCGCTCATGAGACAACTCGGGAGCACTCGGGTTTTCAGCACGAATCTCCCGTGAACAGCTGCTAACCGGCGCATTGCCGGCGGAGCATAGCTGAAGGCCAAGCGTCTGCTATGGCCGAATACCTGTCGGCATAGACGGAGAGAAGTCATGGGCACCAATCGCCTACCTTACAAGCAACATCATCTGTTTCGATATTGCTCTTACTTTTCGTAAGCCACGTACCTGCCCCCCCCTTCAAGGGAGGAAATTTCCTTCCAAAACGAGAATGCCTTGATATTTCTGTGGGGGGAGCACGTTAAGCCTGAAGGAATTTCCACTATGCCCCAGCGAGGGAGTTGGACCGTGCCAAAAGAACGTGCAATCTTTGTCGACGAGACTTGAAATATTTGAAGGAGCCTCAGCGCCTTTCTTAACTACCAATCGAATTGGCAGTTTGTTGTTGTCGTGGCTGAATTTCTTTACGGAATCTACGAGATAGTAGACTATCCCGTTAGGGTCGATAACCTTGGTAATTCTCGCGCTACCGAAGATGATCCCACTCTGGCAGGGCAGTTGATTTATATCGTCAGCGGCCCGAGCGAGAAAATGAAAGGCATTGTGGTATGTCGTGTCACTCCCCTGAATATTGAGGCGACTAGACTTCCTCTCAATCGAAGACATTCTTGTCCAAGCAATTACCACCTCTTCAAGAGTACCAGGGTGGCGAGGCAACGATGCTGTCAATTTCTTAGCCAGCTTCTTAAGGTCATCTGGTGTCGGGCATATCCCTTTTTTCTTGACCAACAAACTAGGTCCGAGGTGCGTTGGCGTTGGGATTACCGGGTCGGCAGGAAGCTTGGTTCTCTGTACCCCAGGAACAGGGGACGGCTCACTTAGTGGTGCCTCATTCGGGCACCCCTGCTTGTGCCTATTTCTGGCTTTGAAATATACGTTTGTACGTCGCTCTGGGAACACAGGCTCCAAGCAGCATTCCATTGGGCAGAAATAAAGCAACTCCTGCCCATGTGCATACTCCGCCGTAACTTTATCCTCTAACTCCCAACACAGAGCTTCCTTCATTAGCTCTTCACGCATAGAAATCCTCTACTAAGCATGCTGTCAGTGCCCTCTCAGAAACCAAAAATGCGTTTTCTATCTTTTCTGTAGAACTTGATCGCAAGAAGGGAAAAACTGATCAAGCAAGCCCATGCGACCTTGTCATATCGATGGGAAATTTTTTCGCGAATCACATCGGCTAACGAAGAGTACATCCCCGGTATTTGTACTTCCGCGGCAAAATAGTGTCCTGCAGCCATCGTAACGACAAAGAAGACGAATCCGAATAGAACAGCCAGCTGGGTCTTGGTTGAATAGGCCAGAACTATCAAAAATTCCTCCAAGGCTTCACGCATCTTTTGCTCCTTTATCCAATCAGCGGGAGAGACTTGGCAGTCGTGAAGTCCAGAGCCAAGTGAATCAAATAAGCCGAAATCGCCACCATTCCGGCTCCTCTCCAAAACCTATCTGCCTCGGTCTGGGGTTCCCACTGATTTAGCTGATGCAAACTTTTTCCGAGAAGTGCAGCAAGAGCCAAGCTATGAAACGGTCCTCGATGATTTGGGGAAGTTGCTGGCTCCAGCAGATCCGGCAGATTCGTAAGCAGAGCTGCCGCTGTACCACCCAGAAATGGCGTTACGGTGCTTCGGCCAGCCACACTCTCATTCCTGGCCAGAAAGAGACCAACCGCAGCACCTGCAACAAGTTGGTGAGAGGAGCGATTCACTTCTTATGCTCCTTGCGAACCCCCTTGAAGGGTTCCCCGTCCTTCTTTTGATCCATGAACTGTCCAGTGTCTGTATCTCGCTTGGTCCAGGTCTGAGTCACAGGATTAAATACCTGCGACCTGTCACGCACAGCACCTCGGCGAGCGTTGTCACCTATCGGAGGATTCTTAGCCATGGTGGATTTCCTTCTCAGTTAAGCTTCGATGGTGTGGGTCCAACCAGGGAGCCCACTCTTCGACAAGTAGTCGACCAACGGCGGGCTGCCAAAGAACTGAACTTGGCTTCCGGACATGAAAGCGAGAGCCGATTGATCTACTTGAAGATTGGCCCCCCTAGCCCTAGCGGTTAACTGGGCAAGAAGCCGAGCATTGTCTTCACGGGTACCTGATGCAGACCGTGCATCAAATACGGCAAAGTTGACCCACCCCCCGCTACGAGCGTGCTCACGAAGATGAGCAAGGTTGACTCTCATATGACCCTCCATGTCCGACACTGGTTGAAACATGGGAGACATTATTGCGAGGTGAGTAGCTCAAATAGTGAGCTACTCACCTACAGACATCGAATTTTTTCTTGCCGCGTTGTTTAGTACGGTGTGTAGCTTGCTCCGTAACTCCGGTGGACCGAGCACCTCAACCTCTGGACTGTGCCGCAGTAGGTCCATTATCAACTCTTGATCATTTGAGTAAGGCACCTCCAACACATAGCTACCATCCTCCAGATAGGCGCTTGTTTGGTTGTGATGCCAAGTCTCCTTTCCCACCCATTGGGCCCGCTCTGGGGTGAACTTTAAGCTTGCTCGGTGCTCAGCCTGTCCAGCAAATATGCCGTACCCGCTACGGAAATGCTCTTCCATTTCCCTAGAACTGACCTCAATAGCGCATTCTTCGAGCAACCGGACGGATTGAATGGCATCAAGAGCGAACGAGCGGAGCGCATTCTTGCTATGACACCAAGCATCAAGTATCCAATTTTCACGATAGTGCACCAGCTGCTGTGGAGAAATGATTCGTCTGGTACTTTCCTTGCGGCCCCGGTTCCAATATTCCAAGTCCAGACGCTTCCCATCCAGTAATCCACTCGCAATTAACTGGAAGTGCTTAGGTTCGACTTTGCGTGGGGCAAAATGAATAAGTCGAAGCTTGTGTTCAATTGCATGCGTAGCGGTTGTCCCCTCTGCCAGCATACTTCTCAGCCGTGCTTTCAATGGCGCCACGTGATCCTGGAGTAATCCTGGTTGAACACCTTCAAGAAGGTGCAGCATTGTCAGAAGAGAAACTATTTCTGTTGAATCAAACCAGACGCCAGGCAGCTCAAATGTTCCTGCCCCAGCCAAGTCATCCCGGATAACCCAACCACGCCGAGTTCTATCCCACTCGAGAGGACATCCAAGGCGATCTCTAAGAAAGTCCAAATCACGCTTGAGCGTCGCCTCAGAGATTTCAAGTTCCTGCTTGAGAAATGATGTTGAAACGGACCTACGCTGCCGAATGAAGCGGACGATTTTGGTTATTCGCTCGATACTGACTTTAGACATCATCACCCCTTGCGTCGCATGGATAGCCCCAAGTCCTAGGACTCTCATTCGCAATCAATTATGCCATTGATATGTATAGACAGATTCGGATGAACATCTTAGAAATGAAGACTTCGTCATGTAACGCCATAAGAAATCCCATGGCCGGCAATCTGGATCACATCGGCTACTTGAATCGGCCTATCTGGGGGATAGAAATCATCATTGGTGGGTTGAAAATTAATTAAGTTACTTGAGATTGACCTGCCCCCTATCAATCAAAATTAAACAATAACTTAGTTATCAACCACTTACGGTTGTTTTGCGGCAAAACCCGTGCTATTTTCGGTAAGTCAAAAACCTTCTTACTGAAAACTCGTGAGTCCCTTTGCCAGCTATTTGAGAGCCCTGCGGAAGCAGCGCGGACTCCGCCAAAAAGAACTGGCCCATCTGTTGGGCTACGAAGCCAGCTATTGGTCGGCGCTCGAACGTTCGGACAAAGGTCCTCCCAAGCAGGACTTCATCAACCGCCTAATCCGGGGCCTTGAGCTAACAGAAGAAGAACAGGCCACCCTGGCCCAGGCACTCAAAAATTCTCGACGCCAGATATCACTCCCATCTCGGGCAAGTGAGCGTGAATACACCTTGCTCCACCAGCTGGAGCCCCAACTGGGCAATCTCAGCCCCCTTCAAATCCAGCTCATAGAACTGGCACTGCATATTCCTGCTGGTCAGGACTATCAGGTCCAGCCTTCTGCATAGCCAGGAGACGTCCAACCAACCAGGAGGAACCCACCATGTAAAAAGGGCAAGCACAAAGGCTTGCCCCCTTGGCAGCTGACGCTACCGGTCTAGACAACCCAAGTATCGTCTTCTTCCATCTGGGGCGTCAAGCCTTATCCCATTGATTCAAAGAGACAACAGTCAGTTTTGTACTGGCTGTGGGTCTTCTTTTGTCTCAATTTTCAAGACATGCGGCTGGCGTAGGGTCACCTTTCGCCCGCCGCCAGGAGAAAGACGATGCCAGCTAGAAAAGTTGTAACCCGCCGCGGTAGGCGCTTCCGCGGCTATTTCCCGTCCCGCAAACTCGGTCGCATGGTGGCCTGGGAGTCGCTGCTGGAGCGCGATGCGATTCTGCTGTTGGAGTTCTCTTCAGGAGTTGTTTCCTACCGGGAACAACCCGTGCTCATCGAGTACTTCGACGGCCAGCAGATCCGAGGCTACTACCCCGATTTTGAAGCGGATTTGACGGATGGGGACGTGCTTCATGTGGAGGTCAAAGCGAGCTTCCAACTGGCCAAGCCGAAGATCGAATCCAAATTCCGGGTCATCGCGGCGGACTATCGGCGGCGCCAGCACGATTTTCGGATCATCACTGAAGCAGAAATCCGCCGCGAGCCGATGCACTCGAATCTCAAAAACCTCGCTCGCTATTCCCGGCACTGCGAGACGCTGGAGTCCACTCGGCGGCAGATCAGCTTTTTGCTCAAGGATGGGGCGTTGCCCATGAATGCCCTGGGCCTGGACGACGCATGCATCTGGCGTCTGCTGGCCTGCGGCTATCTGCACTGCAACCTGGCGGCACCCATCATGGCCACCACGCTGCTTTCACTGCAAGGAGGGGGCGACGATGCAGCGCTTCTCTTCTAGAGTCGGTCAGATCTACATGCAGGGGCAGCGACGCTTCCGACTTGTTCGACGCCTGGCCAACGGCAAGCTGCAGTTCGAAGCCGATGACGGGGAGTTGCTCAACCTCTCCGATGCCGAGGTCAACAGCCGCTGGCTCCGGCAGGAGTGGGTTATTGACGAAGCTTCGCTTGGCTCGCTTGCCAACGCCATCTATGTCGCGGTGCCGCGCGATCTCGGTACCTACCCTGAAAATCAGCAAAAGGAAGCCCGCCGCCGTCAGCAATACCTGCAAAAAGTCGATCCGGAAAAGACGCCCTATAACCCTGACGAATGGCGCGCCCGTATCCTTGAGGCCGCGAAGCTGATCGGCGATGCGTTTCCGCCCTGTGCCTCGACGGTCTACAACTGGTGGCAACGTTATCGCCGGACCAAGAGCATCCTCTGCCTGATTCCGCACTACAAGCCTTCCGCGGGTCCCAAGGGGCGGCGGCGTTACCAGATTTTCGAAGAGGCGATCGCAGAGGTCTTTCTGACCAGACAGAAGTTGCCCAAGCTGAAAGTGGCTGAGCGTGTCGAACGGCGCATCGCTGCCGTCAACAACACGCTGTCGCCTGAAGAGCAGATGCGTCCGCCAGCCAGATCGACGATCTATCGCTGGATCGCTGACTTGCAGCAGGACGTCGTCGATGCGGCGCGCGATGGCGCGGAAGCGGCACGCATCAAGTACCGGGCGGCTCTCGGTAACGTAAAGGTAGGCGGTGTCCTGGAGCGGATCGAGATCGACCATACCCCGCTCGATTTGATCGTCATCGATGCCCTGACCAAGCTGCCCCTTGGCCGTCCCTGGCTGACCATGGCGATCGACGTGTATTCCCGGATGGTGGTGGGTTTCTACATCTCGTTCAATGCGCCTTCCAGCCATGGCGTACTGCAATGTCTGCGCCGGTCCATCCTCCCCAAGGACCTATGGCTGGCCCGATTCCCGGACATCAAAGGGGTCTGGCCGGCCTATGGCATTCCCGAGTTGATTGCGGTGGACAACGGGACCGACCTGCATTCGGATGCGCTGGAAGCAGCATGCCTCGAAATTGGCATTCAGATGCTGTTTTGCGGGTCGAAGACTCCGCAACACAAAGGCGCGATAGAGCGGTTTTTCCGCACCATGAATATGGGGCTGATTCACCAGTTGCCGGGCACGGTGTTCTCTTCCGTCGATGAGCGGGGCGATTATCCCGCCGAGAAAAATGCCGTCATCGACATGGAGAGGCTGACCCATTTGCTTACTAAATGGGTGGTCGAGATCTACAACGTGAGCGTTCATCGCGGGATCGGCGCTCGGCCGCTCGATCGCTGGCTCGAATCCGCAGGGCAGCGTGTCATCGAGCTGCCGGTGTATCCACAGCAGATGGAAGTCATCATTGGGATTCCGGCCAAGCGGGTGTTGTTTCACTACGGCATCGAGCTCGACGGCCTGCAGTACAACAGCGAGCTGCTGCAAACCCTCCGTCGCCGTACCGGCGAAAATCTGCCCGTTGCTCTCAAGTATTACGAAGACACTGTTGCGCATATCCACGTCTTCGATCCCCTGGCCAAGGAGTACCTCAAGGTGCCGGCCAAACTGGCCGAGTATGCGGAATCCTTGCCTCGCGACATCCATCGCTTGATCCGCGCGCACGCGCGCAAACGTTTCGGCGACAACGTCCAGCCTCCCCATCTTCAGGAGGCGCGGGCGGAGATCGAAGGTCTGGTGCAAGACGCCCTGAAGCACAAGAAGATGGGATACCGAAAGACCGGGGCCGGCTACCTGCTGCATGACAGCGAGGCCGTGCTCGATGGCCGGGATCCCCTGGCCGAAGCCCGGCGCCCGGTCAAACAGGCCAAGGCGCCGCCGCCTGCGCCGCTGTCGTCCGGTCTGGACGATGATCTGCCCAACTTCAGCGACCCTGGCGAGGAGGACCTGCCATGAATCCAAGCTCTTTCATGGCGCAGGTCCCCCCTGACGGCTGGGGAAGGCCGGGGGCCGGGTTCAAGCTGGTGACCAAGCCCCTCCCGCACAAGCGTCATCGCGAAGCGCTGTCCAGTATCGCCGAGCTGCATCAGCGTCGCTTGGCGCACGGGGTCGGCGAAGGTCTGCTGCTCAGCGGCCCCTCCGGGGCCGGCAAAAGCACCATCCTGCGCGCCTACCATGCGGCTTATCCGCGCACGCACGAAGCCGAGCGCACGCACATTCCCGTCCTTCTGGTGAAGGTGCCCTCATCGCCGACCACCAAGAGTCTCGCCGGCGCCATTCTGACCGCGCTGGGCAAGAAAAACGCCCACCGCGGAACTGCCCCCGAGAAAACGACCTGGATCTACGATCTGTTTGCCAAGTGTGGCGTCGAGATTGTGTTGCTCGATGAGTTCCAGCACCTTTTCTATCCACCCAGCCTCGCCGCCTTCAGGGACATTACCGACTGGCTGAAGAATTTCCTTGAGGACACGCAGGTCGGGCTGGTCGGCTCCGGTCTGCCGGCGGCAGAACTGGTGGTCGACAGCAACGAGCAGCTGGCTCGACGTTTCTCGGAGCGGATCCGCATCACGCCATTCAGCTACGACGATGCCGACGATTTTCTCGAGTTCCGGGGCATCCTCAAGGCCCTTGCTACCCATTTGCCGCTGCCGACCGAGACGCCATTGTTTGAAGCAAATCTGGCGCGGCGCTTTCATGTTGGGTCCTACGGTCTCCTCGACTATGCCGTCAAAATTCTCGAAGGAGCGGTTTCCGTCGCCGCGGCCGCCGAACTCGGCTGCATTGACCTTTCCGTACTGGCGGCCGGCTTCCGCAATCGGGTCTGGCGGGATGTGCCGGAACGGCTGAATCCCTTTCATCCCGAGTCCTTGCTCCGGCCCCTGGATCGGGTTGGGGAGGTTTTCTATCTACATACCCGGCAGGACGCTGTCGGGTCGCCGTTCGCCAGGCGATTGGGGATGAATCTTGCCAAGGGAGGGCGTTGAGATGGGTGATCATGGTCCAATGCTTGCGCTAGGCAATGAGCCTGACCTGCTCGTTCGCCCTTTTCCCGGTCGGCAGGAAGGACCGCGGGGATACCTGTTGCGGCTGGCCGAGGCCAACTGCATGAGACTCGTGGAACTGGAGCAACTCGGGGTCCAATATCAGCCGACGGTCTTGTCCCGGCATCGGCTATTGCCAGACCCGGCACTCGATCCTGATTTGCATCGGCAGGTCGGCCAGATTGCAGAACGAGTGCGCCATAAAGGCCGTATCTGGAATTTCCGCCATACGCGCTTCTGTCCGCACTGTCTGGCCGAGGATCCCACCTGGCGGGCCAGCTGGGAGATCCTTTTCAACGACGTCTGCGCTCGGCACGGCGTCTGGCTTGTCGATCAGTGCGCTTCCTGCGGCCAGGCGGTAAGTTGGCAACGGGACGCCCTGCTGCGCTGCCAGTGTGGTTCCGACTTGCGTGAAGAACGGGCCTTCGCTGCCCCCGAGCATCCGCGGCGGTTGTCCGCCATTCTGGAGGCCCTGCTACTGGGGCGTAACGAAGATGCTGTTCCGGTACCGCTTGCCGGCCTGGATGTGGAACAGGTTCAGCGCCTGATCCGCTACCTCGGTGGCTATCTCGATCCGGCCTCCGGCTCAAAGCCCCTGAAGCTGCGCAACGCCGGGCGGATGGAGGTTTCCTGGCCGGTCACCTCGCTGGCCGCTGAAATTCTCCACCAGTGGCCGGTGGCTTTCCACGATTCGCTGAGCCGGCTGCAGGAGGCCTCCGTGGGGAAAAAACTTGGCCTGCAAGGGCTCTTTAAGCAGGCCTATTTCTACCTGTGCAAGGGGTTGAAGGAGAGTGCCTTCGCGCCGGTGAGAGATGCCTTCGATACCTGGGTGGTCGCCTATGCGAAAACCGGCGTCTCCAAGCGCAACCGGCGGCTGGTCGAGGCGCTCCTGGAAAACGTGACGTGGATTCCCGGCAATGTCGCGGCTAGAAAACTCTCGGTCTCCCCGGCGCGAATTCGATACCTGGTTCAGGAAGGTGTTCTCGAAGGGCAGGAATCCTTCAGTACGACCGGCCGGCGCTTTCTGGTGGTGAGGAACGATAAGCTAGCGGCGGTAAGCCAACACATTGCCGCCGAGATGGACATGACTTCGGCCATGGCAGCCCTTGGGTTGGGCAAGGTGCGCATGCGCCAATTGCTCAAACTGCTGTTTCCGACGGCGCGACGTGTGACCGATCGCGCCAGCATGCTCTGGGCGATTCCTCGAAGCGAAGTCGAGCAACTGCTGGCTATTGGTGCGGGCCTGCCGGTGGTCTCGATCCCAGAAGAAAGCCAGTGGTCAGTGGCTCATGCCCTACAATTCTGGAATCTCGATGCCGAGGAAGTTGTGGCGCTGGTCGAGATCGTGAAAGCCGGCAAGCTCAAGCCCTTAGCCCTGGATAGTTCGGCGCGGGGGATCGGCCGCTGGGTATTCGAGATCAATCAGCTCAAGTCCTAGCGGCGAAGTCTCCAGCACGCCCCAAGCGACTGGTTGAGCATCCCGGACACGGCGATTGCCATGAACAGTCGCCAAGACGTCACCTACTGGCTGGTAAACAACCACTTCCTGCATGCGGAGCGCCTGCCCAAAGTGAAAGGGATTGGGTGCCGGATCCGTCGTTCGGAGATTGAGGCCTTCAAGGCTCAGTATGTTTTTGCGACTGAAGTCGCAACTCAACTCAAGGTTTCGTCGAAGAAGCTGAGGCAACTGCTGGCTGAGCGGAATATCCACCCAATCTCAGGCAATGGCATGGACCAATGCCGGCAATTGTTCTATGCTCGCACCCAAAATTTGGCCGCCGTGATCGCTGAGTATTCCGGTTGCCAAGGGAACGAGTTCAGCCTCACGGAAGCGTCCTGTCGCTCGCCGCCAAGATCGAATACCTAAGACCTAGGATTCTCTAGGTTGATGGGAAGTTCGAAGGATGGTTTTCTAAAAAAGAATTAGAAAATCTTTGATTTGGTTGGTCTCGAATTTTAAACGCCTTGGCGGCCCACAGATGTGACCGTTATCCGTCAAGGTTAAAGCCCCGAGATGCGTTTCGGGGCTTTGTCTTTCTGGAAACCTTTGTGAATTTAGAACGCTTGCTGCAATCCCAGGGCTTCGGCGGTCGCCGCGAGTGCCGGGGGATGATTCTGGCCGGCCGCGTGTGCGTGGCGGGGGAGCCGTGCGACGATCCCGACGCCGAGTTCGAGCCCGAGGGGCTGGTCTTTTCGGTCGATGGCGAGGAGTGGGTGGGGCACAAGCAGGCCTATCTCGTGCTCAACAAGCCCGCCGGCTACGAGGTGTCGCACAAGGCGCTGCATCATCCGAGCGTTTTCCTGCTGGTGCCGCGCCCCTTGCTGACGCGCGGCGTGCAGGCGGTGGGGCGGCTCGATGAGGATACGACCGGGCTGCTGCTGCTGTCGGACGACGGGCAGTTCATCCACACCTACAGTTCGCCGAAGAAGAAGGTGCCCAAGGTCTACGAGGTGACGACCAAACACCCGATCGACGACGCGCTGGTCGCCGCGCTGCTTGCCGGGGTGCAGCTGCACGACGAGCCGGCGCCGATCGTCGCGGCCGGCTGCGAGCGCGTGAGCGAGCACCATCTGCGCCTGACCGTGACCGAGGGCAAGTACCACCTCGTGAAACGCATGGTGGCGGCGGCCGGCAACCGGGTGGAGGCGCTGCACCGCTCGCGCGTCGGCGGGCTGACGCTGCCCGAGGGACTGGCGCCGGGCAAGTGGGCGTGGCTCGCAGCGGACGATCTGGCGCGCCTGGCCGAGCGCGCCTGAGGCGCGCAGTTGCCCGCCGGCGCGGGCTGGCGCATGATGCGCGGATCATCGAATCCGGGGGGAGAAAAACATGCAAACGGTCCTGATCATCGTCCATGCGCCGGCCTATGGCAGCGAGCGCATGCTGAGCGCGCTGCGCCTAGCCACCGCCATCGCCGGGCAGGAGGTCGAAACGGTCGATCTGCGCATCTTCATGATGTCCGACGCGGTCACCGTCGGCCTGCCCAACCAGCCGGCGGCGACGGCCGGCGGCGGCCTGCAGCAGATGATCGAGGAGCTGATCAAGCACGGCGCGCAGGTTCGCCTGTGCCGCACCTGCGCGGTGGCGCGCGGGCTCGGCGAAGCGACGCTGATTCCCGGCGTGACGATCGGGACGCTGGCCGAGCTGGCGGAAGTCACGCTGGCGGCTGACAAGGTCATCACTTTCTGAGCCGGGCGCAATGACGCTGACCGAACTGCGCTACATCGTGATGCTCGCGCGCGAGCGCCATTTCGGGCGCGCCGCCGAGAAGTGCCACGTTAGCCAGCCGACGCTCTCGGTGGCGCTCAAGAAGGTCGAGCAGCGCCACGGCGTGATGCTCTTCGAGCGCTCGGCGGCCGACGTGCGCCTGACGCCGATCGGCGAGCAGATCGCCGCGCAGGCCGAGCGCGTGCTGGAAGAGGCGGCCAAGCTCAAGGAGATCGCCACGCAGGGGCACGATCCGCTGGTCGGCGCGCTGCGCCTCGGGGTGATCTACACCATCGCGCCCTATCTGCTGCCGCGCCTGATCCCGACGGTGCACGCGCGGGCGCCGCGCATGCCGCTCTACATCCAGGAGAATTTCACCGTGCGCCTGGCCGAGCAGCTGCGGCGCGGCGAACTCGACGCGATCGTCGTCGCCCTGCCCTTCGCCGAGCCGGGGATCGTTACGCGCGAGGTCTACGACGAGCCTTTCCGCGTCGCCCTGCCCGCCGGCCACCCCTACGCCGCGCAGCGCGCCGTCGCGCCCGAGCAGGTGGCGTCGGAAAACCTGCTGCTGCTCGGCAGCGGCAACTGCTTCCGCGATCAGGTGGTGCAGGCCTGCCCGCATCTGTCCGAACCGGGCGGCGTCGACGGCGCGCTCGAAGGCAGTTCGCTGGAAACCGTGCGCTACATGGTGGCGAGCGGCGCCGGCATGTCGGTGGTGCCCGCCTCGGCGGCGGAAAGCTGGCCGCACGACGGCGAGCTGCTGCAAATCCGCCCCTTCACCGAGCCGGCGCCGAGCCGCCGCGTGGTGCTCGCCTGGCGCGTGACCTTCCCGCGTCCGCAGGCGATCGACGCGCTGCGCGCCGCCATCCTCGATGCGCCGCCGCCCGGCGTGCTGCCGCTGCCCTAGCGAAAACCGCTACAATCGACGGGCTGTTTTTCGCGGGCGAGAATCCCCCGTCGCTTGGTTTTTCAATTCGCTCAATCCGTTCAATCGAAGAAGGGAGAACATCATGGCCACCAAGATCGATATCGGCATCAACGAACGCGACCGGAAGAAGATCGTCGACGGCCTGTCGCGCGTGCTCGCCGACAGCTACACGCTCTACCTGAAGACACACAATTTCCACTGGAACGTGACCGGCCCGATGTTCCAGACCCTGCACACGATGTTCCAGACGCAGTACACGGAACAGTGGAACGCGCTCGACCTGATCGCCGAACGCATCCGCGCCCTCGGCCACCCGGCGCCCGGTTCGTACAAGCGCTTCGTCGAGCTGTCGTCGATTCCCGAGGAAGACGGCGTGCCGAAGGCGAAGGACATGATCCGCCAGCTGGTGGCCGCGCAGGAAGCGGTGGCGCGCACGGCGCGCAGCGCGTTCGCGGTGGTCGACAAGGCCAACGACCAGCCGACCGCCGACCTGCTCACGCAGCGCATGGAAGTGCACGAAAAGAACGCCTGGATGCTGCGCAGCCTGCTCGAGGAATAAGCGGCGCCAGCACCGATGCGGGCCGCCTGCGGGCGGCCCGTGCCTTTTGTACGACCCGCCGACCGGAGGAAACGAAACCATGAACAGCCCGCGCAGCCGAAGCATTCAGCTGTGGGATCTGCCGACCCGCATCTTTCATTGGGCGCTTGCCGCGCTCGTCGCCGCCGCCATCGTGACCGGCAAGGTCGGCGGCAATGCGATCGACTGGCACGGCCGGATCGGCCTGGCGATTCTCGGCCTGCTCGTCTTTCGCATCGTCTGGGGGATCGGCGGCTCGACCTACGCGCGCTTCGTCCACTTCTTCCCGACGCCGGCCAGCGTGCGCGCCTACCTGCGCGGGCAATGGCGCGGCGTCGGACACAATCCGCTGGGCGCGCTTTCGGTCTTCGCCCTGCTCGCCCTGCTCGTCGTCCAGGTCGCCACCGGCCTGCCGAGCAACGACGACATCGCCTTCCAGGGGCCGCTCTACGCCCTGCTCGACAAGGACCTGAGCGACCGCCTGAGCGGCCTCCACAAGCTGTCGATCAACGCGCTGTTCGTCCTGCTCGCCCTGCACGTCGGCGCCATCGCGTACTACGTGCGCGTCAGGAAGGACGACCTGCTGCGGCCGATGCTGAGCGGGACGAAGCGCGTTGCGGCGGACGCCGAGGTCGCACCGGCGCGCGGCGGCAGCCGTGCCGTCCTGCTCGCCGCCCTGCTGCTCGCCGCCGCCGCCGTCTACGCCGCGTCCGGGCACTGGCTCGACGTCGCGCCGGCAACGGGCGCCGCGCCCGCCGCGGCGCCCGCTACGCCGAGCTGGTGACGTCGCGCCGCCGCGCGCAAGCATGAAAAAAGCCACCCGGAGGTCGAGACGTTCGCCTAAAGTGTGGCCAATAAATATAATGGCCCGGTCATTTTGATCGGGCCATTTCTATGTATCCGAAGCAACCACGGGCCTTTCGCGTCCCTGCTCCTGTCGATGGGCTGCAGGCGAATTGCTGCAAGAATCCGCATTGCGAGAACTTTGGCATTCCCGCCAAGGTCACTGCGGTTCGAGGTAAAAAACCGGCTGACCGTGATGGCTATTCACTGACCGGTGGCAAATCCTCGATCACTTCCCTGACATGCAAGGTCTGCAACACCAGTTCTGCGGTAAAGAGCAATCTGGGAATCCGCGAAGAGTACCTGCGACTGAAGGCGGGTGCGTGTGACCAAGTAGCCCTCCAGTGCCCGGATCCGGACTGCGCATCGGCATCCAGTCCCCCAAGGCTCCGCCCTCACGGTAAAACCCCTTCCGGCAGTCAAAGGTACCGTTGCCTGGTGTGCGGCATCACCTTTACCCCCGGAGTCCGGCACCGCACCCAGCGCCGGCCTGAACTGGACGAATTCGTCTTCCGGCTGCTGGTGAACAAGATGCCCATGCGGCGTATCTGTGAAACCGCAGAGATTCCAGCCTCTACCCTCTATAGCAAGATTCACTACCTCGCCGACCGAACCCGGGAATTCTCTGCGGCAATGGAGCGCCCGCTATGGGAGCGAACCCTTCCCGTCAAACGCCTCTACATCAGCTCTGACAAGCAGGAATACGTGTTCAACTGGGGCTCCCAGATGGATCGGCGCAATGTACGGCTCAATGCCATGGGTAGTGTCGATAATGTCAGCGGCTACGCACTGGCCATGCACCTGAATTTTGATCCGTCCCTCGATGCTGAAGAGATTGAGGCGTTGGCCAAAGCGCAAGGGGACTATGATCAGCCCCCGCCATTTCGGCAGTACGCCCGGATCTGGCTACAAAAAGACTACCTGCTAAGCAAGGAGGCTGCCGATGTCTCGTCGGAGTTGGTCGAATTGCCGCCGGCTGACACCAAAAGGCCCCCCAGAGGAGTGCAGGTCAAGACCGATTACCAAATGTTCGGCCACTTCCTGTTCCTGCAGGACTTATGTGCTCATGTCGAGAAGGTGCGATTCTTCCTTGATCGGGATCCAGGACTGGCGAGTGCCTGCCTTTTTGCCCATAGGGACCGGGTAATGGATGGCACGGTGGATATCTTTTCCGTTTCCATCGGCAAGGTCATGACTATCGAGCAGAAGAAGACTAAGAAGTCGGTGGCCGAGCGCCTGATCCGGCGCTACCTGGAGACGCACCCCGGCCTGGATGAAGGTCAAGCGAAGTACGAGATTCTGCAGGAGATGCTGTCACCTTACGTGGAGACAGACTCCCTGCATCAGGAATGGGTGAAATACCCGTTCCCTGACATGGGGGAGCCTGAGAAGGTCATTCTGATGCACACCGACTCCACCCCCTACGACTTGGCACATTTGGCCCGTCTATTCGGAACGGTAAGCCTGCGCGGAGTGGACAAATTTTTCATGCAGGTACGGCGCCGGCTATCCATCTTTGAGCGCCCCATCCACACCTCAAACAACCAGAGCCGAACCTGGCACGGCTACAGCGGGTACAATCCGGCGGTCGGAATGCAACTGCTGACACTGTTCCGGGTTTTCTACAACTACGCCTTGCCAGGGGAAGACAAGCGGACCCCGGCCATGCGCCTAGGGCTTGCCGAACGCCCTTTTACGCTTGCCGAGCTGTTGCAATGCGGGGAAAACGGTACTGCTTGGCCAACTCGGGGTTAGCCAGGGCAATGGGAAATCCCGCCGTCGGATCATCCAGGTCCAGACGGTGGATTTTCAGGAAATAAGGAACCAGGCATTCCCGCATGGAAACCGACCAGCCCCATCCGGACTTCTTCTGGGTCATCCCATACTCCATGCCGACCACCCGCTTCTGATCCCTGGAAAGTCCGGCAAACGGCGTGATTTCAACCAATACCTCATTTTCCCACCCGGCGTCCTTCTCCATTCCGGCCGGAAGCGGATCCTTCGTGGGGGATACGCTCAAAATCCGCGTCAGGACCAAGTCCAGGTATTTTCCATACTTCTCGTCGAAGGCCCGGATGTGCCAGCGGAAATCGGCGCAGATCAGGGCATGGGGCCAAACCACCCGGGAAGTCGGGTGCGGGGTATTCAGGGACTGGTACTGAATGGACAGCCCCTGCCGGCGCTTGATGGCCCTGGTTGCTAGGAACAACACCTCCGGCTCGATTTGTCCGTTGGGCGCCGGTAAAGAAGCGGAGCGCACCCCCTGGCCGATGGCCGGCACCAGTGCGGCGGACTGGCTCTCGGTGTAGCTGCGCAGCAGCGACAGGTATTCCTCCGGCCTGCCGCTGGCAATCTGCGGCCGAAACTCCCGGGACGGCCGATACACCCGGCTCGTGATGTCGTAATCCAGGTTCTCAGGGAACGACTGCCGATATAGGCGGAAATCCCGGGTCACGTGATTTTCCGACACGTGGAAGACCTTGCATACCCGGGGGCGGTCAATCTCCCCCTCCCAGAAGGCAACCGACTCAATGAACTGAAGCCGCTGGCGCTGGGCGTAGCGAATGTTCTCGATTTCCGTCATCGCACGAAACAAAATGATTGGCTCATGTAATAAGTGTGGATCAATTGATAGCGGTAAGTCAAATGTTTTACTTGACGCACGTATTTAATTGATGTATTTTTAGGCTATGGGAAAGATGACGACCGAATGGCTGGATGCTCTTGGCTACACCCCGGGCGATGTGGTGACGCGCTCCGAAGGGGTGGCGCCTTCGCATCCCTATGCCCGGGAAATCGGCATGCTGCTCGACCCCAAGGGCGAGATCGGCGCATCCGCCGTCTTCGAGATCGACCGGGTCCCGACGGTCTGCTTCGTTGAAGCTGCCTCGGGGCAGGTCGCCAACGGGGACTGGATCGACTCCATCCGTCAGAAAATCTGGAACCAGAACCTCGTTTCGATTGTTCTGGTCCTGACGCCGGATTCCGCCCTGCCTTTCCCGGTCCAAAAGGATGTGGAGCCGGCCGGCGCCTTGGCGCTGAAAGCGGCTTCCACGGAAGGTCCGTTTTCCGCCATCGACATCGCCAGCGGCGATATTCAGAAGCGCCATCCCTCCTGGTTCTCCCTTGAGGGGCGCGTTGATCGCAATCTGCTCAAAAACCTGTCGATTGCCGTCGGCCGTCTAAAGTCCCTGGAAATCGCCCCCGGTGAGGCGCTGGGGCTGGACCAGGCCCAGTTGCTCCTGGGGCAGTGCATGTTCGTCTCCTATCTGGAGCACCGGGGCATGGTGAGTGACGCCTACCGGCAACGGCGCGGGGTTGGCGAACTACGGGCCCTGGTGAAAGCCCGGGACCATGCCGGACTGGGTGAACTGTTCAGGCAACTCAAGCATGACTTCAACGGCGACTTGCTGGAATCCGAAGTCGATGCCGTCCGGTGCTGGCTGTCCCTCCCGGATCAGGCGCTGGAGCTGATCCGCCAGTTTCTCGACTACGCCGACATGGAAGTGGGCCAGGAGTCCCTGTGGCACTACGACTTCCGCTACATCCCCGTGGAGCTTATTTCCGGCATCTACGAGACCTTCCTGGCAGAAGAGCACAAGGACAAGGGGGCGTTCTATACGCCCCGCCATCTGGCCAACCTGGCCGTCGATGAAGCCTTTGCCGGGTCGGCCGATATCGCCAGCGAGGTGGTGTTCGACGGTGCCTGCGGCTCCGGTATCCTGCTGACCACGGCTTTCCGGCGCATGGTCGGAGCTGCCTCGGGAAAAGCCGGACGAGACCTGGAGTTCTTGGAACGCAAGGATCTGCTGATGCGGGGTATTCGTGGCGGAGATATCAGCAAGGCTGCCTGCCGTGTGGCGGCTTTCAGTCTCTATCTCGCCCTGCTGGAAGACCTTCGCCCCAGCGACATTGCCCGCCTCTGCGACGATCAGAATGTGAAGCTACCACCCCTGCTGGACGATATCCTGGTGCACGGCGATAAGAAGGGGGATTTCTTTTCCCCGGACAATCCCCTGGCCAAGCCGGGTGCGTTCACCATCCTGATTTCCAATCCCCCTTGGTTTGAACCCAAGGTCTCGGACCGGGACCTGCCCTATGAGACCTGGTGGGCCGAGAACTTCTCCCGCGATCTGGGCAAGCGCCAAATCGCCGAGGCCTACGCCTTTCGGGCCACCGAATTGGCAGCGCCGGGGGCCCGGCTTTGCCTCATTCTGCCGATTGGCCTGTTCTACGCCCATGGCGGCACCGATATGCTGGACGACTGGGTGCGGCTGGTCAGGGCAGAGAAGGTCTATAACTTTGCCGACCTGCGCTGGTTCCTGTTCCCCGGGGCAGTCCATCCTTCCATGGTGGTGACGGGCGTCCGCAAAGGTCAGGAAGAGAGCGGATCCATCGATCCCCGCGAAACCTTCCAGTATCTGGTGCCCAAGGCCGATGTCAGCTTGGCCTTCGGTCGCCTGACGATCCACGGCTCCGACCGCCATACCATCTACGCCACGGATGCGGCTGCCAGCAACGAAGTGCTCCGCACCTACCTGTGGGGATCCAATGAGGACCAGGGTCTGATTAACCGGCTGCGCCGGAAGGGCCGTCTGAAGCATATGCTCGACGGAAAGACGCCGCGCCTGGTCATGTGCAAGGGCTTTCATGTCACCGACAGGTCAAAGCCCCCCGTCTCCCCAGCGCCACTGCAACATCTCCGGTTCCTCAGTACCGAGCGTGGCAAAAGCCGTTTCCCGAAAGACTTGCCGGTCATTGAGGATCAGCTGCTGGACAGCTTCCCCACCAAATACACGACGGTCTCCGATTACGGCTCCAGGGATAGCAAAGCGTTTGATGGCCCCCGGGTACTGTTCCCGGATGGTGCGGATTCCAACACCCTGCAGATTCGGGCGGCGTTTGCTGCCATCCCCTTCTGTTTCACCCAGACTGTCACCGCCATCGTGGGTGAAGAGCGGGACGCCGATCTCCTGCGCTTCCTCACCGTGTTCCTGCGCTCCCGCCTGGCCAGTTACCTCCTGTTCTACACAGCCTATTCCTCTGTCGTGGAGCGCCCCCACGTCAAGATGGTGGAAATCAAGGAACTGCCGTTCTATCCGCCGGAAAATCATGCCGACCCGAAGGCAGCTCGGCGCATCGTGGCCTCCGTCGCCGCAAAGATGCGCCGTCTGGAACAGGCCGACCTCTTCGAGGCCAAGGCGCTCTATGCCCGGTACCAACAGGAATTCGAGCATGCCGTATCGGCCTACTTTGGCCTGAGCAAGAGCGAGGAACAGGCGGTCCAGGACACTTGCGACGTGCTGATTCCCAGCATGCAGCCCCAGACCGAAGCGGCAATCCGGACCCGGCAATACGAGTTGCCGGCAGAAGCTGAACTGCAGCGCTATCAGGCGTTGCTGACCGACGAGCTGGCCTCCTGGCGGGAATCCTTGGGCGGACAAGGGAAGTTTGTAGTCGAAAGCTTCCACCAGAATCTCGGCACTCCCGGCGGCATCGGTATTGTCCGCCTCTCCATGGTCCATGAAGGAGCCCAAGCGGCAACGCCGTCTGCTGGGCCGGTAGTGCTCGACCAACTGTTCCGCTCCCTGAAGGAAGCAGGAATTCTGCCCTTAACCCACACCAATGGCCTGAGCTACGCGACGGATTACGTCATCCATGACGGTCCCTACATCTATCTGATCAAACCCTTGATCCGCCGCCTCTGGCTGGCCCCACAGTGCATTCGGGATGCCCGCCGGATCGTTCTCTCCGTCCGAGAAGCCAGCGGCAGTTAAGGGAATGGGGCCAGGAATGCGCAAGCTCAAGAAACTGACTTCAGAATGGAAAGCAGTCTGGCCCGACAAAAATGAAGTAGCACATGTTCTGAAATTCATGCACTCACACTGGTATGAGCTGGTACGTGCTGACATGCCAGGCTTTCAGGCGTCGAACTATGAACACGATTTGACCAGTTATTTTGGTCAGTCTCTACGTGACACCAGTGAGTCGGCCAAGCTTTTGGGTCAATTCAACTACGAAAACCCAACAGGGAAAACGGATAAGGTCCTTGGTAAGCTAGTAAACCGGGGCCGAAATGACATTATCTACTTTACTGTCATAGGTGAAAAACGGATTGAACTGATCTTTGAGTTTAAACGCCTCAAGTTGAAGCCCCGGGACAACCGCCAGGAGTATTACAACGAGAACGGCATGCAGCGCTTCGTCACCGGCAAGTATGCCAACCGGCACCACCTGGCATTCATGGTCGGCATGATCGAAAAGCGTTCGCTGCAGGACGACATCCTCCCCGGACTTAAGCGAGCCATCGTCTCGGATCACGTCACCTCTGAACTGCACATGAAGAAGGGCCTTGGCGGACGCTATATCCAGGAGCCCTCCCAAATACACCAGGAACTAATCAGTTTCGATACCGAACACTCCAGGGTCCTACTCGATGATGTCCCCAATATTGTTCTGGGGCACATGTTCCTGTTCCATGGGGCATAGGGAGTCGGCCAAGATGGCCTAAGGCGAATTCCCCGAAGGTTTTTGCTCGTGCTAGTTATGGCAAACATGGAGGCACGATGGGTCCAAGCCGCCAAGCTCTGAGTGTGTCAGCCGTTGGCACAGGTGATACAAAAAACCGGCCAAATCGACGTGCGCATAATGGGGGTACATGGATACGTACGAAATATTAGAAAAGTAAAAAGAAAATAATAATCATGCGCGAATTCTCGGATAATACAAAAAATCAACATTTCATTTCGCAAGCCGAGCAGCGCTTAAATTCCTGCTCGCCTGATCCAAGCTCAAGGAATGCAGAGATATTTAGTTTTAAGGTGGCAGACAAATCAGTACCATCGATTTATCCAGGTGAGCGTGTTGCTATTCATAGGAATATGTCATTTCAGCACCTATTCACATTGGCTCGATTGAGTAACCAGGTGGCAGTGAATTTGGAGTCATTCTTTCAACGTTATGAAAACGGACTTACGTCCCATGCGAATTCAATAATGGAGGCACTAAGGATTGCTTCGGATTCGGTGGGCGGCCTGCCGACCTTTTACCTAGATAGTGCTCCTGAGGTGAATATCGCCGCCTTGATTGACAGCCTGAAATTCATCTATACCTACAAAATGATGAACTGGCTCAGAAATCCCTATGTCGTCAAAGATGTGCTGAGTATTTTTGGGCCATTCTTAGATCATTCAGTCGACTCTGTCGCGGCTTTGAGGCTCTACATGGCATTGGAGCAGAAAAACGAAGGCGAGATGAGGTACGTATGCCAAATCTTCCAAATATCCCCAGATCAGTATAAGCGATGGATTCGCTTGTTACTGATGTTCTTATATTCCGAGGAAAACGAGAGGCCTTTGCTTGAAGGCTTCGTGGAGGAATTTTTCAGGGCGGGAGATTATGGAAATAGTATTTTTATATATTGCTTTGAAGACAACTCTGTTTTGCTGCCGGATACAGGCATAGTGACACTGGAGGATCCAAAAGGTATAACGGCTTTAATAAACTTGTCGAAAAAGCACCTTGTCGCGGTGAACCACACGAAACTGGATGACCAAAAAATCAATTTATTTTGCGAACGCGCCAATTTCAGCAATTCGAGTCGTGCAAGTGTTCGAGAACATCTTGCATCGCAGTTGGTGGTAAAGGTAACGCACAACTCTCTGGAAATGCTTGCAGCCTACAACAGGTGTTGTGTTCAGTTCGCAAGAAATGAGGTTTTTTCCTCATCGAAAGTTGTACACGGCGTTGATATGCAGCCGCCGATATAGGATAAGGTTGGGCCTAGATTTAGTGTGTAGCTCTGTTTAGAGCTAGTCTCCAGAACTGTCATGGGCGAACTTGGCGTGGCGGGAAGACGTCGAAGGATTTTGGCTTATCGAACAAGTTCTCACCGTAAGCGATAGGTTGCGATATAAAATAATCATATCGAATAAATGCGTTTTCGCACGCGGGGGAGTTAGCTAGTGCGTATCGAATCTATAGAGTTGTCGGGTTTCCGTTGTTTTGGCCCTGACCCGATAACAGTACCAATTGCATCGGAAATTACGGCCGTCGTTGGTCCAAATGCAGCGGGCAAAACAGCACTACTGCACGCATTATCAAAAATGTTCGGCGTCTCGCGCGCGCAGCGTACTGTACAGCGTTCGGATTTTCACTTGGGTGCGGAGGATGCTCCTGAGGGCCGCGAACCCAAGGATATGTTCATCGATGTGCTTATCGGTTTGCCCGAACTAGCCGATGGCACAGCGACACCGGAGACGATCGCTCCCACGTTCCGACATATGCTGATCGAACGAGAAGGGGGAGCGCCAGTTTGCCGTCTGCGCCTCGAAGCTCAGTGGGAAGATGACGGAACGATCGAGGGCGAAGTTTCACAGGAGCTTTTCTGGGTTGACACGCTTGACGCCGATCCGGCGGATGATGTGTGCCACCCAGTTTCCGCAGCGGATCGTGGCTTGATCCAACTCTACTACACACCTGCCAGCCGCGATGCGGCAGCTCAGGTTCGAGCAACGACCGGCGCACTCGCCGCCCGCCTGCTCCGTGCTATCGAATGGTCATCCGAGACAGAAGAGGCCGTTCAAGAGGCCACCGAAAGCCTTGCCACCGCATTCGAGGGTGATTCGGCAATTGCCGCGATAGGCGAAGCCTTGCAAGCGCGCTGGTCGGGCCTCCATGACGACGTGGTCGATACGAAACCCAGGCTCAGCCTGGTCAGTCGTAGGTTCGAGGAGGTCGTCAATAAGATTGAAGTCATTTTTGAGCAGGGACCAGATGGTCAGGAGCGCGGCCTCGACGCTCTTAGCGATGGACAGCAATCGTTATTTTATTTCGCTTTGGCTGCGGCCGTTTTCGACCTGGAGCGCGAGGTGGTGGACGGTACAGTTGAAGGATTTCGTGACGACACCTTACGTATCCCCGCGCTAACACTGTTCGCTCTGGAAGAGCCGGAAAACCATCTCTCGCCTTATTTCCTCGCCCGCATCATCCGCCAGGTTCGCTCGCTGACCGATGCGGGGGGGGCTCAAGCCATCATCACCAGCCATTCACCGGCGGTGCTGAGCCGCGTCAATCCGAGCGAAGTCCGCTACTGCCGGTGCGATCCGACAACACGAATCTCTACGGTCAAGAAGATCAAGATGCCGACAGGCATCGACCAGACCGCCAAGTTCGTTCGTGGTGCCATGCTTGCTTATCCCGAACTCTACTTCGCCCGTTTCGTCCTGCTGGTTGAAGGCGACTCCGAGCGGATCGTCCTTCCTGTTCTGGCGGAGGCGCTCGATCTCCTGATTGATCCGGCCTTTGTCGCAATCGTCCCCTTGGGCGGAAGGCATACACAGCATTTCTGGCGTTTGCTGAAACATCTCGGCATTCCACACGCGACCCTTCTCGATCTCGATTTGGGTCGTGAAGGCGGCGGCTTTGGCCGGGTGAAGACGGCGATCGAGAAGCTCATTGAATTTGGCGTGCCAAAAGCCGAACTCTTGAAAATCGATGGAGGTGTACTGTCCGACGAGAATTTTGCAGCAATGCACACTTGGCAAGACCCGGAGGACCGGAATATCCTGAAAGGATGGATTGATTGCCTCAAACCGCATGGCGTTTTTTTCTCGGCACCGCTCGATCTTGATCTGGCCATGCTGGAGGCTTTCCCCGATGCGTACAAAGGGATCATCCCCAAGGGCGGCGGTCCAAAGATGCCCGAAGACAAGGCAGCAGAAGTTGTGCTTGGGACTGCGGGACCCGGGCTCACGCTCTATACCGGCCCGTTCAAAGATTATTCGGCGCTTCTGCCTGCCTACCGCTATCACTTCCTCACCAATAGCAAGCCGGCGACGCATCTCGCGGCCTTGACCCACATCCAGAAAAAGGACTTGAAGGAGGGTATGCCAGCCGTGCTGGCAGAGGTTCTCAACCACATCGCCAAGTCCTTGCGTAGGGACTAGACATGGCGGTGCTGTCGCGACGGGTCCGCCCCGAGGATTGGGGGCCAGTAGGCGTGAATGCGCTTGAAACGAATGCGTTAAAGGTTGTCCGCTCGGCTGACAATCGATCCGTCATCGCCGGCCCCGGCGCAGGCAAGACAGAATTGCTCGCGCAACGCGCCGCCTATCTACTTCAAACAGGGTTCGCACCTGCACCAAGGCGTATCCTCGCGATCAGTTTCAAGCGTGACGCAGCGACAAACCTCGCTGCGCGAGTTCGACAGCGCTGCCATCGCAATCATGCCGAGCGCTTTGACTCAATGACGTTCGACGCCTTTGCAAAAGGGTTGATCGACCGCTTTGGTCAAGCATTGCCTGAGCGCTGGCGGCCACGGCCCGACTACGACATCATGTTCCCCGGCGATCGAGATTACCGTGAGTTCCTGTCTCGACAGGCCGGGGCACCTCCAGCATCGATCGGCACCCATGCTGACATCCAGGCCATATCTGTGAAGGCTTTCGAGCGTCGGCACCTAGTTGGATCACCACTCCCGGTAGACGGTTGGCCGCTTCCGACACCTGCCCAGTGGGCTGCCAATCGCTTCTGGCAAATGTCGCTCCACGAAGGCAAGAAAAGTGTCTTGTCATTTCCCATGATCGGGCGACTTGCCGAACTACTGTTGCGGGTCAATCCGATGGCGACTCATGCGCTCCGACTGACATACTCGCACCTGTTCATGGACGAGTTTCAGGATACGACACAGATCCAGTACGACTTGGTCCGCACCGTTTTCCTCGGCACAGACACTGTGATTACCGCTGTTGGGGACAACAAGCAGCAGATCATGCGCTGGGCAATGGCGATGGACGATCCGTTCACTGCCTTTGATGGAGACTTCGGTGCGATACGAACGCCGCTCTACAACAACTATCGCTCGTCACCGGAGCTTGTGCGTATCCAGCACGTCTTGGCGCAGGCTTTGGACGCCAGAGCCGTGGCGCCGGTGTCGAAGACTGCAGGTACGATCGCTGGAGATAGTTGTGTTATTTTGGATTTTTCGACGCCAGAGATTGAGGCGCGGCGCTTGGCCGATTTCGTCGCAAGCGAGATGAAGACCCACACACTTGGCCCGCGCGATTTTGTCTTGCTAGTGCGACAGAAGGCGAACGACTATGCCGAAGTTCTAGAGCCAGCGTTTCTGACTGCGGGAATTCCTCTGCGCAACGAAGCTGGAATGATCGGATCGATCATGCTCCAGGACTTGCTTGTTGAAGACGTCTCCGAACTGATTGTGGCAGTTCTGCGTCTCGCCATGGCCCCTCGGGCGGGGCGGCATTGGACAAGGTGCCTGGAGGCACTCATCACCCTACGGGGTGTCGCTCCTGATGATGAGGTCGCGCAGGCCAAGCTTGCCAAAGAATTGGATGCGTACGTACTTGAACTTAGCGCCTCCCATCCGAATCCTCCAAGATCAAAGGCTGTGTCACGCTTGATTGTGGACGATATCCTAAGGTTTATTGGTCGTGAGAGGCTGATCGCTGTTCATCCAGCTTACGGACAAGGCGATTGGCTCGAAAAGGTGCTCGATTCAGCAGCGGAGCATTTGCTGGCGTCGTCGGCCGATGACATTGAGTGGCCATCAGCCCTTGATGGCTATGAAGGCATTCAGGCCATTCCTCTGATGACGATTCATAAGAGCAAGGGTCTCGAATACCACAGTGTGATATTCATCGGGTTGGACGATGGTGCATGGTGGAGTTTCTCCAACGACCAGATCGAGGCCACTGCTGGGTTCTTTGTAGCATTCACGCGCGCAAAACAACGAGTTGTTTTCACGTACTGCGCGCAGCGCGGTACGCGAACAAAGATTGCAACCCTTTATCAACTGCTAACGACTGCCGGAGTCAATAGCATCAATATCGCCTGACCGTGAGGCTGAAAGGGGGACTACAGATTTATCGCTGTACATAAGGTTTGCAATCGGACGTTTTGGCAACGCTTGGGGCTTTACAGATTTTTTGCGCTTCGGAATAGTAATATTGGGCTGCTCCCTTCCAGGTTTCTGATTTCTGAGCTTCCGGAATAACAAAGAACCAAGCAATTGCTGATAGGACCGCGATCCCGACGATATAAGCCAGTGAAAGCCAGGCAAATAACTTAAGCGTGATTCGATCGCCGGCTTTTTTGTACTGGTTCGTAGTGGTCTTTGCCTGAACATTGGCGTTCGTAAGCGCCGCTGTAAAGCCGCTACAGCCCCGTCAAACTCGGCCAATATGTCACCAATCAGCTTGTCATTAGGCGTTTGTTGAAGCAGGTTTACACAGCCTGGCGGTATGTGGCTGCCAGATCGCGCCCCAATCATGAGGCCCAGCATGTATAGAAAATTTCCGATTAGTACGTTCTCATGCGGTTCTACTGCGCGATCGAGGTTTGGTCTCATGAGCGTCGTTACATGCGGATTCCAGTGAAACTGATCAACCAGTCCGCCGACGCAATCACATGGAGTGGTGGTCACGAACACAGTTTTCTTAAATTGGTTTTCAATCCAAAAGAAGCGTGGGCTTGTTCGGCTTGCCGAATAAGCCAGGAGACAAGCGAAGCGCGTCAGGAACGATGTGAGGAGGTCCCAGAAACACGCTCCGTCTGCACACCGAATTCGTGCAACTGCTCCAAGTCGGCTTCGATTTCATGGTTAACCCCGGAACTGACTTAAGGCGCCCATCGACTCCCGATCCACGTCAAATCTGGCCTCTCGCGGGGGCTGTCAACCGGTATTTCACCCTCGCGACTATGCAAGGCAGCAGGCCAACGAGTGCAAGTGCCAGCGCAAGGACGTTACCAAAGCGGACATATGGGGTAAGTCCGGCGTAGCCCTGCACGTCGGCAACAAGCGCGCCCAAGGTGAACGGCGGAAGCGCCTTGTCGACCCGACCGTTGGGCAGAACCACGGCGGTCATGCCGGTGTTGGTGGCGCGAAGCATCGGCCGCCCGGTTTCGAGCGCCCGCATCTGGGCAATCTGCAGGTGCTGTGGCTGAGCCAGCGACCGGCGTCCGAACCACGCAGTGTTCGAGACGTTGGCCAGGATGGATGCGCTTGGCACGTGGCGAATGATCTCCTCGCCGAAGAGATCCTCATAGCAGACGTTGACTGCCACCTGCTGGCCAGAAACGGCGAACGGCGGCTGATCCTCTGCTCCCCGTGAAAAACTCGACATCGGAATGCTCATGGCCGCCACGAACCAGCCGAAACCGGACGGCACGAACTCGCCGAAGGGAACCAAATGGCGTTTGCTGTAGATCTGCGGCGGTTGCGTGCCGAGTGAAACGACTGCGTTCGAGTAGTTCTCGTCATCGCCAATGACGGTACCGAGCAAGAGATTGCCGTTTCGCCCTTGCACGACGCGCGTCAAGTTCGCAAGGTAGTCCTCGGGGACCTGATGCAGGAACGCCGGGATGGCGGTCTCCGGCAGGATCGTCAAGCGCGCGGGATGGTCCTTTGTCAGCGCGTAGTACGTCGCCAGGGTTTGGGAGAAACGCGCGGGCTGCCATTTCACCTCCTGCGAGATATTTCCCTGCAGGAGCGCAACCCGAATTGGCGGACCGACGGCCGACGTCCATTGGACTTGTTGCGCGAGGAGTCCTCCTCCGAGCACGACGAGCCCGGCCACGAGCGGTGGAATCGCAAACGCCAGGCCAAATCTTGAAGGGCATGCCGGCCGGTGCGCAAGACGGTGAGCGGCGACAAGGTCGGCCATAAGGCACGCGCCGACGACGACGGTGAAGAACGACACGCCGTAGACGCCGACGAGCGGCGCATACCCCGCGAGCGGAGAAGGCGGGGACTGAGAATACCCGATGGTCAGCCAGGGGAAACCGGTAAAAAGCCATCCCCGGAACCACTCGGACAAGGACCAGCAGCCGGAGAAAGCAAGCACGTCCGCAAGCGGTTGCCCGCTTCGCAGGCGGACGAATATCGCGCTTGCAAGAGCCGGGAACATGGCCAGAAACGCGCAAAAGAGCAGCGTCGCCACTGCCGCCTTCGGGGCGGCCAATCCACCAAAGTCGTTGAGGCTGATGAATACCCAGGAGACTCCGAAAAGAAAGAGTCCAAGACCGTAGGCGAAGCCCGACGCCGACGCGGATCGAACATCAGGGGCACGAACAAGCAGAAGGAAGAGCCCTCCCGTCGTCAGCCAGGACAACGGGAAGGCAGCAAAAGGAGCAAATGCCGTGGCGGTAACCGCGCCGAGGACAAACGCTAACAGGCTGGGGAACACGACGAGAACATGGCGCTCTGATCTTGCCCCACTTCCTCGGGGCAGAGGGGCGGGAATGCCTTCCAACGAACCATCGATCTGCTGCGGACTGACATCCCCGCGCCAACTCAGTGAGGGCCGCAACGACAATCTCTACTTGCCTGCAACAGCCAGCGCGTCGTTGACCAGTGCCTTGAGCTGGTCGGCACCAAAGCTTGGCATCGGCCTCCCGTTGACGAAGAACTCCGGCGTCTTTGTCACGTTCAGCGTTTTCGCGTCAGCGAGATCTTGCTCGACGATCCGCGCGATCTCGGGCGCGGTCATGTCAAATGCCATCTGCTCCACGTTGAGTCCCAAGCCTTCAAGGTGCTTCCACACGAGCGCGACTTGCGGCGTGTGATGGGGCGACCACTCCTCCTGGGACGCAAGCAATGCCTCCAGTGCCGGCCACAATTTGCCTTGACGCCTCGCCGCTTCGAGGACGGCGACGACTTTGTCGGAACCATTATGGAAAGGCGCATAGCGCAGCACTAATCGTATCTTGTCCGGGTGCGCGGCCATGATCTGTTTGACCAGCGGATAGAACGCCCGACAAGTCTCGCACGCCGGATCGAGAAACTCGACAATGACGACGGGGGCGTCTTGCCGGCCCAGCGTCGGCGAGTGCATCCGAAGGAGCGAGGCGCGGTTCGCCTCGGCCAGACGGTCGACTTCCTGTGCGCTCTGATGCTTGAAGGCCATAACAGCGGCACCAAAGGCCACCAACATTACGATCGCCGAGCCGGCAAGAAGCAATTTCTTGTTCATCGTGAACTCTTGAAATGAATCGCCAGCAACAAGCCGACGATGGTTGAGAACGCCGCTACCGAGAGGAGCGGAATCGTGACAAACCCCAGCCAGACCACCTGGACGTCCGAACACGGCACGCCTTGCTGGCAGGGCTTGATGCTCTCCGGAATCCAGCCCGCGACCAGCATCAGGTGGAATACGGCGAAGCCCAGGCCGGCGACGGCCAGGGGCAACGCGTAGCGCACGGCGCGCGGATCGAACGACAGCAGCCCGACAGCGAGCACGGGGACCAGCGGAAACATCGCGATCCTCTGATACCAGCACAGCACGCACGGCGTGTAGCCCATCACCTCGCCGAGAAACAAGGCGCCGAGCGTCGACACTGTGGCCACCAGCCAGGCGCCGAACAGCATCTGCCAAGTCCGCGAATCAGCGCTTTGGTTGTTGCAGAGTGACTGCTTCATGCGTTCATGCCTGTCAAATGTCGGGGGAATGGTGTCGCTATTGCGCGACGAACGGTCGTTCAAAGACTGGTCGCCGGCTGTACCGATACGTGGTGAAATTTCAAAAGTGAACCTGTCCCGACGAGACTACATCGCCCCAGCAGATCGCCCGGGTCGTTTGCTGTCCCCGTCGAGCCCGGCATTTGACCTATCCGCTGCCTGCGCAAGGCTCGCCTGAATCCGTTGAGTCATCTCGGAATCTGGCGGAACGATTTCAAGCACACGTTTCCACAGCGTTGACGCCTGCGCGTAATCGCCACGACCGAAGGCAGCCGTGCCGCCCAGCGCGAGCGCCTTGACGTTGCGCGGATCGACCGCGAGCGCGCGTTCGATGAGGCGCTCAGGCTCGCCAGCCAGCGACCGGCCCTGTGCCATGGCGAGCGTGTCGGCAAAATCGGCGAACAGTTGCGCGTCGTTGGGGACGAGCCGCACCACCTGCCGGCAGGCGTCTGCAGAGTCCTCGTATCGCGCCATGGCGCCCGTCGTCCGGGCAAGCATCAGCCAGCCTTCCGCGTCTTCGGGCATTGCCTGCAGGCGCTCCCCGAGCTGGGTGACCATCGCGGCGAGCCGCTGCGGCGAGAGTTCATGCGCGTCCCGCTGGATCTGTCGGTCCGCAGTTCGGCTTGCGTCGAGTGCGGCAGGTGTGCCCAAAGCCAGGTACGTCCCGAACGCGGCCACAGGCATGGTGAACGACAAAACGCCAGCCCAGCCCCACTTCACGCCGGAGCCCCCTGCTGCCCGATCGGCGGCCAACTCGACCTCTTCGATGACGCGGCGCTCGAGTTCGCGTTTCGCCGAGTCGTGCTGCAGTCGGTCGATCACTCCATTGGCCAAGTCGCCGTCCAGTTCCTTGAGCTGATCCCGGTAGATCGACAGGTTGGCCTCGCCGTGCGAAACGTCGGCGGCCTTCTTGCGCTTGCCGAGCAATGGGGGCACGAGGAACAAAAGGGCCCCGATCACCATCAGGGCGGCGACGATGGAGAAGGCAATCATATGGACTCCGTGGTGGATTGATTGTTGGTCGCCGGTGCAAGCAGCACGCGGGCTCGCGCGTGCTGTTCGGTGACCATCGGCTCGTCGACGACGCGTTTGGTCCGCAGCCGCAGCTTGAAGAGGAGGATTCCCAAGCCGCCCAAGAGGAGGAGGAAGGGGCCGACCCAGAGCATCCAGGTGGTCGTCTTCATCGGAGGCCGATAGAGGACGAAGTCGCCGTAGCGCTGCACCATGAATTCCTTGATTTCCCGGTCGGTCTTGCCGCTCTTGAGCATCTGCCTGACTTGGTTCTTGAGGTCGGTGGCGAGTTCAGCGTGGGAGTCGGCAATCGTCTGGTTTTGACAAACCAGACAGCGCAGTTCCTCGGCGATCGCCATGACGCGCCGTTCCAATTCCGGATCCGGCGATACGGGTAGCGCTTCCGCTCCCAACACGGTTGTGGACGCAGCGAGCAACAAGGCGAAGAGCCATCGTCTAGCCATGGGTCACGCTCCCGACAGTTCCCTGATCTTGGGCAGGAGCGTTCTTTCGAGCGCCTCCGGCGTCAGCGGGCCGATGTGCTTGTGCCGGATGATGCCGGCCTTGTCGATCAGGAACGTCTCGGGGACGCCGTACACGCCGTAATCGATGCCGACTCGACCATCGAGGTCGAATGCGGACAGCACGTAGGGATCGCCCAGTTCCTTCAGCCAGGCAAGACCGTCCTCCCGCCGATCCTTGTAGCTCAGCCCGACGATCGGAACCACGTTGCGGCGCGCGAATTCGACCAGCAGCGGATGCTCCTGTCGGCAGGCGGCACACCAGGAGGCCCAGACATTGAGCAGCCAGACCTTGCCCCGCATGTCTTCCGGGGTGATCGTCTTGTCGGCGGCGTGCAACTGGGGAACGCGAAAGGCGGGGGCCGGTTTGTCGATCAGCGGCGACGGCACTTCACGCGGATTGAGCTTCAATCCGTAGCCGAGGAAGCCGGCCAGGACGATGAATATCGAGAGGGGCAACAGGTAACGGGCCATGCGTAGGTCCTCAGTTCGAATCGGGTTTCAGGCGGCGGCAGCGGCCGTCGCGGTTTCTTGCGGACTCGCGCGTCGTGCACCGGCACGATAACGGCGGTCGGATGCGGCCAGGGCGCCGCCCAGTGCCATGAAGATGCAGCCGATCCAGATCCAGTTGACGAAGGGCTTGTGATGGACGCGAACGACCCAAGTGTTCTCGTCCAGCGGCTCGCCTAGCGCGACGTACAGATCGCGGGTGAGCCCGTAGTCGATCGCCGCCTCGGTCATCGGCATCCGCTGCACGTCATATGTCCGCTTCTCCGGGAACATCGTCCCGACCTGCTCGCCGTCTCTCGCGACGTTGATCGTCGCGCGGACCGCACGATAGTTGGGGCCCCTGATTTCGCTAGTCTGCGCGAACTCGAAGCGATAGCCGCCGACCGAGACGGTCGTTCCCACTTTCATCTTGACGTCCTTGCTCTCCTCGTAGGTTTTCACCATTGCAACAGCGAAGATGAAGACCGCGATGCCAAAGTGCGCCAGGTGCATTCCGTAGAAGGCGCGGGGGAGCGACCTGATCCTTGACCACAGATCTCCGCTCGACTGCGCTCCCTTTATCCGGTCCCAGAGACCGACGATCGAAGAGAGGGCGAGCCATACGGCGATCAAAATGCCGACCGCGGTCAAGGTCGACCATCGTCCCATCAGGAACGGAAGCGCCACGGCAACGATCAGGGCGACGACGAACGCGGCGCCGAGTGCCTTCGCGATATCGCCCAATGCAGCCTGCTTCCACCGCACGAAGGGCGCGATGGCCATGAGCAGGACGACCGGAACCATCAATGGAGCGAAGATCGCGTCGAAGTAAGGTGGGCCGACCGAGATCTTGCCCAGTCCGAGGGCGTCGAGAAACAAGGGATAGAGGGTGCCGAGCAAGACCGATGCGCTTGCAACGACGAGCAATACGTTGTTAACGAGGAGCAACGATTCGCGCGAAACCAGCGCGAACGCGCCTCCCGTTCCGACCTTGGGTGCGCGCCAGGCATAGACGGTGAGTGACAGCCCGATCACGATGACCAGAAAAGCGAGAATGAAGATGCCGCGCTTGGGATCGGTGGCGAACGCATGCACGGAGGTCAGGATCCCGGAGCGCACGAGAAACGTCCCGAGCAACGAGAGAGCGAAGGCGACGATCGCCAGCAGCACGGTCCAGCTCTTGAAGCTGCCCCGCTTCTCCGTGACCGCCAACGAGTGCATGAGCGCGGTGCCAACCAGCCAGGGCATGAAAGAGGCATTCTCGACCGGGTCCCAGAACCACCAGCCGCCCCAGCCCAGCTCGTAATAGGCCCACCAGCTGCCCAGCGCAATTCCCAGCGTCAGCGAGCACCAGGCCGCCGTCGTCCATGGGCGTGACCATCGCGCCCAAACCGCGTCGAGGCGGCCGCCAAGCAGTGCCGCGATAGCGAACGCGAAGGCGACCGAGAAACCGACGTAGCCCATGTAAAGCAACGGCGGGTGGAAGACCATCCCGGGATCCTGGAGGAGAGGATTGAGATCGCGGCCGTCCGGCGCTGCCGGGAGGAGACGCTCGAATGGATTGGAGGTCAGCAGCAGGAAAAGGTGGAAGCCGACTGCGATGCAGCCCATCACGCCGAGCACGCGGGCAACCATCTCATCGGGCAGGCGCGCACTGAAAATGCTGACGGCGAGCCCCCACGCCGCGAGCATCGTCACCCAAAGCAGCATCGATCCTTCATGACTGCCCCAGGACGCGGCAATCAGATAGAACAGCGGCAAGTTGCTGTTCGAGTTCCTCGCCACATTGATGACCGAGAAGTCGTTGCCGACGAAGGCGTAGACGAGGCAGGCGAAAGCAATGCCAATGAACGCAAACTGGGCCTGCGCGGCCGGCCGCGCCACGCTCATCAATGCCGGGCTGTTCTTCGCAGCACCGATGAGGGGGAGTGTGCCTTGGACGACGGAGACACAAAGGGCCAGGATGAGGGCGAAGTGCCCGATCTCCGGGATCATTCGAATACTCCCCGTGTGGCGACGCGAGTCGCAGGTCCAGGCGGCCTTCGCGTCAATCGATTTCTGGCGGCGCGCATCAGTCCCACCAGGATTCCTGCGGGGCTACCACGACGGCCGTGTGCTGCGCTGTGGTCGAAGCCGCCAGCCGACAGGTAGAGCGGACCTCGCCTGTTTTTCCCAGTAGTGCTCACGTCGATTCCTCGCTTCCTCATCATCAAGGTTGCGAGTAAACAACCTGCAGTAACTACAGGGTCAAGGGGAGATTGGTGGAGCGGTGGGAGTCGGTTGGCACCGCAGCCACAGAGAACGAGGCGAACTCGGACCCGGGGCCTCGCCCCACGGTAACCGTTCCCGTGACAGGAACACCCAAGCGACAGTGATGACTGCCAATACGGCCACGGCGATGCACGAGCCGCCATAGAGGGGTCATCGCAGAAAACGGAAAAAATCGTACGCTAAGGCGCGCGACGGCTTTGACCTAGCAGCAGTGCAAAGCTGCGATCAGCGGGCAGGAAACATTGCCGTGGTGCGCGTCGCACTCGCTCACCAGCTTCGACAACGCGTCTTCCATCCGCGTGAGGTCCGCCATGCGTGCGCGCACATCCGCCAGCCGGTGGGCGGCCAGCTCGGCCGCCTCGCTGCAATGGGTGCCGTCCTCAAGTTTCAGGAGCTGGCCGACTTCATCCAGGCTGAATCCCAGGCGCTGGGCTGACTTCACGAATTTCACCCGGGCCACGTCCGCCTGCCCATAGCGACGGATGCGGCCATACGGCCGCTCCGGCTGGGGCAGCAAGCCCTTGAGCTGATAGAAGCGGATGGTCTCCACGTTGACGCCGGCCGCCTTGGCGAAGGCCCCGATGGTCAGGTTCTCCAAAGCGTTCTCCGTCATGCTTGACTCCGTAGTTGACTACGGAAGTAACGTTACAGCATTAAGCAAAGTCCCGGAAGGAGAACCTTATGTCGGAACCCAAGAACGGCTGCGGCGCACTGGCGACCGGCGGCGTCGCGGCCGTCCTCGCCTCGGCCTGTTGCCTCGGCCCCCTCGTGCTGGTCGCGCTCGGCTTATCGGGCGCGTGGATCGGCAACCTGACTGTGCTGGAACCGTACCGACCGTTCTTCATCGGCGCGGCACTCATCGCGCTGTTCTTCGCCTGGCGCAGCATCTTCCGACCAGCCCATGCCTGCAAGCCCGGCGATGTTTGCGCCGTGCCCCAAGTGCGGACGGCCTACAAGGTGGTTTTCTGGATCGTGGCCGCCCTAGTCCTGGTTGCCCTCGCTTTTCCCTACGTCCTGCCGCTGTTCTACTGAAAGGAGATTGCCATGAAGAAACTTGCCGCCCTGATCTCCCTGGCCGCCACCCTGAGTGCGCCTGCCTGGGCCGCCACCAAGACCGTCACCCTGTCCGTACCCGGCATGACCTGCGAGGCGTGCCCGATCACGGTCAAGAAGGCCCTGTCCAAGGTCGCCGGCGTCGAGAAGGCCGAGGTCAGCTTCGAGAAACGGGAAGCCGTCGTGACTTTCGACGACGCCAAGACCAATGCCGACGCCTTGACCAAGGCCACCGCAAACGCGGGCTACCCCGCCACCGTGAAGCAGTGAGGGCGTGATCATGGCCGAGGCGATCACCCTTCACATCGACGGCATGACCTGCACGTCGTGCGCTGAGCACGTCCAGCAGGCTTTGACGAATGTACCTGGCGTGCGCGCGGCCTCGGTGTCCTATCCGCAGCGGCAGGCCGAGATCAAGGTGGACGCGGGTGTGGGTTTGGACCCGCTGGTCGCAGCCGTCGCCGCGCTCGGCTACCGAGCACGGGTTTCCGACACGCCAGGCAAGCCCGCTGGCGGCCTGTTGGGCAAGGCGCTGGGTTGGCTGGGCGGCGATACGAAGCGTGGTGACGGTGAGCAGGCGCTGCACGTGGCTGTGATCGGCAGCGGCGGCGCGGCGATGGCCGCAGCGCTGAAAGCCGTCGAGCAAGGCGCGCGCGTGACGCTGATCGAGCGGGGCACCATTGGCGGCACCTGCGTCAATGTCGGCTGCGTGCCCTCCAAGATCATGATCCGCGCCGCGCACATCGCCCATCTGCGCCGCGAAAGCCCGTTCGATGAAGGTCTGCCCGCCGCAGCGCCGACCGTGCTGCGCGACCGGTTGCTGGCCCAGCAACAAGGCCGCGTCGAGGAGTTGCGCCACGCCAAGTACGAAGGCATCCTGGCAAGCACCCCGGCCATCACCGTGCTGCGCGGCGAGGCCCGGTTCAAGGACGCGCGCACGCTGACCGTGGCGACCGCTGACGGCAGCACGCACGAGGTGAACTTCGACCGCTGCCTGATTGCCACCGGCGCGAGCCCAGCGATTCCGCCGATCCCGGGCCTTGCGGACACGCCCTACTGGACCTCCACCGAGGCGCTGGCGAGCGACACGATCCCTGAGCGGCTGGCCGTCATCGGCTCGTCGGTGGTCGCTGTCGAGCTGGCGCAAGCCTTCGCCCGGCTGGGCAGCCAGGTCACGATCCTGGCGCGCAATACGCTGTTCTTCCGCGAAGATCCGGCCATCGGCGAAGCCGTCACGGCCGCCTTCCGCGCCGAAGGCATCAAGGTGCTGGACCATACCCAGGCGAGCCATGTTGCCTATGCGGACGGGGAATTTGTGCTCACCACCGGGCACGGCGAGCCGCGTGCCGACCGGCTACTGGTCGCCACCGGCCGCGCGCCGAACACGCGCAGCCTGAACCTCTCGGCGGCGAGTATCCAGGTCAACCCGCAAGGGGCCATCGTCATCGACTGCGCCATGCGAACGAGCGCGCCGCACATCTTTGCTGCCGGCGACTGTACCGACCAGCCGCAGTTCGTCTATGTGGCGGCGGCGGCTGGCACCCGCGCCGCGATCAACATGACCAGCGGTGACGCGACGCTGGACCTGACCGCGATGCCGGCGGTGGTGTTCACCGATCCGCAGGTGGCGACGGTGGGCTACAGCGAAGCCGAAGCGCACCACGACGGCATCGAGACCGACAGCCGGCTGCTGACGCTGGACAACGTGCCGAGGGCGCTCGCCAACTTCGACACGCGCGGCTTCATCAAGCTGGTGGCGGAAGCCGGCACGGGGCGGCTGATCGGCGTCCAGGCGGTGGCCCCGGAAGCGGGCGAACTGATCCAGACGGCCGCACTGGCGATCCGCCACCGGATGACCGTGCAGGCGCTGGCCGACCAGTTGTTTCCCTACCTGACCATGGTCGAGGGACTCAAGCTCGCGGCGCAGACCTTCAACAAGGACGTGAAGCAACTGTCCTGCTGCGCCGGCTGAGGAAAAGGAGGTGTTCGATGAACGCCTAGACGGTGTCGCACCTGGCTCAGGATGCCGGCGTGAGCGTGCATGTCGTGCGCGACTACCTGCTGCGCGGATTGCTGCGCCCGTCCGCGCGCACCGCAGGCGGCTATGGCGTGTTCGACACGGGAGCCTTGCAGCGGCTGTGCTTCGTGCGACCCCATAGAACCCGGCAGCGAGCAACGTGCTTGCCAGCCACTGCTCAAAAAGCCTGCTGCTGCCCTGCAACGTCGTCGTGCGCGAGGACGAAGCGAACCGGGTGCGCGTGGAGTTCATGGACCCGAACGCGGTGCTTGAACTGGTTGGAAAGCCCGAGATAACGCAGTTGGCCGCCGAGGTACGGCAGAAGCTCTCGCGGGTGATGGCGGCGTTGCCGTAAGAAGCAGCGCTTGACTCTGTGGCTGCTGTAGGGTTTTCAATAGACGACGAAGCCGAGAACTAGTGCGCAACGCTACACTCTGCTTCCTGTTCGATTATCGCGCCCTCTTGGAGATCCCTGATGCGAACCCTGGTTGCGGGCCTGCTTACGGCCCTGGCGCTGCAGAGTGCGCTTGCTGCACAACTGCCTGAAGTAACCGTCTACAAAGATCCCGATTGCGGCTGCTGCACCGAATGGGTCAAGCACCTGCAGGACGCCGGTTTCAAAGTACGGCAGATCGATACGCGGAATCTGCCCGGGGAACGCGAGCGGCTCGGCGTCCCGCCGACCCTGGCGAGCTGCCATACCGCGCAGGTTGGCGGTTACCTCGTGGAGGGCCACGTCCCGGCGTCGGCGGTCAAGAAGCTGCTGGCCGAGAAGCCTGCGGTGCGCGGCCTGACCATTCCGGGCATGCCGGCCAGTGCTCCCGGCATGGGGCCGCACGTTGCCGGCACGCTCAAGGTGTATACCTTGCCCAAAGCAGGTGAGCCGTCGCGCATCTACTCGGTTGAATAAGACGGCAGTCCGAAGCGACGAACATCGCGTGCCGCAGTCGCCGACAACAAGTGACCTGAAGTATCAGCCGTGTCGCGTGGCTTGCCCGGCACCTCGATGAGACGAACAATCCGCGAGCCCCTCCAGGATTCCGCATGCCGGGGTTGGCCGGGCGCCGGCACAGCTGTCGCGCAAGGCCGTCAAATGACCTTTCAGCTGGATGAGTTCGGTGACGCGGACTTCAACCTGCCGGATATGTTGGTCCAGAAGCGCGTTGATTGCGCCACAGTCTTCGCTCGGAGTGTCGCGATACCCCAGTAATGTCCGGACGTCGGCCAGCGTCATGCCGAGCGAACGGCAGTGCCGGATGAACTGCAACCGTTCCACGTGCGCCTCGCCATAGAGGCGGAAGTTGCCCACGCTACGGGGCGGCGAAGGCAGTAGCCCCTCTTTCTCATAGTAACGAATCGTCTCGACCTGGCATTCGGTGAGTCTGGCCAGGTCGCCAATCTTGATGCCCATACTGTTCTCCTCTTGACCCTATAGTAACTACAGGGTGCCTAATGGGCAATGACTTGGATCAAGAAGGAGTTGCCATGAGCGCTTGCAATTCGAAGGGATGCGGTTGCGTCGCCACCCCGGTCGAGCGACCAATGCTAGAAAAAGTCCAGCCGGGCGCATCGCAGACGGTCTTGCGGATCGAGAACATGGACTGCCCGACGGAAGAGGCACTGATTCGCGGCAAGCTTTCCGGCCTGCCCGCGGTCTCCGGGCTGGACTTCAATCTCATGCAGCGCACGCTTCGGGTCAGCCACGTGCCCGAGGCGTTGCCTGCCATGATGGCTGCGCTTGGGTCAATCGGATTCAAGGCCGAGGTGATGGAAGCGGCTTCGGGACGCCAGCGCGCGCCCGTCGCGCCGCGCACAAACTGGTGGCCGCTTGTGGCATCCGGCGCGGCGGCAGCGCTTGCGGAGTTGGCCTCCTGGTTGATCGGCGGCGATCACTGGGCCGTCCTCGCGCTGGCCCTGTTCGCGATCTTCAGCGGCGGGCTGTCCACTTACAAGAAGGGCTGGATTGCGCTCAGGAACCGCAATCTGAACATGAACGCCCTGATGTCGATCGCGGTCACCGGCGCCATGCTGATCGGCCATTGGCCGGAAGCGGCGATGGTCATGGTGCTGTTCGCACTGGCCGAAGTCATCGAGGCCCGGTCGCTCGATCGGGCCCGGCAGGCGATCCATCGCCTGCTGGAACTCGCGCCGGAGCAGGCCACCGTGCAGCAGCCCGACGGAAGCTGGGCTGAAGTGGCGGCCAGCGCGGTGCAGGTCGGCAGCCGCGTCCGCGTCAAGCCCGGCGAGCGCATTGCACTGGACGGCGAGGTGCTGCAGGGCCGTTCCACGGTCGATCAAGCTCCGATCACCGGCGAGAGCCTCCCGGTTGAGAAGGCGACAGGTGACGCGGTCTTCGCCGGCACCATCAACCAGTCGGGGTCCTTCGAATACAAGGTCACGGCGGGGGCGACCAATTCAACGCTGGCGCGGATCATCCATGCGGTGGAGGCGGCCCAGGGTAGTCGCGCGCCAACGCAGCGCTTCGTCGATCAGTTCGCCCGTTACTACACCCCCGCCGTCTTCGCCGTCGCCCTGGCCGTGGCGGTCTTGCCCCCGCTCGTGCAAGGCGGAGCCTGGCTCGACTGGATCTACAAGGCCCTGGTTCTGCTCGTGATCGCCTGCCCCTGCGCGCTGGTCATCTCCACTCCAGTGAGCATCGTCAGCGGCCTCGCGGCCGCCGTCCGGCACGGCATTCTCGTCAAGGGCGGCGTGTACCTGGAAAAGGGGCGCAAGCTCACCTGGCTGGCCCTCGACAAGACCGGCACCCTCACGCACGGCAAGCCGAGGCAGACCGATTTCGAGCCATGGCAAGACGCCGACGGCGTGCGTTCGAAGGGGCTTGCCGCCAGCCTCGCGGCACGCTCCGATCACCCCGTTTCGCAGGCCCTCGCCCTTGCCGCCCGAGCGGACCGAGTGAAGCTGCGTGAGGTCGACGAGTTCTCGGCCTTGCCCGGGCGCGGGGTGCGCGGACGCATCGACGACGCGGTCTTCCACTTGGGCAACCACCGCCTGGTCCAGGACTTGGGCGCCGGCTCGCCGGAGCTGGAAGCGCGTCTTTCGGCGCTCGAAGGTCAGGGCAAGACTGTCGTCATGCTGGTCGGCGAAACCGGCGTCCTGGCCCTCTTCGCCGTCGCCGACACGGTCAAGGGCAGCAGCCGGCAGGCGATCGCCGACCTGCATGCGATGGGAGTCAGGACGGTGATGCTGACCGGCGACAACCAGCACACCGCCCAGGCGATTGCCGACCAGGTCGGCATCGATCGGGCCCTGGGCGGCCTGCTCCCGGAAGACAAGATGCGGGAGATCGAACAACTTGTGTCGTCGGGTGACACCGTCGGCATGGCGGGGGACGGCATCAACGATGCACCGGCGCTGGCGCGGGCCGACATCGGCTTCGCCATGGGCGCCGCCGGCGCCGACGCCGCGATCGAAACCGCCGATGTCGCCTTGATGGACGACGACTTGCGCAAGCTGCCGACCTTCGTGCGCTTGTCCCGCGCTACCGCACGCGTGTTGAAGCAGAACATCGTCGTCGCGCTGGGCATCAAGGCGGCGTTCCTCGCGCTCACCTTCACCGGCCACGCGACAATGTGGATGGCGGTGTTTGCCGACATGGGGGCGAGCCTGATTGTCGTCGCCAACGGGCTGAGGCTGCTGCGCAAGTGACCGCCAAGGAGTTCCTCTACGACTGGGGCGGCGCCAACGTATGGCTTTTTCAGGCCATCAATCTGCATCCGCCCGGCCGTCTGGATGAGTTCATGGAATGGCTCTCGCGCATCGGCAGTTACTGGAACCTGCCCTTGGTCGCAGGCGGCTGGCTGGCGGTCGCCTTGCTGCTGCGGCAGGCGAACAGCAGCATGGCGGCGCAGGTGCTGATGCAGCTCAAGCGGCTGCTCGTCGGGGCGGCCATCGCGTTCGTGCTCACGGCAGGTCTCAAGCTGGCACTGGACTTCCCACGGCCGGCAGCGGTATTGGCGCCGAGCGCCATCCATGTCGATGTCGTCGCGGCAGGAGAGCGGGAATACAGCCTGCCCAGTGGCCACGCCGCGTTCGCGGCGCTCCTGGCGGCGAGCCTGTGGCCGCTGATCGGTCTGCCGGGGCAGCTCACGGCCGCGCTGTTTGCACTCGGCGTTGGCCTTTCGCGAATCTGGCTCGGCGCGCATTTCCCCGCCGACATAGTCGCGGGTTACGCCGTCGGCCTCGCGAGCGCCGCGCTGGCTATTTTGCAAGACCCGCGCAAGGCGGTCACGGCCGCCGGAGAAGGAGAACGGCAATGAGCGAGCGCTACCTGTGGACGTCAATGAGAAGAGGGGCCTTCGGCCACCGATGGCGATGGCTTGTGCTGGCCGTCGGGGTAATGCTCGCCGACCAGGTGGCCAAGCGGCAAATTGTCGCTTCGCTCCCCTACGGTGCGAGCGAACCGCTCACGCCATTCTTCAACCTCGTCCATGTTCTGAACCCGGGCGCCGCGTTCAGTTTTTTGGCCGGTGCCGGTGGATGGCAGCGTTATTTCTTCATGGTGCTCGCCCTTGCCGTTTCGGCCTTCTTGACCTTCCTGCTCCTGCGCCAGACCTTGCGACGATTCGAGGCGGGCGGATACAGCCTGGTCCTGGGGGGAGCGCTGGGCAACGCAACGGACCGTTTGCTGCACGGCGCCGTCGTCGACTACCTCGATTTCCACCTGGCCGGATGGCATTGGCCGGCGTTCAACCTGGCCGACTCGGCGATCGTCCTGGGCGTCCTGCTCCTTCTATACGGTTCGGCGAAAAACCAGCGGCGTCATGCCGAGACGTAGCCTCTTAACCGGGGCGGCCAAAAGTCTGCCATCGCACATTATTCCACTCATCCACCAGGAGTTTCCAGTGACGCAACCACGCTTCTACAGCTTGCCTCGGATCGCAATCGCGACGCTCTTCTTGCTGAGCCTGTCGCGTCTCGGCCATGCCTCCGCGCAGCCGCTCCCACCCGACGAAGCATTTAAGTTCAAGGTCTCGTTGAAGAATCCCACGACTCTGGTGGCCGAGATCATTCCGGCAAAGAGGCATTACCTCTACAAGGACAAGACGCGCATCGCCTTACGCAATGCAAGCGGTGTTTCGATCAGGCAGCTCACGCTCCCTGTTGGCGAGCAGAAAAACGACCCGTACTTCGGCCTGACCGAGGTGTACAAGGCTCCGGTCCGTATCGAAATCACGCTCGACCGGGCTCCGACCGTAAAGGCGCTCACGGTGCAGGCAACCTATCAGGGATGCAATGAGCAGATCGGACTTTGTTATCCGCCGATCGAAAAGGCGGTCGAAGTGAAGCTGACGCGCTGAGCAACTGCTTCCGATGCCTTGCCAGCTATGGGTCTTGGCGGGGCCGACTTGGCGTGGGCATCCGGCGTGTATTGATGGTCATGCAAGTGATGACCGAAATGCTCTTCGTGCTCTGAATTCAGGGAAACCGCCCTCCCGCTCGTTCCCGCCTCAAGCGTGTCGCACACGTCACTCCCTGCCGCATAGGCGGCATTGAATGACAAGCACACCGAGAGGACGAAAGCGAGCAGGAAACGCATGGCGGCGTGGTTTCTAACAGCAAGATGGTGATCGCATGCTGACGCTCATCAGGTTTCCCCGCTCGGCGGCGTGGCATTGTCTGGTTCGCGAAGTCGTTTGGCGTGTTCTTTCGCCACGCCCTGCCAGAAGATCACCACGTCCATACGCTGATTGGACGAGGTATAGACCCAGTGCTTGCAGCGGTGGTCGATCAGTGAAAAGAGTTCAGGATAAATCCCGTCCATGTCCGGCATCTGCCGCAAGGGTGCCTGGATCTCCACGTAGACGTGAAGCGCGCGTTCGCGCAGTTCCGGTGAGGCGATGGCCTCCGAGAGGCCGACCAACAGCACGGCCGCCACGAGCGCGTCGAAGCTTCCGATGTCCAACAGTTGTTTGACGCTGTTCGCATCGAAGGGGCGTTGCCTCGGCGCTTTCTCGTGTTCTCGTGGCTCGGCTTCGAACAGCACCGAGACGACCTCCGGTTCCAGTCCGCGCAGGGCGTCCTCGATCATCCGGGAATCGAATGCCTCGCCCCGCAAGGAGGCCCACAGGGGGCTGCGGAACCAGCGCGCCGTGCCAGGGAACATTGCTTCTGCCTGTTCAACCACGTTCCTCGGCCCTGGCTTGTCGCTCGGCACCGACGCGCCCTTCTGGTAGCCATCCCACTTGCGCGGCCGAGCGACATCTGTAACGCGCTTGCGGATGCGGTCGCCATCGAAGGCCATTTCGAGCGCATAGGCCGAGGACATTCCCGAGGATTGCTTGACGGCGTTGAACCACAATTTCGTCCGGACACGATCGACAGGATGGGTCGGAGGGCGTCCGCGACCACGCGGCTTCACGACGGTTGGCATGATCACTTTCTGGAGTAACGAAAATCCAATTATCGCTTCGGGTGGAATAAAAGTGGGCTGTCGCGAACACTGCGTGACAAATCAACTGATCAGACCGATGAGCGCCCTGCCTGAGACCTCAATACCACCGGCCGACCTGAAAACGCAGTTGCGTGAGTCGCTGCTACGTCTGCACGGACCGTTGCTGGGTGGCGAGCATTTGGCCGCAGCGCTGGGGCACCGCAGCGTCGCGTCGCTGCGTCAAGCCCGCCGCCGCAGCCAAATTACCGTTCCGCTTTTTATGGTTCCGAACCGTCGGGGATGGTTCGCGCTGACGCAGGATGTGGCCGATTGGCTCGCAGAAACGCGCGCGCAGGCATCTATGCATGAAAGGAGCGCCAAGCACTCGTAGTCGATTTCGACACCCAGAAACGCCAACGCCCGAGGGGACTGCCTCGGGCGTTGCGCCAGCATGTACTGCCGGTCAAGTGGGGACTTGTTGCCGAAAGTATGAGCTGCGTGTTCTCGTTCGTCAAGGTTAAACCGAGTCGACCAGGAGCGTGCGGGGTGCCTTCGTACGGCCCAGACAGATCCACTGGGCCATCATGTAAGGAGTCTCACCCATGCGTTTACCTGTTCACCTTCAGCGCGAAATTGCGCGTCTGCATTACTACGACACGTCCCAGTCCAACCGGGCGATCGGTCGTGCGCTTGGTTTGTCGGCCAACACCGTTCGGTCGATGCGCCATGCCCTGAAGAATCATCGCGCCCCTTGGGCCGATCTTCAGTCTCTCGACGACGATGCTTGGTGTGCCGCCCTGGGGACCGGCGACCACACGATCGCCAAGCGCAAAGAGTCGCCGGATTGGGCGTCGGTCCATGCCGAGATGCAACGGCCAGACGCAACCTTGGAGCAACTGTGGCAGGAGTGGCGTGCCCAGTGCCCGACTGGCATTGGCTACTCGCAGTTCACCGATCGCTACCGGCGCTGGACGAAAAGTCTGCACGTCGTGATGCGTCGCGTTCACCGACCGGGAGAAAAGCTCTTCGTCGACTTCGCCGGGCGGACCATGGAAATCAAGGATCGCAAGGGCGGTCCTTCGACCTACGCCCAAATCTTCGTGGCGGTGCTCGGCTACTCGAACCAAACGTATTTGCAGGCGGTCGCCTCGCAAACGACGGCGGACTGGGTGAGGTGCCACGTCGATTGCTTCAACGCGCTGGGCGGCGCGCCGGAATGGGTGGTGCCCGACAACCTGAAAGCGGCAGTGTGGCGCCGCGAGAAAGATCGCGTGGTGATCAATCCGGCCTACCGGGAGTGTCTGCGTCACTACGATACGGCAGCCCTGCCGACCGGCGCCCGGAAACCGAAGCACAAGGCCAAGGCTGAAGTCGGCGTGCAGATCGCGCAGCGCTGGGTGCTGTTCGCCCTGCGCGATCACGACTTCTTCAGTCTCGAAGACTTGAATATCGAGCTTCGGCGTCTGACCGCGCAGATGAACGCTCACCCGTTCAAAAAAATGCCGGGGACACGCCAGGAGCGTTTCGACAGCACCGAGCAGGCCGCGCTCAAACCGCTGCCGGCCATGCCTTTCGAGCTGTGCGACTGGCGCTATGGGGTCCGGGTGGGCGATGACTACCACGTCGAGCACGAGCGCTGCTTCTACTCGGTGCCGTCCGAACTGCGGGGGCAGCGGGTTGACCTGCGTTACACGGCGGCGATGCTGGAGGTCATGCACCGGGGACGGCGAGTAGCGCTCCACACGATGGTCGAGGCCGCTGGGGAGGTCAAGACGCTTCCCGAGCACCGGCCGGTCGCGCATGTTCGGGTGCTGGAGGGTGAGCCGAAAGCGCTCACGCTTTGGGCCGAATCGGCGGGGCCGAACGCGGCGGCGATGATCCGGCATCACCTGGAAAACCGGTCGGATGCCGTGAATGGTCTGAAGGCCGCGCGTCGCATGCGGGAAATGGCTCGGCTGCATGGCGATGCCCGCTTTGACGAAGCCTGCGCCTATGCCTTGCCCCTCAATATCACCGCGCTCCGCAGCCTGGAGTCGATCCTCAAACAGTCCCCGGACAAACGGAGCAAGCCCGTGGAGGACGTTGCCGGTCGACTGTCACACGACAACGTCCGCGGTGCGGCGTATTACGGAGAAGGCGCATGAGCAGCGTACAGCAAACGATTACCCGGCTGCGCGAACTTCGCCTGACCTCGATGGCCGAAGCCTATTCCAGCCAACTCCAGCAACCAAAGTTGCATCAATTGAGCTTTGACGACCGTTTCGGCTTGCTGGTGGAGCACGAGGCATCCGAGCGCGAGTCAAAGAAACTGAAGCGTTTGGTGCAGGGCGCCGGGTTCCCAGAAACCACATCTCTGGAGGACGCGGATTACCGCCCGGCGCGCGGAATCGACAAGTCAGTGGTCGCATCGCTGGCAAATTGCGAGTGGGTTCGTCAGCAATTGAACCTGATCATTATTGGCGCCACCGGGGTCGGGAAAACCTGGCTGGCGTGTGCCTTTGGTGCCCAAGTGTGCCGATTGCGGCTGCCGGTGGCTTTCTACCGGGCCAGTGATCTTTATGGCGACATCGCCGTTGCGGCTCATGACGGGTCGCTACCGAAACTCAAGGCCAACCTGATCAAGCCGAGCCTTCTGATCATCGACGACTTTGGTCTCGGAACCATTACGCCGCAAGCGGCGCAGGTGCTGCTCGACGTGGTTGACCGGCGGATGCGTAGCAGTTCGCTCTTGATCACCAGCCAGTACCCGACTGATCAGTGGCACGGTTTCTTCCCCGACCCCACGGTCGCCGACGCGATTCTTGATCGGGTAGTGCATCAGTCGCACCGAATCTCACTGAAGGGGGAGTCGATGAGGAAGTTCCAGGCGAAGCAGCGTATGCGCAAGGAGTGATCATGATGACCGGACCGGTGAGCGTGGCGCCCGATTGCCGGTCACGGCGCCGGTCCGGTCATCATGATCACCGGTCCACTCGGTCATCTCGAACTGGTCTCGGTGATCACGTCCAATCGGAACGAGTGGTCATGAGTGGCCGGAATCCGCAGTTACACAGGTCAATATGAAGTTTTGGTTGAGGGAAGAATAGGGAACATCTGACGTTCTGCTATTTGAGCCGCAGTGCGGGCCTCCAGTTGGGCGCTTGCCATTCCCAAACATGGATTTCCTCGAACGTCTTGGGAAGGAGCATGCGGCCAATCTCGACGCTGGCTGACAGCGGTGTCGCAGGGTAGATGTGCACCACGCGGGCGCCAGCACCGGTAACGCGCTGCAGGAACGCATCGAAGCTGCGCCGGAATAGCTGCACGTGCGCCTCCTTGCGAATGATGCCGCGATCAGGCTTCAACGCCTTGAACTCTACAACTTCGCGGCCCGCTGGATGCGTAACCTTGCCGGAGATACTTACAACTACCGACACCTCGCGCGGCAGTTTCTCGGGAACATTGTAGGTGTAGGCTGGCTCAGGACAGGTATCGCGCTTATCCCAGAGCCAGCCGTCGTTGGGCAGGTCCATTACGTTGGCGCGGGTCTTGTCTCCGACGAGGGCACCGAGCTTCATCAGCATCGGCATCGGCGCGAAGCCGGCGATGCTGAGGTGGGAGTCGCCATTGCGTTCGACGAGTATGGGCTGGATGCGCCGGGCGTAGTGGTCGGACAGCGCTTTCTCCGCGCGAGGCCAAAAATCGGCGTCGTTGTCTTGGAAGTCGAAGTCGCTGCGATTGATGTGGATGTGGGTGCCTTGGGGGAACAGCTTGTAGTCGCTGTTTTCGAGCATGGCGAAGTGAATCTGCTCCACATCGATATTGGTCACGTGCGGCCCAACGGGAAACGTCATCAGCAGCGGCACGCTCTCCACCACGCCGGTGGCAGAATAGATGCGCTGGATGCGGGCTTCGTGCTCTCGCTTCATGGCCAGGAGCTGCGGTGTCGTGAACTTATTGTTCTTGCCATTCCGGTCGATACGAGCGTGGCATTCGAAGCAGGCCAGCATCAAGTTGTTGATCTCTTTGGCCAGCCGTTCTGACTCACCTTTTACGCCCCGAGCCCCGCCAGGACTGTCAGCGACGATGTGCGCGTGCTCGCCCGTAAAGCACGTTTCCTTTGTCAAGAAGTCACGACCGACCGGTTTGCAGCAGCCACGGAATTCGCAGCGCCCGGCAGCGGCCACCCACAGGTCGCGCCGCACATCGACGGGAATTCGGGCTCGGTCTTGGGTTCGAGAGTCTTTCGTCGCTGTGGCCGTGCCCTTAGCTGGCCCCGTGGTCTTCTTCATTTTCATTCTCCAGCTTCAATTTTCGAAAGGCCCCTCGGCGGCTTAGCGTCCAGATGCGAATGTCACGCGTACCGATGATGGGAAAAAAGAGGCGGTCGCCCTCGAAGGTGTCGCCAGAAACTGCTTGAATCCAGTCCCTCTGATCGACACTGCTGGGCGTCGGGTCAGGTTCGGGATGCGTATGCCACAGCCCCAAGTAGGCCAGCGTCCTTTCCTCTTCATTCCAGCGCTTGTGCGCCTCGAGTTCGTGCCGGGAGGACCGGAAAAAATTGAACCTGCCACGCCGGTCGGTGTTCTGGGGTGTTGTCACTTCATCGACGACCACGTCGCGGGAGTCGAGAAGATGACGCCCTAGAAGAACGCCACCAGCTTCAGAGTCCCAGCAGCGGCGCTGCGCGAATGCCTGCATCTGCTGCAGTGCGTGTTCGACGATGATGAGTCGTTGGTGTTGCGTGACGCGGTAGACCAACTTCAAGCTGGCTCCACTGGTGTGCGGCAGTGCTGGCAGGCACGGCCGAAGACCCGCCGCGTCGCGTCCTCTGGGAGTGTTGTCCGTGCGGCCTGGAACCAAGGCGTCGTGCGCAGCCCATGCTGGGCAGCAGCATTGCCCTCACCGACCCAAAATCGGTACGACGGTTCTCGGGTCTCAGCCCCCGCGGTAACGCCAGTCATCGCCGACAGAATGTGCTCGGCCGCGAGCAGGCCTGTGCGGCGTGCCTGAATGGGCCCGAATGGGACGAATGCACCTGCGCAGCCGGTAAGGTTGCGGGTGACGGGCTGGTTCGGTTCCAGGAACGATGTACGCGACGCTAAGGATTGTTGGCCCTCGTCGTCGCGGTAGACACAGTCGAGGCAGCCCTCACCTTTGGTCCACATCAGTACTGAATGTCCGCCCAGGTCCAGCGCCTCAAGCCAGGTAAAGACGACGGGCAAATCGAACCGCTTATTTTTGAGCACACGCGAGAACGAGCGCTCGATGGACGGCGCGCCGAATGCGAGCACGATGCCGTCGTACTTGCTGAGGTCGGCGGTTTTTAGCCACTTCTGCGCGGTCGCGCAAACCGGCGTAATGTCGATGCCAGGATAGCGTCGCTCCAGCGCCAGCTTCAGCCCCAACGGCTTGCCCACATCGATGTAGAGGGGCTCAAGCAGGTGACGAAAGACGTTGTCTTCCGAGTACTCGTCGTGGTCGACCACCGTGAGCTTGCCTAATCCAGCCGCCGCCAAACTATCGACAACGACACAGCCAACGGCACCCGCGCCTAGCACAGCCACGTGCCTCCCAAGCAAGTCTAGCGATGCGCCACCACGCTCGCGCATGTGGTTAGGTGTGTGACGGCGCATGGTCAGCGGCACGACCGGTGCTTTTTTGTCGATGACGCCGCGATGAGCGCCGAAAGCGACGGCAACTAGCGACCGACCGCCGGCCTTGCGAGGAATCGACACCAGTAGTGCCAGCTGTTTGGGCGAGTTCTTCGAGGGGCCAACTAGCTGCTCCCAGAGCTTCAGTTGCTCAGGAGATAGTCCGCGGTGCACATCCTCAATGAATGCGGTTGTCATCTTGCCTGGGAAGGCCGGCGGCAATCCCAGTGCGTTCAAGTGAATGTACAGAGCCCGTTGCCCTTCGAGCTTGTTCTCTTTGACTTCCCAGGGTACCTCGGCATCTCGCTCAACGAAGTACCACTTTGGGGTTTTTAGGTTCGAGTTCACGAATCCCTTGAGCAAGCGTGAGTTGCCATCGACCTCGAAGTAGGCGCGAGAGCGCAAAGAGCCTGGCAGATGCAGCCAGTAACCCTCCAATTCGTTGTAAAACTCTGTGTAGCCAGTGGAGGCGTCCAGCGTCGAATTTTCGAGAAGGTCATATGCCTTTAGAACAGCGTACGCGACGATTTCAGTTCGGCGCTCTGGATCAAGCGACAGCCCCTGACCATCGTCGATGCAAATACTCCCGGCATAACTGACATGCGCGAGAGGCGTCCCCGGTGGTTCAGACCAGACTGCCGGCAGACGCAATAATTCCTCATTGCAATCAACGTAAACAGGCCACTTGCGCGTGGAGCCAATAAGCTCCAGCCCGAGACTACTCGGCGCCGGGCTATCCAGGCGAGCGACCTTGATGCCGCGAAAAATGCAGGCGGTCTTGACGGCCTCAAACGCGGCGTCCACATCCGTGAGGGCGACCTCTTCGGTGACAACCTTAGTCAAGCAGAGTTTCCTGTGCTGATGACTGCGGGCAAAACCACCTTGGCTGTCTCGGACTTCTCCGGCACTTTGAAGTCGTCCCCGAACTGCTTTTTCAAATGCTTGCAGGCGTCCTCTGGCAGGTCCTCGTCGTACGCCATTTGCAGGGCATCGCGCAGCGACTCGAGTTTCTCCTTAAAGTTCTTCATCTGCGCAGCAGTTCGCTTCGCCATCAAGTCGGAATACGGCTCCACCGGTAGTGCGACCTTCATTCGCAGGTGCATGCCGTCATCCGGGTGGTGGTCGTAGGTGAACTGGCCTAGCATCGCATTGACCCAGTCCAGCATCGCCAGCAGGTCGACCGGCTTGCCGGACATGCCAAAGTTCGGCTTGAACCAGTACAGCGCCGCTACGGTGAGTGCAATACTCAGCGGTGCGCCGGCACCTTGGAATTGCACCTGACGCCAGCGCTTCAGGTAGCGGATGCAGCGGCGGTACTGCGCGAGCTTATAGGGGGCCTCGAACGCGCCACAGACACGCTTGGTCAGCTCCTTCGGATCGGAGACCTCCCAGATGCGGTGCTCGACCGCCGAATTCTCCTTGCCCTTGGCTAAGTAGAGCTTGCCGTCGTCGCCCTTTGTATAGATAGCCAGGTCGACGTGGTAGGCAATCTCACCGCTGCTCATGTAGTTGACTGTGACGCATGGGCGACGGATAAGCACGGTACGGAAGTTCGTGTTCGCCGCATCCCGCACCTTCTTTTTCAGCGCTACAGGGTCGGGGTACTTGTCTTGGTTGGAGTCGAAGATGAGTCCGACGTCAATGTCGAAGTTGCCATCCAGTGGCACCACGCCCGTGTGCATGGAGTAGCTGCCCTGGTTGAAGTTCACGAACGATGGCACGTCGTTGCCGAGCCTATCCCTTAACGCCTTGACGATGGTGTCGCGCTTCTCTCGAAGGGTGGCCTTCTCGTCGTCCTCGTCGAAACAGATGGCACTGTGGAAATCTTCGAATTGCCGTTGAACTGCTGGCATCTTGCTGTCCTTATCTTTAGAAAAGAGCCAAGACGCAAAGCCGGCAAACAATCCGATGGCTATCAAAGGATGCATGTACTGGGCGAAGCCTCTATGTTGGCGTAATTTTTTAAAACTACCCCTAGTGCCAATAGTTGTCAAATACACTACATGTAGTAGGTTAGGCGTCTGTTTCATGAGCCCGCCCAAATCCTATGCTTCGTTTGGTTCTGGTTTGCGGCTTCGGGACGAAGACTTGTGCGCGCGCCCTTGGGTTTCAATGTCTACAGTGGGTTGGAGGCCGACCTATGCCGATGGGGCCGCGATGGAACGGCTATTCAAGATTGCCCAACAGACGCCCCTCAACATTGCTCCAGAGCGAGGCGTGGAGTTGGCCTCGAGGATCATTAGCGCAGACACACAGGTTATTGAGCGGAGCAACGAACCCGCTCAGTTCTTCGCAATACCCGAGGACAAGGCTAACCGTTCCAAAGAGGCGCGCTTAAGTCCTTGGGATCACAATCACATCTCTAACGCAAAAAAATGACCCGGGGGAAACCGGGTCATTTTTGGATAGCCACACTTTAGGCGAACGTCTCGCCCGGAGGTGGCTTTTTTCATGGCTGGATGCCGGTCGTTCCCGTCTCAGTCCTTGCGGAACTTGTCGTGGCAGGCCTTGCAGCCTTCCCCGGTCTTGCCGAAGGCGACCTTGACGGCCGCCGCGTCACCGCTGGCCGCCGCCTTGTCGAGTTCGTTGGCGGCGGCGTTGAAGGCGCGCGCGATCTTGCCGACTTCTTCCTGCTGCGAGAAGAACTCGGATTTGAGGCGGGTTTCCTTCCAGCCGGTGCCCTTGTCGGTGCCCGGCAGGTAGAGCGCGCCCATGCCCGAGTTGGCGGAGACGGCGATGGCGTGCGCCGCCTTGGCGACTTCTTCCTTGTTGTAGGCGCCTTCGAGGCTGGCCTTGATCTTGCCCATGTTCCAGGCCATGAAGCCGTAGGTCGACTGGCGGAATTTGATCGCGTCTTCGGGCTTCATCTGGGCCGAAGCGCCGGCGGCGAAGCCGGCGAGGACGAGTGCGGCAACGATTTTCTTCATATTCCTCTCCTGTGAGTAGCGTTGATTGCCAAGGGTCAAAAGGAAATCCCCGGGCGCTGCCCAGGGGATCGCGATTGGCGCGGACGCCGTTAGCTTTGCATCCGTCCTCGCGTTGCGGACGGGGGGGACGGAGGGGCGGTCGCAGGCCGGCGCCGGGATGCCGGCAGGCGTATCCGGTGCGACGCACGTCGTGCCGGACGCCGTGCGGCGCACCTCAGGCTGAAGGCTTGGCCGCCGGCTTCTTGGCGCCGGCTTTCGCGGCCGTGCTCTTGGTCGTGCTCTTGGTTGTTTTCGCAGCGGCCTTGCCGGCCGTCTTGGTCTTGGCGGGCGCGGCTTTTCCCTCGTCCGCGTCTTCGTCCTTGGTCGCTTTGCCGGCCTTGGCGGTCTTCGCCGGGGTCTTCGGTTCGCGCTTCTCGAATTCGAAACCGACCTTGCCGTCGGCGCCGCGCACCAGGAAGGCCGAGAACTTGCGCCGCGTGCGCGATGAGATGAAATTCTTGAGCAGGTCGGTGCGGCCTGTGGCGAGCAGCTTCTGCATCTGCTCCGGTTCGACCGGCTGCTGCAGGATCATCTTGCCGGAGCGGAAGTCGCAGCTCTTGGCCGGGCCGACCGATTTTTCGCAGACGTAGGCGAGGCCGTGCTCGAAGACGCGCGCGGCGCACTTCGGGCAGGCGCCGAGCGCTTCCTGTCCGGAAAAGTCGACTTCCTCGGCGGTGCCGTCCTCGCCCACCGCGCCCTGGCCGAAATCGAATTCGGGCTGGTTGTCGGCGTTGAGCTTGATGATCGCGTTGAACGGGCGTCCCATCTTGTTGCGGAAGCCGGTGAGCGGGCCGATCTTGCGTTCGGTGAGCAGTTCCTCGATCTCGGCGGCTTCGTACTGGCGGCCGGCGACGATCTTCCAGAGCGCGAAGTCGCAGGCCTGGCACTGGAATTTCTTGTAGGTTTCCTTGATCTTGCCGCCGCACTTCGGACACGGCGTGCTCAGCTCGCCGAAGTCGCCGGGGATGGTGTCGCTGTCGTAGGTCTTGGCGCGGTCGACGATGTGCTGCGTCATCGCCGCGATTTCCTTCATGAAGGCGGCGCGCGACATCTCGCCGCGTTCCATGCGGGCGAGCTTGTATTCCCATTCGCCGGTCAGTTCGGCGGCGGTCAGTTCGGGGATGCCGAGGCCGTTGAGCAGCGTCATCAGCGAGAAGGCCTTGGCCGTCGGCTGCAGTTCGCGGCCTTCGCGGTGCAGGTACTGCTCGTTGATCAGGTTTTCGATGATCTGCGCGCGCGTCGCCGGCGTGCCGAGGCCGCGGCCGGCCATCGCCGCCTTCAGTTCCTCGTCGTCGACGGTCTTGCCGGCGCCTTCCATGGCCGAGAGCAACGTCGCTTCCGAGTAGCGGGCGGGCGGCCGGGTCTCGGTGGCGTTGAGCAGCACTTCCTCGGCCTTGACCTTCTCCTTGGGCTGCACCGGCACCAGATTGCCTTCGTCGCCTTCCTGGCTTTCCTTGCCGTAGACGGCGAGCCAGCCCGGATTGACGAGCACCTTGCCCTCGGTCTTGAAGGGTTCGCCCTCGACGCGCGTGATGCGCGTCGTGATCATGTATTCGGCGGCCGGGTAGAAAACGGCGAGGAAGCGCTTGACGACCATGTCGTAGAGCTTCTGTTCGGGTTCCGAGAGGCTCTTCGGCGCCTGCAGCGTCGGGATGATCGCGAAGTGGTCGGAAATCTTGGCGTTGTTGAAGATGCGCTTGTTCGGCAGGACCCAGTTGCGCGCCAGCACCTGGTGCGCGAACGGCGAGTAGCGGGCGATCAGCGTCTCGTCGTGGCCCTTGCCGACGCCTTCGCCGGTGAGCATGGTGAGCGTCTGCTTGACCGTGCCGAGATAGTCCTCGGGCAGCGCGCGCGCGTCGGTCCGCGGGTAGGTCAGGACCTTGTGTTTTTCATAGAGGGCCTGCGCGAGGCCGAGCGTGGCCTTGGCCGAGAAGCCGAAGCGGCCGTTCGCTTCGCGCTGCAGGCTGGTCAGGTCGTAGAGCAGCGGCGAGAGCTGCGTCGACGGCTTGGCCTCCTCGCTGACTTCGCCCGGCCGGCCGACGCACTTGGCCTGCAGCGCCTTGGCCGTGGCTTCGTCCCACAGGCGGTTGGCGCGCGCGTGCTCGTCGTCGTCCTTGTTCTGGAATTTCTCGTCGAACCACTTGCCGCGGTATTCGCCGGCGGCGCAGGCGAAGACGCCTTCGAGTTCCCAGTAGGGGCGCGGCTTGAACTTGCGGATCTTGTCCTCGCGCTCGACGAGCAGCGCCAGCGTCGGCGTCTGCACGCGGCCGACGGTGGTCAGGTGGAAGCCGCCGGTCTTCGAGTTGAACGCGGTCATGGCGCGCGTGCCGTTGATGCCGACCAGCCAGTCGGATTCCGAGCGGCAGACGGCGGCGTCGGCCAGCCCCTGCATTTCGGAACCGGCGCGCAGGCGCGAGAAGCCGTCCTTGATCGCCTGCTGCGTCATCGACTGCAGCCACAGGCGCTCGACCGGCTTGCCGCTTTTGGCGTGCTGCGCAATGTAATTGAAGATCAGCTCGCCCTCGCGCCCCGCGTCGCAGGCGTTAACCAGGCCGCTCACGTCCTTGCGCTTGATCAGCTTGGTCAGCAGCTTGAGGCGCGACTCGGATTTCTCGATCGGTTTGAGCGCGAAGTGCGGCGGGATCACCGGCAGGTGGGCGAAGGACCATTTGCCGCGCTTGACCTCGTACTCCTCGGGGCAGGCCAGTTCGAGCAGGTGGCCGACGGCCGACGAGAGGACGAGTTCGTCGCTCTCGAAGTAGTCGTCGTGCTTGGTGAATCCGCCGAGAGCGCGCGCGATGTCGGCGGCGACGGAGGGTTTCTCGGCGATGATCAGCTTCTTGCTCATGGCGTATTTTTAAGCCCGGGAGGGTGGCGGAGGCACGGCGCGGGCGGCCATGCTGCGGGGCATGATAAGAGCACAGTGGCGCGCTTGGCAAGCGGCGAAACTCGGCGAGCGCTTGGAAAGAAGGGGGCTGGCGGGGGGCGGCGCAGGCCGCCGGTATGCGTCAGTGCAGCAGTTCGGGATCGGCGTCGTAGAGCAGTTCTTCGACGATCAGCGGCTCCAGATCCTGCTCCCGGCTCCACAGCACCATCAGCACGATGATCTTGAAGCGGTCGAGCGGGACGGGGTCGTCCTCGAGCGTCATGCCGCGCTCGACGACCAGCTCGCGCAGGGCGGGCGTGAGGACGCCGGCGGCTTCGAGAAAAACGACGAAATTGAGGCAGTCGCAGCCCAGCTTGGATTGCTCGTCCGCGGTGTAGATGCGCACGGCGTGCGGACTGCACGAGAATTCGGCGACGCGGGCGCTTTTCAGGCCGTCGAGCCAGTCCAGCGCGACGGAGATTTCGCCCTCTTCGAAGCCGACGGCGGAAAGCTTGCGGGCCAGCGCGTCCGGTTTCGGGTGGGCGCTGAAGTCGTAGTAGTTTTCGAAGAGGTAAACGAGGATGTCGATCATGGGGTCCGTGCTGTTACACGCCGGTCAGTCGCTGGTAGCGGCCGCCCGGCAGGCTGGCGACTCGACCGTCGAGTTCCAGATGCAACAGCATCACGGAAAGCGCTTCGGCCGTCAAGCCGCTGCGCGCCGCCAGTTCGTCCAGCGCGCAAGGGTCGTAGCCGAGCAGGTCGAGCAGCTGCGGCGCGCCCGGCGCGGCGTCCGCAGCGGCGGGCGGGGCCTCGGCGACGGCGGCCGGCGGCGCCCAGCGCAGTTCTTCGAGGACGTCCTGCGCGGTTTCGACGAGCTTGGCGCCCTGCTTGATCAGCTTGTGGCAGCCGCGCGCCTGCGGCGAATGAATCGAGCCGGGAATCGCGAAGACCTCGCGGCCTTGCTCGGCGGCGAGGCGGGCGGTGATCAGCGAGCCGCTTTCGACCGCCGCTTCGACGACCAGCACGCCACGGGCGAGGCCGGAGATGAGGCGGTTGCGGCGCGGGAAATTGGCCGCCATGACCGGTGTGCCGAGCGGGAATTCGGAGACGATGGCGCCGCGGCCACCGATCTCGAGCGCCAGTTCGCGGTTGCGCGCCGGGTAAACGCGGTCGATGCCGGTGCCGATGAAGGCGACCGTGTCGCCGTTTGCCGCCAGCGCGCCGCGGTGCGCCGCCGCGTCGATGCCGAGGGCGAGGCCGCTGGCGATGCAGAGGCCGGCGTCGGCGAAGGCGGCGGCGAAGCGTTCGGCGTTCTGGACGCCCTGCGGCGTCGGATTGCGGCTGCCGACGATGGCCAGCGCCGGTCGCCTGAGCAGTTCGAGGCGGCCGCGTACGTAGAGCACGCTCGGCGGGTCGGGGATTTCGAGCAGGGCCGGCGGATAGTCCGGGTCGGCCAGCGTCACGATGTGCTGGCCGGCGGTGGCGTCGGCCCAGGCGAGCGCGGCGGCGACGGCGGCGGAATTGTCGGTGTCGAGCAGGAGGCCGGCGGCCTTGCCGCCGAGCACGCCGGCAATCGCGCTGCGGCCGGCGGCGAAGACGGTTTCCGGGAGGCCGAAGGCGGCGAGCAGCTTGCGCTGCGTTTCGCCGCCGATCCCCGGGATCAGCGTCAGGCGCAGCCAGGCGGCGAGCGATTCGGCCTCATTCATCGCGGGCTCGCGGAATATGAAACGCGGCGTGGAGTGCGGCGCCGGCGGTGCGCGGAGCGGGTCAGCGGACCTCGGGCGTGCGGACGTAGTCGTTGACGACGACCGATCCGTCGGCCTGGACCACCAGCGCGTAGGAGACGCGTTCGAAGGTGCGGAAGACGAAGACGAGGCCGTAGCGTTCGTCGGGAATCCGTACCGATTCCTTGCGCCCGTCCTCGTCGCGCTGCGTGATCGTGCGGTTGCGCAGCAGCGACAGCACGTGGCCGATTTCCAGGCCGTCGTTGCTGCCCTTGTTGAGCGCGACGATCGAGAAGCGGCCGCCCTCGCCGACGCCGCCGTAGACCGAGATCAGGCGGCCGTCGACGCTCCGCTCCGGGCGGTGCGGCGCGTAGTCGAGGAGGGGCGGGCGGGACGACGGCAGCAGGCGGTCGCCGCGGCCGATCTCTTCCTTGAAGGTCACGATCTGGAAGGTGGCCGGGTTGCCTGGCTCGATCTGCCGCGCGGTGCCCAGGTAGAAGGCCTCGTAGCCGAGCACTTCGCGGGTTTCCGGGTCGGGCATCGGCTTGCCCTTGCGGTAGACCTGCCACATGTCGACGCCGGGCTTGGCGTTGGCGACGTAGGCGAGGTCGCCGTTGGCGAGGAAGACGCGGTCCTGCTGCGTGGCGACGATGCGCGCGGCATCGTTCAGCCCGGTTTCGTCGACGACCAGCGGGGCGGAGAGAAAGGGCTCGATGATGTTCGGCGGAATGCTCGGAATCGCCTGGCCGATCTGTTCGGAATAGATGCGCGGCTGCAGACGGGCGCTCGCCGACTGCAGCGTGAGGCGCGGGTTGCCGTCGGCGTCGCGCTCGAGGACGATCACGTCGCCCGGATAGATGCGGTGCGGATTCTTGACCTGATCCTTGTTCAGGCGCCAGATTTCGGGCCAGCGCCAGGGATCCTTCAGAAACTTGCCGGAAATGCCCCACAGGGTGTCGCCGGGAACCACGACGTGACGATCCGGCGCGTTGTCGGCGAGCTGTATCGGCTGTCCGGCGGCGCTGCAAAGCGTCGCCGCCACGGCCAGAATGAGCGCGGAAATAATGCGGATCATCGTGATATCCTCATGCGAGCGGCCGGCCTCCCGCGGGAATGCCGGTGCGGAAACTCCGGGTTCTGGCGCCTGTCATAGTGATGTTCCGCCCTGGATCATCGGCTGGCGTCTTAGCGTACAATGCGCCGTTTTTCAAGACATTGCGGCAGATTCTGCACGTAATTACTTATTCGATCAAGCTTTTTATGGCTCTTCTACCCATTCTCCGTTTTCCCGATCCGCGCCTGAAAAAAGTCGCTTCTCCCGTCGCAAAAATTGACGATGGCATTCGCCGTCTGGCGCGCGACATGGCCGAAACGATGTACGAAGCGCCGGGCATCGGTCTGGCCGCGACGCAGGTCGACGTGCACAAATGCGTCATCGTCATCGACATCTCGGAAGAGAGGAACCAGCTGCTGGTGCTGGTCAATCCGGAGATCGTCGAGCGCGACGGCGTTCAGGTCTGCGAGGAGGGCTGTCTGTCGGTGCCCGGCATCTACGACAAGGTCGAACGCGCCGAGCACGTCGTCGTGCGCTATCTCGACCTCGACGGCGAGACGCGGACGATCGAGGCGACGGACCTGCTCGCCGTCTGCCTGCAGCACGAAATCGACCATCTGCGCGGCCAGGTCTTCGTCGAGCACCTGTCGCAGCTCAAGCAGACGCGGATCAAGGCGAAGCTCGCCAAGCAGGCGCGGATCACCGCATGAAGGTGATCTTCGCCGGGACGCCGGAGTTCGCCGCGGTCGCGTTGCGCGCCATTCTCGCCGCCGGGCACGAGGTTCCTCTCGTGCTCACCCAGCCCGACCGCCCGGCCGGGCGCGGCATGGCCCTGCACGCTTCGCCGGTCAAGGTCGAGGCGCTGGCCGCCGGGATCGAGGTCTTCCAGCCGCCGACGCTGAAGGACGCGGCGGCGCAGGCGCACATCCGCGCGGTCGGCGCCGACGTCATGGTCGTCGCCGCTTACGGCCTGATCCTGCCGCAGGCCGCGCTCGACCTGCCGCGCCTCGGCTGCCTCAATATCCACGCCTCGCTGCTGCCGCGCTGGCGCGGCGCGGCGCCGATCCAGCGCGCCATCCTCGCCGGCGACGACGAGACCGGCGTCTGCATCATGCAGATGGAGGCCGGGCTCGATACCGGGCCGGTGCTGCATTCCGAAGCCCTGCCGATCGCCGGCGACGACACGGCGGCGACGCTGCACGACAAGCTGGCGACGCTCGGCGGCCGCCTGATCGTCGAAGCGCTCGCGCGCCTGCCGCTGGCGCCGGCGGCGCAGCCGGCCGACGGCGTGACCTACGCCGCCAAGATCGACAAGGCCGAGGCGCCGCTCGACTGGCGCCTGCCGGCCGCGCAGCTGGCGCGCCAGGTGCGCGCCTTCAATCCCTTTCCGGGTGCGACGGCGAGTCTGGACGGCGGCACGGTCAAGGTCTGGCAGGCCGCCGCGCTGGCGGACGGCGGTGCGGCGGAATTCGCGCCGGACCGCGCGCCGGGCCTCGTCCTCGCGGCTGACAAGCACGGCATCGTCGTCGCCTGCGGCAGCGGCGCCCTGCGTCTGACCGAGCTGCAGAAGGCCGGCGGCAAGCGCCTGCCGGCGGGGCAGTTCCTGGCCGGCACGCCGCTCGCGGCGGGCGGCCGCTTCGCGCTGCCCACGCCCTGAGCGCGGCCAGGGCGGCTTGAATTTTCCGCCGCCCTCCCCCATCTAATCCGTCGACACTTTCGGCGCATCCGCCGTCACGGAGATTCCCGCAATGCTTGGCAACTGGTTGAAAACCTCGATCCTGATGGCCGCCATCCTGGCGCTGTTCGGCGCGATGCGCGGCATGGTCGGCGGCGCTTCGGGCATGCTCGTCGCGCTGCTCTTCGGCGGCGCCATGAACATCTTCGCCTACTGGTTCTCGGACCGGATGGTGCTCAAGATGTACAACGCGCGCGAGGTCGACGAAGCGTCGGCGCCGCAGTTCTACAACATGGTGCGCGAACTCGCGCAGCGCGCGGGCCTGCCGATGCCCAAGGTCTACCTGATCGACGAGGCGCAGCCGAACGCCTTCGCCACCGGCCGCAATCCGGAGAACGCGGCGGTTGCGGCGACCACCGGCATCCTGCAACTGCTGTCGGCACGCGAGATTCGCGGCGTCATGGCGCACGAGCTGGCGCACGTGCGCCATCGCGACATCCTGATTTCGACGATTTCGGCGACGATGGCCGGCGCCATTTCGGCGCTCGCCAACTTCGCGGTGTTCTTCGGCGGCCGCGACGCCGAAGGGCGCCCGGCCAACCCGCTGGCGGGCATCGCCGTCGCGCTGCTTGCGCCGCTCGCCGCGTCGCTGATCCAGATGGCGATTTCGCGCGCCCGCGAGTTCGAGGCCGATCGCGGCGGCGCCGAAATCAGCGGCGATCCGCACGCGCTGGCCGACGCGCTGGCCAAGATCGAGGCCTACGCGCGCGGCATCCCGCTGGCGACCGCCGAGGCGCATCCGGAAACGGCGCAGATGATGATCATGAATCCGCTCGCCGGCGGCGGTCTCGACAGCCTGTTCAGCACCCACCCGAAAACGGCCGAGCGCGTCGCCCGCCTGCGCGCGATGGCGCGCGCCCGCGGCTAGTCGCGTTTATCCGCCGCTAGTCTTTTTCCGCGCCGGCGTCCGGGGCCCGTTCCAGCTGGAGCGGGCCTTTTTGCTTGGGCGGCCGGACTTTGCCGAGCGCGTCGCGCAGTACGTCGGCCAGCCGGTAGCCGGCCTCGGCGACGCGGCGGCGGGCGATTTCCTGCGCGTTCTCGTGGAACGCCGGGTCGATCGTCGGAACCGCGTCGTCGCCGGGCGGATAGGCGCTGTCGCGGGCGATCCGCCAGCTTTCCTCCAGCCATTGTTGCGGCGTTCCCGCGGCGGCCGGCGGCGGATGCAGTTCGCGCAGGGCGCGCGCGGCGGCCTCCAGACGCGGGCCGCGCAGCCAGGGGGCGCCGGGCAGGTCGTCCCAGTAGGCGTGCAGCTTCATGGTCGGCAGCCGCGGGTGGAAGGGCGTTGCGACGGTCAGCGCATTGCCGCCGGCGTCGCCCCGGCCGTCGGCGTCGTAGCGGCTGACGACGTGCAGCGGCTGGTGCGCGTCGCCGACCAGATGGATCAGCCAGGGCAGCGCGTAGGCGCGCGCCGCGAGGCCGGCGCGCGCGTTGCCGACGGTTTGGCGCAGATCGGCGAGACGCGGTTCGAGTTCGCCTTCTCCGTCCTCACCCCTCTCCTTGCCGGTTTCTGGGCGAGGGGCGTGGCCGAGCGGGCGGTCGGCGAAATGCCACTGGCGGTGGCGCTCCATGTCGGGGAAGCCGGGCAGCGGCGGCGTCGGCGCTTCGCTCCCGGCGTGGTGGAAGCGCGGGTCCCGACGGATGTCGTCGGGCCAGGTCGACGCTTCGACGAAGGCCGAGTGCTCCGGGGTCTCGCCCTTGCCGCGCGCCAGCCAGCGCTCGTAGTCGGGGTGCGCGCGCAGCAGCCGGGCGATTTTGGCGCGCGTCGCGTCGTCGAGCTGCTGCCAGGCGATTTCGGCGCTCAGGCGGTGGCCGGCGGCGTTCCACGCCAGAATCGCCTGGGGCGGCAGCGCCAGCAGCGCGGCGAGCGCCAGGGCGCGCAGCTTCAAGCGGAGCGGTCGAGCCCGATGTCCTCGAGCGAGGCCGGGTCTTCGAGCGGTTCGAGGTGGGTGAGCACGCTGGCGTAGGGCAGCGCGGCGCGGATCTCCTTCTCCACGCGTTCGACCAGCTCGTGCCCGCGCTGCACGCTCCAGGCGCCGGGCACCAGCACGTGCACGTCGACGAAGCCGCGCGCCCCCGACTGGCGCGTGCGCAGGGCGTGGAATTCGATGCCCTGCGCGCGGTAGCCGTCGAGGATGGCGACGACCTGGGCATGCTGTTCGGGCGGCAGGGCGACGTCCATCAGGCCGTCGGCCGAGCGGCGCAGCAGGCGCCAGCCGGTCCATACGATGTTCGCGGCGACCAGCAGGGCGAGCAGCGGGTCGAGCCAGAGCCAGCCGGTCAGTGCGACGGCGCCGACCCCGGCGATGACGCCGACCGAGGTCCATACGTCGGTCAGCAGATGGTGCGCGTCGGCTTCGAGTGTGATCGAGCGGTGCTCCTTGCCGGCCTTCATCAGGACGCGGGCGGCGAACAGATTGATCAGCGAGGCGCCGACCGAAACGGCGAGACCGATGCCGACCTGTTCGAGCGGCTGCGGATGGAGCAGCCGCTCGACGGCGGTCACGCCGATGGCGAGCGCGGCGAGCAGGATGAGCAGGCCCTCGAAGCCGCTCGAGAAGTATTCGGCCTTGCCGTGGCCGTAGGCGTGGTTGGCGTCGGCCGGCTGCGCGGCGACGGTGAGCATGGCCAGCGCCATCAGCGCGCCGGCCAGGTTGACGAAGGATTCGAGGGCGTCGGAGAGCAGGCCGACCGAGCCGGTCATCCACCAGGCGACGCCCTTCAGCAGGATGGTCGCGAGCGCGGCGCCGATCGACAGCCAAGCGTAGCGCTTGAGCGATGCGGGGATCATGCGCGCATTATCCCCGCCCGCCGCAAATCCTGCCAGCAAGGCCATGCTAGACTTGAAGCACAAGCGATTTCTTCCATAACGACAGCGCAACCCAGACGAATTCCGGCCGTGCCCCCTTCCTCCCCTCCTTCTTCGCCCCGTCCCCGTTTCACCCGCGTCGCCAAACCGTCGGCGACGCCCGCCGCACCGAGCATTCGCGGCGTCCGGGGCGACCCCGTGCCGTCGACGCTGCCGCCCGACTCGCTGGCCTGGAGCCTGCTGCTCGCCGCGCGCGCGGTTGCCGCGGTGCGCGACGGCAAGAGCCTGACCGAGGGGCTGCTGGTCAGCGCCGGGGAAGCGCCGGCGACGCCCGCCGCGGCCGCCGACGTCGCCTACGGCGTACTGCGCCGCTACGGCTGGGGCGATTTCATCCTCGGCCGCCTGCTGGAGAAGGCGCTGCCGCATCCCGAGGTGCACGCGCTGCTGCTCGCCGCGCTGTATCGCCTGGAGACGCGGCCGGAGGCGACGCACACGGTGGTCGACCAGGCCGTCGCGGCCGCCGGCGAGATTGCCGGCGGCGCTTTCCGCGGGCTGGTCAACGGCGTGCTGCGCAACTTCCTGCGCCAGCGCGAATCGCTGCTCGCGGCGGCCGCCGGCGACGACGAGGCGGCGCTGCAGCATCCGCGCTGGTGGCTGAACAAGCTGCGCCGCGCCTGGCCGGCCGACTGGCAGCGCGTGGTCGCCGCCGGCAACGCGCAGGCGCCGATGACGCTGCGCGTCAATCGCCGCCACGCGACGCCCGCGGCCTATCTGGCCCGCCTCGCGGACGCCGGCATCGGCGCGCGGCGCGTCGGCGCCTGCGGCCTCCTGCTCGAGCGGCCGGCGGCGGTCGATGCCCTGCCCGGTTTTGCCGACGGCTGGGTCTCGGTGCAGGACGCCGGCGCGCAGCGCGCCGCCGAACTGCTCGCGCCCGCGCCCGGCAGCCGCGTGCTCGACGCCTGCGCGGCGCCCGGCGGCAAGACCGCGCATCTGCTCGAAATGGCCGGCGAGGCGGGACTCGATCTGCTGGCGCTCGACATCGACGCGCTGCGCACGCGGCGCATCGAGGACAACCTGCGCCGTCTCGGCCTCGCCGCGACGGTGCGCGTCGCCGATTGCGCCGAGGTCGGCGGCTGGTGGGACGAGCGCCCCTTCGACGCCATCCTCGCCGACGTTCCCTGCTCGGCTTCCGGCGTCGTGCGCCGGCATCCGGACAGCAAGTGGCTGCGCCGCGAAAGCGACATCCGGCGCTTCGCCAAGACGCAGGCGGCGATCCTCGACGCGCTATGGCCGCTGCTGCGCCCCGGCGGCCGTCTGCTCTACGCGACCTGCTCGGTCTTCCCCGAGGAGAACGGCGGCCAGATCGACGCCTTCTGCGTGCGCCAGCCGGGCGCCGAGCGGCTGGCCGAGGAGCAGCTGTTGCCGCAGGACGATCACGACGGGTTCTACTATGCGCTGCTGCGCAAGAGCGCTTAGTTCGCTGCTCTTCGGCCTCGCGGCGCTGTTCTGCGCGACGCTGTCGGCGCAGGCCGCCGAGATCAGCCTGCGCGCGCCGCATCTGCTGCCGACCGACGACGGCTACAGCGTTTCCGCCGACTTCAACATCAATTTCAACGCCCGCCTCGAAGAAGCGGTGGCCAGGGGCGTCGTCCTCTATTTCGTCGCCGAGTTCGAGCTGGCGCGGCCGCGCTGGTACTGGCTCGACGAACACGTGGTCAGCCGCAGCCAGACCTGGCGGCTGTCCTACCACGCGCTGACGCGCCAGTACCGCCTCTCCTCCGGCGCCCTGCACCAGAGCTTCTCGAGTCTCGACGAGGCACTGCGCATCCTCTCACGCCTGCGCAACTGGCAGGTGGTCGACAAGTCGGCGCTGCGCACCGATGAAACCTATCTCGCCAGCCTGCGCCTGCGCCTCGACCTGACGCAGATGCCGAAGACCTTCCAGGTCAGCGCGCTGGCCAACAAGGACTGGAATCTGGCTTCAGACTGGGCGCGCTGGAGCTTCTCGCCGGGCGAACACCCGCCGGGCGCCGGCGCGCCGCCGCCGGTCGCGGCGCCCGCCGCGCCGGCGAGCGTCGTTCCGAGCCCGCCCCCGGGCGCGCCGCTGCCGGCGTCCGTTCCCGCAGCCGGCGCGGGCGACGGCAAATGAAGTACCTCGTCATCGCGGCCGCCGCCTTCGGCGGCATCCTCCTCTTTTTGCTCGCCTCGGCGAGCGCCAACACGGCGCTCTTCGCGCGCCACTATCCGTGGCTGCTCGGCCTCAACGCCGTCGTCGCGCTCTCGCTGCTCGCGCTCGTCGCCTGGCAGTTGCGCGCGCTGTGGCGCGACCACCGGGCGAAGGTCTTCGGCTCGCGCCTCAAGCTGCGCCTGATGCTGATGTTCGCCCTGATGGCGGTGCTGCCGGGCGTGCTGGTTTACGCCGTGTCGGTGCAGTTCGTCACCAAGAGCATCGAGACCTGGTTCGACGTGCGCGTCGAGAAGGCGCTCGAATCGGGCCTCAACCTCGGCCGCAGCGCGCTCGATTTCCTGCTCGACGATCTTTCCGAAAAGGGGCACGCGATGGCCCTCGAACTCGGCGACCAGTCCGACGCGCAGCGCCGCCTGTCGCTCGGCCGCCTGCGCGAGCAGACCGGCGTGCAGTCGACGGCCCTCTTCTCGACGAGCGGCCAGCTGCTCGCCACCGCCACCGCCGAGTTCGCCACCGTGGGGCCGCCGCAGCCGGGAACCGCCCAGCTGCGCCAGGCGCGCCTCGGACGCGGTTACAGCGTGATCGAGGGCGAAGGTGGCAAGGACCTCTTCCTGCGCGTGCTGGTGCCGGTCGCGCCGTCCAGCCTCGGCAGCGAGACGCGCATCCTGCAGCTGACCCAGCTCGTTCCCCCCAGCCTCGCGGTCAACGCCGAGAGCGTGCAGACCGTGTATCGCGACTACCAGGAGCTGTCGCTCGGGCGCGAGGGGCTGACGCGCATCTACGCGATGACGCTGACGCTGACCGTGCTGCTCGCGCTGTTTACCGCGATCGCCGCCGCCTTCGTGCTCGCCCGCCGCCTCTCGGCGCCGCTCTCCATCCTCGCCGAAGGCACGCAGGCGGTGGCCGCCGGCGACTTCACGCCGCGCCAGGCCATTTACAGCCGCGACGAGCTCGGCGTGCTCACCCAGTCCTTCAACCAGATGACGCGCCAGCTCGCCGACGCCCGGCGCGAGACCGAGCGCCACCGCGCCGAGGTCGAGTCGGCGCGCGCCTACCTCGAGTCGATCCTGGCCAATCTGTCGGCCGGCGTTCTCGTCTTCGACCAGCGCTTCCTGCTGCGCACCGTCAATGAAGGCGCGTTGACCATCCTCGGCGACGATTTCACCGGCCTGCTCGGCGAGGCGGTCGAGGGCTGGCCGCGCCAGCGCGAGCTCGGGCGCGCGATCCGCGACGCCTTCGCCGAGCACGGCAAGAAGGAGTGGCAGACGCAGATCGAACTGGAGCGTCCGGGCGCCCTGCCGCAGGTGCTGCTGCTGCGCGGCACGCAGTTGCCGGAAGGGTCGAGCGGCGGTTACGTGGTCGTCTTCGACGACGTCACGCGCCTGATCGCGGCGCAGCGCAGCGCGGCCTGGGGCGAGGTGGCGCGCCGCCTGGCGCACGAGATCAAGAATCCGCTGACGCCGATCCAGCTCTCCGCCGAGCGCCTGCAGATGAAGCTCGCCGAAAAGGTCGCCGGCAACGATCTGGAAATGCTCAGCCGCTCGACGCAGACGATCATCAACCAGGTGCAGGCGATGAAACGCATGGTCGACGACTTCCGCGACTACGCGCGCATGCCGGCGCCCGAAATGGCGGCGCTCGACCTCAACGCACTGGTCGGCGAAGTGCTCGGGCTGTACGAAACCTCGCGCGCGCGCATCGACGTCGACCTGGCGCCCGGCCTGCCGCCGGTGTGGGGCGACGCGACGCAGCTGCGCCAGATCATCCACAACCTCCTGCGCAATGCCGAGGACGCCCAGGACAACGGCGCCGCGCCGCGCATCGGGATCGCCACGCGGCGCCTCGACGGGCAGGCCGAACTGTGCGTCACCGACGACGGGCCGGGCTTCCCGGCCGAGATCATGGCGCGCGTCTTCGAGCCCTACGTGACGACCAAGGCGCGCGGTACCGGCCTCGGCCTCGCCATCGTCAAGAAGATCGTCGACGAGCACCACGGTGGCATCGACATCACCAACCGGCAGCCGCAGGGCGCGGCGGTCGGCATCCGCCTGCCGCTCGCGACGCTTCCCGAATCCGCATCTCCCGTCACCCCCTCCTCCGACGCCGTTGCCGGCGCACCTTCCAGCGAGACCTGACCATGGCGCAAATTCTGGTCGTCGATGATGAAATCGGCATCCGCGAACTGCTTTCCGAGATCCTGGCCGACGAGGGGCACACCGTCTGGGTCGCCGAGCACGCCGCCGCGGCGCGCCGGATCCGCGGCGAGAAACGCCCCGACCTCGTGCTGCTCGACATCTGGATGCCCGACACCGACGGCATCTCGCTGCTCAAGGAATGGTCGGCGGCCGGCCTGCTGACGATGCCGGTGGTGATGATGTCCGGGCACGGCACGATAGACACGGCGGTCGAGGCGACGCGCATCGGCGCCATCGACTTCCTCGAAAAACCGATCGCCCTGCAGAAGCTGCTGGCGACGGTGAAGAAGGCGCTCAAGCACGAGACGGCGCCGCAGAAGCCGCCGCTGACGCTCGACGCCTTCGCGCGTTCGCCGCTGCTCAAGGACCTGCGCAAGCGCCTCGAACAGGCCGCCGCCAAGACCCCGGTGCTGCTCCTCAAGAGCGCCTCGGGCAGCATCGCCGAAATCTGCGCGCGCACCCTGCAGGCGCCGCAGACGCCTTGGCTCGACCTGTCGGCGTCGAGCGCGCCGCTGACGCAGGACATGCTGCACGACGCGGCCGGCGGCATCCTCTTCATTTCCGATCTGGCGCAGCTCGGCAAGCTGCAGCAGATGAACCTCGTGTTCGCGCTCGAGCGCCTCGAAAAGAACAACCTGCAGCTCGTCGCCGCTTCCGCCCGGCCGCTCGCCGAGCTGGCCGAGGCCGGCTGGGACGGCGCGCTGATCGCCCGCCTTGGCGAAGTCTGGGTGGCGCTGCCGCAGCTCGCCGGACACGCTGACGAGGTGCCGGAGATCGCCGCGCTGGTCCTCACCCATCTCGCCGAACGCGGCGACGTGCCGCTGCGCCACTTTTCGAGCAGCGCGCTCAACGCGCTGCGCATGCACCAGTGGCGCGGCGAATGGGCCGAGCTGCTGGCGGCGGTGAAGAATCTGGCGCTCTCGGCGCTCGAGGACGAAATCTCGGCCGAGGACGTGGCGCGCGTGCTGCAGCGCGACGGCGAGGCCGACGCCGGGGCGCCGATGCCGGCGCTGCCGCTGTTCAACCAGCCGCTGCGCGAGGCGCGCGAGGCGTTCGAGCGCCTCTATTTCGAGCATCACCTGAAGGGCGAGCGCGGCAACATGACGCGCGTCGCCGAGCGGACCGGGCTCGAACGCACGCACCTCTACCGCAAGCTCAAGCAGCTCGGACTCAACCTCGGCCGGCGCGGCGAAGAGCGCGAATAGGCCGGCCGCATGAGAATCGTCATCCTCGGCGCCGGCCAGGTCGGCGCCAGCGTCGCCGAGAGCCTGGTGTCGGAAGACAACGACATCACCATCGTCGACAGCGACCGCGAGCGCCTGCAGTTCCTGCAGGACCGGCTCGACCTGCGCACGGTGACCGGCAATGCGGCGCTGCCGTCGACGCTGCGCGACGCCGGCGCGGCCGACGCCGACCTGCTGATCGCCGTGACGCAGAGCGACCAGACCAACCTCGTCGCGTGCAAGCTCGCGCACGGCGTCTTCAACGTGCCGACGCGCATCGCCCGCCTGCGCTCGGCGGACTTCCTGGAAAGCCCGGCGCTGCTCGCGCCGGAGAATTTCGCCGTCGATTTCGCGATCTGCCCCGAGCAGGAAATCACCGAGTACATCACGCGCCTGATCGAGTTTCCCGAGGCGCTGCAGGTGCTCGGCTTCGCCGGCGACCGCGTGGCGCTCGTCGCGGTGCGCGCCTACGCCGACGGGCTGCTCGTCGGCAAGCCGATCAAGGAGATGCGCGCGCACCTGTCGCAGGAGGTCGATGCCCGCATCGCTGCGATCTTCCGCCGCGACCGGGCGATCACGCCGAGCGGCGACACGCGCATCGAGGACGGCGACGAGGTCTTCGTTCTCGCCGCCGAGGAGCACATCCGGCCGATCATGCGCGAGATGCGCCGCATGCTGACGCCGGTGCGCCGCATCATGATCGCCGGCGGCGGCAACATCGGCCTGCGCGTCGCGCAGGCGCTCGAGGCGAGCCACCGGATCAAGGTCGTCGAAGGCAGCAAGGCGCGCGCCGAAGTCATCGCCGGCACGCTCAAGTCGGCGCTGGTGCTGTGCGGCGACGCGACCGACGAGGGCCTGCTCGAGAAGGAAGGCATCGAGGAGATGGACCTCTTCCTCGCGCTGACCAACGACGACGAAGACAACATCATGGCCGCATCGCTGGCCAAGCGCCTGGGCGCCAAGCGCGTGCTGGCGCTGATCAACCGTCGCGCCTACGCCGACCTTGTGCAGGGCGGGCCGATCGACATCGCCATTTCGCCGGCGCAGGTCTCGATCGGCACCCTGCTCGCGCACGTGCGGCACGGCGACGTGGCGCAGGTGCACAGCCTGCGGCGCGGCGCCGCCGAGGCGCTGGAGATCGTCGCGCACGGCGACCGGCGCAGCTCGCAGGTGGTCGGCCAGCGGATCGGCGATCTGCCGCTGATTCCGGGCGCGACCATCGCGGCCATCGTGCGCGACCTCGATCACTACGAGGATCTGGCCTACGACGGCATGGCCAAGCGCAAGCGGCGCGGCCGCGTCGTCATGGCGCACAAGGACGTGGTGATCGAGGCGGGCGATCACGTCATCGTCTTCTGCCTGAACAAGAAGGTGGTGAAGAAGGTCGAGAAGCTCTTCGCCGTCGGTTTCCACTTCTTCTGAGCGGCGCTCGTGCGGCACGCCCAGGTTCTCAACGCGCTCGCGATCATCGTCGGCATCTTTGCGCTGACGATGTTCGCTCCGCTCGCCATTTCCGCGTACTACCGGGACGGTGCCGAGGGCGCCTACGATCTGGCCATCCTCCTCGCGCTCGGCAGCGCCCTCGCGCTGTGGCTGGCGACGCGCCGCAAGCGGCGCGACCTGACGGTGCGCGACGGCTTCCTGCTGGTTACGCTGACCTGGGTCGTGCTCCCCTTTTTCGCCGCCTTCCCGCTCTACCTGCACATCGAGGAACTGAGCTTCACCGACGCCTATTTCGAGGCCGCGTCGGGCCTCACCGCGACCGGCGCGACGGTGCTCTCCGGACTCGACGACCTGCCGCTGTCGATCAATTTCTGGCGCATGCAGCTGCACTGGGTCGGCGGCATGGGCATCATCGTCCTCGCCGTGGCCATCCTGCCGCTGCTCGGCATCGGCGGCCGCCAGCTGTTCCGCGCCGAGACGCCGGGACCGATGAAGGAGTCGGCGCTCACCCCGCGCATCGCCGAGACGGCGAAGGGCCTGTGGACGGTGTACGTCCTGCTCACCGTGCTCTGCGTGCTCGCCCTGCGCTGGTGCGGCATGGACGTCTGGGACGCCGTCATGCACGCCTTCAGCATCATGGGGCTGGGCGGGTTTTCGAGCAAGGACGCCAGCCTCGGGCATTTCAACAGCCTGCCGGTCGAGCTCGTCGCGATGGGCTTCGCGCTGCTCTCGGGAATCAACTTCGCGACCCATTTCATGGCCCTGCGCGGGCGCAGCCTGCGCCCCTACCTCGCCGACGCCGAGCTGCCCTTCTATCTCGGCGCGCTGGCCGTCAGCATCCTCGGCATCACCCTCTACCTGCAGGGCTTCGACGCCTATCCGGATTTTCTGACGGCGCTGCGCTACGTCGCTTTCCACAGCATCTCGCTCGCCACCTCGCTCGGCTTCGCGACCACCGACTACACGATGTGGCCGCTCTTCGCCCAGCTCTGGATCCTCTTCCTCGGCAGCTTCATCGCCTGTTCCGGCTCGACCGGCGGCGGCATCAAGATGATGCGCGCGGTGATCCTCTACAAACAGGTTTACCGCGAACTGCTGCGCGCCATGCACCCGACTGCCGTGTGGCCCGTCCGCCTCGGCCGCCGGCTGGTGCCGGACAGCGTGCTGCACGCCGTGCTCGCCTTCAGCTTCATCTACATGGTGACCATCGTCGTCCTCACGCTGGTGCTGGCGGCGAGCGGCCTGCCGGTGGTCACCGCCTTCTCGGCCGCCGTCGCCTGCCTGAACAACACCGGGCCGGGCCTCGACGCGGTCGGGCCGGCGCACAACTACGCCGTGCTCAGCGACTTCCAGACCTGGGTGTGCACCTTCGCGATGGTGCTCGGCCGCCTGGAGATCTTCACGCTGCTGGTCGTCCTGATGCCGGCTTTCTGGCGCAAGTAGGCGGCCGGCGGTCGGGGCGGCGCCCGCCGGGCGCGCGCGGAAGACCCGATCCGGCGCCCGGTCCGGCCGGGCGTCGTGGCGGAGTGCCCTGAAATGGCGGATAATCCCGCCTTTCCTGCGAATCTTTCTCTTTTCGGCGGAGCCTGACGTGACCCGACCCCGTAACGATAATTTCCTGCGTGCCCTGCTCAAGGAGCCGACCGACCACACCCCGCTCTGGCTGATGCGCCAGGCTGGCCGCTATCTGCCGGAGTACTGCGAGACGCGCAAGCGCGCCGGCAGCTTCCTGCAGCTGTGCAAGAGCCCGGCGCTGGCCTGCGAGGTGACGCTGCAGCCGCTCGCGCGTTACGATCTCGACGCCGCGATCCTCTTCTCCGACATCCTCACCGTGCCCGACGCGATGGGCCTCGGCCTCTACTTCGCCGAGGGCGAGGGGCCGAAGTTCGAGCGCCCGCTGCGCGAGGAATGGGCGATCCGCGACCTGACCGCGCCCGATCCTTACGATCACCTGCGCTACGTGATGGACGGCGTTTCCGAGATCCGCCGCGCGCTCGACAACTCGGTGCCGCTGATCGGCTTCTCGGGCAGCCCGTACACGCTCGCCTGCTACATGGTCGAAGGCGGTTCGTCGAGCGACTACCGCAACGTCAAGACGATGCTCTACGACCGGCCCGACCTGATGCACCGCATCCTGTCGGTGACCGCCGATTCGGTGACCGCCTACCTCAACGCGCAGATCGAATCGGGCGCGCAGGCCGTGATGATCTTCGACTCGTGGGGCGGCGGTCTGTCGGCGGCGGCCTACCAGGAGTTCTCGCTGCAGTACATGCAACGCATCGTCGCCGGGCTGATCAAGGAGAAGGACGGCGAGCGCATCCCGTCGATCGTGTTCACCAAGGGCGGCGGCCTGTGGCTCGAATCGATCGCCGACATCGGCTGCGACGCGCTTGGCCTCGACTGGACGATCGACATCGGCGAGGCGCGCCGGCGCGTCGGCGACAAGGTCGCGCTGCAGGGCAACCTCGATCCCAACGTGCTCTTCGCCTCGCCGGACAAGATCGCCGCCGAGGCCAAGAAGGTGCTCGACAGCTACGGTCCGGGCAACACCGGCCACGTTTTCAACCTCGGCCACGGCATCTCGCAGTTCACGCCGCCCGAGCACGTGACGACGCTGGTCAACACGGTGCACGAGTACAGCAAGACCCTGCGTACGCAGGGGAAGTGAATTTCACGATAATTTCACGAACCCCCTTGACTTATGCACAGAGCGGAAGCGTCGGTCACAGAACCGACACAAAGCGCGGCGTAGTTTGAGGCGGTTTTGTAAGGCACTGATTTTTAATGACTAAGTCAGTGCCTTATTTTTCGGCAAAGTAAGAAAAACCCTTGCGGGGGCGGCGTTTGGCGATGCCGCTCCGGCTTTCTCCACAGACTTATCCACAGAAATTGTGAACAACTGTGAAAAGCCTGTCGCGTGAATGGCTTACGGCCTTCTTCAAGAAGCGGCGCGAGCTTTTCCGCCTAACTCGACCCTTGCCGATCCTGGCTTTCCGCCGGATGCTCTGTCGAACGTCATAGAAACCGCCCGATGACCCTCGTCCGCGTCGCGCTCGACGTTCCGCTGCACCGCTATTTCGACTACCTCGCCCCCGCGACGGAGGCCGTTTCGCGTGCCGACATCGGTTGCCGCGTGCGCGTCCCCTTCGGCAAGCGGGCGAAGATCGGCATCATCGTCGACCTGCCGGAAACGAGCGATTTCTCGCCGGCCCAGCTCAAGCCCGTCGAGGCCGTCCTGCGCGATCTGCCGGCGCTGCCCGCCGACTGGTTTCGCCTGACCGAATTCTGCGCCGCCTATTATCAGGCGCCGCCCGGCGAGGTCATGCTGTCGACGCTGCCGGCCGGGCTGCGCCGCGTCGATCCGCCCAAGGCGCGCACGCCGAAGGCGCCCGCCAAGGCGTCGCCGACGCAGGTGCCGCCGGCGCTCACCGCCGAGCAGGAAGCCGCGCTCGCCGCCGTCGGCGCCAACGCCGGCAAAGGCTTCCACGCCTACCTGCTGCACGGCGTGACGGGCAGCGGCAAGACCGAGGTCTATCTGCGCCTGATCGAGCGCGCGCTCGCCGCCGGCCGCCAGGCGCTGCTGCTGGTTCCCGAGATCAACCTGACGCCGCAGCTCGAGGCGCGCGTCGCGGCGCGCTTTCCGGAGGCGGGTCTGACCAGCCTGCACAGCGAGCTCACCGAGGCGGCGCGCGCGCGCAACTGGCGCGCCGCGTTCGAGGGGCGCGCGCGCATCGTGCTCGGCACGCGCCTGGCGGTGTTCACGCCGCTGCCCGAGCTCGGCCTGATCGTCGTCGACGAGGAGCACGACGCCTCGTTCAAGCAGCAGGACGGCATGCGCTATTCGGCGCGCGACGTCGCCGTCTTCCGCGCCCGCGAGCGCGGCGTGCCGATCGTCCTCGGCTCGGCGACGCCGTCGCTGGAAAGCTGGGCGAACGCCACCGACCCGCGCACGCGCGGCCGCTACACGCTGCTCACGCTGCGCGAGCGCGCCGTCGAGAACGCGCGCCTGCCGGCCGTGCAGCGCATCGACACGCGCCTCGAAAAGCTGCAGGACGGCCTCTCCGGCGCGCTGTTCGCGGCGATCGAGAAGCGCCTGGCGCGCGGCGAGCAGAGCCTCGTCTTCCTCAACCGGCGCGGCTACGCCCCGGTGCTCGCCTGCGCCGCCTGCGGCTGGGTCTCGCAGTGCACGCGCTGCGCCGCCAACCTCGTCCTGCATCTCGCCGACCGCCGCCTGCGCTGCCACCACTGCGGCTTCGAAAGCCGCATCCCGAAAGCCTGCCCGACCTGCGGCAACCAGGACATCCTGCCCTTCGGGCGCGGCACGCAGCGGCTCGAGGAAGTGCTCGCCGCGCGCTTCCCGCAGGCGCGCATCCTGCGCGTCGACCGCGATTCGGCGAAGAGCCGCAAGCAGTGGGAGGCGCTCGTCGAGCAGATTCACGGCGGTGCCGCCGACATCCTGGTCGGCACGCAGATGCTGGCCAAGGGGCACGACTTCCCGAAGCTGACGCTGGTCGGCGCGATCGGCCCCGACGCCGCGCTGCACGCCGCCGACTGGCGCGCGCCGGAGCGCCTGTTCGCGCAGCTGATGCAGGTCGCCGGGCGCGCCGGGCGTGCCGAACTGGCCGGCGAGGTGCTGATCCAGACGCAGTTCCCCGAGCACCCGCTGTACGCCGCGCTGGTGCGCCACGACTACCCGGCCTTCGCCGCGCAGCAGCTCAAGGAGCGCGAGCAGGCCGGCTTTCCGCCCTACGCCTACCAGGCCATGCTGCGCGCCGAGGCGCCGCAGATGGCCGAGGCCATCGCCTTCCTCGCCACCGCCCGCGCCTGGCCGGGCGCGGAGGCGCACGGCGACGTGCTGCTCTACGACCCGGTGCCGATGCGCATGGCGCGGCGCGCCAACTACGAGCGCGGCCAACTGCTCGCCGAATCGTCGTCGCGCCCTGCGCTGCAGCGCTTCCTCGCCGGCTGGCGGGAGGCGGTCGAAGCGATCAAGGCGCCGTCGCGCCTGCGCTGGCATCTGGAAGTCGATCCGCTGGAATTCTAGCTTTCGGGATTCGACAGGTCGTTGCGGGCGTTTTCCGGGGACGCTTCGCGAGGCGGGAAAATCGCCGGATTCCCGTTTCCCGTTGTTACGGTAGAAATCATCCGGATGAGCGCGGCAAGGGGCGTTCGGTGGATTCAGTTTTCGCGCCAGGAAAATGTTCCGGGGGCTGCCGAACGCGCTCTGCCGCCCTCCGAGGCTGCGATCCGGCGCGATCAGGCTTGGTGTGGTGTGGCGTGCGCCGCCGTTGTCCGTGAATGCCCGGGGACCATCCGGCGAGCGGCCCTTGGGCTTTTAGTGCGACGGGTCAAGGCGTTCCGGGCGGCAGCGTCGCCAGCGGCGTCCGCGCCAACTTCCCCTCGTGCAGCCAGAGCAGCGATTCCTGCCACAGGTTGTCGCGGAAGCGCTCGTTGAACCAGGCGAAATGCCCGATGCCGTCGAGGCCTTCGGCGGCCGGCGTCAGATGGACGTGGTGGCACAGGCTGCCCGAGTAGTAGTGAAGCAGGCGGCGGATCGCGGCCGGCGTGCCGAAGGCGTCGTCGGCCAGGCTGATCGCCAGCAGTTCGGCGCGGACCTTGGGGAAGTACGCAAGCGGGTCGTCGCCGGCGCGGATCCGGCGCCGGTAGGCGCGCTCCAGCGTCGCCGGGCGGAAGGCCCATTCGTAGGCGGCGGCCGCCGGCAGGTCCTCGTGCCAGCCCAGGCGGCGCGCCGGGAAATAGCCGCAGAGCGCGGTCAGCGCCGGCATCAGGAGGTGCCAGCGCAGCCACATGCGCGCCTTGCCGGGGCCGTAGTCGGGCCAGTAGGCGTACTGCGCGCCGACCGTCAGCGCGCGCTGCACCGCCGCGCCGCTCGGCGCCAGTCCGAGCAGCAGGCCGCCGATGCTGTGTGCGACGACGCGCAACGGCAGGCCGGGATAGGCGGCGAGCGCCCAGCGTAGCGCCGCGTCGCAGTCGTAGCGCCCCCAGTCCAGCTTGCCGATGCGCCGCCAGCGGCGCAGGCTGCCCTGGCGCGAGGCGCCGATGCCGCGGTAGTCGTAGGTGAGCGCGGCCATGCCGTGCTCGGCGAGGAAGCGCGCGTAGCGGTGGTAGTAGGCGGCGTTCACCGCGGTCGCCGGATTGATCACGACGATCGCCTCGGGTGCGCCGGCGGGGCGCCAGAGGTGCGCGGCGAGCGGGTAGCCGTCGGCCGCATGCAGGGTCAGGGCGTGCCCCGCGCGGGCGGGATCGGCGGCGGTCGGGGGCGGCGCTGCGGCGCTCATCGGAAGAGAGCCTTTCTTGGTTGGCGGCCGGAAGGTCGGCGCTTACGGCGACGGCGCGCAGCCGGGAAGCAGGCCGAAGCGGGGGCCGGGCGCCTCCCACGCGAGCAGCGCGGCGAGCCGGCCGGATGCGCGCCGCAGCGGGGCGCCGCGCGGGGCGTCGTCGCCGAGCGCGAAGCGCGCCGCCCGGCAGGCGGTGACGACGACGCTGCCGGCGCCGCGGATCGCGTGCGTGTCGCCGGCCTTGAGGATGAAGTCTTCGCTGCGGCCGTCCTCGGTCAGCCACAGTTCGCCGGCGTGGCAGGCCAGCGTCCGGTCGTCCGCGTCGGCGAGCACCAGCACGTCGCGGCGGGCGAGTTCGAGATGCAGCCAGCCGGGCTGCGCGGCTTGCACGGTCGGTCTCATTTTCCTATCCTCCATTCATGCGCTTTCACCATGGCAGCCTCATTTCGCCGAAGCCGCCGTGGTTCCAGTATGGAAAGCCTCAGGCCGATGCACAAACGGAAAAATCGCATTCAATATATGCGTGAAAGGAATGAATGACCATGCCCGCCGGACTGCGCCAACTGCCGACGCTCGACCACCTCAAGGGTTTCGTCGCGGCGGCGCGCCATCTTTCCTTCACGCGCGCCGGCGCCGAACTGTGCCTCACCCAGTCGGCGATCAGCCGGCAGGTGCAGGCGCTCGAGGCGCAGCTCGGCGTCGCGCTCTTCCAGCGCAGCACGCGCCGGCTGCGCCTGACGCCGCAGGGCGAGCAGCTCTACCGCTGCGCGAGCGAGCTGCTCGGGCGGCTCGGCGCGGTCGTGCAGGAGATCGGCGCCGGCGGGCGGCCGTCGCGCGTCACCGTTTCGGCGTCGATCGGCGTCGCCGCGCTGTGGCTGGTGCCGCGCCTGTCGGGTTTCCAGGACCGGCAGCCGGAGATCGGCGTGCGCGTGTCGGCGGACAACCGTCTGGTCGATCTGGATGCCGAGGAGGTGGACGTGGCGATCCGCTACTGCGCGACGGAGAACGCGCCGCCGGGGGCGGTCAAGCTGTTCGACGAGGCGCTGCTGCCGGTCGCCAGCCCGGCGCTCGCCGCCAGCCTGCCGGCCGGCGCGGCGCTTTGCGCGGACAATCTGGCGAGACTGACGCTGCTCGTTTTCGACGACGGCAACGACTTTCCGTGGCTGCGCTGGGAACACTGGCTGGCGCCCTTCGGCGGCGCGCCGGCGCAGGCCAAGGGGCGGCTCCAGTTCAACCACTACGACCAGTGCGTCGCCGCCGCGCTGGCCGGCCAAGGGGCGGCGCTCGGGCGGGCGCCGCTGATCCGCGATCTGCTCGCCGACGGCCGCCTGGTCGCGCTGGCGCCGCCGCAGGCGCCGCCCGGCGGGCGCGGCTACTACCTGCTGCGCGCGACGCACGGCCGGCGGCCCGAGGTCGAGCTTTTCGTCGACTGGCTGCTCGACCTTGCGCGCGGCGGCGGCGCGCTTCCCTGAGGCGCGCCGGACCGCTCGGATCAGCCCTTGAGCACCGCCGCCATGGCGTCCGCCACGTAGTCGACGTTGTGGCCGTTGAGGCCGGCGACGCACATGCGCCCGGAGCCGACGAGATAGACGGCGAACTCCTCGCGCAGGCGGTCGACCTGCGCCGGGCTCAGGCCGGTGTAGCTGAACATGCCGCGCTGCTTGACGAAGTAGCTGAAGTCGCGCCCCGGCAGGCGCGCGCTGAGCACGTCGTAGAGCTTCTGGCGCATCGCCTTGATGCGCTCGCGCATGGCAGCGACCTCGCCCACCCATTCGGCGTGCAGCGCCGCGTCGTTCATCACGGCGGCGGTCACCCGGCCGCCGTGCGCCGGCGGGCTGGAGTAGTTGCGGCGCACGGTGAACTTGAGCTGGCCGAGCACGCGCGCAGCTTCCTCGGCGTCCTGGCAGACCACCGACAGGCCGCCGCAGCGCTCGCCGTAGAACGACAGGTTCTTCGAGAAGGAGTTGCTGACGAAGAAGGTCAGGCCGGCGTCGGCCATCGCGCGGATCGCGTAGGCGTCGTCGTCGAGGCTGTCGCCGAAGCCCTGGTAGGCGATGTCGAGGAAGGGGATCAGGCGGCGCGCCTGGGCGATGGCGATCACTTCGCGCCACTGTGCTTGCGAGAGGTCGACGCCGGTCGGATTGTGGCAGCACGGGTGGAGCAGGACGATGCTCTGCGCCGGCAGGCCGTTCAGCGTTTCGAGCATGGCGGCGAAGGCGACGCCGCCGGTCGCCGCGTCGTAGTACGGGTAGTCGTGCACGGCGATGCCGGCGCCGTCGAAGATCGAGCGGTGGTTGTCCCAGGTCGGGTTGCTGACCCACACCTCGCTGCGCGGGAAGTAGCGCTTGAGCAGGTCGGCGCCGACCTTCAGCGCGCCGGAGCCGCCGATCGTCTGGATGGTGGCGATGCGGCCGGCCTTGAGCGCCGCGCTGTCGGCGCCGAAGAGCAGCGTCTGCACTGCGGCGCGGTAGTCGGCGGCGCCTTCCATCGGCAGGTAGGGACGCGCGGCCGGCGCCGCGGCGAGCGCCGTCTCGGCCTTGCGCACCGAGTCGAGCAGGGGAATGCGGCCGTCCTCGTCGTAGTACAGGCCGATGCCGAGATTGACCTTGTGCGGGCTGCTGTCCTGATGGAAGGTTTCGACGAGGGTGAGGATGGGGTCGCCGGGATAGGCGTCGACGTGTTCGAACATGGTGCGGCAGATTCCTTGGCAATCGGTTCTGGGCGGGATGGCGGGCGCGGCGGGTCGCCGCGCTGCAGGCAGGACATTACCGTCTTGTCGGCGCGCTGGATAGATGGGGCGCGTTGCGGGGCGGCCGGCGTGCCGTCGCCGTCGCCCCGGCCTGCCCGGATTCTTGCCGTCCGAAGCGCCGCCGGCTCAGGCGAAGAAGCGCGACCACAGCGCCGAGCAGGGCATCGCCAGGACCAGCGCCGGCAGCATGTTGACGATGGGGAATATCTTGATTCCGCAGACGCGCAGGCCGGTCGCCAGCATGACGATGCCGCCGCAGGCCGAGAAGTCGGCGAGCATGCTCGGCGTGGCGAGCGGGATCAGCAGGAAGGCGCCGAAGTAGAGCGCGCTCTGGATCAGGATCTGCGGGAGCGCGATGAGGGCGACCGCGTAGCCGAGTTCGGTGGCGAAGATCATCGCCGTGAACAGGTCGAGCACCGACTTGGCGATCAGGATGTCGGCGTCGCCGGTCATTCCTTCGTGGGTGGCGCCGAAAATGCCCATGCCGCTGGCGCAGAAGAGCACCAGGATGGTGACGAAGCGGGCGACGAAGCCTTCGACGCGCGGATTTCCCTTGTCGGCGGGCAGTATCCGCTCGGCGCGCTGCTGCGCCCAGCCGATCGCCAGTTCGAGGCCGCGTTCGAGGTAGAGCAGTTCGCCGATCAGGGCGCCGGCGAGCAGCGCGAGGGCGACCGGCGGGATGGCGTGCACCTTGTTGATCAGTACGACGCCGACGCCGATCGAGATGATGCCGCAGGTCAGCGGCAGCGCTTCGCGCACGCGGCGCGGGATGCGCCGGCCGAGGGCGGCGCCGGAAATGCCGCCGACGATCAGGACGGCACTGTTGACCAGGGGGCCCAGCATGAGAAACCTCCGTTGCGGCAATCCGGCGGCGCTCTGGCGGCGTAGCGGGGCGATGGAGGCCGGGGATTGAACGTGGAAAACGATATCGACGACGTAGTTTAGTCCCCCTATTCTTCTGATAAAAATACCGTTTTTGTTCGATCGATAGACTATTTCGCTATGGGAGGCGCCGGTGGATCTGAAGCGCATGCACTATTTCTGCACGATCGCCGAGCAGGGCCAGATCAGCCGCGCGGCGCGCCTGCTGAACATGGCGCAGCCGCCGCTCAGCCAGCGCCTGCGCGAACTGGAGGAGGAACTGGGGACCGAGCTGTTCGTCCGCCAGGGACGCAGCCTGAAGATCACCGAGGCGGGCGAGCTCTTCTATCGGCGGGCGCGGGAAATCCTGCGCGCGGTCGAGGCTTCCCGCGAGGAGGTCATCCGCATCGCGGCGCAGGTCGGGCCGGCGCTGCGCATCGGCCTCTCGCCCACCGGACGCGCCCTGTGGCTGGCGCGTTTCGAGCGCATGCACGCGCTCTTCCGGGAGCGCCAGCTCGGCCTCGTGGTCGGCGATTCGAGCTATCTGGAGCGCCTGTTGCAAGGCGGGCAGCTCGACGCGGCCTTCATGCAGCCGCCGCTACGTCCGGAGAATTTCGCCGTCCATCGGCTGGCGACGAGCCGCACGGTCGCGGTGCTGCCGCGCCGCCTGTCCGCGCTCGCCGGCGCGGCGTCCCTCTCGCTGCGCGACCTGAGCAGCCATCCCCTGCTCCTGCTCCGGCGCTCGGTCGGCGTCGGCAGTTACGAGCGCCTGTTGCGCGCCTTCCATGAGGCCGGGCTGACGCCCGAGGTCGCGCTCTACAGTTCCGACGGCGAGCTGCTGATGGATCTGCTGCGCCAGGGCTTTTCCGGCATCGCCGTGGTGCCGGCGTCCGAGGTCGGCGGGATCGGCGAGGACTTCCGGGTGCTGCCGATCGAGGTCGAACTGCCCGACTACCACCTTTCGCTCGTCTGCCGCGCCGCCGAGCGGGATTCGGAGCTGATCGCCGGCCTGCTCGCGGCGTGGCGGGACTGAACCGGGCCCCTCCCGCGCCCGCACCCCCGAGCTTGCCCCGGCGGAAGGGATATCAGTTTTCCGGCGCCTCTGGTTTCACGTGGAACATCGTCGGCGGCTTTTCGCCGGCGCCGGCGTTGGTGAGCAGCCAGGCGGCGCGGTCGGCGAGCCGCTTGCTCCAGCCCGGCGTCAGGCCGGGGGCGGCGGCGGCGTCGACGAGGCGCTGCGGCGCCGGGCGGTGCTCGCCCCACAACTGCCACAGCGCGGCGAGCGACAGCGCGCCGGGCTGCCGTTCGAGCAGTTCGAAATCGGCGCCGGGGGCGACGATGCCGGTTTCCAGCACGCGGTAGTACCAGCCGGTCAGCCCGCTCTCGGCGACGTGGCGCGCGAGGCCGGGCGTCGCGTAGCGATGGTCGATCTTCCAGCACGGGCTGCGCGGCTGGCTGACCTGCACGCGCGCCGTGCCGAGGCGGAAGACGTCGCCGATGTGCACCGTGCGTTCGTCCCAGCCCAGCGTCGAGACGTTTTCGCCGATGCTGCCGGGGACGAGCTGCGCGGCGATGGTCGGAAAGCGCTCGGCGAGGCGCGCGTAGTTCTCGGCGGCGTAGTGATGCACCGCCTTCTCGGGGCCGCCGTGCACGCGCCGGTCGGCCTGCGCGTCGCCGGCCAGCCCTTCCGGGCCGAGGGCGATGGCGCCGGCCACCGGCTGCTTGTAGATGGCGGTGCTCTGCCCTTCGTCGTCGATGCGCGTGATCTGGCCGGTGTAAAGGCGCAGCGGGGATGATGGGTTCATGGCGTCAGCTCCACAGGCGGGCGGCGCCGCGCACGCCCGACGAGTCGCCGTGCCGGTGGCGCAGCAGGCGGGTGGCGATATGATCGGAGAAAACGTGCGGCGCCCACAGGCGCGGCACTTCGTCGTACAGGCGGTCGAGCTTGGACAGGCCGCCGCCGAGCACGATCACGTCCGGGTCGAGCAGGTTGATTACCGAACCCAGCGCCCTAGCCAGGCGCGCCGCGTAGCGCGCGAGCGTCGCGCCACAGGCGGCATCGCCGGCGGCGGCCTGCGCGGCGATCGCTTCCGGCGTCAGCGCTTCCCCGCCGTGGCGGCGGTGGTCGGCGGCGAGGCCGGGGCCGGACAGATAGGTTTCGACGCAGCCGGCGCGCCCGCAGTAGCAGGCGGGCAGCGGCAGATCGTCGGCTTGCGGCAGCGGCAGGGGATTGTGCCCCCACTCGCCGGCGATCCGGTTGGCGCCGGTCAGCGCCTGCCCGCGCAGGACGATGCCGCCGCCGACGCCGGTGCCGAGAATGATGCCGAAAATGACTTCGGCGCCCTGCCCGGCGCCGTCGATCGCTTCCGAGAGCGCGAAGCAGTTGGCGTCGTTGGCCAGGCGCACTTCGCGCTGCAGCTGCGTCTGCAGGTCGCGGCGCAGCGGCTTGCCCTCGAATTTGAAGGCGGCATCCTGAATGGCGAAATCGATGCCGACGGTCTTCGCCGCGAATGCCTTCTGCATGTCGTCATAGCTGATGGCTTTCAGGCCGGACAGCTGCAGTGCCGGCGCAGCCCAGAGCGGCAGCGAGCGGTCACTCGGCAGGTCCATACGGCCATGTCCCACCTCGGCGCGGACCTGCACCTCATCCTGACGGTACTTGGTCGGCTTAATGGTCAGACGGACACCGTTGGCAAAGCGTACCATCGTGACGCCGAGATCATCGACCGT
>Ga0066255_1000375_pt1 | contig 91564 bp, 87 predicted proteins | sample ThiBiot_750_biof_FD_71148 | JGI IMG/M metagenome (GOLD analysis project Ga0066255, IMG submission 71148) | Wastewater bioreactor microbial communities from Cape Town, South Africa - Thiocy_expt_750_biof (version 2) | ecosystem: Engineered > Bioreactor > Thiocyanate-remediating >...
AGAGCCCGAGCCGAGCCAACCTGTCACCGCTCGCACTCGTCATCGGTCTCGCTGCATGGGTCGGGCGACGACGTTCGAGGGAACGTGCACTCGGCTGACGCTCAGGCGAGCGCCTGAAGAACGGCCTCACCGTGTGCATCGGAAGAACTGCGGCCATGATCGCCTGAACGGCTCGAGCGCATCTCGAACAACGGCGTCCAACTCCTCCATGCGTCCCCTGCTCGCTTTGCTCGGTCTCGTCATGATCGTGGGGTGCGCGTCTGCCGTGCGCGAACCTCCACGCTGTGACGTCGCCTCATGTTGTCCAGGCAGCGGCTACGTGTATCAGCCTCTGGAGGGATGCGTCCGCGCAAGCCAGCCACCGCTCTGCGGATGCGTGTGCAAAGGCGGACAGCCGTATCGAACGCTGGAAGAATGTGAACACGCCGTGCGTGACGCGAACCGATAGGCGCACCGAGAGAGAGACAACGCTGCGTCCGCCGCTCTCGCTTCGAGCAGCTGCTCGGCCGCTCGCGCACTCCCCTTCCCGGGCTCATCGGGGGTGCCGCATGCCGGACGAATAGGCTCGCCACACGAGAGCCGAGCCCGAGCCCGTGGCAAGACACCTGCATCATCGGATCGCGCGAGGTGTGCCAATGACTCAGCCGAGACGGGTGCAAGACACGACCGCAACTCCTGGGCGGAAGCCGCATCCAGGAGCCGAAGGCGAGTCGGCGAGCCGCAGCAAAGCGCTCGAGGAGCACGGCGGTGTCCCGCTCACCGATCGGGTCGAAGGAGGTCAGCTTCGCGGCGTCGAGGAAGAAGGTCGTCCGACAACGGGAACACAGCGCGGACCGGAGAAGACGCGACCCGAGAGGTAACGGCTGCCCCCCGTCGCGCCAGGCGATCCGGCGCATCAAAAGAATGGGCGGACGGCGCTCGAAGATGGCGTGGCCCGACATCATCGCGGCTCGTTCGTCTCAGGCTGGCGTGGGTGAGCAGAGCGGCTGGGCCCCTTCAGCTCCACGAGGATCTCGCGATGATCGTCGGTGCCTACGTTCTCGACGGCATGGACGATTCCCGGGCCGACATCGGTGTATTGGACGAAGCCCGCCGGCTCCTCGCTCGTCTCGATAGGCTCGCTTTCGCGGAGCAGCGCGAGCTTGCTCTTCGTCAGGTAGACGAACAGGTAGTCGGCGTCGTGGATGTGCCGCGTTGACAGCTCACCCGGGCGGAGGTGCATCTCCCATACACGGACGCGGTCGTTCTCGAACAGCAGCTTGGTGCCGACCTTGTGGCTCGGCTCCGTCATCTGTCTCTCGGAGCTCATCGCATCCTCACGTTCTCGGTTCCCTCAGAAGCGCGGCGGAAGACACGCGCCATGCTGGGTACGTTGCCCGTCCGCCCGCATCTCCGGCATGGAGTTGGGAGCACGTCGGCTCAGGCCGCAGTCCTGCGCGTCGTGATTGCAAGATCCTTGCTGCACCGAAGGGAGCTTCGATTCCGGCTACACAACGGGGGTCCACTCCCCCGCGGTCACCGGAGCTTCCACGGGCATCGGCTTTGAGCTCGCCAAGCTCTGCGGTGAGCAGCGACGACCTGGTCGTCGTCGCCGACGAGCCGAAGAGCGACGAGGCCGCGCGAACGACGACCCGCGCTGAGCTCACGGCGTGTGCGCGCCGAAGAGGCGATGCCACGTACGGCACGGCGACTGCACGGTGGATCGTGTGGGCGTTCGAGTCGACCGTGATGTGACAGCGTTTGGCGGAGAGCACGCGATCCGCCTCTCCAATGGAGAGGTCGAGGTCCTGGCATCAACGGATTACGGACCGAGGATCCTCCGCTACGCGTTCCGTGAGCACGAGAACGTCTTCGGCTTTGTCGCTCCCGCCGAGGAATCGTATGCGACTCCGTATGGTGAAGCGTGGCACCCGTACGGCGGGCACCGACTGTGGCACGCACCGGAGCATCCGGTACGGACGTACATCCCGGACAACAGCCCTGTTCGCGCGGACATCGACGACGAGGACAACAGCTTGCTCCTGTCGCAAGGGGCGGAGAAGCCGACCGGGCTTGCGAAGGCCCTTCGGGTCGTCCTGAGCGAGCGAGGCTCACGGGTCGTCGTCACGCACTGGATTCGCAACGTCGGTGATGGTCCTGTCGACCTCGCTCCTTGGGCGGTGTCTCTGATGGCGCCGGGCGGCACTGCTCTACTTCCGAATCCGCCATTCGCACCGCATCCGGCCGCGCTCCTGCCCTCGGCGCGGCTCGTCACTTGGCCCTATACCACCCTTGCGGACCCACGCTTTCGGTTCGGTTGGGGGTTCGTGCGGGTCACGCAAGACCCAACGGCGAGCTCGCCCCAGAAGATCGGACTTCTCGATACACATAATGGCTGGGCCGCCTATTCCCGCGGTGACACCTTGTTCGTAAAGCGATATCCGCTCGCAACGCCGGACGCTCCGCTCGTCGACCTCGGCTGCAACGTCGAGCTGTTCACGAACGCCAGGTTCCTCGAGCTCGAGACACTCGGACCGGTCACGACGCTCGCCCCCGGCGACATGGTCGAGCACGTAGAGACGTGGGAGCTCTTCGAGCGCATGGCCATTCCCGACGACGACGAGGCTACCGGGAAGGTATTGGCTGACGCTCTCGACGACCCACGGCTCAACCGCATCTGACGACGCAAACAAGAGCCGCGCAGTCCGGGAAACGCCCGCAAACAGCTCGTCAGCCACCGCGAGGTCGTCGCTCGAGCTCCGGGCGGTGGCTTGGGCCCTGCACGAACGCCGTCGGTGCCGGGGTCATCGCGCCACTCCGGCTCCAACAGAGGCAACTTGGAATCGACGTCCGACGTACCCCAACCCGCCTCGCAGTACACGGCTTCACGCATCGTCGAGAAGTTCGAGCACGTGGTCGTGTTCGTCTTGATGGGCCTTCTCGTCGTGGTGATCACGGTGGCGACCCTGGAGCTCGTCTGGCTCCTCTTCAAGGACATCACGACCCCGGCGGAGCTCCTCTTGAACGTCGAACAGATGTTCGAGCTCTTCGGCTTCTTTCTCATGGTGCTCATTGCAATGGAGCTTCTGGCGACCTTGAGGTCGTATCTCTACGAGCGTGTGGTCCACGTCGAGGTGGTGCTCGAGGTGGCGCTCATTGCCGTCGCACAGAAGGTGATCATCCTCGATACAGCGAGGGCCGGCGGGCTCACGCTCATCGGCTTGGCAGGCCTGCTCCTGGCACTCGCCGCAGCGAGCTGGGCAGTACGCACAGTCCGGCGGCGCGGAGGCAGTCCGGATGGCCAATGAGAATCAGTGCAGCTGCGCCGTAGCGGGATACACAATCTCTCTTCCCGCTCGCTTCGCCTCGATGAGATGTGCCGTGTTCACGAGCCCGATGTGCGAGAAGGCCTGGGGGAAGTTGCCTAGTTGCCGGTGGCGCTCCGGGTGGTACTCCTCCGCCAGCAGGCCCAGGTCGCTGGAGAGGGAGACGAGGCGCTCGAGGAGGGCCTCCGCTTCATCGAGGCGACCGACCATCGCGTAGTTGTCGGCAAGCCAGAAGCTGCAGATGAGGAATGTTGCTTCGTGTCCTGGCAGGCCGTCCACACCGGTTTCGCTCGAATATCGGAGAACGAGGCCGTCCCACGTGAGGCCCTTCTCGATCGCTGCCACGGTGGAGAGCATCCGGGGATCGTCGGCAGGCAAGAAGCCCATGTGCGGGATCAAGAGAACGCTCGCGTCCAGGGCCTCCGAGCCGTACGACTGAGTGAACGCTCCGATGCGCTCGTTGTAGCCTCGCTGAAGCAGGTTGCTTCGGATCTGTTCGCGAAGGGCACGCCAGCGGGGGAGGCGTGTCTCCACTCGGTGGTGTCCTTGGACGCCGAACTCCTCGATCATGCGCACCGCCCGATCCACCGCCACCCAAGCCATCAGCTTCGAGTGAGTGAAATGGCGATGGCCCTCGCCGCGAACCTCCCAGATGCCCTCGTCCTTCCGTTGCCAGGCCTGTTCGACGAAGTCGACGATCGCCAAGATCGGGCCCCAGGTGTCCGCTAGATCCGGCACACCGTAGACGTGTGCGTCGTACAGCGTGTTGAGCACCTCGCCGTAGACATCGAGCTGGAACTGGTCGTACGCGCCGTTGCCGATGCGCACGGGGCGTGAGTCCTCGTAGCCTGGAAGCCAGGGCAGCTCGATCTCCTCGAGGCGATGCTCGCCAGCAACTCCATACATGATCTGCAGCTGGGCCGGTGCACCCGCGACCGCGCGCATCAACCAATCCCGCCACGCTGTTGCTTCGTCGATGTAGCCGCTGCGCATGAGCGCATCGAGCGTGAGCGTCGCGTCGCGTAGCCAGCAGTACCGATAATCCCAGTTTCGAACGCCGCCGAGCTCCTCGGGAAGCGAGGTCGTCGGGGCAGCGACGATCCCGCCAGTTGGCTCGTACGTGAGCGCCTTCAGCGTGAGAAGCGAGCGGACGACGGCGTCACGAAAGCGGCCTTGGTAGGGGCAACGGGTCGCCCAGTTTTGCCAGTAGCGCTCGGTACGTTGAAGCTCCTTGCCTGCGTCGATGACGTCGTGGGAAGGGCGTTCGTGCGACGGGTAGAACGTGAGCGTGAATGGCAGGCGCTCACCTGCGCGGACGGTGAAGTTCGCCTCCAGTCGCGCAATGTCCCAGTCCGGCTCGATGGGGACAGGGCTGTTGAACAGGAGCGCGCTCGGTCCCGACGTCAACGTCGCGCGCATGCCGTCCACCTTGATCCACGGAATGTGGGCGCCGTACCCGAAGCGCGCCTTCAGATCGACGTGCATCGGGACCTCCCCCTCGATGCCCTCGACGATTCGGATGATGTCGTGCTCGGTCTCGCCCGGCGGCATGAAGTCGATGACACGCGCTCGGCCCTTGTCCGTCGTGATCTCGCTCTCGAGGATGAGTGTGTCCTGCCGGTAGTGACGCTCGATGCTACGTACCGGCGCGGCAGGTCGCATTGCCCAGTACCCGTTCTGATCGTTCCCAAGGAGCTTTGCGAAGCACGCATCCGCGTCGAAGCGCGGGAGACAGAGCCAGTCGATGGATCCGCCGAGCGAGATCAGAGCCACCGTGGTCGCGTCACCGATGAGCCCGTAGTCTTCGATGGGGGCAGGCATGTTTGGATCATGGGGACGCACGCACGCCGCGCAATTAGCCAATGCGCGCTTCGCTCCTCAGCTCTAGGGCGGTCGACGGCGGCATGCCGGATGCTTCCCCTAGAAGACCCCTACAGGAGGCGTCCATGCGAGCGCTGGCGGTATTCCCAGACCGACGCGAGCTGCGAATGATCGACGTCCCCGAGCCCGTGCGCCGGGGCGAGCGCGAGGTGACGGTACGAATCCGGGAAGTCGGCATTTGCGGCACGGATCGCGAAATCGGCGCGTTCCACTACGGCGCACCGGCACCAGGAGCCGAACGGCTCGTGCTCGGCCACGAGGCACTCGGCGAGGTCATCGAGGTCGGTTCGAGCGTCAGCACCCTCGCCCCCGGCGATCTGGTCGCGCTCACGGTGCGCCGGCCCTGCGACGCCGTCTCGTGCGTGGCCTGCCGAGCGGGTCGTCAGGACTTCTGCGTCTCCGGACGTTTCGTCGAACGCGGGATCCACGGCGCCGACGGCTACCTGACCGAGCTCGTGGTGGAGGACGAGCGGTACCTCGTCAAAGTGCCCCATGGGCTCGCGGAGGTCGGCGTCCTGATCGAGCCGCTCACGATTGCCGCCAAGGCCGCGGTCGATCTCGACGCGATTCTGCGCCGCTATCCCTGGGAGCCGGTCGGCCTCCGGGCGCTCGTGCTCGGCGCGGGCCCCATCGGTCTGCTCGGTGCGATGATGCTCGTGGCGCGAAACGTCACGACGTTCGTCTACTCGCGCGAGGCCGCGGACAGCGATCGCGGTGAGCTCACCCGCTCGTTCGGGGCCGAGTATGTTTCTGCGGGCGACACGCCGTTGTCGGAGCTTCCGCCCCGCATCGGCAACGCGGACGTCGTGTTCGAGGCGGTCGGTGCGGCCAGAGTCGCATTCGGTGCACTTCCCGCGCTCGCGCCCAACGGCGTCTTCATCCTGAGCGGTGTCCCCGCGGCCGGCACGCCAATCGAAATCGACCTCGACGGCATCATGCGAGACATCGTGCTCAAGAACCAGGTGCTGTTCGGAACCGTGAACGCGTCCCGCGCTGCATTCGAAGCGTCGGTGCGTCAGCTCGAACAGTTCATGGGTCTGTTCCCGGACGCGCTCCGCAGCCTGATCGCGCATCGCGCGACGCTCGAGGACGCACCCGAGCTCTTGCACCGTCCGGGCGGCATCAAGCAGGTCGTGTCGCTCGCCGCGTGAGCCGTGCGGACCTTGCCGTAGACGTCAGCGTCGAGCGGACCGGAGTGTTCGACATCAACTTCGAATTCATGCCTGTGTTGGCGATGGGCGCGTCGCATGCATCCCACGGGACGCCGTGCATCCCTTGGAATCGAACGAGTCGGACGAGTCGTGGATCGACGTGACTGTGCCGATCCGGAACGGCATGCTCCACTGGCCAGGCAATCCTGAGATCGTCGTCACCCAAACGGAGCATCTCCGGCGTGGCGATGAGGCGACAGTTTCGTGTGTCTCGCTCGGGGTTCACACCGGAACGCACGTCGATGCTCCGGTACACTTCATCATCGACGGCGCGGGCGTCGACTCCATTCGCCTGGACCGTCTGATCGGACCGGCCCGCGTTCTCGACCTGGGCGAAGTCGATCGTATCCGGCAGAGTGAGATCGAGGGGCGGGAGATCCGCGCGGGCGACCGAGTTCTCTTCAAGACCCGCAATTCTCGGTATTGGAACGAGAAGGATTTTCGCTCCGACTACACCTGTTTGGTGCCGGAGTCGGCACGTTGGCTCGCCGCGCAAGGCGTATTGACGGTCGGGATCGACTACCTGTCGATAGCGAGCATGGACTCCGGCCCCGAGACACACCGAGCTCTCCTCAGCGCCGGCGTCTGCATCATCGAGGGACTCGACCTGTCGGGGGTCGGCCCCGGTCTCTACGACCTCATCTGCTTGCCGCTGCGGCTCGAAGGACTCGACGGCGCTCCGGCGCGGGTCCTCCTTCGTAAGTCGCGGCTCGCAGACGAGCAAGGAACTCGGGGCTCGCGCCCCAATCCCCCGCAGAGGAGACTCTGATGGCTTTCGACGCACGAAACCTCCGAAGTCAGAAGCTCCGGAACGTCAACTTCCAGGGTGATGCGCTCCGCATGGGGATGAACTGGACGGAGGAGGATCTCGGCAAGCCACAAGTCCTCGTCGACAGCGCGTACGGCATGGGCCACCCCGGAACGTTTCACTTCCGACCGCTCATCGAGGAGATCTCGAACGGCGTCTTCGAAGCGGGGGGCAAGCCGGGAGTCTTCAACGTGAGCGACATCTGCGACGGCGTCGCGCAGGCGACGAGCGGGATGAGCTACTCGCTCGTATCGCGTGACGTGATGGCGGCAATGGTGGAGATCCACGCGCTCGGGCACCCGCACGACGGGATCGTGCTCTTGTCGGGGAACGACAAATCGGTCCCCGCACACCTCATCGCGATCGCGCGCTGCAATCTCCCGGCGATCCATGTGCCCGGCGGCACGCAGCTCAACGCACCCGACTACTTCACCTCGAACAGGCTGTGGCCGCTGGGGATGCACGTCTCGCGAGGCGAGAAGACCCACGAGGAGCTCTTCGAACGACAGAAGAACGCGTGCCCTACCTGCGGCGCGTGTCAGTTCATGGGCTCGGCGTCGACGGGTCAGGTCCTCGCCGAAGCGCTCGGGCTGGCGCTGCCAGGCTCGGCGTTGATCCCGGCGCCGCTGACGATGCTCCTCAGGTACGCGCGCGCGGCAGGGAAGCAGATCCTGAAGCTCGTCGAAAAGGGCCTCCTCCCACGCAACATCCTCACTCGAGACGCGTTCGAGAATGCCGTCGTGGTCCACGCCGCGGTCGGCGGCTCGACGAACGCGCTCCTGCATCTGCCCGCCGTAGCGCGTGAGGTCGGGATCGACCTCAGCGTCGACGACTTCGATCGGATCCACCGGCGCGTGCCCGTCCTCGCGAACGTGAAGACCACTGGGAAGTATCCGGTCGAGTACTTCTATTACGCCGGCGGCGTTCCGAAGGTGATGCTCGAGCTCAAGGACCTGCTCCACCTCGACTGCATCACCGTGACCGGCAAGACGCTCGAAGAGAACCTCGACGAGATCGAGCACTCGACGTTCTTCGAAGAGCGCCTCGGTTACCTTCACAACTACCGCATACCCGCTACGGAGATCATCCGCCCGCGCACCGAGCCGTTCTGCGCCGAAGGCGGGCTCGCCATCCTGCGGGGCAACATCGCGCCGGAGGGAGCCATGATCAAATCGTTCACGATACCCGAGGACATGCACGTCCACGTAGGGCCGGCGCGCGTCTTCGACCGAGAGGCCGACTGCCTCGAAGCGTTGAAGCACCACACGATCGTGCCGGGCGACGTGATCGTGATCCGATACGAGGGCCCGCGCGCCAACGGGATGCCGGAGATGTACTTCGCCTCGGCCGTACTCGACGCCGATCCTGTGCTCGGCCAGACCACGGCGCTCGTCACGGACGGCCGCTACTCGGGCGCGATGAAGGGACCGTGCATCGGTCACGTGTCGCCCGAGGCGGCCCTCGGAGGCCCGATCGCACTCGTGGAAGATCGCGACCTCATCGAGCTCAACATCCCGGAGCGCAAGCTGGCGCTCGTCGGCCTTCACGGACGTCGGGCCACGGAGGCGGAGATCGCGCAGGCGCTGGCGGACCGGCGTGCGCGCTTCAGCCCTCCACCTCCGCGTCACAGCGATGGCATCCTGGCGCTCTACGCGCGTGTCGCGAGCACGGCCTCGTCGGGTGCGTCGCTGACGCCCTCGGCGGCCGAGGGCGAGAAGCCTGCAGAGCCCCCGCGTGTTTCGCCCGAGCGCGAGCCCGCAGCTCCAAGCCCCGCGGCTCCTGCAACGGCGTCCGAGTTGGCGCAGACTCCATTCGAGGGGGAGGAGTCGGCGGCGGTAGCGGACCCGACGCCGCCGGAGGTCCTGCGCGAGGGGCACATCAAGGTGGTCGTCCTCGACTACGACTTCGGTGACGTCGACATCGAGCGATCGATCATCGAAGGCGCCGGATTCGAGCTCGCTCTAGCCCAGTGCAAGAGCGAGGAAGAGGTCATCGCGGCTGCGCATGATGCGTACGGAGTCCTCTGTCAGTACGCCCCCGTGGGCGCACACGCGATCGACTCGTTCGAGCACTGCCGTGTGATCGCTCGGTACGGGACGGGCGTCGATATCGTCGACGTCGACACCGCGACCAAACATGGGATTCAGGTCACGAACGCCCCCAACGACTGGTGCTCCGACGAGGTCGCCGATCAGCCCGTGACCCTGTGGCTCACGGCAGCACGCAAGATCGTGAAGTACGACGCGGCGACGCGACGTGGTGAGTGGCATTGGCAGACCGGCAGGCCGATCAAGCGGCTCCGTGGAAGTGTCTTCGGGCTGCTCTCCTTCGGGGCGATCGCGCGCACGATCGCCGAACGAGCACGGGCCTTCGGGGTCGAGCTCTGGGCACACGACCCGTTCGTCGACGCCGAGGAAATGCGGGCGCTCGGTGTGCGGCCGGTCTCGTTCGTCGAGCTGGTGGAGGGCTCGGACTATCTCGTGATCCAGTCTCCGCTGACCGACGAGACGCGCGGGCTCTTCGACGAGGACGTGCTTCGTCGGATGAAGCGAAGCGCCATCCTCGTCAATACCGCGCGTGGGCCGATCGTCAGCGATCGCGCGCTCTACCGCGCCCTCACGGAGGGCTGGATCGCCGGAGCGGCGCTGGACGACCTCGAAGAGGAGCCCGCAAAGCATCGCGATTGGCGGCCGGAGAACCCGCTCCTTCGGCTCGACAACGTCATCGTGACGCCGCACGCAGCGTATTACTCCGAAGAGTCGCTCCGCATGGTCCGCACGATCGCGGCGAACGAGGTCGTGCGCGTGCTGACGGGTCAACGCCCACGCTCCCCCGTGAACGTCGTCGAAGAAGCGGAGAGGAACAGCGCATGATCCCCCGCTCGCGGCTCGACTCGCTCCGAACGATCGAACGAGAGCGCGCGCTCGCCGTGGTTCGCCTCGAAGACGCGGCGCCGCTCCTGCCCGTCGTCGAGGCGCTGGCCGCCGGTGGCGTCCATATCGTCGAGATCACCGTGACGATCCCGGGCGCTCTCGAGGCCATGGCACCGCTCGGTGCAAAGCTCGGTCCTCGGGTGTTGATCGGCGCGGGCAGCGTGCTCGACGCCGAGACGGCTCGACTCGCCATCCTTGCAGGCGCCCGATTCGTCGTCGGTCCGACGTTCCGGCCGGCCGTCGTCGAGCTCTGCCACCGCTACGACGTCCTGGCCATCCCGGGTGCCTACACGCCGACGGAGATCCTGAGCGCATTGGAGGCCGGAGCCGATCTCGTCAAAGTGTTTCCCGCGGTCGCCCTCGGTCCCGCCTACGTGAGGAACGTGCTCGGGCCGCTGCCTCATCTCAGGCTGCTGCCAACGGGAGGAGTGACCACCGAGAACGCTGCGGAGTTCCTCGACGCCGGAGCCGTCGCGGTCGGGGTCGGCGGAGCCTTGCTCGACGGCGAGGCCTTGGCGCGAGGCGACTACCCGCGCGTCACGGAAGCGGCCCGTCGCCTGACGAGCGCCATCAGCGCGGCATGCGGGAGGTCCCGATGACGCGCCCGAAGACGGTCACCTTCGGAGAGGTCGTTCTCCGTCTCACCCCGCCCGGATACGAGCGGTTCATGCAATCCCCGACGCTGAATGCGCACTTCGGCGGCGCGGAAGCGAACGTGGCCGTGAGCCTGGCCCATTTCGGACTGAACAGCCACTTCGTCAGCCGTGTGCCTCGGAATCCCATCGGCGATGCAGCGTTGCGGGCGTTGCGGGCAGAGGGCGTCGACGTCCGATCCGTCCAGCGCGGCGGCGAGCGTCTGGGCATCTACTTCACCGAAACGGGGGCGAGCCAGCGTCCATCGCTCGTCGTGTACGATCGCGCGCATTCGGGATTCAGCGAGCTCGAGCCGGAGCGCATTCCTTGGTCCGACGTCCTCCGCGGCGCCCGCTGGTTTCATACGACGGGGATCGTCCCGGCTCTCGGAAAGGGCGTGGCCGAGTGCACGAGGGAAGCGCTCGTAGCCGCGCGCGCGACTGGAGCCAGGGTGAGCTTCGACGTCAACTATCGACGCAAGCTGTGGTCCGAAGGCGAAGCACGACGGGTCCTCCGACCGCTCCTCGAACACGTTCACCTCTTGATCGCGAACGAGGCGCACCTGACGGACCTGCTCGGCGCCGCCCCCGCAACTGCCGAAGAGACGACGACGCAAGGTCGGCTGGAGACTCTGCGCATGGCCGCGGAGCGCGTTGCTTCCGAGCACGGCATCGAACAAGTGGCGATCACGCTGCGCGAGAGCCGGACGGCGAACACGAACGCATGGAGCGCCCTTCTCTACGACAGCGCGAGCAAGACACTTTATCGAGGCCCCCGGCACGTCGTCCATCTCGTCGAACGGATCGGTGGAGGGGACGCGTTTGCGGCAGGCCTCATCTTCGGCCTGCTCGACGGAAGGTCGCCCGAAGCCGCGCTGCATTTCGCGATCGCCGCAGGTGCGCTCAAGCTGACCGTCGTCGGGGACTTCAACCGCGTCTCCGTCGAAGAGGTAGAACGCCTCGTCTCGGGCGACGAGGGAAGTCGGATGCTTCGGTGAACGAACGTCGATAACGAACGTCGGAGAGGAGGCCCGCGATGGTCATGGAGACGACGAAGATTCCGGATATTCCGATTCCAGCCAGCCGGGTCGGTCTCGGGACCTGGGCCATCGGCGGATTTCAATGGGGCGGCGCCGACGACGACGAATCCGTCCGAACGATCCATGCTGCGCTCGACCTCGGCATCAACCTCATCGACACCGCGCCAGCGTACGGCTTCGGGCACTCCGAAGAGGTCATCGGACGTGCCATCGCCGAGCGAGGCCAGCGCGATCGCGTGATCATCGCCACCAAGGGCGGCCTCGAGCGCCGCGGTGACGCCTTGTTCAGGAACGGGACGCGAAGGCAGATCTTCGAAGAAGTCGAGCTATCGCTTGCCCGCCTTCGCACCGATTACATCGATCTCTATCAGGTCCACTGGCCGGACCCGCAGACGCCCTACGAGGAGACCGCGGAGGCGCTTCGTGACCTCAAGCGCGAGGGCAAGATCCGCGCGGTCGGCGTCTCGAACTATTCGATCGAGGCGATGGAACGCTTCCGCCGCGTCACGCCGATTGCGTCGGCACAGCCACCGTTCAATCTGTTCGAGCGAGAGGCGGAGGTGGACATCATCCCGTGGTGCCGTGCGCACGGCGTGGCCACCCTGACCTACGGCGCGCTCTGCCGCGGGCTCTTGAGCGGCGCCATCAATAAGGAGACCCAGTTCTCCGGAGACGACCTGAGGAAGGTCGATCCGAAGTTCTTGCCGCCTCGATTCGAGCAGTACCTGAAGGCCGTCGAGCTCCTCGAGCGGTATGCGCGTGAGCGATACCAGACCGGAGTCCTCGCGCTGGCGGTGCGCTGGGTGCTCGATACGCCCGGCGTATCCGTCGCGCTCTGGGGCACGCGGCACCCGGGCGAGCTCGCCCCCCTGGAGGAGGTGATGCGCTTCCGACTCGACGACGAGGCACGCGCCTACGTCGAGGCCGTCGTGGCCGAAACCGTCCACGATCCCGTCGGTCCCGAGTTCATGGCTCCGCCGGAGCGTCCAGCCGAAGCGGCTCCGCACATGGGCGCGCCACTCTGACTCCAAGCGGCAGCTGGCTTACCCCCCGCGTTCGCATAGCTGGCGGATACTCGTCCGCATCTCGCGCTCCAGCTCGGCGAACAGCTCTGCGGCCGGGACTGCACGCGCGAGCGCTGCTGCCTGCCCAGCCCACTGGGCACCATAGCCGAACTCGCCTCTCGCCTTTGCCGCCGCGTGCAGCGCCTTCCCCGCGTCGTAGGCGCGCGGATAGTCGGGCGTCGCTGGCGCGTCCGGAGCGTTTGCCAGCGCCGTGAACCGATTTTCGATGGAGCGGGCGATGCGCCCGGAGATCCCCGCCGTGAAAGCGGTTCGACGTGCGGCGTCGCTCAGGAGTGCACGGCGATACCCTTCGTCGATCGAGGTCTCAGGGCACGCGACGAACGCGGTGCCGAGCTGCGCCGCCTGCGCGCCGAGGGCGAGCGCAGCCGCGATCCCGTCTCCGTCCATGATGCCTCCCGCGGCGATGACGGGCAGCGAGCAGTTTCGAACGAGCAGGCGTGTGAGAGCAAAGGTGCCGAGGCGATCATCGGCTGCTTCAGGATCGAACACACCACGATGTCCGCCCGCCTCGATCCCCTGCGCGACGATCGCGTCGACTCCTGCTGCCTCAATCTGAACCGCCTCATCGCAGTTCGTGGCGGTGGCTAGAATGCTGATGCCCGCTCGCTTGAGCTCCGCGACGACGTCGTCCGGCGGAAGTCCGAAATGGAAGCTCACGACGTGCGGTCGCTCTTCGAGGAGTACCTGCTTCATCTCGCGATCGACAGCGAAGCTCGTATAGATCTCCGACAGCGACTGCGGAGGCACGGCGCCGAACTTCTCGAACTCCGGTGCGAGCCAGTCCAGCCATGCGCGCTCGACGGACAGGTTCGCCTTCGCTGGGGCATGGCAGAAGACGTTGACGTTGAACGGATTGCTCGTGAGCGCACGCGTCTCGCGAATCGCGCGCCGCGCGGCCTGAGCGTTCATCGCGCCGACGCCGAGCGCGCCGAGTCCGCCGGCGTTGGAGACGGCTGCCGCGAGCGCCGGTGTGCTGACGCCCGCCATCGGCGCTTGAAGGATCGGGACCCTGATTCCGATCGTCTGCAACAGCGGCGGAGGGCTTCCGTGGCTCATTTCTACGCTCCTCCAGGTTCCGGATGAGGATATTCTCGTTCGCTCGAGGCGCGCGCGCTCGAGGCTTCAGCGCCCACGCTCCAGGCGCGCGGCTTCGCGCTCGACGAGCAAGGCGCATTGGTCCGCGACCGTCTTGGCGAGCGCCAGGTCCACGGCGTACGGCGGCGGACCTGCATAGTCGAAGAACAACGCGCCGACGAGATGACCGTCCACCGCCATCGGTGCACAGATGGCCGCGTCGATCCCACGGCTTTCGAACCATCCCTCCTCCGCACGCTCGGCGTGGGCGGCGGTGAAGTGACAGGCTTCGTTCGCGGCGATGGCGCGCGCAACGTTCGGCCATTGTTCGAGGTCGGTGACGAAGCTGCTTCGCGTCCAGTCCCATCCGACGAGCGCCCCATGAAGGCTCTTGCCGTCGGGACCGAGCAGGAACAGCGACGCCGCGCTCGCGCCGAGCGCCTCCTTCGCGTGCGCCACAGCCGCACGGATCGCGCTCGCCTCGTCGACGTCCGTGGACATGTCGCGCGCAAGAAGAAGGAAGAGCTCCGCCATGCGTTCGTCGTGGAGCTCGCTGGATACGTCTCGAGCGAAGACGAGGATCGCGTCGCCGGCGGGTGTCAGGGACCGAACAGGGAGGAGAGTGAACGTCACGTACCTGGGCGAGGCTGTCGTTTCGCCGTCGCTGGTGACGAGCGCGACTCTCGGGACGCGAGCGGCATGACCTGTCGAGACGACCGCTTCGAGCCTCGTGTCCGATACGGCCTCCGGGATGACGACGTCGGAGAAGGGTCTACCCGTCGTCGGCTCTCCCGCGCTCATCAGGGCGTCGTAAGCCGCGTTCGCCATGAGGTGCACCCAGTCCCCCGCGCGGAGGAGCGCGACTCCGAGCAAGTCGCTGTCGAGGAGCGCCTGGACGACCGCGCGCGCGACGTCATCCGAGACGGGCGACTGCTCCGGCTTCGCAGTGGTCGACGTCGCGGCCGTCGAGCTGATCATGACGGCTCCTACGAAAGCACCACTCGTGCCGTCGATCCGTGTCGATGCTGTCGATCGTGACGAGCTCACGGTTGCCCCCGGCTCATGAGCTTTTGCCATGCTCTGCGTGCTTCACCGGTGGTCAGCTGCGCAATGAATGAGAGAACGGACTCGAGCTCGGCCTCGGCCTGCTCGACGTCGTTCCGTGCATCCTCGAGATTCGAGACGTCGCGTCGGCAACGTCAGATCGCACGGACTTCACCCAGGGCCTCCATCACCTCCTGCCAGTCGATCGCGTTGGCTGCAGAGCCCGGCTCTTGCCCCCACGACCGCGCCAGCTCCTGCAACGCAGCGGCGCGCGTGGCATGCGCAGCGGTCGTCACGTGGATGGCTTGGCCGGCGGCATCGGTCGTGCTCGCCTCCATTCGCCAGCTCTCTTCCGCGCCGTCGAGCGGGAATACGCGAATGGCAAGGGTCATCCCTCCACGACCGAGCTCGTAGGTCATGTTCTGGCGCTCGCGGAACTGCGAGGTGATTTGTACGCTCCGTCGGGCTTGTTTCGTACGCGGCCCGGATTGGTCGCGGTCCGCTCCTGCTTCGGTCACGCGAAGCGCGCGATGCTCGAACATGGCGCCGTCGAGGCGATCGATCGCGACGCGAGCGTCTTCGCCGCTTGCCATCGTGACGAACGCATAGCCGCGTGAACGTCCGCTCGAGCGGTCGATCGCCATGTGCACGTCCGCGACGGCACCGTGCTGCGCGAAGCGTCTCCGCAATGCGTCAGCGCTGACGTCCTCAGCAAGATTTCCAACGTAAAGTCTCGGGGCCATCGTCGCTCTCCTTGGCGTCTTGGCGTCCGGTCACGGTGGAACGCTCATCACGAGATGGCGCGGCGTCCGATCGCCCGCGCTCTCTCGTCGACGAAGACTGCGAGCGAGAAGCGATCTCTTGGAGAGCGTCGCTCGCGGGCAACGATGTCGGTGGACTCCAAAGCGTACGCTCCAACGCGGAACATGCAATCGCTTTCCTTTGGCTTTTTCTCGATGCAGTGAACGCGAAGAGATGACGGAACTGTGACGGGCTACCGAGCGCATGCGCCGCGACAGCCGGCTCTCCTTCCTGCGACGCAGCGACAGCAGCGACGACGTCGGAGCTCGGCGGTGTCAGTTCGGCTCACGCGCGGCGATGCCACGCTCCAGAGCCGCGCCGTCGTGTTGGATGACCCCGCGAAGCTCATCGAAGAGGCCGTCGACAATGCTCGCCCTCTCGCGGTGTCCAACGGCATCGCGATCTGCTGGCACGCCCCGGTCGAGCCGATACGCGCATTTTATGACCGAGAGCGAATCCACCAGGTACTCGGCAACTTGATCGGGAACGCACTCAAGTTCACCGGAGCGGGCGGACGCATCGACGTGTCCGTCGAGGGCCCCGGACGAGGTCCGGTTTACGGTGGCCGACACCGGCTGCGGTATCCCGGAGGAGAAGCTGGCAGGCATCTTCGAACGCTTCTCACAAGGCGCGAAGCCAGACCGCACGGGGCTTGGGCTCGGGCTGTACATCGTCAGACGCATCGTCGAGGCGCACGGCGGCCGGGTTTGGGTCGAGAGCCAGCCGCGTAAGGGAAGCGCGTTCCATTTCGCGCTTCCTAAAGCGCCCCGGCGTGCGCCGGACGACGACACGTAGCCGGTCACGCGTCGTAGCGTCGACGCGCGACTGCCTCGGCACGCGCGGTGCGAGCATCGCGGCATGCGCAGCGCTCCGTCCCACGCTCATGCGCTGGTCGACGGCGTCCGCCTTCACTGGGTGGAGCTCGGAGACGCGCGCGGCCCGGCACCACTGCTCCTGCTGCACGGTCTCTACGATTCGCATCGAACGTGGAAGCACGTCGCACCGGACCTCGCGGCCGATCGCCGCGTCCTCATGCCCGATCTGCCGGGCCATGGTCTGTCCGAGCGGCCCGACGCGAGCTACGAGCTCGTCTGGCACGCAAGCGTCGTCGCACACTGGCTCGATTCGCTCGGCGTCGGACAGGTGGACATCGTGGGGCACTCGTTCGGCGGTGGGGTCGCGCAGATGCTCTTGCGCGAGTTCCCCGAGCGAGTTCGAAGGCTCGTCCTCGTCGCGTCTGGAGGCCTTGGGAGGGAGATCCGTGCAGCGCTTCGCCTCGCGTCGATGCCCGTCGTCGTCGAAGCGTTCGGGCAGCCGTTCATGGGGATCGGGACACACCTCGCGCTTCTCCGGAACCCTGCCTTCACCAAGGATGAGATCCGAGAGCTCGCGACGATGAACGCCGAGCCCGGTTCCGCCCGCGCGTTCGCGAGGACCGTCCGGGACATCATCGACTGGCGCGGACAGCGCCGGGCATTCTTCGACCACGCACACGAGATCGCTCAGCTCCCGCCGATCGCCGTCCTCTGGGGCGTCCGCGACAGGATCATCCCGATCGCCCACGGGCGAGCGCTCGTCGAGTCTCTCGAGGGTGTCCGCTTCGTCCCGTTCGAGGGCTGCGGGCACTACCTGCATCGTGAGAAGCCGGCGGCGTTCGTCGAGGTCGTGCGCGAGCTCCTTGGTGCGCCTTCACTGTGCGCGGCGCACCTCCGAAAGCAGAAGGCCGAGATCGCGACGGGCCAGCGCGCTCTGAGGGGACGTTTTGCAGAAGCGATCACGCGAGTCGTGCGCGTCAACCGACAGCTCGGGCCTCGCGTCACCCCGCGCCAATGATCGGCTGCACGCTCGAAGAGTAGCCGAGGACGAGCTCGGGCGCGCCCTTCATGACCGCAACGGTCTCGCTCCGGCGTCACGCTCCAGCGGAGCGCCCCCGCCGGACGCGTCCACGCTCACTGCATCACGAATGGGTGAGCCATCACCTGACGGGGCCATGGTCCGATGGCGAATGCCGAGAGGTGGCAGAGCAGAGCGGAACGAACACGATCGGGAGTCGCCAATACACCAGCGATGGATCAATTCATGCGTCGACGGTGATGGTGAGAACGAAACGTTCGTCGAATCTTGCTTTCCTGGTCGGTGTCACGGTCGGCGGCGCCGTGGCCACTGCTGTGACGCGTCTCACCGCAGGCGCCAAACGCCGCATGCGGCCAGGTCGCTCTTCTACCGAAAGCGCGGCTTCGCTCGAGGTCTACGGTCCGGCGAGCGCTACGCCGCCCGGCCCATCCGTCACGCAGGGTATCCAAGGGCCTCGAGGGCCGGCCGGTCCGATGGGAGCTCGCGGTCCAGCCGGTCCCCAGGGAGCGCGCGGCCCGCAAGGCGCCGCCGGAGCGCAGGGACCGCAGGGACCGCAGGGCGCGGGAGCGTCCAGCGGGCCCCTCGAGAGCGAAATCGGTGAGTACGCTTCGAACAGGCAGCGGTGGTAGCAGAGCCGCTTCGAGACGGAGCTCGGCGTTTCCACCGCCAGGCCCACCTCTGCGGGTGGTTGGGGCGCGGGCCCCAAATTCGCCCGCGCGTGCGGGGCCGTCTACTGCACGGACACGAGCGGCGTCGTGACGAGCTTCCGTTGCGCCATCCCACCGGGATAGGCGTAGCTGGCATACTTGTCCCAACCCCAAAGCGTCGCGGTGAACGGGCCTGTGCTCCGCATGCGCTGTAGGCCGTTCTGACAGACCTTGTCGCCGAAACGGTCGCCGGCGCCATGGCCTCGCGCCAGGTCGACGCGCATGAATTCGTAGTCGCCCCGGGTGCCGATCGGCTTCCAGCCAGTCAGGTCACCCGCGCATTCGAGCCAGACGTCCTCGAAGTTGGCTCCCCGCGCCTTCGCCGCCTTCGCACGCACGACGACGAGCGACGTCTCCGCATACGTCGGATCCGCGTAGAAGCTGTACGAGCTCAGGTACTGCCCCGCCGGAACGACGTTGACGAACTCAGGATCGCCGTAGCCTCCGACGTCCTGGCCGTTGGCCATATAGGCAGCAAGATAGATCGCATGCTCCGCGTCCTGGGTGCGAACGACGAATGCATCCCCCACCCCCGAGGTGAACGTCACGGCCTGACGGGCGGACATCGCGATGGGGGCGCCGGGAGGCGGCGCGGGATCATAGTCGAGGACGGTGCCGTCTCTCGCGGCGACGATCCGGTAGTACATGGTCTCGTGCTCATTGCCGACGCGCGGCCGGTAGCCGACGCCGACGTACTCGTGGCCCCACTGCTCGAACGGCGGGAGCTGCTGATTCGCGACTTCACAAGCCGCCTTCGAGGACGGCACCATCATGCATGAATGCCCGCCGAAGACCGTCGTCGGCTTGTTGGATACGACGACGCTGCCGGTCAGCTCCCGCGACTGAACGAGCTGGAGGAATTCGCCCTTGTCGAGGTGGTACGTGGTCGGGACTCGCGCCGCGGTGCCCTTCACGGCAAGTCCTCCCTGGACGTCTTCGGTCGGGTCGAGCGTCACCTCCGTGCCGTCTTCGCTGGCGACAATCTGAGCCGACGGAACGCCGGTCGTTGCCGACTCCCACGCGTTGACGATCACGTGCTCCTTCCCCCAAGTCGCGGGCGGAAAGAGGAGCGTCGCGGAGGGCACGTAGCTCGCTGCCCCGCCCCACGGGTACATCGTGACCACGCTCGCCGGCACGTTCGCCTTCAGATGGAAGGACGCGTCGAAACGCGTGCCGGTGGCAAAGTCGGCGACCAGCGCGGGAACGACGCCCACGGGGCAAGGTTGGTACTTGTGGTCGAACCAGGTGGTCGCCAGAGCTACCTCCCCCGTCTGATCGGCAACGAATAGGATCGCGCTCTCTCCCGCGGGGACGGGGCCCTCGAGGGGTAAGAGCGACGCGTCCCCCGGATTCGTCCTGAAGAGGGCCTTCGACAGATCGAGCACCTTGCCTTCGCGCTCGAGCGAGAGCTCGAGCGGCTGCATCGAAGTGTTGACGACAAATGCCGCGAAACACGATTGCGGTGCTCGGGGGTCATTCGGGATAGCCGGCAGTTGGAAATAGAACTCGCAGCCGTTCGAGCTTCGGTCCGCAGCTGCAGCCGCGCATGGCTCCTGGCAACGCGCAGCGCCGCAGGCGAGCTCCGGTGGACACGTCTCGACCACCTCGTCCGTGCAGGTATCGACGATCGAACGGCCGTCGACCGAGCATTGAAATCCGCATACGGCCGCCTCCGTCGAGGCGTCGATCTGAAAGACCTCCTCCCGCTGCGTGAACGAGGTCCGGTCGTCCCCGCAGGCGCCGGCGGCGCCGAGCACGAGGACGACGACGCAACCAGCGCGAAGCACGTGAGCCCACCTCATGGTAGCGCCACTTCCTGGGGCGTCAGGCTCCCGCCCTTGATCGTGCCGGTGCCGAGCTGCCCGTAGAAGTTGTTCCCCCAGCAATAGACCTTACCGGTCGTCAGCAGCGCGCATGTCGAAAGCGGCATCGTCTTCACCTCTGCGGCCGGGGCGGGAAGCCCCTCCACCTTCACGGCGTGGTACGCATGGTTCTTCGTGCCGTCGCCGGCCTGTCCATGCGAGTTGAGCCCCCAGCAATACACGTCACCCGACGCGCCAACGGCGCACCACCGCTGCGGTCGCACCGTGCGCGAGCTGGGCGTGCTGGTCGCGCTGGTCTCGGTCGTAGCGATCTGCACGAGAGGCTCCGGCGCGACGACGGGCTTCGGAAGAGCGTTCACGAGCGGGGACGGCGGATAGTCCTCGGGCAGTCCGGTCGTATCGATCGCTCCCCAGCAGTAGCCAACGCCCTTCGACGTGGCGCACGCGCTCGTGTTCGTCAGGTCGAGCGACGAGATCGCGGCGAGCCCCGTGGGCGCCGGATGAGGATCGGGGTCGAGAGAAGACACGCGTCCAAGCGGCGGGCTACGACCCCAGCTCCACGTCGACCCGTCCTCGCGGATGACGAACGTGGCGTCGCCGACGACGACGTCGCGGATCGGCGCGCCGGGCGGGAGGTCGACCGGCGTGGGTGGAAGTAATCCGCCGCGGGGGATCGGGTCGATCTGCAGGAATGCGTTCTGCCCCCAACAAAGGAGCCCGTCGTCGGTTGCCGCGCATCCGACGAGACGTCCCAGGCCGATCCGCTTTGCAGGCGGGATCGGGACCCTCACGGGCGCGGGCTCAGACGCGTACGCGCCAGCGTCGCCGCGGACGTACACTCCCAGTCCCCAGCACCAGACGTCGCCGCTCGCGCTCCGCGCGCAGTTATGAGCAAGCTCGACGATGTTCGAGAGGCCGACTACGCGCGCAGGTATCGCGCTTTCGGTGATCCCCGCATCGTCACCGCGACCGAGCTGCCCATCGTTGTTTGCGCCCCAGCACGCAACGGTACCGTCGTCGAGCAGCGCGCAGAAGCCCTCTGCCGGGGCGATTGTCGACGGCCCGCTCAAGACCATCGTCGGGAGCGTCGTCACGAGCGACTTCGCGCACGGTTGGGACGTGCACACGACGGGGCGGGAGCCACCGTCGAACGCCGCGGCATCACGGAGCGGCGGACCATCGACCTCGGCGTCGACGGCGGGCTCGGACGTCTCGGGCCCGGCGCCGGCGTCGAGCGAGTCGGAAGGCAGCAGCGGGCCATCCTCCTCGCTGCTCGAGCAGCTTGCGCCGGCTGCTGCACACAGAGAGCACACCGCGAGCACGACCACCGAAGGACGTCGATCAAGGAGTCGTCTTATGAAACGCATAGCCGTTCCCGGTTGCCCAGATGTTGGTGTCGGAGGAGCCTCGAACTCTGTACATCGGGGAGCTGATTGGCCTTCCATTCAGCGCGATCGTCGAGACCGCGTAGGTCCCGGCGTCTCCCGTACCCTGTCCTCGAATCACGAGACCGAAGGACGTCAGCCAAACGTCGGTGGACGAGCGCCATAGAGAGCGGATGAGGGGGAGCCCGTTGGCGTTGACCGCATTGAACGTCGGGACGTTGTCCACGGCGGCAGCGACGGTGTCGCCCTCCGCGGAGATCCGCACGATGTCCTTCGACCCCTTCAGACCAGTGATCTGGCCCGGTCCTGTCGCCTGGATGTCCGTGAGCAACCCGTGAGCTCCGTCGAGGCGCAGGAAGCCGGCGCGCTCCGCACAGCCGCTACTCCGAACGATTCCATCGGCAACTCGAGCGAATCCTGCCGGTGTCTTGCGGACGAGCACCGCGCAGTTCGGTTCTACGAGATATTCCCCGATGGCGTCGCTTCGCACCGCGGCGAACCAGACGTCGTCGGCGCTGGATCCGGCAGCGCTCACGAAGAACAGGTGATCGGACGCCACGTCCAAATCGTCGGCCACGTACTCCGCGACCCACTCGGGAGCGCCGCCGTCGTTACTCGTCCAGTGGTAGACGGTATTCGAGTACCAGGCATAGACGTTGCTCCCGTCTGTCCCCCATACGCCGAGCGCTGGATATTTCTCCTGCAACGACGGGTTCCTCGGGTAGCCATGATCGTGCGATGCGTGTGCAGCCTCGCCGACGTGGCTGTTGTCGTCGAGCCGCTGGCGTGACCACGACCAGCCCGTCGCGGGAGGGGAAAGCCTCGTCCCGCGATAGATGAACGAGGGCGCGACCGCGTAGTAGACCGTGTCGTCGTTCGGAGCCCAGATCGTCCCAGCGTACTTGCCGCCGACCTCATTCTGGGTGTTGTCGTCGATGTAACTCCAACCGGAGCCGCCGTCCTTCCACTCGAGAACCTTCACGCCGAGCGTGGGGCTCTCCGCGATGGCAAAGGCGCGGCCCGGAAGAGGCCAGACGTCCTTGATCATGAGGTCGCTGTCGGGCAGCGGTGTCATGCACCATCCGGCCTTGCTGCACGTGGAGACTGCAGCATCCGTCTCGACGCTGTCAGACGCGTCGTCGCTTGGAGCTGCATCGAGAGCCGGCGCAACGACACCACCATCCTGAGTCGGCGATTCGTCCGGCCCGAGCTCGTCCGAGCTCGCACACGCAGCGAACGCCGTGAGCGCGGACGACGCAGCCGCGAAAAGAACAACTGCTCTCACGGCTTGCCTCCGAGCGAGAGGAAGACACCATGCCCGCCGATCCACACGTGGCCCGGCGCGGCCGTCCAAACGGTGTAAAGGTCCGGCCGACGCGGACCGAGGCCGGCGATCTTCATGCGCGACCAGCGCGTTCCGTCGTAGTGAAGAACGACCGCACCATCGCCGACGGCCCACACGTCGGAAGACGACGTACCCCAGACCGCGTTGAGGTGTCTGATCGTCGGGACGTCGGAGACGATGTCCCAATCATGGGCGCCGCCGGTGTAGTGGCGGATCGTCCCGCTCCCGCCGACAGCCCACGCCTCCGACTCCGACGCCACCCAGACTCCGCGAAGCCCGTTCCGCGTTTTGGTGTCGAACAATGCGTACTCCGGCTTGGCTTCTTGCGCGCCCGTGACGCGGGCGGCAACACCGTTGTCTCCGACGGCCCACAGGACGTCGGTAGAGATGCCGTGGATGCTCGTCATCCCATAGAAGAACCGGGATGGATCGACGCCGACGGCCACTTCGAACCCGGACGGTGAACGGCGCATGCGCCAGAGACCGCAGCTCCGCAGCGCCTGGTTCGGGTCGCTCGACCGCGCCGCCAACCAGAGCCACTCCGCGTCGGGTGCGGCCGAGGCACTCACGAGCACCGTGGAGGGCCAAGTGTTGTACCTGGCGTCGATGGTCGCGGTCTTTTGGATCGTCCAGCCGTCGGGAGAGACGCCTGCGTCCGGGACGCTGATGCCGCGCGTGTGGAGGACCTCGGGTTGCCCGAACGCGACCTCGACGTCGGACAGCCAAAGTGCCACGAGCGTATCGTGCGTGCCCGATGCCGAACGCGCCCACGACGTGCCGTCGAAGTGAGCGATGGCGCCGGCGCCGCCCGCCACCCAGACATCGTTCGCGGAGCGGCCGCGGATGACGTTGACCCGCGTGCGCAGGTCGAATTCTCCGCCGGCAATGCCCGGATCGAAGGGACCATACGAGCACAGGGCATCGGGCACGCAGCTCTCGGGGAAAAACTCGCAGTCGGCGCAGGGAGCGTCGGCACCACTGTCGGTGGCATCGCCGTCGTCGAGACCGCCGTCGGCGCCCCGCACCGTCTCCTCGCCGGAAGCTGGCTCGATTGTCACCGCGGGACCGTTGGTCGCGCACGCGGCGACGAGGGCAGCCGAGGGCGCGGCCACCACCGCGCCCAGGGCGAGCCACAGCGCTCGCGCGTTCGATCGGCTTCGAGAAATCATCGCGCAAGGCCTCCGTCGCCGTCATCGCAAGGCGCCACGACGCACTGTCCGCGTACGCAGGCTTGTCCTTTGATCGCGTTGCAGACGACGCCACATCCTCCGCAGTTCTGCGGATCGCTCAGCGTGTTCACCTCGCAATCGGGGTTGCCGTCACAGTCGGCTCGCCCCAGTGGGCAGTGCCTCACGCACGAGCCGTGCTCGCAGCTCCCATCACACTTCAGGCCGCAGCCGCCGCAGTTGTCGGCGTCGGTCGTCACGTCGATGCAGAGGCCCCTGCATTCCACCGGCAGAGGAATGGTGACGTCGCCGTCCGGTCCGTGAACGACGACCGTCCCCGGTGACTTGCACTCCCCGCAGAAGGTCTGTCCTTCTTCGCATCCGCAGTAAGCTTTCGGCTGGGTCTCAGGCGTTCGCAAGCACGTCTGGCCCCTCGCGGTGCAGTCGTCGCCGCAACCGGCGCAGTCGGTGTCCGTGCCGGCCGGCGTCTCGCAGCCATTCGCCAACAATCCATCGCAATTGGCCCAGCCGACTTCGCATTTGAGCTGACCGCACTCGCCCTTCAGGCACCCGAAATACATATGGTCCGGACGGACGCCGCCATCCCCAGCGGGATCGCACGCATTGAAACAAGCACCGCAATTCTCGTCGTCGCTATTCGTATTGAGGCAAAGATTGAATCCCCATTCCGGCGGGAGGTCGCAGAGCGTGAGCCCCGACGGACAGCCACACTTCCCCATGATACAAGGATAATCGGGATCCGGACACTTTACACCGCAAGCACCGCAGTTGTCGTTGGTGCCCGATATGGTCTCACAGCCGTTGTCGGGGACGCCGTCGCAATCGAGACGGGGCTGTAACCCAGCGAACGAACATGTCATCACGCATTGGCCGTCAACGCAGGAGAAGTGCTCGTTGAAGGTGCTCGCGGGACACGAGGCGCCACACGCTCCGCAGTTGAGAGGGTCCGTCTTCAGGTCGACGTCGCAGGGGAAGAACGACTCCGGACAGGTCGTCCACCCCGCTGGGCACTGATTCGACGGGCAATACGACGTGAGCCCAGCCTCGAACGAGACCTCGGCGCCAGAGTCAGGCTCGACGAACGACGGAACCGAGGCCGGAGCCCTGTAGTCGCCGATATTCCTCGCGTCGCTGCAGCTCGCAGCCAGAACGAGCACGGAGATTGTCGTGAGGCAGAGCGTCTTGCGGCTCATGGCGTTCCCTCGGAGGCATGCGTGCGCGCCGCGGCGTCGAGCGCATCGTCGACGCGCTGCCGGTAGGCCGAGCCCGCGAATGTCGAGAAGAACCTCTCGGCGCGTCCGCGCGCTTCGGCCATGCGCTCGAGTCGTACGAGGGCCTCGATCGCGATGACCTCGCGCTCCTCGACGAGCACTCCGTTCGGGAAGCGACGCGCATGCTCGGCCGCAAACGCGAGCGCTTGCGCTGGATCCGAAGAGATCGCGGCGTGCGCGCGCTGGAGGAGCGCGCCTTCGGACATCTCCTCACCGGGCGACGCCTTGACGCTATCGGGGCTGCCTTTGCGCACCTCCGGAGGCCGCTTCGAGTCCGGCAGGGCATGGATGTCCGTCGTCGGGATCTTCGTCGCCTCGCTCACGGGTTCCCGCACGGAGGGCTCCACTTCCAACGCCGACGTAGTCGCCGGCTCCTCATGAACGAGAGGTTCGCTCTTCGATGACGTCACGAGCGAGGTGCCCTTCTCGTCGAACATTTGCGTCATTGCGAATACGCCCAAGCCGACGGCGGAGACGGCGACGATGGCGGCCATACGCGGACGAATGAGCGAGCGAGTCGAAGCACCGGGCGGGGGCAGGTGCGCGACCACGTCGTCGGCGACACGCGACAGCGTCGAGAGCGACGGTTCGTCTCGGAGAGCCGCAGAGACGAGCCCATCGACGGTGGGAGGGACGCGTTCCTTCACGTGTTCACCAGCGCCTTCTCGAGCCCCGCGCACGCGCGCCGGTACCGGGAGTAAGCGGTCGACAACGGACAGCGGGCGATCTTTGCAACCTGTTCCATCGGCATTTCTTCGACCCGGTGGAGGACGAATATGGTTCGACAGTCCTCGTCGAGACGATCGAGGAGAGAGAGGAGTAGCTTCTGCGCATGAGCGAGCTCGAGCCCCTCCTCTTGCGAGGGCGGAGCGACGGGCTCCGGCATTTCATCGACGAGCAGCTCTCGATGGCGACGCGCTCGCCGACGGTAGTTCTTCGCGTGGTTGAGACAGATGGCGCGGAGCCACGGCCGAAGCCCATTGTCGGCGAGGTCGCCGAGCTTCCGATGGGCGGTCGTGAAGACCTCCTGGCAGATGTCCTCGAGGTCCTGGTCGCCGACGCCGAGATAGCGAAGGAGCCGCCAGACGTACCTGCCGTGCGAATGGACGATCTCGCGCATGCAGGGAGCCTGATGGACCAGGCTCGTTCGATCCGGTGAAACCATCCGCACCGCAGTCATTGGCTACCATCCCCTATGTCCGGGTCCGGCCAGCATTCCAACGCGCGGACGAAAATCGACGCAGCGAGCTCAGACGCTTCAGGGCAGCGTGTGCCAGACGAGACCGACAGCAAGCTCGGACGTGAGCCACGGCACGGCGAACGACGTCCGCTCCTCGCCTCCCGGCGCGAAGTACTTGAACGAGGGTGACGTCGGCGAAAACCGGGCCGTCGCCGCCGCGTAGGCGCTGACGGCCCCCAACCGCACGCGACCTTCGACGCGAAGTGGAAGCACGCCGAAGACGAGTCCGCCGACGTTCGAACGCGGGCCGATAGGCTGAGCTTGCAGCGCGGCGAGATGAGCTCCGCCGCAGATGTGAACCTCGACGTCGGAGCGTGCGAGGCCGAGCGGACAAACCTCGGCGCCGCCCAAGAAGCCACGCACGACGATCCCCTCCCCTGGAACCGTCGCTTGTTCGACCCCGAACGGATACGCCGTCGCGCGAACGACGATGGGCACGAACCGAGGAGGACGAACCAGCCCGAACAGTGTGGGGCCGACGGTTGGGCTCGGCATGAAACCGAGGGCCGCGCTGCCGCCGAGCCCGAGCTCGAGCGTCCACGGACGCCCTTGCGGTGCGGACGGCAGCGGGAGCGGAGCGAGCCTCGCTCCCTCTGGCGACTGCCATCGAGGAAGCGGTGATAGTTCGACGAGCTCATCCGATCCCCTGCCGTGCACCGCGTTGCGCACCCGCGGAGTCTCGACGAGCAAGACGAGCGCGACGATCAATGAGTCATCGAGAGCCCTGCACGAGCGCGCGGACAACTCGAACGTTCGCTTGCCGAGCGGGCGACCGACCGCGTCGCGCAGCACGAGCTCGGTTCGAAAACCCTCCGCGCGCGGCTCGATGCGTCCGATGATCGAGAAATCCGCGTCCTTGCGATCGAGCGTCAGCACCGCATCGGTGCTCACGCGTGCGCGGGTCTCGATCAGCAGCTCGTCAGGGGAGATGCAATGCTCGGCACCAGGTGCCCGCGTCCACTCCACGACGACTTGCGCTGGACGCGGAGGCTGTTCGGCGCGTGCAATCTCCGCGCACGCTGAGACCGCGACCCCCAAGAGAACGGCGGTGCGGCACACAGATGCCAACGACCACGGAGTCTACACGAGACGCCTCACCTGCGGGTCGTCTCAGTGGACGTCCCCAAGCGGAACCGGACAAGCGCAACGGGATCGCGTTCGACCTCGTCGCGAGATGCTAGTCGCCCCGCGGTCCGAGCACGATGATCATCATCCCGATGACGGCAACTCCCGCGCCGACCATGTCCCAGCGGGTCGGACGCTCGCCTTCGACGATCCAGAGCCAGAAGAGCGCCGTCGCGATGTAGACACCTCCGTACGCTGCATAGGTTCGCGCCGCCCCGGTTGGGTGAAGCGTCAGCAGCCACGCGAAGACCGCGAGCGAGATCGTCGCGGGGAGCAGCAACCACGGCGCCCCGCCCTTCCGAAGCCAGAGGTAGGGCAGGTAACAGCCGACGATCTCGGCGAGCGCGGTCGCTACAAACAGGACACCGGTACGACCAACGGTCGACAGCGCGGAGCTGGCGGCCGACATCAGTTCTGCCGTCCCTTGGGTGTGTTCGGAGCCGTCCTTCGTGCAACCTTCGGCGCGCGATCGACGAGACCGCATTCGCCGCGACCACATCGACGGAGCGTCTCACGAAGCCGCTCTCGAACGGCCACGAGCGACGCGTTGCGCTCCTCGAAGACGAGATATCCAGACGCGCGGCGCGGTGCGATGGACACGCCGGCTCGTGCCGCCACCTCGCCGATCTCGAGCCTTTCCATGCGGCTACCATAGCCGCGTCCACTCTGGAGTCGAGGCCAGAGTCCCGATCGCTTGCGTGCGCAACGTGCTTCCCATGCTGTCCGCGTTGCCCTGGTAGAGCGGATCGTCCGAAGTGGCGAGCGAATGACCAGGATGATCGAACAGATTCTCGATCTCGCCCGAAGCCGATTGGGCAAGGGCATCCCGCTGGAACGCAAGCCATGCAACCTATTGGACCTGGTCGCCAACATCGTGGACGAGATGCAAGCGGCCCATCCAGACCACGCGTTCAAGTGGACCGGCAAGGCCGCATGCGAGGGCTCTTGGGACTCGGATCGGCTCGGACAGGTTGTCTCCAATCTCCTCGGGAACGCTTTGGAGCATGGGGATCGGGTGAGCCCGGTCGAGGTGTCGATGGCCTCGACGCCGCAAGAGGCGGAGCTGAGCGTGCGGAATCTGGGACCGCCCATCCCTACCGAAATGCTTGGGACGATCTTCGACCCCTACCGGCAAGGGACTCGCCAAGCAAAGTCGACGGAACTCGGGCTCGGCCTGTTCATCTCCAAGGAGATCGTCGAGGCGCATGGACCAGCTCGACCACCCAGCCGCGCGGACGAATTGTGTCGTGTGCCACGTGGCCTACCGACTACGGGGGTTCTGGACCGGGGATTGACCTCGGCCTCGCGGCTCAGCGCCTTCGCGCGAGCGTCGTCGATGGATACTCGCCGAAGCGCTGGAAGTAGTGCGCGCCGAAGCGACCGACGTGGGCGAAGCCGGATGCGAGCGCGACCTCTCCGACGGTCGGTCGCTCCTCGGGCGCGGACAGGAGCTGGCGCGCCATCTCGAGCCTCTGCTCGTGCAGGAACTGCATCGGCGTCGCGCCGCGATACTTGAGGAACGCGAGCTGGAGCCCGCGGATCGACACCCCGGCGGCACGCGCGATCTCGGCCATGCGGATCGGCTTGGCGGCATTGGCCTCGAGATACTCCGCCGCCAGTCGCACGTGGCGTGGCTCTGCCGAATGGCTCTTCGCTTCGAACAGGCTGCGGGCGTTGTGCGGATGATTCACGAGCAGCCCGGCAAGGACGGCATCCGAGAATCGTGCGCCGACGATCGGAGAGTCGATGAGCCCACCGTGATCGACCTCCGATGCCATGAACGCCGCGAGCCGATCGAGTGCCGCGCCAACCCCCGCGTCGAGCGCCAGGCGCTGCTCGAAGCGAAGCGGCTCGCGTGGCGCCCTTCCAGTGAGTGCGTGAACCGCGGCGCTCATCTCGCGAGCGTCGACCATGAGCTGGAGCCCGCAATACGCGGTCCCCAGATCGAACGAGCGCGCCCCGGTAGGCGAGCTCACGACGGTCGAGCGGCCGCGCGCGATCACGATCGACTCCCGACCGCTCCTCGCCTCGCCTCCGACATCGGACAGCGGAAAGGACGCGGTGAACATGTCGGGCGAGTCGTCCGAGGTAGCGCGGAACGCCGCTCCGTATCGATGGGCCGCGAGGACGACGGCGCCGACCTTCACCCGATGGCTGATCCAGCAAAACCGCGTGCTCCGATCGAGCTGCTGGACCTGAACGGGGGTCGCCATCCGCGAGAACGTCGCCTGCGCTTCATCGACGCTGAACGTCGACACCGAGGGATGGCCGGCGAGCGGCAGCGGGCGCGGTTGCAGGCCCTTCAGCGTAGGCCAACGACACGTCCGCGGTCCACGACGACCTGCTGAGCCTCCGCGCCGCGCCGCGGCAGATCGCTCGACCGAGGCTTTCACCGCGGTCGTGCACTCGTGACGCGCCTTCGTCGGTGGCGGCGCCGCGCTTCGCCCTGAGCAGGCCCCCTCCGCCCCATCACTCCGGCATGCGTCACGAGCGACGCCGCATGCGCATGCGTCCTTCGCAATTCGGATACCTTCTTCGCAATTCGGACAGCGTCGCTACTCGGATAGCCGCCCGCGCATCGCTCACCTATAATGTCCGACCGCTATACGAAGATGGCTCTCCGTCTCGTCACCTGCATTCTCGTTGCCTGTTCGTCGGAAGAGGCCGGGAACAATGGCGCGACGGGCGCCTCGAGCGCCTCTGGAGCAACCGGCGCGACGGGCGACAAGGGGCCGAGCGGTGACGTTGGACCGGCCGGCCCTGCGGGCGACGCGGGGCCGAGCGGCAGCGTCAGCGTGAACGGCTACATCTTCGTGATAACCACCTCGCAAGAAGGCATGGTCGGAGGTGCAGGTAGCGAGTTCATCGTGCCGCTGAACAACGTGGAGCTCGCCGGAGGCAACACCATCCTCACGGCTGCCGCGGGCGTGGGCCGCTATACCGTCCAAAGAGCCGGAGCCTACCTCATCACGTACAATCTCAACTTTACGAATTCCGTCGCGGCGAGCACATATCTCACTTTGAATGGGTCGCCGGTGGGCACGTCGACCGTCGGTGGCACCACGGTAACGACCAAGCGACCATCGTTCGCGAGCACCGTCATCCTGAAGCTCGCTGTCGGCGACGTCATCGCGGTTGGCCTCACCAAGCACGACGAGTTTACCGTCACGCCGCAGCCCGGCAGCGGCGCCACCCTCACCCTCGTCCCGCTGAACTGAGCCCCTGCCCAGCCGGTCGACGCCGATTGGTGACGACGCGCTTGCGTCAGCCGCGTGCAACCGACAATCGCCGGCCCCTCGACGCCGTATTCGAGTGGGGCTCGGCCACCGCGGTGATGGCCGCGAGGCCCTATGCGGACGAATCTAGAACCGCGAGCTTCTCCGCGCGCGTGACCAGACGGAGCGCATGCTGAAGATCAGCGGTGTCCTCATGGCTCAGAAGTGTGCGACGCACTAGGATGAGGTTGCCATGCGGCCTGCAGCACTCGTCCTCGCCTTCGGGGCCACCATCGCCTGCACCTCTGAAACCACCGTGCCGGTAGCACCGGTAGGACCGGATCCCTGTGAAGGGGAACCGTTCCGTGTCTTCGAGCGTTGCCCCGATCACGCGGATTCGAGCGGTCCCGCGATCGACGGCGTCAACGGGCCGTCGTGCGTTCGCGTCAACGGGACGGGTCGTTACGAGCTCACGTTCCGTGCACCAGCCGCTCCCGACCGGATCATCGGCATTCGCATCAGTGGTTCCCTCGTGACGCCGACGAACCCCTGGGAGACCCGCTGGTCTGCAGCGGTGACTCCACGGGATCGCCTCGCGTACACCTTTGGTCCGGTGAGCCCCGGCGAAACGAAGCTGGAGCTGCAGCTCATCGACGAGCAGGGCAAATACGGACCGCCGATGTGCGGCGACGTATCGGTCCGGGAGTAGGATCAAGACGCAGCGGCGAGTGCAGTGGTAGTGCTCATCCTCGATGAGGCCGAGCGGCTCGGGCTCGCCAGCGATACGCCGGCGTCGCCGAACCATGTTGCCGCTCCGATCGATCGAGCGAGACGGTGTCGCCGCAGAACTGGTCGTCGACGAAGACGCGCGGCAGTCCACTGTCGTCGTGCGGATCGGTCAGCGACGACGAGTACGCCGAGTCTGTTCTCGGCGAGAGCCAGCAGAATCTCGACGAGCACGCCCTCGAAGGCTTCGCTTCGCGCGCGAACGCGCCTTCTAAAGCGATGTACCGGGCGCAATCGTACGAGGCTTGGGCTCGGTGGGGACCTGGAGAAATAGCGCGTCGATCCTGTTTTTGGACGCAACGTCGAGGCGTGCGAGAAACGCGGTGCACGCCTGCTTGTGGGCCCTTCGGTACTTGTCGTGCATGCAGCGCTGGAAGGTCTCGGGCATCGACTGGCAGGTGACGATGAAGTCGCGGGACGTGGGCGGCTCATCCAAGAGAACGCCGCCCGATTTAGACGCCCAATAAGTGCCGAAGCCTTCCCGGACCTTCGAAGCGGCGTGGCATACCTGGCTGTCCTCGCGATCGCTCGAGGCCGGAGACGACGTCGAGGCGGGCGTGGATTCCGCGCTCGATGGCAAATCGGCCCTGCAGGAGACGAAAATCTCGACGTGATGGGATGTAAGTCCGCCGGTTCTGACTCCGTGGCCCTCGCGAATCACGTAATCCCCGTTGCAGATGTTTGCCGCTTTCTCGTAGCAGGCCGCCGCGGCATTACACGAAATCACGTGCGCATCTTCGCCGTCGGGGCCTCGAACCGTCGTGGACGAGGCACCACACGCCGTGAGGACAATCGCCGCGAGGGCTCCGTAGATCGAGAGACGAGCCATTTTGCACGACGTATAGTCCACAATGGACGCGCTGCATACCCGCGTTTCCTTGGGGTTCGAGCGACGCCTCACAGCGTGACGACCGACGCTCTGCGCCGAGGGTTGAGTCGACGCATCGTCATCGAAGAATCAACGCTCGCCGTCGACCTCGCTCCATGGGCGGCCCGGGGTGAGCGACGCTCGATACGCTGGTGTGTGGGAGCTTCCGGTGCTCGACACGGCTGAGCTTCCACTGCCGTGTTGATTCGGCCCGACGAACGTGTCGCGTGGCCCGGTGGCGGCACGGACCAAGCCTTCGTGCCCCCTAACCACCTCGTTCGGACCGCCCACTGCGCCGTAGCTCGCGTCCCGTGCTGAATTTCGCAGAACGAACAGGCCGCCGAACCGGGACCTTTTCGATTCGGCGACCTCCCTGTTTGCGCGGGCATGCGACGCACGGAGTGCCGCGTCACGCTCGCGCCTCGGCGACACCTTCGAGCCCTTCCGCACCAGAAGATGCTGAAGCGCCCGACACGGCCTTCACCCTCGACGCCGTCGTCGACGCCTTTCGCGATCTTCACTCCTGGAGCTTGGAGCGCACCGAAGCCCCCCGCGCTCTCGCACGACGGCAATGAGCCGCCGCGCGGAAAGCAACGCCGCTTCTGGCTCTCTGGAGAGGCCAGCGCCCTCGGTTCCCGCGCACTTGCGGAGATCCGGCCTCGGAGCGATCATCCACGGGTGTTCGCTTCTCGGCCGTGGGCGTTGGCTCTTCTCATACTGACCGCCCGTTCGCTCGTCACGACCTCCGGGCATGCACTCGAGCCGACCGTCCCGGCGGATCCGATCTCCTTCAAGCCCGCCCAACCTCAGGGCCTCAAAAGGGCGACCGCTCCGCACCGCGTCAGTCTCACGTTCTCCCCTTTTCACCTCGGCTATCCGCTCCTTTTCATATCCAATGAGCTCCGCGTTACCCGCAAGTTGGGTGTTGCGCTGGAGACGGGTCTCGGTGGCTATCGAGGCGGCACGGTCGGTCAGCTTGGGCTCCGGGCAGTTGGTTATCCCGTAGGAAGCTTCGACGGCGGCCTCCAGCTCGGACTTTTCCTTCGCGGGACGAGGTTGCACCTCCCCGATGCCGACGCTGTCAACTTCGACGAAGTCGGCTCGGCCCACCGGGCCATGGCTCCGATCTACAACGACGTCGAGTTTGCCCGGGCCAACGGGAGGGATGCGGTGTTCGGTGGCGTCCTCATCGGCGGCAAGCTCGTGGTCGATGGCGGCGAGGGCGAGTTGGTGCGAGGCTTCACAGTCCAGGGTGGGTTTCTCCTTGGATACCATCACCTCACGGGCGAGGCTCGGCATGGTCCATCACCCGATGCGACCCGGACGCGTAGTGGCTTCCTCCCGATGCTCTATGGGGACATCGGCTGGAGCTTGTAAGCCGATCCGGGGTCGGGACCGGCGAGGTCGGACGACTGGTCTCCCCCCCGGTTCGGTGGACGGTCTGCCTATGCCGCAACCGCGGCCACATATGCGCTCAATTCGAACTCGATCGGACTCTCGTAGTCGATGAAGGGATACGTGCGGACCAGCAGGTCCCCCTAACGTAGCGTGCCTACGTCGACGAGTTTAGTACTGCGGTGATGGCGGGCGACCTCCGTGTTCATCGGGCGGGGGTGTGAACGCTCTCGCCACGAGCCGTGCGGGCTCGACGATCATAGCGACGCCGCGAACTCTCGACGGCTTCGCGGTTCTCGAGCGCCCACACGGCCAGCGCGTTTATGGGCTTCAGTACCTCGCGTCCCATCGCCGTGAGCGCGTAGTCCGTCCGCGGGGGAGAGGTCGGCGTGAGCTTCCTCGAAAGGTAGCCGTCACGCTCGAGGGCACGCAGAGTGCTGGTGAGCATTTTCTGCGAGATGCCGCCGATACCACGTCTCAATTCGCTGAAACGCTGACCACGTGTCGACAGCATCCGCATGATCAAGATGGTCCATTTGTCGCCGAGGAGCGCGAGAACCCCGCCTACCGATCGACAAATTTGGGGTGGGAGATCGAGAGCAGGTGGTTTCGTCGAGGTGCCTTCTTGTGTCCGCATCGGTTTCGAATAGTGACACGGTCTCCTTCGGAAACCATAGAGGAGAGCGCGATGAAGAGAGTACTCGTGACGGGCGCGAGCTCTGGTGTCGGTTTGGAGCTCATGAAACGCCTGCTGGGCTCCGGCCATCACGTGGTCACCCTCACGCGGTCGCCGTTGCCCGCCGTCCCCGAGGTCCAAGCCGCGCGCGAGCGTGGGCACCTATCGGGCTATCAGGGCAACCTGGCCGACGCGAAGAGCCGAACGACCGCGCTCGCCGAGATCGCGAGCGCCCACCCTCGGCTCGATGTCGTCTTCAACGTCGCCGGGGTGTCGCTCGGGAAGCCGCAGACCACGGCGCAGGGCCGAGAGATCCACTTCGAGGTGAACACGCTCGCGCCCTTCGTCGTTCTCGACGAGCTCCGACCGAGCCTCGAGCGTGGAGAGGACCGGCTCCTCGTGAACGTCTCGTCGAACGCGGCGCTGATGGTGAACTCGTTCGACCCCGCCGTTCTGCCTGCGCCGGAGGAGTTCAAGAAGTTGTTCGGTCCGTATGCTCTCTCGAAGCTGGCGCTCTCGCTCTGGACTCACGCGCTCGCCCCACGTCTCGAGGCCACCCGGATCCGCGTCATCAGTGTGTGCCCCGGGCCCAACAAGACGCCGATGACCGCCGGCGACGGCATGCCGTGGTGGCTTCTGATGCTCAGGCCTCTCTTGTTCGCGCATCCTCGGAAAGGTGCCACTACGCTGTGGCAAGCTGCGTTCGCGCACCCATCCGCTCCGAGCGGCGCCTTCCTCGTGAAGGGCAAGCCCACGCCCATTCCGTTCCTCGAACGCGCCTCGGAGGTGTTGACGCTCGTCGAGTCCGCCGCGGGCACGAGAGGTCACTGACATTCGGTCGTCGGCGCCGGGAGAGCCGAAGAATGCGCCCAAAGAACGACGACCCGCCAATCGAGGCCCGACTCTTCGACAAGCTCCGCGACGGGGATCCACTCTCTGCCCGTGTCGCGGAGCAGATCGTCCTGGGCGTCTCCGCGTGGTTACGAGCGCAGCCTCGAACCGATCGAGCCTGAGCTCGGAGGTCGTGGTGCGAGCAAGAGCAACGCGAGCCGCTCGCTGATCGATGCGACGACCGAGAAGCTCGCTGCGTTCGTCTCGCGCAAGCTCGACGACGTCGACCTCGTGGCGATGTTCATCGACGGGATCGAGTTCGTGAATCACGCTGTGGTCATCGCGCAGGGCGTCACGATCGACGGCACGAAGGTGCCACTCGGCCTGTGGGCGGGGTCGACCGAGAACGCCGTTGTCGCGACCGCGCTCTTGCAGAAGGTCATCGAGCACGGACTGCGCGTCGATGAGTCCATGCTCTTCGTCGTCGATGGTGGCAAGGGGCTTCGCAAGGCGGTTCGCGACGTGTTCGGAGATCGCGCCATCGTGCAGCGATGTCAGGTTCACGAGGCCGCGCTCCTCGGTCCGAGCCTCCTCGTCGCGCTCGCCGAGGAGCCGCTGCCGAAGTCATCCGACGCCAGCGACACGCGCCAGCGCGCCTTCTCGCTCCTCGTCACCGCCTACGATGAAGTTCGCCGCGCCGTCACCTTCGTGCGCTGGGCGGAGAACGACGTGGATGCCTTTGCGCCCTCGCTCTACGCGAAGTCGCGCAAGCGGAGGCCGGGCGCAGGCGACGACGACGACGGCGACATGGACGGCGGCGACGCGGTCGCTCCCGTCGTCTCGCCGCCCGATGCGACGCCGAGCTGATCCGCGCGCGATGCTCACCGGCGCGGCGGGCCCGGCTCGTCGCGCCGGCTCCGTCGACCAGGAGCTGCGCGTGCTTGCCGCAGCAGTTCGCTCCGCGGCCGACGGACTCGAAGATGGATCAACGAGTACCGGGTCCGTCCTTTCCGGTGGCTTCAGCCTTTCATGGGGTCCGGCTCTTTCTGCCCTCGTCAGCCGCGGGCTGGCGCACCACGTGCTAGAAAGTCTTCATGGCAGCGAAGAGTGACAAGCTCATCGAAGAGGCGCTCGCGCTTCCGACGGAAGAGCGTGCAAAGCTCGTCGCAAGGCTCGCCGCCAGCCTAGTTCCATTGGAGCGACCTCACGTCTCCCTGCTTTCCCTCGCCGGGCGGGGAACCGGGATCTGGGATGACGATTCGACGGGCCACCTCGACCGACTTCGCGACGAATGGCGCTGACGGGACCGCTTCGAGGAGCTTCGAGAATCGCCCTCGACACCTCCCTCTTCATCTACCTCGTCGAACGCCATCCGACGTGCTTCCCGAAGGTGGAGCCAGTCTTTCGTGAGCTCGACGCTGGCACCGTCAAAGGCATTGCCTCTGTTCTCACGCTCCTCGAGGTCCTCATGCGCCCAATCGAGGTCGGCGCGATCGCCCTGGCCAACGAGTTCCGGGACGTCGTGAGCGCCGCGCCCAACCTGGACTTGGTCGTCGTCGACACGAACATCAGCGAGCTCGCCGCGAAGATCCGCGCCGCCCATCGCTTCCGGACGCCCGATGCGATCCACCTCGCAACTGCCGTACACGCCAATGCCGACGCGTTCGTCACGAACGATACGCGCCTCGCCTCCTTCACCGACCTTCGGGTCGTAACGCTCGACATGCTGCCCTAGGAGGCTGCTGCCATCTCCCTGAGCCAAGGCTCTCCGGACCATCCGGCAACTACGCTGACGCGGGGGGCCATTGATCTTCGGTTAGCGCGTGTCGATGCACCCCGATTTTTGATCATGCGCGATCGCGCGACGCAATCCATTCGTGCAAGTGATCGGTTTGATCCAACAAATGGGTGTCCCGAACTAGGGACACCCCCTAGGCCTCTCGAACAAGTTCGACAGGCAGCCTGACGGAGCGACGTTCTCGACCGTGTTCCGAGACGTCGTTGTCATTGCCAAAAACGCGACCAGGCCCCCCGAACTGTCGTTCAGCGCTCGAGCCTTGACCCGTGTCGGACGTGAGCTTTCCGAGGTGCTGGTGAGAGAGACCGACCGCCGACAGATCAAAGCCATCGTGGAGCTAGCCAAACAGCGTGGGTTCCAAGCGGCAGCGCATCTGCTACTAGCGCGAGCCGGCGACACAGTATCCTTCGCCAATCCGCCGATCGAACTTCCGGATTGACCCATACGGTCGGACCGAAGAAGGCGCTCAGTCCGCGCCGGTCTCGCGATGCGGCAGCAGCACAAGGCCGGCGAGCATGCTTTCGTGGACCACTCGGGCAAGAAGCCGTCGGTGATCGATCCGAACACCGGAGAGGAGATCAACGTCGAGCTCTTCGTGGCGGTGCTAGGCGCCTCGAACCTCACGTACGCGCAAGCGACGCCCACGCAGACCGTGATCGACTTGGTGAGCCCCGCCTCCTCCTGCCGTGCCGGTCGGCCCCGCCGCCAGCCACTCCTGAAGCTGCCGAAGCGCGGTACTGCTCGCGGAACGCGGCTCACACGCGAAGGCCCCAAAAAGTGAAAACCCCTCGCAGGACCAACGAGGGGTTTCGGGGGGCGTCCCTACGTAGACGAGTTTAGAACCGCGGTGATCGAGCTCGGGAGGGCGGCGTGACCCGCGGATGTGGTTGCGTGCAATCATGCGCGCCATGGTCGAGCCCTCCTCGGAAACGAACGAGCCCTTCATCGGCTTCAGCCGCCTTCACGACGCCACCCTCGAGACCATCGTTCTCGATTGGCCAAACGGGGTAGTCGAGATCCGCCTCAAGACCGTATCGGGGACCGTTGTTCTGCAAGCATCTGCAGTTGCACGGCTCTCATGCCCTCGCCTTCATCCGTGGGGATCGAGTTCGTCGGTCAACGAGGTGCGATCTGCGCTCACGTCCGACAGTCGCCGAGTCGTCGAGATCGAGATGCAGAGTGGTGACGTGATCGCGATCGAAGCTGGGAGCTTCACGACCGAGAGTTGAGGTTACAAAGCGCGCGATGGTGCCGGTAGAAAGTGTCACGGTCTCGGGCGGATATACGAGGCCTCCCTACGTGGACGAGTTTAGAACCGCGGTGATCGAGTTCGGGAGGGCGCCTTGACCCCTCGCAAGGCCCCCGGCCTCACCTGTCCGGTCTGCGCTGAGCCTCGAGCCGCCCGCGCCAACGCACGGTCCTGCGGTGATGGCGCGTGCCGACAGTCGGCATTCAAGCGCAAGCGCAAGCTCATCCGCCGGTTCGAGGGTCGACACGGCAAGACGCCTCCGCGCGAGACGATCGCCGCGATCGCGATGCGGTTGGCGTGGAAGCCCGGTAAGTGGTTCACGGTGGAGTGGGCCGCCACCGCGGCCGCGCGTTCCGGCATCCACTTCGGCGACGCGGAGCTCTCGAACTTTCTCGGCGAGCTCGTGGAGGACGTCCTCGACGAAACCGTTACCACCTCCGGCGTTCGGCTGTTCACGTTCCCGCCACCGCCGACGGTCCTCACGAATCGCGCAACGACGGCTCGGCGTTCGCCGCGCAGAGCTCCTAAGAGGGGCGCGCGAGCGGGGGCGAGCATGCGGGTGACGGCAACGGAATCCGCTGCTGCCCTCGCCGCGCCAGCCCCGTCGGCGCCGCAGGCGCAGGGGCACGGCCGTGAGGCCGCGGCCCCACTTACCCATGTCTCCGTGAAGATGATTGCGCCTCCGACGATCGACGGCGGCACGGCGTTCAAGCTCCAGGTGAAAGCTCACTGCTGGAACGAGCAGCTTCGCCACCTCGTCGAAGCGGCGGACCGCAACGGATGGAAGGCGATGCGCAACACCGTCCCCCTCCGTGATGACGACGGCGTCGTTATCGGCCCCCCCCAAGGTCCGGCGTGGCACTCATGGCGGCATCACCCTGGAGTTCGAGGGAGAAGCGCAGCTCAACCTCTACGACAGCGGCGGGTACGCCATTCTGATCGCGAAAGCGAACGCGCTCTGGGTCAACGGCCTCGAGTCGTGGATGCGCACGTGGTTCGACCGTGCGAGCTGGCTCTTGCTCGGCCTGCACTGCGATTCCCCTGCCGCCGCCGCGGCACTGGGGTGGAAGACCCGAAACATCGAGCTCTGCGCCGACTTCACCGGGCTCAAGTTCTTCCACGCGGACGTCTCGTGCTTCATGGGGACAGGCCCCGACGGGCCGGGCTGCTTCCAATCCAAGGGCTACAAGCAAGACGGCGCCGCGGAGACGATCGAGAGCGGCAAGCGTCGTCGAAACGTGTTGTCGCTCGGAACGCACAACAAGACGCAGAAGGTTCTCGGGGACAAGATCCGCCCCGAAGAGTCCGTCTACTCGTCCACGTGGCGTGCGTTTGGATGGGACGGCATGTCGGAGGTCCGACGCGTGGAGCTGCGCGCTGACGGGAACGCGCTCAAGCTGACAAGCGCCAAGGAGAAGCTCGATCTCCAGTCGCCCGACGCGCTGCTGAACGAGCCCATGCTCCGTCGCTTCTGGCGGCACGCAACGAGGCGGCTCTGCCTTGCGGTCCCACCGAAGAAAGGGCGTGCGCTGAGCCGCGCGAACGTGGACCCGCGCTGGAGGGCCGTGCAAGCAGCCGGCGGCGACGGCTTCGTACCTCGGTTCGTCGTTGATAGGAGCGAGGCTCGGCGGCTCGATCTTGCAGTCCTGCGCGAACGTGCGAACCGAGACCTGCTTCGCGCGCTCGCTCGTGCCGTCGGTCTCCACAAAGACGACGATGCGCGCAGCGCCGTGGCGAGCCTCATCGATGAGGCGACGAACGCGGCGAGCTTCAGCGGGCTTGTTCAGTCGGCTAGGGAAAACCGCGACCGACGCCTCGGGCTCACGTGCTGAGCTTTCGAGCGTGGGGCGCATGCGTGCACCTTGCTCGCATCGGGACGCGAACGGAGCGTGGGCGTCGGGATGGTGTGCACGTATCCGCCGACCGGGATGGCGCTGATATGGGCAGGAAGAGACCGCGATACGGTGCGTGGAGCCCTCTGCGTGCGCCTCGCCGAGAAAAACAAGCGCGTGTCGCACGCAATGGCGCCGCTCCCCGCCGACCTACGGCACCTGTAGGCAGCGCGCCATCACCTCGATGTTGCCGCTGCCGGGGTAGCCGAACGTGCCAGGACGAGCGAGACACCGCCAGCCGAGAGTGAGGGCGGGCACGCCATCGTTCATCATCGGGTTCCCCGTCTGGACAAGGCCCTGCGAGAAGACGCACGAGCCGGAGAGCATCACGTCGTTCACGTCGTCGCAGTATGCGGTGACCTCGAACGAGCCATCGGCCTTCGGCGCATTCGTGTAGGAGTGCCTCACGTAAACCTGGGCACGCGTGATGAGCGTCCCGTCCTTCCCAGCGGCGCCCGCCGGACGGGCCGGTCCACCAGGACCTTGGAGCCCCATCGGTCCGACCGCCCCGACTGCGCCCGGTTCTCCCTGCGGACCAGTAGGCCCGGTAGGCCCGGGCGCACCCGGGTCGCCATTCGGCCCCGCCGGCCCTTCGGGGCCTTGAGGTCCAGGCGGACCAGGAGGCCCCTGGGGGCCGGCCGTCCCTTCGCTCACGCTCGTCGGCGTGTCTTTGGGCTCGCACGTCCCATCGGCGACGGTGGGAGCGACACCACCGCCGGTCTTCTCCGAGCCACACGCCACCGCGGCCGCCGCGGCGAACGTCATCGTGATGATCGTCTTCAACATGTCCCGGTCTCCCTTCGATGACTTCTCGTGCCGACGCGCACGGCACCATCGCGACTAGCGCCACGCCCAAGCGCGCATTCACTCCCGCGCCTTCGGGCCGAGTGGTCGTGCGCGACGTTCCGCCCGCGCCTGCTACCCGACTGCGTCCGAGGCACCGCCCCGGTCGCTACAGCATCGTGGTCGTGGCCACACCCGTCCGAGGATCGTAGGTGCACTGGTAGTTCGTGCGGATCGTCGCTCCGAACGAGTTCTGCGCATCCACCCACGACACGTAGACGGTCGTGCAGCCATCCTTCGAGGTCGGCTTGTCGTCGTGATCGAAGATGCCGGGGTGCTCGGCGCTCTTCGGCGACTTCAGCACGCGCTCGACCGCCATCCGGCAGAGCGCCTTCACCTCCGCCTCGTCGACCGGTTGAATCTTCGCCGTGGGACCGAGCTTGCACGCCTTCCGCAAGCGGTCCTCGTCGATTCGTTCCGCGCTCATCTTGCAGGCGCCGACGTCCTTGCCGGTCTCGTCGCGCACCGTCGTGAAGTCGAGCTTCCGCGCCTCGCAATCGGCGGACGTCTGGGGGCGGTCCTGATAGAGGATGTTGCGATCGCAATCCCAGTAGTGAGGCTCGCCCGGCACGTTGTAGGCGATCATCTCGACGGGCATCCGGTCCTTGGCCTTACAGACAGGCAGCATGCTCGATCGCGTGAGCTGCTCCTGCTTGTACCCGGCGGCGAGGAGCGCGGGGTATGCGGCCTTCGCTTTCGCGTCCGCCTCCTGCTTCTCGACGGCGCTCTCGAGCGCGGCGAGCTCGTCCGCGCGCCATGACTTGCACACGTCCCGAGCTGACTGAATGCCGGTACGGCTGCCGTTCGGATCCCCGGCGGCAACACGCGTAGAGGCAGTCTGAATCGCGACGGCGCAGTCCGCCTCCTGCTTGTGCGCGGCAGACCTGAGAAGCAGGACCAGCCCGACGAGGACCAGGAGCCCGCCACCGACGAGTCCGGCGATCAACGCGGGCGACGCCTTGGGTTTCGGTGCTGGCGGAGGCCCGCCCTGCCAGCCCTGCGGCGCGCTTCCTTGTCCGTACTCCACGGGCTGTCCCCACCCCTGACCATGTTGATTCGCGCTCGTTCTCCTTCGCGGCCGAGTTCGGCCGACTGACATTGTCTTCGTCCCCGCAGATCGCATCAAGGACTTGATCTTCGTATCGGGCCTTCATCCTGGGGCTCGCTTCCCAAAGCCTTCGAGACGATGGCTTCATCGTCCCGCTTGCCGCTCGGGCCTCGCCTCCGTCAGGCCCGCATCGATGCCGGACTCACCCAGGCTGAGCTTGCAGAGCGCGCGGGGGTTGCGGACGCAACGCTGAGCAGGATCGAGCGAAACCGCCTCGTGCCGTCCATCGAGCTCACGACCCGAATCGCCGCAGCACTCGGGCTGTCCGTGGACGCTCTCCTGAGCGGTCCGACCGCGAGCCTGACGAAGCCTCGCGGACTGCGACGCTCCGAAACCAGGCTGCTGGCGACCGTTCGGGACCTCGACGAGTCCGTGGTCGACGACATCAACCGGGGGCTCCGGCTCATCATGGCGGCTGCTCGACGCGCGGCGAAGAAGTGACCAGGGCGCGGGTTAGACCGCGCAGGCTCGCGGGTTAGACCGCGCCGAGAAGCGCAGGCTAAACCGCGCCCCGGCCCCAGCGCCTGGGGGCGCTCTCCCCGTGGACGACGATGGCCTCATCGATCTCGAGGATCACGACGGCGAGCTCTTCGAGGTCCTCGGCGCTCGCGCGCTCCTCGATGGCCTTGCGGGCGAGACGGAGGGCGCTGGCGAGCAGGGCGTCGATTCGGCGTCTGGGCATGCCCCGACTGTCACCACCCTGGATAGCGAGACCACTCGGTCGCGGTGTCAAACCTCTCGCTTCGCACCGCGACCAGGTCGTCCGCCACCCGCCCGATTACGTCACGCAACTCGAGGTCGGCGAGCCAGCGCGCCGGGATCACCTCGTGGCCCCATGCCGTCCCGAGTAGCTGTCCCGTGAGCGAGCCCGTCGAGTCCGAGTCGCCCGAGTGATTCACCGCGAGGCACACGCCGTGTTCGAAGGACTCAGCCCGGAGCGCGCAGTAGAGCGCGATCGCCAGCGCCTCCTCTGCTACCCATCCACCGCCAAGTCGCTCGACCGCCTCGGCCGTGGGGTCGCCGCCCTCGTCGGCAAGCTTCAGCGCCCCCCCGAGGGCCCGCGTCACGACATCGGAGCCCGCGACGTGCGCCAGGAAGGCCATCAGCGCGTCGACCGCACGTCGGAGCTCGAGGCCCTCCACCAAGAACGCGATGAGCAGGGCGAACGAGCCGCCCGCCACGATCGCGGCGGGATGCCCATGCGTGACGACTGAGGCGTCGGCGCCGAGCTCGCGCGCGGGAGACCGGCCCTCGTCACCGCGAGGCTGGCAGACGAGGCCCACCGGCGCTACGCGCATGATCGTCCCGCACCCCTTGCTGTCGTTGCGGGCGGCCTCCCCGAGGGTCACGGTCTCGGCGAGCGCGGTCAGGCACGTCTTCCCTGGCGCCCTCCGGGCCCAGAGCCGGCGCTCTCCGATGAGCCAGCCATCCGGCCACGGCTCCATGGCGGCGACCTCCGCCCGTGGCTTCACGCCCTGCGTGACCAGCCAGCGCACGTAGGCGTGATGGATGACCGCTCGAGGCGAGCAGATGCCTCGCTCCACTTGGCGCACGTACGCGCGCACGACGCCCTCGGCCGTGAACAGGGTCATCTGCGTGTCGTCCGTGATCGCTCCGACGCGTCCGTACGCCTCCAGGTAGTCCGCTATGCCCTCCCGCCAGCGCCGCCGGATGTTCGCCAGCGAGAAGAACTCCACCGGCGCGCCGAGCGCATCCCCCACGGCGCCCCCGAGAAGGCACCCTTTGACGCGAGCAGCTGTTCGATCGTTCTGGTCCATCACGTGCATCATGGCCTCCTCTGCCCGCTCCGGCGTTCCCGAGACGGTCGTCACGTAGACGAGCACTGGTGAAGATCGGGACGGATGGCAAACGGACAAGGGCGAGTGATCGGATACACGCGCGTAAGTACAGAGGAGCAAGCGGCAAGCGGCGTCAGCTTGGACGCTCAGGAAGCGGCCCTCCGCGCTTACTGCGCCATGCGCGGCCTCGACCTCGTCGAGATGATCGTCGACGCCGGAGTCAGCGCCGGGAAGCCGCTCGCTTCGCGCGAAGGTGGACGTCGCGTGATCGACCACGTGCGAACAGGCAGCATCGTCGCGGTCGTCGCCTACAAGCTCGATCGCGTCTTCCGAGACTGCGCCGACTGTCTCGCGGTCGTACGGGACTGGGACGAGCGCGATGTCGCCCTTCACCTCGTCGATCTCGGCGGGCAGACGATCGACACCGGGACGGCGATGGGGCGATTCTTCCTCACGGTGATGGCGGGCGCCGCCGAGCTTGAGCGGAACCTCATCGGAGAGCGAACCAAGGCGGCACTCGCTCACATCAAGAGGGACCGTAGCGTGAAGCTCGGGGCGCCTGCACTCGGATGGACCCGCACCGACGAACGCGACGCTGACGGGCGGCTCGTCGCTCGCGAGGTCGACGGCGAGGTCGCCACGGTGAACCGCATCGTCGAGCTGCGCGCTCAGGGGCTCTCTCTCCGAACCATCGCAGCAACTCTCACGAAAGAGGGGCGGATGACCAAGCGGGGAGGAGCGTGGCGTCCCGTGACCGTCGACCGCGTGCTCCGTCGGCAGAGCTGCGACCGGCCCTGGCGAGCGAGCTCCAAGGGCGGCCCCGCCTCTTCAACTTGATCGAGACGCGAGACTCCGTCGTCAAAGCGCTGTCTCCGGCGCTGCGCCCCCGATTCGCAGACACGGGCCACCATGGAAAAACGAGTGAACGGCCGCCGGCAACATGAGGCTACGGAGACCAAGTAGATCAAGGTCGAGGGCAGCATCATCCACACGGCGCGGACCTCGAATCGTGTCGCTATCGATTGACGGCTAGGAGGGAGGAATACATTCTCGTCCGCGATGGCAATTCGCACGTCACCGGCGCTCGCGTTCATCGTCCTGACAGGCCTATTGGCCGGATGCAAGTCGCAGGAGCAGCGCGAGCGAGAGGCCTTCATCGCGCAGAACTGCCCCGGAATGACGGACTACACCGGGTGCCAGCTCTTCCTAAAGTCGAAGGAGCACGACGCGAAGCACCGTGCGCAGCTATCTGCTGCACCGCCGCCTAGCACGGCGCCGGCGCCTGTTGCCGCCCCGACAAAGGCTGCCACTCCCGTCACCACCGCTGAACGCGCGCGCATTCTCGCCGGGATCGCGGACCTGAAGGCGCTCGTGCTCAAGCGTACCGCCAACGGCGTCGCGGCTGATACAGAAGAGACGTGTGATGCCCGTCAGAGCCGAATGATGGTCGCGGCAAAGGCTGCCGAGTCGAAGATTGGTGAGGAACGCATGCTGCAGAAAACGCGGTTCGCGATGCGTGCGCCCGACCTCGGTCAAGACCTAGGCGGCGTCGTGTCAACGTGTCTGATGGGGTGCCTGCTCGACGAAGAATCTGATCCTGGCCACAAGGACGGTCGCGAATTCGTCTACCGGAGCTGCCGGCAGTCTGCCACCGCTCTTGACGATCTCGAGGAGCAGGTGGAGGCGCTGCCCTCAAAGTAACACCCGACATGAAGCGGACGTGCGTCGAATCCATGGCCGAGGTTGGGCTAGTGACTCCGCTCTCGTGTCGGTTATGGCATTGACCAAAACGTAGTGTCGTCGTCGTCGCCGTACCTGCAGGCTGGTGCGACCGACCCCGTGGACGCACGTGCCGAGTCGATCTCGGCCGCTGGGACCAGTCCAGGTCAGCTCCCCTCAACGATAGCGGCGAGATGAGGCGCCTGTCGGGGTTGCTGAGCGTTGACACCGCGAACCGCGAAGTACGAAGAGCTGACTTGGTTAGGGCCTATCTTCAGCGAGCAGGAGGTTTCGCAGGTTCCTAGCGATGGTCTGAGCCATCGCCTCGGGTTGAACTGCCCGGACTGCAGCCAGCGACGCGATCACCGAGCGGACATCGCCCGGCCTTGCAATGCGGCCCTCGACCTTCGTGAAGGGGCCGTCCGTCTCGGTGAGAAGCCTCTCCGTCGGCAGCGTCGCGACCAGCGTCCGGTGCCGATCGCTGTCCAGCATCGCCGCGTTGATCGAAAAGTAGCATCCCAGGTCGATCGCACGCCGCGCTTCGGCCTGCGTGCCGGTGAACCAGTGAAGTACGAGCCGCGTGCGATCTGGGCGAAGGTGCGCTTCGACGAGGTCGAGCACCGCCTTCACGGCGCGAACGCTATGCACTGACAGGATCTTCCCGCCCTGCCGATCGCACTCCCTGAGGATGGTCGCGAAGACCTCCTTCTGTTGCTCGAGCGACCGAAAGAAACGTGGGCCTGCATCCAGTCCGACTTCACCGACGTAATGCGCTTCGGTGAGGAGTTCCCTCCACAACGCGAGTTCTGCCGCTCGCTCGGCGACAAGTTGTGGATGGAGCCCGAGCGCAACGCGTACGAACTTGGAGTGCACGGCGAGCTCTCGATTCCGACGCCACGCCTTCGGTGTTGTCGTAACGGCCAGAGTGTACACTCTCAGACGTTCGCACTCGGCGATCAGAGCGGCGTGATCCTCGTAGAGGTCGACGTGACAATGGAAGTCGACGAGCGGTGGTTGCGTCACGGCGGCCATCAGCTCGGCTTCGCGATCGTGTTCGCGAGTAGCGCGCCGACCTCGTCCATCCCACGGCGGTAGACGGATGCGAGTTCAGCGAGCCGGGGCTCCTCATCGCGCAACGGGCCCGACTTGTGAATGAGGATCCGTTCGATGCCCGGCTTCGCTTTGAGCCTCGCTGCGGCAAGCTGGAACGAACGGACCTGCTGCCCTTCGGCTTGGCGTGTGTCGAGCGGACGCGCCGAAAGATCCGCGACGGTGTACGTCGTGGGGTCGTTGCCGCGGCCCCACGCTCGCTCAATCGCCGCCCGGCGAATCAGGCATGGTACGCAGTACCCGCAGTGCTCAATCCCGTGCCCCTGCCAGCGTGCCTTGGCGGGCGACGAGCAGGACATCGACGATGGCACTAGCTTCTGAAGCAGCGAGGGATTCCGACACTCGGCCGCCATCTCGCCCTTCGTCCGATTCCAGTAGCGGTTTGTAACGAGCGCCGGAATGCCGAGTTGTCGGAGGAGCTCGTTCCATCGGGCGAGATAGAAGGGGTGTGTTGTCCGCGTGCTCAGTGAGCCGAGACGGAGGACGTCGAGCGGCACGTTCAGCGCGATCAGGCCGTTCTCGGGAATCTCGAGTACGAATTGTTGCTCGAGTCCGCTTCCTGCGGCGACCCCAAGGGCGATGAAAAGAAACGAGCGTCCGCGGGTCGTGTTCTCTGATCGTACATCCTTCACCAGCCCCTCCGGGAAGCTGATCCACGCGCGAAGTCGCGCTAGCGACGGGGTCGCGTATTGGGTGCGCACGCCTTCGAAACAGGCGGTCTGCGCCTCGCTGGTCGCGCCCTCCGACGCATGGCTCACGAAGAGCGGGTTGGCGCCCGCGTCGACCGCGTCGATACCGCCAATCAGGCTGTCGAGCCCACCCGAAAAGAGGCTCACCTGATCGAATGCGCGCTGCGAGCTACTTTGCGCCCTCCCGCCAATGGCGAGCGTGAACGCGCTCGCGCGCGGAACGAATGTGAGGTCCCAGATGTCGCCCGTGAGAAACGACAAGATCGTCTTGAGCAAGTCACTGCACGCCGCCCAGCGGTCTGGGGCGCTCACGGGAACGACGAGGCGAAGTTCGCGGGTCCACGTGTCCTGCGATTCAGTTGTCCTGGCGACCCGGGTGTCCGCGGCATGTACCAGCGCAGCGAGGAGCAGAAGGTCGATTCCCACGTCCGTGGCGGGAACGCCAAGCTCCTTCAGATCGCGGAGCACGTTGCCTACGCCGTGCTCGAGGCGACCGTCCGCGCTGCCGAGCAGAACGTTGGTCACCGTCTCGTCGGATGGCGACGCCGTTCCGTCAATCTTTCCGAGATGTCCAATGAGAGTGTGGCGCGTCATCGCCCCTCCTCGGCTTCGCCCATCAGCCTCAAGATCTCGAACGCGCTCGCGTAGACCTCGTCGACGAACTGAAGCACGCTGCGCGTCGTCAACGCTGCCAGCGCTGCGCGGGCGTCTGCGAGCGCGTCCGCAACGCCCCGTCGAATGAAGTCTCGAAGCTGCGCTTCGACGGCTGCGGCCGCAAACGCGCTCGCCGGCATCGCCACCGTCTTGGCGCCGATATCGTTACATAGGCGCGCTTCGATGGCGTGCGTCGCGTAGATCTCGAAGACGGTCTGCATCTGATCCGTCGACAGAGTCGCGAGATCGGAGATGCCTTCGGCCGCGAGTTGCGCAATCGTCTCGATGAAGGCGTCACGTGCGATCCCATCGTCGACCGTCCCGCCCACGGGACAGACGAAGTCAGCAAGCCCAATGAAGATCTCTTCGACGGAACGACCGGCAAGCGCTTCGAGATTGAGCGCGCGCAACGCCGCAGGGACGCCCCGAGCCTGAACGTCGCTCAGGAATCCGAGGAGGCCTGCGGTCGCTCTCCGCGAAGCCCCGAGCCGACGGGCTGCGAGAGCGGAGCCGCCAGCCGCTCCCGACACGTAGCCGGACACCGCTCGGCCAAGGCTCCGTCGATCGGTTCCGCCGGACGTCGCGAAACGCGTGAGGCTCGCGCGCGGTGCTGCGAAGCGCCCGGGATCGGCGGGTGGCTGAGGGACGCCGACGTCTGCGCCCGACATAGGGTCAGCAAGCGCCGCCTCTTCACCCGACTCCGCATCGGTTCCCGGGGGTACGGTCGCCGCGGACGCTTCCGCGTCAACCCAGCTTGGGACCAGCGGCGTGCCCCCGCCGGGGCCACGGTATGAGCTTGATGTTCCCATCAATGCGATGCTTTCTTCAGCCGGAGTGTAGTGATCGCGGCCCTGACCATCGAGTCCTTCGTTGCGATATGCAGCCGTCCGAGGAAGTCTTCGAATCTCGCCAACGATGCGGCTTCGACCACGACGCCTGTCCACCCCTTCACGATCCAAGCGCCAACGCGCTCGGCGGGAAGGCGTTCTAGGAAGTCCACAAGTTGCATCTGCAGCGTCGGATGCGCCTTTACGAGGGCGATGAGTCCTGCGACGCCCTCTGGCTCCGTGGCGAAGGCGTCGCTCGCGAGGATGCGTTCGCAAACCGCGTTGAACACGGTGCCGGCCTCCGACGGCTTCAGGTTCTTCAGGTCCGCATCGGCGCCCTGAACCGCGAGCTTCGATCCGAGTAGTCGTTCGACGACCGAAGCGAGGTGGCCGAGAGCCGAGACACCAAAGAAGTCTTTCCGATCCTTCGCGACGAACAGGTACGCCCGCAGGTCAACGTCGCCGAGGACCGGTTGCACACGGGCCCATGCAAGCGTCCGCGGCGATGCGAGCCATTCTGACAGGATCGTACTTTCGGTGGCTTGCTTCGGCGCAGGTTCATCCTTCGCAGCCTCTTTCGCCATCGCAGGCTTCGTCGCAGCCTCTCTCGCCACCGCAGGCTTCTTCGTCGCCGAGACAGCCGGAGCAGGCGGTGCCGACGCGGCGCCTTCGAGCGCACTCAGGTCAGGGCAGCGACCATCCGGCGCTGCTGCAGCAAGCGTCGCGATCTGATCAAACAGCCGGGGCTCGAACCGCTCGGAAAGCATGAGCTTCGCGAGCACGGGCAACTTGATATCCTCGCCGAACCCGCGCGCCTGCGCGGTTGCATGACGAAGCTGCAGAGAGTTCAGAAAGCGCTTGATCTGGCGCGGGTTGCCCCTCGTCCCGGTCGCAAGGACCGGGCCGATTTGATCGCTCAACACCAGCGCCGCGTCGGCCTTGCTCGCGTGCTTTCCCAGAACCTCCTTTACGATTGCCGGGTCGAGTCGCTCGCCCTGCCACGGACGTCGGAGGCGTTCGCGTGCCGCGACGATGAGTGCTGCAAACTCCGGCGCGCTGTCGCCTAGCGCGGCGCCGATGAGGAGGAGCGTTACGTAGATCCGCGTCTCCGCCTCGCCGAGCGCCGGAATCCGAAACGGAACCTGGATGAGCTTCTCCAGATAGTTCCTCGCGTAGTCGCGGGGGCCCGACGTCTCGGGCAAGTCCGGGAAGTGCTTACGGACGGCGTACTCGATCATCGCCTCGTCGGCGGCGACCACGAATGCGGTCCGTGCCATGAAGACGAAGAGCCGAACAGCTTCGAGGGTCTCGATGGCGGTGTCCGGAAGACAGCGATCCAGATCGTCGATGAGGACAACCAACTGCTCGATACCAGCACTCTCGAGAAGCGATTCGAACTCCCTGCGGAACTCCTTGATCTGTTCGGGCACCGTCTTCACTTCGAGCGGCTTGAGCAGCCCGCCGGCCCCGTCGTCGGCCTTCAGGCTGGGCGCGATCTTCTCGCCTGCCGACATGAGCTGATGTGTGACGCCGGCGGTAGCGATTGCATGAGCGAGTTCGCCCTGGCCCGACAAAGCCGCGAGCAACGCCGGTCCGTGCGACAGGGCGAGGCCACCGCCCTTCTTGGCCAGCTTCAACCAGTCGATCCTGGAGAAGAGCTTCTTGACGCGTTCGACGAGGCCGGCGGCGACACCTCGCTTCTCCGCGATCTCGGAAACGATCGCCTCCAGGAGCGCGATCTTCGCGTCCTCAAAGCCCTGAAAACGCCAGCCATTGAACTTCAGGCAGAGTACCCTGCTGTCGGGTTCAAGCGCGGCTTCAATCATCTCGAGGACGCTCGACTTGCCCGCGCCCCAATCGCCATGCACACCGACGGTGACCGGGCGCTCGGGCTTGCTGCGGAGCAAGGTGATGATTGTTTTCGCGATCGCCTCGTTGTTGAGCAGATCGACCTTCGTCTCGTTGTCGGTCAGCAGCATCGAACGTTCCTTCGTGCCTCTGGCGGCACTCTACAGCACGGGACGCCCCCTCGTACCCTATCGCGACCTGCGGACGGAATTCGGTTTGGCATTGCTCCGGTCTGGGTCACCTCGCGCAGAGACCCAGGACAACCGACGCAAAGTAGCGTCACTACTCCTCCTCATCGGTGACGGCCGCCTGGTGGCCGAGGCGGGGCGCGCCGCGTGACGTACACGTACGCGCTGCGTCGGCCCGTTCTCGAGGGGTGCGGGCCGACGCAAGCTCGCCGTCGCGGACGTGTGATCGGACGGTCACGGATCGGAGGCGGTCTTCGGGACGTTTTCCGCGACCGAGGAGGCGAAGACGCAAGCTCGCCGTCGCGTCCGCGGCGCCGTCCGTGAACGGTGAATCGCTGGCGCGGAGAGACTGACGACAACCTGCTCGCGGCCTATCGCGCATGCACACCGGCCTCCGTCTCGACCGCGAAGCGTCGGCGGTGCATTCAACATTGCGCACGATGGGTCTTCTCGCGGGCTATCAGGTCAGATCGACCTGGGCCGTCGCGACGTGCCAAGTTCCGTCGATGCGCGGGATGCGTCCGCCGACCTCGCGGGACTCGGCAACGGCACTAACCGTGACGGTTCAGCGTACCTGTACTTCTTCTGGAGGCGCTCGTAGTTTGCGGAGGCGCCCCCCACCACTGGCCGGCCCCTGCCGAACGGACGCGCCATTCGAGACTGCCATCACGCCTCCGTCCCTCGACACTCGACTTCGACGACTGCAACTTCGCGAGCATCGGTTCCTGCTCAGCCGGCGCGCCATCAGCTTGTGACGCGGCGGCCGTGACCCAAGCTCAAGCGGTAGGCCGGTGGCGAGGGCGCGCCGACCAGGGGAACGCTGACGCGAGAGCACGCACCGTCAACCCCGGACATCCAGGGGGCTGCCGGGACGATTCCATGCTGTTCGTCGGCGGGCCGAAGCCGTCCGATTGGAGGAGCGCTCGGGCGAACGAGAGGTGACGCTTCCAAGCAAACGGACGCCGTGAGGCCGTCGAGGAGCGAACGATGAGCACCACCGAGAACGCGAAGCGCCCCCCCGCAACGAGCACCGCAAAGCCGCATGCCGAAGGTGGTGGCCGCGACCTGGGCGCGAAGTCAAGTGCCTCCAAGAGCAGCGCCGGCACCGCCGCCCCGCCCACGCAGAGTGCCGCCCCGAAGGTGAAGCAGGAGTCGCCAGCTACAAAGAAGAAGGTCACCTACGAGAAGCGGATGCGCGATCTCGCGCCCGTCGTCCGAGTGCGCCGGAAGCTCGAGAGCACGGTCAAGCGATTCACAAAGGTCGCCGCCGAAGTCGAACGATGGAAGAACGCACCTGCCCTTCGCGAGGCCGCGACGGATGTAGCCACCTCTCTGGCGGCGATGCTCAGCGAAGCGACAACGATGCCCGACGACTTCAAGCCGGAACGAGACCGCAAGGCGAACGGGCACCAGCTCGCCGTCGGCGCGAAGGTCACGCTCCGGGAGAAGTTCGTCGCGCGGTACGAGGACGTCCTGGGGCCCGCGGAACGCACGAGCCTCGAAGTGATCTCGGTCGCGCGTGGTCACGTCTCGGTGAAGACGTCTACGGGATCGCGCCTCGTCCTCCCGCGTGGCCACGTAACAAGACTCTCCACGAGCAATCCCCCCGCCGCGAATACGACGCGCGATCCATCTATCGCCTCCCCCCACGTGATCTCGGGCATCGCGCGAGAGCGTCGCGAAGCGTAGACGACTCGCGATATAGTTGCGCACCATGGCCGCGACCGACCAGTGCAGGCTCTGTCGGAGGCGCGGCATGACGCTTCGGTCGAGTCACGTCGTACCCAGCTTCGTCTTCCGTTGGATGCGCGAGTCTAGTCCAGGGTTCATGCGCGACGGCATGAACGCCGACCGCCGCGTCCAAGACGGACCTAAGCGCCCGTGGCTCTGCGACGAATGTGAGCAGCGCCTCTCCCAGTGGGAGAAGCCGTTCGCCGAGCAGCTGTTCGCATACGTGCATCGGACGTCGGAAGATCAGAAGGCCGTGAGCTACGGCGCCTGGGCGATAAAGTTCGCCGTCTCGGTCTCGTGGCGCACACTCCTCTACTACCAAGAGCAGTCCGACTATCGAGCCCCTACGCACATGAACGCCGAGAATCTCGCCGCTGCGGAGCGCGCTGAGTCAAGGTGGAGAAGGTTTCTTCTGGACGAAGAGGAGCACCCTGGTCCTTTCGAGCAGCACGTCCTCTTCGTCGACACTCCAGCCGAAGTGAGGGGGTCCGTCTCACCGTTCATAAGCCGCTACCTGACGCGATCGGTGCACATTGACCTGCTCGCGGCGTCGTCGACGTGTGTGACCTACACGAAGCTTTGCCGAGTGGTCGTGTTCGGCTTTGTGCAGATGCCTTCCCCTGGCAAGTGGAAGGGCACGAAGCTACATGTCAAGAAGGGCTCCATCGGCGGTCGCGGACGCGCGGAGATCCCGGAATGGGTCCTCAACTACTGGAACGAGAAGGCCGATGCGATGGGCACGGCATTCGCTGGCATGTCCCCGAAACAAAAGCAGCGGGTGAGCGACATGTTCAGAAGCACGCCGCTCGACGCTCTTGGCGCATCGGAGGCGTTTCGTGCGATGCGTGCGGACGTCGCGCTCAGTGGGAAGCGTGCGTTTTCGGCCACGGGAAGACCAGTCGGCATGTCGGGTGCCGTCGATCTGGCCATCCAAGACGGCGAAGACGGCGCTGAACCTGAGGGCAGAACTCCATGACCGCGCTGCGGTCGACGGCTGCGCGCCAGCGAGATTGCGGACGACGGCGCGCGCGTGGCCGAACGACGACCGCGAGTTTTTTCGAGAGATTCAGCTCACGCATCTCGGGGGATGTGGAGGCGACGTGATTCGCGATCTGGAAGAGCAGCTCCTTCGCATCCCTCGACCCGAGGCTCGGGAACAGATGGCCGAAGCGGTGCGGTGCTACCACGCGGGCGCGCATCGAGCGGCGATCGTGATGGCGTTCGCAGCGGCGATGGACGATCTGCGACGGAAGCTCGTCGATCTCGCCGGCAGCGGTGGCGCCTCGTCAGACCTCAAGGCAGCGGTCGGCCACATCGAAAGCACGTTCGCCTTGCAGCGGGCGTTTGAAGAAGACGCCATCGCGACTGCGCAGGTGCACGCCCAGTTGATCTCGCCCGACGAGGCGAAGGCACTTCAGTCTTACCTCAAGCTCCGCCATCTCTGCGCGCACCCTTCCGGATACGTCGCAACCGCCGAGGAGGCGCGCGCCGTGATCGCGCGAGTGACGGATTCCGTCTTGTCACGTCCGGCGACCTTGGGAATGGTTTTCGTCGATCAGCTACTACAGCGCCTGCGCTCGGAACACTTTTTCCCCGCGCAGGACGTCGAGTCGGTGACCAAGACCCTCGGTCACGAGCTGTCCGTCATGTCACCGGGGCTCTTGCCGGCGCTGATCTTGAAGCTCGCCGATGCAATGCGAACGGAGAACGAGGCCGCTCCGCCCAACCAGCGGCTCCGCTTTCTCCGCGCTCCTCTATATCGAAACGCACTCGCGGCGCTCTCGGGCCTGGCCACCTTGCCCCAAGCGGAGGCCATGTTCTGGCGGCAGCGCGCCGTGCAAGAACTCGTTCTCTCGCCCGATGATCCCCTGACGGCGCTGTCATTGCTCGCCGCTCGCCCTGCCGCGATCACGACACTCGACGACATCACGCGCGGCCGCCTGCTCCTCGTCGCGAACCGCCATCTTCATGACGCCGACGTTCGCCAGCTCCTCAAGGCGCTCGAACCCTTTCTGCGTCCGGGTGAACGCAACGATCTGGCGCAATCTCTCAAGCGCGACTTCGTTGACTCGTTGGCGCCGAGATCTCCCATTATGCTCGCGGAGGTGGGCTGGCCGGACCTCGAGGACGCACTCGTCGAGCGCGTCTTGGCTCAGGCCAGAGCCACGAGCTACATCGAGGTGAATATCGCGATCGGGGCTGCGGACGCTCTCACGGCTGGCCAGGTCAGCCGAATCTCCGCAGAGCGGAGAACGGAGTTTCTACTCGACATCGCCTTGAAGACGGAAGGCACGTACCCGTCGTTCGTCGCGAGAGATCGGAGGAAGGACGGGCTGGGCGCACGCACCGACTTCATCGATGCCGTCATCGAGACGGCCAGGGGCGACGTAAGGCTGTTTGTCGACAAGGAGGCCGGCCTGCATGCACACTTCGAGATGCTGCTGGCCTCGCAACGACCGGATGCGGTCGCCGCGATTATTGGGGCACTGACGACAGCTTCGCGTGTTCTGCCGGAGCGGGCGCGGGAGGCAGCGGCCCAGTCGACCTTCCCCGAGATCGTCGCCGCGGTTGAGGATGCTCTCCCCGTCTGACGGCTCGATAGCCCACGATCGGGCGTTCCCGTTCGTTCAATACGATCGGTACCGCCATCGAGGGGCGTTGTAGACGATGGCATCGCGGCGGAAGACCGACGCGGGCGCGGGCGCGGGCGTCCCCAGCCACGACATCCTCGCGCAGGGCGGCCAGCCGTTGCTTCGACTCGTGGTCGAGATCGCCGAGAAGGAGACCAACCATACAGAGCGACGGCTCATCGAGGCGAAGCTCGCGAGTATCGAGGCGTGGGCCGCGAGAGCTAGGCGGCGGCGACGGTCAACGACCAAGTCGCCCAGTCCCCCCGGTCGCGTCGAGCGCGACACCGATATTGCAGATGCTCTCCGCTCCGTTCTCTCCGCTGTCGCCCGCTCGCGGCTTCCCCGCTTGCTCGCGCGCGAGGCGAGGGCATCCACGGTGCTCAACGACTTCGACTTCGTCATGACGGTCCTCGATGGCCGCAAGACCGAGGCCGACCTCGCCGTCGTCGACGGTAGAGTCGAGCCCACGTTCGAGGCACTCCTCAGCGAGCCTGGTCTCCTTGCGAACACTGCCGCCGAGCGGCGCCAGATGAAGCCGGTGCTCGCGGGTTTGGACGGACGACGCGGCGAACTAGCCAAGACGGCTCTCGTCGCGGCCGGAGAGAGCATCGTCGCCATCCGCCTCGTGTTGCCCCCATCCGGAGTGCGCGAGGCGCGGATTGCTGCTGCCCGCAGCGGTCGTGGCGAGCGGCGTCGGCGCCGAGCAGTGTGAAGACTTGCCAGGAATCTCCATCGTCTGATCGTTCAGCAGAGTGTTTCCACGTGCGACGGTGTCCCGAAGACGAACCGACCTTCTTCGCCTCGCTGAGCACGACGATGATCACACGCAGACACGCGCATGGCGCTGCTTCAGGCGGAACCACCTTCCAGGCCGCGCATGTCGGCCCGGCGCTTCAATCACGCACCGCGAAGCTCTGCTTCGAGCCGTTCACTTCGGCGCGCGCGATTGATGAGCTCGCCGACGTTCGACGTGAAACTCGCAGCGCCGTGCTCCGGGTCGCTCGTCTCGGCGCCAAGGATCGCCATCACGGACATCTCCGGCAACTCGCTCTTGTGCCCGAAGAGCTCGTCCCAGACGTTCACGCGGAGTTCGAGCTCGCCGAGCAGATGGTCCAGCGCTCGGCCTACGATGCGCTAGCGGGCTCGCGATCGCCCCGGCCCTTCACTTCGCCTCACAACGCCAAGGTCGTCTCCACCGGGGCCTCGGGGGAGGATGGAGGTCCCTCGTCAGATGCCATGGCACTGTCACGCGATCGCGAAGTGGCGCCTCTGACGCCCGCGGACCTCGTCCACTTCGTCGAGTTCTTCCGCCGGCTCGACGCCTGGAAGAAGGAAGCCCCATGAAGCCTCGTCATGCGCACGGCCATCCGGCGTGGTGGGACGCGGGGAACACCCGCGCGATGCTCGTCTGTCGGATCAGCGACCGAAAGCAGAAGGACGGCGTCTCGCTCGATGCCCAGCAGCACCTCCAGGAGCGATACGCGCGCGAGGCCGGTCTCACCGTCGCCTCGGTCGCCTCGTTCCAGGAGTCGGCGAAGAAGTCGACCCTCCGGTCCCAGTTCCACGCCGCCATCGCGAAAGCGCGCGCCCAGGGCGTCAAACACCTCGTCTTCTACGTGTGGGACCGCATCGCGCGGAACTTCACGGATGCCGAGATCCTCGAGGAGATGGTTCGGGAGGGAGAGATCGTCATCCACATCGCGTGCGGAGGGACCGTCCTCCACGAGGACAGCGACGACTCGGAGTTCTTCCTTTTCGACATCAGCATCGCGCACGCGAAGCAGGACAACCGCGCCCGCAAGAGCAAGACGATCGACGGCATGGAGCAGCGGTGCCGCAACGGCTGGTATCCGAGCCGTCCGCCGACCTTCTACTGGCAGGACCCGGATCTCGACGAGCACGGGCGCCCGAAGAAGCGCGGGAGCACCGTCGCTGGACCGACGCCCGAAGGGCGGCGCCTCGTTCGACGCGAGATGGATCTCCACCTCAAGGGCTATAGCCTCGACCGCATTCGCGAGACTTGCCTCGGAGAGCAGCTCGTCCCGCCGAACATGATCCCGAGCTACTACCGCACGACCGTCGAGAAGCATCTGAAGCAGGACTTCTACGCGGGCATCCCGAACCCGCACGATGGCTTCAAGAGCCAGTTCACCTGGCGCGACACCTGGTACGAGGCCAAGCACGAGCCCATCTTCACCGCCGAGGAGTGGCGACGCCTGCAGGCCTCGTTCGGCAAACAGGGGACCTACCGCAAGCTGAAGCACGAGGGCCTTTTCAACCAAGGGCCTCTCTCGCTGACGTGTGCCGCTCCGGGATGTGGCTGCAAGATCACGTTCGCCCCTAAGACGAAGGGCACGGGCGAGCACACGCGCGAGTACCGCTACTACCGCTGCGCCGACGGCAAGCGCGTGCACGTCGATGGTGGCGAGCGTCAGGTCAACGTCCGCGAGGAGGACATCCTCGACGCCCTCGGCGAAGCCGTCGAGCGCATCGCCATCGACGACTTCATCGCCGAGGCGATCGCTCACGCGCTCAACGTCACGCACCGTGAAGCGAAGGCCGCGCGCTCGAAGGCAGCCGAGACCTACCGCGCCGAGCTCCAAGCGCTCGACCAGAAGGAGAACACCCTCGTGGACGTCCTCACCTCCGGCAACATCGACGCCGAGACGTTCAGCCGCCAGCAACGGCGCGTCCGCGCCGAGCGCGACGCGCTCTTCGACAAGCTCCGCGAGGCGGACGCGATGATCGACGACGGGTACCTCGTCACCGCGCACCGCGTTTTGGAACTCGCGAAGTCCGCGCGAACACTCTGGAATGGGCGAAGCGCCCAGGAGAAGTGCGAGCTCCTCGAGAAGCTGGTTTGTAACCCGCGCCTCGAGGGCCGAACCGTTCGTTATGACCTACAAAAGAGCTTCGCCGCGCTAGCCCAGATGCGCGGCGAAGAGGGGTGGCGTCCCCGACGGGATTCGAACCCGTGTTAGCGGCGTGAAAAGCCGCGGTCCTGGGCCTCTAGACGACGGGGACTCAGACGAAGGCGCTCTCTCTACCGTTCAGGCGGCCCGGTGTAAAGGGCTCGTGCACGGGAACGCACGCGACGGCTCAGCTCACGGCCCGGTTCAGCCCGGCCACCACGCTGCGGAGGACGGCGCGGGGGGCGAAGCGGACGCTCTGCATCCCGATCCAGTTGAGGGCGCCGTGGATCGAGAGGATCTGGCCCTTCATCATCGCGCGGTAGGCGTCGGCGGCGACCTCCTTCGCGCCCGCAACGCCGCTGCGCTGGAAGAGGCGGGTCTTGTCGTTGCCGGCCGTGGTCGCGAACTCGGTCGCGGTCGCGCCCGGGCAGTAGCAGGTGACGCTGACGCCCGTGCCTTCGAGCTCGTAGGCGAGCGCTTCGGTGAAGGAGACGACGAACGCCTTCGTCGCGTAGTAGGTCGCCATGTACGGGCCCGGTTGGAAGCCCGCCGTCGACGCGATGTTCATGACGCGTCCGAAGCCGCGCGCGCGCATCGGGCGGGCGAGCTGGTGGGTGAGCTCGACGAGCGAGCGCACGTTGACGTCGATCATCTCGAGCTCACGCTTCAGGTCGAGATCGAGGAACGCGCCGTTCGAGCCGAAGCCGGCGTTGTTGACGAGGAGGTCGACCGTGAGTCCGCGGACTCGGACCTGCTCGACGACGGCGGCCGGCGCAGCTCGATCGCCGAGGTCGGCGGCGATGACGTGCGCTTTCACGCCGTAGGCCTTCGTCAGCTCGGCGGCGAGCTCCTCGAGCTTGTTCTCGCTCCGGGCGACGAGGACGACGTCGTGTCCGTCGGCGGCGAAGAGCTGCGCGAGCTCCTTGCCGATGCCGGCGGAGGCACCGGTCACGAGGGCGGTCTGCTTGGGTTGGCTCGTCGCTTCGTTGGCCATGTCCCGGATGTACCCGGGAGCGTGCTCACGCGAAAGCGGCGGCGGGGAGCGGCGGGAGCGCGGCGGGGAGCGCGGCAGCGACGGGGCGCGGCAGCGCGAGGGCCAATCCGGCGCGGTCCGGCGCGGGCGTTCCCCGCGTCGACCGCACGAGGCCCCGCTCAGAACGGAATGCCGAGGCCGACTCGGAGGCCGCCGCGCGTCGCCGGGGAGGCGTAGAAGAAGCGGCCCTCCGGCGGATCGTTGTCGCGGACGGCGCCGACGCCGTGCACGTTCACGAATGCGGCGAGCTCGAGGAAGATGGGGCCGACGTCGGCCTGCATGCCCGCGTCGAGGAGGAGGGAGAAGCCGACGCCCTGCCCTTGCTTCGTCAACGTGCTGCCTTGCTGCGCGAGCCTCGACTCGACGACCAGGCCGTGGATGCCGAAGCCCGCTCCTCCGGTGAAGCGCACCGTGCCCGGGCCGACGAAGCGCGCCATCGGCGTGAGCTGCCAGTGGGCGACCTGCGTCTCCGAGTCGACGTCATCGCTCGGACGACGCTTGTACTTCGCCTGCATCGCGCCGACGTCGCCGTGGATCTCGAGTGCGAACGACTTGGCGAGCAGGTAGCCGACGCGGCCGCCGACCGTGAGACCGGCGAAGTTGCTGCGGCGCGTGCCATACGGGGTCGGCTCGTCGAGCGGCACGCCGAGGCGATAGCTCACGGTGTCGAGCGCGCCCGTCACCGCGACGTAGAGCTTCTTCTTCTTCGGCGCCTTCAGCTCCGGCGCGACATACGCCGGCGGTGCTTCACCGATCGCCTGGAGCTTCACCGGGTAGTCGACCGATGCCCCCGCAGGGACAGTGGCATCGAGCGTCGTCGTCTTCCATCCGGGCGACGAGACCTCGATCGTGTGCGCGCCCGCGGTGACCTTGCCTCGCCATGTGCCGCGCGCTGGAACCTCGACGCCGTCGACGCGGATGAGGGCCTCGGGGACGTTGGTCTCGATCTTCAAGAGGCCCTCGTTCGGGCCGAGGACAGGCGCCCCCTGCCCGTTCGCAGCGCCCTGGGCACGCATGAGGAACGTCGCGTCGACCGGCTGGCCGGTCACCAGCGCGAGCTTCTTCTCGGGAGGATCCGGGTAGCCCGGCGCGTGCGCGGTGAACGTGTAGATGCCGGGCATCAGGCGGATCGGCCGCCGATGCGCCCCCGCGGCGAGCGGCTGCGGCTTCGATCCGACCGGCGACGCGGGCTGGATCGCGATGACGGCGTCCTCGACCGGCGTCCTGTCCTCCGTCACGACGGAGAGCCTCACCGTGGCGACGCTCCTCGACAGCTCCGCGAGCTCACGCTCGATCGCGGCTCGAGTCTCCGGCTTGAGCGTGTCCTTGCCCTCGTCGAGTGCCTCGTCGAACGCCGTTGCCGCCTCGTCGAGGCGGTTCATGCCCTTCAGCGAGAGCGCGATGTTCTGCTTGATGCCCGCCGACGGCTTCTCCTTGTACGCGTCCTGGAACGCGGCGAGCGCCTCGGCGTATTGCTTCTTGTCGTAGAGCTCGATGCCCTTCTTGAAGTGCGCCCGCGCGGCCGCCTCGTCTGCCAGCGCGATGCGCGGGGCGAGGAGCACGACGGAGACGGCCACGAGCACGACCGCGGCCAGCGCGAGCCGCGCGCAGAGGCCGGCCAGCGCCCGGGCAAAGGCATACGTGGAAGCGAGTCGCATGAGCAGGTTCGATGAAGGAAGGTGACGAAGGATCAAGGAAGGTCGCGCGCGATGTCGAGAGGCTTGGCCCCGCTGGCTCCGGAGCTTCCGCCGCTACCGCTACCGCTACCGCTACCGCCGTTGCCACTGCCTCCGCCGCCGTTGCGTTGGTTGGCCTTCGACGGCGCTGCGTTCGTGCTCGGCGGCGCAGACGATGACGACGACGGCGCTTCGAGCACCGCCGGAGGATCGAGCGATGCCGATGACCCCGACGAGGCGGACGAAGAAGGCACCGCCTCGGACGGCGTCGGGCTCGGGACGCCGCTCGTGATCGTTGGCGGTGTTGTCTTCGTCGAGGGCGACGTCACTCGCGACGACGGCGTCGGACGCGTATCGGAGCGCCGGTCGAGCATGGTGATCACGGCGAGCATGACGCCGATCCCGGTGAGGGTCGCGAGCACCGCCGTCACGACGATCGCCGTGACCGACCGCTTGCGACGTGAGAGCGGCGCCGCGGTCCCGTTCGACAGCGACGCGGACGCGCCGGAAGACACCCGCTGCGCGGCTCCGGCAAGCTGCTCCCCCGGCGATCGCGCGGAGGCCGACCGCGAAGCCGAAGCGGAAGCCGACTCCTGATCGCTCGCGCCGGACGCCGAGCCGGCGATGCGCGTCTCGGTGCCGAGCACGGGCTGCTGCGCTGGTCGCTTCTCGGGTGAGGGCGCCACGCCCGGAGACATGAGCGTCTCCGGCATTCCGACATCGAGCGGCACCCGCGTCTTCTCCGCGGGCGCGAGCTCGTGGAGCGCGCCGAGCATCCGCTCGGCCGAGGGAAACCGCTCGGCCCGATCGCGGGAAAGAGCACGCGCGACGAAGCTCGCGATCTCGGGCGAGATGCTCGGCTCGACCGCGCGGAGATCGGGCGCCTCACGCATGCAAATCGAGAGGATGACCTGCTCGTACGTCTCGCCCGTGTGCGGCGGCCGCCCCGAGAGGCATTCGAAGAGGATCGCGCCGACGCTGTAGATGTCCGCCCGCGCGTCGACGTCGGGCATCGCCTGAGCCTGCTCCGGGCACATGTAGAACGGCGTGCCGAGGACCGTGCCGCGCCCCGTGAGCGCGAGCGGCGAGGTCTTGTCGCGCGGACGCTCGATCTTCGAGACGCCGAAGTCGACGATCTTCGCGAAGAGCGGATCGGTATCGCTCTTCGTGAGGAAGACGTTGTCCGGCTTGAGGTCGCGATGGACGATGCCTGCCGCGTGCGCCTTCGCGAGCCCCTTCAGGACCTGCGCGACGATGTGCATCGCCTCCGGGATCGGGACACGAGTCGTCCGGCGGAGTCGCTGCCCGAGGTCCTCGCCACGGAGGAGCTCCATTACGAGGAACGGGCGCCCGTCCTCGCTGCCGGCGTCGAGCACCGTGACGATGTGCGCGCTCTCTATCGCGCTCATCGCCCGCGCTTCACGCGCGAAGCGGGCGACGATGCGCTCGTCGGTCGCGAACTCCTGGTCGATGAACTTGATGGCGACGCGCTTGCCGAGGCCGAGATGCTCCGCCTCGTACACTGCGCCCATGCCGCCATGGCCGACGAGCGCCCGGAGGATGTAGCGACCGGCGATCGACTTGCCGATGAGCGCTTCGCGAACGGCGCGCGCACGCGCTTGCTGCTCTTCGTAAGACCCGCCGTCGACGGAGCTACGACCAAAGCTCACGGGAGCCTCGTAGCGCGGACCGCCAGCGGCAGATCCGCGCCCAGCATCGACCGGAGTTTCGTCGCGCATCCCGCCGTCGGCGGAGCCACGCCTACCCCCGACAGGAGTCTTCTCGAGCTCGCTCATCCGCGCGTCCTAGCGACGCGTGTGAAGCTTATCAGGACGAGCGGTCGTGCTCGACCCTTGCTCGTCCTGATCGTTCGATCCTCGATCCTCGAGGAGCGAAGCGGAACTCTACTTGGCAGCGGCGGCCGCCAGGCTGTGAACCTGGGCGGAGAGACGCGAGATCGTGCGCGAGGCGGCCTTCACGTGGACGGCGCCCTTGGTGGCGGCCTTGTCGAGCGCCTTGGTCGCAGCCTTGAGCGCGACATCCGCGGCGCTCTTGTCCTTCGCGTGAAGAGCCGTACGAACCCGCTTCACGAGCGTACGAACCGTGCTGTTGATGGCGCGGTTACGAGCCGTTTTGACGATACGCTGGCGGTTACGCTTCTCTGCGGAGGGATGATTGGCCACGTTCAGGATCCTCGAACAAACGGCCCGTTCGGGGCCTAGGGAGGGCGCACTTTACGGACGGAGCCAGGAAAGTCAAGCCGGACGGCGGGCTTGGACCGCGAGCACGGTCACGCGCGTTGGTCGAGCTCGTCTCATGAGAAACGAGCGTCGTCTCGAACGACGGCCTCACGGCCTACGCCGAGCACGATGCCCAAGCTTCTAGCATTGCAGCCGATTCGTTCCATGGAGAAGCGCGATCGGTCGGTCGATCGGCAGACGGATCAGCGCGCCGGCCGGCCGACCCAGGCACCGGCGCAGGCCAGCGCCCACGCGATGGGAGAGAACGCGAGCGCGAAGATCAACGCGACCGGCGCGGCCAACCCGAGCAGGATCAGCGTGAAGAGGATCGCCAGGCCGGACGCGAGCGCAGGCTCGAGCAACGTCGGCAGGTTCGACGCCCGGGCCACGAGGTAGCCGCTGATCGGGAACGCGAGGAGGAGGCCGGCTCCGAGCAGCGCGACCGGCGCCGTCGTGCTCACGTCGTGCTCGTCGACGACGGAGAAGTCGACGTGGGCCCAGTGCCCGAACGCGACCGAGAGCCCGAGGCCCACCGTCATCACGCCCACGGTGACGAGCGCGCCGAAGAGGATCCAGCGGAGCGTGATCGGGTGCCCCTCGCGGCGCATCGCCTCGCGCACCGATCGGAGGCTCGGCGGTCCCGACACGACGTACAGGGACGAGACTCGTTCGAGGAGCACCGACGTGCGCGAGCCGCGCTCGGCGATCACCTGCTCTGCCCGTGCGCGCAGGTCGCGGATCGCGAAGATCGTGGGAACTCCCATCGCCAGAAGGAGCGGGAGCGTCCCCACCAGGGCCCCCGGCCCGCGACCGTAGACGAGATGCACATAAAGGCCGTGCGCTGCAGTCGCGGCGAGCCAGGCGGCCGGGAAGATCGCGCCCGGGCGCTTGGTGCGCTTCGCGCGACCGAGCGCATAACCCCAGCTGCACGCGAAGAAGACATGCGCCGGAAGGGCGAGCGCCGTGCGAGCGAGCCAGATCCATCCCGCCGGATGCTCGCGCAGCATCAGCGCGTTCTCGATCGTCGCGAAGCCGAGCGCGGCGGCAGACGCGTAGACGAGACCGTCGATCGGCTCGTCGAAGTACTTCGACCGGAACGCCGGCCACATCGCGGCGACCTTCGCTGCCTCGCGGATCGGAGCGGCGAACCCAAAAAGAAAGAGCACGCTCCCCGCAGTCGCGACCGGCGCGTTCGCTTCGAGCCCGGTCCACGTCGCGGCCCGGACCTCGAGGAGCGCGGTCACCATCTTCCCGGTCCCGCCGAAGACGTAGACGAGGAGCACCAGCCAGAGCGGCTCGCGGCGCCGATCCGACAGATAGATGACGAGAAGGAGAAGCAGCGCGGGGACGAGCGACGGCCCGATCCAGCGCATCCACGCAAACACGCGCGCAGCTTAGCGCGACCCTCGGCCGACGCGAACTTAGGGGTAGTCCTGAGCTCCGAGCCCGAGCGGCAGCCTCGACGAGCTCGGGCCTAGCCTCGCTTCACTTCGGGTCACGTGGCGCGCGCGGCGACGCCCCGCTCGAGCGCCTTCGTCGCCGCGGCCACGTCGACCCGCGCGTCGCGGACGGCGTCGAGCGAATCGGAGCGCGCCGCGCCGGGCGCCCGCGCCACCGCTGCCGCGAGCCCGATCGACGCGAGCTCCACGCGGTCGAGCTCGTCCCAGTCGAGAGGGATCGCGACGACGACGGGCTCTCCGGCGCGGGCGGGGCACGGGGCGAACGGCGTCGTCACCGAAGAGACGGCCTCGAGCTTCACGTGTGAAGCGACGCCCGCATTCATGGCGAGTTGCGCGAGGAGCGCTCCCAGCGGCGCCGCCGCTTGGGCAGGCGCGGCTCCGACGCCCACGACGACATCGACGGCGGATGCCCCCGCCGAGACGGGCGCCGACGGCAGGCCGATCTCGGCGGCGAGCGCGCGCACGCTCCGCGCGGCGGCAGCCACCTCGGACTTTTCGGCTCGATCGCGAGCGACGCTCACTCGCACCGCGACGAAGTCGGCCACGTCCGGACGATCTTCGACGAACGGCCCATGCTGGATCGACGGGCAGCCCGCCTCGACCGCGAAGAGCAGGACGTCGAGCGAATCCACCACGAACCCGCGCTCCTCGCGCTTCCCCGCACGGATGTTCGTCGTGCGCACGAACTTCGGCGTCCACTTCGGAGGCGGCCAGAGCGCCGCGCCGGCGGGCCGAAGGAGCGAGCACACCCGCTCGCGCGCATGACGAAGAAGCGCCGGCGCGACGGCCTCGAAATAGGTGCAGAGCACATCTTTCGTCGTACCGTCGTGGAGGAGCACCGAAGACGGCGCCGTGACGTGGATGCGACGCGCTCGCGCCGGGCGGTCTCCGGCGACGCTCGACGGAGCGGACGTGGCCTTCGCGGCGGGCGCGGTCCGCTCCTCGCCGTCCTGCTCGTCGTTCGTCGACGTCACGAGCGCCACACCGTCATCCGGCGCAGCCGTGCAGTCCTTCGGGCTCACGTCCGGCCGCACGCCGCGAAAGACCGGGAAGCGCAGGAAGCGCGCGCCGCTCGGGTCGACGGAGAAGCCGCCGTACCGTACGGACACGACGAGCTCCGGCAGGCAGTGATGCCGCTTCGGCTTCGGTGAGTACTTCCCTTCCGCTACGGGCTTGTCGACCTCGATCGGCAGGAGGCGCTCGAGGAGCATGTCGATCGTGCTCGCGTCGAGACCGCTGCCGACGCGGCCGCGGAACACGAGGCGGTCACCCTCGTAGGCACCGAGATCGAGGGCCCCGAGCCGCGCGCGATCGCTCTCACCTTCGGTCCACCCGATGACGACGAACTCCGCGTCGAGCTCGGCCTTGATCTTGAGCCAATCGAGCGAGCGCTCACCGGCCCTGTAGGAGGAGCCGAGCTTCTTCGCGACCACGCCCTCGAGACGATGCTCCCGGCAGAGGCGAAAGAGCTGGGCTCCGTCGTCGAAGGTCGGGTGACGGCGGACGAGACCGCCGGCGACGCCCTCGGCGGGAATGACGCGCGTGAGGATCTCCTTCCGCGCCTCGATCGGGAACGCGCGGACGTCGTACGGTCCGATCGCGAGCACGTCGAACACGACGTACACGACGGGGACGGACGCCGGAGCCCGGCCACCTCGCTTGCCGAGACCTGCCTGGATGCGATGACCGAGCCGCTGGAAGTCCGGCCGCCCCTGCTCGTCGAACGCCACGATCTCGCCGTCGAGGACGAGCCGCGTGTCGGCGAGCGTCCGGACGGCGTCGGCGATCTCGGCGTAGCTGTCCGTCGCGTCGCGCCGCTTGCGGTACGAGAGCGTGACCCGATCGCCCTTCTTGTCGGCGATGATGCGGACGCCGTCGAGCTTGAGCTCGAACAGCCAGCCCTCGCGGCCGAGGACCTTCGAGCCCGCTTCTTCACGTTCGCAGAGCATCGGCACGAGCTTCGTGCCGTCGAGCCCGCCGGGTCGCGCGCCCAGGTACTCGGCGAGCTCCTCCCCCGGCGTCATGACAGCGACGTCAGAGCCCGAAGTGCAGGCCGAGCCGCAGACCGCCGGCGAGCTGGAGCCCCGCGCTCGTCCCCGACTTCTGGTAGACGGGATCGTTCTCGATCGCGGTCCGTTGCTCCTGCGTGAGGCTCGCGAAGTTCGCGGGCTTGTCGACAGGCGGGCGATTGAGGAACAAGAAGTCGCCTAGGATGCCGGCGCCGACCGAGAAGAGCGGCGAGATGTAGTAGTCGAACGCGACGTCGAGGCCGGCGTTGAAGCCACGGATCGAGACGGCGTCGGTGGCCGCCGGCGTGCTCGTGTTCGTCGCGAGCCCGACATCGCCGAGGCGCCCGACGAACGAGTAACCGCCGTGCGCCCCGAAGAGGAGGTCGAACGAGCTCACCGGGATCTTCAGCCCGGCCTCGAGGTTGGCCTGCCACATGTTGAACGACGAGAGCGCGTTGTGACGGAGCCGCGCGCCGAGGACGAAGATGACGAACCGCACCCCGGCCCCGGCCGAGAACGCCGGCCCACCTGCGCTGCTCTTCTCGATCTGGAAGGACTCCGACGAGAACTGGGACATGTTGATGTACGAGCCGCCGAGGGACGCATCGAGCCAGAAGAGCTCGAAGTTGCGGCCGCTGTCCTTCTGCTCGGCCTCGTCCAGCTTGCGCGTCGTCTCGCTGTGCTGCTGCTGCTCGATCGTCGGCGAGGCGGAAGGAGAGCCGGGAGCAGACGGACTGATCGGAGCGGGCGGCGCGAGGCCCTGCGCAGAGGCGGTCCCGCACAAGAAGAGAATCGAAGCACACCCGAAGAGACCGTGAAGACGGCGCATCGCGGTCAGTGTCGCATATCCTTGGGGGTTTTCGAGGCGGCATCGGACGAGCCGTCCGATGCTCCAGCGTCGTCGTCCTCGTCGAGCTCCGAGTCAGGGACCGGGATGCGATACTCCTCGTTCATCCACTTCCCGAGGTCGATCGTCTTGCAGCGCGTAGTGCAGAACGGAAAGCTCGGATTGACGGACCGCGGCGCGGCCTCGGCGTCACAGATCGGACACTTCGCCATCGCTGGCTCTCATAGCACCAGACGTCCACACGACCGAGCCGAGTCGCGCTCACCCGTCGATCGGGCGGGCGCGACTCGACGCGCGGTGTTCGTGAGCTACGCGCTCACTCCGCCGGGACGGCCTCGGCGACCTCGGTCGCCGGAGCGGCCGTGGCCGTGACGCCCGACTCCGCCTCGACGATGCAGCTCTGCTCGAGCAGCTCGGCGACGTCCATCTGCTTGATGCGCTCCTCGAGGCTCTGGCTCTTGAGGCCGTCGGTGAGCATCGTCATGCAGAACGGGCAGCCGCTCGCCACCGTCTTCGCGCCGGTGTCGACGAGCTGCAGCGTGCGCTTCACGTTCACGCGGTTCTGGTTCTGCTCCTCCATCCACATCTGCGCGCCGCCGGCGCCGCAGCAGAGGCCGCGCGTCTTCGTCCAGTACTCCGGCTCGACGAGCTCGACGCCCGGGATCGCCTTGAGGATCTCGCGCGGCGAGTCGTAGATGTCGTTGTAGCGACCGAGGTAACAGCTGTCGTGGTACGTGACGCGACCGACGACGGGCTTCTTCGGGACGAGACGGCGCTCCGCGAGCAGTCCGCAGAGGTAGTCGGTGTGGTGGACGACCTCGAGCTTCGCGCCGAAGTCGGGGTACTCGTTCTTCAGGGTGTTGAAGCAGTGCGGGCAGGCCGTCACGACGGTCTTCATGCCGCCCTGCTCCTTGTACGTGTTCAGCACCGCGGCGTTGCCCTCGGCGAGCATCGCGAAGAGGAACTCGTTGCCGGCGCGACGGGCCGGGTCACCCGTGCACGACTCCTCCTGGCCGAGGATCGCGAAGTCGACGCCCGCCTGCTGGAGGAGCTTCGCGGTCGCGCGTGCGACCTTCTTGGCGCGGTCGTCGTAGCTCGCCGCGCAGCCGACCCAGTAGAGGACCTCGGCATCGGGCTTCTCGGCGAACGTCTTGACGCCGAGGCCGTCGGACCACGCCGCGCGATCCATGCGCGAGAGGTTCCACGGGTTGCCGTTGACCTCCATCGCCTGGAACGGCTTCTGGAGCTCGTGCGGGAACTCGTTCTGGATCATGACGAGGTTGCGCCGCATGTCGACGATCTTGTCGACGTACGAGATGAGCACCGGGCACTGCTCCTCGCAGGCGCGGCAGGTCGTGCATGCCCAGATCACGTCCGGGTGAACGACCTCCGGAACGAGGTTCACCGGCTTGTACTTGATCGGATGCTTCGCGCCCTCCGCCTCGTCGGCTCGGGCCTCGATCTCGATCGCCTTGGCGCTCGCCGACTCTCCCTCTGCTTGGTCGGCAGCCGCGGCGGCAGCGCCGTCGAGCCCGGGGCCCCAGCGCATCTCACGCTCCACGAGCTCGGGCTCGTGATCGTACATGTGATCGCGGAGAGCGAGCGTGAGGTGTTTTGGCGAGAGGATCTTGCCGGTCTTGTGCGCCGGGCAGTTGTCCGAGCAGCGGCCGCACTCGGTGCACGTGTAGAAGTCGAGGACGCTCTTCCACGAGAGATGCTCGAGCTTCGCGATGCCGATGTCGGCCATCGTCGGATCGGGCATCTCGGAGGCGGCCATCATCTTCTCGCCGAGCTTTTCGGCGTTCTCCGCCATCGGCTCGAGACGACCGCGCGGCTCGAGGTCCTTGAAGAAGACGTTCGGAATCGCCGTGATGACGTGGAAGTGCTTCGAGTGCGGGAGCAGGTTGAGGAAGACCAGGACGAGCGTCGAGTGCGTCCAGAAGCCGATGTGCGCGAGCGTCACGAGGACGGCCGGGGTTACACGGATCTTCGTGAGGAGCGTCGCGACCGCCGAGCCCGCCGGCGCCGGGAACGGCGAGAACTCGGCGTGCACCTCGTAAACCGGCGGGAGCGGCGCGATCACCCTCGCCATGCTCGCGCAGAGATCGGGCGCCGCCGCGAGCTGCGCCGAGACGCCGGGAGCGCACCGCTCGGCGTGCCGATGAACGAGCACGAGCGCCGCGCCGTCGTAGAGGACGTCGGCGATCATCATCGTCGCGATGATCCCGAGGATGAGCAGGCCCTCCCAGTGAAGCGTCATGCGCTTCTGGGGCTTGATCACGCGGAAGTAGACGAAGACCGAGACGCCCGTGAGGACGAGCACCGCGACGATGTCCTTCGCGAACTCATAGACCTTACCGAGGGGCTGCGACGATCCGAGGATGAACAGGTTCCACGACGGATCGAGACCACGTCCCAGGAGGATGATCGTGCGAACCGTGAGGACCACGAACCCCACGAAAATGAGCTTGTGAGCCCAACCCGTGGGTTGGTAGTAGCTCATCTTCTCCTGCGCGAACGCGTACCGGAACACCGCCGCGAGACGCTCGGGGATGCGATCGAACCGGTTCACGAACCGTCCGAGACGCAGAAGCTGCCACCGCCGGATCGCCGACCAGGCGAACACCACGAGGGCGGTGACGATCACGATGAGCATGGCGGTCGGGTTCATGGCTGATCCTCGACATATAGGGGCCTGGCCCCTTGCGTCAATCTCGGGCTTCGAATGCTCCCGCTTTCGGAGGCTCGGAGCGCCCGTCTTTCATGCGGGGTCCGAACGGTTCCGGACCGTGCTCGGGGCACGACCGATGCAGCCCTCCGCAGGGAAATGCCGCCGACGGACCGCGCCATCCTCCGGAACCTCATCATCGTGATGATTGTGAGCACCGGCGGAGGCGTGGCACTCGGGACAAGTTGCCTCGGGCGTGACCGAGCGCGACCTTCGCCGAGCGCGGCCCTCGAGAAGAGCGGCACCCCGGCCCGTGCCAGCAGCGCTCCGGCATCACCCGTCGGGCCGACCACGATCATGTCGGCGCAGATCAATCGCGGTCGACCTCCGGTCGGAATGCCGCCGCAGCGGATGGCCGAGCCGCCCGACGTTTTCGAGCCATCCTTCCCGCATTCGCCCATGCCGACTCCGATGTTCCGCGGCGGCTCCCCCGCCCCGATGCCGATGGCCTCTCCGCCGCCGAACACCGGTCCGCTCGGGACGCAGCACCCGGGCGCGATGCCTCCTTCGCCGGGCGTCGTGCCGCCCGCGACGGTGCAGCCGTCACCCCATCGCACGCCGCCCCAGGGGCTCGGAGCGGGCGCCGCTCCACTCGTGACCGAGCCGCCGCCGTTCTCGGCGAGCGCGCCCGCGCCGAGAGGCGAGGCTGGCGCGGGTTCGTTCGCGCCCGAGCACCCGCCGCAGCCCGTGCCGCCACCGCACTGACGCGCGCGCCGTTCAGAGCTCGAACGAGAAGCCCTGCTTGTCCTGCCCCTGACCAGGCGACAACGCGAGGTCCATCGCCCACGTGCGGCTGCCGACGCGCGCCGAAAGGTGCACCTTCACCGGGAGCTCGGCGTTGCGCGGGTCGACGAGCTTGACCTCGACGACATAGCGTCCGCGCACGGGCTCGGTGCCGTCGAAGTAGACGTTCTCGACGTTCTGCTGGTGACAGCCGTCGTCGGGGCAGTTCTTCTCGAGCAAGAGCCCCGACGGCGTGCTGCGATTGCTCTTCGTCACGCGCGCGCCGTTGGGATCCATCACGCTCAGATCGACGTCTGCCGGGCTGTCGCCCCACGCGATCATGAACTGGAGGACGCCGGTGCCGACCCCGCACCCTTCGTCGATGACCCCGTTGCAGTCGTCGTCGTTCGCGTTGAAACAGAGCTCGGGGCCCGTCGGCGTACAGCCGGCAGTCACGACGACGCCTTCGCTCGCGGAGAGGTTCTTCGCGACCACGTTCGCGCCAGGCGATGCCGCGCCGGGAGACGAGGGACCACACGCGACGATCATGACGGCGGCGAGGGCAGACATAGCGGGCAAGAGGCGCATCGCTCGCGCGTTCTTATCACGCCGGGCTCCTGCTGGAGGCCGTAGTCGCGATGGACGCGATGGGCCTCGTCGCTCCATGTGCATCCGCGCGCGTGCCTCCGAGCGGTTGACCGCTCGGAGACGACGCGGTGATGCGTGAGGTGCGACCGAGGACGCTTACTTCCCCGGAACGATGTTCCCGCCGGAGCCGGAGCCCTTGGCCTCCGGGATCGCGTCGATCGTCATCTTCGGGTTCATGAGCTCGAAGAACGCCTGGCGGGCCAGCTCCTGCGACGGGCCGGCCTCCGACTTGAGCGCCATGAGCGGGCCCTTCTCGTTCATGAACTTGAGGAGCTGGATCGCCTGCGTGCGCGTCTTCTCGTCGGCCGAGTGCGCGTCGCGCAGGAGACGAACGCGCATCTGCACGCGCGTGACCGAGTGCGGGCCATTGTCGTAGTCGATGCCCTGGATGGCGCGCGCGAGGATGAGACGCGGCCAGTCCTGGATCGCATCACCAAGCTTCACGCGCGAAGCGGCCTGCGCGTTCGAGATCCAGCGCGCGACGTCGCCGTTCTCGTAGTTCTTGTCGCTCCAGTAGCCGAAGGTCTGGTCGTAGATGACCTTGAGCTCCTCGAGCACCGCCTTGTCGACGTCGGCGTACGACGCGAGCGCGCGGCGCGCGGTGTCGGCATCGGCGCCGATGAGGAGCGCGAGCGCCGCGTCGTTGCGCGTGCCCGGATCCTTCAGCTTCTCGAACAGCTTCTTCGCCGTGTCGGGCGTCATGCCGCCGAAGCCGATCGCGCGCGCGGCCTGGTGCTGGACGACGAGGTCGGTCTGACCGTTGATGAGATCGATCAGCGTCGCGGCCGCCGCGGGGACCGGACGGCGAACGAGCGTCTCGAGGTAGCAGGTGCGGATCAGCTGGACCTTCGGATCCGGCTTGTCGAGCTCACGAACCTTCTTCGCGACCTCGGCCATCTGCTCGTCGGTGGCGACCCAGCCGAGCGAGAAGCACGCGTCAAGACGCGACTGCTCGTTGTTCTGCTTGTCCTCGATGTACTTCACGAGGATCGGGTACGCCTTCGGGTCACGCCACTGCGCGAAGCCGTACGACGCACCGACGCCGACCGCGCGGAGGCTCATGCCCATGACGGCCATGCCGCCCTGGAGGAGGGCCTCCATCGTGGCGTCGACCTTCTCGGGACGACGGCGGAGCTGCGCCTCGAGCGTGCCCCAGCTCTGCGGGTCCTGCATCCAGCCGATGTAGCGAAGCGCGCTCTGCGCCGTCGCCCAGACCGGCGGGAAGTCCTGCTGTCCCTCCTTCGGGAACGGGATGCTCGGGTTCGCCCACTTCCGCATCTGCGGGAGCGCTTCCTTCGCGTCGGCAGCCGCCAGGAAGCGGAGGCCGTTCGCGTGCGGCTGCGGCTTGTCCGTGACCCAGAAGTAGACGCCCTCGTAGGCCTGCGCGCGGATGTCGGCGCGCTTGTCCGGGTAGAGGATCGCGAGGTCGGCGAGCATGCGCGAGGAGACGACGCGCTCGTTGTCGTCCTGGCGGTACTCCGGGTCGGTGTCCTTGTTGTAGAGCGTGAGCGGGTCCTGCTTCATGCGCCACGAGAGCGTGGGCACGGCGCGGAGATCGCCGATCTCGGCGAGGCGGAGCGCGGCCTCGGTCTTCCAGTGCGGATGCGGGTTCGTCGCGATGTACTCGACGAGGAGGTCTCCGGCGCGCGGATCCTCGAGGCTCCGCAGCATGTCGAAGAGGAGCTTCGTCTGGAACTTCTCCGTGTCGCCCTTGCTCTTGTCGACCGAGCGGAGCGCGAGCACGAGCCCCTTGCCGCCGACGCCGTCGCGAAGCGCTTCGAGGAACCGCTGACGCGAGTCCTTGTCGGCCTTCGCGAGCGCGCTGAGGAGCGGCTGCATCGCCTCCTCGTTCGCGATCTTGCCGAGACCGACCGCGGCCTCACGTGCGACATCGACGCTCTTGTCCTCGACGAGCTTGATCAGCGTCTGGGTGTACTTCGCGTCCGTGTTGCGCGAGAGCACCGTCGCGACGAGCTGGCGAACGCTCTCGCTCTCGTCGCCCGCGAGGCTTGCGAGCTTGTCGAGCGACACCATCGACGCGAGCGCCTCCGGATCGAACGCCGGGCTCTTGTCGAGACGCTGGACGCCCGCGAGCTTGCCGGCGCGGTACTCCTTCATGACGTCGTCGAAGGCCGTGGCCTCGTGAAGGGTCGCGAGTGCCCAGGCGATCTGCGGGCGATCGGCCTCCGTCGCCTCCTTGAGCGCCTTCAGGAGCGCGGGCTTCGCGGCATCAGCCGCGGGCGAGCCGTACTCGAGGAGCGCCTGCGCCGCCGTTCCGCGGACGGCATGGTCGACCGACTCGAGGCCCTTCGTGATGAGGGGGATCCCCGCCGGGTCCTTCGCCCACGCGAGCTGGGTGAAGCCCTCTTCCTGCAGCTTCGTCTCGTCGTCCTGCTGGGCCCACTTGCGGTATGTCGGCAAGGCCTCGGCGATCGGAAGGAGGGCGACGTCCTTCTTCTGGACCGCGACCTGCTTCGGGTCCATCCTCTCCGAGTCCTTGATCGACCCGAAGACGACGGCCGCGGCGATGCCGCCCACCGCGAGGATGCCCACGATGATCGCGGCCGGCGCGAAGCGACCGCGCTTGAAATTGCCGTCGTCGCCGCCGCCGTCCGAGTAGCTCGGCGCGCCGGGGAGGCCACCGCCCGGAGGCAGCGCATCGTCATCGGGCGGCCACTTCGCCGCTTCAACCTTCGGTACACGCCGAAGCGCGGGCGGCAGTTGCTTCGTGGGGAGATCGTGGTGGGGCGAGGTGTGGGGTCCCATGACGGCGCGGGGACATTACCCCAAAGGGTCCCCGCCCAGAAGAAAGAGCGGTCGCGCGACACTGCCGAGACGTCGAGACGGCGAGACGCCGAGACGCGGCCGCCACAGCCGCATTTTCCCGGGAGAGCCGAACTATTTACCGCGGCTTGGCCCAGCCGAGCGGAAGCCCGGCAGCGGTGGCGGGTCGATCGCGACGGTCGAGTCGAGCTAGACTCCACCGATGACCGGAGGGAATGGTCGCAAGCGCTGCAGCGCGGCGGTCGCGCTCGGCCTATTTCTCACCGGCAGCGTCGGGGCGTGCAACATGCTCTCGGGAGCGAGCGACCTCGCGATCTGCGACGGTTCGACGTGTGCCGAGGAAACGAACGCTCTCCTCGACGAGGCGTCGAGCGCCGATGGAGACCACGTCTCGGTCGATGCCGCGGGCGACAGCCAAACACTCGCTGTCGATCGCGATGCCGCCCCGACTCCCGATCAGGACGCAGGGCTCGACGCCTCGAGCTGCCCCTCGTGCAGCGGCACCCCGTGCTGCGCGCCGAACCAGTGCATCGTCGCGACCGGCCTCTGCCAACCGTGCTCAAAGGCCGGCGGACCGTGTAATATCGACGACGACTGCTGCGATGGTCTCCAGTGCAACGCCGCCGGCAAGTGTGCGAGCCAATGTCTCGCCAAGGGCGCCTTCTGCTTGGGAGGAAACGGCACGTGCTGTCTCGGCCTGAAGTGCTCGATCAACTTCATGTGCACCGCGTGCGGCTTGAACGGCGATAGCTGCAACAACAACCAGGGCTGCTGCGGGGGCAAGTGCACGGACGGCGGCTGCGTCGGGAACGTCCCGTAGCAGCGAGAAGACGCGCGCTGCGCTCGCGCGGTGCTCAGCGACAGGGATCGGACGGCGCCGCCTGCGGCTCCTTCGGCGTGCCCGAGCCGATCGTCGCGCCTTGCTCCTCGCCCTCTTCGCCGATCAGGAGCGACGTGTCCTCGGCGAGGATCCCCTCCGCTCCATCGATGACGCTCGGCGGAGCCGGGGCCTTCGGCTCCTTCACCGTGAGCGCCTTCAACTTCAGGAGCCCACCGTTGAAGAAGTTCGTGTCGACCGCTCCGGTGACGCCGTCGACCTTCCCTTTGTCGGAGTCCTGCCAGAACTGCCAGTCGGTCCAGCCGCTCGGCATCGTCGGGCAGGTCGTCTGGTAGTTCGCGACCCAGAGGACGTAGTCCGCGAAGTGATTGCCGATGATGTTCGACATGAACGCCGCGGTGTAGACGATCGGCTTCACGCCGAGCTTGTCTTCGATCTGCGCGATCCAAGCCTTCGCTCGCGCGACCACGGTCGCCGCCGGCAATCCGCCGGCGCTCTCGAGATCGAGCACCGGAGGCAGGTCTCCAGGCTGGAGCCCGCCGGCTGCGTCGAGCTTGCTGACGAGAAGGTTCACCTGCGCGGTGACGTCCTTGCCCGGGCGGAAGAATTGATAGAGCCCGCGCACGAGGCCGGCCTGCTTCGTCCCCGGCCAGTTCTGCGCGAACTTCGAGTCCGGGTAGTCGATGCCGTCGCTCACGCGCACGAACGCGAAGGTCTGGCCGGCGGCCTTGACCTTCGCCCAGTCGACGTTCCCCTGGTAGTACGAGACGTCGATGCCGCGCAGCGTCGTCGGGCCCGCGCACGTCTTGAGCGCCGACGACGTCGTGCCGAGGCACTCGTTCATCGGGTCCTCGGCGGTCGCCCCGCCGTCCGTGGTCGACGAGCAGCCCGTGGCTACGCCGGCGCAAGCAGTCAGAAATCCTGCGATTGAGACCCACTTCGCCGCCCGGAACGCCAACATCGTCCGGGCGCGCACAGCACAGCTCGTGCCGGCGCGGGAGGATCGCGATCGACGGCGGATTCCCCGTCAAACGAGATGGGGCGAGCCCGGCCCGGTCGTCGCCCATCGCGAGCGGCCGCGAGCCGTCGCGAATCCCGAGCGCTCATGCGCGACGGATCGCGAGGCGGGACGTGGATCTCGGGCCAGCGGCAAGAAGCGCGCAGCCGTCCCTACGGGCTGACGCGGACGCTGCGTCCGAGCTGGGAGCGCAGCTCCATCCGGGCGCGCATCGCTCGCGCGACGTCCTCGGCCTCGAGGCAGCGGTCTCGCTCGAGCGCCGCATTGAGGACGCGAAGCGCCTCGTCGGCCTCCCCCCGCGCAGCAAGCGCGCACCCCGCGATCACCATCAGCTCGGGATCGCCGGGAAGGACCGCGAGGCCGAGCGAGAGCACACGCATCGCCCGATCGGTGTCGCCGTTCGAGGCGAGGCGAGTCGCGGCGTCGCGAACGGACCCGACGAGCGAGCGCATCTCCTTGCGTGCGAGGCAGCGTCCGACGAGCGCTTCGCCGCCGGCGCGTGCATCGGCGACGATGTCGAGGTCCGAGTCGGTACCGGTGTCCGCCATCGCGACGAGCTTGGCGAGGCGCTTCCTCAGTCGATCGACGCCGTCCTCGGGCGCGCGAGCGAGCGTGGACGCCGTCGCGGTCGCGTTGCCGCCGAGACGTGGAGCTCCGAGGCGGCCGCCCCCGACCCCGATCGTGGTCCGGAGGTGGACGAGCCAGCCCGGTAGCTTCGGCCGGGCTATCGCCGTCACGTCCATCGAGCTCACCGGCACGGCCTCGAGCGCGCTCCGCGTGTCGGGGTCGAGGTCCCACGGCTCCCAGCGCGCCCGCTCGGAGTCGAGCCGGAAGGACAGGACCTCACCCGGATACACGACGAAGTCGAGCGTGGCGTCTCCCGACGGGGTCGTCGTGCGGATCCGATGCCGCCCCGCGGGAACACCGCAAAAACCTCGGACGGGCTCGGTCGTGTAGCGTCCCCAGGGCTCGCGCAGGTCGTCGACTGCGCACGCCTCCCAGAGGTTCCCCTCGAGGATCACGAACGCGCTCGCTTCGCGCGCCGCTCGCGGTTTGCGGGTACGACGGCGCGCACGAATCACGACGACCAGTGCTATCGCCAGCACGATCGCGAGAGGAACGAGCGCCACGAGGAACGGAGGCAACCACTCGATTCTAGCGCGCTCGCTCCTCCGTGCCATGGAGGCTCGGCCATGGCTTCAGTCGAGCTCGAAGGAGCCAGGCTCGCCCGACGCGGTCAGCGCAACGCGGCGAGGCGCTTCACGAGACTTTCGCGGATCGCCTTCTGCCCCGGGGTCAGCACCGACGCTTCGCTCCGCGCGAGCGCCTCCTCGAGCGCCTTCGTCTCGCCGGCGCGATCGCCGCGCGCCTTCGCGATGTCGGCCTTCAGGGCGAAGACCCGCATCGCGCGCGGCCCGTAGACGCGAGCCGCGGCACGATCTGCTGCCTTGTCCGCGTCGTCGAGACGCTTCATCTCGAGGTACACGCGTCCGAGGCGAGCGGGAGGGTTGTAGTCGTCGGGGAAGTCCTTCTCGCTCTGCAACAACATCGGCTCCGCACGCGCCGGCTCTCCGAGCGCGAGGTAGGCGCCGAGTCGCAACGGATCGAGCGATGCCCGTGCGTCGCTCGTCTGCGCCCGCGCGGCCTCACCTTCGAGAAAGGTCGCCCACTCTTTGGCGAGCTCGTGCGCGCCGGCAGCATCGCCTCGCTCGCTCTTCGTGGTGACGGCCTCCTCGTAGAGGGCAGAGCGATCGTCGGCGAGGAGATGACCGTCGCGCGCAGCTGCGTCCCGCAGCGCGAGATCGAGGAGGAGATCGACCTCCGCTTTCTTTCCCGCGTCACGCGCGCACCCGAGCCCGGCGACGATGACGCTCGCGCGAGACGTCCCGCTTGCCATCCCTCCGGCCTCGGCCGCAGCGAGCTCGGCGCACGGACCGGATTGCTTCCGCAAGGCGAGCTGCATGACGAGCGCCTCGACGATGCGTGCGCGATGCGGATGATCCTTCGGGGCCGCTGCGAGCGCCGCGCGGTGCTCCTTCTCCGCCGTCTCGGCATCACCGGCGGCGAGCGCACGATTGCCACGCACGAACGCAGCAGTCGCCGCCACTGCGGGGTTCTCCGCGCTCCCGCGCGCATCGCCGATGGCAACGCTCAGTAGCTCACGGAGCTCGTTCGCGGTCGCGGTCCCGGCCCACTTGAGGATCGGGCGATCCGTCGCCGGGTCGATTACCCAGAGCGTCGGCAGCGCGGAGTGGGGATGGCGCGCGACCCATTCGGCATTCACATCGCGCTCGGTGTCGACCGAGAGCCAGACGAAATCATCCGCGAGCGGCGCGAGCGTCGGGTCGGTGAGGACATACGCACGAAGGCTCTGGCACGAGTGACACCACGGCGCCCACGCGTCGACGAAGAGCGGCTTGTTCCGCCGCTTCGCTTCGGCGAGCGCCTTCGGGTAGTCGTCGTGGATGAACGGCAGCACCTCGCCGACGGCGACGCGCTCTCCGGTGGCGACCGGTGCGTGAGGCACGTGCCCCGCTCGGCCGGAGCTCGCGTTGTTGCAGGCGACGACGACCAACGCCGCCGCTGCGAGGACTACTTGTTTCCGGTGAGCGTGAGCGACCACTTCTGATTGGGATCACAGGTACCAGAGACGTGGCGCACTTCCACCGTCACGGTCCGATCGTCCTTCGAGCCGTTCCCGAAGAGGTCGCCGTCGCCCTCGCCGAACCGCACATTCGCGGAGTCGTTGACGGTCGTGCTCGTCGACTGGCCCGAGACCGCACTGCACTCTTGCGTGTCGCTGGCCGGGACATAGAGATAGACGTCGTAGTTCGTGCCCGCTGGCGATGTGAGCTCTGCAGTCAGCTTGAGCGAGCGGCCGGCGCTCCCGAAACCGTCATGGTTCTCCGTCACGCGGACGGTGAACCACTGCGAGGTATGCCCCTGCGCAGACTTCGTGTCACTCCCCGTGTCGCCGCTGACCGAGCCGAGGTCGGTCGCCGTGATGCACTTGTTCGTCGCCGTGCAATTGCCACCGCCGCCGCCGCCCGCGTCGGGCTTCGTACCGCCGTCGCCCGCACCGCCATCAGGCCCGCCCTTGCCGCCGCCCGCGTCGACCTCCGGATCGTCGTCCGGATCGTCATCTTCCGGCGGGTTCGACGGCGGAGGCATCGTCACACTGTCGTCATCGTCTTCCCCCTTGCCTGCCTCGACGGGCCCCGTGGAGATGAAGGACTCCGCGGGATCCACGTCGGCGCCTTCCGCGCAGCCGACGAGAACGCCGACTCCGGCGAGCGGGGCGAGAACTAGGAGAGCGGTGACGTAGCTCTTCATTGTCGCCAAGGATAGCGCGAGCATTCCGCCCTGCTCGAACTCCTCCATAACGAGACGTTAACGCGACTCGCCCATCTCCCACCTTCGGTGACGTCGGCTCCTCCGCGGGCCCTCCGGTAGCGCGAGCCCCTATTTTTCCGCGATGGCGGCGTCGATCGCGGACTCGAGAGCAGCCCTCGACTGGCCCCCTTCGAGCCGCGCGCGGCCGACGTACATGAGCGGTACCCCGTCCCCCTTGATCGCGTCGAACATGGCGATGTCATGCTCGATGCGAGCGTCCGTGCTCGGGTCGGCCAGGCATTGCTGGAACCGAGCGCGATCGACACCACGCTCGACCGCGAGCTCCTCGCACGCGGCCTCGGAGAGGTCCTGCGACTCGAAGAGCGCGTGGACGTAGTCGCCGATCAACGGGGGCGTGAGCCTCTCCACACATACCGCAGCGCGGGCCGCCGTCCTCGCATCGGGGTGCCTCGGGAGCGGGACGTGGCGAACGACGACACGCACGCGATCGTGCCGCGCCGCGACGATCGGCGCGAGAGCCGCGTGGGTCCGCCGGCAGAACGGACACTGGAAGTCGCTGAAGAAGACGACCGTCGCCGCGCCTGCCTTCACCTGCGAGGTCGTCGCCATCTCCTCTCGGATCACGGAGGGCAGCCCGCCGCCGCAGGCGGAGAGCATCGAGACGAGGAGAGCGACGAACAGGGCTCGCATGCGGGCGGACCATAACGCGATGCGAGCCGTCTTGCTCGTCCAGGCGCGCCGTGGACCGCTCGGCTCAGCTAGAGCGTCGTCTGGAATTGGCCTTCAGCCCGCGACGACGGCGGACGACTGGGTCACGTAGGGCCCGCTCACGAGCTCGTGGACGACGAGGTCGCTCGCCGGCACCGAGGCGCGCGCGAGCTCGACGAGCCGCGCGTGGTGCGTGAAGAAGAGCACCTGCATCGTGCGCGAGACCTCGGCGAGCACGCCGAGCGCCGCGGAGGCGCGCTGGTCGTCGAGCTGGATGAGCACGTCGTCGAGCACGAGCGGCATCGACTCGGCGACGCCCGCGCGACGGACGAGGCTCGCGAGGCGCAGGCTGAGGTACAGCTGATCGCGCGTACCGTCGCTCAAGCCGGAGACGTCGACCTCCGTCGTGCCGTCCGCACGGACACAGCGAAGGCTCGGCCGGTCCTTGTCGTCGAAGCCCGCCTTGATGCCGGAGAACGAGCCCAGCGTCAGGCGCGAGAAGAGCGCCGACGACGCCGCGACCAGCGGGCCCTGGTTCTCCTCGCGGTAGCGCTCGATCTCGCGCGAGAGGAGCACCGCCGCGAGCTTCACGCGACACCAGCGCTCTGCGTGTTCGCGAACCCGCGAGAGCTGGAGCTGCGCGGTCGCGGCAGCCTCGGCGGCATGCGACTCGGCGCGCATCTGCTCGAGGCCGTTGCGGAGGGCGCCGATGCGCTCGGTGAGCCGCGACGTCTCGAGCTCGAGCTCTTCGACGCGCTCGGTCAGCTCCTCTTCGAGCCGCTCCGCTGCTTCGGGATCGGCGACGATCACGCGTTCGGCGTCGTCGAGAGTGACCTCGCCTTCGTTCTCGAGCTGCCCTTCGACCGTCGAGAGCTCGCGTGCGGTCTCCTTCGCAGCCGTCCCGCGAGCGAAGAGCGCGTGAGCGGCGTCACGGAGCTCCATCGAGGCCAGATCCGGCGCGAGCTCGGCGATCGCGCGCGCAAGATCGGCCTCGAACGCGCGGACATCCGCATCCGCGACGCGTGCCCTCGCCTCAGCGTCGGCTCGTCTGTCGATCACGTCGAAGAGGTCGCGCAGCGCCTCGATCGATCGGGTCACCTCCGGCGCAGTCGCATCCGTCGGGATGCCGAGCTTCGCCGTCAGCTCGCCGAGCTTCACGATCACGTCGGCGAGCGCGGCCTCATCCCGGGTGCGCACGGCGACGCGTTCGTCGAGCTTCGTCCGCACCTCGACGGCCCCGCGCGCGGCGTCCTCCGCGGCGCGACGAGCGGCCTCGATCTCGGCGCCCCGCTGCGCCGCGAAGGCAACGAGCTCCGCGAGCTTGTTCGCTTCCGAAGCGTCGGGAAGACCAGCTGCCACGAGCGCACGGGCGAGCTCGCTCTTCGCGCTCGCGACCCTCGCCTCCTCTTCGTGGAGACCCGCGCGTGCTTCGCGCACCGTCGCGTACTCGGCCACGATCCGCGCGTGACGATCGAGCCACTGGCGCATCTCCGCGAAGCCGAGCGGCTGGATTTTCGCCTCGGCGAACAGCGCGGCAAGCTCGCCGTCGAGGTCGGCGCGATCGCGAACGGCACGCGCCTTCTCCTCGGCCACCTTCTCACGCTGGCGCGCGTTGGTCTCGGCCTCCGAGCGCAGGCGGGCGAGGATCGTCACGCGATCGGCCTCGCGGATCATCCGATCGGCGACGGCGTCGGCCTCGCGGAGGAGCCCCTCCATCGCGACCTCGGCGGCGGCTCGTGCCGCGACGTCGGTCGCTGCTCGGACGGCCTTCCAGGCGTCGTCACGCGCGGTCCGCGCAGCGCGCAGCGCGGACGCGTCCGGAGGAGCGAAGTCGCCCGAGTGCCCGGCCAGCTGCTTCTCGATCGACGAAGCCTCGCGCTCGAGATCGAGCAGGCGCTCGTCGAGGCGCGCGATCGTCCGCGCGACGTCCGCTCCGCGCGCCTCGAGACGTTCGACGGAGACGATCGCGGGGAGCCGGAGCGCGACGAGCGCTTCGAGCGTCCCCTCGAAGAGCCCGAGCGTGGCGACCTTCGACTCGAGCTCCTTCGTGCGACGGTCGCTCCGCGCGGCCTCCGCGGCGAGGCGCGCTTCGATCTCTCCGAGGGCCCGCGCGCGCTCGAGCGCGGTGGCGAGCGCCTGCCCGGTGGCCGCGTTCGCCCCCGCCTTCTTCGACTCGCCTTCTGCCGGACTCTCGACACCGACGGCCCGCGCGAGCTCGGACAGGCGGGCGAGCTCGCGCTCGAGGCGTACGATGTCGACGCCCGCCGCCTCGAGGCGATCCACGAGCGTGGTCCGCTCGGCGAGGAGCGCGTGCACGCGCGCCTCCTTTCGCGCATCGAGCCGCAAGCCCTCTGCGCTTGCTCCGGGGTCCACGCCCGCGCGACGCGCGGCTTCGGCCACACTCTGCGCGAGACGCTCGGCGTCAGCGAGGAGCGCGCGCCGCTGATCGACTGTCCGCTCGTAGACGGAGAAGCGATCCTTGAGCCCGTCGATGCGCGCCGTCTGTCCGAACGCCGCGCCAAGCTCGACGCGGCGCTCGATGATGCGCTCGCGCCGGCGCTCGAGCGGAATGCGGCGTCGCGCACGTGCGAGCCGCCCCCGGCGCGTCTCGAGCTCCTTCTTCGTCCCGAGGCGCGCTTCGCGGTCGCGAATCGCCTCCTCCAGCCCGCGCTCCTGTTCGAGGAAGGCCTCCGGGCGGCTCTCCTTCTCGCGGACGGCCTTCTGCGCCTCGGCGAACGACTTGAGCGCGTCGTTCAACGGCAGCGCCGAGCCTCGCGGCTTGTAGAGCTTGTCGGCCTCGGCGGTGAGCTCGGCGAGCAAGCGCTGCACCTCACCACCTCCGCCGACGCTGGCATCGAAGAGACTCTCGCCGAGATCGCCCTTCCCGTCGAGGAGCGCCTTGGCGCCCGCTTCGAGCGTGTCGTGGTCGAGGCCGAACGCATGGACGAACGTCTCCTTCGACACGCCGCCGAGGAGTCGCTTCATCACGCCCTCGTCGATCGGCTGCTCGCGATCGTCGAGGAGCGTGTTGGTGTTCCCCTTCCGGCGTACCACGCGAATGCGCTTGCCCTCCGAGTCCTCGAGGACGCCGCCGATGCGGAGGTCGGCGTTCTTGTGGACGTGCGCGTCGGGCGTCTTCGCGTCGATGCCGTACAGAAGCCCCGTGATCGCGCGGAGCGTCGTGCTCTTGCCGGCCTCGTTGCGTCCGAGGACGACGTGGATGCCGGGCGCGGAGAAATCGAGCGCGAGCCCGCGGAAGGGCCCGTATGCGAGGAGCTCGAGCTTCGAGAGACGCATCGCCTTCAGGCCTCCCCGCCTTCGAGGAGGCGCGGCACGAGCATCTGTTCCACGTCGTCGAGCATCGCGCGGAGAAGCGCTGGGTCCGCGAGACGGAGCGCGCCCTCACCCTCGCGGAGCTCCGCGGGGAGCTTCTTGTCGAGGTCGGCGAGCACGGACGCGAGCTCCGCGAGTTCCTTCGGGTCCTCCTTCATCGACGCGAGGCGGCGCGCCAGATGGCCTACCGCGCTCGCCTCCTCGCGGATGCGCTCGAGATCGATGGTCGCGCGCGTCCGGACGACCACCTTCTCGAGCCACGCGGTCTCGCCGAGCCCGTCGGTCGCCGCGCCGCGCACTTCACTGATGAACCGCTCGACGTCGCGACGGATCGCGCCGTTCGCGCGCGTGCTCCCCGCGATGACGACACGCGCGGCGAGGACACGGCCGTCCACCTCCGTCGCCCGAGCCGCGAGCCCGGCGCGCACGAGATCGACGACCTCTTGGGCGTCGGTCGCCGGTCCGGCGTCGACGGTGACGAGCTCCCAGCGGAAGACGTCGAGCGCGCGATGCTCCACGCTCTGGACGACGTTCCCCTCCACGGTGATCACGCTCGCGCCCTTCGCTCCCGTCTCACGCGCGTGGCGGCCCTGGAGGTTGCCCGGATAGACGATGTACGGATCGCTCGAGACGATCTCGCGGGCGTGCACGTGGCCGAGCGCCCAGTAGTCGTAGCCCTTCGAGCGCATCGTCTCGATCGACGTCGGCGCGTATGGCTCGTGCCCCTCGCGCCCGTCGATGCTCGTGTGGAGCAGGCCGATGTTGAAGAGCCCGGGCACGCGATCCGGGTACCTCGCGGCGAGGTCCTCGGTCGTGATGCGCTGGGAGAAGCTCTGCCCGTGCACGGCGATCCCCGCTTCGCGAAGCTCATGCGTCTCGGGCTTGCGTGACGACAGCTCGTGGACGTTCGCGGGGAGACGGAGCGCCTTGACGACGGAGCTCGCGGCGTCGTGGTTGCCGCGGACGATCACGACGGGCACGTTCGCTTCGCGCAGGCGCGCCATCTGGGCGACGAAGAAGAGCCCCGTCGAGTAGTCCTTCCACGACCCGTCGAACACGTCGCCCGCGAGCAGGAGGACGTCCGCGCGCTCCTCGATGCAGAGGACGACCAGATTCTCGAGCGCGCGACGGGTGGCTCCCCGGAGGCGCTCCACCGGCGCGCCCTCGTAGCGATCGAGACCGCGAAGCGGGCTGTCGATGTGGAGGTCGGCCGCGTGGATGATCTTCAAAGCGCGCCGACTCTAGCACCGCGACGCGCGACCGCGCGCGGGTGCGACGCGATCCGTCGCATACTCACACGAGCGCGCGTGCTTCTCGTCGAACGCCGGGCGCAAGCCGGGAAGACGGCGTCGGCTCGGGCTCGTCCGTGACGGGCGGACCGCGACGAACCGACAGTTTGTCCCGAGGTTCTCCCCAGACGAGGCAGGCGTCGCCCATCTCGTGACCGAGCAAGCCTTCGGCCTCGGCGCTTGAGAGCGTCCGCTCGAGGACCTCGTCGCTCACGAACGCGCCGAGGAGCGTGTGGTGGCTCGTGTCCACGTCGTGCACGCCGGTGAGGACCGCATCGACGATCGCACGGCGCATCCCTCGCCGGATCCGGAGAGCGGTCACGCCGGCCCGCAGCCCCTGGCGAGCTCCGCCTTCGAGCGCTCGCGTGACGCTCGTCCCGATCGCAACGACGCGACCGCCCCGCTTGCGCGTCCGAGCGATCGCCTCCCAGGTCTCCTCGGTCACCTCGTAGCGCTCCGGGAGCGGGAGGAGCGAATCGAGCGCCACGTCCCCGATCGAAGACAGCCCCGCGGCATGCGTCACCCGCGCGATCTCGACACCGCGACGGCGGAGCTCGAGCAGCGTCTCCGTCCGGAGCACGCGGCCCGCCGACGGCATCTCCATGGCCCACGGGCGCGCAGCGTAGACGTTCTGGACGTCCCAGAGCGCGAGCGGCTCGGCCATGTGTGCATATTGCACAGGTCGACCTGCACGGTAGAGGGCAGCCCAGAGCTCGGCGAGCGGCGTGTCCCCACGATCGCCGAGCCCGAGCTCGATCTCGACGAGCCGCGGCGATTCGGGACAAAGGCCGATCGTCCGTGCGACCAGGCCTTCGTCGAGGAAGAAGCGGTCACCCACTGCAACGGGAGGCGGAGGCGCCCGGTCCTCCGTACGCGTGCGCCAGTTCCCGTTCCCGAGGAGCGCGACCGTCCAGCGGCGATCGCCGGCCTGAACCACGAGGCGAAGCTCGACCTCGTCGCCCCGCGCGGTGCGCCCGGTGAGGGACGCCGGGAGCGTCGCGGCGTCGTTGACGACGAGCAGATCGCCGGGTTCGAACAGCTTCGCGAGCTCCGTGCTGGGAACGACGCGCATCTCGCCAGACGTCCCGTCGACGACGAGGATCCGCACGTCCTTCGCGGACCGCGGAGCGCTCGCGGCCCTCACGCCGCCGCTCCGCTGCCGCCATGCACGCCTAGCGGCTCGAAGTCGGCCGCCGCGAGGCGCGCTCCGTTCGGGAGCGCCCCGGAGCGCGCCACGATCGCGACGAGCCTCTCGGCGACGTCGACCGGGCGCGCGAGCGACGCCCGATCCGCGTCCGGGATCGCGTCCGCGTGCATCTTCGTGTCCATCTCGCCCGGGTCGACGGCGAAGAATCGCACCGGATCCAGCTCCGCCGCGAAGGAGCGCGCGAGGTGATCCTGCGCGGCCTTCGAGACCCCGTACGATCCCCACCGCGCATAGGCGCTCAGCGCCGCGTCGGAACTGACGAACAGGAAGAGGCCTCGCTTGCGGAGCACCATCGGTCCGGCCAGCACCTTGGTGAGACGGAACGGGCCGACGAGGTTCACCGCGAGGACGCGCTCGAGGTCCTCGCATTCGGTGTCGAGTAGGAGCGGCATCGGCACCGGACCGAGGGTGCTCGCGTTGTGGATGACGATGCTCGGCGGACCGACGAGCGCCGCCGCGGCGCCGGCGATGCGATGCACGGCCTCCTTCTCGCCGACGTCGAACGCGAGCGCATGCGCCTCGCCTCCCTCCGCGCGGATCTCGCGCGCCGCTCGTTCGAGCTCCTCCGCCCCCCGCGCGACGAGCACGACGCGCGCCCCGCGACGCGCGAACGATCTGGCAAGCTCCCTCCCCAGCCCTCGCGATGCCCCCGTGACCAGCACTGCCTCGTTCCGGATGTTCATGCGGTGAAGATGACCGCTCCCGACCAATCCGATGGCGCCAGTGACAACCTATTGGCAGGCGACCACCCGATTGGCACGGATGACGCGAGAGCAGATCCGTACGCGCGCGCCCGAGGCACCCCCGCGGGGACAGCTTCCGGCCGTCGCTGCAGGGCAAGGCAAGGAGCCCCTCGTTCAGGTACGCGATCGCATCGCTGACGAGATGCGATACAAGCAGCGAGCACATGCCAGCAGCGCTGCCGCTCGTTGCGCTCCTCGGCGCGCTCGCCTCGAATGTGCCCGCGGAGCCTCTGCGCCTCGAGTGGAAAGCGCACTCCGGGTGTCCGGATGACAACGCGTTCTGGTCCGCGCTCGTCGCGCGGTCGGATCGTGTTCGTCGCGCCTCGAACGGAGAGGAGGCCCGCAAGGCGTCCGTCGAGATCGTGAAGACCGCGCAGGGCAGCGTCGGGCGGGTCTCGATCGAGAATGCCGAGCCGCGCACGATCTCCGCTGCGACGTGTCGAGAGGCAGTCGAAGCGATCGCGATCGTCACTGCGCTGGTGCTCGATCCGAGCGCTGCCGCGCCGCCGCCGGTGGAACCCGAGGCTGCCCCGGTCGCGCCGCCACCTGCCCCCGTCGCCGAAAAGGAAGCCTCGTCGGCGAACGAGCCCCCGTCGCCTGCGCCCAAGCCGCCGCCGGTTCCCCCGACGGCGAAGCCCTGGCAATGGTCCATCGGCGTCGGCGCCGACGCGTTCGCGACCGCGAAGGTGGGCGTCGTGCTCACGACGCCCATCTCGCTCGAGGTCGCGCGCGACATCGGCTTCCGGCTGAGCGTGTCGCGCGGACAGAGCGACGTCGTGCGAAACGTCCGCGGGCCGGCGGCGCGCTTCCTCTGGTCGACGGCGCGGGTCGATGTCTGCCTCGCTCGAGGTCGGGCGACGTTTGCGTTGTTGCCATGCGCCGGCTTCGAGGCCGGCTCGCTGGCTGGCCGGCCGGTCGAGGTCGATCGGCCGCGGAACAACCACCGCTTGTGGCTCGCCGCGCACCTGTCTTCGCGCCTCGCGGCCGCGCTCGGGGACTGGGTGGACCTCGAGCTCGAGGGCGGCGCCGCGCTCACGTTGACCCGCCCGGAGTTCCACGTGACCCCCGACTTCTTCCTCTACCGGCCCGCCCCGTTCGTCTTCCACGCCCGGGCCGGGCTGGTGGTGCACTTTCCGTGATCAAATCGCTCGTCGCCGGCCAAGTCCCGGTCGGAACCCGCGTGCAGCAGCCGGTGACGTTCGAGCAGGACGAGAACGACGCACAGGTACGCGTCCTCGTCGATCTGCACTTCGATTTCGTGTGGCGCTCGCTGCGCCGCCTCGGGGTTCCGGATGCACAGCTCGACGACGCCGCGCAGCAGGTCTGGATCGCCGTGTCGCAGAAGCGACAGGAGGTCCGCAGCGAGACCGCACGTGCGTTCCTCTTTGCGATCGCGTTGCGCGTCGCGTCCGATGTACGCCGTTCGCTACGTCGTCGCCGCGAGGTCGACGTCGAAGATCGCGAGCCGGTCGACGAGCGCCCCGGTCCGGATGAGCTGGTCGACCACAAGCGCTCGCGTGTCATCCTCGACGAGATCCTCGATGCGATGCCCGAAGAGGTCCGTGCGGTCTTCGTGCTCTACGAGCTCGATCAGCTGAGCATGGCCGAGATCGCGGGCATCCTGGGAGTGCCGCCGGGCACGGTGGCGTCCCGGCTTCGGCGCGGACGCGAGCTCTTCGAGAACGAGATGAAGCGCGTACGTGCGCGTGAGGCTTTCCGCTCGGGAGGTTCGCGATGACGGAGCCGCGTAGGCTGCTCGACGAAGCCAGTGGATTGGATCGCGCCGTCCTCGAGTCGGCCGCCGATGATGCGCCCTCCCCTGCGCGGCGCCGCCGAGTCGTGGCTGCGCTCGGCCTCACCTCGGTGGCCGTGTCTTCGTCGGCAGCCGCCGCGGGAGGAGTCGCGTCGTGGAAGATCGCCATCGGGATCGCGGCCGTCACGAGCCTCGGTGTGGGCGGAGCCATCGTTCGCGCCCAGCATTCGCCGGCTGACGAGCCGCGCACGGTGCCCGTCGTCGTGGCGACCGCGCGCCCGGTGCCGAGCGCGTCCGCGATGCCGAGCGCGGCGCCGATCGCCCCTATCGTTTCGGCGGCGCCGATGCCTCAGGTCGAGGCCCCGCCCTCCCCTGTCGTCGTTACCGCGAGACCAGCACCACGGAGGATGGTCCGCGAGACGGCGGAGATCGCGTCCGACGCGACTCCGTCGATCGCGCGTGAGATCGCGTTGATCGATCGGGCTCGCGCCTCGATCGCGAAGGGCGCCCCGAAGAGCGCGCTCGCGACGCTCGACGAATACGACGTCACCTGCCCGGCAGGAACGCTGTCACTCGAAGCGTCGGTGCTGCGCATCGAGGCCCTCGCCGCAGCGGGGCACCACGACAGCGCGGCTGCCAGGGCGCGCTCGTTCCTCGAGCGACATCCCCGAAGCACCTACGATGCGCGGGTCCGAGCTCATCTGACGAATCGGTGATCAAAGCACCTTCTCGAGGCCAAGTAGTCATCATGAAGAAGCGGTCGATCCTGCTCGCGGTGTTCTTCCTCGCCTGTGGCGACCGAGTCTCTCTCGGCGACCACGGTACCTCCAGCGATCCGCTCTCCGCCAACGAGTCGAACGAGGGCTCGACAGAGCCCGGGTTCGCCTCCGCGGATCCCGATGCCGGTGCCGACGCCGGCAGCATCCCGGTCGGCGACATCGCCTACATCGAGGTCGACGAGACGGATATCTCACGGACGATCCGCGTCGACGCGAGTTGCCGTGTCACCGACCACACGGGCCTCGACGCCATGGGCGATCCCACCCGCTGCGCAGATCTCTTCGTGACGTCGGTCGACCCGACGTCGTACGGTTGCGGATACAGCTGCGTGCCCAACACCTGCACCGGCACGGTCCGCATTCACCTGAACGACGGCACCGACCTCGTACGCGACCTCGGTGCCGACAGGTGCTCGGTGGCGGTTCCGTCGGTCCTGACGCACAAGTGGCTGTACGCCGTCTGGTACAGCGCCGGCGGCGGGACCTGAAGATTCCTCCATCGCCCCTGCCGCCAGGACCACGAAGGCACGGGCACCGGCTTCATCGAAGGCCGGCCTGTACGCCAATGAGCTGTCACTCGTGACAGCCCATTGGCACGCTGCTACGCCGTCCAGATGGAGGACGTCGCGACCCGGCTCGCGAGGAACGTGCGGACGCTCCGCGAAGCGCGGGCGATGACGCAGGCGCAGATGGCGAAGCTCGCCGCCATCCCGCGGGCGACGTGGGCCAACATCGAGTCCGGCTCCGCCAACCCGACGCTCGCCGTGCTCGACCGCGTCGCCACTGCGTTCCAGGTCACGATCGAGGAGCTCATCGCCGCGCCCCGCTCCGAGGCGCGGCTCTACCCGAAGGCCGAGCTCGCCGTGAAGATGCGCGGCGCTGCGATGATCCGGAAGCTCTTGCCCGATCCCATCCCGGGAATGGAGATCGATCGCTTCGAGCTCCCGCCCCGCGCGAAGGTGACCGGCATCCCGCACACGCCCGGCACGCGCGAGTACCTCACCTGCGAAGCAGGCACGATCGTGCTCGTCGCCTCCGGTGAGGAGTACAGGCTCGAGGCCGGCGACGTCGTCGCGTTCCGGGGCGATCAGCGCCACTCCTACGCGAACCCGGGGACGAAGCCGGCGATCGCGTACTCCGTGGTCGTGATCGCCCGCCGCTGAGAGCGGTCCTCGTCACGCAGGAGCGCCGTAGATCGCCTGCACCTCGGGGCGAGTCTCGTGCTGCTTCGCCCAGGTGACGAGCGCGTCGGGGAGCCGGAAGCCGAGCGTGAGGATCTGCGCCACGAGCGGCGCGCTCTTCGCACGGGCCGGCATGCCGGACACCCAGAGCGCCGCCGAGAGCGTCCAGATCTCCGCCGCGCCCCACGCGTCGCCCGCGAGGATGGGACGCGTCGCTTTCGCCGCCACCCAGTCGATCGCGGTCTGAGCCCGCCTCATCCGCTCGGAGAGCACCGCGTCCCAGCTCGGATCCCTCCGGAGCTCCCAGTTTCGCGTCCCCATGTCGACGAGCGCGTTCATCGCCACGTCGATCGCGGTCGTGATCGACAGCGCCTCGTGAGCAGGCTCCGCCCCACGCGGCCAGAGCGCCGGTCGATCCGGATAGGCCAGGTCGAGATACTGCGCGATCGCGCACGAATCTCCGAGCGCGCGCCCTTCGTCGACGAGGACCGGCATCGTGCGGAGCGGCGTGAGGCGATGCGCGTCGGCGAGGTGTGCCGCGTCGGCGCGAGCGTCACGGAGCTCGACGTCCAGCCCCTTGTGCGCGAGCGCGAGCCGCGTCCGGCGGGAGAAGACCGATGTGGAGAATTGATAGAGGACGCGCATTGGTAGATCCTACTTTCCTTCCCGCCAGAGGGCGGGCGTTAGAGCAAGA
>Ga0066255_1000372_pt2 | contig 90925 bp, 83 predicted proteins | sample ThiBiot_750_biof_FD_71148 | JGI IMG/M metagenome (GOLD analysis project Ga0066255, IMG submission 71148) | Wastewater bioreactor microbial communities from Cape Town, South Africa - Thiocy_expt_750_biof (version 2) | ecosystem: Engineered > Bioreactor > Thiocyanate-remediating >...
CGCGACGCTGGCGATGCGCCGGCGGAGGCCCATCGCTTCGGCCGCGCCGCGCCCGAGGTCGTGGTCGCCCACCGAGGCGCCCCCCACCGTCACCACCAGGTCGCCCTCGGCGTCGCGCAGGGCGGCCACGGTGGCGTCGAAGTCGTCGCGCACCGGCCGGGCGCGACGAACCTCGGCCCCCCAGCCTTCGGCCAGGGCGGCCAGCGCGCGGGAGCCGGAGTCATAGATCTGGAACGGCCCGGGGATCGCCGGCGCCTCGACGATCTCCTCGCCCGTCGAGAACAGGGCGATCCGCGGCCGCCGGGCCACCGAAAGCGCGGCCCGCCCAGCGGCGGCGGCCAGAGACAGCCGCCAGGGATCGACGCCCGCACCGGACCGCAGCAGCACTTCGCCAGCCCGGAAGTCACCGCCGGCGGGGCGGACGTGATGGCCGGCGGATGTCTGGGGCACGGCCACGACACCGTCGGCGGCCGTGGCGTCCTCCTGGATCACCACCGCGTCGCAGCCGGCCTGGAGCGGTGCGCCGGAGAAGACCCCGACCGGCTTGTTGGAATGGACGAGGCTGCCGCTCAGGTTGCCGAGCTGACGAATCTGGATCGTCTCGCCCCGTCGAAGCGCATAGGTGGGACGTTCGCCGGCCTGGCCGCCGGCCACGGTGGGAGCTCCGAGCAGCCGCTGGCTCGGCTGGAGCTCGACGACCGTGCCGTCTTCGGCCGCCGCGATCTGGAGCCAGCCCGCTGCCGCGGGCGACAGGTTCGCCGTGTCGGCGGGCACGCTGACGACGTAGTCGGTGCCCCACGCGCTCGTCGACGCGAGCAGCGCGCCGCTCCGCCCGCCACCTCCGGTGTCGAACGTGTCGCTCGAGAACGGCTCGATGGCGTGGATCTGTACCGGCGCGCCCGCCGTCACCACGAACGCGGGCGTCCGGCCCGTCGTCGCGATCCCGACATCGCGGAAATCCCAGATCCGATCGCCCTTCAGCGGTACGAGGCCGCGTTCGCACTGGAGCCCTCGTCCGACGACTTCGGTCTCGAGGCCCACAAGCGCGAGGACAGCCGTCGTGCCGGGCGGGATCTCGTCACCGGCGATCGGCGCAAACCCCTCCACGCTGCGCATCTTGCCCGTGACGTCGAGGGCCTCGCCGTCGTAGCGCACGTCGATCTTCGCCGGCTGGCTCCAGACGTTGGTGATGAACAGCGCGTGACAGCCGGAGCTCCCGTTGTTGATGACGCGCGGGACGACGTACGAGCAGCCGATGTTGCTCCGATTCGCCTCGGCCGCTTCGCAGGCAGGGACGCACCGTGCGCCGCTCCCGCACGCCAGCGCGCCGGTGCATCGCTCACGGAGCTCCCCTTTGCAGTCGACGACGTCGCGGAGATCTTCGGAGCATCGCAGCGGACACTCGGCTGCGGGCGGCTCTGCATCGGGCGGCGCGAGCGGCGGAGGCGCCGGCGGCTCGGCCGGTGGATCGGCGTAACCGCCTGATGCTCGCGAGCTGCAATGGAAAGAGATCGCAGAGGCGGAGAGGAGGCAGCACGCCTCGATGATCCTGCGGAGCTTCATCATGGACCTCGTCGAAGGGGTCAACGTGGCGTCAGCCGACGGAGCACGGGTGTCTGTTGATTGGTCGCCCCGAGATGACCGACGTAGTCGAGCCAGAGGAGGCTGCCGTCGACCACGACCGGCGCGTGCATCACCACTGCGCCGGGGACGTCGCCGAGTGTGTCCGTGCGACCTGTGGTGGCGACGCGCGTGACGGGGCCGTTCGCGCCGGGGATCATCGTCAAGAGCGAGTGCGTCTCGTCGTCGAGCTCGGGTCCTCGACCGTTCGTCCAGAAGAGGCGAGCTCCGTCGAAGGCGATTCCTGTCGGCATCGCGCCCGCGCCGTGCAGCTGCTCGATCTTGTTCGTCGCGCCAGTCCACCGGAAGACGGCGCGGTCGCCGTACTGGTCGGGACCGTCCCAGCAAGCGCCGGCGGCCCACGCGATCCCGTCTCCAGTCGTCACGATGGCACGGACATCCTCGCTCGAGGCGATGTCGGTGCGCTCCATGGTCGTCAGGTCGAGGCGCGCGATCGGTAGAGAGCCCTGCCCGCAGAAGCCGTACTCGGCGAAGTACAGCGAGTCTCCCTCGACGGCGATCGCGCTGACGCCTTGGGTGAGAAGCTCCTCGATCGTGCCGTCCGCGAACGCCAGACGACGAACGCCGCTCCGATTCCCGATGTAGAGGTGCGTCGCCGACCGTGCGAAGTCCGTCTGGAGCCCCCCCGGGACGGGAAGAAGCGTTGCGACGCCGCCGTCGAGGTCTCCCTTCGGCATGACGAAGACGGAGCCTCTCGTCGCGTAGTAGATGTGCGTGTCGGTGACGACCATCCCGGGCTTGCCGTTATTCACCGTCGCGATGCGAGTGAATGGCCAGAGCGTCGCGCGCGGAGCTCGGAGGATCGCACGCTCCGTGAGCACGTAGACGAAGTCGTCGTCGAACGCGATCGCTTCACCTCGGCTCATGAGCGGCGTGCCGTCGAGGAGCGGGAAGTCCTCGATGACGCGGCATGCCCCGATCGCGCAGCTGGCGGTCGCGCCGGGGCTCGAGGCGTCGCCGCCGGCGTCGAACGCGCTCGAGGCGATGCTGCATGCGTTGCCACACGCGCCGCAGTGAAGGACGTCGGTCTGGAGATCAACGCAGGCGTCGTCGCAGAGCGCCGAGCGCTCCTTCGGACACTGACATCCGCCGTCGTAGCAGAACGAAAATGCCGGGCAGACGAGCTCGCCGCACGTCGGTCGGGGCGCGCCGGTGTCCGGTGACGTGCCGTCCGGCGGTGTCAGAGGCAGGCCCGCCTCCGCCTCTTGCGAGGGAGGCGGGAGTTGATTGATGTCTCCGACCGTGACCGCTTCGGCGGCGCAGGCGACGAGCGCGATCGAGAGTACGAGGATGGGCCTTCGTCGTATGAACATCTCGGTTCTCCGTTGGGATCTTCAGCGCGCCGAACCAGGGCGTGCCCCCTCGAGGAGGTCCTTCATTCGACGAGCGACAGGCGCGCCCGCGCGATCGCGAACGAACGGCTCCGCCACGCGCTCGGCCTCGCTCCTCCGGCCTGCGGCGACGAGCGCCTCGACGCGGAGCAGCGCGGACTCCTCCGCGAAGGGCGTCGCCGGGTACTTCCGCCCGTGGTCGTCGAGCACGGACATCGCCGCGTCCGGCGCGCTACGGACGAGGGCACGCGCGCGATCGAGCATCGCGAGCTCCTCGGCGAGCGTCCTCGCGCTCCCCGTCGAGGCGGGCGCCGGCGGAGCTCGATGCGTGGCGGGCGCAGCCGGCGGCCGCGAGGTGAGCGCGTGGTGCGGAGATCGAGGAGCATCCGGCAGGTCTGCCGCCGCGAGCACGGGAGCAGGAGGAGCCGCGACGTCCGGCGAGCGAACGATCGATGCGACCGGACCCGCGATCGAAACGGCTGGCTCGCTCGCCTCGGACATCCGCGGGCCCGCGCCTGAACCGGAGAACTGCCTGATGGAGAGCGCTCCGGTGAGCGCGATCGTTCCGGCGAACAGCACGAGCTTCGCGGTGGTCGACCCGGCCAGGGAGCTCCATCCGTTCGCGGCGATGTCTCGAGTCGCCTCGGCGATGTCTCCGCCGGCGGCATGCCCAGGTCCGCTCTGCGGGTCGCCGCCAGCGGCGATCGTCGCCGCCGACGCCCCGAGACCGACGCGTTCGAGCTCGCGCTCGAGCGCACCTGGGTCCGGCCGATCCTCGCGTGCCGATTCGAGGAGCATGCGCGCGTCTTGATCGAGAAAGGGCAGCTCCTTCATCGGCGTTCTCCCGTGGACGGAAGACGGGCTCTGGCCGCCGCCTCGGCGAACTGTTCTCGGGCGCGCCGGAGCCTGGAAGCCGCAGTGCCCGGAGGGATCTGGAGCGACTCGGCGATCTTCGCGGTCGTCCATTGCTCGACCTCGTGCAGGACGAGCACGACGCGCAGATCGGGATCGAGCGTGTTGAGGACTTTGTCGAGCATCGCTCGACACTGCTTCTGCTCGAGAAGCTCCTCCGGCGACGGCGCGGCCGACGCGAGCTCCTCGATCGGTGTCGCCACCTGGTTACGGACGCGCGCTTGCTCTGCACGTCGAAATTCGGACGCGACGCGGACGCAGACCTGGATGGCGAACGCCTGCTCCTTCTCGGGCGCGATCTCGCCGAGGCGGCGCATGACCACGTCGATCACGCGTGAGACGGCCTCGTCCGTCCGGTTCGAGGGAACACCGAAGCGGCGGACGCTTCGCCAGAGCAGCGCATGATGGCTCTCGATGAAGCGCCGGAGCCGAGCTCTACCGGCGGACGCTTCGGCCTCTTCTTTCGCGTCGGCGACGCAAGGAGGCGCTGTGGGGTATGACTCGACGCGGATCATCCTCGCCTTGCGCGTTCCATGGGGCAGGTTCGCGACGATTGATCACGGAATCGGCAACATCGCTCCCAGACCGATCGAGACCGCCACGCTGCGGAGGCCCTCGAGGCGAGCGAGATCCCGCTCGATTCGATAACCGGTGACGGGGACCAGAGCAAAGGCGTCCAGCTCGAGGTCGACGCCGCCGAGCGATGCGGAGAGCCTCAGCCCTGCGCCGGCGTCGAGCCAGGCGAGCGCGTGATGCGCCTCGAAGGACCGCGCAGCCGTGATCGACGTGAGGAAGAGCCCGGGGTCCACCCGGCCGCAAAGCCCAGCCGTGATGCGCTCCCGTCGAACGTTCCGGCACGCATCCAGCGGGATGGTCAGCCAGCGATGTTGCACGCTGCCAAGCTCGACCGTATTCCGCGCCCACGTGAGGCGAACGCCTCCGCGCAGCTCCGTCCCGCCGGCGCCGAGCGTGACACCGCCCGCCGCCGTGACGTCGAGCGCGGGTCGGCTCACGAAGCCGAGCACCACGCCCGAGCGCCAGCCGGCCCGGAGGCGTGAAGCCTTCGACGCTGGGAGAGCGACCGCCGGCGGCCTGGTGGTCGGCGGGACGTCGGCGGGTCGAGTAGGTCGGGGCGCCACCGCCGGCGGAGGCGCGGCCGCCGGCGAGAGCCGGACGACCTCGGGCTCCGCTTCGAGCCACGAGCTCGCGACGAATGCGAGCGCCTGCACGATCTCCGTGCAGCTCGTCCCCTCGATGTCACGTTCATCGCGGCCGGATGCACCCTCGAACGTCGCGTGTCCGATGAAGCCGTCTCGCGCGGCGTCGATACGCACGTGCAACACCGCCGGGGCGCCTCGCTGGACGACCACCGGTCTCCGCACGCGCAGGGCGAGCTCCGAGCCGAGCGTCTCCACGGACACCGGCGCGCTCGAGGCGCAGATGCTGGCGGAGATGTCGAGCTCGAGTTGGAGAGGCTCCTCCGCCGACGCGACGCCGGCGGCGAGCATCACCACGCAAAGGCCGGCGCTCGCGATGATGCGTCGGATCGAAGCAGAGGACCGAACCCGCAAGGAGACGAGACTCTAACAGCCTCCCGGCCGGCGCGATCCCGTCGACCTGGCACCACCTCCGAGCTCACAGAAGCCTTGTCGCCGACAGAGCGTGCGCGGTGCGCGGAGTCAGCTCGCGTCGACGGCCGCGGCGGCGTCGGCGTTCAGCGCCCTTCCCTCGCGGCGCGGTGTCGTGAGCGGCGTGGGCTTCTGGACGTTGCCGTGGAGGAGGACCTTGCCGGCATCGAGGCCGCCCGTCATCTCGAGCTGGAAGCGCTCGGCGTCGCGGCGGCGGACCTCGGCGACGACCTCCGCGGCCTCCTCCGGCGAGAGCCCCAGCGCCTCGAGGGCCGCGCCGCCGAAGAGCATCGCCGACTCGAACGTCTCGCGGACCTGCACGTCGACGCCGGCGTCCACCAGGTCCCGCGCGTGCTGTCGGTCGTACGAGCGCGCGAGGAGGCGCGCCTGCGAGAACTCGTGGTGGACGAGCTCGACGATGCGTTTCGTCGCCGACTTGTCGTCGACGCAGACGGCGACGAGCTGCGCCTCGTGCGCGCCCGACGCCCGGAGCACGTCGAGCCGCGTGCCGTCGCCGTAGTAGACCTTGAAGCCGAAATCGGACGCGCTGCGGATCATGTCGACGTCATTGTCGATGATCGTGACGTCGACACCGCGCGCGAGGAGCGACTGACTGACGACCTGACCGAAGCGGCCGAAGCCGATGAGCAGCGCGCGGCCGTGGAGATCGTTCGCCTCCTCGATGCCGTCGAACGACGCGCGCGCCTTCGGGATGAGCCGGCGTGCCACCAGCGTCACGAGGGGCGTCAGTGCCATCGATAGGATGATGACCGCGCTCATGTTGGCGTTCACCGTCGGGTCGATGACCTTGCTCGAGACCGCCGCCGCGAAGAGCACGAAGGCAAACTCGCCCCCTTGCGCCATGAGAACGGCGCGGTCGAGCGCGTCTTCGCGGCTCGCGCCCATGAGCCGCGCGACGACGAAGATGCAGAGCGCCTTCACGACCATCATCGCGACGACCGCCGCGAGGACGAGCTTCCAGCTGCCGGCGACGACCGACAGATCGAGCGCCATGCCGACGCCGAGGAAGAAGAGGCCGAGCTGGAGGCCGCGAAACGGCTCGATGTCGGCTTCGAGCTGGTGACGGAACGTCGACTCCGAGAGGAGGACTCCGGCCAGGAACGCGCCCATCGCCATCGAGAGGCCGCCGACCTGCATCAGGAGCGCCGCACCGAGGACGACGAGGAGGGCCGCTGCCGTCATCACCTCGCGCGCCTTCGCGGCGGCGAGGAGCCGGAAGAGCGGGTTCAGCAGAAAGCGGCCGGCGGCGACCAGGAGCACGATGGCGCCGAGCGCCATGCCGATCGAGAGCAAGCGCGACCCGCTCGCGTGCGCGGGGACCTCCGGTGACAGGAACGCGACGAGCGCGAGGAGCGGGACGATCAGGAGATCCTCGAACAATAGGATCGAGACGATCTTCTGGCCGCGCGGGAGCGAGACGTCGCCACGTTCGCCGAGCAGCTGCATGACCACCGCCGTCGACGTGAGCACGAAGCCCATCGCGCCGACGAAGGCCGTGGCGGGCGGCATCCCGAACGCGAGCAGCACGCCGGTGAGGAAGATCGCGCAGACGACGATCTGCAGCGTGCCGAGGCCGAAGATCTCGCGCCGCAGGCTCCAGAGGTGCGAAGGGCGCATCTCGAGCCCGATGACGAACAGGAACATCACGACGCCGAGCTCGGCGACGTGGAGGATGCCCTCGGGATCGCCGATCAAGCCGAGACCGAACGGTCCGATCACGACCCCCGCCGTGAGATAACCGAGCACCGAACCGAGCCCGAGCCGGCGGAAGAGCGGCACGGCCACTACCGCCGCGCCGAGCAGCGCGACCACCTTGCCCAGATCTCCCGCGCTGCTCTCGACGCTCATCGGCTTGCTGCCTCCGCGCCATCACGACGCGTCCGATCGCCGAGGTACCACGCGGTGGCGTGAGATTCCACTGGCGCGCGGAGGACAAAGACGATGGGCGTCCTCACCGGCTCCCATTGCCACGTCGAACCACGTCGTGGCCGCGAGCACGTCCCCTCGCAGACCACTCGCGCGACGACGCGCGCCGACTTCGCCGAGGGAGGGCATCACCCGTCGAACAGCTGATCGACCTCTCCGCGGCCATCATCTCGGCCCCGCCAAGATGTATATCAAGCCCCCCCTGCGTGACTCGCGATCAGCTCACATGACGAGCACGGCAGAGCCCTCGACCTTCCCTTCGCGGAGGCGCACGAGGGCTTCGTTCGCAGCTTCGAGTGGGTGCTGCTCGAAGCGCGTCCGCAGAGGGATCCGGTCGCTCAACCCCAAGAGCTCGGTCGCGTCCTTGCGCGTGTAGTTGGAGACGCTGACGAGGTTTCGCTCCCACCAGAGGAGGTCGTACGAAAAGCTCGGGACACGGTCGAGGTGGATCGCGTTGATCGCGACGGTCCCGCCCCGTGCCGCAGCGCGCAGCGCGGCGATCACGACGTCACCGGCAGGCGCGAACGTGACCGTCGCGTCGAGCGGCTCGGGAGGAGGGTCGTCGTAGCCACCGGCCCAGACGGCGCCCATCGCTCGCGCCCGAGCTTGCTCTTCGATCGAGCGCGTCGCGACGAACACGCGACAGTTCCAGTAGCGCGCGACCTGGAGCGCGAGCAGGGCCGACGCTCCGAAGCCGTAGAGCCCGACGCGCATCCCCGGCCTCACACCGGCGCGACCGAGCGAACGAAAGCCGATGACCCCACCGCAGAGCAGCGGCGCTGCCGACGCGGCATCATCGAAGCCCGCCGGCACGGGGAACGCGAACGATGCGTTCACGATCGCCCGCGTGGCGTAGCCGCCGTCGATGTCCCAGCCGGTGAAGCGGGCCTGCTCGCAGAGGTTCTCCTTCCCCGCGACGCACTGGATGCACACCCCACATGCAGAGCCGAGCCAGCCCGCCGCCGCGCGATCCCCCACCGACCAGCTCGAGACGCGAGCCCCGACCGCGACCACCTCTCCGACGATCTGGTGGCCGGGCACGATGGGAAGGCGGCGCGCGGGCAGGTCGCCCTCGGCGAGCTGGAGGTCCGTCCGGCAGACGGCGCAAGCTCGGACGGCGATCGCGATCTCGTCCTCGCCCGGTACGGGATCGGGCACCTCCTCGAGGCTCAGCGGCGCCTCCTCGGCGCGCCTCGGTGCACGGAGGATCATCCGCTTCATGACGACCGACGGCTGCACGCGACGTTCCGCGCTCGGAAGAGCTGCACCGCCGCCGCAGCAGGCACGCGTGCTGCTTCTTCGCATCGAGTGAGAAGGAGGTGATGAAGCAATGACTGGCCCACGCAAGCCGAGGCCGAAGTTCCTTGGGTCGGGCGAGGAACATTCGATCGAACACGCGGAAGAGACGGAGAACGCGGTTCACGAGGACGAGCTCGTCGGTACCTGCGCACACGGCGCGTCCCCGGATCTCCGGGCAGAGGAACCCTTCGGCGAAACGCGAGGCTCGACCGAGACGTGAGGCTCGGTCACTCGTCCATGTGCACGACGCTGCCCAGCTGAGCCGAGGTCGCGCTACCCGACGAGACCTCGCGGCCAGGTGGCGATCTCGCGCTTCGCCTGCGCGAGCGCGTCGTCCGCCGTGCCCGACGTGTCGACGCGGATGTGCTCCGCCGGCGCGAGCTCGACGATCGGCTCGTAGCCGGCGGCGAAGGCGTCGAGGATCTCGGGGGTCGCGTCCGAGACGTGGGCCCTGCCCTGACGTGCCTCGAGCCTCGCACGGCACACCTCCATCGGAGCCGTACACTCGAGCAAGCGGAACGGAACGCCGTGCGCCTGCGCGATCTCCCGCGCCGCGGCGCGGGCCGCGGCCGTGCGAAAGGACGCGTCGATGATCACTGGCCGACCGGACGCGAGCACGAGCCCCGCACGTCGCAGCACCTCGGCGTAGACGCGCGTGCTGAACGCTTGGTCGTACGCGCCCTGCCACGCGCCGGCGGCCGCGGGTGCGGTCGGGGCGACGCCGATCATGTGCTTGCGCGTTCGATCCGCGTCGACCACCGGCGCGCTCAGCTCCTCGCCGAGACGCTCGGCAAGGGTGCTCTTTCCCGACGCGATGCCTCCGGCCACGGCGACGACCACCGGCTCCAGCACCGACCGCCGACGCGCAGCCTCTGCGAGGAGCAGATACCGCCGCGCCTCCGCTCGTGCGGCCTCGGCAACGTGCTCCGGGGCCCCAGGGCTCGTCGCCGTCGACGCCGCGATCTTCGCGCGTACGCAGGCGCGGTAGCTCTCGTAGAAATCGAGCACGCGATAGAGGTCGAAGTCGTTCGCCGCGCGTGCATACATCGCGACGAAGCGCTCGGCGAGGTCGACTCGCCCGAGCCGTGCGAGGTCCATCGCGAGGAACGAAACGTCGGCGCAGACGTCGGCGAAGCGATAGCGATCGTCGAACTCGATCCCGTCGATCACCTCGAAGTCGCTCGCGTGGAAGAACACGTGCTCGAGCCTGAGATCGCCGTGTCCGTCGCGAACGGCTCCAGCGAGCATGCGCTGCTCGAACACGTCACGGTGCTCGGTCAGGAACGAGATCTGCCACCGCGCGAGCCCTGCCAGCGTCTCCGCCGCGACGAAGTCACCACCCGACTCACGGAGCGAGACGAAGTTGTCGCGCACGTTCCGCTCGACGGCGTCGGGCGCACCACAGCTCACGATCCGCGGCCCGCTCGCCGAGTCGGCGTGGAACGCCGCGATCGCGAACGCGAGCGCGTCGACGTGCTCCCGGCGCAGCTCGCCCCTCTCGAGGAGCACGTCCGCACGACGCTCATCGTCGAGGCGCGTCATCTGGACGGCCCACTCCGCGATCGCGCCGCCGCCGGCGCGAAGGGTGTAGCGCCCATCCGAGCGACGGCGGATCGGGACGACGCCCAGATACGTGCGGGGTGCGAGGCGCCGGTTGATCCGGACCTCGTTCCGACACGCACGCTCGCGCGCCTCGAACGACGAGAAGTCGAGGAACGGGAGCGTCACCGGCTTCTTGATCTTGTAGACCTCGGGGCCGAGCAGGACCCAGGAGATGTGGGTCTCGATCAGCTTGACCTCGCGCGGGTCGTGAGCCCTCGCAGCGCGCTCGCGGAGCTCGGTCAGCAGGTCATCCACCATGCGGCGGCGGACCGTCCAGACTTCCTCGTACGTCGATACGGCAGCCATCGCGGCGGAGGGAGCATCGCGCGTGCCAGCACCTGATCCGCGCTTTCTCCTCGCACGAACGGCGTCCGCACGAGGGCGCTCACGGCGCGACAGCGAACCCTGCGCCGCCGCGCAAACCGTGCGAGCCGGCCGTCGCCGCTACTTCCGGAGGTCCTTCGACGACAGCCCGTACTCTGCGAGACGGTACTGGATGGTGCGGACGCTGATGTCGAGGAGCTCTGCGGCGCGCGCGGTCGAGCCCTGCGTGGCCTCGAGCGTCGAGAGGATCGCGTAGCGCTCGATCTCCGCCATCGTCGACCCCGGGATCCGGACGGGTCCCTGGATCGGCTGAGCGGCGTCGAACGGTAGGTCGTCGGCGTCGAGCTTGGGGCCTTCGCTCATGACGACGGCCCGCTCGATCGCGTTCTCGAGCTCACGGACGTTGCCCGGCCAGCGATGGCCCAGGATCTTCGTGCGCGCCGTATCGCTGAAGGCGTCGATGTTCTTGTGGTTCTCCCGCGCGAAGCGGTGGAGGAAGTGCTCCGCGAGGACGACCACGTCCCCGCTGCGGAGGCGGAGCGGCGGCATCTCCACCGCGACGACGTTGAGCCGATAGTAGAGGTCCTCGCGGAAACGCCCCTCGCGCACCTCGGCGGCGAGGTCCTTGTTCGTCGCCGCGAGGACGCGAACGTCGATGGGGACCGACTGGCCGCTGCCGATGCGCTCGATCGTCCTCTCCTGGAGGACCCGGAGGAGCTTCACCTGCATCAGCGGCGGGATATCGCCGACCTCGTCGAGGAAGAGCGTCCCGCCGGCGGCCTGCTCGAAGCGGCCGACGCGCCGCTTGTCGGCGCCGGTGAACGCGCCCTTCTCGTGCCCGAAGAGCTCGGCCTCGAGGAGCGTCTCCGGGATCGCCGCGCAGTGGAGCGACACGAACGGCGCCTTCGTGCGCGGGCTGAGGGCGTGGATCGCCTTCGCGAGCTCACCCTTGCCGGTACCGCTCTCGCCGGTGATCAGGACCGTCGCCTTCGAGCCCGCGACCTGCCGCGCGACGCGATAGACCTTCTGCATCACGGGGCTCGTCCCGAGCAACCCCTGGAGGCCCTCGCCGTCGCGATCGCGGATCTGCCGCTTCAGGTTCTCCGCCTCGACGCGGATGACCCGCTGCTCGAACGCCCGCTCGATCGCGAGGAGCAGGACGTCGAAGTCGATCGGCTTCGTGATGAAGTCCGAAGCGCCTTTGCGCATGGCGTCGACGGCATTGCTGACGTCCCCGAACGCGGTCGTGACGATCACGGGCAGCTCGGAGTCCTGCTCGCGCAGCTTCGTGAGCAGCGTCATGCCGTCCATGTTCGGCATCTTCAGGTCGGTGACGACGACGTCCGGCGCCGTCGACGCGGCGACCTCGAGCGCGGCCACGCCGTCCGCCGCGAGGGAGACGTCGTACCCCGACTGATTGAGGAGCTTCTCGAGCCCGCTCCGCGCGGATGCCTCGTCGTCGACGACCAGAATTCGTGCCTTGCTCATACCTCGGCCTCTTGTCTCATCAGCGGCAGCGTTACCCGAAAACGCGTCCGACCGGGACGGCTGTCCACGTCGATGTTACCGCCATGGTCGGTCACGATTCGATGGACGATTGCAAGGCCGAGCCCGGTACCGTTGGGTTTGGTCGAATAGAACGCGTCGAAGATCGAAGGCTGGCCCGACGGGATCCCCGGGCCGTCATCCTCGATCTCCATCCAGACATGCCTCGGCTCCCGGCGCGCACGAACGGCGACCGAGCCTCCCCCTTTGGGCCCGAGCGCCTCGATCGCGTTCTGCAAGAGGTTGAGGAGCACCTGCTCGAGCCGCTGAACATCGCCGTCGAACTGGAGCTCGCGCGTCGGCAAGTCGGTGGCGATCGTCACCTGCGCCGCCCGAGCCGTGGCCTCCACGAGGTGGATGACACGTTCGCAGAGCTCCCGCGCGTTCACGGGCACCCAGACGAGGGGTTGCGGACGCGCGAAGTCGAGGAACTCCGTCACGAGACGCGCGAGCCGCTGGATCTCGTAGCCGACGACGTGCACCGCCTCGAGCGCCTCCGTCGACCCGCTCTCCCTCGAGAGAGCGCGCTCGAGAAACGATACGTGAAGGCGCGCGCCGTTCAGGGGATTGCGGATCTCGTGCGCGAGTCCGGCCGCCAGCGTGCCGAGAGCGGCGAGGCGCTTTTCCTGCTGCTGACGCTCGCGCGCGATCCGCTCCTCCGTCACGTCGGCTCCGATGAGGAAGCGGGCAACGTCACCGTCGCCGGGCCCTTCGTCCGCGGCAGCCACTTGCCAGCGCATGTCGCGGACCTTCCCCGATCGCATCAGGAGCGCGAGCTCCGTGGTCGTCCCGGTCACCGCGGAGACGAGCTTCGATCCGTCGTGCTCGCGGAGCTCCTCGGGCACGAACAGCGGGACGAACGCCTGACCGATCACCTCGTCCCGCGCGTAGCCGGTCATGCGCTCGGCCTCGCGGTTGAAGAGCACGACGTGTCCACTCGGATCGAGACCGACGACGAGCAGCGGCGCGAGCTCCACCGCTTTGACGTAACGCTGTCGCGCCCTGTCGTCGCGCCGGCTCTGTGCATCCGTCTCCCGCTTCGCCGCCCGTTCGACGCGGGTGATGAGATCGTCGCGATAGCTCTCGAGCATCACTGCGAGCTCGATGTCGAGGAGGCGCGAGAGCGCAGCGCCGATGATGGAGGCATCGGCACCGGCCTTCTCGTCGATCACGATCGTGAGAGACGAGCGGATCACCGCCATCGCGGTCAGCATGTACCGCTGCGGGAGCCCGACCTTCACGTGAACGCGGCCGATCTGCTCCGTCTTCTGGAAGTAGTCCTCGTCGTAGACGCCGCCGAAGACGCCCTCGAGCCACCGCACGAGCGAGTCCTGAAGCCGGCGGATCTGGTCCTCGCCGGTGAAGACCGCGTGCGCCTCTTCGTGCTCGCGGATGCGTTCGTAGAACTCCTGCGCGATCCGCCGGAAATGCGGCGCCGCGTGCGAGGCGAATGCCCCGAGAAGCCTGGCGTCGTCGTCGGTGAAGCGGACGTAGCGCTTCAGCTCGTCGACGCGGGTTTCCATTCTGCGAGCATAGTCCAACGTCATCGCACTCAGCTGGGGGACACGGCTGAGTGCAGCGGCCGTGCCACGGCGAAATCCCTGGCGTTCGTGCCCGGTCCCAGTCTAGGGCCGTCCATTTCGTGCGCGCCGGTGGGCGTGAGGCGCACGGTTTGCGCAGGGGTGCAGGGCGTGCGTCTCCCGCTTCCCCCAGGACGCTTCCCCCAGGACGCTTCCCCCAGGACGCTTCCCCCAGGACGCTTCCCCCTCAGGACGCGTCGCAAGCGGTCGTTCAAGAATAGAGGAGCTGGATGAGCCATCCCCAGCGCTCGAGCGACGAGACGCTGAGATACTCCGAGCAGACACGCTTGTAGGCGGCGTCGCCCATTCGAACGCGGAGCTCGGGCGACTCGAGGACGCGACGCAAGGCACGCGCCGTCTCGCTCGCATCCGACGGATCGCGCACGAGCAAGCCCTCGATGCCGTCGTCGATCTGGTCCTGGATCCCTCCGACCGCGCTCGCGACGACCGCTCGCTTCTTCCACATCGCCTCCGTCACCGTGAGGCCGAAGCCTTCCCGGAGGCTCTTCTGCACGACCACGGTCGCATGCCGCTGGAGCGCGTTCACCATCGCGGCGTTCTCGTCACGATCGACCATCGGGAGCTCGGCGAGATGGACGCGCCTGCGCACCTGTTCGGAGAGCGCCTGCCACGCGTGCTCGACCTCGCGGAGCACCTCCGGTCCCTCGGGATCGTCGGCGACTCCTCCCTGCGCGGGCCCTGCGAGGATCAGCTCGGCGCCGAGGTCGTCGCCTTGCTCGAGCAGCTTGGTGAAGCCTGCGAGCAGGCCGATGTGATCCTTCATGCGATCCCACCTCGAGACCTGCACGACGAGAGGCACGCTCCAAATCGGAGGCCCCCCCATACGGATCACATTCGCGCGGCTGACCACCTGATGGGGCGCCCCATCTTCGCCGACGTAGACGGGGCAACAGACCCCGGGAGCGCTCTCGACGAGTCCGGCAGTGGTGAGGACCGCTCGGACCGAGAGCTCCGACATCCACTCGTTCTTCACCGAGAACGGGTCGATGTTCGGTGGAAGCGTGACGGCGTGCGCGCGCGGGAACCAGCTCGGAACATAGGCCGGCCGCGAGAAGACCGCGACCGGCACGCCCTCGAGATACTTGCGAAGGAACCGCCATCCGACGTCGGCCTCGACCCCAGGCCCCTCGTGCCCGATGTGACATCGCCAGACGACTCGCTCACCGAGCTGCCGAAGATGCGGGATCAACCCGGCGGTCTGCGGATCGTGGCAGATGACCGCGTCCCCCGGACGAATGAGGCGCTCGATCTGCGCGCAGTTCTCGGCGAGCACCCGTTCGTAGAGCGCCGCCTGCTCCGGCCCGAGCGGCGAGCCGTCCCCCGCGTTGTCGTGAAGCGCATTGTGAAGGCGCTTCGTGATCGCGAAGAACTCGGGGGGACCTTCGATGACGAGCCAGCGAACCTCCGCCCCGAGGCCGCGCGCATACCTCAGCAGCGAGCGCAGGACCTCGGCGACGCCGCCACCCGCCGCCGTCGAGTTGACGTTCCAGACCGTGTGCGAGCCGAGCATTGCGCGCGTGGCCTCGGCCTCGCGTGCGATCGCCTCGACTCGAGCGGCACCCACGAGCTCGACGAAGGGGCTGAGCGCGCGCGCCGACACTTCGACCTGGAACACGCGCGACCTCGCTGCGAGCTCCGTGCCCCCCGCTGCCGGTCGTTGGGGCGCAGCTCCAACGTCTTCCGGGCCGTGGCATGCAGCGTGCGTCGGCTGACGCGGGTCATGAAACGGATCTTCGTCGCCGTCGACACGACCAGCAGCGCGCCGATCGTCGTGGCCCAGGCCGTCGAGCTTGCCCGCGCGATCGGCGCCAAGGTTCGTCTCTTCCACGCGGTCACGTTGCCGACGCAGGTGCCCCCGCCCGGCGTGCTCATCGCTCCGCCCGCGCTTCACGCCCACGACCTCGTGAGCGCGGCCGAGACGGCCTTGCGTGGCCTCACGACCTTCGTCCCCAACGAGCTGCGAGACGGGTTCTCCGTCGAGATCGGCCACCCGCCCGACCGCGTCTGCGAGGCCGCTCGCAAGTACGATCCGGACATCGTCGTCATCGGCGCACACGAGTACGGGCTCGTCGCCCGCGCGCTCGGCACGACCGCGGCGCGGATCGTCAACCGGATGGACGGGCCCGTCTTCGTCGTCCGACCGATGCCGCCCTCGCACGTCGTCTCGGCCGAGCCGATCAGCGCTCGAGCTGGGTGATCCTGCGGCGACGGACGACCGCGTCTCGCCTCCCCACGATCGCGCATTGCGCCGCCGACATCCCCGTCATGCATCGGCTCCGCACGCACGGCGCTCGGCTTGTGGCTTGCAGCGATGGCGCGGCATGAAAAGGTCCGAGCGCGGGAAGACGACGTTGAAGCTGGGGGACATCATGACGACCCCGGTGCTCAAGCTCGCTCCGACCGAGCCCGCGAGCGATGCGCTCGCGCTGATGCGTGACGAAGGCGTTCGGCACGCCCCGGTCGTGGAGGGCAACCTGATCCTGGGAATCGTCTCGGAGCGCGACCTCGGAGGCCCTCACGGCGGCCTCGCGCGGAAGAACCGGACCGTTCGCGATCTGATGAAGACCGATCCAGCACTGGGCGCGCCCGAGATGAGCGTGACGGACGCCGTCGTGCTCGTTCGCGAGCGTCACATCGGCTGTCTGCCGATCGTCGACGCTGGGCGTCTGCTCGGCATCGTGACACGCAGTGATCTGCTCGCAGCGCTCGCGGACATCCGCCGTACCCGGTCCCAGGCGAGCGTGGCGCGAGGCGGCGCCGACATCCCTCGCCCGCCGCTCGTCGTCTCCCCGAATCGCGACAAGTGGCCGTGAGGAGCCGGCCTCGTACCGGCAGCGCTCACTCGCGCATCAAGCGCGGGTCGGGCGCCTCGCCTTCGAGAGCACGGCGTCCTGGATGGCGTCGAGGATGTCGTCGAGCTCGACAGGCTTGTGAAGGACCCCGAACGCTCCCATCGTCCTCGCGAGCACGTCGATCGACGTGTCCGGAACGGCCGTGAGGAGCAACGTCGGCGGCCTCTTCGCGAAGCGACGCATCACGTTCAGCACGCCGAGGCCGGAATAGCCCGGCATGCGAACGTCGAGGACCACGACATCGGGCGATGCCGCGAGGCCGTCCGCCGCCATCGCGAGGAGCTCGAGAGCCTGCGCTCCGTCGCTGACGTCCTCGACGGCGTAGCCATGCGCGATCAGCTCGTCCTTCAGGACCGTCCTGAAGAGATCGTCGTCGTCAGCGAGGAATACGGTCGGTCGCCGGTCGACCACGCCCTCGTATCGTTCGTCCTCCACTTGCCTCATCGTCGCCACCCATTCCATCCCTCGCAACGGACGCGTCGGGGTTCACCAAGACGCCGCAGAGGCGTCTTTCCCCGCCACTGTGGAAGCCGCCGCTGCAGCGCTCGGTCCCGACAGCGGCAAGTCGAAGCGGAGCATCGTTCTGCCTCTCTCGACCTCGAGAGTGCCGCCATGCGCTTCGATGATCCGCTCCGCGATCACGAGGTCGATGCTCGCCGCCTCGTCTGAAGCCCCCATCCCGCTCTGCTCGAGCATGGGCTCGCGGTCCTCGCGACGGGCACCGCCGTCCGTTCCGCCTTCGACGGCGAACCACCCTCGGTCGTCGCGCAGCTCGGCGCGGAGCCGGATCGAGCCGTTCCGCGGAGTCCCCCGCACGGCGCTCGATCCCAGCCTCTCCAGCGCCTGAACGATCCGCGGTCGAGCGCAGCGGACCTCGAAATCGCTCGCCGAGGTGGTGACCGACACGTTTCGCTCGGCTGCGATCGGCTGCAGTAGGCCGGCCACGTCCTCGACGACGGTCGATGCGTGCGCCAGCTCGAGGTCGAGCGGGAGCTTTCCTGCCTCGAGCCTGCCGATGTCGAGGAGATCGCCCACGATGCGCTCGATCCGCTTCACGGCGCGGGGGACGAGCGCGAGCCTCTTCCGATGCTCGTCGGGAAGGTCGCCTCTCGTGAGTGACGATGTCACCATCGTCACGGCAGCGAGCTGTGCGCGAACGTCGTGCGCGACCGTGGCGAGGAGCGCCTCGCGAGCACGAAGACTTCGCCGCGCCTCCATTGCGAACTGCTCGCGTCTCGCTCGAAGGGCGTTGATCTCGCGGCGCAAGGCCCGCGTCTCCAGCGCACGCTCGACGCCGAGCACGAGCGCGACGGAATCGACGGGCTTCGTGAGGTAGCCGGCCGCTCCCTCGCGCACCGCGGCATACGACGAGGCGACGTCGACCGCGGCCACGACGACGATCGTGGCCACGTCGACCTCACGAAGGCGCAGGGCTCGAAGGAGCTCGTGCCGATCGCCCATCGCGAGGTCGACCATCACGACCTCGGCCCGGTCCTGCGCCAGGGTCTCGAGAGCTCCGCGCACGTCGTCGGCAGACTGGACGATGAAGCCTTCATCGCAGAGCGCGAGCTCGAGGTCGCGGCGTGCGCTTGCCTCATCGCCAACGACCAGAACGCGAGCCTGTCGATGCGTCATCGATCTCTCACCACTCTCGCCCCAGCAAATCGTCGGCCAGGCCATCTCGGTGCGATCGTTCCGGCATGCTGCGTGCCCCTCTTCCGACTCGATGGACTCCGCTTACTCGGCTTCATCGGAAGGCTCGAGGTCGCGCCGCGAGCCTCGCGCTCGCCGACCTCCGCGCCCGCATGAGGAGTGGCCTCCGCTCGGGCCCACTCCGGGCGCCGAGCTGCCCGTTCCACCACATGGGCCGCCCGAGCCCGCTTCGACTCCGACCCCGCTCGTGGAAAAGGACGAGCACCACGGCCTGCGACTTGGCTTCTGGGGTTCGCCTTCGGTCGACCTCGGCACGACTCCGGGTGCCACTGCTGGCTCGACCGGCGATCGCACCGCTCGAACGAGGGCGAGCGAGGAGCGCCGAACGAACGGAGCGTCACGATGATCACCGCGCCCGGAAGCCCCCTCGCCTTCGAGGACGCGGCTCGCCTCCACATGAGCACGGCGGACAACCCGATGCTCATCACGGCTCTCCTCGCGCTCGATCGTTCGATCGGGCACGAGGCGCTGGAGGCCAGGCTCGGGGCAAGGCTCGCGCGGCATCCGCGCTTCCGCCAGCGCGTGGTCGAGCCTCGTCTCCGCATGCCTCGGTGGGTCGAAGACCCCACGTTCGACGTCCGCCACCACGTACATCGCATCGACGCGTCGCTGGTGCCCGGCTCTGCTTCTCTCGAAGACCTCACGGGCGACCTCGCAAGCATCCCCCTCGCCGGCCACCATCCGCTGTGGCGCGCTCATCTCATCGACGGGCCCGAGCCTGCGCTCGTGATGATCGTTCACCATGCTCTCGCGGACGGCGCTGCGCTGCTCGCGCTACTCGCCGAGCTCGTGGACGAAGGAGCCGCCGAGCGCAGCAGGCCGGGCGAGACGACGTCGGCGACGGCGACGCTACGCTCGCGCGCCTGGCAGATCGCGGCAGGCGCCCTCGCCGCGAGCCGCCTGGCCCTCCAGCGTCCCGATCCCGAGGCTCCGCTGCGAAGACGACAGCTCGGCGACCACAAGCGCCTCGCGTTCTCCGACTTACTCTCGCTCGACGAGCTGCGCACGACCGCGCACGCGCTCGACACGACGCTCACGGGTGTACTCCTCACGGCCGTCGCCGGCGCCTGCCGCGCGGAGCTCGACGAGTCCGAACGGGCCGAAGACCTCGTCCTCCACGCGCTCGTGCCGGTGATCGTCTCCCAGAGAGGTTCGTCGGACGTGCTCGGGAACCACTACGGCTCGGTGCTCGTACCGCTGCCGGTTGGAGCCGTCGACCTCGCGTCGCGCATCCGCGGAGGTCGTGACGCCGCTCGTACGCTCCGTACGCACGGCGCCGGCGTCGCGGCCGCTCGACTCGCGGCAGCAGCCGGCGCGATCTCTCCCTTCATCGAGCGCATCGGTGTCGAGCTCTTCTCGCGTAGAGCGAGCGTCACGGTGTCGAGCGTTCGCGGTCCGGCGCAGTCGGTTCACCTCTGCGGCGCCGCCGTTCGCGACATCATGGTGTGGGCACCGGCCTCGGGCAGCATCCCCCTCAGCGTGACGCTGATGAGCTACGACGGGCGGGCGCGCATCGGCGTCGCCGCGGACGCTCACGCGCTCGGCGACGCCCGGCGCATCGTGCGGGAGCTCGAACGTCAGCTCGAGCTCGTGAGCTCTTTCGCTTCGTCGACGACTGCGTAGACTCCGATACGGTGAAACCCGTCCTCCTCCCCCTCGCGGAGCGGCTCGGCCGCGTGGTGCTCAAGCGACGCGGCATCGCGAGCGGAGTCGTCGAGACCCCGCACGGCCCGCTCCACACCTACGACGCACCAGGAGCAGGCAACCTGCCGCCCGCGGTCCTCCTCCATGGGCTCGGGTCTGCGGCGACGCCGTTCGGTCAGGTCCTCGCGTACCTTCAGCGTCACGTGAGGCGCGTGGTAGCGCCGGACTTTCCGGGTCACGGGTTCAGCCGCCACGACGCCGGGCGGCTCACCCCGGACCGCCTCTTCGAGTCCGTCGGGGCCGCCCTCGACACGACCTTGCAGGAGCCGGCCATCGTCATCGGCAACTCGCTCGGGGGCGCGATGGCGCTTCGCTACGCTCTAGCTCGACCGACGAACGTGCGTGCGCTCGTGCTCGTGTCGCCCGCAGGCGCGCGGTCGTCGGACGAGGAGTGGGCCGCGCTCAAGGCAGCGTTCGACGTCCGGTCGCGAGCTCAAGCGCGCGCCTTCGCCGAGCGCCTCTATCACCGGACGCCGTGGTTCCTGCCCCTCATGGCGCATGAGCTCCCCGATACCCTCGGCCGCCGCGCCGTGCGCGAGATCCTCGAGAGCGCGAGCAACGACGACATTCCGCCCCCGGAGGCCCTGACCGCGCTCGCGATGCCGATCCTGCTCGTGTGGGGTAGGTCCGAGCGACTCCTGCCGGAGACGCACCTCCAGTACTTCACGCGGCACCTGCCGAAGCACGCGGTGATCGAGCGACCGGAGGGCTTCGGGCATTGTCCCCACTTCGACGCTCCCCACGTCCTCGCGAGGCGCATCATCGCCTTCGCACGTACGAGCGTCGACGCCACGCGCGCCGGCTAGATGCCGAGACGGGATCGCTCGCTACGCGTTCGCAAACCGTTCGCAAACCCTTCGTCGCGACGCAAGAGCTGCGCTTGACGGTCGTGGGCGCCTCCCTCGCCCGCACGCAGGACAGCACGATCCATCGAGATAGACGGCGTTTCGTGGCTGCACGGGCTGCGTGGAACGGAGCTTGCGAAACGAGGCCGCGGAATGGCCTCTCCTTCACGCGTCGCCGCGGCGTCCCCTTCGACGTGCCTGCATTGCGGGACGGCGCTCGCCGCGTCGGACATCGACGGCTTTTGCTGCCGAGGATGCGCGGAGGTCCATCGGCTCCTCCAGGACGCCGGCCTGGGCCGCTACTACGAGCTTGGCGGCGGTGAAGGACACCCCGTCGTCAAGGTGTCGGCCGACCATAAGTGGCTCGAGCCCATCGCCCAGCGCCTCGAGTCGAGTGAAGGTCTCTCGACGATCACGCTCGACGTGCAGGGCGTTCACTGCACGGCCTGCGTCTGGCTGATCGAGAAGCTCTTCGCGCGCCAAACCGAAGCGACCCGCGCGATCGTCAATCCGGCGGTGGGGTCCGTGGAGCTGACGGTCGGCGCCGGATTCCCCCTCGCGCGCTTCGTCGAGGACGTCGAGTCCTTCGGGTACCGCTTCGGCCCGCCGCTCAAGGGAGCGAGCGCGAGCCAGAGCGACCTCGTCTGGCGCATGGGCGTGTGCATCGCGATCGCGATGAACACGATGATCCTCGGCTTCGCGATCTACTGCGGCCTCTCGGACGGGCCGGTCTACCACCTCTTCCACGCGCTCGACTTCGGGCTCTCCCTCGTGAGCGTCCTCGTCGGAGGGACGGTCTTCTTCCGCTCCGCGTGGCAGGCCCTGCGCCGGCGCATCCTCCACCTCGATCTGCCGATCGCCCTCGGGATCCTCCTCGTCTTCGCGAGCTCGACGTGGACCTACGCTACCCGCGGCGGGGCGACCTCGTACTTCGACACGCTCAACATCTTCATCGCGTTGATGCTCGTCGGCCGCTTCCTCCAGGAGCGCGTGGTCGCGAAGAACCGCGCGATGCTGCTCGCGGGAGACGGCGCCGAGGGGCTCTACACCCGGCGTGTCGCCAAAGACGGCACCGTCGCGCTGGTCCGCTGCACGGAGCTCGAAGAGGGTGACATCGTGCTCGCCGGGCGCGGCGACATCGTCCCGGTGGAGTCGACGCTCCTGGAAGCGGAGCCCGCGCTCTTCTCGCTCGACTGGATCTCCGGCGAGAGCGCGCCGCGCGCGTTCGAACCCGGCGCGACCGTCCCTGCCGGCGCGTTTTCGCAGGGCGCGCGCGCCGTCCGCCTGCGCACACTCGCGGCCTTCGACGCATCGACCCTCGTGAACCTTCTCCGGACGTCGACGCGACGCGATGACGAAACCGCTCGCTCCACGTCGTGGCACAAGCGTCTCACGGCCTTCTACGTCGCCGGCGTGCTCGCGCTCGCGGCGCTCGCGTTCGGCGGCTGGCTAATCGCGACGGGAGACGTCCCGCACACGCTCGACGTGGTCGCCGCGGTGCTCATCGTGACGTGCCCGTGTGCGTTCGGCATCGCCACCCCGCTCGCCTACGAGCTCGCCCAGGGCGGCCTTCGCCGCGTCGGGCTGTTCGTACGGACGCCGGCCTTCCTCGACCGCGCCTCCGAGGTCACGCGGGTCGTCTTCGACAAGACGGGCACGCTGACGACGGGCAAGCTCGTCGTCGAGAACCCGGAGCTCATCGACCGGCTCGAGCCGGCCGACCGCGCTCGGCTCCTCGCGCTCGCCGTCCGGAGCTCGCATCCGAAGAGCCGCGCGATCGCGACGGCGCTCGAGCAGAACGGAGCGCCCATCTTCGCGGAGGCGGACGTCCGTGAGCTCACCGGCAAGGGCCTCGAGCTTCGCGAGGGCGAGCACGTCTTCCGGCTCGGCTCGAGCGCATGGGCGGTCGCTCCGGCGAAGATCCCGTCGCTCGAGCACCTCCGCTCGCCGAACGTGCTCTTCACGCGCGACGGCGAGGTGCTCGCATCGTTCGTGATCGGTGAACAGCTGAGGCCGGACGCAGCAAAGGAGATCAGCGAGCTCCAGCGCGCCGGATACGAGACGTACATCCTCTCCGGCGACGAGCCCACCGCCACCGCCGCGATGGCGCGCGCATGCGGCGTCCCCGAAGATCAAGCTTGTGGCGGCCAGTCGCCCGAAGGCAAGGCGACGTGGCTCCGGGGCCATCGCGACGTGAAGAGCCTCTTCGTCGGCGACGGAATCAACGACAGCCTCGTCGCGGAGGAGGCCTACTGCGCCGGCACCCCGGCGATCGACCGGCCGTTCATGGCGTCGCGTTGCGACTTCTACTTCGTCACGCCCGGCCTCCACCCGATCCGCGAAGCGCTCCTGACCGCGCGACGACTGGCGCGGGTCGTCCGCCGCAACCTGATCGTGGCGCTCGTCTACAACGCGATCGCCGTCGCGCTCGCGCTCGCCGGCTACATGACGCCGCTGCTCTGCGCCGTCCTCATGCCGCTGAGCTCGCTCTCGACGGTGCTCGCCACGACCATGCAACTCTCGTCGCGCCTGTCGCTGCGCCGAGGTCGCGCGCGTCTTGCGCTCAGAGGCGAAGCCGGGAGGTCATCGTGGAAATCCTGATCATGCAGGTGTTCGTGAGCCTCCTGCTCGTCGTCGGCTCCGTCCTCCTGTTCCTGTTCACTGCGCGACAGCGTGACTTCGATCACGCCGACCGTCTCGCGCTCTTGCCGATCGAGTCCGAAGAAGAAAGCAGCGAAGACAAATGACGTCAGCAGCCAAGACCTCCGATCCGCCGGTCGAGCCAATCGCTCGCAGCCAGGCCTCCGAACCGACGACGATCGCCTACGAAGACCAGACGCCGATGCGCTTCGTCGCGGCGTCGGCCGTGTGGGGCATCGTCGGAATGCTCGTGGGTGTCATCGTCGCGCTCCAGCTCGCCTGGGCACCGGCGAACATCCACGCGACACTCGGCTTCGGCCGACTCCGCCCGCTGCACACGAACGCGGTCATCTTCGCGTTCGTCGGCAACATGATCTTCGCGGGCATCTACCACTCGACCCAGCGCCTCGTGAAGGCGCGGACCGCGAGCGACCTCCTCTCGAAGATCCACTTCTGGGGCTGGCAGCTCATCATCGTCGCCGCCGCGGTGACCCTCCCCTTGGGAATGACCCAAGGTAAGGAGTACGCGGAGCTCGAGTGGCCGATCGACCTCGCGATCACGGCCGTGTGGGTCGTCTTCGCGATCAACTTCTTCTGGACGCTCGCGCGGCGCACGGAGAAGCACCTCTACGTCGCGATCTGGTTCTACATCGCCACGATCGTCACGGTCGCGATCCTCCACGTCGTCAACTCGCTCGCGATCCCGGTCCTGGGCGGGACGCTCAAGAGCTACTCGGTCTACGGCGGCGCGCAGGATGCGCTCGTGCAGTGGTGGTACGGGCACAACGCGGTCGCCTTCTTCCTGACGACGCCGGTGCTCGGCATCATGTACTACTACCTGCCGAAGGCGGCAGGCCGTCCGGTCTACAGCTACCGGCTCAGCATCATCCACTTCTGGGCCCTGATCTTCATCTACATCTGGGCGGGCCCGCACCACCTGCTCAACACGGCGCTGCCCGACTGGGCGCAGACGCTCGGCATGATCTTCAGCTTGATGCTCTGGGCGCCGAGCTGGGGCGGCATGCTCAACGGCCTCCTCACCCTCCGCGGCGGCTGGTCGAAGCTCCGCGAAGAGCCGGTCCTCAAGTTCTTCGCCGCGGGCGTGACCTTCTACGGCATGGCGACGTTCGAGGGGCCGCTCCTCTCGATCAAGAGCGTGTCGAGCCTTGCACACTACACCGACTGGATCATCGGCCACGTCCACGCCGGCGCACTCGGCTGGAACGGGTTCATGGCAGCCGGCATGTTCTACTGGCTCGTGCCGGCGCTGTCCGGGCGGCCGCTCTACTCGAAGCGCCTCGCCGACGCCCACTTCTGGCTCGGGACGGTCGGCATCCTCCTCTACATCGTCGCGATGTGGGTCAGCGGCGTGAACCAGGGCATGATGTGGCGCGCGACCAACCCCGACGGGTCGCTCATGTACCCCACGTTCGTCGAGACGCTCATCGCGATCAAGCCGATGTACTGGATGCGCCTCATCGGCGGCTCGATGTACCTCGTCGGCATGTTGATGATGACCTACAACCTCGCTCGCACGGGGCTCTGGTCGAAGGTCGTCGAGACGCGGGTGAAGGTCGTCCCGCTCGCCCCGGCGCCGGAGGTGCCCTGGAAGGACGTCATCTTCTCCCGCCCGATCGTCCTCACGATCGTCGTGCTCGGCTTGGGTGGCGCGGGCATGGCAGCGAACATGTTCGCCGGTCCGCTCTTCTTCGCGATCGCGTTCTTCGTCGCGCTCTTCGGGATGGTGGCCTTCCAGCACGCGAGGAAGGCGGGCGGGCCGCCGTTCCACCGGATCCTCGAGGGCCGCGCGCTGCTCTTCACCGTGCTCTCCGCGCTCGCGGTGCTCGCCGGCGGAGTGGCGGAGATCGTCCCCGCGCTGGTGGTGAAGCCCGTCGAGGCCGCGAACGCGAAGCCGTACAGCCCGCTCGAGGTCGAGGGCCGCGACGTCTTCATCGCCGAGGGTTGCTACACCTGCCACTCGCAGATGATCCGGCCGATGCGCTTCGAGACGGTGCGCTACGGCGACCCCTCGACCCTCGAAGAGTCGGCCTTCGACCACCCGTTCCAGTGGGGAAGCAAGCGCACGGGACCGGACCTCGCGCGTGAGGGCGGCAAGTACCCCAACCTCTGGCACTACCGTCACATGGTCGACCCGCGCGCGATCACGCCGGGCTCGAACATGCCTCCCTACGCCCATCTCGAGAACGAGCGCCTCGACCTCGCGAGGACGGGTGACAAGATGCGCGCGCTGTCGAAGGTCGGTGTCCCGTACACCGAGGCGCAGATGGCGGCGGCGGAGACCAACGCACGCGAGCAAGGCCGCGCGATCGCGGAGGACCTCGCGAAGGAGGGCGCACACGTCGAGCCCGACACGCAGATGGTCGCGGTGATCGCCTATCTCCAGCGCCTCGGGAAGCCGCCCGCGGAGAAGAAGGACGTGGGCGAGGGCGTGTCGATGCAGGAGGGCGCGAAATGAAGTCCGAGATGCTCGCGCGCAGCCCGATGCTCGCGCTCCCGCTCTTCGCTCTGTTCCTCTTCCTCGTCGTCTTCGCCACGGTGCTCTACGTCACGATGAGACGTAAGGCGCCCGCCTACGACCCGATCGCGCGACTGCCCATCGACGACGACGAGCACCTCGACCGCGGAGACCGACGATGAAAGCGAACAAGACGTCCGAGACCTCAGAGGCCGCTGACCAAGTCATCCACGAGGTCGACGGCATCCAGGAGTACGACAACAAGCTTCCGAACTGGTGGCTCTACACGTTCTACGGAGCGATCGCGTTCGGGGTGGGCTACTGGTACTGGTACGAGAGCGCGCAGATCGGCGCGTCCCCCGCCCAGAGCTACCAGGCGGAGCTCGACCAGGCCGCCGCTGCGCAGGCCTCGGAGATCACGGTGGGCGAGGCCACCCCCGAGGCGCTCGCCGCGCTCGCGAAGGATCCGTCCGCCGTCGCGCTCGGCAAGCAGGTCTTCACCTCCACGTGCGCCGCGTGCCATCGCAACGACGGCGGCGGTAGCGTCGGACCGAACCTCACCGACGAGTTCTGGCTCCACGGCGGAGCGCCGGAGAAGATCTTCCGCACGATCGCCTCCGGTGTCCCCGACAAGGGAATGCCCGCCTGGCAGCCGCAACTCGGCGCGCTGAAGACACAAGCCGTCACCGCATACGTCCTCGGCCTCAAGGGCACGAACGTCGCGGGCGGCAAGGTCCCGCAAGGAGAGCGCGAGTCCGTCTCGTCACGTTGACGAGTCGATGCGGCGGCACATTGACGTGTCGACCGGTCGACCCTCTGTTTCTCAAAGCCGTCACATGGGCAACATCCACCTCCCGATCCTCGACCAGCCGCCGCCGCCCCCGAGCCAGACGCCCGGGAGCGGCTCGCTCGGGACCGACGGACGACGACGACGACCCTACCCTGCCGACGTCAGCGGCCGCTGGGTCCGCGCGCGTCGCGTCGTCTACTTCGCGCTCATCGCGCTCTGGGCGGCGCTCCCGTGGATCCGGATCGGCGGGCACCCCGCGGTCTTCCTCGACATCGAGCGCCGTAGCTTCTTCCTCTTCGGGGCGACCTTCAACGCTCAGGACATCTGGCTCCTGTTCTTCGCCGTCACCGGGTTCGGCTTCGGGCTCGCCTGCGTGACGGCGCTCCTCGGGCGCGCATGGTGCGGCTGGGCATGCCCGCAGACGGTGTTCATCGAGGCGATCTTCCGTCCGATCGAGCGCCTCGTGAACGGCCCGCGAAACACGGCGCTCGAGCGCGCGAAGAAGCCGCCGAGCCTCGACTCCGTGTGGCGCACGGGCCTGACCCATGCGCTCTACGTCCTGGCCGCGGCCTTCGCGGCCCACGTCTTCCTCGCGTACTTCGTCTCGCTCCCGAAGCTCTACGAGATGATCCGCACGCGCCCGGGTGCACATCCGGAGGCGTTCGCGTGGATGCTCGGCTCGACCGCGCTGTTCTATGTCTCGTTCGGCGTCTTCCGCGAGCAGTTCTGCGTCGTGATGTGCCCCTACGGCCGCCTCCAGTCGGTGCTCATCGACGACGACGCCCTCGTCGTCGGTTACGACGAGCGACGCGGCGAGCCGCGAGGCAAGGCGAAAGACGCCGGACGCGGCGCCTGCGTCGACTGCAACCGCTGCGTCGTGGTCTGTCCGACCGGCATCGACATCCGGCAGGGGCTCCAGCTCGACTGCATCGCCTGCACTGCCTGCATCGACGCGTGCGACGACGTGATGGATCGCCTCGGCCAGGAGCGCGGCCTCATCCGCTACGACTCGCTCCGCGGTCTTCGCGGCGAGCAGCGCAGGCCGTGGTTCCGCCGCCCGCGGCTCGCGATCTACGGCGTCCTCCTCGCCCTCGGCATGGTGGCGACATCGGTCGCGATGCATCGCCGCGAGCCGTTCGAGGCGAACGTGCTTCGCCTCCCCGGACCGCCCTACACGCGCGAGGAGGGTAAGCTGCGCAACGGGTTCGAGCTCCACCTCGTGAACAAGGGCTCGGCGCCGGCGACGTTCACGCTCACTCCCGCAGCATCGCCCGACGTCGAGGTGATCATCCCCATGCCCACGCTCGAGGTCGATGCCCTCGGCAGCCGCCGCGTCCCGTTCTTCGTCACGATGGAGGAGGCGCGCTTCACCGGCGACCGACCGATCGTCGTGCACGTCGAGAGCGGCGGGACCTCGAAGGACGTCACGACCCGCTTCCTCGGAGCATCTGCTGCGAGCGGAGCTCCGAAGACCAAGGAGGTACACCAGTGAGCCTCATCGTCCCCGCACTTCTCATGGGCGTCTTCGGCGGCGCGCACTGCGTCGCGATGTGCGGAGGGGTCTCGTCGATGCTCTGCTCTGGGGGACAGGACAAGAGGCAGGGCCGCTCGTCCGGCTACTCGCTCGCATACAACGCAGGCCGCGTCGCGAGCTACACGCTGCTCGGGCTCGTCGTCGGAGCGCTCGGCACGCTCGACCTCGGGCTCCCGATGGACGTCCTTCGCTTCGGGCTCCGTGCGCTGGCGGCCGTGTGCATGCTCACCGTCGGCCTTCATCTGATCGGGCTGCCTTCGTTCGTGAAGGCGCTCGAGTCCGTGGGCGCTCCGCTCTGGCGACGCGTGGCGCCCCTCGCGCGGCGGCTGCTACCGCTGCGCTCGCCCTGGCACGCGCTCGCGGCGGGAGGCCTCTGGGCACTGATGCCGTGCGGCCTTCTCTACGGCGCGCTCGCGCTCGCTGCGAGCGCCGAGTCGGCCGCGATGGGCGCGGCGACGATGGGCGCGTTCGCGCTCGGCACCGTCCCCGTGATGCTCACGGTCGGCGTGCTCGCTCACCGGGTCGTCCAGGCCTTCGCTCGGGTGTGGGTTCGTCGGGCGGCCGGCGCGCTGATCCTCGCCTTCGGCCTGTGGTCCACCGCGGGCCTCGCCGGGCAGGTCGGGCTCGCGCCGGGCGCGCATGCGCACGCGTGCTGCCACCACCCCTGAGCGCGGGGCGGATCTCCAGTCACCGAGCAGCGGCTCTAAGGTTCGAGGCGCTCGGAGACTGCCGCGCCCGTGACCATGTCGACACCGAACAGATCGATCCAGCGCACGCGCGGGATGAGCGCGCTCTCGTCCGCGAAGACGTAGATGCGGCCAAGGACAGCGCTTCGGCCCTTGATCAGGATCTGCGCGACCCAGCGTCCCTGCCAGTGTACGACGCGAATGGATCGATCCTTGGTCGCGTTGAGGTAGAGGAGCCACGAGCCGCTGGGCTCGGGCAACACCTTGAAGCCGTACGCCCGCTTGTCGAGTGAAGTCAGGCCCTCGCGGCGCCCGTCCTCCGCGAGCATGACCCAGTAGCTGGCCACCGGCTGCTTCGGGATGAGTTTCTCTCGGCTCTCGAGGATGGCATCGTACTGGACGATGTTCGCGTTCTTGTTGCGCTCGATGCGGAAGAGCGGCTGGTAGACCGGAGCCGCGACGGCACTGCGTGAGAGGAGCACGGCCGCTGCTCCTCCGAGCAGCGTGCGACGGGTGGTCCGGCGCGAGATCATCCTTCCTCCTCGTGCACCACGCATGCCTGAGCCTCGTTCGGAGTCGATCGCGTCGCCATGCCCGACCCGAAGTGTAGCGCGGAATCGAGCCCACCCGCCCGTCGTGCACCATGGCCGCCGCGCAAGCGGTGCGCGCCCGCGCAGCCCGTGCACGCGCACCGGCTGCGGGCCTCTCGCTCGGACGCGCTCGCGATCGGCTCACGAGTTGCAGCGTCACACGATCATGCCCCAACGAGCCTCCACGCTCCGCCTCTGCAACGTCGTCGGCCCCGACACCGAGGAGCTCAAGCCCTACGTGCGATGCCCTCGACGGGACGAGACGATCAACGCGCTGACGTGCACCGGCTGCTCGCGGATGCGCTCGATGGAGTGGGCGCCGCGCAAGGGCGGGGTCGTGATCTGCTCCGTGGAGGAGCCGGAGCCGACGACGGATCCTCGCGCGGACCTCGCGGAGGCGGCCGCGCGCGTGCTTCTTCACGAGGTCTTGACGCCAGTCACGACGTGCGTCACCCCCGACGTCTCGATCGAGCAGCTCAGGCGGCTGATGGCGAACGAGGGACTCCGCTCCGTCCCCGTCGTCGACCTCGAGAGGAAGCTGCAGGGCCTCGTCTCGCGCACCGACCTCACGACCGCCGCCGACTTCGGGCTCGTCGAGAACATGATGACGTCGCGGGTGCACGCGCTCCCCGAGGATGCGCCGGTCGCCTACGCGATCGCGCTGATGGCGTTCGAGAACGTCAGCGAGGTGCCCGTCGTGACGGCCGACGGCACGGTGGCCGGCATGTACCACGCGCTCGACGCGCTCCGGTGGGTCGCCGGGAAGATGGGCTACGTCAACCCGATGAAGAAGGTCGCGACGAACGACGGAGAACCAGCCGTGGAGAGCTGAGCCATGCACGGAAGCGAGGTCGACGAACGCGAGCTGTTCGAGGCGTACGTACCGCCGTTCGCACATCGCTTCTTCCGCGCGCTCGACCGAACGGGTGAGCTCCTTCGCATCGAGGTCGACGGGCTCGAGCACATCCCCACGGGCCGAGCTCTCCTCGTAACGAACCACGCGTTCGGCTTCGACGCTGCATTCCTGATGGCCCGCATCGAGGCGCTCACCGGACGACGCGTCTGGGTCCTCGGAGAACATGCGTGGTGGCGCGTTCCCGGGATCCGGAGGCTCGCGGCGGCCGCGGGCACAGTCGACGGCACGCAGGAGAACGCCGACCGCCTCCTCTCCGCCGACGAGCTCGTGCTCGTCCTGCCGGGCGGCCTCCGCGAGGCGCTCAAGCCGCGCGAGCTGCGCTATCGGCTCCTCTGGGGCGGCCGCTACGGCTTCGTGCGCGCGGCCCGACGCAACCGCGCGCCCATCGTCCCGATCGCCTCGCTCGGCGCCGACGACCTCTTCGATCTGGTCGGGAACGCCTTCGAGCGCTCGAGCCGATTCCATCTGCCGTTCCCGCTTCCGCGGACGGCCCACCTATGGCCGATCCCACACGTCGAGCCGCTGCGCTACGTGATCGGAGAGCCGATCCCGACGGCGACGGCCGCAACCGAGGACGACGAAGCGAACGTCGTCCGCCGCCTCCGCCCCGAGGTCGAGGGCGCGCTGCACGAGATCTTCGAGGATCAGCTCGCATCGCGAGCGGGGTTTCCGGATAGCGCTTCGACCCCGTCTGCCTCGGGCCCGCCGCCGTAGGCAGGGGAATCGTCCGCGAGCGCCTGCACAAGCTCGCTCCCCGCCCGACGACAGGAAGCCCGAAGCAGCGGCGTCATCGCACGTAGTCAGGTGCCGCCTTCGGCGGGGGCTGCCGCCGCTCTGTTCGAGGTCAGACCGCCAGGTCCGGATCCTCTTCTCGACCGCCCACTGCGATCCAAACCATATAGCAATCCACTAAAGGACTATTTCGCTCCAGAGTTCGGTGTCCGGCCAGCGTGCAGTTCGGCCAGCTACTCTGAGAGGGAGTTCGTGGATCCGGGCATCCATGCGGTTGGCGTCGCAGGGGCGCTTGGACGCAAGAAGTTCGCCTCCCAGAGCGTCGCGCTGCGCAGCTCGCGAACACCGTGCGCCAGCCGCTCGTCCCATGTCCGCATACGATTTCGGATTTCGCCATTGACGCCCCTCGGACGATGGCCGGCGCGAAAGCGCAGATGGGCACGTCGACCAGGGGCGTATTGGCAAGTAGTCGCGCCCTCCGTGGCGATCGCGCGCGAAAGGCCTCGCGACGTGATCGGTGCGTCGATCGCCCGCCGACGGGGCCTTCCCGTGAGCCGCGAACGTGCATGTTAGAAGCGGTCATGGCCAAGCTGGGGGACATGTCCGACGAGGAGCTGCTCGCGCGTCTGCGCGGGCATGTCGGCAAGGGCAACGTCTGGCACGCGGAGCTCATCGCGTACCTCGTCGAGGTCGAAGAGCGGCGGCTCGATCGCGTTCACGCGTGCTCGTCGATGTGGGATTTCTGCACGCGCAAGCTCGGGATGAGTGAGGGCGAGGCGCATCGTCGGATCGCGGCGGCTCGCGCCGTCCGACGCTTTCCCCAGGTGCTGGGATTCATCGAACGGGGCGAGATCCGTCTGTGCGCTCTCTACGCGCTGCGGAAACACCTCACGAACGACAACGTCGACGAGCTGCTGCGCGAGGCGTCCGGCAAGAGCACGCGGGAGGTCGAGAAGATGGTCGCCGCGCGCTTTCCGCGTCCGGACGTACCTACGTGCGTCGAGCCGGTAGCGCCTCGAGCGCTGCTGTCGCCGGTATCGCCGATCGTCGCGACACACACCGATGCAGCGCCCACGTGGTCTCTGTCGCTGGCGGCCTCGCCCGCGCCCGGACCTCGGCCAAGGGTCGAACCGCTCTCGGCGACGAGGTACCGCGTCGAGCTCGCCGTGAGCGCCGGGACGAAGGACAAGATCGACCGGATCAAGGACCTGATGCGCCATCGCAACCCGACCGGCGATCTGGAGATCATCCTCGAGGCGTCGCTCGCGCTGCTGCTCGTCCAGCTGGAGAAGGAAAGGCTCGGCAGACGCGTCGTGCCAGGAGGCGCAAGCTTGCCGAGACGACAAAGGCGTGCGTCTCGTCCGCCTTCGAGCAGGCTGAAAGCGCGACTCGAGCACCTACCGCCCCCATCCGTGTGGAGGCGACGGAGGGCTATCCGACCGCACACGTGAGCTCGGAGACCGGGACGCAGGCTCAAGACGCGCACATGCATGCGGACGCGCCCAGCGGCAATCAGGGAGTGTCGGCGTCCGGTCCCGCGAAGGCCGAGCGGAGCAAGGCGGAGCCGGCTGCGCCCGCGCCTGCAGCGAAGGCGTCGCGACGGGGATCTCGATATGTCCCGGCAGAGCTGCGGCGAGAGGTCTTCGCGCGAGACGGCGAACGCTGCACCTACGTTGGCCCTGACGGCGATCGCTGCCCGGCGCGCGGCTACCTCGAGCTGGATCACATCCCCCCGAAGGCATTCGGAGGCACTGAGACGGCGGCCAACCTGCGAGTGAGGTGCAGGGCACACAATGCGCTCTACGCCGAGCAGGTCTTCGGCCGCGTGCACGTCGCAGGCCGCATGGACTTGCGCCACCGCAAGTACGCAGCTCCGAGGCCGACCTCCTTCGAGACCGCCGCCCGAGGCCTTCTGGCCATGGGCTTTCGCGAGACCGAAGCGCGGCGCGCGCTCGAGACACTCGCGACGAAGCACGACATCGAAGCCGCTCCCGTCGAGACGGTCCTCCGCGAGGCGCTCCTCGTTCTCACCTAGCCGTCGCCGTCGACACCGACCACCTTCGAGACGCCGCCGGAGGTCTGCGGTCCCTCGGCTTCGCGAGCCCGAAGCGCGGCGCGCGCTCGAGCCACTCGCGACGAAGCACGACATCGAAGCCGCTCCCGTCGAGACGATCCTCCGCGAGCGCTCCTCGTTCTCACGTAGCCCGTCACCACCGCCGCCGACCTCCTTCGAGACCGCCGCCCGAGGCCTCCTGTCCATGGGCTTTCGCGAGACCGACGCGCGTCGAGCAGGCGAGACGCTCGTATCGAAGCCGCTCCCGGCTAGACCATCCCGGCTGTCTTCGGCTCGAATGTCGCGAGTGTCTCTCCCATCTCGAGCGTGGCGACGATCGCGACGTCGCCGGCGGCGCGCAGAGCGGAGAACGCTCGCATGATCAGCTCACGCAGCTCGGACTCGTTCGCGACGTAATAGTCGCGAACGATGAGCACCGTTGGAAAGCGCTCGAACCCCTCCGCACGGACCTTGGCGTGCCGAACGAAGAGCTCTCGTTTCGCGCTCTCGAAGCTGTCATCGGATCGCCGTGCCAACGGTCCAGCGACAACACCGAGGCGCCCGGCGACTCGCGCCAGGTCTCGGTCGTCGACAAACACGTAGCCGGTCATACTCACGCGGGCCCCCTTCTCGTTCTCACCTAGCCGTCGCCGCCGGAGCACCGCCGCCCCGCTCGCCCGCACACGGAGCGCGCCGGTCCCGCCTCCAGCGCGCGCAAGCTCACTTCGCCTTGCCGTTGGGATAGATGGTCTCGCCCTTCTTCAGCATCTCGACGAAGCCCTCGATCTTTCGCTTCCGCCCGGCCGCGGTCTTCATGCTGAGGGTCCGGAACGTCAACGCGAAGCGGTTCTGCGACGAGAGCTTCTGATACATCGCCAGGGCCTTCGGCTCGGATCGGATCGCCGCGAGCAGATCCGCGGGCGCCTCGGTCGTGGTCATGCCGTACGCCTTCTCCCAGCGGCCATCCGCTTTCGCGGCGTCGACCTGAGCGATGCCCGGAGGCTGCATCCTGCCGCCCTTGGTCAGCCGCTCGACATTGGCGACGTTGATCTGACTCCAGACGCTCTTCTTGCCGCGCGGCGTGTAGCGCTGCAGAAAGCTCTTGGCGTCGAAGCCCTTGCGAACGCCGTCGATCCAGCCCCAGCAGAGCACCACGTCGATGGCTTCCTTGGGCGTGATCGACGCGAGCCCGGAGTCCACCTTGTGGATCTTGATCCAGAGCTCGTTCTCCTTGCTCCAGTGCTTGGCGAGCCAGTCGTAGAAACGCTGCTCGTCCTTGAACTCACGGACCTTGGTGGGATCGACCGGGATCGGCGCCATCAGTCGGCCTGGCCCTTGCCGAGCGCGGGAGCGAGGCTGGCGGTCTGCAAGACAGCGCTGTCATCGGAGCCGACTTCGTTGGTCGCCTGGTAGACCGGAAAGCTCGTTTCGATCATCTCGAACTACGAGCCTAGACCAACTGGGTCGGCGGTTCCTCGCTCGCATTGCGAGGGGGGGCCGCGAGCACTCTTCGCCGGGCTCCGAGTGCTCGCGCTCGTCGCGGCCCCCGGCGACCTCGGCGACGTACGGCGGCCCCGATTCGTTCTTGCCCAGCACGCGCTCGGGGACTGCTCGCCTTCCCACGCCGCCGCCGCGCGTGGGAGACTCGACGCATGGGCCGGTTTCTCTACGCAGGCGCGGACGTGCGAGCTTACCCGTCCGGCGATAGTGACTGGACGCCGGAGCGCCGGATGGACTACCTGCTGCGCCCGGAGGTCACGTTTCCGCTGAGCGTCGATCCGCAGGTCTGGAAGCGGTTTCCTACCGACCTTCCGGGCCCGCTAGCGTGGATACCCATCGTGGAAGTCGAGAGACGCGTCGCCTTGATGCCGTCGAAGCATCGCCTCTGCGTCGCGATCTTCGGAGCAGCAGCTGAGGATGACGCGGAGGCAGAAGATCTCCGCAGGCGCACCGGGGCGGAGACTGCACTTACAGCCGACCAGGCATGGACTTTCGTCGGCTTCGACGTGGCGGACGACGTGATTGGCGTCAGCGGCTTGTCGAACTGCGGGTACGGCGAGGAGCTCGATGAGCTCCGTGCAGCCTGGGCGTCACGCCTGAACGAGCACGGTCTCTTCAGACACCTCGATGAGGCATTCGGCTTCCGCAAGCTGACGGATGCGCGCGTAAGCGAGCACGCTCCGTTCACCGTCTATGGGATCTGGGTCGTGCTTGACCTTTCAACCTGACGGCAAGGACCGTCGGTCGATTCCCGGACCGCAGCTCGCTGCCCTCACCTGCCAGGAGTCGACGACGCGCGCACCGAGCAGCGCCGCGTAGCAAGGGGCCTCGAGGCCAAGTTCGCGCTCGCGAAGCGAGCATCCATCGCGAAGTGAAAGCGTGAAGTCTTCATGGGCGCACGCCTCCTTCCCGACGGCAAGCGCTCCTCGACGCATGAGCGAGCCCTGCAGCGAGCGCCATCGCGGTCGCCCTTCTCCGCCATCCTCACGGCGTCGGCTCGCTTGACTCGACGACCTCGTCGCTCGGCGTCGCCGGAACGAGCAGCGCGCGCAGTGCATCGAGGTCCGGGGGCTTGACGAGGTGCTCGTCGAAGCCGGCCTCACGAGCGCGGCGGCGGTCCTCCTGCTGCCCCCAGCCCGTCAAGGCGACGAGCTTGGGTCTGCGCGTGCCCGACTCACTCCGGATGCACCTCGCGGCTTGATAGCCGTCCAGCTTCGGCATGCCGATGTCGAGGATCGCAACGTCGGGGTGGAAGGCACGCGCCACCTCGACGGCCTCAGCACCGTCGTAGGCGAGGGCCACGTCGCCTCCCAGCGCGCGCAGCAACTCACCGAGCATGTCGGCGGAATCCCGGTTGTCGTCGGCGATGAGCACACGACAGCGGATCGGCGCCTGGCCCTCGGGGGCGCGCGAAGCAGGGGCGGCAGCAGCCGTCTCGGGCGCGGCGAGCGGCAACCGGACGATGAACTCGGCGCCGCGGCCCTCGCCCTCACTGCGCCCTTCGATGGTGCCGCCGTGCATCTCCGCGAGGCGGCGCGAAAGCGCGAGGCCGATGCCGAGTCCGCTCGAGCGCTCGCTCTTGGAGAACATCTCGAAGAGGCGGCTCGCGAACTCCTGTGCGAATCCCACACCGGTATCGCGCACCGAGACCCACGCCGCTCCCTCGTGCTCCTTGGCGACGAGTGTGATGCGCCCGCCACGTTCGGTGAAGCGCGCCGCGTTGTTGAGCAGGTTGGAGAAGATTTGCGCGAGCCGCACCGGGTCACCATGGAGCCAGAGGGGCTGCTGCGGCAGCTCGACCTCAAGCCGATGGCCAGCTTCGCGAATGAGCGGAATGCTCGTCTCCATCGCGTTGTGCACGACGCTGCCCAGCTCGATGCGCTCGCGTCGCAATTCGAGCATGCCGCGGTCAATCCGGGACACCTCGAGAAGATCGTCGACCAGCCTCACGAGATGGTTGACCTGGCGCTCCATCACCTCCCGCTCATTGGCTGTCGTGTCATCGTCGCGTGCCTTCACCCCCAGCAGGCTGAGCGCGCTGCGCAGTGGCGCGAGCGGGTTACGTAGCTCGTGCGCGAGCATCGCAATGAACTCGTCCTTCCGCCGATCGGACTCGCGCAGCGCTTGCTCTGCCTTGCGACGCTCCGTGACATCGCGCGTGAGCGCGAGCTGCGCTGTCGTACCGTCCGGCGTCCGGAGAGGGGCCGCGTGGGTCTCCATGTGCCTTCGCTCACCCGAGAGCCCGATCATGTCGAACTCGAGCGTTTCCTTGGTGCCGCCGCAGACCCTTTCGTTGAACGCGCGATAGACGTCGCGATGCTCCGGGGCGATCAACAAGTCGTAGATGTTCCTTCCCACGACGTCCTCGGCACGACTGGCGCCGACCATGGAGAGCCCCGCCGGATTCATCTGCAGCAAGGTCCCGTCGCAGGCGACGAGCTTCACGCACTCGGGCGTCGTCTCGACCACTGCGCGCAGGTGCTCCTCGCGCGCGCGCGCCCTCGCTTCGGCGTCTGCCGTCGCAAGCATGCGTTCGGAGCCGAGCGACTCCCCTTCCCAACCTCCCTCGGGTCGACCGGTCGAGTCGCAGACGACGTTTGCCTCGAGCTGGGACATCAACGGCTGGGCCTCTTCGCCCGCGAGAGGAGCTGGTGACTTCGGGCGAAACGCGCGCCTACCGCTCGCCCCATCGAGCCGTCAAGCCGGTCAGAACGCTTTCGAAGAACGCTGTTGGCTCACGGCCCACGCATCGCTCTCGAGCTCGGCTGCCTTCGGCGAGAAGGGCAAGACCGCGCAGTTGGCCTGATGCCAAGACGACGCCCGACGCCGAGGAACGACAACCGCTCATCGAGAGCGCCGTGTGAAGCTGCTCGAGGGCCTGTTCTCAACGCCTCCTCCTGGAAAGCTCATGCCGAGGCTCGACCCAGCAGTCGGCGCTGCTCGCAGGAGCGCGGCCCGCCGCGCCGAGAAGCTTGCTAGGGTGCCGGTTACTCGTGACCAAAGACCAACGCGCGCCCCTCGCCCTTCCGCCCTCCGCTCCACTGGCCGTGCCCGATGGCTTCGGAGCTCGTCTCGACGCGCTCGGCGCCTCCGTGAGCGAGGCGTGCCTCGCGCAGCTCGGCGACTACCTCGGTCGGCTGTTCGCGATGAACGAGCAGATGAACCTCACCGCGATCACGGATCCGGAGAGCGCTTGGGAGCGTCACATCCTCGACGCGCTCACGCTCCTGCCGCTCTTGCCGCGCTTGCCCGATGTTCCAGCGGGAGGCAGCCTCCTCGACATCGGGTCGGGTGGAGGGATCCCCGGCATCCCGCTCGCGATCGCGCGGCCCGACCTGCACATCACGCTGGTCGAGGCGACGCAGAAGAAGGCTTCCTTTCTCTCCGCCGTGAGCGCGGCGATGGGCCTCTCCAACGTCTCGGTTCGCGCCGAACGCGCCGAGTCACTCGTCCGCGGTGAGCTCCACTCCGCCTTCGACGTCGTGACGGCGCGTGCCGTGGCACGCCTGATCACGTTGGCTCCGCTGACCTTGCCGTTCGCGCGGCCCGGAGGCCTGGTGCTCCTCATCAAGGGTCAGCGAGCCGACGAGGAGCTCGCCGAGGCCTCCACCGTGCTCCGCAAGCAGCGCGCCGCGCACGAACGCACGGTCGCCACTCCGACCGGACGGATCGTGGTGCTTCGGCGCAACGCCAGCGCCTAGCGAGGAAACGCGATAGGTACGCCGGACGGAGGGCGCGCCTATCGCATGAGAGCGGGCGCCCCGCTGGGCTGGTGACGTCAGAAGATCTCCGGGCACCACGGCGCGCGGTCGGTACGGAAGAGGGCGTCCGCGCGTGCGATGGCGCCCTCCGTCCTTTCCTCGATCTGGCCCGCGCGCGCGAGCTCGAAGGCACCGAACCCGCCGAGGTAGAGCGACGCGAGGGTGGAGACATCGAGGGCGAGGTCGGCATCACCGTCCACGCGCCTCACGCCATCAGTTCCGATCCGCCAGCGACCGCGGTTGTGCTCGCAGAAGTCATCACGAACGTCGAGGACCACGCTCTCAGCGGCACCATACGATCGAGCGGAGAGCGCCGCTCCCACATCGACGAGCCGGACGAAGAGCGTGTCGTGGAGCCGAAATCCCGCGCGCCGGGGCGACGCGAGCAGCGTCCGAAGCACGTGATCCGTCGGAAGCGCTGCCGCTTCGATGCGCGCGGTCCAGTCGATGTCGAGCAGGTAGCGCCAGATCGAGCGCGTCGCCTCGGGCGTCGCCCCCACGGCTTCGAGCACCTCGACCTTCCCGCAGGGCGAACCATGTTCGATCTTGAAGTGCATGCGATAGAGCGCGTAGGCATCTATTTGGCCGTCGACCTCGAGGACGACGTGCTGGAGCGGGCCACCACCGCCGCGTCGCTCGGGTAGGTCCGCGAGCCGTCGATGTTCCCACCACGCCGGCGAGCGCGCGAGCATTCCCGGCGTCTGGCGTCGCGCGCGGTCGTAAACCTCCGGCAGGAGAGCGAGCGCCTCGCCGCGCGCAACGAGCCGCGTCTGCCCGATGGGCTCGAAGCGTCCTCGGAACGCCGAATCCCCGCGCGCGAGCGACATCTCGAGCCCCGAGACCGCGAGCCCATACCCGTACCTAACGTAGATCGTCTCCTCCGACGCCCAGAGGCACGCGACCGGCTCGCCGCGGCTCCGCACGTCGTCGAGCTGCGCACGCATGAGGGCGTGGAGCACGCCGCGCCGGCGATGCGTCGGAAGCACGCCCACGACGGTGACACCGGCAGCGCGTACAGCTCCGCCGGGGATCGTGAGCTCGAACGAGAACGCGCCCGCTCCTCCGACGATCGCAGCGTCGGGCGGAGAGCCGTCGTAGGCAGCGTGCATGCGCTCGAGCTCGAAGAAACGTAGCCATCGATCGAGCCATGCCTGATCGGCTTCTCCGCCGAAATAGTGGAGGATCGCCGCCGCGCGCGCGAGCTCCGACGGGTGTTCGCACGGCTTCACGGTCACGCGACGCTTGATCGAATCGGAGGGCATCCGCGCATTCTAACCACACGCGACGCGGCCTTCGCGCGCTCCGAAGACGGAGCGCCGGCGTACTCACTCGAGCATCGTCTCTCCGCTTCGTGCTCCCCCTCGAGCTCGACCGCGACGTCCGAAAACAGCGCCGCATCCACTGCTCCGTGTCCGGCTTCGCGGACGCAGGCGCCATCTCGCCGCGCGAAGGACCAGCGTCACGGCGCCATGATGCGCCCCGGAGCTCCGTTCGCTCCGTTGACCGTGTGGCACGAGTTGCAGTCGCCCGACGTCACGGAGCCGACCATCGCGCGCGTCTGCTGGCCATTTCGCACGACCGCCTTGAACGGCGGGCGCGGCTGCTCCCCGTTGCGGGTGGAGAAGTTGCCTGCCGCGTTGACGGGCAGGTTGAACGTGCGATTCCGCGAGTCGGTGATCACGACGGTGAGCTGAGGCGGCGGCGCGGATCCGACGCAGTTGTTTGGCTCGTGCAGGCTCGGGTAGACCGTGCCCGCGATGCGGAGGTTGGGACCGCCCTGCTGCTGGTGGCAAGCGTTGCAGGCCTGACCGGGGTTCATCAGCGGAGAACCGGCGTTGCCCAGGTCCCAGGTCTTCCCGCTCGTGCACTTCACCGTGATGGGCGCGCCTCCGTCGGTCGCACCACCATCCCCCGGCGCTCCGCCGTCGGGAGGCGGGTCCGTGCATGCCGAGGGATTCCTCGGCGCACCGGCGTCGAGCCATTCTGCGAAGGTCGCGATCTCGTCGTCCTCCGGCGGGACCGCAGGCGTCGGAGGCATCGTCTTCGCCATCATCTCCGCGAGCGCCGCCTGCGCCATCGTCTTGTTGGGATCCTTCTTCGACGGCGCCTTCAGATCGTCGTAGTCGAGGAGCGGCGGCGGGTTGTCCGTGCTGTGACAGGCGATGCAGCGGTTCTCCAGGATCCCTTGCACGTCGCACGGAAGCCCGGTCGCGAGCCCGCTCCCTGCGGGGCCCGGCGGCGGCGACGATGACGATGGCTCCGACCCCGGTGGAATGACGCTCGAGCCGGCGTCCTCTTCACCGGTCACATCTTCGCTGTCCGATGACGACGAGCCACTGCAGGCGACGGCGACGATCGCCGCGGCGAACACGGGAAGCGTCAGAAGGATGATGGGGTGACGCAAAGCCGACTCCATGGTTCGCATCGTGCGCTACCCGACAGGGGCAGAGCGAGCGAATCAATCCATGTTGCTTCGGTCTTCGAGCACATGCCAAGCATATCGTTGGGCTGGGAGGCGCGCTGACCAGGCTCTCCACCACAGTGGTCAAGCGAGGGATCGCGCGCGACCGGAATCGTTCTTCGTCGCTGTCCGGAGGTGCGACCCGTCGTCATGCCTGCGCAGAGGCGCGGGCGATCCACCCATCCACCACGAGCATCGTTCCCGCCCCCTCGGCGTGCGTTCACGAGCGCGTGGCGCGGATGTGCCGCGTGCGAACCTGCAGGCGGCCTTACCGGACGACCAGATCGATCGACGTCGTCGCGCGGCGCGCGCCGTCGGTTCCGACGAGCGTGAGCGTGTGCTCGCCGACCCCGATGTTCCTCGCAGAGAGCATGAACGGCGGGCGGGTGAGCGTCGCGATCAACGAAGAGCCTTCCCACACCTCGACACGCGCGTTGCGTTCGAAGTCGGCGAGCTCGACGGCGATCGCATCGCCGGACTCGTAACGCCGCTTCGCCTTCGCGACGCGAATCGTCGGCGCCACCGGCCATTCCTTCATCCGGTACACGCGAAACCAGTCGATCTCGAAGCTCGCTGGGAAGATCGTCGATGGGCTCGGAAGCCCGCCCCAACCGCCGACCCATGCGTTCAGAATCCAGAACATCGGCTCGTGCGGTACGCCTCGTCCGGTCGTGCGCTTGTAGGGCTTGCCGTCGATCTGCCACTCGACGAGGTCCGGCTTCCAGATCACCGAATACGTGTGAAACTCGGTGATATCCATTCCGTTCACCGTCACGAAGTCGCGTCGGTCGTCGGCCCGGAGCGGCGGCAGGGCCCAGTGATTGACGAACCAGACCTGGCTGACGTTCTCGGCCAGGAACTCGATGTCGATCTCGGGAACGGCGTTCTCCCATGGCCGCCCCCAGAACGCGTACCAGAGGCCAGGCGCGAACGGACAGCGGATGCGCGCCTCGATCTTGCCGTAGGTCTGGGCGAAGCGTCCGCGCGTCTCGACGTACCCAGCGGTGAACGGGAAGGCTTCGTCCTCGGGCGTCGGGATCGCGCTCACGACGAGAGAGCCGTCCGCGACGGTGACCATCTCCGGTGATCCCGAATTGAGCGTCCGCGGATGGACGAGGTCGCCCCCGAGCGCGTTCCAGATCGAAGGATCGATGGCGTCCCCCCCGAACTCGTCACTGAGGACGAGCACCCAATCCTCGCCCGATTCGTCGACCCGCAGAGGCAGCGGGTCGTCGAAGGAGCGAACGCCCTCGTCGGTCGCACACGCGGCCAGGAGTGCACAGCCAGCAATCAGGCTGCGTGTACGCGACTGCATCCGCGAAGCCTCCGCTCGCTCAGTCGGCGTACGGATCCGGCGCGGGATGCGGATCGACGACGTACTTCTCGCCGACCATTCCCTTGCTGAAGTGGGTCACCTCACCGACGGCGGTGACGGCGCTGCTCGAAAGAGCGAACGTCGTCGGGATCATGTCGAACCCGTCGGCTCGGTGTCGCGACCACAGGATTGTGAGCTTCGACGTGCTGTCGAGGCCCTGAGACATCGAGATCGGAAGCGTGACCTGGAGCGGCTTGAGGAACACGGTCCCCGCCGGCTCGAAGACGAACACGGGCGAGACCGTCTTGTACTCCGACGGCGCCGGCTCCAGCGACGACGTCACCGTGATCGTGTCGACGTCGGGCGGGAGGGCGCCGGGCGGGACATCGATCTTCGTCCCGTCGGACAGCTCGACCTGCCCGCCCTTCTCGTTGTCGATCTTCACCGACACCTTCTCACCGGTGCCTGCAGGGTTGCTCGGCGGCAGCTCCGACGGCGCCGGCTCGTGCGAGGACGGCGTGTAGGGCTCACGGCTGGTGAGATCATCCACCGTGCATGCCGAGCCGAGAAGGCCCATGACGACGAGCGCTGCGATGCTGAATGTCTCGAGGCGCGTGCGTGCGGTGCGTGCGGCGCACGCGGTGACGCTGATCTTCTTGTTCATTGTCTCTTCCCTTCGATCATGTTCGACGCTTGCCAGGCTCCTCGGACCTCCGGACTCCGCCCCGTGGCTTCGATCCGTTTCGATTCACGTTGGTCGTTCCCGCTTGTCCGTCTTCCCTTTGCCGGAACGGCAGCGCGGCCTCGAACTTCAGCCTCGTTTGGTCGAACGCAGTAGAATGCGACGAGCGCTCTCGGAGTCGCGGAGTCAGGCGACCCGACGGAGGGCCGGCGAAGGCGGCGCCGTCGTCGGCGGCTCCGAGCACCTGCTCGGACGCGCGAGCTCCCGGCTGCGCATCGCGACGACGCGCACGGTCGGCCTGCGCGAGATTCGATCCGATTGCTGGACGAGCGAGGGTCGGATCGTCGGCAGCCGCGACGGCGGCGGCGGGCGCCAGTCCTCGAGCGCGATCACGGGGACAGGCGGCGGTGCGGGCAGCGCCGTCGGGACGATGGGCTCGTCGTCGACCTCGACGAGGATCGTCGGGCCCGACGCGGGGCCCTCACTGTCGTGAGCGATCGCCTGCACGGCACTCACCGGTACGGAGCTGGTCTCGATCGTAAGAGCAAAGAGGGGGTAGACGTTCGGGGCAGCCATTGGGCATCTCCTTCACCGCAACGCGGTCGAGGAGGACACTGCATGGACCCTGCCATCCCAACCGCAGGGCGCTTTGCGCCCGAATCGTCATGGTCGTGGCTATTTCGTCACGGGACGGACGCACGCCGTCAATTGGTTGAACAGCGCCGCTGAAGTCACCGCGCGCCGCCGGAGGCAGCGCCAAGAACCTGACGTCGCCGGCGATGCGGGCGACGCGGAGCTCGCCCCCCCCGTATGACCAAGACGACGTTGCAGGTGTCCTGCGCGCGGCGCTCGAGCCCAATGTGAAGGCTGAGCTCACCGCGGGGCGAGAGAACGACGTCGGAAGCGATGCAGCGGTGACATCGGTGAAACGGCGACGCTCAGAGAGACCAATAGCGAATCGCGCGGTCGATCGTGGCCGGCTTCAGGATGCTCTTCGCATCGATGACGACACCGCCATGGCGGACCAGCGACAGGAGCTTCTCCTGCCCCATGTCCTTGTACGCCTTGTGTCCGACCGCGATGATGAGGCCGTCGAGGTTGCGGATGTCCTCCCACTTCGTCAGCTTGATGCCATACTCGTGCATCGCCTCTCGAGAGTCGGCGTGCGGGTCGTGAATGACGGCATCGATCCCGAAGGAGCAAAGCTCCTTCATGATCTCCGGGACCTTGCTGTTGCGGAGGTCGTTCACGTCTTCCTTGAAGGTAAGGCCGAGGATCCCGACGCGAGCACGCTTCACGGGGATATCGTTCTCGATGAGGAGCTTGGTCATCTTGGTGGCGAGGAAGGGCGCCACGTTGTTGTTGATGCGGCGCCCAGCGAGGATCACCTCGGGCTGGTAGCCGACCTGCTGGGCCTTCGCGGTGAGGTAGTAGGGGTCGACTCCGATGCAGTGCCCGCCGACGAGACCTGGACGGAAGGGGAGGAAGTTCCACTTCGTCCCAGCCGCCTCGAGCACGTCGAGCGTACGGATGCCGAGGCGATCGAAGATCACCGCGAGCTCGTTCATGAGCGCGATGTTGAGATCTCGCTGAGTGTTCTCGATCACCTTCGCCGCTTCGGCGACCTTGATCGACGTCGCCTTGTGGACGCCGGCGGGAACGATGCCGCCGTACGCACCAGCGACGCGCTCGAGCGTCTCCATGTCTTCCCCCGCCACGACCTTCACCACGGTCTCGAGCGTGTGAACGGTGTCACCCGGGTTGATGCGCTCCGGCGAGTACGCCAGCTTGAAGTCGACACCGCGCTGGAGTCCGGAGACCTTCTCGAGGATCGGACCGCAGACCTCTTCGGTCGCCCCCGGATAGACCGTCGACTCGTAGCAGACGATGGCCCCGGGCTTGATGTGCTTACCGACGAACTCGGAGGCCTTCACGAGCGGAGTCAGATCGGGGACGTTGTTCTCGTCGACCGGCGTCGGAACGGCAACGACGAACATCGTGGTGCTCGCGAGGTCTTCCGGCTCGCACGAGAACCGAAGCGAGCTCTCGAGGAGGACCCCGCTCGTCGTCTCGTTGTTGCGATCATGGCCTTTGCGCAGCTCCTCGACGCGTCCGCAGTTGGTGTCGAACCCCACCGTGTCGGGGAACTTCCGGGCGAACGCGAGCGCAACAGGCAGACCGACGTAGCCGGGGCCGATGACCGAGATCTTTTCCTTCATGACGATTCCTTGACGGCTTGAAGTGTTCGAGGAGCATCTGCGAACGAGGCCACAACGGCGTGGCCCGACCTGCTCCCCGTTGCGCACGCGCGCGGAAGCTGGAGTGCCGGAGGACGCGCGGGGCGCTCAGGCAGCCCGGTGGCTCGGCGGGGACTCCGCTTCGACCATCTTTCGCCTCGGGGGCAGGCTGGAGACTCTCGCACGAGCTCCGGTCTTGTTCGTGATCTCGGTCTCCGTTGCGACGACGAGAGGCTTCACGAACTGCGGAGCGGCGCGTGGCACGGCTGGTGAGACGAGATAGGCCGCGTCTCCCGAGGGGGAGCCCCACACGATCGAGCGGGCCTTCTTACCGGTGGTCCAACCTTCGAAACCGCTGGGCGTCCAGGGCGTCTCGGTCCATCCCAGCCAGAACGTTCCGAGCGGCACGTCTCCGCGCAGGAGCGAGCGCAGCGACAGCGCCAGGAAGCGACGAGCGCGGAACATGAGAGCGATGCGTTCGCACCGCCCCTTCATCAACGTCCACTCTGGCGCGAACTTCGTCGTGTTGCCGAAGAGGAAGACGTCCTTCGTCACTCCGACGACACACCCTGCACAGTTGATGACGATGCAGTGGAGCGATGCCAGAGGAAGGCACAAGAGCACCCGCCAGTAACGGCGGCGGTCGCGCTCGAGCGCGAGCGCCATCAGCGTGTAGAGCGAGTACGCGATCGTCTGGGCGGAATAGCCGAGCAAGAAGCCCAGCGCTGCGCGTGAGCTTCCGAGCGCGTAATACGGAAGGACGACGTAGTAGAGGCCGACGTTGAACACCGTATTGAGCAGGAGCCCAATGTGCGCGCTCACGGGCAGGCCGATCTCCCAGTGGTACCAGAAGGCGCGCCAGAACCGGCCGCCGCACTCGACACGAGAGGAGTTCCATCGCACGCGCTGCACGAAGAGGCCCTTGATCGTCGAAGGCGTGAACGTAAAGACACGCGCCTCGGGCTCGTAGTCGTGGGAGCGCTCGATGAAGTACTGGAAGAAGAAGCGCCCCAGCGCATGAAGCGGAGTCCGCGGCGCGTCGAAGCTGAGCCTTCCACCCCGCCAGCTCGCGAGGCTCGCGATGAAGGCGATGCACGTATCGTCCGACGCACCCGTGAGCGCCTCGGGGAGCGCAGGAGCGCTGCTCTCCGAGAACTTCGGAGGTGCGTGACCAATCCACCATTTCAGCCAATCCCCGATACGAAGCGTCTGCATGAAGCCCATGAAATGGGGTGCCTGCACGAGCAGGTCGGTCCACGTGCAGTAGAGCGCCCCGGGGATGCCGATCTTCGGCGAGGGCTTCCAGTTGTAGCGGGCCACGTTGGAGACGATGAACTCCCTGGCAACCTGCATGTAGATCTGGCCCTTGACCGTGAAGAAGGCTCGCCAGCCGCTCCAGACGAGGTCCGGACGAATGCAGATCTTTCCCGACACCACCCGTCGCAGATTGCCGGTGATCGGATGGGGCGTGGTGAGCCGCGCCGCGAGGAGCTCGAGCGCGTGTGGGCCGAGGGTGCCGTCTCCGTCGATGCTGAAGTAGATCTCCGGGATCCGTACATGCGCTCCGGAGGCGACGAGCTCCTTCATGAAGGAGACGCCGGCCTCGACGGCCATCATCTTGCCCAGACGCGTGGGCGTTCCGGTCACGTAGACGTGGACGTTCTCGGGAAACGCTTGCTGTTTCAGCCACGCATCGAGGTCGGCGCGGAGCTTGGGGTGCTCCGTGACGCCGTCCACGCTCGCGATGATCACGAGCTCGCTCGGGTACTCGTTGGTCGCGCAGCTATGGACGGTCGTCGTGATGGCGTTCAGATCGTCCTTGTCGCGAAGGAGCGAAGGAATGATCACGAGCCCGGACGGGCGAGCACCGCGCTCGAGCGGCCGGAACGAGTCGCGGCGGTCCAGCGCGATGTTCGATAAGTACCGAATCAAAAGCAGAATGCGGTCGCTCTGGAAGAACGCGAAGCAGACGAAGAGGTTGAGGAGGATGGGCGCAGTGAGCTGGAACGAATCGAGAGTCCGGAAGCCCCAGAAGAGTGACTCCATGGCTACTTCGCGGAGACTCGCTCGCCGGGCTCGTAGCGCGAGGGGACCGAGGGAGAATCGTTGGCACGGATGCGCAGCGTCTTCGACTTGGCTGCGTCGCGCCTCGTCAGGTCGAGCACGGCGTACTGTCCGCGTGCCTGATTGCCCCACGGGTCCGGGAGAATGACCTCACCAGGGACGAGCTCGCTGACCTCGCCGACAGGCTTGCAGTGGAACGCGCCCCATACGCACTCGAAGACGGTCGCACCGGGCGTCACTCCCGCGCTCTGCGTATAGGGAACGAAGGCGACGTCCATGCTTTTCTCCGCGGCGCGGAAGATCGGACGCGTCTTCAGCTGAGACTCGACCTCGTCGAGCGTCGCCAGCTTCTCCGAGAGGAGCTTCTTCTCGTGTCTTTTGGAGCGCTGCTCCGACTCGAGCTTCATGATCTCGAGCTCGATGCGCACCATCTGTTCCTCGCGCACCATCACCTCCGGCATCATCGGACCTTCGCCGGAGATCGACTGGCGGGTGAGCATGGCGTGGTCGACCTGGAGGTTGGTCTGGAGACGTGTCCGCTCGTTCTCGAGCATCGCGAGGTGGAGCTGATTCTGCGTCTGCAACTCCTTGGTGAGCTCCGTCTTCGAGATGAGCCCCGCCTCCAGGTTCGTCTGGCGATCCTCCACCAGGCGAGACTGCTTCTCGGCCATGTCCGCAAGGAGCGCGTGCTGGTCCTGCAACATCTTCCGCTCACGGACGCTCGCGGCGAACTGGCGCGTGCTGACGGCGCTGGTCCACGCAAGCGAGCTCGCAGGCGTACGCTGGAGCCCTTTGAGCCGCTCGATCGCCTTCTGACCCGCCGCCAGCGCCTCCTCGACCGCTTCGATCTCCGTCGCGGTGCGCGCACGCTCGACAGCGAGCTGGCTTGCGTGGAGCTTGCTCGCGAGCACCTGATCATTGTCGGGAGAGAGGATGATCGGCGCGATGAACGAGTCCGTCGCCGCGAGGTAGCCCTGCTGGCCCACGTACCCGGTGCAGGCGACGAGCGCGCCCAGCGCCGTGAAGGCGAATAGCCGCGTACCCACCCCGCGCCGACCTGAGCTCTGCCCCTTCTCTTCGTTTCCCATGGCCGGGTGCTCTGCAAGCAGGGGACCACGCGACGTCCTGAGGAAGCGCCATGACGATGACGATGCCGACAACGGGCGCGGCGCACGAGACTCACCGTCTTCGCGGAATCTCCTGCGCGGAGGGGGTGAGGTGACGGCATGAGGGCTGCAGTCATCCTGAGGATGTCTGCCAATTTCGCGCGCAATCCTCGACCTGAACGCGCCGCCGTCAAGCCGCTGACGCGAGGGAGTCGAAAACATGGCGCGCTCGCGTCGATCGCGTCGGGCGCGGTCATCACGGTCATCGCGGTGGCGTGCAGCGAGACCCCTGCCGCAACGGAAGAGTGGACCGCGAGGCCTGGCGCGCTCGACTTGCTCGCGCCGCAAGATGCCGGCGACGCCGCCGACGCACGGAGCCCAGGCGACGCAGGAGATGCCGCACGCGTCGGCGATGGCGATGCCGATGACGCGGCGGTCGACGAGCCGCCCCTACCGCTTTGCACGCTCACCGGCCCCCCCGCAGCAACGCCGGGCGACACGCTCGTCTTCAGCGAGGAGTTCGACGGCACGGCGGTCGACCCGCTCAACTGGAACGTCCAGTCGGGGTACAGAGGACACGGGGGTATCGCCAACACCGCTTCTCCGGCGAACGCGGTCGTCAAGGACGGGACGCTGCAGATCACCACCGAGCGGGATCCGGCGAACACGCAGTACCCGTACAAATCGGGCCACATCGACTCGCTCGGAAAGTTCGCCCGCACGTACGGGAAGATCGAGTTCCGGGCGCGCTTCCCGTTCGCTGCAGGCGTCTGGTTTGCGCTGTGGGGACGGCCTTGGTCGCAGCCGTTTCCCGAGATCGACATCGAGATCATCAACCGCCCGGCCAAGACGAACCCGGAGCTCTACTTCGTCAACCATTGGGCGTCCGAGCCACTGCCCGCGAACGCTCGCCGATCGTTTGCGATGCTCAATCTCCCGGACCTCAGTGAGTTCCACGTCTACACGGTGCTGTGGAAGCCAGACCTGCTCGAATGGCAGTTCGACGGCGTCACGAAGATGCAGGCGAAGCCGCAGGGCATTCCGAACCTGCCCGTGTACTGGATCATCAACGGCTGGGTGGGCAGCTGGGTCGGCAACCCGACCGACGCCACGCCCTTTCCGAACACGTTCGAAGTCGACTACGTCCGGGTTTACCGCATCGACGGCGTCATCGCCGATCCGCTGCTGAAGATCGTCAACCAGCGTACGAAGTACAAGCGGACGGACGCGATCCAGATCGCGGCCGCGAACTTCGACGAGGCGTGCGTCCACGTCGAGATGTACGACGGGAACACGCCGACGAGAACCACGTCGACGCGGCCGTACCAGTTCCGGCTGTCGACGCTGGGCACCGGCATGCACCACCTCACCTTCGTCGCGACGGACGGCGTGCGGAGCACGACGTCGACGATCGACGTCCAGATCGACTGACCTCGCTCTCGTTCGACCTGGCCTCTCGCGCTCACTTCATCGACCCATTCGCACAGGTATCCATGTCTCGTATTCGACTCGCGCTCCTCGTCAGCATCCTCGCCATCGGGTGCACCGCAACGTCGGACGCCCCGCCGTGGAGCCCGCCGGAGGCGCCACCTCCCCCTCCGCGCGAAGCGATGTACCTCGAGCTCGAGCAAGGTGACCTGGAAACGGCCGACGGGATCATGAACGACACGTGGCCGGCGCGCGGATTCCCCGCCGCGAAGCTCGCGTGGCCGTTGACCTGGACGGAGGACCCCTACAACGACGCGTTCTTTCGGTTCATGTTCTACTCGCTCCGCTACACCGAGCACCTCTGGTTCGCCTACCGAGCCACGGGTGAGGAGCGCTACCTCGAGAAGCTCCACGCCATCCTTCGCTCGTACATCGCGAACGAGAAGGTCCGCCCGTTCAATCGGCGCACGATCGACAACGAACACGCCACCGCCTACCGCGTGATGGTCCTCACGTACCTCTACGTGAAGCTCGAGAAACGCGGGAGCCTTCCGCCCGACGTCGGAGACGGCCTTCGTTCGTCGCTCGCGAGGATGGCGGAGTACCTCATGGATCCTCGCCGTTTCGAGTCATGGGCAAACCACGGCTTCACGCAGGCCGCCGCGCTCCTCGTGCTCGCGCACAACCTGCCCGAGCTCGAGGGGGCGAGCACGTGGCGCACGACGGGACTCGAGAGGCTCGAGGTGATGCGGACCACCAACATCGACGCCGACGGCGTCGACATCGAGAACTCCCCCTTTTACCACATGTTCGTGCTCGGTCTCGTGACCCAGATCGGCGCATGGGCCGCGGAGCACGAGCCGTCCATCGCGCCTCGGTGGGAAGCCACGAAGCGGGCGATGATTCACTATCTGGCCTACGTCACTTACCCGAACGGCAGGCTCCCCATGCTCGGCGCCACCGGAACCAGCATCGTGGCGAATCAGGACCCGCTGATCTATGGACCGCTCGCCGCGATCGACCCCGAGTTCGCGTGGGTCTGGTCGCGTGGAGAGGGCGGAACCCCTCCTGCCAAGCGCGCGGAGCTCTTCCCCATCGCGGGCCTTTTCGTCCTTCGCGCCCCGAAGGCAGCCCCCGAGCAGACCTTCGTGACGTTCGACTCGGGCATCTACCGGACGGACCACAGTCACCTCGACGCCCTCAGCACGACCATCTATTCCGACGGCGCGGCGCTGGTCCCCGACTCCGGGCTCTACACGTACGACCGCGGCGCCGACTACGACTACTTTCACGGGACGCGCGCTCACAACACGGTCGTGGTCGACGGGAAGGACCAGCCGGAGGGCGCCGCGAGGCCCGGAGCGTATGGCGTCACGGGCAACACCTCGTGGGCGACTGGAGAGAGCACGCTCTACCAGGGCGTCACCCATCGCCGCACCGTCGTGATCATCGACCAGGGACTCGTGCTCGTGACGGACGATCTGGCGAGCGACACGCCGCACGAGTACGCGCAGACCTGGCACTTCTTTCCCGGAGCAGGCCTGTCCGTCGACGGCCTCGACACCAACGTCGACAACATCAAGGCCGTGCCGATCCTGCTCCTGCGTCAGGCCGATCCGGAAGGTCTCTCCGTCGCACATGCCTACGGTCAGACGAATCCCATCCAGGGCTGGGTGTCCCTTGCCTACAGCAAGAAGGAGCCCGCACACGCCGTCGAATACCGCCGCTACGGTACGCACGCCAGCTTCGCCACGGCCTTCGTCATGGGCCGGCGCGCGCGCTCTGGAACACCCGCGCGCGTGCGACAGAGGCTGGATCCGGTCACGGGTGAGCGGCTCGTGACCGTGTGCGCCGAGGGCTCGAACGCGACCGTCCGGATCCGCAACGAGGGCACGGCCGACGCATCCGTAGGAGTCTCCAAGGGCGGTTGCTGACGCGCGCTCGCGCCTGGGCGCCAAGCCGATGTCGCCTCGTCAGCGCTCTGACGTGGGTGGGAGACGATGTCTGGCCGAAGGGACGTCGTACGGCGAGCGCCAGGAATACGCCGCAACTCGCGCCAAGACGTCACCGCGTTGACAGGCACGAATGATGAAAAGGCGCTCTCGTCGGACGTCACCTGGTTCCGCGCCGCCGCCCTCCCCGGAACGAACGAATCACCTCGGAGACAAGTCACGATGATCGCCGCGCTCGCTTCACGCCGCTCCAACGCTTACGTTCGCCGCACGGTCGGCTTCCTCGCTGCGGCGTTGACATTCGCAACGGCCGGGTCGGCTCACGCCGAGCCCCCAACCGACTACTGCCAGAGGGTCACGGCCCGCGCCGAGGGCGACGCCGCACTCATGTTCGCTCCGACGGTGCATGCGCAGCTCATTCGCTTTCCCAGCGCGGGCTTCGCGGATGCGTCGGGCCTCGAGGTCGGTCGTGGGTTTCAGCCCCGCGCCGCCATGAGCATCGGCGTCATCGACATCTACCGCGGCTTCGGCGTCCTCGACGTGGCGCGAGCGGATTGCCGCCGACAGCAGAGCGCGTGGACGCTCGAGCAGGTCGTCGCCCAACGCGCCGAGATCGGACGAGCCGCGGCGCTCGAGCAGAAGCTCGCCTTCCTTCGACAGCATGCTGCCGATGTCCGTGAGCTCGTGCGTGTCTCCGAGGAGCGCTTCGCCGCTCAAACCACGACGCTCCCCGAGGTTCAGGACATCCGCCTGCACGCTCTGGCGTTCGATCGCCGGATCGTCGACACCGAGCGCGAGATCGCCGTCATCGCGTCGCGTGGGCTCGCGATGCCTCGAGAGGCGATTTCGGAGGCGCTCGACGCGTACGAGAAGAACGCGGTCAAGCACGAAGAGAAGGTCGCCCACGTCCGCAATCTGCAGCCGTGGAGGATGAGCGTGACCGCCGGCGTCGCTGCGACCCCCGCCGCCGACGCCTTCGGTGTCGCCGAGCTCTCGTACAACCTCGGCGGCCTCTTCCAGGGCAGCGCCGAGCGGCGCGCGATCGAAGCGAGGGCGAACGAGCTCAAGACGGCGCGGTACGAGATGCGCCAGCAAGTCGAGGCCATGAAGCGCGAGCTACGCGCGAATGCCACGCAGAACCGCCTTCAGATTCGCGCGATCGAAGCCGAGCTCACGCGCATTGCCAGCAATCTGGCGTCGCTCGAGGGCACCGAGGCGCCGAACAAGCACTCGGTGGTGGCCGCGATGACGCTCCAGACGATCGAGCTCGAGGCGGAGAAGGTCTTCCTCACGACTCTGGCCGACGCCCAGATGGCCTTCGGAGCCGACAAGTGACCTACTGGACTCCGTCCGACCGGCCGGAGCGGAGGTCATCGCTCCGAACCCGGCTCATCTCGTTCGCGGCGCTCTGCGGCGCGGTGAGCGCGATCGGGTACGTCGCGAGCACGGTCTATCACGTCGCGACGGACGGCTTCGTGGCGCCGATCGCGCTCTCGCCGGATAGCGACCTGGTCATCCAGAGCAAGCTCAGTATGAGCCAGCTCCTCGCCGAGAGGATGCGGATCACCGCCAAGCGAGAGGCGACCGCAGCCGAGCTCGAGGGCGCCTCCGAGGCGCTCGAGGAGCTGAAGGCCTTGCACGCGTCGTCGGCCAAGGCGCTCGAGTGGACCTCGACCCTCACGACCAACGAGGCGCTGGCTGGGGCCGAAGACCAACGTGTCCTCGTCCAGCAGCGGGCGGCCCTCGCTCGGATGATCGCAGACGAGGAGAGCCTGCTCGACCGCATGAAAAAGGATCTCGACGCCGGGCTCATCTCGAAGGTCGAATACGCAAGACAGGCCCACGCGCTCGACCAGCTGCGCGTCGCGTCACTGGAGAACGAGCGCGCTCGAATCACCCGGAACGTGCAGATGAACCAGCTGCGGCTCACGCAGCAAGCGCTCCGCGGCAGCCGTGACCGCTCACAAGTCTCGACCCCCGAGATGCTGGCGCAGCAAGACCAGATGGTCCGTGTGAAGTGCGAGATGATTCGCCTCCAGGCCGAGCAGAGATCGAAGACCGCGGAACAACGAACGCTCGACGAGGAGCTCACGAAGCTCGACGAGCTCCTCGCTCAGCTCAAGGCGCGCCCGATCTTCCGTGCCATCGAAGCGGACACGAACGTAGCGTTCGTGCCGTACACGCAAATCGCCGGGGTAGGTCCCGGCGCCGAGATCTACGACTGCGTATGGGGCGTATTCGCCTGCAAATCAGTCGGTCGCATCGCCGAGCTGTTGCCGGGCGAGGCGCTCGTCCAGGATCCCTGGGGGAGCCCCGCGCGCGGACAATACGCGATCATGAGGCTCGACGATGCAGAGGCTGCGCAGTCGAAAACGCTGCGCGTTCGTCCCTCGAGCCGACCGCTGTCGCCTGCTCCTCCGGCGCCGTCGCCAGTCGCCAGTCGACTTATCGAATAAGGCAATCATGAGTTGGTTGATCCGTAACCTGCTCGATCTCTACATCGCCACACCGATCGGAGCACTCGCATTTGCCTTTTGCCTGATGTTCTTCGACTACTTCTATTCCCTACCCGCGCATTTCCTCTCACGCGCCGTCATCGGACCGCCCCACCCCAGCAGGGCTCGACTGCCCTCCGGCCTCGTGGTCATCCCCTCTCTCCTCCGGGGAGCCGACGAGCTCGAAGCGATCAAGGCGACGCTGGCAAGCGTCCTCGTCAACGGATACCCGGGTCACATGATCGTCGTCGCCAGCATCGACGGCTACGACGAAGCGCCCTCGGTCTATGCCGAGCTTCAGGCCTGGATCGCGGCGCAGCAGTCCGCGCTCCCGAGGGACGTCTGGCTCTACGTGACCGGCACGCCGAAGCGGCGGGGCAAGCCGCTCGCGATCGACCATGGTGTGCAGCATGTGAAGGCGCTGGTGAGCGCGAACGTCCACGCCGAGTTTCCGAAGATCTACTTCAGCACCGACGCCGACGCGGACCTGGGGCCGCACGCGTTCGAGCACATCGCGCGCCGCCTCTGTCGAAGGAACCCGTTCACGGGGAGCCCGGGGCGAGCCGTCGCCGGCAACCTCCACGTGCGAGGCAACAGCTACTGGAAGGGCTGGCGCCATTTCTTCAGCGTCGAAGGCCAGCTCGGGATCCAGGTCGCGCGCGAGTACCTCGTGACGAACATCGCGCGCTACAACCGGCGCCCATTCCCCCTCAGCGGCACGACCGGCGTCCTCTACTGCATGTGGACGGAGATCTTCCTCGAAGGCCCCCGCTTCATGGGCTTCATGCGGTCGCTCCGGTTCGCCGACTACGTGAAATGGTGGCTGGGAGTGCCTCCACCGAAGTTCTCCGAGAGCAACGTCGCACCGATCCCGGAGCTCCTTGCTGGCGACACGGACGACACCGTGAGCGCATTCTTGGCGGTGATCGCGCGCTGGGAAGACGGGCGCTTCACGCTCGACGCCCCGCGCACGCCCCTTCACGCACTCTACTACATGTTGCGATCGCTCTTCTTCGACCGCGCGCTGCGGTACGAGCCCGAAGCGCGCGTGTACACGTCTTCGCCGTCGACGCTCGGAACGTTGTGGCGCCAACGGGTGCGCTGGAACGCGGCGCGCATCGAGGTCGCCGGTCGGTTCTCTCGCTCCTTCTGGTTTCACTGGGACCTCGGCATCTGCGCCGTCGGCGTGGTGGCGCTGATCCTGAAGTACGTCTTCTTCGGCGCGTTCTACTATGTCGCAGTCCCGTTCGCGCTCTTCCAGGGAAGCTTCGCCCATCGCGTCGGCGCCGCGTTCGTTCTGCAGCTCGCCATCTACGGCCTATGGACGACGATGGCCTTGCTGATGAACGACTCCTTCCACAAGAACTGGCGACTCTTGCTCGCGCTGCCCTGCGCCCCGCTCTACACGCTCGTCTACAGCTTCTGGACGACCTTCACCGGCACCATCAACGACGTATTCCTCTTCGGGAACATCACCAAGTTCGCGCCGGAGTCGACGCTGATCAAAGGCGACTCGCACCGGATCGCAATCCTCGCCCGCGCTCGACGAGCGCTCCTGCTCGCCGTCCGAGCGACCGTCCGAGGCGATGTCCCGTTCGGGCTCTTCTGGTTCGGTTGGTCCGAGACCGAATGGACGCCGAGCGGCTATGAGGGTTGGACATCCGGAAAGAACCCGAGCCTCCTCGAGCGCCTCCGGTTCCGCCGGCCGGCGAGGAGCGCCGGCGAGGGCGACGCTCCGATTCCGGTAGCGCGCGCGTCCCTCCGGCCGAGCATCCGAGTGGCTGCGCAGAAGGACTCCGCACGACGGAGCCTCCAGCCGAGCCCGAACATCGTCACGACGAGGCACGCTGCTTGAGCGCGTAGGTCGGAGCCGCCCGAGGTCACCGGGAGGTGCACGACGAGGCGGCACCTCCCGGCACACGGAGCTCGAGGTCGAAGATGCCGTTGTCCGTGCGAAGCCCTGCCGGGCCGTCGAACGCGAACGCCTCGGACGGCAGACGACCGCGCCAGACCAAGACGTCGTCCGCCATGACCTCGAGGACTCCGCCCCTGAGGTCCGCGCGCAAACGGTGCAAGTCGTCTCGCTCGATGAGCGACGGCGGGGTCGACGACTCCGGCTTCACGTTGATGTAGCCGCTTGCTCCGCATTCGCGATGAGTCGAGGCGCCCGCGTTGTGTTTCACCGAGACGAAGATCCCCGAGGAGGGAGCGATGTGCCACATCACGTAGACGACGTTGCAGGTGTCTCGCGCACGAAGCTTCACGCCGATCTGCCGCCGGAGCTCGCCGTTCGCCAGCGGCACGGGGGTGGAGCTCGGGCCACGGTAAATGAACGCAATCTCCGCTGCGGCTCCGTGATCGCCGGCAACAACGGCTCGGACACCGCCTGCATCGATGTGGAAGCGGCGAGCGCCGGGAGAATCGACACGACCGCTGCTCACGCAGAGTGAGGCCGAATCGATCGGCGCGAGCGGTGCGTCGGAGCGTGCGACCGAAGCGACCGGCGTAGGTGCTCGGCTGCTGATCCGAGGATGATGCTCGGCCGACCAACAAGTCGTCGTTGCGAGAAGCGCGACCACCATCGCTCGTCGTCTCGCGCGCACCGAGGAGCAACGGCGCGCTTGCGAGAGCAGTTCACCTCCAACGACGAGAGCGCCACCTCGGCCGGCGCGATGCGAGCTCGTCGTCAGGTTTGGAAGGTTTGGAGGTGATGGGCATCGACAGTCGTCCGCCCGCGTTCGGGCCACCGGCAGGATGCTTCGCGCCCGTGTACATCAACAGACACGAAGGGAGGCCAGGAGGCCAGGAGGCCAAGAGGCCAGAGGACGGGTTCGGACGCACCTACATCGGTGCGCGCTCGGCCATGACTCCACGCCCCCCCCCGGCCCTCCGCAGCGGCGGGGCTTGACGGCCCGATGGGGCAGCGGCAAAAGCCTTTCAAAGCCATGCTTCCCGACACCGTCAAGGCGCAGCTCGACGACCTCATCAAGAAGAACAAGGTCCTTCTCTTCATGAAGGGCAACAAGCACTTCCCTCAGTGCGGGTTCTCGGCGCAGGTCGTCCAGATCCTCAAGGAGACCGGCACGAAGTTCGAGACGGTGAACGTCCTCCAGGATCCGGCCATTCGTGACGGCATCAAGGAGTACTCGAGCTGGCCGACGATCCCGCAGCTCTACGTCGATGGCGAGTTCATCGGCGGCTGCGACATCGTCAAGGAGATGTACGCGGCGGGCGACCTCCAGAAGAAGCTCGGGGTCGAGGAGAAGCCGGTCACTCCGCCGAAGGTCAAGCTCGACGACGGTGCGGTGAAAGCGATCAAGGGCGCCGACGAAGGCAACGGCGACGTACTCCGCCTCGAGATCGGCCCGCAGTTCCAGTACGACCTCTACTTCGGACCGAAGAAGCCGGGCGATGTCGAAGTCGTCGCGAACGGCGTGACGATCTGCTTCGACAAGCAGAGCGCGGCGAAGGCCGACGGCCTCGTGGTGTCGTGGGTCGAGACCGCCGACGGCGGCGCCTTCCGAATCGACAACCCGAACGAGCCCGTCCGCGTGAAGAGCCTCTCGGCGACCGAGCTGAAGAAGTGGATCGACGAGGGCAAGAAGTTCGAGCTCTTCGATGTCCGCACGGACGAGGAGCGCGACATCGCGAAGGTCGACCGCGCACGCGCTCTCGACGTCGAGGGCGAGAAGGCGCTGCTCGCTCTCGCCAAGGACACGCCCGTCGTCTTCATGTGCCATCACGGGATGCGGAGCCGGAACGCGGCCGAGCGCATCCGCCGGGAGGGCTTCACGCAGGTGTACAACCTCGAGGGCGGCATCGACGCCTGGTCCCAGAAGGTCGACTCCACGGTCCCCCGCTACTGATCGGCGCGAACGAACATGAGCGACACCAAAGAAGCGATCCGCTCTGCGATCCTCGACAAGATCCCCGGCGCTGACGTCGTCGTCGATGCCGGGAGCGGCGGCCACTTCACCATCCAGGTGGTCTCCCCCGTCTTCGCCGGCAAGAACATGGTCGAGAGCCAGCGGCTCGTGTACGGTGCGATCGCCCACCTGATGAAGGGTGACGGCGCGCCGGTTCACGCAGTCGACAAGCTGACGACCAAGACGCCCTGACGAGCGCCGGGCCCGAGGCACCTCGGGCTCGGGACACGAGCTCGCGTCGACGCGCTCCGCGTCGCGCCTGCCTCACCGCATCCGCTTGCCCGTGACGTTGCCCTTCACGGGCGGCGGCGGGATCGCGACCGGCGCCCCCATCAGGGGACGCATGGGTTGGGCCGTACCGCTGGGCTCCACGTGCACCGGCGGCGTCGACGACGGCACCGGCTCGACGGCGCGGTCGCCGGTCTGCCAGCCTCCGACCGGAGGCACGGGCGGCGCCGGGTCGACCTGTTGCACCATTTCCGGCGGTAGCCCCATCTCGCCCATCACGAACGGCTCGGGAGAGCCCTGCGTCGCGCACAGCCCCCGCGTGAGCATCGACGTCGCGGCGAACGCCATTGCACCGGCGCCTGCCACCGCGAGGGCGAGCTTCTTGCGGCGCTTCTTCTTCACACCGACCGGGCAATCCTCGGTGAGGATCGTTCCGTCGGCGCGCTGGTAGAAGCGGACGCACAGCTCCTTGCCGACGCGCTCCTGGAGCAGCCGCTCCGCGTCCTCGCGCGGCATCGCGGAGAGGTTGTAGACGTTCTTCTCGCAGCTCACGCAGAAGCGCACGCGCTCGTCACCGAGCATCTCGTCCCAGCTCGCGTTGCACGGGCTCGCGATGCGCACCTGGTCGAGCATCGGCAGCGAGCGCTTCCCCGTGCTCGCACCGAGCCGCTGTGCGACGGCGGCAAGCTCGCGCTCGAGGTCCTGCTCGCGGGCCCGAAGTCCGTCGAGGTGGGAGGTCTGCTCCTTCAGCCGCGCGATCTCGCGCTCGAGGGAGTCCTTGCGTTCGCGCAGCGCGTCAATCTCGTTCCTGTAGGGCGACGTCACGGTCCCCTCCCGACGGACGAGGTCGTCGAAGGATCTCCCCGGCCGAACAGATCGAGGGACACGCCGGACTCGGCGACGTCAGGACGAGGCATGGCGCCGCCGATTTCCGCCCGACGCGGTCAGGGGGCGGTAGCCACCGACTCGGTCGCCTCGACGTACATCGACTCGATCTCGATCCTGTACTTCTCGTTCACGGCCTTGCGCTTCACCTTCATCGTCGGTGTGAGCTCGCCGCCGTCGATGGAGAACTCGGTCGGGACGACGACGAACTTCTTGATCGTCTGCACCCGCGCGAGCTTCTCGTTCACCTGGTCGATCTGCCTCTGCAGATGCTTGCGGAAGGCATCGCACGTCGCGGCCTCGGCGATCGTCTTCGCCGGGCTGCCGCATGCCTCCGTCTCCACCTTCAGACGATCGGGGTCGAGCGTCACCAGCGCGGCGAGGTACTTCTTCCGATCGCCGACGACCACCGCCTGACCGACGACGGGGATCGCCTTGAGCTGCCCCTCGAGCACCTGCGGCGCGATGTTCTCGCCGCCCGCTGTGATGAGGAGGTCCTTCTTGCGATCGGTGATCTGGAGAAAGCCGTCCTTGTCGATGGTGCCGATGTCGCCCGAGTGGAGCCAGCCGTCGTCGTCGAGTGCGTTCTTCGTCGCCTCGGGGTCCTTCAGGTAGCCCTTGAAGACGTGCGAACCGCGCATGCAGACTTCGCCGTCCTCGGCGATCTTGAGCTCGGCACCGGGCACGACGATGCCACACTTGGCGGTTCGGTAGTTGTCGGGCGGCGAGTACGTCGCGGGACCGGTGCACTCGCTCATCCCGTAGACCTCGAGGATCGGGATGCCGAGCGAGAGGAAGAACTCGAGGGTGTCCTTCGAGATCGGCGCCGCACTCGTCACGCAGATGCGCGCCCGGTCGAGGCCGAGACGCTCGCGGACCTTGTCGAAGACGACCTTCTTGGCGATGGGGTGGAAGAGCGGGCGCGCCTCGCCGCGCTGCTCGGCGTAGCCGGCCGCGAGGCCGACCTTGCGGGCCCAGGCCGCGATCTTCTTCCGGAGCGGAGGCGACGACGCTCCCGCCGCGACCATCTTCGCCTGGATCTTCTCCCACACGCGCGGCACGCCGAGGAAGATGGTCGGACGCACCTCCTGAAGCGACTCACCCAGCTTCTCGAGGCTCTCCGCGAAATAGAGGACCGACCCCATCGCCATGGGGCCGTGGACGGTGAGGAGCTGCTCGGCGATGTGGCTGAGCGGGAGATAGCTGATCGAGACCTCGTCCGGACCGAAGCGGAGCGCCTTGATGACCGCCTGCGCCGTCCACACGAGGTTCGTGTGCGAGATCATGACGGCCTTCGGCTCGCCCGTCGTCCCCGAGGTGTAGATGAGCGTGCAGACGTCGTCCGGCTTCTGGACCGCGATGCGTGCATCGAGCTCGCTCTCGGGAGTCTCGTCGCCCAGCTCGAGGAGCTCGTTCCAGCCGAGCACACGCAGACCGCCTCGCCTGCTCTCCGCCGGACGTCCGAGCATCTGGACGACCACCTCGAGGTGCGGCATGCGCTCCTGCTCGGCGACGAACTTCTCGACCTGCTGCGCCGTGTCGGCGAACGCGACCTTGGCCTCGCAGTGGTGCGTGATGTACCGCACCTGCTCAGGCGTGTTCGTCGTGTAGATGCCTGCAGGGACGGCTCCGGCGAGGATCGCGCCGACGTCCGAGATCAGCCACTCGGGGCTGTTGTAGCCGATGATCGAGATCCCCTTGCCGGGCTGCACGCCGAGGCCCACGAGCGCGCGCCCGACACGCCGCGCGTCACGCAGATATGCGCTCCACGTCGTCGTGCGCCAGCCGCCGTCGCGCTTCACGCGGAGCGCAGGCCGGTCGCCATAGCGCGTCGCCGTCTCCCCCAGGACTTCGTGAACCATGGTCGCCATGACCGCAAAGTATAGGCGCGGGGATCGAGGCCGGATCCCCGAAAAAGCTGAGCTTGCGGCACATGAGACGCACCTCGTGCAGCGCGCGACGGGCGCGCGCGAGCGGCATACCTGCACGCGACCGCAGGCCATGCCGAACGGTTGAGCAGTGCGGTCCGCGCGCGGCTCGGGCCGAGCCGATGTCGATATGGAAAAGTGGCTAATTCCAAGGATGGCTTCACAATATGAGGTGGAGGGTGAAGTCTTGGACCTCCACCATTCGATTACGAAAGCGTTTTCAGTCACAGCGTTCTTTGGATTGACGCTCGCTCCACAGGATGGAGCTCGAGGCATTCGGGCCGTCGCCGAAGGCCTGTCGTCGACGCCGCTCTCGACATCATCGAGCGTCGTCCACGCAGCATCGGTGCGTGCGTCCACGACGCCGGCATCTTCCTATTCTGTCGCGCCTGTCGCGAGCGTGTGCGGAGAAGGGTTGCTGCTCATCGAGGGCGATCATTGCCCCGACGCCGAGCAGGTTTGCATGAAGTGGCTCGACCCACCGCCGTACCAGAACCTCCGCTGCGCCGAATACGCGAAACCTGCAAAGTGCAAGGTGCCGCGCGTCCAGCGTCGCTTCTGCATCGACCGCCACGAGTTCGCCGAGCCGGCATCCCCCGACACCCCCGAGGTGCTGCCCATCGTGAACAAGAACTGGGGAGAGGCGAAGGCGCTCTGCGAGGCGCGCGGCGCGCGGCTCTGCAAGGAAGCCGAGTGGGAGTTCGCCTGCGAGGGGCCCGAGATGAGCCCCTACCCCTATGGCTGGAAGCGTGACTCGACGATCTGCAACTTCGACAAGACCGGCCTGGGCGGCGCAATGGAAAAGCTGAAGGACCTCCGCGCTCCGCTCAGCGCGTACCCCGAATGCGTGAGCCCATTCGGCGTTCACAACATGGTCGGCAACGTCGACGAGTGGGTCGAGCGCGAGGGCCGCTCCGCGCCGAACCGCTCCGCGCTGCGCGGCGGCTGGTGGCTCCCCGGCCGCAATCGCTGCCGCGCCGCGACGGTCGCGCACGGCGAGGACTACTCCGGCAAGCAGGTCGGCTTCCGCTGCTGCAAGGACGCCCCCGCGGCGGCGGAGTCGAGCAGCGCCCCGTGATCGCCGACGACTGCTCTAGGTGCGGAACTCGCTGAGCGGCGCAGGCGCCTTCACGAGCTCGTCGATCCGCGCGGCGTCCTGCTCGCGACCGAGCTCGCGCATCGTCTGGGAGACCCGGCTCAGATCCTCGGCGCCGATGACCTTGTGCTCGCGCTCCACGACGTCCATCACATCCGACCAGGCTCCCTCCCTGAGGAGCGCGGCGACGTAGATCTTGAGGCCCACCTGCCGGAGGTCTGCCGAGGCGGGCGTCGCGAGAGCGGGCCTGAGGACGGCGACCGCTTCTTTCGGCTCCCGCCGATCGAGCGCGGCATAGCCCTGCTGGATCGCCTCAGCGAGCGTTTGATCGACGCGGAGCTGACCTGCCTGCCGGAGCCCCTGGACGTTCTGGAAGGCGTAGAGGACGCCGAGGTAGAGCACCCACCACTGGCTGTAACGGATCGAGAGAAGCGCGATCCCCGCGGCCACGGCGATGGAGACCACGCGCGCGATCTTCTCTCCGTGATCCTTCGTGATCGCTCTCACGAGCGAGCGAAGGACGTTGCCGCCGTCGAGCGGCAGCATCGGGAGCAAGTTGAAGATGCCCCAGCCGACGTTCACCCAGAGGAGAAGGCGCACCGCATCGCGGGCGATCGGGTGGGCCGGATGGAAGCCCGCGAGCTGCGTGGCGATCACGACGAACGCGAAGAGGAAGCCCGCGAACGGCCCTGCCAGGCTGATCGCGACGCTCTTGCCGGTCGAGACCTCCGCCCTCCCTTCGTTGAAGTAGGTGAGGCCGCCCATCCCGTGCAGCTCGATGCGCGGCTCGAGCCCGAACGCCTTGCCCATGAGCGCATGGCCGAGCTCGTGGATGATGACGGAGACGAGCACGATCACGACCCAGAGCGCGAGCTTCACCGGCTCGCGCTCGTTGAGCCCGAGCAGGAGCGCCATGAGGAAGAAGCTCCCCTGAATGCGCAGGGGAATGGATCCAAGCCTCAGCTCCATCGGGTGCCCAACGTCTATCTACAGGACGATCTTCCGAATTTTCTCGACGATCTGCGCGACCGGAGTGCTTTTCGGAAGGAACTGGCTGACGCCGATGACGAGCGCCTGGGTGACGTGCTGCGGGCTGTGCTGGGCCGACACGAACATGATCGGCACGCGCTTCATCACGGGGTTGTTGCGGAGGATCTTCGCGAGCGTAAAGCCGTCCACGCGCGGCATCGCCGTATCGCTCACGATCATCGCAGGAGCCTGGATGCTGCTCGTCAGCTCGACGGCCTCCATGCCGTCCTTGGCCTCGATGACGTCGTAGTGGAGCTCGAGGAGCGCCCGGAGCCGCGCCCGAAGAGCAGCGTCGGGATCGACGATCATGATCGTCTTCCGCCCCGTCGCACGCGCCGCCACGGCAGACGGCCGAGCCACTGCACCGCCCCCGAGCGCATGCGCCTCCGCGGCCGCGTCACGGATGGTCGACGGCCTCGCCGACGGCGTCACGCCGGTGGTCACCGCCGGACGCGTCGAGGGCAGGCTTCCCGGGTTCGGCGTGAGGGAGGGGCGTTTGGGTTGAAAGGTCATGACGGGCGTCGGCAATCGCAGACAGCGACCCCCGACTGCTCTGGTTATAGCACCGCCATCCGCGAAGGGAACGGCTCGACCGGATGCGATCGGCGGTGCGAAGCCGTCGTCGGGTCGCGCCGAGCTCGTTTCGACGCGCGATCCGACCGAGCAACGCCGCGACGACGCGACGCAAGAGGCGCGGCTGAGATCGTCGCGCATCCGTACGAGCCCGACGGCTACGGCGGATGAATCGCCAGAGCGGTCGCGCTACCGCCTCCGCTTCTCACGCTTCCTTCGGTTCCGGTCCTTGCGCCGTGCCTCGGGATCGAGCCGGCGCGCGATCCCCTCGGCGACGTCGAGACGGCCTTCCCGCAGGTCGGCCACGAGCTCGCCGAGGACCGCCTCGTACCCGACGCCCGCGTCCTCGCTGAGGCGCGTATGGGGGAGGACTTTTTCGCCCGCGAGCCAGCGCTCGTCGAGATCGCTCGCGAGGACGACCGGAAGCGCGGCCGCGAGATCGTAGGGCCCGACATCGAGCCCCTCGCTCGCGAGCGCGGTCATCATCCCGAACCCGTGAGCGTGAGCGACCTTGAAGAGCGGTGGATCGATCGGCAGGACCGGGTTGGCTTCGCCGTCGTCATGCGCCTTCTTGCACGCCTCGACGCTGCCGGAGTGATACGCGCGGCACGAGATCGGGCGGACCTCGTAGGCAGTGCATCGGCCCGTGTCGATGTCGAGGAGCGGACATGGGATCTTCGCGCGGGCGCGACCGGTGAGGTCGAGGGAGGCAATCTGCTTCGCAGCGGTCCCCGCGCGCTCGGTGAGGGCTTCGAGCTCCTCCGGCGAGCGATGCTCCTTCAGCCAGGACCCGATCCGGAGGATCTCGGGCGCCGACGCATGGACCGTGGACGTCCAGCAGCAATACGAGCACCCCTCGACGCACGCGAGCGGCAGGCGGCGACCTCCCGAGAGCCGTTCCGACATCGTGTTCGCGGCGCGCTCGGCGTCCTGCTGGACGAGCTCGGCGACCTCGTTCACGACCTCGCGTGCGGGCACGCCTCCGGCCCTCATCTCGCCGACGGTCTCGCGGACGATCTTCGCCTCGACCTCGATGAACGGCCTGAGCATCGGATCGCGATGATCGAGGCCCACCCTTCGTTCGGTCATCGCTTCTTCTCGCTCACGGGCTTCCTCGCGGTCGACGCGGTCAGCTCGGTCGCGTTTGTCTTCGTCGTCCTAACCCTGGAGCTCGGCGCGGCGACGAACGCCGCGATCTCGGCAGCGGCCGCGTCGAGCTCGCTCTCCTGCCGCTCTTGCCCTTCCCGCTTCAGGAGCGCGAGCGAGTGATCGCCGCCCTCGACCGTGTGGAGTCGCGCCCGTGGCATCCTCGCGAGGAGCTTCTTCATCTCGGACGCGGTGCCGAGCTCGTCGCGCGTTCCCTGGATCACCAGCATCGGGAGCTTCACGCGGAGGATCTCGTCGCGCACCACCGTGGGCTTCCCCAGCGGATGCAGCGGGTAGCCGAGCAGGACGACGCCCGCGAGGACGAGGCCCTCGTTCGCCGCAGCGATGTGCGTCGCGATGCGTCCGCCCATCGACTTGCCACCGATGACGAGGCGCTCCGTCGGTAGCCCACCGCGCGCACGCACCGCCGCGATCGCCGCGCGCCACGTCGCCTCGAGCAGCTCGACGCGGTCGGGAGCCTTCCGACCGGCCTCGGCGTAGAGGAAATTGAAGGTGACGACGTCGACGCCCTTCTTCGCGATGCGCGCGGCCATCGACGTCATGAACGGATGCGTTCGCGGCGCGCCTGCTCCGTGTGCGAGGACCAGCGTCGCCTGCCCGACCGGGTCGGCAGCGCGGTAGATCGCGCCGCTCGTCTTTCCGTGCGCCCCCACGTGGAAGGAGAACCCTGACGCCATTGCGGCAAGGATACCGCGAGACGGCGCCGAGCACGACGCGCCCTACACGCTGCTGGCTAGAGCGCCAGCGTCCACTTCGACCACGCGGCATGCGCCACGGCTGGGGTCGAGCCCACGACCGCCTCGAACGACTTCGCGCCCGTCGGATCGTCCGCGAAGTCGTCACGCCACCGTTGGTAGAAGGGCCAGAGCTTGCCTTTGGCATCGAGCCACTGGCAGACGTAGCGAGCCATCGCGTAGTGGAGGTCCTCGTCGTCCCCGCGGAACGTCTCGTCGCGCATTCCGAAGAGGCGATCGAGGCGCGCCTTGTCGCGCTCGCCGGAGGTGAGCGCACGCATGAGACGCGGGTGCCGCCAGTTCTTGCCGCCGTGGATCTCGCCGGAACGCGGAATCTGCGGCTGCTCGAAGACGGACGCGATGCCCTCGTTGATCCAGGTCGGTGCGTGGGGGAAATCCGCTTCGACGAGCGGATGGACGATCTCGTGCGTGAGCGTCCCGAGCCCCAGGCCGATGTTCATCACCATGTAGCGATCGCCCGGCTGGTAGAAGCCGTAGTGAGCGATGCACGGCGCCGAGTACTTCTGCATGCAGAACGCCTCGTAGGTCTCGCCGTTCGGAAATAGGTAGACGCTGATCGCCTCGCTCGGCTTCTTCCCGAAGCGGCCGTTCATGAAGCCGGCCATCGCGTTCTTCATCAACGCGACGCTCTGTCGATATGGGCCGCCTTGCCATCCCGGTGGCCCGATCACGACGAACACGTCCGACACCACCGTCGACACCGTCTTCGACCCGAGCTCCTCTCGTGCGACCTTCGCTCGCCGCTGCTGATCAGCGACGAGATCGTAAGGCGGATCGCTCGCTCGTTCGCTCGGCACCTGTGTCTCGTCCGACTCGACCATCTTGGAAGGCGGCGACGCCAATCCCGCGGTGACGGGCGCCGTGGCTGGTGCCGTCGCGGGCGGCGCCAGACGCGGGCCCGACGGTCGACCGTCACCGGTGCACGCGACGAGCGAAGCGACGAGCACGGCGGCGAGCAGACGGAAACGACGCATGACCGGACGTCTCTGCTCCGACGGAGATCGTGACACGAGCCTTGGGTTTTCTCTCACGCCGCGAGGTTCGACAGGCTCTTCGGAAGCGGAAACTCGTAGGTCGCTCCCTGGAGCCCGATCTCGACGACGCGGTCCCAGTAGTGCGTGCCCATGGCCACTGCACTTCGCTCCCCGAACGGAACGACGCGGCTGAAGCGCTCCACTGCCGTGACGAACCGCTTCATCATCGGCATCGCGTAGCGGATCGGCTGCCGCGGCACCTCGAGCTTGTCTGCAAGCTCGTCGCCAATGAGCTCGCGACACACGACACGACCGAACATGACGTTCCGCTGCGCCTCGCGCATCTTCCGCTTGGTGTCACAACCGTCGAACGCCGCCTCGAACAGCGCACGGGTCAGATCGCGCGAGTCCTGATCGGGCTCGCCCATCGTCATCTCGATCAGATCGGCGAGGCGCATCGCCTCCGGCTCGGACGCGGGGAGGACATCCGGATGAACGCCGATCGTCCGGCCGACCCAGCGCCACAGGTGGATGTAGCCGTCGGCCTCCTCCGCGGTGATGCGCATCCCGAGCTTGCGGAGGCCATCGATGATCGCCGCCGAGAAGAGGAGCGTCGTCCCCGCGAGGTCGTGCTGATTCATGGGTGCCCCCCATGCATCGGCGTTCCAGCGTCCGCTCGCGAGGATCATCTTGCGGACCTGCGCGTGGATCATCCGGACCTTGAGCGTGATCTGCCAGCCGTCCGCGAACGGGCGCATGCCGGCCGGGCGGCACACCGCCTGGACGAAGCGCGCGGTCTCGTTGAGCCGGCGCGAGGCCTGCGCCTTCAGACGGCCGGAGAAGACGAGCGGCTTGTTTCCCCCGGGCGAGGCGTAGCCGAGCACGAGGGAACGTGCGCCGAGCACCGCGCCGCCCAGCGCGCCGGCCCGCATGAGGAGAGCGCCGCCACGGTCGCACGTGCTCCAGTCGACCCACGCTGGGACGTGCGCCGCCTCTTCGATGAGCTCGCGCATCGCGAGCGGCGCCTCCGGGATGCGCTCTCCGCGCAGGCAGCGTTCGAACGTCCGCCAGCCTTCGCCCTTCCGCATCCCGTCCATCGCGGAGATGACTCGATCGGCGGGAACGTCGCTCTTCCAGAGATGGCGGCCGAGCCGATCGACACGGTCGCCGAAGCGCGCTCGCGCGGCATCGAGATTGGCGTAGCGCGTCGGGAAGGACGGCCCGGGATCCGAAACGGCGATCACCCTCGAAGAATAGCCCGTCAGAAGCCGATCGCGAGGATCGGTCCGACGCCGAAGCCCTTGAACCCCGTCCCTGTGATCACCTGGTAGGACGCCTCGGCGCCGAACGCGATGCGGCTGAAGTGGATCATGAAGCCGCCGCCTCCCATCAACGCGAGGCCGGTCTTGGCCCCCGTGGCCCCATCGGCGGCGACGTGCCCTGCGCCCGCACCTCCCTCGACGAAGGGCGCAAAACGATCGATCGGGAGCACGAGCTTGAACGTCGGCATGCCGACGTAGACGTTCGGGTCGAGAAAGTAGCCGGCGAGACGCACGCCGGGCACGAGGATCACGGGCCCGGTATCGAAGCCGTACCCGAAGCGGAGACCGACGGCGAAGCCCGCCTTCCCTCGCGAGAAGACGACGCCCGGCGCGATGCCCCACTGGAAGCCGGAGTTGTAGGCCGACACGAGGGCCCGCCCCTCCGACATGGCCGGAGGTGGCTCCTCGGTGACGGACGTCGTCGGAGCGACGACCTCCGATGACGAAGCGGGCGGCTCCGGTGGCACGGGGTGCAGGTGCGGAGGTGCCGGCGTCGGCTCGGCCTGCGACGGGACCGCTTCGGTGTCCGCGGGCTTGGGCTCGGGCTCGGACTGCGCATGGACGGCAGGGGCGATGACGAGCAGCGAGGTTGCGACGAGGGTACAGGCGAGCGGGCGCAGCGATTTCACGGGCGCCATCTTAGCCGCCTCCTACCTCGAGGCGCGGAGGCGTTTCTCCTCGTACATCGCGCGGTCGGCGCAGGCGATGAGCTCGTCGGCGGTCGACTCGTCGTCCGCAATCGCGATCCCCGCAGAGAACGACGTCGCGAGCGGCGCTGTCAGCTCCTCGAAGCGCGATCGGAGACGCACGACCGCCGCCTCCGACTCCTCGACCGACGCATCGACGAGCATGAGGCCGAACTCGTCGCCGCCGATCCGCGCGAGCACGTCACCACGCCGGAGGACCGACCGCGCAGCGACGGCCACGGTGCGCAGCACCTCGTCGCCCCGTGCGTGCCCGTGCGCGTCATTGACGAGCTTGAAGCCGTCCAGATCGATGAAGACGACGGTCACCCGACGCCGGCGCTGCCGCAACTCGTGCTGGAGCAGGTTCATGAAGTGACCGCCGCGCGGAAGCCCGGTGACCGCGTCGGACCCGGCCTCTTCGAGCGCGCGCTCGAGCAGCGCCGGGGCGACCATGATCGGCCGGCTCTCGCGAGGGTTCCTGCGATTCGCCGGCCGACTCGTGAGGAGATCGAGCGCGGCGACGCGGATGTGGACGGGCCGACCGAGGATGCGCGCCATCTCCCGGCGATGATCGACGACGCGGATGTAGAGCGACCGCGCCTCGCCTTCGCGGAGACTCATCCCCAGCAGCAGGCGCATGAGATCCGCATGCGGCTCGGCGCTCGTGACGCCCCGCTCGGCGAGGAAACGCTCGAGCTCGGCGTCGTCGCAGATCACGTCGAAGACGTCGTCCCGGATGAGCTGCCACGCAGCGTCGCTCTCGGGATGTCCACTGTTCGGGGGAACGGAGGTCGTCATCGACATCGGACGACGAGAAAGGTGCTCATGGCGCGTCGTCACCGCCAGAGCCGGAGCTCCGCGAGCAGAACGTGAAGGTGGACGTGACGGCGGACGTGAAGAAGCAGCGGCGCGATGGATCAAGCTACGACGCGAAAACCCGCTCTCCGGCGCCGCGCTTCCCGGTCGCGCTTCAAATCGATGCGTGCATGTCACACATCGTCGACAACACGCGCGACTCCGCCCACGGACGCAGCGCGTGAGTCACCGTCGCGTGGCGCTCTCCCCCGTCGCCCGCTCAGGAAGGGGACGCGACGAGCTCGATCTCCGTGATCTCGGCCCGCGCGCCGACGCGCATCGGCGGCCCCCAGTAGCCCGTGCCCTTGCTCACGTAGATCTGCGCCCGCGCGAGCTTGTGGAGCCCGGCGACGAAGGGCTGCTGGAGGCGCACCGCGAGGTTCCAGGGGAACATCTGCCCGCCGTGCGTGTGTCCCGAGAGCTGAAGGTCGACGCCGAGCTCGTCGGCGAGCTCGATCCCGCGCGGCTGATGCGCGAGGAGCACGCATGCACGCGCGGCGTCGCGGCCCTCGAGCGCCTTGCGAAGATCCGAGCCGTGACCGTTGCCGAACCCACCGGACGAGTGGTCGTCGATGCCGGCGAGGTCGAAGCCCTCCTCGCCGCCGATGCGCACGCGCTCGTTGCGAAGCACCGTCATACCGAGCTTGCGGAGGTGCGCGATCCACTCGTCCGCGCCGGAGTAGTACTCGTGGTTTCCGGTCACGAAGTACACGCCGTGCTTCGCCCGGAGCTTCGCGAGCGGCGCGGCGTGCTCGGCCAGCTCCTCGACCGAGCCGTCGACGAGGTCGCCGGTGATCGCGATCACGTCGGGCTCGAGCGCGTTCACCCGCGCGACGACGTCTTCGATGAACCCCTTGCCGATCGTCGGACCGATGTGGACGTCCGTGAGCTGGACGATCCGTGTGCCCGATGCCGACCTGGTGAGCCGATCGATCGCCACCCGCACGCGCTTCACGGCGACCGGCGAGAGCGCGCTCACGACGCCGGCCCCGCTCGCGCCGAGACCGAGCAGCGCGGCGCCGCCGGCGAACAGACGCGAGATCGCCTGGCGCCGCTCGGGATCGTCGACCACTCCACCGTGCGCCTGCACCCGCAACGTGACGACGCGCGCGAGGTCGCTCACCCCGAGCGCCATCACCAGGAAGAAGAGGACGCCGAGCCAGCTGTAGACGACCCACATGACCGGCGACGCCACCGACCGCGGGACGAAGCGGAACGCCACGAACCCCGCCATCAGGAGGACGAAGAGCACGACGAGCACGATGGTCGCCAGTCGAGCCCAGGGCGCCGGCAACGCCGCGTCGCGGATCAAGCGAGCCCACACGTAGCGATGCGCGCTCCCATGACGAGCGAGGCGATCAAGAACACCAAGACGAAGCGCACGGCCATGCGACCCCATTCTACGATGCCGCAGGGCCGGCCTCGTTGCGAGTGCTCTCAACGCGGGCCGGAAGTCCCCCTCAGGGAGGCAACTCGGGGAGAGAGCATGACCGGCCTGCGAATCAACCTCGACCGTTCGGGCGCTCGATCGCAAGAGGGCGGCTCCGGGGCACTCGTACCCATCCTTTCTTTCGCTCCCCGACGCGGAGCCGTTCGCGGCTTCGGCGGGCGAAGAACCGAGGGCCGAGGTAGCCTGGGCGCGTGTCCCACAACACGTTCGGCCACCTCTTTCGAGTCACGACGTTCGGCGAGAGCCATGGTCCGGCGATCGGCTGTGTCGTGGATGGGTGTCCCCCGCGCATCCCGCTCGGCGAGACCGACATCCAGGGCTTTCTCGACAAGCGCCGTCCCGGACAGTCGCGCTTCACGACCCAACGTCAGGAGCCCGACGCGGTCCGGATCGTCTCCGGCGTCATGGCAGACGCCGCCGGCGTGCAGGTCACGACGGGCGCGCCGATCGCGCTCTTGATCGACAACGTCGATCAGCGGTCGAAGGACTACGGCGAGATCAAGGCCCAATACCGCCCCGGCCACGCCGACTTCACCTACGACGCGAAGTACGGCATCCGCGACCACCGCGGCGGGGGCCGCTCGTCCGCGCGCGAGACCGCGATGCGCGTCGCCGCCGGTGCGGTCGCGCGCAAGGTCGTGAGCGGCGTCCGGATTCGGGGAGCGCTCGTCCAGCTCGGGCCGCACAAGATCGATCGATCGCGCTGGGACGACGCGGAGATCGACAAGAACCCCTTCTTCTGTCCCGTCGCCGAGGCCGCGACGCTCTGGGCGGAGTACCTCGACGGCGTTCGCAAGCGCGGCTCGTCGTGTGGAGCCGTGATCGAGGTGGTCGCCGACGGAGTCCCGCCCGGCTGGGGCGCGCCGATCTACGGCAAGCTCGACGCCGAGCTCGCGAGCGCCCTCATGAGCATCAACGCGGTGAAGGCGGTCGAGATCGGCGACGGGATGTCCGTGGCGGCGCTCTCGGGCGAGGAGAACATCGACGAGATGCGCACCGGCACGGATGGCATGCCGACGTTCCTCTCCAACCATGCAGGCGGCATCCTCGGTGGAATCTCGACGGGCCAACCGGTCGTCGCGCGCTTCGCGGTGAAGCCGACCTCGTCGATCCTCACGCCTCGTCGCGCGGTCGATCGCTTCGGCGCCGAGGTCGATCTCCGCACGAAGGGCCGTCACGATCCCTGCGTCGGCATCCGCGCCGTCCCCGTGGGGGAAGCGATGATGGCGATCGTCCTGGCGGACGCCTTCTTGCGCCATCGCGGCCAGGTGGGCGAGAGCCCCAGGTGGCCGTTTCCGCCCGGGACCTGAAGCGACCGAGGCCTCGCTCAGGTCACGAGCCGCGGGCCGGTTCGACGCCCGGCAGCGCGTCCGGGTCGTGACCGACAAAAATAAAACGCCGCGGCGGGCTCGGGGGGGGGAAGCCTCACCGCAGCGCTGCCTCCCGTTATGCGGGTATCGTGCCATGCGCGAACTACGCGAGATCACGTGCGCGAAAGCTCACAGTCGTGCAAAAACGAATGAACACGCCGACAGTTTCGAAATGAACCGGCCCGGGGACGGAGCGCCGCCCCCGCCTTCGAGCTGCACTCGTTCCCGTTGCCGCCCGAGGCGAGGACGGGGCGCCGGCTCGCGCGAGCGGCCGAACCTCATCGCCGGCGTCGCGCTCGCCGATGCGTCAGGCGACCGGACCGTCATTCGTCGTGCGCAGCCTGCGCACGACGCATACGCAGGTTGCGCAGGTGAGCGCGCCGGGACGACGCCGCTGCCACGAAAGTACGAGGGAACCGGCTTGGCAGACGCCATGCAACGCTCGACTCACTCCACTACACCGAGTCACGACATAGCCGTCATCGAGGCCCCTGATGCGCAAGCCCACACTCCTTCTCCTTCTTGGCCCCGCCGCTCTTGCCCTCCTTCCGCTGACGGCATGCGAGAACGATTCGCCCGGTGGTGCCGGACCAAACCTCTCCATGGACGGAAGCGTCGCCACCTTTGACGCGACGACGTCGCCCTTCGATGCGACGACCCCCGACGCTCCGGCCGGCCCTTCCGTCAGCGTCACCGTCGACGACTCGCGCGGACCGAAGGCGGGAGTGCGGATCGTGTTCCACGACGCGAACGGCGCCGTCATCGAGACGAAGCTCACCGGCGCCGACGGCAAGGCCACTCACACCGGGCCGACACCGTCGATGGCAAGCGCGCTCTTGGCAGCCGGCCAACAGCCCCACATCGTGACGTGGACGGGCGTCGAGGACGGTGACGAGCTCCATGTTCGCGACGAGGACACGGAGGAGATGATCGGCATCTACCAGGTCACGTTCTCGAGCTTCGAGGACTCGGGAGCGAACCAATACTTCGTAGCGAGCCCATGCGGCACCAACATGTCCTACGGAACGGCGACGGAGCTTCCGCTCTACCGCCGCTGCGCCGGTTCCCAGAACGCCGTCCTCGCAACGGGCCGGAGGTTCTCGGGCAACGTCACCGGTCACTCCTTCAAGAAGGGCAACGCCACCGTGAGCGACGGAGGCACGGGAGCGATCACGCTCGGAGACTGGAAGGCACCTTCGACGCTCATGGTGAACGTGGAGAACGACCCGGCCGACGGCTCGTTCGATGCGCGGCTGCTCGAGGTCGCGGACGGCGCTGGATTCGCGAGCAGGCTCCGCACAGCAGAGGGCTCGCACTTCACCTTCTCGATCGCGACGGGCTTCGCCGACGCATACCAAGCAAGCATCGCGGCCACGGACGCCACCGACTCCCTGCGCACCATCGCCAAGCGGTTTGCGCCCTCGGCGAGCGTCGCGCTCGACTACGCCGGCCTACTGCCGTCGATCGACGACGCATCGCTCGACACGTCGAACCCGCGGCGTCCCGTCGTCAGCTGGACGGCGGGCTCGAGCGCCGGCACCGACGGTGGACTGGTGCAGCTCTCCTTCCTCGGATCGCAAAACACCTTCCGTTACTGGACCCTCATCGTCCCGCCCGGCTCGAACACGGTGACGGCGCCCGAAATGCCGGCCGAGGCTGACAGCTTCTTGCCGTTCGCCCCCGACTCCGGAATGGAGTCGTACTTCCGCGTTCCGGAGGTGCTGTTCCTGGAGGCCGACTTCCTCCCGAGCTACGCCTCGTTCCGGAGCCGGCACCACGAGCTGCTCGGCCTGCCCCGGGGCTTCTACGACTTCAACGTCCCCGCACTTCCGACCAACGGGACTTGCCGGACGACTCGTTCCCCCGCCATGGGCATGTGAACCGGCAACAGCTCATCACCACGCTCGGTCTCACGCTCCGCCGCTTCGTGTGAGCGGGTGACGAGTGGAGGAGAGGACGGCATCTCGCGCGCAGCCGACGCGCCGGGCTCACGACCGCGCACCAATCGGTGCGCCGGCTCGCGGACAAAAAGAAAAAACGCCGCGGCGGGCTCGGGGGGGGGACAAGCCTCGCCGCAGCGCTGCCCACGCATTATGCGCGTATCGTGCCACGAGCGAAGTACGCGAGATCACGACGTCGCACGCCAACGGTAGTGCAGGATCGAAGGATCGCTCGGACAACTTCGCAATGAGGGAGCCGTCCGCCGCCTTCGCGGCGCCGAGACGAGAGCTTCACGTCATCGGCGCCGCCACGGGACGATCACTTCACGACGGTCGTCGGGACGCAGCAGCCCGTGACGCAATACGAGCCGGCAGGACACGGCGTGTTCGCGTTGCACACCGGACCGGTGGAGCAGGTCTGTCCGCTGCCGCCGTCGGTCGAAGACGCTGCGCAGTCGGCCGGGATGCTCGTCTTGCCGACGCAGAGCTCACATCGATCGCAGGGATTCTGGCAGTCGGCCACGGGCGTACACGGCGGGCACTTCACCGGATCGTCGATGTCGGCGATCGAGCAGGTCGACGAGAGCCGAACGTCCTTCGATCCCCCGCCTGGGAGCTGCACGTTGCAGCAGCCGAAGCAGTCGCACCCATTCGGAGCGAGCTTCGCGCAGAACTTCACGCACTGGTCCTGCTGAGTCGCCGGGCAGTTCTTGTAGTTCGGATCGTACGTGCAGGCGCCCGTCGTCGCCTTCGGGTCGCACTTCAGGTTCCACTCGCAGCGGTCGTCCCCCGCCCCGCTGTTGCCGTCGAAGAAGCAGTCCTGCTTGCAGGCGTCCTGGTTGTCGCCCGGAATGCCGGTGCCGAACGTCTTCTCGTCATTGTCGTGAGGACCAGCGCACTCGAAGTCGGCACCGTCGATGAGGCCGTCACCGTCGTCGTCGATGCAGTTCGCGCACTGCGGGCTCGTCCCGTCGGCGAGGACGAGCGGAACGCAGGTCCCCGGAGCGCCGTCGCCGGAGTTGTATCCCGAGCTCCCGTCCTCGCTCCCGGGGCCACCGTCCGTCGTCCCGTTGTTGAAGCCGCCGTTGCCGCCCTCCACGGAGGCATCGGCGACGGCATCGTTCGACGTCTCGGAGCCGCAACCGCCTTGCGCGCTCGCGACTGCGAATCCGGTGAAGGCAACTAGCAAGACAACGAACGTTCGCTTCATGGGCGTCTCCTCCTCGCAGGCTACCAAGACGCGCCAAGAAGCTCTGCTGAACGCACGTTCGCGGTCAGTCGACTGACCGCGCTCGACACGGCCAGAACTAGAAGAAGTCGCGCATCACCGGATACGGGCCACCGAACCACGCATCGAGAAGCGCTCGCGCGGTGTCGTCGGCCTCGAGCCATCCGGCGTCCGCGAGGACGTGCGCGGGAGCGTGACCCGTGTAGAGCGCAGCGAGGCCACGCTCGGTGATCGTGACGCGCGGCGCGCCGGCTCGTTCTCCAGCCGCGACCTTGCCCTCGCCGCCTTCGAGCTCCAGGGTGTAGAGCCCGCTGTTCTCCGGCATCGACGCGTCCTTCACCTCGAGCGTGAGCGCGCCGCTCGCTCCGAGCGGCCAGCCACGCGCGGAGAGGGCGCGGGCGACGTCGACGACGCGCACCATGAAGTAGTCCGTGAGCGAGATCTCGTGGTGACGCTCCGGAAGGAGGTTCGTGAAGAGGTCCGACGGCCCGCCGTGCCACTTCACGACCGTCGCCAGCGAACGGTACTCGACGAGCAGGCGAAGGATCGCGCGGGCGGCGCGCGACGTCGTCGCCGCCAGATCGGTCACGAGCACGTTCGTGCTGTCTCCGGCCGACGTGTGCGAGAGCACGACGTAGCCCTCGAGCACGCCACCGTGCGAGGCGGTGAACGTCTTCGTGACGTGACCGCGCGGCTTCGAGACCCGCGTCCAGACGTATGGACCACGATCGAGGAACCCGGGGCATCGCCGCGCGGTGGCAGCGTAGAGCGCGACGACGTCCTCCGGGGTCTCGCGCACCTCGGCGATCGTGATCTCGGGCACACGCGCGACCTCGCAAGCGCGCGGGTCGAACGCGATGGAGAAGCGTGCGCCGGCGCGCTCGTAGCCCACGCGCCGGTAGAGGGAGACCGTCGCGGGGTAGAGCGGCGAGAGCGCGAAGCCGCGCGCACGGGACTCACGGAGCATCGACAGCATGAGCTGGGCTGCGACGCCGCGACCGCGCTCCTCCGTGAAGACGCCGACCCCGGCCACGCCCATCATCGAGACCGACCGGCCACCGAACCACTGCGCCATCGGGATCTCGATGAGGCCTCCGCAGAGCCGGCCGCCGCGCTTCAGGGTGCGGATGTTCTCGATCCCGGAGCGCTCGAACCACAGCTTCGCTTCCTCGGGAGGGAAGCCGAAGGCGTGAGCCAGCGCGTCGCCGAGAGGGGCGAGGTCCGCCTCGAGGGCGGCGGTGAGCTCGAGCTCGTCGTGCGATGCCATGGGACGCGAGACCATAACCAGCGGTCGGCCGGTCCGGGAGCCCCACCTGCAACGATTGTCGCTCGGCGCTCCCTCCCATGCGCGGGCAGATGCTAGCGTCGAGCTACGATGGGTCGAGAGGTCCTCCCTCGGCTCTGCGCCCGTGCACGCAAGGCGTGGCCCGAGCTCGGGGCCATCGTCGATGCGGAGCTCGAGGCGTTCATCCGCGCCCGGGTGCCCGACGAGCGCCTCGACGACGACGTGCGCGCCGAGGATCTCCTCCTCGCCCATGCCTGTGCGAAGGGCACCCGCGCCGCGCACGATGCGCTGCAGGCGTTGTCCGAGCCGGACATCGATCGCGCTCATGCGCGCATCCGTCCGCCGCTCACGCTGGCGCAGGCCCGGCAGATGGTCTGGAGCCATCTGCTCGACATCCCCGAGGGCGGCGCCGCGCGGATCGCGCTGTACAAGGGAGAGCGGGAGCTCGCGGCCCACGTCCGTGCGCTCGCGAACCGGCTCATCCTCGAGCGTGTCAGCGGCGACAAGCGCGCCTCCTCGCTCGAGGACGCCATCCTCCACAGCTCGGCCGGCGCGAGCGCGCTCGCCCCGGATCAGCAGCGCGTCAAGCAGACGTACCTCCCCGGGCTCCGCGCGACGCTCGCTTACACGCTGTCGTCGCTCGCCCCGCGCCAACGCGCGCTGCTCCGCGACGCGATCGTCGAGCGACACGACGAGGACGCCCTCGCGCTCATGTACGCGACGTCACGTGAGGCGGTCGTCGAGGCGAGCGCCGCCGCCCGCGACAAGCTCGAGTACCTGCTGAAGAACCGCCTCGCCGAGCGGATGCGAGTGTCCGATCGCGATCACGCGAGCCTCGTCGGCTGCGTCGCGAGGCACCTCGACGGCGCGTTGTCACGCACGCGGGGCACCTGAAGCGGGTGGCCCGCCGTCAGAGCGACGTCTCGGCGAGCTTCAGCACCGCCGCGAGCTCCGCGTCGGTCACCGGCGTCACCGAGATACGGCTGCGCTTCACGAGCGCCATCTTCGAGAGGACGGGATGGACTTTGAGCGCGGCGAGGGTGACGGGCTTCTTCAGGCGCTTCACCGGCGCAACCTCGACCGAGCTCCAGTCGCCGTCGGTCGTCGGGTCCTGGTACGCCTCCTTCGAGACCCGGGCGATGCCGACGATCTCCTTGCCCTCGTTCGAGTGGTAGTAGAGGAGCGTATCGCCCTTCTTCATCGCCCGGAGCGTATTGCGGGCCTCGTAGTTGCGGACGCCGTCCCAGGACGTCTTCTTGTCGGTGAGGAGCTGGTCGAACGAGTAGACGAATGGCTCGCTCTTCACGACGAAGCAGCGGCCGGACCCTTTCGAGGGAGAAGTCTTCGCGGAGGCCATCGGGCGGAGCAGTGTAGAGTCGCAAAGGAGTGAAGCGCTACGTCGCCGTCGCAGGCACCATCGGATCCGGCAAGACGTCCCTCGTGACGTGGCTCGTCAAGCGGTACGGGCTCGTCCCCTATTACGAGCCGAACGACGAGAACCCGTACCTCGCGGACTTCTACCGGGACATGCAGAGCTGGGCATTCCACTCCCAGCTCTTCTTCCTCTCTCACAAGCTCGAGCTTCACCAGTCGCTCCTCTCGTCGAAGGAGCCGGCGGTCATCGACCGGACGATCTACGAGGACGCCGAGATCTTCGCTCGCAACGCGAAGAACCAACGCTTCATCGGGGCGCGCGACTGGGCCGTATACGAGCGGCTCTACGAGGGCATCAAGCGCACGCTGCCGCCGCCCGACGTGCTCGTGGCGGTCACGTGTAGCCTCGCGACGACGAAGAAGCGGATCGCACGACGCGGCCGCGAGATGGAGCAGGCGATCCCTGACGCCTATCTCCGGCGGCTTCATCGCCTCTACGAGTCGTGGTTCGAGAGCTACGACCTCGGACCGATCGTCCGCATCGACACCACGAACCTCGATTACGTCGAGAACCTCGTCGATCTCATCGAGCTCCAGCAGAAGCTCGACGAGGTCCTCCGCTGACTCGGCTTCCCTCACGGGAAGCTGCGCTGGTTCACCCCCTTCCGAGGGACTCCCGTCGCCTCGCTGCGTTCACTTCACGTCGCCCGTCGGCGCGATCGTCGTCGAGCCCGCACCCCGAAACGCGAGATCCGCAGGCGCGTTCGGGACCGTGAGCAGCGTGGTCTCGAGCTTGTCGCCGTCGAGCTTCACGAGGACGACTTCTCCGCCCTCCGTGAAGGCGTAGAGCTCCCCTCCCCAGAACGCGAGCCCGTAGGCGTCGGCGTAGCCGAGCGGCCCCCAGTTCTTCACGAGCGCGCCCGTCTTCGGATCGAACTCGACGAGGCAGTCGGCGCAGTCGGGGCCCTTCACCGTGAGGAAGGACTTGCCGTCCCTGACCGACACGAGATCGCCGCTCGACTCGAACCCACCGCCGAGCTCGCCGACCTTGGTCGTCTCGCCGGTGGCAGGATCGATGCGCACGTATGCGCTGCCCTGGTAGCCGACGAGCGTCTCCTTGCCCGGCTCGAGCGTACCCGCCGGGACGAACGACAACGAGTTCGGGAAGGTGCCGGTGGCGATGCGCGTGCAGCGCCCGCTGCCGTTCTCGATGAGAAACAGCTCGGCGCCCGTGGATGCGTAGATCGCGGACGACTCGTCGAGCGCGATGTCGGCGACGTGGGTGCAGCCCTGGAACGGGCCGATCTCGCGGACCGCGTGCGTCTTCGTGTCGACCACGTAGAGGACGGTGTCGCTGTGCCCATAGACCTCGCCCGACGGCTCGTCCGCACGACCACCGTCCGTGACGAACCCCGGCTCGGGCTTCTTCTCGGGCTCTTCGAACCCGTCACGCGCCGAAGTCGCGCACGCGACGCCGAGGACGAGGACGGCCGCCGAGACTGCGAGAGCTCCACACTTCACGTCCTCACCTCGAATTCGCCTCTACCATGGCGGCCGATTTTGCCCAACGGCGGCGCCAGTCCATAATGCGGATCGCATGACCGATCCGAGCCCCGAGACGACGTCCGAGGACCTCGAGATCGAGCGGCTCGCGCGTGCTCGCCGTCAGGCACGCGGCCTCCGCGTCGCTGCGCGCCGCGTGATCGCGCTCGCGCGCCGCTACCGGAACGAGGAAGGACCACGCGGCGCGCGTGAGGCGGCCTGCGTCGCCCAGGCGCTCGTCTGGCGGCGGGCCGCGAAGGACCTCCGGAGCCGGAGGATCGAAGAGCTCGGTCCCGGCCTCGCTCGCACCTCCGGGCCGTCCCGCGAAGCGAGCCGTCGCGCCGGCTGATCGCCCTGTCGATCAGGCCGCCGGTTGAAGAGAGAGCGATTCAACAGGGAGGCGGGAAGGCGGGAAGGTTTTCTTGGTGGGCAATCCGCCAACGCCTCGGCGGCTTGGGTGCGCGAGGGGGACGATGCAAGCATGCAGTCGTCGGTCGGGCCATGAGCAAGCCGGCTATGAGCAAGCCGGCCGACCAATCAAATGATCCTTCTGATCCTTCCCGCCTTCCCGCCTTCCTGTTTCTCCTCCCCGTCGATCAGCTGCCGTTGAAGAGAGAGGCTCCGGGGCGCGCCGAACGGGCGCCGGCGACGCCCCGCCGTCAGCCGCTCTTCTTCCGCTTCGCCTTCGCCGGCGCCTCTTCGACTGCGCGCGGCTCCGCCTTCTTCGGGCCCTTCGCGACCACCGGCGGCGGCGTCTCGACGACGTTCGCCGGTGTCACCTCGGCGGCCGCGACCGAGCGCTTCAACGCCTCGAGCAGATCGATGATCTGCGCCTTCGGTGCCTCGGGCGCGGTCGAGATCTCTTCGCCGGCGACCTTCTTGTCGACGGCCTCCTTCACGCGATCGGCCCACTCGTCACGGAAGCGCGCAGGCTCGAACGAGTCCTTCTCGAGCTGCTGGATCAACTTGTCGGCGAGATCGAGCTCGATCGGCTTGAACTCGAACGAGCCGCCGGTCTCGACGTCGTCGAACGAGCGAACCTCGTCGGCGTAGAAGCACTCGTGCAAGATGAGCCCCTTCTTGTAGGGGCGGATGATCACGAGATTGTCCTTCCCGCGCTGCGCGAAGCGGCCGACCGCGAGCTTGTTGTTCCTCTCGAGCGATTGCGAAAGGAGCGAATACGCGCGATCGCCGCCCTTGTCCGGACCGATGAAGTACGTCTTCTCGATGTAGAGGAAGTCGACCGTGTCGGCGGGGACGAACTCCTGGAGCTCGAGCACGCCGGTGCGCGCCGACTCCATGGCCTTCAGCTCCTCGTCGGTGAACTTCACGTACTGATCCCGCGCGTACTCGAAGCCGCGGATCGTGTCCGATCGCTCGACGACGACGTTGTCGACGGGACAGAGCAGCTGCTGCTTCAACCGGCCACCACACGTCTTGTGCAGCATGTTGAAGCTCACGGACTTCGCCGACGTGGCCGTGAACAGCTTGATCGGGATCGAGACGAGCCCGAAGGAAATGGTGCCGGAGCCAATCGAGCGAGCTGCCATGGGATCTCGATCGTAATGAATCCTCCTCCGGCGTGTCTAAAACGCTTCCGTTACCGGCGCCGCCGACACGTGATTCCAATGAGTTACGAAGCGACACGCGGCCTCGGTATCAAAATCCGCCTTGACGATAATGTGATCGGAGGTAGGAGACCCGCTCCCCCGCCTGAACGGCTCAGGTCAGGGCGGAAGACGGAGGGCGGAGGCGATGAAGCTGGGGGTGTTGGCTGTCACGGGCGCGGCGATCGTGGTCACGGCAGCAGGCTGCGCGGCCCCGACGAAGGAAGCGCGCTCGACGACGCTGCTCGCCGCTGCCATTTCCGCCCCCGTCGGGGTCGCGACCGACGTCGCTTCACGCTCCTCCACGACCGGCGCGCGCATGGGCGAGACCAAGGCCGAGCCCGAGGCGCTGCCGACGACATGCTTCGGCGAGCAGCCGGTGAAGGACGCGAAGGTGTGCCTCCCTCCCGGGACGTTCGCGAAGAAGCTGTGCGGCGGGGTCTACCCCGAGGTCGCGCTCTCGATGTTCGCGAAGGGCACGCCGTGGACCCGTATCTGGCTCGCGGGTGACGTCGAAGCCTGGAACGCATCCGGCGGGCTCACGCACCGGGCGAAGCTCGGATTCGACGAGGAGGTCATCGTCCTCTCGCGCCACTCTGCCGGCGGCAGCGGCGGCATCGTCATGACCGGCGCGATGGCGAGCTACGACGTCCTTCGATGGGACGGGACGTGCGTCTCCGTGATGGAGGGCGAGCTGACGACACGACGCCCGCCGGCACCGAAGCCTGCTCCGGTTCCGTGGAACCGCCTCGAAGAGACGACGCGACGCGCGCTCCTCACTTCGCCGAAGGTGAAGGCGACACACGACTCGCTCGACAAGGCATGCAGCTCCGTCGCTTCGGCCGCCGAGAAGAAGTCGTGTGACAAAGCAGACAAGGCGTTCGCGAGCGCGGTCGCCGACTTCGTCCGCACCGGCGGTGCGCTGCCGGCGCCCGCACGTCGCCCCTGAGAGAGGCTCAGCCCATGGCCGTGGCACGTGCTGGCATCCGCCGTGCACTGCGACCTCGAGCGTGACCTCATTTCGAACCTCGATCGGACGCACCGCGCGACTTCTCGCTCGAACGGCCCTATGAAAGCGAAGCCATGCTGACGGGCGCCACTACCCGTACGCAGTCGTTTCTCCGCGCTCCGATCGCGAACGAGACCGAGCGTACACATTTCCAGCGGCGCCTCTCGTTCACGCTCCTCCTCGTCTTCGTCCTCGCGTTCGGCTTCTGGCTTGTGACCGTCGGCGTCCACCCGTTCATCGGGAGCGGATCGATCCGCGTTCACTTCACCAGGCTCATGAGCATCGCTCAGCTTGCGACCACGTTCGCTGCGCTGACCGGCTGGGCGGTGGTTCGCTCCCGCAAATGGGGCATCGATTTCCTCGACGCCACCGACGTCATCGCCACGCTCGCGATCTGCTGGGGCTGGGACTTCATGGCGACATGCGATGCTCCGGTGTGGCGTCCCGAGCTGACGGGAGCGCTCGCGGTCTCGTACACGCTCGTGATGCGCGCCGCGTTCGCGCCGTCGACGGCGCTCCGCACCGCCGTCATCGGCGCCGCCGGCTTCCTCCCGCTCGTCCCCGCGACGCACGCGATGTACTCGAGCGTCATCCAGCCGGAGACGCGACCGCTCGGCCCCGCCGTGTACGTCGGGATCTGGGCGATCCTCGGCGTGACATGCGCGAGCACGATCTCGTACGTCATCTACGGACTCCACCTCGAGGTGAGGAAGGCGATGCGCCTCGGCCAGTACCTCCTCGAGACGAAGATCGGCGAAGGCGGTATGGGCGTCGTCTATCGCGCAAGCCACGCGATGCTCCGGCGCCCGACCGCGATCAAGCTGCTCACGGGAACGGCGAGCCACGCCGCGGAGCGCTTCGAGCGCGAGGTGCAGCTGACGGCGCGGCTCACGCACCCGAACACGATCGCGGTCTTCGACTACGGGCGCACACCGGACGGCGTCTTCTACTACGCGATGGAGTACCTCGAGGGGATCACGCTCGACGATCTCGTCCGCGACCACGGCCCGCAACCACCTTCCCGCGTCGTCCACCTGATGCTTCAGATCTGTGGGGCCCTCGAAGAGGCTCACGACGCCGGTCTCGTTCACCGGGACATCAAGCCCGCCAACGTGATGCTCACCGAGCGCGGCGGACAGAAGGACGTCGTGAAGGTCCTCGACTTCGGGCTGGTCAAAGAATCCGAGGCTTCGAGCTCGCTCTCGACATCGAGCATCAACGCCGTCATGGGCACGCCACACTTCATGGCTCCGGAGGCGATCCTCGATCCGCCGAGCGTCGACGGGCGCACGGATCTCTACGCGCTCGGGGTGACGGCCTACTTCCTCCTCACCGGCGAGCGCGTCTTCGACGGCTCGAACCTGGTCGAGATCTGCAGCGGGCACCTCCACCAGACGCCGATCGCTCCTTCCGAGAAGCGGCCCGAGATCCCGAAGGAGCTGGAGCGCATCGTGCTCGCGTGCCTCGAGAAGAAGCGCGAGGACCGCCCGAAGACGGCCGGCGAGCTCGCCGACCAGCTCCTCACGTGCGGGGTCGCGCCGTGGTCGCGCGCGGATGCTCGCGCCTGGTGGGACAACGCCAAGAACACGCCGCCGGTCGAGCAGGAGCCGCAACGCAAGCCGCGGCGCCGGAGCTCGGCGCACATGCTCGGCGCGACGATCACGGTCGCGCTGGACGATCGCGCCGCGAGCTGACGTCCCGAAGCGAGATCAATCGCACGGCTTCTGGTCGTAGCCGGGGGACGCGGCCATCGAGCAGAAGTCGGCACGGTTGTCGTTCGTATCGGGAGCGCCGGATCGGCGTCCGAAGGAGTGCGCCGGCTTGCCCGACGTCTTGCGGATCGTCGGGAGCATCGCCGGGGTGCCCTCCGCCGTGGCCTTGGGCGGCAATCCCGGCGGCGGAACCGCGCCCGCGTCGGCATCCTTCGTCCATCCGACGACGTCGAGGAGCTGCATCCCGCGGACCAGCTGCACCGCGCCGTGGGTATTCTCGAGCCCCCAGGCGCTCAGGCTGACGGTCTTGTCGACGCGATCGAGGACTTCGAGCTTGAAGGTCTGGTTCCCGCCGACGACCCAGAGACCGCTCCCACTGACCTTTGCGCCTGGCTCGCCGACGTTCACCAGGTACTTCACGGCCCCGGTCGCATCGAGGATGCGGAGCTTCAGATCGTCGACCGGCGTGCCCGGCTCGGCGCGGAGCTCCACGAACTCGGCGCCGTCCCCCAGGCCGTCGATGTCGACGTAGATCTCGTTGATCTCGACGAGGCTACTCGCGCCCCCGTCGTCCTCGACGCGAGCGTCCTTGCCCGCGTCGCCTTCGTCGCGCTCGTCGCCACCGTCCGTCGACGAATCGTCATCGTCGTCGTCGTTGCCGCGACGGCCATTGCTCGCCTCGAGCGATCCGGCCTCGCGAACCTCGGCGGGGAGCGCCTCGCCGTTGCTCGCCGCACAAGCCGCGTGCGCCGCCAGCGGGGACAGGACGAGAACGAACACGAAGAGGTTACGCGCCATGGGCTCCGCCGATCCTCGACGAGGACCAGCACATGATACGCGCCGATGCACCGCGATTCCCTCTTCCTCCTGCGCCCTCGTCCGTCAGTACCGGTACCGGAACTGGTACGGGAGGCACTGATCGCCGTTGATCTGCCTCACGCGGAGGAAGAAGTCGGCGGAGTCGTTGTCGGTGAAGCCGGAGCAGTCCCAGTCCGGAACGGCCCTCCCCGGCGCGGCCGCGCAGCAGCCCTTCATGCCGATGTCGCTCGTCTGGAGGACGCCCTGCTTGCACTTCTTGACCGCATTGGCAGTCGAATTCTTGCAGCGGGCGAAGACGCAGAGCTCGGTGCCGGCGGTCTGCGCCTCGAAGTCCGTGTCGAGCAAGCAGCCGGTCTTGTCGGTTGCCGAGAGCTTGTAGAAGTCGATGTCGACTGCGCCCTTCGCGACACCGTTCACGGTCTTGTAGCTGTTGTCGCAATCGTCCGTGTCCGGAAGAGACTTCGCCACGTTCTCGGCACTGCCCGGGTCGTCTTTGTCGATGCACTGATCGCCGTCGGGAGGCGTCGGATCGTCGTTCGGCGGATCGTCCGGCTCGAACTCGGGATCGAACGGGGGCTTGCCGGCGTCGGGAGGCGTCTTCTCCTTCGGCGGCGTCACCTCGTCCGCCGGGGTCTCGAGCGGATCCTCGGCTTCACCGTTGTCCGTCGCGCAGCCGACGAGCACGACGCCGACGACGGCCGCGGCGGTGACGAAGCGGCGCGAAGCAAGAGTGAAGCGCATGTGCCCATGCTGACCGAACGGCTGATGGATGCAAGACGCAACCAACGAGGACTATGGACCATTCGGGATCCAGCTCGCGTCACGATGACGCGCCGCATTCGCTCCGACGCGACGACCGCCTCCGCGGGTGGTTGGGCGCCGATCCCGAGCTCACGAGCCCGAAGCGTGGGCGACGCTCACCCTCCGAACGGGAGGAGACGATCGGCGACCCAGGCCCTCACCTGCTCGTAGTCCGCATCGCGTGAGGCGACGCGACCGAGCATCGCGGCGAGCTCGCTCGGCGTCGCCTCGAGCTTGAAGCCGAGCGTCTTCGTGTGCCAGTCGACGACGAGGACGCTCATCGCGCGGAAGGCGGTGAAGCAGCGCGACGTGCGGCCGAGCGCGAAGAGAAGCGCGCCTGGGACGTCGTAGACGTCATCCGCGAGGTGGTCGGCTTCGCGGAGCGCGATCCGGAGCGCGGTCTCGCTCGCCTTCGGATCCAGCCCGAGCTCAGGGGCGATCCGAGCATGGGCTCGCACGAGCACCTCGGGCTCGACCAGCCAGGTCATGACTTGCCCTCCGAGCGATCGCCCGACGGCGCCACGCTCGTCCGTTCGCGACGCTCGGCCTCGACGTCCTCTCCGAAGCGACGATCGAGCTCGGCGAGCGCGTCGTAGTCACGACGCCGCGCCTTCGGCAACGAGAGGAAGAATGCGACGAGGTCTTCGTCCTGACTCACGACTTCACGCTTTCATCGAGCGCCGCACCGGCGCAGAGGTCGGAGATCGACCCTCGACCAACGTAGACGAGATCGGGGGCGTCGACCCAACGTAGTCGACGACTATTCCTCGCGAGCGCGCACATGCAAGGACGGCCGCTCCACGCTCGAGCCCCATCGGTGCGCGAAGGACGACCGAAGCGCGGCGCCCGCAGCTCACCTCGACTCGATGCGTTGCTGGCTCGCGCTTGCTCGACGTCAGCTCCAGACGCGCTGGATCGGGCTCGTGCTGCTCGGCTGCGAGCCGGCGACCAGGATCTTGCCGTCGGGCTGAACCGCCACCGCCCCCCGCGCCCGACCTCCCGATGCCCGCTCGACGGCGTAACACCGCATGCCAATGTTACGGTCGCCGAGAACGCCGGGTTACGAGCGTTACGCGACAGTTCGCGAACGCCGGGCCCCGGCCGTGCCAAGCGGCACAGCTGCCGGACATGGCGATCGCGATGAAAACACGGCGCATCCACGCATCCGCGTGAGAGATCGCGGCCTCGGCGGTACCGGCACCTCGCTTGCACACGGCCGCCCCATGCACGCTCTCGAGGTCGAGGGGGACCTGCCGAACACCTGCCTCGAGCCGAACGAGAGGCCGACGATCCCAGCTCCACGCGAGTCCGCCGTCCGTCTCAAGGTCGCGACCCTCCCATGCTCGGCCGCCATGGTCGACATCGTCGTCTGTGATCTCTCACGCGACCCTCGCAGCGAGGACTTCGCTCCGGAGCGTGTCGGGAGCATCTCCACGCTCTGGTCTCCAGGAGGAGCACGTGACGACTCTCGGCTCGCCTGCCTCACCGAGCTGATCGCGCTCGGCTTGGTGGGCTGACGGCTCTACGGCGGAAGCGGACGCTCGGCGACGAAGAGCTGCTGGCCACCGGGCCCGCCGAACCGCGAGAAATAGATGCGGCAGTCGTCGGGGGAGAGCGATCCCGCCTGCTCGGTCACGCTCGTGTTGAGCTCGTCGATCGGAGTTGGTGCTCCGAAGGTGCCGTTCGGATTCGCCCGCGTCGCGAGAAAGAGATCCTGCCCTCCCCTTCCGCCCTCGCGCGTCGAGCTGAAATAAATCGTCAGCCCGTCCTTCGACAGGAACGGGAGGAGCTCGTCGTTCGGGGTGTTCAACTCCGTGACGTTCTCCACGGCTCCGAACGTCCCGCCCGCGAGCTTCGCGCGGAAGATGTCGTAGTTGCCATCGCGATTGGAGACGAACCAGAGCTCGTCGGAGGCGACATGGAAGAAGCCCTGCCCCTCGTATGCGCTCGTGGCGATCCCCGGCGCGAGCGTGGGCGCGCCGAAGTCTGCGCCGAGGCCGGCGCGCTTTGCCCACCACACGTCGTTGTTGCCGCTCCTCCCGGAATGGAAGACGAGCGTGAGCCCGTCCGAAGAGACCGTCGGATCGTTGTCGTTCGACGTGCTGTTCACCCCGGAGACCGGCTCGACGGGCCCGAACGGCTGGTCACGCGAGACACGCGAGGCGCGCATGATCTGCGAGCTCGCAGCCGGATCCTGGCCGGTGAAGAAGACGACGAGCTCGTCGGCCGTGAGATGCGGAGAGGATGCATGGATGTTCGGATCGATCCCCGGCACGAGCTTCGCCGGTCCGAACGGCGTCGCGGGCGAGCACTTCACCGGCGGCTTCCCCGCGTCGGGTGCCGACGGATCGGTGGCGGTCCTCTCGACGTCTGCCTGCCCCGCATCACCGTCGATCGAGCGCTTCGGCAGATCGCACCTCCCGCACCCCAGCGGCTCGCCGTTCGGGTCGGGGAACGAGCACCCGAGATACACCCCGCTCAGCACCACCGCGAAGACGAGCGCAGCCCGCATGACCGCCCTCTCCTTCTGGGCAACGATCATCTTGGCACTTCCCGGCGCGCCGATCGAGCCCCAGTCGCCGAGCGCTCCTGCGGCGGACGAGCCCGGAGGTCACGCCGCGCGGCGACGACGACGACGACGAGCTTCCTCGTCGTCACTCGACGCCAGACGGGCCTTTCCTGCGCGGCGGGCTCTCGGACGCGAACGTGGCTGCGCGCCTGTAGCTCGCCGAAGACACGATCGGCTCGCATCTCCGTCGGATCGACAAGCTCGCGGCCACAGCGCATGGCCCTCGCCGCGAGCCTGTTCGCGGAGAGCGCATCCGTGCTCACCGAATGAAGGGCGGGTTCCGTTCGCGGGTGCCCAAGTTGATAGGAACGTGGGATGGGCGCACGGCCCAAGTTGACACGAACGTGGGATGGGCGCGACAGCCGGTTCGTCGCAAAGATGGACCGACGATGAGCAGAATCCCCCGCACTCGTCCTTCCCTCATTCTCGCCCTCTTCGCGCTTGGGTCTTTCGGCATAGTCGCCTGCACCGCGGAGTCGAGCAGCACCAAAACATCCGAGAACGACGCCGGAAGCGCCGGAATCGATGCCGGTAGCGGAAGCGACGCTGAAGGCGACGCAGCCCCTCTACCTCGCTGCCTCGGCGTTGCGCAGGGCTGCGTGCGCCCGCAGGCGTCGACGGAGCTGCGCTGTGAAGACAACCGTCCGAACGGGAAGTCGTGGACCACGTCGGTCACGCTGACCCCTGCGGACACGGAGGGCTTCTGTCGCGTCCGCCGGAGCGACGCGGAGACCGACATCGAAGTGCACGCGTACTCGCCCGACGGTGAACGCGACGACGACCTCTACCTGCGCCTCCGGAAGTTCACCGGCCCCGGCACGTACACGCTGGTCGACGAAGCGGACATCGGGGCCGCCAACACCGGTCTCACCCTCCGGGGCAAGGGGTCGGCGGCCGGTCCGAACGACACCTACACCGCTCGCGCCGGCGCCTGCGGCAAGGGCTGCGTCGCCGTCGTGAAGTCGTCGACGACCGGCGTCCCCGCCGCAGGCGACTATGCCGAGTACAGCGTCGAGGTCGACTGCGCCGATGGCCTGTATGACTACGGGGAAGAGTGCACCTCAGGCATCAAGTGCACGCTCTCGGATGAAAAGCTGCGCGTCGACATCGGCTGCACGTTCTGATCGAACGTCGAGCCGAGCGAGCGCCAGCAAGAGCGGGCGCTCGCTCCGGCGCGCTCCGAACCGCGTCGAGCTCTCGTGCTCTCGGCAGTTCGAGCGCGGCGCCGAGCTCCGGCGCGATCACGGATCGTGACCACGGTCGCTCTCCACGCCGTGCGGCCCCGCGTGCGCCGTCTCGCGCGGCGATGTCCGCCGCCCCTCCTGCGTCCGGGTCGACCGCGAGGTCGCGCGACGGCGGGATCAGGGACGCGTGAGCCCGCACGACCGGAGCCACGGAGAAGCCATACGAGCTTCCCTGCCGTCGCGCTGGACGGCCTCCTTCGGTCCGTGCGGGCCCCGACGTCGTCGGTCAGGCCGCGGTGGCCGCGGTCGACGCGAGCGCCGTGGCCTTCTGGAAAGCGTCGAGCGACACCTTGCGGAGCTCGGCGCCGAGCTGGGCGCCGTAGGCGAGGGTCTCCTTCTGGAGCTTCGCGATCTCCTCGATCGCGGTCGCTGCACGGTTCCCGGCACCGAGCAGGCGCTCGTCCGCGAGACCCTCGCTACCGCCCCGGTCGCGGTGCTGCGCTACGGCGAGAGCCGCCTGAGCCGCGTCTCGACCGACACCACCCGACCCGCTGCCACCCGGGCGCGGTGCGTCGAGCTGTGGACCCGCCCGGGTGTCGAGGTCACCGCGCCGTTCGGCGGCATCCTGACGGTCGACACCGATCCCGGCGCCGGCGCCGGCGCGGTCGAGGTGCGCGATGCCGGTGTCGTGCTGCGGATCGAGGGGATTGTCGTCGAGACGGCACCGGAGCACTCCGTGCACCCCGGCGCCCCGCTCGGTCGCGTCGCCGAGCTCGAACCGGGACTCGGCCGCCTGCGCATCACTCGCCGTCTGCGTGAGGCCGCCGCCGACGCGGCATTCACGGATGCCGAGGGCGAAGCCGAGACCCCGGGCGCGGCAGATCCGTCGGCGATCCTGGGCACCGATCGCGTGGCCGATCCGGTGCGGGCGACGCGGCACGCCCGACGGGTGCGCGAGGAGGCGATCGGCGCCGCCGCCGAACGCTTCTACGCCGAGCCGCCGCAGATCGAGCGCGGCTGGGGCGCGCTCCTCATCGACACGCAGGGTCGCGCCTACGTCGACCTCGTCAACAATGTGACGGCGATCGGACACGCTCATCCCGTCTTCGCCGACCGCATCGCCCGGCAACTGCACCTGCTGAACACCAACTCGCGCTTCCTCTACGACGCCTTCGCCGAGTTCACCGCGCGGCTCGTCGCGCACAGCCCCGACCCGTCGCTCGACACCTTCATCCTCGTCTACGGCGGG